>Ga0207873_1000008_pt1 | contig 180479 bp, 170 predicted proteins | sample BGWIniCompost_FD_187373 | JGI IMG/M metagenome (GOLD analysis project Ga0207873, IMG submission 187373) | Cellulose adapted compost microbial communities from Newby Island Compost Facility, Milpitas, CA, USA - BGW Initial Compost (SPAdes)... ... | reverse complement strand
GAAGCTCACACCCGACAACTCCCAAGGTGAGCTGTACCTGACCGACGTCGTCGGTCACATCGCCGACGCCGGAGGCGCCATCTCGGTCCGCCGGGTCGCCGCCTCCGACGTCTCGGGAGTGAACTCCCACGCCGACCTGGCGCTCGTCCAGGCGATGCTCCGGGAGAGGATCAACCGCCGTCTGATGGAGTCCGGGGTGTGGATGCTCGATCCCGACCGTGTGTACGTCGACGCCACCGTCACCGTGGAGCCGGGCGCCCGCCTCTACCCGGGAACCCATCTCGAGGGCGACACCACCGTGGCGGCCGGGGCGACGGTCGGGCCCGACACGTTCGTCGTCGACTCCTCGATCGGCCCGGAGGCCACGGTCATGTACTCGGTACTGCGCGGCGCCACGGTGGGCGAGAAGGTCTCGGTGGGGCCCTACGCCTCGCTGCGGCCCGGCACCGTGCTCGAGGCCGGGTCCAAGGCCGGGACGTTCGTCGAGATGAAGAACACCCGGGTCGGCGAGGGCGCCAAGGTCCCGCACCTGTCGTACATGGGCGACGCCGACATCGGAGCCGGCGCCAACGTGGGAGCGGGCAGCATCACCTGCAACTACGACGGGTACGAGAAGCACCGGACCGTCGTCGGCGAAGGGGCCTTCATCGGCTCCGACACCATGCTCGTCGCCCCGGTGACGATCGGCGAGGGCGCGGTCACCGGCGCCGGGTCCGTCATAACCCGCGACGTGGAGCCGGGCGCCCTGGCGGTGGAGCGTTCGGAGCAGCGGCAGATACCTGGCTACGCTGAGAAGCGGGCCGCCCGACACCGGGCAGAGGAAGCCGACAAGGGCAGCTGATGGAAGTAGTTTCGCGCAGCCGGCTGATGCTGTTCACCGGCCGAGCCAATCCCGATCTCGCCACCGAAGTCGCCGAGCTGCTCGGCGCACCCCTCGGAAAGCTCGAGGTATCCACGTTCGCCAACGGGGAGATCTACGTCCGTCCCACTCAATCCGTCAGGGGTGCCGACTGCTTCGTGCTCCAGAGCCACTGCGAGCCGATCAACGACCACATCATGGAGCAGCTGATAACCATCGACGCCCTCCGCCGGGCGTCGGCGCGGCGCATCACCGCAGTGATGCCCTTCTACGGCTATTCCCGCCAGGACAAGAAGGTGCTGCCCCGGGAGCCGATCTCGGCCCGCCTCGTGGGGGACCTGTTCATGACCGCCGGAGCCGACCGCCTGGTGTCGGTCGATCTGCATTCGGGCCAGCTCCAGGGGTTCGTCACCAAGCCCTTCGACCACCTCACCGCCCTGCCGATCATCACCGACTACCTGCGGGAGCGGATCTCCGGCCCGGTGACCATCATCTCCCCGGACGCCGGAGGCGTGAAGCGGGCCGAGAAGTACGCCCGCCGTCTCGACGCTTCCGTCGCCGTCGTCTACAAGCGGCGGGAAGCCGAGCTCCACAACGTCTCCGCCGCCCTCGACATCACCGGGGACGTGGAAGGCAAGCACGCGGTGATCGTCGACGACATGATCGACACCGCCGGCACGGTCGTGAACGCCGCCGAGCTGGTCCGGGCCAAAGGGGCGCAGTCGGTGCGGATCGCCGCCACCCACGCCATCTTCTCGGGCAACGCCATCGACCGGATCAAGAACGCCCCGGTCGACGAGGTGATCGTCACCAACACCCTGCCGGTGTCCGACGACGTCGCCAACCTCGACACGATCCAGGTGCTGTCGATCGCCCCGATCGTGGCCGAGGCCCTCCAGGCGATCTTCATGGACAGCTCGGTCTCGGAGATCTTCCTCGGCGACAACGCATGACGTTCGCCACCGAGACCATCCAGGTCAGCACCGGCAGCCGTCCCGGCGTCTTCGACCTCACCTCCGCCGTGGCGGACTTCTGCCGCGGCCGGGGAGACGGCTTGTGCACGGTGTTCGTCCCGCACGCCACCGCCGGCGTGGCCATCATCGAGGTCGGGGCCGGCTCCGACCACGACCTCATGACTGCCATCGACGAGCTCCTGCCTGCCGACGACCGGTGGCGCCACGCCCACGGCTCGCCCGGCCACGGGAGGGACCACGTGCTGCCGGCGTTCATTTCCCCGTCGGTGACGATCCCGGTGGTCGACGGCCGCCCCACCCTCGGCACCTGGCAGTCGGTGGTCCTCGTCGACACCAACCGCGACAACCGCGAGCGCCAGGTCCGGCTGACCTTCCTCGGCTAGAGGTCGGGCAGGACGATCTCCTCGCCCGGGAAGATCAGGTCGGGGTCGCCGGAGCGAATCCGCCCGCGGTTCTCTTCCACCACCCGCATCCAGTACGGCGCCGTCTCGCTGTCCCGGGGCGGCCGGCCCAAGACGTCGGCGAGGCGCCGTTCGGCGATCACCCACAGGTTGTCGCCGGGCTCGACGACCACGGTGGTGGGCTCGGTCGTCCGGGGAGGAGCCGGCTCGGGAGCCGGGGGCGGTGGAGCGGCCTCGGCGGTGGGCGGGGCGGGCTCCGGCCCGGCCGGGACCGGCACGTAGGCGGGATGGACCGCCTCCTGCGCCGGTGTCGGCCCGGGCGCATCGGCCGCCACCGCCGGGGTCATCGTCCCGAACATGAGCGAGCCTGCCACCAACGCGTCCACCGCCCGTCGGAGCGGCGGTATCGACAGCCAACGCAGGGTGTGCCGGGTTCCCGCCAGCCTCGCCACGGCGTAGACGGCCGTCGAGAGCGTCATCCACCCGACGAGGGCCAGCCCTCCGAGACGGGCGAAGGAGGCCAGCACCAGCTCGAGGTCGGTGGAGGCGAGCCAGGCGCCGAGGTCCTCCCAGTCGACGGTCATGCCGTCCAGGCGCCCCAGCCGCAGCAGCGCCGCGCCGGCGGCGGCCGAGCCTGTCATCCAGGTCAGGGCGACGAGCCTCGGGCGCATGGCATCGAAGTTACGCGCCGGTGGACGGCGATGGAAGGGGAACGCCGCGGCTGTCATAAGATTGTGGGCCACGTCCAGAGGAGTTCCCCCCGCATGAAGGCCCGTATCGGTGTTGCCGACAGCAGCAAGGTCATCGAGATCGAAGTAGAGGACGCGGAGAAGTTCCGGGCCCAGGTGGAGGAGGCGTTCGCCTCCGAGGAGACCGACGTCTACTGGTTCACCGACGTGAAGAACCGGTCGATCGGCGTGCCCGTGAACCGCATCGCGTTCGTCGAGATCGACCCCGACGAGCCCCGCAAAGTCGGGTTCGCTCCCGGAACCTGATCCTCAGCGACGGCGTCGATCCGCCAGCCAGCGCTTGCGTAGCCGGCGCCGCTCTTCCTCGGGGTAGCCACCCCAGATGCCCGACTCCTGGTTCGACTCCAGGGCGAACTGCAGGCACTCCTCGCGAACCGAGCACGTCCGGCAGATCGCCAACGCCTCGTCGATCTGGCGGAGGGCCGCACCGGTGGTCCCGGCAGGAAAGAACAGGCTCGGCTCCGAGTCGCGGCAAGCGGCCGCATCCTGCCATGTGACGGTCGTCGACGGAGCAAAGATGTCGATGGTCACGCGCGTCTCCAGTGGTCGTCTCGTATCGTCGGAGAAGGGCTTGTGAATCGATTCACAAGGCCTGCCACACGGAAATCGGGTCCTGCGAGTGGTCGGCGGCGGAACGGTACCCTCTGGCAGTGGCCGACGCAATAGGTTCTTTCGCGTTCTTCGATCCTGAGCCGATGGTGGTGGGCCACCGCGGCAACCCTACGCGACACCCCGACAACACGCTGGCCGGCGTCCTGTCGGGCCTCGAGGTCGCCGACGCCGTCGAAGTGGACGTCCGGATGAGCTCCGACGGGCTGCTCGTCCTCGCCCACGACCCCTACGTCGGCGGCAAGCCCGTCCACGCCACCCCGTGGGCCGACCTGGTGGGCTCCGACGGGAGGCCCCTGTGCCAACTGGAAGAGGCGCTGGCGGTGCCCGGCCGGGTGTGCATCGAGGTGAAGAACATCCCCGGCGAGGAGGGCTTCGATCCCCACGGACGGGTGGTGCTGCTGGCCGCCTCCCGGGCCCGGCCGACCGACGTGATCGCCGGCTTCTACTGGCCGGACCTGGACCTGATCCGGTCCCGGGCGCCGGAGGTCGCCACGTGCCTGGTAGTGGGCGTCGGTGGCTCTCCCGCCGACGCGGTGTCCTATGCTGGGGAGAGAGGCCATGCCGCCATCTCGGTCGATCACACCCTGATCGACGGATCGCTGCTCGAGCTCGCCTCCGCAGCCGGTGTGCGCGTGATGGCTTGGACCGTCGACGACCCGCGGCGGGCACGCGAGTTGTTCGCCATGGGGGTGACGGCGATCATTTCCGATGACCCCGAATCGTTGAGAGACGTCCGGAGCGCCCGATGACAACCGACGAGAAAGTCAGCATCCAAGACCAGCTGTCCGCCGAGCTGAAAGACGCCATGAAGAAGGGCGACAAGGCTCGGCGCGACGTCATCCGCCAAGTGCTGACCGAGGTGCGCACGGTGTCGAGCCAGGCGGGCGTCGGCGAGGTCACCGACGAGGTGTACCGCGTGGTGATCGCCGCCTACATCAAGAAGATGTCGAAGGCCCGCGACGAGTACCGCGAGATGGGCGAACGCGGCGCGGAGATGGCCGACAAGCTCGACTTCGAGATCGAGTACCTGTCCCGGTGGCTCCCGTCGAAACTCGGCGAGGAGGAGACGCTGCGCCTGGTGCGCCAGACCATCGAGGATCTCAACGTGGCGGGCAACCCGAAGGCGGTCGGCAAGGTCGTGGGGGCGTTGATGAAAACCCGCAACGACCTCGACGGCGCCCTGGTCAACCGTCTCACGCGTCAGGAGCTGGGGGCCGACTGAGCCAGCGCGCCGCCTACCCGCCGATGCTGGCCACCCCGTGGCCGGCGCCTTTCGACGACGAAGACTGGTGGTTCGAGCTCAAGTGGGACGGCTACCGCTGCGTCGCGCGCGCCGAGCGCTCGGGCCTGCGGATGTGGAGCCGGCGGGGTCTCGACCTCGGCGACCGTTTCCATGAGGTCGCCGCTCTCCGTCTCCCCGAAGGCTGGGTGTTCGACGGGGAGGTGATCGCATTCGACGAGGCGGGCCGGCCCGACTTCCAGCTGCTCCAGGCGGGTGAGCCCGCCACCTACGTGATCTTCGACGTGCTGGAGTCGCCGGCGGGCCCGCTCGTGTCGGCGCCGATCGAAGAGCGGAAGGGCGCCCTCGAGGAGCTCGAGCTGGGAGACCGGGTGCTGGTGGACCGGCCGATCCGGGGGAGCGGGATCGCCCTGTACGACGCGGTGCGGGAACGCGACCTCGAAGGGATCGTGGCGAAGAGGGCGCAGAGCCGCTACCAGCCTGGCCGCCGCTCGCCCGACTGGCGGAAGGTCGCCCTGCGCCGGACGATGCGCGCCGTGGTCGGCGGTTGGCTGCCCGGCGACGGCGGCCGGCGCGGCACCTTCGGGTCCCTCCTTGTGGGGCTGTGGGACGGTCCCGACCTGCGGTGGGCCGGTGCTGTAGGCTCCGGGTTCGACGACCGGACGCTCCGCAGGCTCGGCGAGATCATCGCCGGCATCGAACGGGCGACGCCGCCGTTCGTGGACACCTCGTCGGTTCCCCGCGGCGCCCGCTGGTGCGAGCCGGTGGTGAACGTGTTCGTGGAGTACAAGGAGTGGACCCGCGACCGGCGGCTCCGGGCGCCGGTGTTCAAAGGCATAGACCTGGACCCCGCTCCTCCTCTGTGGGAGGAGGAAGGGCCGGATCAGGCGGACTTCTGAGACTTCTGTGACTTCGTCGCCTCGACCGACGCCTTGAGGGCGTCGAGCAGGTCGACGACCTTGGTCGTCTTGGGTGCCTCGGGAGCGACGATCTCCTCGCCCGCCACCTTCGCTGCCGCCGCCGCCTCGATCGCCTCGCGGGTGGTGTCGACGAACTCGGAGGGGTCGAAGGGCCGGGTCAGGTTCTCGATCAGGGCCTCGGCCATCTTCACCTCCTCGTCCCGGATCTCGACGTCCCCTTCGAGCTCCTCGAACTCGGCAGCGCGGATCTCGTCGGGCCAGTGCATCGTCTCCATGACGAGGACCCCGTCCTTGGGTCGCAACGTCGCCAGGTGCTGCTTCTCACGGATCGTCACCTTGGCGATGGCGACGACACCCTTTTCCTCCAGCGCCCGCTCGAAGATCCGGTAGGCCTTGAGCCCGGTCTTGTCGGGCGCCAGGTAGTACGACTTCTGGTACATGATCGGGTCGATCTCGGAGGCGTCGACGAACTGGACGATATCGACGAGCTTCGAGCTTCCCGGGCTGGCCGCCTCCAACTCCTCGTCGGTGAACACGACGTAGCGGCCCTTCTCGAACTCGTACCCCTTGACGATGTCTTCCCAGGCGACTTCCTGCCCATCCGACTCTGCGACCCGCTTGTAGCGGATCGGGACGTTGTCGCCCTTGCGGAGCTGCTTGAAGCTCGGGCTGCGGTTCTCGGTGGCGGTGTACATGGACACCGGGATGCTGACCAGCCCGAAGCTGATGGCGCCCTTCCAGATCGAACGAGGCATGCAGCCAGTGTATGCGGCTTTCGCGCTCTCGGCCCAGGGAGATTCAGGAAGCGACCTCGTCGAGGAGGGCGGCGAGGGCATCGAGGTCGGGCTCGATGCGACGGATCCGCTCGGGAGCCGAGAGGAGCCCGGCCAGGTCCTGGGGGAGAGCAGGGGCGGTCCCGGTGGCCTCTTCCACCACCTCGGGGAACTTGGCGGGGTGGGCGGTGCCCACCACCACCGTCGGGCCCGGCGCCGGAGCCCGCTCCGCCACCGCCCAGGCCGTGGCGGTGTGCGGATCGAGGACGATGCCGCGTTCGGCGTGGACGCGGCGGATCGTGGCGACGATGTCGGCGTCGGTGAGCCAGCCGGCGTCGAAGGCCTCCCGCAGCCGGGCGTGGACCTCCGCAGGGAGTTGCAGGATGCCCCGGCGGACGAGCACGTCCTGCATCTCCCGGATCGTGCCCGCCGACTCCCCGACGGCTTCGTAAAGGTAGCGCTCCAGGTTCGACGGGACCTGGATGTCCATCGCCGGGGCGAACGTGTGCTCCACCGCCGACACCCGCAACACGCCGGTGGTGACCAGGTCGGCGAGCCCGTGGTTGGCGTTGTTGGCCACCACCAGCTTCGAGATCTCCGCCCCCATGCGCCGGGCGAGATGGGCGGCGTAGACGTTGCCGAAGTTGCCGGTCGGCACCACGAAGCGCACCGGCCGGCCGAGACGTTGCGCCCAGTAGGCGTAGTAGGCGGATTGGGCGACGATCCGCGCCCAGTTGATCGAGTTCACCGCCCCCAGCGGGTGCCGGTCACCCAGAGTGGTGAACGCCTGCTTCACGAGTCGCTGGCAATCGTCGAAGGTGCCCCGGACGGCGACGGCGTGGACGTTGGCGTCGGGCACGGTGGTCATCTGCCGGCGCTGCACCTCCGACACCGCCCCCTCCGGGTAGAGGATCACGATCTCGATGCCCGGCAGGCCCCGGCACCCCTCGATCGCCGCCGAGCCGGTGTCGCCGCTGGTGGCGCCGAGCACCAACAGCCGGCGCCCTTCCCGCTCGAGGACACGCTGGAACAGAGGGCCGACCAATTGGAGGGCGTAGTCCTTGAACGACAGCGTCGGGCCCCAGAACAACTCGAGCACGTAGAGGTCGTTGTCGACCTGGGTGAGCGGCGCCACGTCGGGATGGCGGAAGCGCCCGTACACATCCGCCACCATTTCCTCCAGCTCGCCGGCGAGGGGATCGGGCTCCACGAAGGGGCGGACCAAGGCGGCGACGGCGGAGGCGTAGTCGTCGGGGAGCGGGGGGAGGCGGGGGATCTCCTTCGGCACGTACAGGCCCCCGTCGGGCGCCAAGCCCTCGAGCAGGATGTCGGCGAACTCTCGGGGCGGTGCCCCGCCCCGGGTCGACACGTAGAGCATCAGGCGGTGTCGCCCACGACCCTGATGACCGAGGCGACCTGGCGGACCGTGTCGATCTCCGCCAACCGCTGTTGGGCCTTGGCGTGTGCCGCCTCCGGGGCGGCGTGGGTGATGAGGAGCAAGGTGGCGTCCTCGCCGCGGCCTTCCTGCCACACGGAGCGGATCGACACGCCTGCCTCGCCGAACGCGCCGGCGATCGCGGCCAGCACGCCGGGGGCGTCGTCGACCTCGAGCCGGAGGTAGTGGCAGGTGTCGACCTGGCCGAAGTCGGCGACGACACCGGCGCCGATCCGAACCCGCGGCGCCACCGGGGCATGGGCCAGCAACTCCCGGGCGGCGGTCACCACGTCGCCGAGCACGGCGGTGGCGGTGGGATCGCCGCCGGCACCGGGCCCGGAGAAGAGCAGCTCGCCCAGCGCCGGGCCGGAGACGAACACGGCGTTCTGAGCGCCCCGGACCGCCGCCAGCGGATGGTTGTCGGGCACCAGGGCCGGGTGGACCCGGACGCTGACACCGTCGGGAGTGGACTCGGCGACACCCAGCAGCTTCACCACGTACCCGAGCCTGGCGGCGAAGGCGATGTCGGTGGAAGAGATGTGCTCGATCCCCTCCATGTAGACACGATCCAGGTCGACCCACACGCCGAAGGCGAGCCCGGCGAGGATCGCCGCTTTGGCGGCGGCATCCGCCCCGGACACGTCGGCCGTCGGGTCCGCTTCGGCATAGCCGAGCCGTTGCGCTTCGGCCAGGACGTCGGCGTAGGGAAGCCCGTCCTCGCTCATCTTGGTGAGGATGAAGTTGGTGGTGCCGTTGACGATGCCCATCACCGATGTGATGCGCTCCCCGGCGAGCGATTCGGAGAGCGGCCGGATGATCGGGATGCCCCCACCGACGGCCGCCTCGAACAGGAGCGACACGCCGTTGGCTTCGGCCCGCTGGAACAGCGTCGGCCCTTCGGCCGCCACCAGCTGCTTGTTGGCGGTGACGACGGGCTTTCCCGCATCCAGAGCACGGAGGACGAGCGACCGGGCCGGCTCCATGCCTCCCATGAGCTCGACGACCAGTCCGACGTCGGGGTCGTCGACGACGTCCTCGGGGCGGTCGGTGGCATAACTGGACGGGAACGGGCGTTGCTTTTCGAGGTCACGCACCGCGACCTTGACCAGCTCCAGGTCCAGTCCGGTCTTGGCGGTGATCACGTCGCTCTCGGTGAGGAGCTTGTGAGCGAGGCTTCCGCCGACGACGCCGCCACCGAGGATTCCGATTCCTACGCGCATGGGGGGAAAACGGTAGTCCCCGGCATTCGGCGCCGGAACAGCGCGCTTGTACACTGGGGGTCTCCACTCGCTCCCGTAGCTCAGGGGATAGAGCACTGGTCTCCGGAACCAGGTGCGCAGGTTCGAGTCCTGCCGGGAGCGCTCTGTCGACGTCGGGCCCGTCCCGACTGCCCGGTCGAAGCGCAGCCTTCGCGGGCTTTTCGGCGTCGGGGGCGTTGACACCCTTTCCGACACCCCTCGATGCGGCCACAGGCCCGTTCCTCGTTCCGCAGCTCCTTCGGACTCGGGTGCCGAAACGCCGGGAGCCGACTAAAATGAACTACGAGTTTTTCGCCCGTTCCCTGCGAGCCCTCCTTCGGGAGACCCATCTTTGTCAGGGGTGGGGCCATCGGGTAAGATGCGCCCACGGCGGGGGGTCCCCCGTCACGATTCACACCACCTCGCACCTTCGCTGCGCCGGTTCGGGCACACGCTCAAGTGTTTGGGGTACGCCGACCGAGGTTTCTGAATGACCACGAGAGCCCAGTTGCAGGAGAAGTCGATTGCTGAGCTGCGCGAGATCGCAGCCGCCGCCGGAATCGAGACCGACGGTCTGCAGAAGTCGCGTCTGATCTCCCGGATCCTCGAGATCCAAGGCGGCAGTGCCGAGGCTCCCGTGGACGTCGATCTCCCCGCAGCCACCCCCCGCTCCGCCGACAACGGAAGCGACAAGACCTCCGAGCCCGCGAGCGGCGAGGAGGCGCCGGGCGACGGGGGAGAGAGCACCGAAGGGGAGGCCGCCACCGAGACCGGCCAGGAACCTGGCCAGGCTTCCCAAGGCAAGGCCGGCGAGTCCGAGGACGGCGCCGAGGCGTCGACCGACGATTCCGACGACGAGAACCGCGGCAACCGGCGTCGGCGCAAGCGGAACCGCAACCGCCAGGACCGGCCCGCCGACGAGCCGGAGGGCGAGCCGGAGGTCCGCGAGGGCCTCCTCGACATCCTCCCCGAGGGCTACGGATTCCTGCGCACCTCCGGTTATCTCCCCGGCGACAAGGACGTCTACGTCTCGGCCGGCCAGATCCGCAAGTTCGGGCTTCGCAAGGGCGACATGGTCAAAGGCCCGATCCGTCAGCCCCGCTCCCAGGAGAAGTTCCCCGCCCTCATCCGCATCGACTCCGTCAACGGGATGGACGTCGAGGCGGCCAAGAACCGGCCCCGCTTCGAGGACCTGACACCGCTCTTCCCCGACGAGCGTCTCCGCCTCGAGGTGGAGGGCAAGGAGGATTCGACCCTCACCCGCATCGTCGACCTGATCGCACCCATCGGAAAGGGCCAGCGCGGCCTCATCGTCTCGCCCCCCAAGGCGGGCAAGACCACCGTGCTGAAAGAGATCGCCCAGGCGATCACCACCAACAACCCGGAGTGCTACCTGATGGTGGTGCTCGTCGACGAGCGGCCCGAAGAGGTGACCGACATGCAGCGGTCGGTCAAGGGCGAGGTGATCTTCTCGACCTTCGATCGTCCCGCCGAGGAACACACCCAGGTCTCCGAGCTCGCCCTCGAGCGGGCGAAGCGCCTCGTCGAGATGGGTACCGACGTGGTGATCCTGCTCGACTCGATCACCCGCCTGGCCCGGGCCCACAACCTGGCCACCCCGGCATCGGGGCGCATCCTCTCCGGTGGTGTCGACTCGACCGCCCTCTACCCGCCGAAGCGGTTCTTCGGCGCCGCCCGCAACATCGAGGAGGGGGGAAGCCTCACGATTCTCGGCACCGCCCTCGTCGAGACCGGCTCCAAGATGGACGAGGTCATCTTCGAGGAGTTCAAGGGCACCGGCAACATGGAGCTGCGGCTCGACCGCAAGCTCGCCGACAAGCGCATCTACCCTGCGATCGACATCGAAGCTTCGGGAACACGACGGGAAGAGTTGTTGTTCGACCAGAAGGAGTTGACGCAGGTGTGGAAGCTGCGCCGGGTGCTTCTCGCCCTCGAGCCCGGCGCCGCCCTCGAGCTGCTCATCGACCGTCTGAAGAACACGAAGTCCAACGCCGAGTTCCTGGCCGACGTGGCCAAGAGCGGCAACTGATCCAGAGGAGCCACCATGAAGACGGACATCCATCCGACCTACGACGAGACGCGGGTGACGTGCTCGTGTGGCAACACCTTCGTCACCCGGTCCACGCGGCCCGGCGACATGCACGTCGAGCTCTGCAACGAGTGCCATCCCTTCTTCACCGGTAAGCAGAAGCTGGTCGACACCGGCGGCCGGGTCGAGCGCTTCAAGAAGCGCTACGGGACGGAGTCGTTCTCGAGCAAGAAGAGGCAGTCGAAGAGCGCTTCGGAGGGCGACTCCGAAGCATGACGTCGCCGGGAGCCGAGTCGCGGCCCAAGGCGCGACAGCCCATCGACCCCGCCAACACGGTCGGCGGCCAGGCGGTCATCGAAGGCGTGATGATGCGCGCCCCGGGAGCCTGGGCCGTCGCCGTGCGGCGGCCCGACGGGCTGATCGAGGCCATCCGCAGCGAGCTCCCGAGGCTCTCCTCCCGATCCATGGCCGCCCGGATCCCTTTCGTGCGGGGGATCATGGTGCTGGGGGAGTCCCTGACTCTCGGCTTCCGCGCCCTCTCGTGGTCGGCTCAGAAGGCCGTCGACGAGGACGAAGAGCCGCTCACCACCCGCCAGATCGTCTTCTCGATGACGCTGGCGCTGGCGTTCTTCATGGCCGTCTTCATCCTCGTCCCCGCGTTCGTGGCCCGGTTCGCCTCCGGTGATTCCACCCTCCTGTTCAACACCGTCGAGGGAGTCGTGCGCCTGGTCCTGTTCGTCGGCTACATCTGGGCGATCGGGCGCTCGAAAGACATCGCCCGGGTTTTCGAGTTCCACGGTGCCGAGCACATGACCATCCACGCCTACGAAGCCGGCGACCCGCTGACGCTCGAGGCGGTCGCCAAGTACGACCCCGAGCACCCCCGGTGCGGGACCAGCTTCCTGCTCATCGTGATCCTCGGCTCGATCGTCGTCTTCTCGCTCGTCCACCAGCCCGGGTGGCTGTGGCTCGTCGCCACCCGGATCCTGGGGATCCCCGTGATCGCCGGCCTGGCCTACGAGTTGCTCCGCTTCTCGGGCCTCGGCCGGGTGCCGTGGCTGTCGAGGGTGCTGGCGGCTCCCGGGCTGTGGCTCCAGAAGCTCACCACCAACCGTCCCGCCGCCGACCAGATCGAGGTGGCGATCGCCTCGATGGTCACCGCCCTCGACGAGGACCAGCTCCAGGCGGTGCTGGGACGCGGAGCCGTGCCGGACTCGGCCCTCGTCGCCCGCCAGGGGGCGATCGCCGGCTGATGGAAGAGCAGCTGGCGGCCCGCCTCGCCGAGGTAGAGGAGGCGTTCCGGGAGGTCGAAGCGGAGCTGTCGCGGCCCGAAGTCGCCTCCGACCCGTCGCGTCTGGCCGAGCTGGGCAAGCGCCATTCCGAGCTCGGCGTCATCGTCCGCCTGCTCGGGGAGTGGAGGCGCGCCGATCAGGACCGGCGGGAGGCCCTCGAGCTCGCCGCCGAGGACCCGTCCATGGCCCCCGAGCTGAAGCGGCTCGCCGAAGAGCGCGCCGAGGAGATGGAGCGCCTCGAAGGAGAGATCCGGCGGGCGATGATCCCCAAGGACCCCAACGACGACAAGGACGTGATCGTCGAGATCCGCGCCGCCGCCGGGGGAGACGAGGCGGCCATCTGGGCCGGGGATCTGTTGCGCATGTACGAGCGCTACGCCGAGTCCCACGGGTTCAAGGTCGAGCCCATGGAGGCGATGCCGTCGGAGGCGGGAGGGTTCACGCGGGTGACGATCGCAGTCAAAGGGCGAGGGGCCTACTCCCGGCTCAAGTACGAGGCGGGTGTCCACCGTGTCCAGCGCGTGCCCAAGACCGAGTCGCAAGGACGCATCCACACCTCCACCGCCACGGTGGCGGTCCTCCCCGAAGCCGACGAGGTCGAGGTCGAGATCGACCCCGCCGACGTGCGGGTCGACGTGTTCCGGTCCCAGGGCCCGGGCGGGCAGTCGGTGAACACCACCGACTCGGCGGTGCGCCTCACCCACATACCGACCGGCCTGGTGGTGTCGGTGCAGGACGAGAAGAGCCAGCTGCAGAACAAGGAGAAGGCGTTCCGGATCCTCCGGGCGCGCCTCCTGGCGATGCGCCAGGCCGAACAGCGAGCGGAGCTCGCCGGGGCGCGGCGCGCCCAGGTGGGGACGGGGGAGCGGGCCGAGAAGATCCGCACCTACAACTATCGGGAGAACCGGGTCACCGACCACCGCCTCGGGCTGACCATCAAGCGGCTCGACGAGATCCTCGACGGCGACCTCGACGAGTTCGTCGACGCCCTCGCCGCCCGCGAGCAGGCCGAGCGCCTCGCCTCAGGCTGACCGGGCTAGGCGGGCGACGCCCCGACGCTCCATGTCGCCCCACTGGTGGGTCGATCGGCCGCCGAACATCGCCCGGATCCGCCACCACACGGTCAGCTGGCGGACACCAAGGTTCTCCACGAAGACCGTGGTGAGGAGCTTCAGCGTCTCACGGGGGTCGTTGAAGTAGCCGAACCTCTCATCGAGCAGCAACGCCACCAGGGAGGTGATGGCGCCGGCCAGGATCGCCAGCACGAAGAAGGCGGCGGCGGTGAGCCAGGGGACGGCACCCGTCAGGAGAGCGAGAGGGATGGCCAGCCATCCGCAGAACTCGACGATCGGGGCGAGGTACTCGAACAACACCATCGACGGCCAGGTCACCATCCCGATCGTCCCGTGGCGGGGGTTGAAGGTGGTGGACCGGAAGTCGCGGACCGCGGTCATCAGGCCCCGATGCCAGCGGATCCGCTGGCGGCGCAGGATCTTGCGTGTGGGCGGCACCTCCGTCCACACCACGGCGGCGGGGGAGTACACCAGCCGGTAGTCCTGGCCGGCGTCCCGGAGGTAGCGGTGGGCTCGCATCGTCAGGTCGAGGTCCTCGCCCAGGTGGCCGGGGGTGTAGCCGCCCACCGCCACCACCACGTCCCGGCGCCAGATGCCGAACGCCCCCGAGAGGATCGGCAACCCGTTGATCGCCGACCAGGCGGGGCGGCTCGCCACGAACGACCGCACGTACTCCAACAGCTGGTACCGCTCGATGATCCGGTCGGGGACGCGGGGGTCGACGACGTGGCCGTAGGCCAGCCGGCAGCCGTTGATCGGCCGGACGTTGCCGCCCACGCCCACCACCCGTTTGCGGTCCTCCGACACCAGGCGCATGGCATGGACGAGTGCGGCGCCGTCGATGATGACGTCGGCGTCCGTGGCGAGGACGTACGGGTAGCGAGCGGCGTTGATGGCGGCGTTGAGGGCGTCGGCCCGGCCGCCGTTCTCTTTGTCGACGACGGTGAGGGGGATGGGCTGGCGGGACTTGTAGACCTGCCGCACTCGCTCGGTGCGGATGTTGGTTCGCAGCGGGTAGGGGACCGGGTACAGGTCGAACGCCTCGATCAGCTTCTGGAGGGTGTCGTCGGTGCTGCCGTCGTTGGCGACGACGATCTCGAACCGGGGATACGACACCATCGACATCGACTTGATCGACTCGACGATCCCCGCCGCCTCGTTGTAGGCGGGCACGACTATCGAAACCGGCGGCGCCAGATGGGAGGTGAGCATGTCCTCGGTCCGCCCGAACAGCTGCTGGCGGCGCTGGCGCCGCAGGACCACCGCCGAGCCGATCGCCAGGGCGAGCAGCCACAGCTGCATGGCCACGAAGTAGGCCCAGACGACGAGCGAGACGCTGGAGAGGAGGTGTCTCACGTCGAGGCCGCCGCGGCCGCCAGGCGCCGGTCTTTCTCGGACGCCACGCCGGCGCGGACCCGCTCGGCGGCCTCCGCCAGCACCCCGGAGATCGTGAGCTGGTTCAGCGCCGTGTCGGCGGCATAGGGGTCGGGCCCCTCGAGGGCGGCGATCAGGTGGTCGGTGCCGCCGGGCAGTTCCGAGAGGGCGCTGGCGGCGTTCTGGCGCACCCACCACACCGGGTCGTAGAGCAGGCCTGCCACCGCCCGGGTCACTCCCGGCCCGCCGATGGCACCCAGGGCGACCGCCGCCCGGGCGCGCACCTGCCAGGAATGGTCGTCTATCGCCTCGAGGAGGGGTTCGATGGCGTTCGGGCCGCCGGTGCGCTCCAGCGCCGAGGCAGCCGTCACCCGCCATTCGGGGTTGGGTGATCTCAGCATCCGCAGGAGCGTCGGCTCGGCCTCCGGATCGCCGATCGAGCCGAGTATGCGTCCGGCGAGCGCCACCGTCTCCTCGGAGCAGTCGGGTCGCTCCATCTCCCGGTCGAGCCAATCGCAGATCGCCCCGGTGGCAGCCAGGCCGATGGTGACCAGGGCGTCGGCGATCCGCGCCGCCTCCCACGGGCTCACCCGCCGCGCCAGGTCGAGGATCGCCGGGATCGACTCGATGTCGCGGAGTCGGGCGAGGCCCCGGACGGCCTGTGTGCGCACCTGGGGGGATCGATCGGCCAGCAGGCTGCGGAGATGCTGGCGCTGGAGGGGAGTGGCCAGGTCGGCCAGCCGGGCGGCTGCCCGCAGACGGCGGCTGGCGGGGAAGCGGCGACGGGAGCGATCGACGAGGGCCCGGTGGACCCCGGCCTGCGCGGCCAGCCGGTCGATGTGCTCGCGGTCGGCCCCCGTGACGAGGAGGCGGTACTCGGCCAGGGCGTCCCAGAACAAGGGGTCGGTCGCCCACGCCTTGGGGGTGCTCTGGGGGATCATGCGCCGGCTCAGCATCTCGCCGATGGCGGCGAGATAGTGGGCGGACCGGGTGCCGCGCCAGCGCTGGACCTCACGATGGGCGAGCTTGGTGACGACGAGAACCCCGGTCAGGGCGACGGTCGCCGCCGTGGTGGCGCCCAGCAGGGTCGGGAGTGATGACAGCACACCTCTGTATCGGCGCCGCCGGCGGCGAGTTGAGCGTCAGCTCTTCAATTGGACCGCGATCCGGGCGAGGAGCTCGGGCACGCTGAAGGGCTTGCGGATGTACCCGAAGGCGCCGAGCTCCAACGATCGCACGACGGTCTCGTCGTCGTCGACCGCCGACAGCAACAGGACCGGGAATTCGCGCCCCTCGTTCCTCCACGCATGGAGAATGTCGAGGCCGAGCATGCCCGGCATCAGCTGGTCGAGGATGGCCAGGTCGAAATCCTGGTCCTTTCCGATCTCGTAGGCGGAAGTCCCGTCGGTGGCTTCGACCACGTCGTGGCCTTCTGCCTGCAGGTGCCATCTGACGAGGTGGCGAACAGTAGGTGAGTCGTCGGCGAGGAGGATGCGAGCCATTTCGCGGCATTCTGGCACCATGCGCCCATGAACGGAGCGCTTTCTGCCCTGCCTCCCCACGAACGGCGGAGGCTCCTGGCGCTGGGCCGAGACGACGTCGAAGACCTGGCCCGCCGCCGTCTCGAGGGAGAGCCCCTCCAGTACCTGGAGGGGACCGCGGCGTTCACCGATTTCGACGTCGTCGTCGATCCCCGGGTCCTCATCCCCCGGCCGGAGACGGAGGGGCTCTTCGACCTCGTCGTACGGGAGCTGGGAGGCGATGCCCCTTCGGTGGTCGTCGAGCTGGGGACGGGATCGGGGGCCATCGCCATCGCCCTGGCCCGGCGGTTCCCCGACGCCGCCGTCCACGCCACCGACATATCCGAGGACGCCCTCGACGTCGCCCGGCTCAACGCCCGGCGCCTCGGCGTGGACATCACCTTCCATCGGGGAGACCTGTTCGCCGCGCTGCCCGACGACCTGCGGGGACGGGTCGACCTGCTGGTGTCGAACCCGCCCTACGTGGCCGAGCACGAATGGAGGCTGTTGCCCCCCGACGTCCGGCGGGAGCCGCGCCCAGCCTTGATCGCCGGGCCCCGGGGCACCGAGGTCCTGGAGCGCATCGCCACCGGGGCGTCGGAATGGTTGGCCCCCGGAGGGCTGGTGGCCTGTGAGATCGGCGAGACCCAGGGCGAGGCGGTTCGAGAGGCGTTCGCCGTGCTCGGTGACGCCCGCATCCGCCCCGACCTGGCGGGCTGTGACCGGTACGTCGTCGTGAGGTACGAGCGGTGAGCATCCGGGAAGCGGTCGACGCCATCCGGCGGGGAGAGGTCGTCGGGGTGCCGACCGACACCGTCTACGGGCTGGCGGTGGACCCCTGGAACGAGGTCGCGGTCGGCCGGCTGTTCGAGCTGAAGGGGAGGCCCCGCCACAAGCCCGTGGGCCTGCTGGCCGCCGACGCCTCCCAGGCTGCCGAGATCGCCGACCTGTCGGCGGCGGGCGACCTCCTGCGGCATTGGCCCGGGGCCCTCACCCTGGTGGTCCGGCCGACTGTGGTGATCCCCAACTGGGTCGGCGACGCCGCCTTGGGCACGGTGGGCATCCGCGTCCCCGACCACGACCTGCTCCGCCGGCTGCTCTCCGAGACGGGCCCGCTGGCCGTCACCTCGGCCAACAGGTCGGGGATGCCGGAGGCACGCGACGACGAGGAGGCGAAGGCGATGTTCGGGGAGTCCGTCGCCGTCTACCTGCCCGGTCGTTGCCCGGGCGGCACCGCCTCGACGGTCGTCGACGTCACCGGCCCTGAGCCCAAGGTCCTTCGGGCCGGCCCCGTGGTCATCGGCGAAGACGGCTGAGGTCGACGGGAGCCACCCGCATCGGCTCGGCGACCGCCGGCCCCTCCAACAGGTCGGCTCCGATCGCCCGGGCCCAGGTGAGGTCGTCGTCGCTGGCGATATCGGCGGCGATCAGGAGGCCCTGGGGCTTGGTGAGGTCGGCGGGGGCGGTGTCGGGCGTGACGACCACGGCGCTGAACCCATCGATCGGGCCGACCCGGTGGCCCATCACCGCCGCCTTCATCCCGAGGAGGTGCATGCGCCGCAGCGCCACGTCGAGCTCCTGGCGGCGGCGGCCGACGCGGGCCGCCTCCACCACGGCCAGCAGCCGCCGTCGGGACTCGCCGTCGACGGCCCGGTGCAAGTCGGGATGGGACATGGCCTCGGCGGAGACGCAGGCGGCGAGGAACGCCCCGGGGTCGAGCACACCGAGCGCACGCAGCGTCCAGCGGAGGGTCGCCAGCTCCTCGGCGGGATCGGTGTGCCGGGAGCTGATTCGCGCCAGGTAGCCCTCGGGCCTGCCGCCCACCTCCGGGACGAGAGGGGAGAGGGCGATGTGGTCCCGGACCAGGGCAGGCCGACGCGTCCCGGCCGGCTGGGGCTGCGGCCGCGGGAGGGCGCCCTCGTCGGGGCGGGCGGTGATGATCTCTGCGGGCTCGATGCCTCCCTATCGGCTCGCGCCCGCTCGGATCTTTAGCGAGCTTTCGACGAACGATCCGATACAAGTACTGTGCCCGGGTACGCCGACAGAGAGTCAGCCGATGGTCTCGATGAAACCCGTCGAAGAGGTCGATCCCCAGATCGCGGCACTCATCCGCAAGGATCTGGAACGCCAGAACTCGTCCATCCACCTCATCGCCTCGGAGAACTTCGTCTCCCCGGCGGTCATGGCGGCTTCGGGCTCGGTGTTCACCAACAAGTACGCCGAGGGCTACCCCGGCCGCCGCTACTACGAGGGCTGTCAGGTCGTAGACGAGATGGAGTCGCTGGCGATCGAGCGGGCCAAGAAGCTGTTCGGGGCCGCTCACGCCAACGTGCAGCCCCACTCGGGGGCCCAGGCGAACATGGGTGTGTACCTGGCGCTGCTGGAGCCCGGCGACACGGTGCTGGGCATGCGCCTCGACCAGGGCGGCCATCTGACCCACGGGTCGCCGGTCAACTTCTCGGGCAGCCTCTACAACTTCGTCGCCTACGGCGTCGACCCGGGCACCGAGATCATCGACATGGACGCGGTCCGCAAGCTGGCTCTCGAGCACCGCCCGAAGATCATCATCGCCGGGTACTCGGCCTACTCCCGCCACCTGGACTACGCCGCCTTCCGGGAGATCGCCGACGAGGTGGAGGCCGTCCTCCTGGTGGACGCCGCCCACTTCATCGGCCTGGTCGCCGGAAAGACCCTGCCCAACCCGCTCGAGTACGCCGACATCGTCACCGCCACCACCCACAAGGCGCTCCGGGGCCCGCGGGGCGGCATGATCCTCTCGGGGGAGCGGTACGCCGAGGTCATCGACAAGGCGGTGTTCCCCGGCGGCCAGGGCGGCCCGATCGAGAGCCAGATCGCCGCCAAGGCCGTGTGCTTCCACGAGGCCTCCCAGCCCGAGTTCTCCGCCTACACCGACCAGATCGTCGCCAACGCCAAGGCGATGGCCCAGGCGATGATGGACGAAGGGGTGCGGGTCGTCTCCGGCGGGACCGACAACCACCTGTTCCTCGTCGACCTCCGCTCCGTCGACGAGGACCTGACCGGCCGCGATGCCGCCCGCATGCTCGACAGCCTGGGGATAACCCTCAACTACAACACCATCCCCAACGACCCCCGGCCCCCGTTCCGGGCGTCGGGTCTGCGCATCGGCACCCCCGCCATGACCACCCAGGGCATGAAGGAGGCCGAGGCCGACGAAGTGGCGCGTCTGATCGCCCGCGCCCTCCGCCACCACGACGACCCCACGGCGCTGGCGCCGATCGAGTCGCGGGTGCGGGAGCTGGCGGCGGAGTTCCCGCCCTATCCCCCCGACTTCCCCGGGCACGTGTGAGACTCGGGGAGGGGGAGGTGGGTTACCCCGGATGCGGCGATACGGCTAGGTTTCACGACGACACACCCCACCCCTACACTTTGTGAAACAGTTCACAAGCTCCTGGATTCGATGAGACGGAACTCGGCCACGGCACATATCAGGTCTGCCATCACCGAAGGCCGCCGCGACGGCGGATCGTTCTTCGGCTCGGTCGTGGCCGGCACCCTCCTCGGCCTGGGGATCGACGCCTGGCTCGACACCGCCCCCATCGCGGTGGTCGCCGGGATCGTCCTCGGCTCCTACGCCGGTTTCGCCCGCGCCTGGCAGGAGGTCAAGTCCCAGCCCACTCCGCCCGCAGTCACACTCCTCGACGAGGACGCACCCCGATGAGCCTCGAGCGCCACGAGCCCGTCGCCGGCGAGATCCCCGTGGAGGCGACCCTCGCCCGCCACACCGCCAGCCGAGCGGTGTACGTGGGACCGGTCCTCGTGGCTCTGTTCTGGCTGGCCCGGGGGCCGGAGGGGGCTCTGGCATCCGCCCTCGGGGTCGGGGTCGTGGTGGCGAACTTCCTCCTGTCGGGGGCGATGATGTCGATTTCGGCCCGGATCAGCCTGGCGGTCTATCATGCCGCCGCCCTGTTCGGGTTCTTCCTACGACTGGGATTGATCGTTGCCACCATGCTCCTCATCACGCGCATGATCGACATCGACCGAGTCGCATTCGGAGTCACGGCAGTGGTGGCATACCTCGCCCTGATCGCCTGGGAGACGAGGGCAGTCGCCAAAGGACGAGAAAGGAATCTGGATTGGATCAGCTAGCCAGCCGGTTCTTCGGCAACACATTCGTACTCGCCGCCGAGGAATGCGACCTGACCCAACCCGTGTGCGTCCCCGAGGACTTCACGGAGCTGTTCGTCCTCCCCAACATCTTCGGCCAGGTCAACCGCACGATCCTCCTGATGTTCCTGGCGGCGTTGATCGTCGTCGTCGTCCTGTGGGCAGCGCTCCGCAAGCCGAAGCTGGTCCCGGGCAAGTTCCAGGCGGCGATCGAGGCGCTGGTCGGGTTCGTGAGAGACGAGATCGCCGTGGGGATCATCGGGCCCGAAGGCGTCAAGTACTTCCCTTACCTCCTCTCGATCTTCATGTTCATCCTGGTCGGCAACCTCTTCGAGGTCACCCCGGCGATCAACTTCCCGATCACCTCCCGCATGGCGATCCCCGCCTTCCTGGCGCTGTGCACGTACTTCATCTACCTCGTCACCGGCTTCGCCCGGCACAAGTTCACCTACCTGAAAGAGATCGTCTGGCCGAGCTACGTGCCGATCGCCCTGCGCCCCCTCGTGGGCATCATCGAGCTCGCCCAGTACTTCGTGATCCGGCCGTTCTCCCTGGCGGTCCGACTCTTCGCCAACCTGGTGGCGGGCCACACGATGCTCAGCCTGCTCCTCGCCACCGGCATCATCTTCATCGGGGCCGCCATCGGCGGCGAGGTCTCGATCCTCAAGGGCGGAGCCGGGATCCTGTGGTTCGCCATGGGTCTGCTCATCTTCCTCTTCGAGCTGCTGGTCTCCGTGCTCCAGGCCTACATCTTCACGCTGTTGTCCGCCGTGTACATCGAAGACGCCGTCCACTTCGGGCATTGATGACACGACGAGAGGTCAGAGAAAACCCACGGTAAGGGAAGAAAGGAAGAAAGCAGATGGACGCAGTACTCGCCGTCATCACGGCCGCCGCCCAGGTTCTGGCGCAGGAGGCGTCCGGGATCACCGGTAGCTTGAACGTGGTCGGATACGGCCTCGCCACGCTCGGCCCGGGTCTCGGCATCGGCATCCTGGCCGGGAACGCGGTCCAGGCCATGGCCCGCCAGCCGGAGGCTGCCGGCATGGTGCGCACCACCATGTTCCTCGGCATCGCCTTCACGGAGGCTCTCGCCCTCATCGGCTTCGTGCTGTTCTTCCTCGGCTGAGGTAGGGATGAATTCCTGGTACCTAGCGGCTGAAGAATCCGGAGGCGGAGGCCTCGACCTCCTCCTGCCGCCGCTCCCCGAGCTGATCGGCGGGATCATCGCCTTCGCCATCGTCTTCATCTTCATCTGGAAGTTCGCCAGCCCGGCGATCAACCGCCTGCTCGAGCAGCGCCAGAGCGCCATCGCCGGCCAGCTGGCGGAGGCGGAGAAGGCGAAGGCGGAGGCTGAGTCCCTCCTCGCCGACTACCGAGCCCAGCTCGCCGAGGCCCGTGAGCAGGCCAACCAGATCATCGAGGAGGCCCGCAACCAGGCCGAGACGATGAAGAACGAGATCGTGTCGCGGGCCGAGCAGCAGGCCGCCGAGATCGTGGCCAAGGCACGGGAGGAGGCGCAGGCCGAGCGGGCCCGCGCCCTCGCCGAAGCGCGTCGCGAAGTCGCCAACCTGTCGATCGACCTCGCCGAGCGCGTGGTCGGTGAGGCCCTCGACCGCGAGGCTCAGCTGGGCCTGGTGGAGAGGTACATCGCCGAGCTGGAGAGCAAGTAGTGGACCGGGTCTCTGGTTACGCCGCCGGCATCCTCGAGATCGCCCGAGCCGAGGGCGTCCTCGAGCGCGTCGAGAACGAGCTGTACGAGCTCGGCCGCCAGCTGGAGGGCTCGCCCGAGCTGCGGTCGGCCCTGACCGACCCTCAGCTCCCGATCGACCGCAAGCGGGCGATCGTCACCGACCTCCTCGAGGGCCGGGCGTCGCCGCTGACGGTGAGCCTGGTCGAGTTCCTGGTCCGCCAGGACCTGGCCGGCGACCTCGGGGAGCTCGCCACCGAGCTGGCGCGCCAGTCCGCCGCCGCCCGCAACCGGCAGCTGGCCGAGATCCGCACCGCCGTCCCTCTCGACGAAGCCACCGTCGAACGCCTCGCCGCCGCCCTGGGCCGTGTCACCGGCTCGGAAGTGGAGGTGCGCACGGTCGTGGACCCCTCCATCGTCGGCGGGATCGTCGCCCGGGTGGGCGACACCGTGATCGACGGCTCGGTGGCCTCGAAGCTCGAATCGCTCCGCAATGTCCTCCTGGCCCGATGAGGAGTAGCCCATGGCTGATCTGACCATCTCCGCAGAAGAAATCACCGCCTCACTCCGGAAGAACCTCGAAGGGTGGGAGCCCGGCATCACCGAAGAGACCGTCGGCTACGTCACGTCCATCGCCGACGGCGTCGCCCGCGTCCGCGGCCTTCCCTATGTGATGGCCTCCGAGCTCCTCGAGTTCCCGGGCGGGCTGCTGGGCGTGACCCTCAACATCGACGAGGACGATCTCGGCGTCGTGCTCATGGGCGAGTACTCCCACATCGAGGAGGGGGATCCGGTCAAGCAGACCGGCACCGTGCTCTCCGTCCCGGTGGGCGACGCCCTCCTGGGCCGGGTCGTCGACACGCTCGGCAACCCGATCGACGGCAAGGGCCCGATCGAGGCGACCGAACGCCGTCTCCTCGAGGTGCAAGCGCCGTCGGTGGTGATGCGCAAGCCCGTGCACGAGCCGCTCCAGACCGGCATCAAGGCGATCGACTCGATGACCCCGATCGGGCGCGGCCAGCGGCAGCTGATCATCGGCGACCGCCAGACCGGCAAGACCGCGCTCCTGGTCGACACCATCATCAACCAGCGCCGCTACTACGGCACCGACCAGGAAGTGAAGTGCGTGTACGTGGCGATCGGCCAGAAGGCGTCGACGGTCGCCGAGGTGGTGGACGTGCTCACCGAGCACGGGGCGATGGACTACACGGTGGTCGTGAACGCCCCGGCGTCGGCCGCCCCGGCCCTGCAGATGTACGCCCCGTACGCCGGCTCGGCGATCGGCCAGTACTGGATGTACAACGGCCAGCACGCCCTGGTGATGTTCGACGACCTCACCAAGCAGGCGATCGCCTACCGCGAGATCTCGCTGCTCCTGCGTCGCCCGCCCGGCCGCGAGGCGTATCCCGGCGACGTGTTCTACCTGCACTCCCGCCTGCTGGAGCGCTGCGCCAAGCTCAACGACGAGCACGGGGCGGGCTCGCTGACGGGGCTGCCGGTCATCGAGACGAAGGCCAACGACATCTCGGCCTACATCCCCACCAACGTCATCTCGATCACCGACGGCCAGGTGTTCCTGGAGACGGACCTCTTCTATCAGGGCATCCGTCCGGCCGTGAACGCCGGCACCTCGGTCTCCCGGGTCGGCGGTGACGCCCAGATCAAGGCGATGAAGAAGATCGCCGGCCCGCTGCGCCTCAACCTGGCCCAGTACCGCGACCTGGCCGCGTTCGCCGAGTTCGGCTCCGACCTCGACGCCGCCTCCCTCGCCCAGCTCGAGCGAGGCCGCCGTGTCGTCGAGGTGCTCAAGCAGCCCCAGTACCAGCCGATGGCGGTCGAGGAGCAGGTCCTCGTCATCTACGCCGTGACCGAGGGCTTCATGGACTCCATCGCCGTCGACGACATCCAGCGGTTCGAGAACGGGCTCCGGGAGCACGTCCGGTCCCGCTTCGGCGACGTCCTGGACCACATCCGCGACACCGGCGAGATCGGCGACGAGGACCGGCTGCGCCAGGCCATCCAGTCCTACGTCGACATCTTCACCGCCGAGGACGGGGAGGAATAGCCGCCGATGGCGAGTGCCGCGCTCCGCGACACCCGGCGCCGGATCCGAAGCGTCGAGGCGATCAAGAAGATCACCCGCGCCATGGAGCTGATCGCCGCGTCGCGCATCCCCAAGGCCGTCGCCCGGGTGAACGCCTCCAAGCCGTACACCGCCAAGTTGATCGAGGTGATCGAGACCGTGGGCGGTGCCAGCTCGGCGGACGCCACCCACATGCTGCTCGAGCAGCGTCCGGTGAACACTGTCGGAGTGGTGGTGGTGGCCGCCGACCGCGGCCTCGCCGGCGCGTACTCGTCCAACATCATCCGCATGGCGGAACAGGCGATCATCGAACAGCGCCAGGCCGGCCGGGACATCGTCCTCTACACCGTCGGCAAGACCGCCCAGTCGTATTTCCGCTACCGGAACTACCGCATCGAGCGGGCCTGGCTGGGCGTGACCGACACCCCCGGATACGGCGACGCCCGCTCGATCGCCCGCACGATCATGGAGGCATACGCCTCGGAGGAGATCGACGAGGTCCAGGCGTTCTACACCCAGTTCCGCTCGGCGATCACCCAGGTGCCGACGCAGTTCCGGCTGCTGCCCATCGTGCCGCCCGAGGCCACCGGAGAACGGCCGGTGGTCAACTACGAGTACGAGCCGTCGCCGGCGGAGATCCTCGACCGACTCCTGCCCCGCTACGTCGAGGCTACGGTGTTCAACATGCTCCTCGAGGCATCGGCTTCCGAGCACTCCGCTCGGCGCCGGGCGATGAAGGCGGCCACCGACAACGCCGAGGAGCTCATCCGCCACCTGACGGTCCAGGCCAACCGGGCCCGTCAGGCGGAGATCACCACCGCCATCACCGAGATCGTGGGTGGAGCCGAGGCTTTGGCCGAATCAGGTTCTTGAGAAGGTAGGAGCAGCAAATGTCTGAGACAGCGAGCACGGGCCGGATCGTCAAGGTGGCGGGTCCGGTCGTCGACATCGAGTTCCCGCCCGGGGAGCTCCCCGAGATCCTCCACGCCGTCGAGATCGAGTTCGAGCTGGGCGGAGAGAAGAAGAAGGTGGTCGCCGAGGTGGCCCAGCACCTGGGCGACTCCAAGGTGCGCGCCATCGCCATGGCCCCGACCGACGGGCTCACCCGCGGGGCGCCCGTAACCAACACCGGGGGCCCGATCACCGTCCCGGTCGGCAACCAGGTGCTCGGCCACATCTTCAACGTGTGGGGCCAGTCCCTCGACGCCCCCGACAAGGAGTTCGGCGAGCCCCGCTGGCCCATCCACCGCCAGCCGCCCAAGTTCGAGGACGTCGAGCCGCAACGGAAGATCTTCGAGACCGGCATCAAGGTGATCGACCTGATCACCCCCTACCTCGAAGGCGGAAAGATCGGCCTGTTCGGCGGCGCCGGCGTGGGCAAGACCGTGCTGATCCAGGAGATGATCGCCCGTGTCGCCGGCCAGCACGGCGGTGTGTCGGTATTCGCCGGCGTGGGCGAGCGGACCCGTGAGGGCACCGACCTCTGGCTGGAGATGGAAGACGCCGGGGTGCTCGACAAGACCGCCCTCGTCTTCGGCCAGATGGACGAGCCGCCGGGCGTCCGCCTCCGCGTCGCCCTCTCGGCCCTGACGATGGCCGAGTACTTCCGGGACGAGCAGGGCCAGGACGTGCTGTTGTTCATCGACAACATCTTCCGGTTCACCCAGGCCGGTTCCGAGGTGTCCACGCTGCTCGGCCGGATGCCTTCCGAGGTGGGATACCAGCCCAACCTGGCCGACGAGATGGGCTTCCTCCAGGAGCGCATCACCTCGCTGAAGGGCAAGTCGATCACCTCGCTGCAGGCCATCTACGTGCCCGCCGACGACATCACCGACCCGGCGCCGCACACGGCGTTCGCCCACCTCGACGCCACCACGGTGTTGAGCCGTCCCCTCACGGCCCTGGGCATCTACCCGGCGGTGGACCCGCTCGACTCGACGAGCCGCGCCCTCGACCCCCAGCTGGTGGGGGAGGAGCACTACTTCGTCGCCACCGAGGTGCAGCGGATCCTGCAGCGCTACAAGGACCTCCAGGACATCATCGCCATCCTCGGCATCGACGAGCTCACCGAGGAAGACAAGCTGATCGTCGCCCGGGCCCGCCGCATCCAGCGCTTCCTCGCCCAGCCGATGTTCGTGGCGGAGAAGTTCACCGGCCAGCCCGGCGTCTACACGCCGATCGAGGAGACCATCTCCTCGTTCCGGGCGATCATCGACGGCGAGATGGACCAGTACCCCGAGCAGGCCTTCTACATGGTCGGCGGCCGCGAGGACGTCGAGAAGAGGGCCGCCGAGATCGAGCGTCAGGGAGCAGCCGCCTAGTGGCGAAGACCTTCCACGTGGACGTCGTCTCCCCCGAGGAGACGGTGTGGTCGGGCGAGGCGACCTTCCTGATCGCCCGCACCACCGAAGGCGAGATCGGCATCCTCGCCGACCACGAGCCGGTCATGGCCGCCCTGCAGACGGGCGCGGTCGTGATCGACTCGGAGGAAGGCGGGCGCACCACGATCGGCGTCCATGGCGGTTTCCTCCAGGTCCTCGACAATCGGGTCACCCTCCTCACCGACCGCGCCACCCTGGCCGAGGGAGGACGCGAGGAGGCGGCCCGGGCCGCCCAGGAGCTGGCCAGCCAGGTGGGCGAGGACGAGGAGCCCGAGACCGGAGGGGAGCCCGGTTAACGCCCCACCCTTCCTCGGTCCCCACCCCGAAGGGGTGGTGGTGGAGTGCTGGGTGGTGCCGGGGGCGTCCCGCAGCGAGATCAAGGGCCGCCACGGCGGCGCCCTGCGGGTCCGGGTCGCTGCCCCTCCCGAAGGCGGGCGCGCCAACGCCGAGGTGTGCCGTCTCCTCGGGGAGACGTTCGGCGGGAAGGCGCGGGTGGAATCCGGCTCGACGTCGAGGAGCAAGCGCGTCGTCGTCGCCGGGGTGACGTGGGAAGAAGCCGTCCGGGCGGCCGCCCGCTACTGACCGGCGGCGATCGAGGCGGCGAGGCGCTCGACGGAGCCGGCGAAGGAGCTCTTGACCGCCGAGGCCACCACGCCGAACACCATCGACCCGACTATCCCGTTGGGTCTCATCGTCATGACCACGTCGAGCACGGTCCCCTGCCCGGAGGGAACGATCGCCACCTGGATCCCGCCTTTCACCTCGTTGGTGTCGACGGACAGGGTCATCGCCCGGTGCGGCCGGGCTTCGGTGACGCGGGCCAGGCCGGAGTAGCGCACCCCTCCGACCGAGGCGGAGAAGCGGAACGACCGGAGGTCGCCGTCCTCGAAGGAGTGGTCGGAGGTCTCGTCGGCCCCGGCGACGCTCGCCCACACGTCCGGGTCCTGGAGGCGCTCCCAGACCACCTCGGGGCTGGCTGGCGTGGAGGCGCGGTGCTGGAACGACGTCGGCATCGGTGGCGAGACTGTACCCAGCCAAATCACGCCGGGGTAGGCGACGGACCCCGGTAACGTTGACCCGCTCATGCCTGGTCTTCTTTCCTTCCACGCCCATCCCGACGACGAGGTGATCCAAGCGGGCGGCGTGCTCGCCGCCACCGCCGCCGCCGGGCGGCCGACGATGGTCGTGACCGCCACCGACGGCGCCGAGGGGGAAGTCCACAACTACGACGACCCGGAGGCGATCAAGCCCCGGCTCGCCGAGGTGCGGGCCGAGGAGATGGCGGCGGCCATGTCGATCCTCGGAGTCGAACAGCACGTGTTCCTCGGTTACCGCGACTCGGGGATGATGGGGGCGGACTCCAACTTCCACCCCGACTGCTTCTGGCAGGCGGACTTCGACGACGCCGTCGGCCGGCTGGTGTCGATCATCCGCCGGTTCCGCCCCGAGGTGATGACGATCTACGACCCGTACGGCGGCTACGGGCACCCCGACCACATCCAGGTCCACCGCGTGGGGCTCGCCGCGTTCTGGGCCGCCGCCGACCTGGCCCGCTACCCGCTGCAGGAGGGGGAGGAGCCGTGGCTCGTCCCCAAGCTGTACTGGTCGGCCTGGCCCCGCAGCCGGCGCCGGCGTTTCGCCGAGATGCAGCTCGAAGCGGGCGAGATCACCGAAGAGCAGTTCGAGCAGGCCGCCAACTCGGGTGTCCCCGACGAGCTCCTGACGCTGGTGGACACCCGGGAGTGGATCGACACCAAGTTGAAGGCGCTGCGCGCCCACCGCAGCCAGATCCCCGAGGACTGGTTCATGCTGCGTGTCGACGAGGACATGCGCGACGAAGTCGTCGGCCTGGAGGCGTTCTACCGGGTGCACTCGTCGGTCGACGTCGTCGACGACGGCGACCTGTTCGCCGGCCTCTGATCCAAAACCGGCTGCGGCCCCGGCCGGTCTCTCCGTAACCTGGGGACCCCGTGCTCGTCGTCAAGGACCTCCGCATCGACGTCGGCCCCGTCACGTTGCTGGACGGGGTCTCTTTCAGCCTGCAGCCGGGGGACAAGGTCGGGCTCGTGGGTCGCAACGGAGCGGGCAAGTCCACCCTCATGAAGACCCTCATGGGCTTCCACTCGCCCGCCGCCGGCACGATCACCGTCTCCGGCGAGGTGGGCTATTTCTCCCAGGAGTCGGAGCCCTCCGACCTGGAGGACCGGGAAGTCACCGCCCTCGAGCGCATCCTCGCCGCCCGCCAGATCGGGGCGATGCTGCGGCGGATGGAGGAGATTCGCCGTCAGATCGAGTCGTCGGCCGGGGCCGAGCGCGACCAGGCCATCCGGAGGTTCGCCCGCCTCCACGACGAGTTCGAGGCCCGGGGTGGGTTCGCCGCCGAGGCGGAAGCCAAGCGCGTCGCAGCTTCCCTGGGAATCGGGGAAAGAGAGCTCCACCAGCCGGTGATGACCATGTCGGGCGGCCAACGGCGCCGGGTGGAGCTGGCGCGGATCCTCTACGCCGAGACCGATGTCCTCCTCCTCGACGAGCCGACCAACCACCTCGACCTCGACGCCAAGGCGTGGCTGGTCGAGCACCTGCGCACCTACAAGGGGGCGCTGCTGGTCGTCAGCCACGACCTGCCTCTCCTCGACGAGGCGATCACCACCGTGCTGGCCGTCGACAACGGCGAGATCGAGGCCTACCGGGGCAACTACTCCTTTTTCGTGGAGGAGCGGGAGCGCCGCCGCCAGCAGCGGGAGAAGCTGCGACGCCATCAGGAAGCCGAGATCGCCCGCCTGGAGGAGAACATCCGCCGCTTCAAAGGGCGCACCGAGAAGATGTCACGGGTTGCCCACACGATGGAGACGCGGGTCGAACGGCTCAAGCGCGAGCTCGTGCAGGTCCAGAAGCGGGGGAAAGGGGTGAAGCTGCGATTCCCCCAGCCGGAGCCGTCGGGCCGCACCCCGCTCAGCGCGCACGGGCTCGCCAAGGCCTACGGCGACAACATCGTCTTCGTCGACGTCGACGTCGACACCACCAGAGGCGAGCGGTTGCTGATCCTGGGCCTGAACGGCGCCGGCAAGACCACCCTGCTGCGGATCCTGGCCGGGGTGGAGACGCCCGACCTGGGCAGCGTCGCGCTGGGCCACAACGTGTCGGTCGGCTACTACGCCCAAGAGCACGAGCAGATCCATCCGGGAGTGTCGGTCCTGGACCACATGCGCTCCGTGTCCGACGCCCCCGATCAGATGCTGCGGACCGTGCTCGGCCACTTCCTCCTCGCCGAGCGGATCGACCAGGACGCCGCCACCCTCTCCGGCGGAGAGAAGACGAAGCTGGCCCTCGCCATGCTGGTGATGGCACGCCCCAACGTGCTGTTGTTGGACGAGCCGACCAACAACCTCGACCCGCAGGCCAAGGAGGCGCTGCTCGAGGCCCTGCACCAGTATCAGGGCACGATCGTCCTCGTCTCCCACGACACGGACTTCGTCGCCAGCCTCCTCCCCGACCGGGCGATCCTGATGCCCGAGGGGACGTCGCACCACTTCGACGAGGAGATGCTGGAGCTGGTCGCCCTCGCCTAGACGACCTGCGCCAGCCACCTGTGCCACTCCGTGTCGAACGGGGGGTGGCGGGACTCCAGGTCCATCACCAGGCGGGCGGCGGTCCCCCGGGCGGTGTCGGCCATGAGAGGCGGGTACCCCAACGTCGCCCGGTGCTCGATGAACTCGTCTTCGTCGTCGACGTACACGGTGCCGTCGGCGAGCCGCACCACGTCGAGGTCGAGGTCGATCATCTCCACCCGGTCCGGCTGCGGCCAGACCGGGGCCGTGGTGATGTCGACATACACCTCGACGGGGTCCGGGGGCGTGTTGAACATCGCCGTCCACCACGCACCCGGGACGATCAGCTGCACAAACGTCCGCTCCGCAGCCCGGGGCGGCTCGGTGCCCTTCTGGATCGTCGAGCCGGCAGGCGCCCCCAGCCACACGCCGTGGCTGTCCTCGCCCAGCCAGGTCGTCTCGAGCCGCCAGTGCGGGGTGGTCGGGTACTTGAAGTACTGGACGGTGACGGGCCGGCCGGACACCGCCCGAGCATATCGGCGGTTCGGTGTGGCGGAGCACGTATCTACCCTCGGGGTGTGGAGCGCTCCCGTTACCTGGACATCGACGGGCCCGTCTTCGTCGCCGATTTCGGCGGAGAAGGCGAGCCGATCGTGTGCGTCCACGGCCTCGGCGGCTCCCATGTCAACTGGGTGCCCGCCGCCGCCGGGCTGGCCGAGCTGGGTGCGGTGTCGGCCATCGATCTGCCCGGTTTCGGGCTCACGCCGCCCGCCGGCAGGTCGACGACCGTGGAAGCCAATCGACGGATCCTCGATCGCTATCTGAGGACGCTGGGCCGGCCCGTCACGCTGATCGGCAACTCGATGGGCGGGGCCATCGCCGTCCGCCAGGCTGCCCGGGCTCCCGAGACCGTCTCTCGGTTGGTCCTCGTGTCCCCGGCGGCGCCCTGGGACCTGGCGGTCCAGGCGCCCGACCCACTGGTCGGGACGATGTTCGCCCTCTACGTCGTTCCCGGCCTCGCCGACCTGGTCATGTGGTGGCGGCGCCGCGTCATGACCCCCGAGGAGGTCGCCCGATGGGTCCTGCGCCTGTGCGCCGCCCATCCGGACCGGATCCCCCGAGACGTCTTCGAGATGCACGTGCGCCTCGCCGAACAGCGCCAGCACATCCCGGGCATCGACCAGGCGTTCGTCCGCGCCGCCCGCTCCACCGTGCTCACGACCCTGCGTCAGGGCGCCTACGACCGGGACGTGGCGGCGGTGGCCGCCCCCGTCCTCGTCGTCCACGGGGCCGAGGACCGGCTGGTCCCGGCCCTCGCCGCCCGTCGTCTCGGCGCCCTCCGGCCCGACTGGCGGGTGGAGATACTCGACGAAGTCGGCCACATCGCCATGCTCGAGGAGGTCGACACCTTCGTCGGCCTCGTCGAGGAGTTCGAAACGTCACAGAGAGCAGCATGAACATCCTCCTCACCAACGACGACGGCATCGATGCCCCGGCGCTGGTCCCGCTGGCCCGCGCCCTCGCCGAGCTGGGCCAGGTGTCGGTGGTGGTCCCCGACCGGGAGCGGTCGTGGGTGGGCAAAGCCATCACCCGCTTCGACCCGGTGAGCGTCGAAGAGACCTCCCGGGAGGGCATCGTGATGCACGCGGTGTCGGGCTACCCGGCGGATGCCGTCCAGCTCGGGATCCACGCTCTCGGCCTGCCCCACCCCGACCTGGTCGTGTCGGGAATCAACCTCGGCTACAACCACGGAACCGGGTTCCTGATGTCCTCCGGCACGGTCGGCGCCGCGGTTGAGGCGTGGATCTCCGGAGTGCCGTCGGTGGCCGTCTCCACGGGGACGATGGGCGAGGGGGAATGGCGCGATTGGCGCTGGCGGGTCACCACCCCGGAGGAGCGGCCGGCCTGGGAGCGCCTGGCCGAGGTGACGGTGATGCTGCTCCGGCTGATCGACGAGGCCGGGCTCCACGACCACGCCGACGTGGTGTCGATCAACATGCCGTACGAATCGACCTTCGAGACCGAGCGGCGGATCACCACCATCGCCCGCTCGGGCTACGACCGGCTGTTCACCCGCCAGGAAGACGGCACCTACCGGCACATGTACGGCGGCAAGATCAACCACTTCGACGCGGTGGACGGCACCGACATCGACGCCGCTCACGACGGCGCCATCTCGATCACGCCCCTCCGCATGCCCGCCGCCGCCGTCGTCCCCGACGAGGTGCGTCAGGCCGTCGAGAGCTGAGCGTCGGCCGACAGGAGCTCGGCCAGGAGCGGCGACGGCCGGTTCGCCCTCGCCAGGACCGTCACCGACCGGGAGCAGCGGGTGATCGCCACGTGGAAGATCCTCCGCTCCTCCTCCAGGTCGTCGGCCAACCGGTGCGGCATCATCCCCACGGAGGCGTCCCACACCACGACGTGGGGCCATTCCGCCCCCTTCGCCCGGTGGACCGTCGTCAGTGTCACGGCGGGGCCGGCGGGCGGCCTGACGTCCAGGGTCGACCGGAGCCACGGCTCGAAGGCGTCCACCTCCGGGTGGGTGTGGGCGAGCACGATGAGGGCGTCGAGGTCGTCGGTGTGCCCGCCGGTGGGTCGGGCACGGGAGCCGTCGAGGCGTTCCAGTGCCTCGCCCAGGCCGAGCTTGTCCCTGACGTAGAGCAGTTGGGTGGCGACGGGCTCGGTCTCGGCGAGGCGGGCGAGGTTGGCGAGGTCGTCGACGAGGGAGTCGAGCTTGGCGCGGGACCGGTCGTCGGTGGACCCGGCGGCGAAGGAGGCGAGCCGGGAGAACGTCCACATCCCTCGACCCAGTGCGGCGCGCACTCCCGGTGAGAGCCCGCGGGCGGGTCTGCGGGTCGCCTCGTCGAGATCGGCTCCTGTCAGAGGCTCCTGGCGCGCCACCGCCCCGGCGAGCCGCAGCCACGCCAGGGCGCTGCGCACCCCGGAGCGGTCGAGGAGCGACGCGTCGAGGGCGGTCTCGGCGGGGATGCCGGCCTCCGAGAAGGTGATCTGGGGCACGAGGAGCCCCACGTTGACCCGGGCGAGGATGGCGACCGAATCGGGGCCGTCGGAGTCGATGAGCTCCCGGGTGACCGCCACCAACTGGCGTCCCATGTCGCTCTCGGGGGCCCTGATCACCTCGAGGCCCGAGGTGGACTTGGAGGCGGCGGTGACGGACTTGGGGATCCGCTTGCGGTTGTGTGACAGGAGGTTGGCGGCCGCATCCACCACCGGCGCCGGGCACCGGTAGTTCACCCGCAACTGGTGGTGGGCGGCGCCGGGGAAGTAGTCGGCGTAGTCGATCAGGTAGGCGGGGGTGGCTCCGGCGTACCCGTAGATCACCTGGTCGTCGTCGCCGACCCCGAACACGTCGTATCCGGGGGCGGCGAGGAGGCGGGCGAAGAGCAGGTGGGCGGGGGTGAGGTCCTGGAACTCGTCGACGAGGAGGTGCCGGCAGCGCGCCTGCGCCCAGGACCGCACGTCGGGGCGGCGTAGCAGTGCCTCGATGGCGCCGTAGATCTGCTCGTCGTGGTCGATGGCGCGCTGGGCCCGCAGCGCCCGCCGGTATTCGTCGAAGACGGCGGCGAAGCCGGGGACGTCGTCGCGGCCCGCCTCGACCTCCTCGGGAGGCCGGAGCGCCACCCTGACTTCAGCCAGTGCCTCCAACCAGGGGGCGTGGACGTCCTCGTTGGCGCGGGGTCGCAGGTTCGCCAGCCGGTCCAATAGCCGGCGCACCTCCCGCTCCTCGAGGAGGCGCGGCCGCCGCCCCATCGCCCGGCCGAGGATCTCGTAGCCGAAGGCGTGGAGCGTGCGCACGTGAGCGGAGGGGACGTCGGCGAGCCGGGAGCTCATCTCCTCGGCCGCCCTCCGGTTGTAGGCGAGGGCGGTCACCACGTCCCCGTTCCAGCGCCGGTCGGCCAACAGATGGCGGAGCCGCTCGGTCAGGACCCGGGTCTTTCCCGAGCCGGCGGGGGCGATGATTCGGGCCGAGCCGGCTGGGTGGGCCACCGCCTCGAGCTGGTCGGAGGCGAGGTCGGCGGACGGAGCGGCGTGACGGTCCGGCTCCAGCCGCCCCGACCACACCGACTCCACGTGGACGACGGTGACGTCCACCGGGCCGCGTGGTCCCCCGTCGACCCACACCGGGACCCCGTCCACCGTGACGTCGCCTTCCTCGCCGGCGGGTGCCGCCCCGAGGCGGATGGCGCGGTCGGTGTGGTGCCAGCGGATCTGCCCGCCGCGGCCGTCGTAGCGGTTGACCCAGGTGAGGTAGTGGAGCCGCTCCCGACGGAACTCGAAGCCGGGGCCGATCAGGTAGGGCGGCTCCTCGCTGGTCTCGGGCCGCTTGAGGTCGGCGAACGGGACGTCGAGCACCACCACGGAGGGCCGGCGCTCCCGCCACCACACGTCGAGCCGCGACAGGGCATCGGCGGGATCGGCCAGGGTGGAGTCGTCGATGACCAGCCGGGGCCACGACGCCGCCGGCGGGGGAACCGGATCGTCGGGGCCGACGACGAGGCCGCGCCCCAACGATGGAGGGCCCGGGAACGGCGCTGAGGAGTCCACGGCTCCCGAGCATACGGGCGCGCTCCGACATCCCGGGAACCACCGGCGCTCGGGAGACGTCTGAACATCCACATGGAGGTGCCGATGGACCGGATCGATCTCGCCCGCATACCGCCCCACGTCCGGCGCAGCGCCGCCCATCGGCCCGACGTCAGCCCACACGTCCTCGAGTTGCTGGCCGCCGATCCCGATCCCGACGTACGCCTCGCCGTGGCCTCCAACCCGATGACGCCCCCCGAGGTGCTCCAGCGGCTCGCCGCCGACTCCGTCAACCGGGTCGCCGCCCGGGCGGGAATCGGGCTCGCCGTGAGCCACATCCTCTTTACAAACGAACGTTCGTTGGTATAGAGTGGCGGCATGACCGCCGCACCCACCCGGGACGAGACACGCTTCCAGGAGCTCATCGACCGCGACGAGAAGATCGAGCCGACCGACTGGATGCCGGACGGCTACCGCAAGACCCTGATCCGCCAGATCGCCCAGCACGCCCACTCCGAGGTGATCGGCATGCAGCCGGAAGGCAACTGGATCACCCGGGCTCCCACCCTTCGCCGCAAGGCGATCCTCATGGCCAAGGTGCAGGACGAAGCCGGCCACGGCCTCTACCTGTACTCGGCGGCCGAGACGCTGGGCGTCTCCCGTCACGAGCTGGTCGACCTGCTCCACCAGGGAAAGCACAAGTACTCGTCGATCTTCAACTACCCGACGCTCACCTGGGCCGACGTCGGCGCCATCGGCTGGCTCGTCGACGGCGCCGCCATCACCAACCAGGTGATGCTCACCCGTTGCTCCTACGGCCCATACGCCCGGGCCATGGTGCGGATCTGCAAAGAGGAGTCCTTCCATCAGCGCCAGGGCTACGAGATCCTGCTCGCCCTGTGCCGGGGCACCGAGGAGCAGAAGGCGATGGCCCAGGACGCCGTCAACCGCTGGTGGTGGCCCGCTTTGATGATGTTCGGCCCGCCCGATACCGACTCCACCCACACCGAGCAGTCGATGGCGTGGAAGATCAAGCGGGTCTCCAACGACGACCTCCGCCAGCAGTTCGTCGACATGACCGTCCCGCAAGCCGAGTACCTCGGCCTCACCCTCCCGGATCCGGACCTCAGGTGGAACGAGGAGCGTGGCCACTACGACTTCGGCCAGATCGACTGGGACGAGTTCTGGGACGTCGTCAAAGGCAACGGCCCCATGAACCGGGAGCGCCTCGAGCACAAGGTGAGGGCGTGGGAGGAGAACGCCTGGGTGCGAGAGGCGGCCCTCGCCTACGAGGCGAAGCAGCGCCAGAGGAAGGTGGCGGTATGACCTACGAGGTGCCCCGCATCGAAGGCGAGGAGTTCGCCACCTCTTCCGACACCGAAGACGGGTTCCCGCTGTGGGAGGTGTTCGTGCGCCAGCGGCGAGGGCTCTCCCACGTCCACTGCGGATCCCTCCACGCCCCCGACGCCGAGACCGCGCTCCAGGCGGCCCGGGACGTCTACACCCGTCGCCAGGAGGGTGTGAGCATCTGGGTGGTGCCGTCGGCGGCAATCAGCTCCTTCGAGCCGGAGGAGGCGATGGACTACTACGAAGCCTCCGCCAAGGAGTACCGCCACGCCACCCACTACGAGATCCCCGAGGAAGTGGGGCAGATGTGAGCCGGGGTGGTGCGAGCCTGACGCGCCGGAGGGCAGCGTGGTGATCGTCTCCGGGCCTCCGCAGGGAACACCCCCGCTGGCGCTCGAGCCGCACTTCGCCTATCTGCTCCGGCTGGGCGACGACAACCTGGTCCTCGCCCAGCGGCTGGGCGAGTGGATCAGCCGGGCGCCGGACCTCGAAGAGGACATCGCCTTGGCCAACATCGCCCTCGATCACCTGGGGGTGGCCCGCAACCTCCTGACCCATGCCGGCGAGGTGGAGGGCCGAGGGCGCGACGAGGACGCGCTGGCGATGCGGCGCACCGAGCGGGAGTTCCTCAACCTGATCCTCTGTGAGCAGCCCAACGGCGACTTCGCCCACACCATGGCCCGCCAACTCTTCATCGACGCCTGGCAGGTCCCGTTGTGGCAGGCCCTGTCGTCGTCCAACGATCCCACCCTGGCGGGGATCGCCCAGAAGGCCCTAAAGGAAGCCAAGTACCACCTGCGCCACTCCTCCACGTGGGTCGTGCGTCTCGGCGACGGCACCGAGGAGTCCCACCGGCGCATGCAGGCCGCCGTGGATCGACTGTGGCGCTACACGGGAGAGATGTTCATGGGCGACGACGTCGAAGAGGCGATGGTGGAAGCCGGCATCGGGGTGGACCCGGCGTCGCTTCGGCCCGCCTGGGACGACACGATCGAAGCCGTGTTCGCCGAGGCGGGGCTCGAGCGGCCCGACGACGACTACGTGCGCACCGGCGGCAGGGTCGGGTTCCACGGCGAGCACCTCGGCCACCTGCTCGCCGAGATGCAGTGGATGGAGCGTACCTATCCGGGGCTGCGATGGTGACCACCACAGAAGACGCCGTCCGAGTCGTCGCCTCCGTCGCCGACCCCGAGCTGCCCTTCGTCACCATCGAGGACCTGGGGATCCTGCGCCGGGTCGACGTCGACGACACCGGCGCCGTCATCGTCACCGTCACCCCCACCTACTCCGGGTGCCCGGCCACCGAGGTGATCCGGGACTCGATCCTCGACGCCCTCCGGTCGGCCGGCTACCACCGGGCCGAGGTGCGGACGGTGTTCTCCCCGCCGTGGTCCACCGACGACATCACCTCTGAGGGCCGGCGCAAGCTCGAAGCCCACGGCATCGCCCCGCCCCGCCGCCTCCTGGCCGCAGACGGCCCGATCCTCTGTCCCCGCTGCCGCGGCGCCTCGACCCGCGTGGTGTCCGAGTTCGGGTCCACCGCCTGCAAGGCGTTGCGGGTCTGCGACTCCTGCGGCGAGCCGTTCGACCACTTCAAGGAGCTCTGAATGACGACGGTCGAGTTCCACCCCCTTCGGGTGGCGGCGGTCGAGCCGCTCACCGACGACGCCGTCGCCGTCACCTTCGACGTGCCCGACGACCTGGCGCCCCGCTTCCGGTACCTGCCCGGCCAGCACGTGACCCTGCGTGCCGAGATCGACGGACGCGACGTCCGCCGCAGCTACTCGGTGTGCGCCAACGCCAACTCCGGGACCCTCCGCGTGGGGGTGAAACGGCTGCCGGGCGGCGTGTTCTCGACGTGGGTGACCGAAAAGCTCCAGCCGGGCGACATGGTCGAGGTCATGCCCCCGGTGGGAGAGTTCACCATCACTCCCGACCCGCAGAGGAGCCGCCACTACGGGGCGATCGCCGCCGGCTCGGGCATCACCCCCGTGCTGTCGCTGATGTCGACCACCCTCGAGTCGGAGCCGAGGAGCCGCTGGACGCTGATCTTCGGGAACCGGCGAGCGGACTCGATCATGTTCTTCGACGAAGTGCAGGGGCTGAAGGACAAGTACCCCGACCGGCTCCACCTGATCCACGTCCTCAGCCGGGAGTACCCCGACATCGACCTATACGCCGGGCGCATCGACGCCGACCGGCTCGAGAGGTTCTTCGGCACCGTCGTCCCCGCCGACCGCATCGACGAATGGTTCCTGTGCGGCCCCTACGGGATGGTGCAGACCGCCCGGGAGGTGCTCGCCCGCAGGGGAGTCCCCCCAGAGGACATCCACGACGAGCTGTTCTTCGCCGGCCCGGTGGACCCTTCGACGCTGATCGCCCCCGAGGAGGCGGAAGGCTCGGTGTCGCTGCGAGTCAAGCTGGGCGGGAGGACCACCGAGACGCGCATGGACCCGGAGATGTCCGTGCTCGACGCCGCCCTGCGGGTGCGCTCCGAGCTGCCGTTCTCGTGCAAGGGCGGGATGTGCGCCTCGTGCAAGGCCCGGCTCGTCACCGGGGACGTCGAGATGACCAAGAACTACGCCCTCGTCGAGTCGGAGCTCCAGGCCGGCTACATCCTCACCTGCCAGGCGCACCCCACATCGGACGAGATCTCGGTGGACTACGACGTGTGAGGCGCCGATGACCTCGACCCGCAACACCCGAGAGGACGTCATCGCCGCCGCCGGGCGACTGTTCGCACAGCGCGGCTACCACGGCACCTCGATGCGTGACCTGGGCCAGGAGCTCGGCCTGCTCGGCTCGTCCCTGTACTCGCACGTCACCTCCAAAGAGGACCTGCTCGTCGAGGTCGTGGAGAAAGGGGCGCGGCTCTTCGCCGAGTCGGCCGAGGCGGCCCGCGCCGCCGGCGGCACCGGCGCGGAGCGGCTGCGGAGGCTCATCGCCGGCCACGTCGACGTCGTCGTCGACAACCTCGACGAGGTCAAGACCTTCCTCAACGAGGCGCGCTTCCTCAACGGAGAGCACCGAGGCCGAATCCTCGCCGCCCGCGACTCGTACGAGGCGGAGTTCCGCGACGCCATCCGCCAGGGCATCGAAGACGGATCGCTCCGCTGGCGGACAGACCCCAAGATGGCCGGCATCTTCGTGCTGTCCATCCTCAACGCCCTGGAGCGTTGGTACGACCCATCCGGGCCGATGGGCCGCGAGGAGCTCGTGGAGACGATCTGGTCGTTCCTGAACCCGGCCTGATGGAGGACATCACATCCATCGGCCGACGCCGTTACCGTCAGATGACACCAGTCGAGGGGAGCCCGATTCGCCGTGTCCAGACACCTGACCGATGATCTCGCTGCCCGCATGGAGGAACTGCGGGCCGAAGGCCTGTACAAGGAAGAACGCGTCATCGCCTCCCCCCAGGGGGCGCGGATCCGCCTCGAGGACGGGAGAGAGGTCCTCAACTTCTGCGCCAACAACTACCTGGGGCTGGCCGACCACCCCGCCCTGGTCGAAGCCGCCAAGCAGGCGCTGGACGACTTCGGCTACGGGATGGCGTCGGTGCGGTTCATCTGCGGAACCCAGACCGTCCACCGTCGCCTCGAGGAGCGGATCTCGGAGTTCCTGGGAACCGAGGACACGATCCTGTACTCGTCGTGCTTCGACGCCAACACCGGCCTGTTCGAGACCATCCTCGACGAAAACGACGCCGTCATCTCCGACGAGCTCAACCACGCGTCGATCATCGACGGGATCCGGCTGTGCAAGGCGCAGAGGTTCCGGTACGCCAACAACGACATGGCCGACCTGGAGCGGTGCCTCAAGGAGGCCCAAGGCGCCCGCCATCGGCTGATCGCCACCGACGGCGTCTTCTCCATGGACGGGGTCATCGCCGACCTGCCGTCCATCTGCGAGCTCGCCGACCGCTACGACGCCCTGGTCATGGTCGACGACTCCCACGCCGTCGGATTCGTGGGGGAGAAGGGAGGCGGCACCCCCGAGCTCACCGGCACTCGGGACCGGGTGGACATCCTGACCGGCACGCTCGGCAAGGCGCTGGGCGGGGCGTCCGGCGGATACACCTCGGGGCGCAAGGAGATCATCGCCTGGCTGCGCCAGCGCTCCCGGCCATACCTGTTCTCCAACAGCCTGGCGCCGGTCATAGCCGCCACGTCACTCGCCGCCCTCGACCTGCTCGCCGGGTCCGACGAGCTGCGTCGCCGCCTCGCCGACAACGCCGCCCGCTTCCGCCGGGGCATGACCGAAGCCGGGTTCCGGCTCGCCGGAGCCGACCATCCGATCATCCCGGTGATGGTGGGCGACGCCCGCCTCGCCACCGAGATGGCGTCGGCCCTCCTCGACGAGGGCATATACGTGATCGGCTTCTCGTACCCGGTGGTGCCCCGGGGCCAGGCGCGGATCCGCACCCAGATGTCCGCCGCCCACGAGCCCGAGGACATCGACCGGGCGGTGGAGGCGTTCACGAAGGTCGGCCGAGAGCTGGGCGTGATCCGATGAGGGCGCTGGTCAAGGCGAAGGGGGAGCCGGGGCTGTGGATGGAAGACGTCCCCGAGCCGGAGATCGGCCGCAACGACGTCCTCATCCGGGTCGAGAAGACTTCGATCTGTGGAACCGACCTGCACATCTACGAATGGGACGAGTGGGCCCGCTCCACCATCCCGGTGCCGCTCGTCGTCGGCCACGAGTTCATGGGACGCGTGGCCGCGGTGGGCGACGAGGTGGAAGGCATCTCCGTCGGCGAGCGCGTCTCCGGTGAAGGCCACATCACCTGCGGTCACTGCCGCAACTGCCGGGCGGGACGGAGGGAGTTCTGCCACAGCCACAAGTCGGTGGGGGTGAGCCGCCCCGGAGCGTTCGCCGACTATCTCGTGCTGCCCGCCCAGAACGTGTACCCGCTGCCCGACCACATCCCCGACGACGTCGCCGCCGTGCTCGACCCGCTCGGCAACGCCACCCACACCGCCCTGGCCTTCGACGTCGTCGGTGAGGACGTCCTCATCACCGGCGCCGGCCCGATCGGGGTGATGGCGGCGGCCATCGTCCGCCACATCGGCGCCCGATACGTCGTCGTCACCGACGTGAACCCGTACCGGCTGGAGCTGGCGGCGCGGATGGGAGTCGACCGCACCGTCGACGCCCGCACCGAGGACCCGGTGGCGGTGATGCCGGAGCTGGGGATGGTCGAGGGTTTCGACGTCGGCCTCGAGATGTCCGGGTCGGAGCAGGCGTTCAACCAGCTCCTCGACGCCATGAACCACGGCGGCAAGGTGGCGGTCCTCGGGATCCCCTCCGGCGAGATCCGCCTCGACGTCGCCGACGTGATCTTCAAGGGCCTCACCATGCGCGGCATCTACGGTCGGCGCATCTTCGAGACCTGGTACAAGATGGCGGCGATGCTCCAGAGCGGCCTCGACGTCTCGGCGGTGATCACCCACCGCTTCGACGCCGAGGACTACGAGACCGCGTTCGACGTGGTCCGCTCGGGCCGGTCCGGGAAAGTCCTGTTGGAGTGGGCCTAGGCGCTCAGCCGGCGCCGTTGGAGCCCGCCTTGGGGGCCCCGTTGGCTCCTGCCTCCACGGCGTGGCCGTTGGCGTCGACCGTCCACGTCCCGTGGGAGCGGATCAGCGTCGCCAGGTCACCCGGGCCCTGCTTGGCGATCGCCGTCGCCACCTGGTGGTCGAGCAGCGACTCGTAGGTGGGCCGGCGCACCTTGCGGAAGATGCCCAGCGGGGTGGGCCCGTAGGGGCCGTGCGACAGCCGGGACAGGGCGAAGGCCACGGTGGGATCCGAGCGGGTCGGGTCGTGGACGAGGATCCGGCCCGGGTCGACCGCGGCGGTGTCGACGATCTTCGCCTCGCCGCCCTCCAGGACCACCGCCTTCTCTCCGTTGGGGCCGAACGTGATCGGCTTGCCGGCCTCCAGGTTGATGCGGTTGTGGACCCGCTCCTCCTTGCCGGTGAGCTGGATGAACGCCTTGTCGTTGAAGACGTTGCAGTTCTGGTAGATCTCGATGAAGGCGGTGCCTTCGTGCTCGTAGGCGGCCTGGAGGATCTCGGTGGTGTGCTCGCGGTCCATGTCCAGGGTCCGGGCCACGAACGTGGCCTCGGCGCCCAGCGCCAGGCTGATCGGGTTGAACGGATGGTCGATCGAGCCGTGCGGCGACGACTTCGTCCTCTTGCCCGGCTCCGAGGTCGGCGAGTACTGGCCCTTGGTCAACCCGTAGATCTGGTTGTTGAACAAAAGGATCTTCAGGTTGACGTTGCGGCGCATGGCGTGGATCAGGTGGTTGCCGCCGATCGACAGCGCGTCGCCGTCGCCGGTGATCACCCACACCGACAAGTCCGGGCGGGTCAGGGCGATGCCGGTGGCCACCGCCGGGGCCCGGCCGTGGATCGAGTGGATCCCGTAGGTGTTCATGTAGTACGGGAACCTCGAGGAGCAACCGATGCCCGACACGAACACGAACTGCTCACGCGGCCGGTTCAGGCTGGCGAGGAAGTTCTGGACGGAGGCGAGGATCGTGTAGTCCCCGCATCCGGGGCACCACCTGACCTCCTGGTCGGTCTGGAAATCCGCTCTGGTGTGTGTGACTGTCATCGCTCTATCCGTGTCGTCATCGGCGGGCGGCCACCTGGGCCGGCTCGCCGAGGATCTCGTCGATCCGGGCTTCGATCTCTGCGATCCGGAACGGTTCCCCGGCGATCTTGTTCAGCCCGATCGCCGGGATCAGGAACTCGGCCCGCACCAGCCGCAGCAGATGCCCGCTGTTCAGCTCGGGGATGAGGATCCGTTCGTAGCGTCTCAACACCTCGCCCAGGTTGGCGGGGAAGGGGTTGAGGTACCGCAGGTGAGCGTGGTCGACGGCGTGGCCCGCGTTGCGCGCCCGGCGGACCGCCGCCTTGATCGCTCCGAACGTGGACCCCCATCCCAGGATCAGGAGGTCGCCGGGCTCGTCGCCCGCCTGGTCGACTTCGACCGGAGGGATGTCGTTGGCGATGGTCGCCACCTTCCACGCCCGGCTGTCGGTCATCAGCTGGTGGTTGTCGGGGTCGTAGGACACGTTGCCGGTGTTGGCCTCCTTCTCGAGGCCGCCGATGCGGTGCTCGAGCCCGGGCGTGCCGGGGATCGCCCACGGCCGGGAGAATGTCTCGAAGTCGCGCAGGTAGGGCAGGAACCCCTTCTCGCTGTTGGGCACGGTGGCGAACGGCACCGAGATGTCGGGGAGCTCGTCGACGTCCGGCAGACGCCACGGCTCCGAGCCGTTGGCGATGTGGTTGTCGGACAGGAGGATCACCGGCGTCATGTACTTGAGCGCGATCCGCGCCGCCTCGATGGCGGCGTCGAACGCATCCGACGGGGAGGCGATCGCCAGCACCGGCACCGGGGACTCGCCGTGCCGCCCGTACAGGGAGAACAGCAGATCCGACTGCTCGGGCTTGGTCGGCATGCCGGTCGACGGTCCGGCCCGCTGCACGTTGACGACCACCAGCGGCAGCTCGGTCATGAAGGCCAGCGATATCGCCTCCGACTTCAGGGCGATGCCCGGCCCCGACGAGCCGGTCACCGCCAGGTTGCCGGCGAAGGCGGCGCCGATCGTCGAGCCGATGGCGGCGATCTCGTCTTCCGCCTGGAACGTCTTGACGCCGAAGTTGCGGTGCCGCGACAGCTCGTGGAGGATGTCGGAGGCGGGAGTGATCGGGTACGTGCCGTAGAACAGCGGCAGGTCGGCCGCCTGGGCGGCGGCGATCAGGCCCCAGGCGAGGGCGATGTTGCCGGTGACGTTCGTGTACGTGCCCGGCGGCAGGGTGGCGGGCTTGACCTCGAACGTGACGCGGGTGGCGTCGGTGGTGATGCCGAAGTTGTATCCCGCCTTGAAGGCGGCGATGTTGGCGGCCGCCACCTCCGGCTTGTTCTTGAACTTCTGCTCACACCATTCGATGGTGGGCTCCGTCGGGCGGTTGAACAGCCACGCCAGCAGGCCCAGGGCGAAGAAGTTCTTCGACCGGAGGACGTCGCGGCCCGAAACGCCGGTGTCCTTGACGGCCTCCTTGGTGAGGCTCTCCATCGGCACCTGGATCAACCGGTAGCTCTGGAGGCTCCCGTCCTCGAGCGGGTTGGTCTCGTAGCCCGCCTTGGCGAGGTTGCGCTCGTCGAAGGCTTCCGTGTTGACGATCACGGTGCCGCCCGGCTTGAGGTCCGGCAGGTTCTTCTTCAGCGCCGCCGGGTTCATCGCCACCAGGCAGTCGGGGGCGTCACCGGCGGTGAGGATGTCGAAGTCGGCGATCTGTACCTGGAACGACGACACGCCCGGGAGGGTGCCGGCCGGCGCCCGGATCTCGGCCGGGAACGACGGCAGCGTCGCCAGGTCGTTGCCGAAGGTGGCCGAGGCGGCCGTGAAACGGGCACCCGCCACCTGCATGCCGTCACCGGAGTCGCCGGCGAAGCGGATCACCACTCGGTCGAGGGTCTGGACTCGGGCAGAGGGCTGATCGTCGGGACCGACTGAAGGGCTGGGAGTAGTGGCGTTATCTGCCACGGCTTGTCACTTCCTTGTCGCTCTGGCGCGGATGATTCGTAGGTCTTCTATCGGCGCGTTCGGTCTGATCGTCGACCGGATTGACCCGCACCTAAAGGAGATTGTAAGACCCTCGGCGGGTCATCCATACGGCAATCCGGAAACCCCCAGGACACCCGCCGTTTCCAGCCGTCGCGCCAGGCCCACCAGCCGCTTCTCGGACCAGGCCGCGCCGATCAACTGCACCGCCGGGCGCCGGCCCGGCCCGGCGGCCGGCATCGCCAGGGCGGGATGCCCGGTGGGGTTGACCGGGGCGCTGAACCACGACAGCACCCGCCGGTAGTGATGGCCGCCGATCCGGTCGTCTCCGATCCGCTTCGACATGGCTCCGACCGCCGGAGTCACCACCGCGGCGTCGCCTGCCGTCGCTGCCGCCAGCGCCGCGGTGATCCGTCGCCGCCACCGCCGCGCCTCGGCCTGGGCGTCGGCGTCTTCGGCCAGGTGGATGCCTTCGTCGATCCGCGCGGCGACGTCGGCCCCGTAGGGGCGGCCCTGGCGGCGCCACTCTCCGTGGATCCGTTCCACCTCGGCCCCGATCAGGGCGGTCTGGTGAGGGGAGGGCTGCAGGTCCGCCAGCTCGTGGCGCTCGACAGCCAGCCCCGCTTCGGCCGCGCCGGCCAGGAACTCCTCGAATGCGTCTCTGACCTCACCGGCGGTGGGCGCGCCTTCCAGCCACGCTTCGGGGACGATGAGACGCCTGATCGGCGGGTCGTCGGCCAGCCGTCGCCAAGCGTCCGCCGCCATCACCTCGGTCACCTTCTCCAGGTCGTCGAGACTGGCGGTGAGAGGGCCCACCGTGTCGAACGACGGCACCAGCGGGAACACGCCGTCGAGGGGGATCAGCCCGTGGGTGGTCTTCAGCCCGATGATCCCGCACACGGCGGCGGGCACCCTGACCGACCCGCCGGTGTCGGTGCCCAGCGCCACCGGGACGATCCCGGCGGCGACCGCAGCCGCCGACCCGCCCGAGGACCCGCCAGCAGACAGGCTGGGATCCCACGGGTTGCGCACCGGCCCGAACCACGGGTTCTCGGACGAGAACCCGAAGGCGAACTCATGGAGGTTCGTGCGCCCGATCACCACCGCCCCGGCGGCTTCGAGGCGGCCCAGGGCGGTGGCGGTGGTGGTGGCGTGGTGGCGGTAGAAGGCCGAGCCGGCGGTGGTGGCGTGCCCGGCGTGGTCGATCAGGTCCTTCGTCGCCACGGGGAGGCCGAAGAGAGGGCCGCCGGGCGGTTCGAGCCCGGCGGCCTCCTCGTGGACCGCAGTGAACGCGTTGGTGGTGTCGCCCAGTGCCCTCTCGAGCGCCTGGGAGACGGCCGGCGGCATCAGCCGCCGGTGCTGTCGGTGGTCGTGTCGGTCGTGGTCCCGGCGGCGCCCGTCCACTCGACGGCGCCCTCGTCGGGGACCACCGAGATCCAGGCGAAGCCGGGCGGGACGACCAGATCTTCTCCGTCGGCGGTTGTGAGGGTGAACGGCTCGGAGGCGTCCTCGCGCGCCCACGTGCCCTCGATCACCTTGCCGTCGGCGAAGACGTAGAAGTCGCCGCTGCCGATCGTGGACGTGGCCGGGACGGCCGATCCTCTCGACCCCGCCGGCGGCGAAGCCGTGTACTGCTCGCCGACGATGGCGACCAGGACGTCGGCGGTGATGCGCTCGACCTCACCCTCGGGGTTCAGCCAGGTGGACTCGGCGCCGTCGATCGACCGCTCGTACGTGGTCCCGTTCCAGGTCCACCCGGTGGTCGTCGTCGACGAGAACGTGAACGTGATGTCGGTCGCCTCCGGGGCGTCTTCGGGCATCTCCCCGAACTCCCACAGCGAAGTCGGCGGCGGGGTGTCGGGGATCTCCCGATCGTCGGCCACCTGGCGCAACTCGATGGTGTTGCCGTACAGGTTGTGGGGTGCGGCCCGCTCACTGATGCGGAACATGCCCGGGCGGGTGTCGCTCAGGTACGGCACCCCGAGCGCGGAGATGCCTTCGCGCACCCACGGCTGCCCGCCGCTGATCGCCAGGGTCGCCTCGAAGGGGCGGATGAGGGCGGCGTCGGACGGCCGGCCCGAGCGGATCGGGCCCAGGGCTTCGCTGTCGGTGGAGTGGAACACGGCCATGAAACGGGTCAGGCCACCCTCCACCCGGATCTCGAAGACCGCCTCCGCCTCGAGGATCCCCGACTGGGGGCGGGCGTCCCAGTGGTTGTCGATCTTCACCGCCAGGACCCGCCGGTCCAGCAGCTCCGGGTCGTCCACCGGCAAGCCGTTGATCGGCGAGCGCGGCCGGTCGTCGACCGTGGTCGTCGGTGCCTCCGTCGTGGTGGTCGGCGGCACCGTGGTCGTGGTCGGAGTGGTGGTTGTCGTGGTCGTGGTTTCGCCGGCTCCCCCGCTGCAAGCTGTGATCGCCAGGACGAGCGCGACGACAGAAAGTCGTGATCGCATCGGGGGGATGCTAAAGCACCGGAGGCGGTACTCGGTTCAACTCGAGATCGAACCGGTCACCGGCAAGTCGGGAACCGCGCTCACCGCCCCGTCCACCGAGATCGCCACTTCGATGCCGTCCGGAGAGGTGGATAGCACATAGAGGGCGTCGATGTTGATGTCGGCGTCGGCGAGCTTTCTCGTCACCTCCGCCAACGCGCCGGGGGTGTGGGGCATGAAGGCGGTGAGCACCGTGTGCTCCTCAACCCGGAGGCCGGCTTCCGACAGGACCCGGCGGGTCGTGGCGGCGTCGTCGACGATCAGGCGCAACACGCCCTCCCCGTCGTAGCCGTACGCGGCGAGCGCCTCGATGTTGACGCCGGCGTCGCTGAGGAGTTCCGTGATCGTGGCGAGACGGCCCGGGCGGTTCTCGACGTGCACGATGAACTCCGTCATGGACCCGAGCCTACGCCTCCCGGCGCGCCTGTGACGGGTGGAGGTCGGGTGGAGGTCAGGCTCCGCAGCCGAACCCGCCGGTGAGCGAGGTGACCTGACCGGTGTCGATAGATTCGGTGAGGGTGCCGGCCAACAGGCCCGGCTCTCCGGTGTCGATGGTGAAGGTGACACCGAAGTGGGCGTCGCTCGTGATGGACACGGCCGACCCGTAGGCTCTTCGCAGCTCGGCGACGGTGGACCCGATGCCGATGCCCTCGGCGGTCTTCAGGTCGATCACGGTGTCGGTGTCGACCGCCGACTGGCTGTAGGAGAAGAAGTGCCGTTGGTCCTCGCCGAACTCGGTCGGCCCGTCGCTGAAGAACACGCGCAGGCTCGCCCACCGCACCACCCGGACCACGCTGCCGGGGCAGGTGCCGAAAGTGCCGCGGGCCGACACCCATCCCGAGTCGGAGTCGGCGCTCCCCAGCCGGGAGCCGATCGCATCGATCGTGTCTTCCACCGTCGCCCCGAACTCCACGATCCCCAGCCCGTCGCTCTCGAGGCGCACGGGGGGAAGGGTGGTGGTCGTCGGGCCGGTGGTGGCGGTGGTGTCCGGCTGGGTAGTGGTAGTCGTCGGCTCGGTGGTGGGAGGAGCGGTCGTCTCGGTCGTCGCCGGGTCGGTGGCGGGCGCCGACGTGGCCGGGGCGGCATCGGCCAGCGCCATGGTCTCCTCGGCGCCGCCGGGCGCGCCGACGATGCCGAGGCCCGCGGCCAGGAGGGCGACGACTGTTCCCCCCAGCACGCCCCCGGTGATACGGCGGGTCGGTGAAGCCTTCGCGAGGTGACGGCCCACGACTCAGGTGGAGAGAGGACGGAGGGTTTCCGCAGGCGGCCGGGCGCCGGTCATACGGAGCGGAACGCTAGTCCCCCCGGGGGCCGCCGTCAGTGACCGGTCCCAGGCCGGCGACGTCGGTCTCGTCGCGTCCCCGGCGCCGCAGGTAGTCGTGCCAGATCAGGCGGGCGGCCACCGAGCGGAACGGCCGCCAGCGCTCGCCGATGGCCTCCATCTCATCCGGGCCGGGCGGGGCCGGGCGGCCGAGCAAGTCGCCGACGCCCACCTGGAGGGCCCGGTCGCCGACCGGCCAGATGTCGGGGTGGCGCAGGGCCGAGAGCAGGTACACGTCGGCGGTCCACGGCCCGATCCCGGTCTGGGCGAGGAGCAGGCGACGGACCTCGTCGTCGGGCCGCGACGAGAGGCCGTCGAGGTCCAAGCGCCCCTCCAGCACCGCCTCGGCGAGCAGCTTGAGGTAGCGCTGCTTCTGGCGGGTGAGGCCGGCCCGCCCCAGGTCGTCGAGGTCGGCGGCGTGGACCGTGGCCGGCTCGACCGAGCCCAACAGGGCGACGAGCCGCTCGTAGACGGCCTTCGCCGACTGGAGCGACACCTGCTGTTCCACGATGAACAGGGCCAGGGTGGCGAAGCCCGGCGGGCGGTGCCAGAAGGCGGGCACCCCGTGGCTGTCGACGATGGAACCGAGATGCGGGTCTTCGGAGGCGAGGCGCTCCACGAACGAGGGGAACGTCTCGGCGGTGATCGGTCTCATCGCGCCCCCCGCCGATAGCGGAGCACCGCGACATAAGCGGGCCGGATGGGCACGGGACCGAAGGCCCGCGAGTCCGCCCGGGTCAGTTCGCGCCGGTCCGAGAGCACGTACATGTGGCCAGGTGGTACCAGCGTCCCCTCGGACGCGTCGGAGCCGGCCTCGACGACGAGCTCACCGTCGACGAAGCGGACGACGTCGCCGGGAACGCCTACGATGCGCTTCACCAGCCAGAAGTCGTCGCGGTGGGGGTGGGGGAAGAACACGATCTGGCCGCGTCGGGGCTCCCGCAGCTTGCGGGCGAGGAGACGATCGCCCGGCATCAGCGCCGGCGACATCGACATCTCGGCGACGACGAACCTTCTCATGTTTGTGGAGCCCGGCGACGGAGTATGGTGCGGAGGAGAAACCGATAGGAGGTTGCATGTTCCGCTCACCGACCGTCGCTCATGCGCATTGCGACCTGTACTGCGGCGTGTACGACCCCGCCCAGGCCAAGATCGAGGCCATGTCGGTCCTGAAGTCGGCTCAGAAGTACCACGAGACCGACGACGAGGTGTTCCGGGCCCGGGCGATCAAGATCAAGGAGGAACGTGCCGAGCTCGTCAAGCACCACGTGATGGTGCTGTGGGCCGACTTCTTCACCGAGGAGCACCGCAAGCAGTTCCCCGAGCTCGACGACCTGGTCTGGCGGACCCTCAAGCAGGCCGGCGACGCCAAGAAGTCGGTCGATCCCGCTGACGGCGAGAAGCTGGTCGAGCTGATCGACCAGATCGCCGAGATCTTCTGGCAGACCGAGAAGGCCAAGAACATGGGGGTCTACCCGCCCAACGCCTGAGCGGGTGCCCGTCCGGCCCTACTCGTCGGCGAGGGCGTCGTCGTCGAGTTTCGCGAAGAGGGGCCGGATCTCTCCGAGTTCGGTCCCGGCCGGAACCTCCGGTCGGGACCATTTCTCCACCGGCCCGATCCCGAGCATCTCGCCGAGGGCCTCGGTCGAGAACGGCAGATAGGGAGCGAACGCCACCCTGACGCCGGCCACCGCCTGCACCGCCGTCCACAGCACCGTGGCGGCACGGGCGCGGTCCTCTTTCACCAGCTTCCACGGCTCGGTGGCGTTCAGGTAGGCGTTGACCTCAGCCGCCGCTCCCAGCGCGGTCCGCAAGCCGGCCCTCAGCTCGACGGCTTCGATGTGGGCCGCTTCCTCTTCGAGGGCGGCATCGACCGCCGTCAGCAGCTTCCGATCCTCGCCGGCCAGCTCGCCCGGAGAGGGGACCGCTCCATCGAAGTTCCGCGACGTCAGGCTGAGCGTCCGGTTCACCAGGTTGCCCCAGGTCGACACCAGCTCCTCGTTGACCCGGCGGACGATCTCGTCGTCGAACAGGTCGGTGTCGTTCTGCTCCGGGAGCACCGACGCCAGGGCGAAGCGCAGGGCGTCGGGCTCGAGACGGTCCAGATACCACGAGAGCGGACGTCCCACGCCCATCGACTTGGATGCCTTGCGGCCGCCGAAAGTGACGTATTGGTTGGCGGGCACGTTGGTGGGCAGGTTGAGCCCGCCGTGGCCCATCAGCAGCGCCGGCCAGTACACGGCGTGGAAGGGGATGTTGTCCTTGCCGACGAAGTAGTAGCTCTCGGCGCTCGGGTCGGTCCACCACTTCTTCCATGCATCCGGGTCGCCCTGGCGCTGCGCCCATTCCTGGGGGGCGGAGTAGTAGCCCATCACCGCCTCCCACCACACGTAGATCGACTTGCCCTCGCCGATGTCGTCGACGGGGATGGGGATCCCCCAGTCCAGGTCCCGGGTGAAGGCCCGGTCCTGCAGCCCGTCGCGGACCATGCCGAGGGCGAAGTTGAGGACGTGGGGCCGCCAGCCCTTCCGGGTCAGCAGCCACTCCTCGAGCTGCTTCTCGAAGGCGGAGAGCCGCCAGTAGTAGTGCTCGGTCTCCCGCAGCACCGGCGTGGACCCGGTCAGCTTGGAGCGGGGGTCGATGAGGTCCGAAGGGTCGAGAGTCCGGCCGCAGTTGTCGCACTGGTCGCCGCGGGCGTTGGGATAGCTGCAGTGGGGGCAGGTGCCTTCGATGTAGCGGTCGGGGAGGAACTGGCCCCGCTCCTCGTCGTAGAACTGCTCGGTCACCTTCCGGTACAGGTGCCCGTTCTCCAGCAGCTTGAGGAAGAACTCCTGGGCGACCCGGTAGTGGATTTCGGTCCCGGTGGTGGTGAACAGGTCGAAGGAGATCCCCAGGCGCTCCCAGTAGCTCAGGAACTCGGGGTGGTAGCGGTCGACGATCTCCTGGGGAGTGACGCCTTCCTGCTCCGCCTTGACCGTGATCGGGGTGCCGTGGACGTCGGACCCCGAGACCATCAGCACCTCGTTGCCGGCGAGCCGGTGGTAGCGGGCGAAGATGTCCGGGGGCAGGTAGGCGCCGGCGATGTGGCCCAGATGCAGCGGGCCCTGGGCGTACGGCCAAGCGACAGCGACGAGGATGTAGCGGGGTTCAGACATCAGACGGAAAGGGTACCGACCCCGCCGAGGTCGGTGATCGGCAATTGTCGCCCCCGGAGGCCAGCAGGCGCCATCCGGTACCATCGGTCACGTGACACTCACCCCCACCCGCCAGGCGATCCTCCCCGACAGGCTCACGAACTCGACGCTCACCTCGTTCCTGCGCTCGGTGCCGTCGGTCGACGAGGTGGCGGTGGCCGAGCGCGTCGCCTCCCTCTCCACGCGCTCGATCAAGCGGGAGTCGAAGGCCCACGCCTTGCGGATGGCCATCTCGATGATGGACCTGACCACTCTCGAGGGCATGGACACGCCGGGCAAGGTGATCCAGATGAGCTCCAAGGCGGTCCGCCCCGACCCCACCGACCCGTCGATTCCGTCCGTGGCGGCGGTGTGCGTGTACCCGGCGATGGTGCCTTACGCCCGCCAGGCGGTGGAGGGAACCGGCGTGAAGGTGGCGTCTGTGGCCACCTACTTCCCCTCCGGCCAGGTCGACATCGGCCTGAAGGTGGAGGAGACCCGCCAGGTGGTGGAGGCCGGTGCCGACGAGATCGACATGGTGATCAATCGGGGGGCGTTCCTCTCCGGCGACTACTTCCGGGTCTTCGACGAGATCGTCCGCGTCAAGGAGGCCTGCGGCGACGCCCACCTGAAGGTGATCCTCGAGACGGGCGAGCTGCAGACCCTCGACAACGTCCGCCGGGCGTCGGTGCTGGCGATGGCCGCCGGGGCCGACTTCATCAAGACGTCGACCGGCAAGGTGAGCCCGGCGGCGACGCTGCCGGCGACTCTCGTGATGCTCGAGGCGATCCGCGACTTCTGGGCGGCCACCGGGGTGAAGGTGGGGATGAAACCCGCCGGCGGCATCCGCACCGCCAAGGACGCCATCCGCTACCTGGTGGTGCTCAACGAGACCCTGGGGGAGGAGTGGATGAGCCCCGACTGGTTCCGGATCGGGGCCTCGTCGCTGCTCAACGACGTGCTCATGCAGATCCGCTGGCTCGAGACGGGCCGCTACCAGAGCGCCGACTACTTCACGAAGGACTGACCGATGGAGCCGCAGACCACAGAGAACACCGAGGTGGCGAGCCGCAAGGCCGATGTGCTGGCTCCCCGGATCGAATGGGAGTACGTCCCGTCCCGGGAGTCGACCGACATCGTCGAGATAGCCGACCGCTACGACCTGTTCATCGGCGGCGAGTTCCGCAAGCCGAAGAGCGGCAAGTACTTCCCGACGGTCGATCCCGCCACCGAGGAGACCCTCGCCGAGGTGGCCGAGGCCGGCCCCGACGACGTCGACGCCGCGGTGGCGGCGGCCCGGGCCGCCTTCGAGGACGGCTGGGGACGCATGCCGGGCTCGGAGCGGGCGAAGTACATCTTCCGCATCGCCCGGATGATCCAGGAGCGCTCCCGGGAGCTGGCCGTCCTGGAGACGCTCGACGGCGGCAAGCCGATCAAGGAGTCCCGCGACGTCGACCTGCCGCAGGTGGCAGCCAACTTCTTCTACTACGCCGGGTGGGCGGACAAGCTCGAGTACGCCTTCCCCGGCTTCCGCCCCGAGCCGCTGGGTGTCGCCGGCCAGGTGATCCCCTGGAACTTCCCGCTGCTGATGCTCGCCTGGAAGGTGGCGCCGGCGCTGGCGACGGGCAACACCGTCGTCCTCAAGCCGGCCGAGACCACGCCGCTGACGGCCCTGGTCTTCGCCGAGATAACCGCCGAGGCGGGGCTGCCCCCGGGGGTGTTCAACGTCGTCACCGGCGCCGGTGAGACGGGAGCGGCCGTCGTGGGCCATCCCGACGTCGACAAGGTGGCGTTCACCGGCTCCACCGAGGTGGGCAAGCTGATCCAGTCGCAGGTGGCCGGAACCCGCAAGCGCCTGACCCTCGAGCTGGGCGGCAAGGCGGCCCACGTGATCTTCGACGACGCCCCCATCGACCAGGCGATCGAAGGGGTGGTGAACGGGATCTTCTTCAACCAGGGCCACGTGTGCTGTGCCGGGTCGCGGCTGTTCGTCCAAGAGAACATCCACGACCTGTTCGTCGACAAGCTCAAGGCGCGTCTGGCCACGCTGCGGGTGGGCGACCCCCTCGACAAGAACACCGACGTCGGCGCCATCAACAGCCGCCAGCAGCTGGAGAAGATCCGCCAGCTCGTCGAAGCCGGAGTCGAGGAAGGCGCCGAGATCTACCAGCCGCAATGCGAGCTCCCGGACCGGGGCTACTGGTTCGTCCCCACCCTCTTCACCGGCGTGTCCCAGTCGCACCGCATCGCCCAGGAAGAGATCTTCGGGCCGGTGCTGTCGATCATGAGCTTCCGCACCCCCGCCGAGGCGGTCGAGAAGGCCAACAACACCCCCTACGGCCTCTCCGCCGGCGTGTGGACGTCGAAGGGATCCCGCATCCTGTGGATGGCGGACCGGATGAAAGCCGGGGTGGTGTGGGCCAACACCTACAACAAGTTCGACCCGGCTTCGCCGTTCGGCGGGTACAAGGAGTCCGGCTTCGGCCGGGAGGGAGGACGTCACGGCCTCCTCAACTACGTGAAGCACGCAGGAGGGCGCCCGTGAGCCGCGTCGACGTCCGCAAGACCTACAAGCTGTACATCGGCGGGGAGTTCCCCCGCTCCGAGTCGGGTCGCTCCTATCCGGCTCTCGACGCCCGGGGCCGGGTCGTCGCCCGGGTAGCCCAGGCCTCACGCAAGGACCTGCGCGACGCCGTCCGTCACGCCCGCAACGCCCAGGCGTCGTGGGCGGCCCGTTCCGGATACAACCGGGGCCAGATCCTCTACCGGGTGGCGGAGATGATCGAGGACCGCTTCGAGACCTTCGTGAGCCAGGTCCAGGTCACCGACCCCGACCGCCGCCGGGCCCGACGGGAGGTGACGGAGGCGATCGACACCATCGTGTGGTACGCCGGCTGGGCGGACAAGTTCGCCCAGATCTACGGCAACCTCAACCCCGTCGCCGGCCCGTTCTTCAACATCTCCGCTCCCGAGCCCACCGGCGTCGTCGGTATCGTCGCCCCCCAGGACTCGGCCCTGCTGGGCCTGGTGTCGCGTCTGTCGGCGGTGCTGGTGTCCGGCAACACCGCGGTGGTGATCGCGTCGGAGTCGCGGCCGATGCCGGCGGTGACCCTGGCCGAGGTCCTGGCGACCTCCGACGTCCCGCCCGGGGTGGTGAACATCCTCACCGGCCACACCGACGAGCTGATCCCGTGGCTGGCCGACCACATGGACGTCAACGCCATCGACGCCGCCGGCGCCACGCCCGAGCAGCGCCGGCGCATCCAGGAGGGTGCGGTCCACAACGTGAAGCGGGTGGTGCTCGACGGCGAGTTCGGCGACCGGTCGCCGTACGTGATCGCCGCCTTCACCGAGACGAAGACGGTCTGGCACCCCAAGGGCCTCTGACCCAAGAGGCGGTCACGGCGGCCGGGGTCGCACTTCGTATTGGTGGCTGCGGGGACTGGTCCAGCAGAAGGTGCCGGGTTGGGGTTGGGCGAGTTTCCATCCGGCTTTGTGTTTGGCGCGTAGGTGGTGGCGGGCACAGAGCGGGCCGAGGTTGAGGATGGTGGTTTTGCCATTGCGGCTGACGGGCACGGTGTGGTCGAGGTGGCATTTGGTGGCTGGTCGGCTGCAGCCGGGGAACACGCAGGCGGGGTTGGTGGCTTCGATCCAGCGGCGTTGGGTGGTTGTGGGGCGGCGGCGGGTGGTGCCCACCCAGATCGGAAGCCCGGTGGCGGGGTCGGTGACCGATGCCTCCCAGGGTGAACCGTGGAGCGCGTCGGCTATCTGGCGGGCGAGGTCGGAGACGACCGGCCCCCAGTCTTCGAGGTCGCCGGCTCGTTCGGTCAGGCCCATGAGGGTGGGGAGGTCGATCGTCAGCCTGACCCCGCCGCTGGTGTGTGTCGGGTAGGTGGCCTCTCCTGCCAGGAGGGCCAGGAACACGTCGGCGCGGATCTGGTCGAGGGTGCGTTCGTCGCCGTTTCGTTTGAGGTGGCGGGCGATGGCTTTGATGCGTGACCACGCCTCTGCGGCTCTGTCGGGTGGGAGGTGGCGGCCCACCAGGTCGGCGGTGCCGTCCGGGTTGGACGCCGTCTCTATCCGCCGCTCCTTCTGCCCGTGTTCGAGGCGACGGCGAGCAGCTTCGGGATCGATTTCGGTGACGAGGCGCCGGACCCGGCGGCCGAGCTGAGCGGTCGTCAACTGCTCCGCTTCGGACAGGATCTGGTCGATGACGGCTGCCGCCTCGGTGTCGTCGAGCAGAGCCGTCTCCTCGCACAGGACCCTCGCCCGGGGAACGTCGATGCGGCCGGCCTGCAGCGCAGCCAGCACCTGAGGAAGCCGTTCCAGATCCAACGCCAGCTTCACCAAAGAATCAGCCGACCGGGACGTGAGCGTCAACGCCGCCGCTACCTCGTCGGAGACGAACTCGTCCACCCCTCCGGTCCGCTCCGGAGGCGAGCCGGCAGAACCAGGCGGGGTGTGGGCCAACTCGGCGACATCAGCCAACAACTCCGCCTGCAGGTGCGAAACCAGACGGGAACGTGCCCGCATCAACTCCACCAGCTGGTTCCCGTTCAGCTCCCGCCGATCGACCCGAGCCAGACGCCAAGCCAACAGAGGCCCCGCCTCCACCGCCTCCAACCCCCGAGTAGGAGAAACCGACACCCCACCCGGAGAAGTCTCCACCCATTCCCCCAACATGACCCCAACCTATCGGAGCGCTGGGACATTCTTGGCCCGGGCCATGTCCCAGCTCACCGTTACGCTCCGGCACTCAGAAAGGAGGGCGGCTGAAGCAGCGACTCGTCCCCATCGACGTCCCTTTGGAGCTGAAGAGGACGCTGGCTCCCCTCGGGGGCCGGTTCGACGCGGACGGGTGGTGGCGCACAGCCCGCACCCCCGAAGGTCCCGTCACGCTCCACTTGGAGGGGATCGACGGTGGCGTCCAGGCGACGGCGTGGGGGAGCGGCGCCGACTGGGTCCTCGAGCGTGTCCCGCGATGGATCGGGCTCGGTGACGAGCCGGAAGCTCTCGTCACCGACCACCCGGTGGTCGGCCCGCTCGCCCGGCGTCACCGCGGCATGCGCTTCGGTGCCACCGGTCTCGTATTCGACGCCCTCGTGGTCGCCGTCGTCAGCCAGAAGGTGGCGGGCAAGGAGGCGGGGATCAGCTTGCGCCAGCTCTGGCGTCGATTCGGGGATCCTGCGCCCGGGCCGCGGCCCCTGAGGCTGCCGCCCGACCCCGAGCGCATGGCCGAAGCGCCGTACTGGGAATACCACCCACTCGGCATCGAGAGACGACGGGCCGAGGTCCTCCGAAAGGTGGCGGCCGATCACCGGCGGATCGAGCGGCTGGCGGAGGTGCCATCGGCCGACGCGCAACGTTGGCTGCGGCGCTACCCGGGAGTGGGGGAGTGGACCGCCGCCGAGACGGTGGCCATCAGCCACGGCGACGCCGACGCGGTGTCGGTGGGCGACTACCACCACAAGCACATCGTCGCCTGGCATCTGACCGGGCGGCCCCGCGGCACCGACGAGGAGATGCTCCGGCTGCTCGAGCCATTCCGCCCCCATCGGGGCCGTGTCGTGCGGCTCCTCACCATCCTCGGCCACGAGCCCGCCTTCGGGCCGCGGATGCCGCTGCGTCGGATCGCCGGCGCCTGATCGAAGCAACGACGCGGGGCGTGTTAGCTTGCCCGAGGTGGGCCAGTTCTTCGCCGGGATCATGGGGATCCTCTCGAGCCTCCTCATCCTCTTCCTCTTCGCATGGGTGGCTCGGGCCCTGCTCGACGCCCGCCAGCTCACGTGGCGGCGGCTGCTCCTCGCCGCCCTCGCCGGCCTCAGCGTCGGCGGGCTGGCGGCAGCCCTCCTGGTCCTCGACGAGCTGGGCGACATCGCCCGGCCCGATGCGGCCGCCTTCAACCTCGTGGCCATCCCCTTCACGATCATCGGGACGATGGGGGCGGTGGTGGTCCTCGAGCTCCTGTTCAGCCGCGCCCCACAGAAGAGGAAGCGGCCGCGGTTCGCGCTGTTCCGCCTCGTGCGCAGAGGAGGAGGGATCGCCCGGCGGGCCATGGAGATATCGCGGATCGCCGCCCGTCACGGCCTGTCGCCGCTGATCGGGTTGCGCCGGGGAAGCGGCACGGCCCACGCCCCCGAAGAGCTGGCCCGGCGCGCCCGGCTGGCATTGGAGGAGGCCGGCGGCATCTTCATCAAGCTCGGCCAGCTCCTCGCCACCCGTCCGGACCTGGTGCCGCCGGCCGTCCAGGAAGAACTGGCCCGCCTGCACTCGTCGGCGGCGCCGCTCGAACGGGAGGAGGTGGAGGCGACCATCGCGGCCGAGCTGGGGCGGCCGCTGTCGGAGGTCTTCTCCGAGTTCGATTGGGACCCGCTGGGTTCGGCGTCCATCGCCCAGGCCCATGCGGCGAGGCGGCGCGACGGCCGCCCCGTGGTGGTGAAGGTGCGCCGGCCCGGGCTCATGGAAGTGGTGGAGCGGGACCTGGCGATCACGCGGTGGCTCGCCCGCATGGTGACCCGGCGGACGGAGTGGGGACGGACGTTCGACGCCGAGGCGCTGGCCCAAGAGTTCAGCGACACCCTCATGGGAGAGTTGGACTTCCGCACCGAGGCTCGCAACCTCACCGAGGTCGCCGAGGCCTCGGCTTCCCATTCCTTGGTCCACGTGCCCCGTGTCCACGACGACCTCACCACCGACGGCCTTCTCGTCATGGAGCGCCTCGACGGGATCCCCCTGTCACAGCTCCCCGCCGACGCCCCCATCGACCCGCGCTCCCTCGCCGACGCCCTCTGCCGATCACAGGTGGAGGCGATGATCCACGGCGAGCGATTCCATGGCGACCCCCACCCCGGCAACGTCCTCGTCCTCGACGACGGCCGGCTCGGGCTCATCGACCTCGGCATCAGCGGCCGGCTCGACTCGTTCGAGAGGGCCGCCGTCTTCCAGATGCTGGTGGCGCTCCATCTCGAACAGCCCACGCTGCTGTACGAGTCGATGGTGTCGATCGGGGCCGTGGACCCGGCCATGCACGACCCGGACCGAATCGAGCGGGCGTTCGCCCAGTTCATGGCCGCCAACCTGTCAGGGAGCGGGCTGCCCTCCGCCGAGGCGCTCGTCGACCTCGTCCGGCTCACGGCGGAGCTGGGTCTGCGCCTTCCCCGCTCCACCGTGACGATGTTCCGGGCCCTCGCCACGCTGACGGGGACGCTCGAGCATCTCGTCCCCAACTACCCGGTCGTCGAGGTCGTCGCCGACCTGGGGGGCCTGGAGCTGAGACGACGGATGACGCCGGGCTCGGCCAAGGAGTACCTGCAGCAGGAATGGGCGGAGCTGGGGCCCATCCTCACCCGCCTGCCCCGCCACCTGGACCGCATCGCCACGATGGCCGAGCACGGCCGCCTGGTGGGCAGGGTGCGGCTCTTCAGCGAGGCCGAGGACCGTCACTTCTTCCAGCGGATGGTCAACCAGGCGTTGTTGACGCTGCTCAGCATCGGGGCGGGTGTCGTCTCGGTGATGCTCCTCCAGGTCGAAGAGGATCTGACCTTCGCCGAGTTCGCCGGGGTCGGCCTCTACGAGGTGCTGGGCTGGGTGGGCCTGTTCATCGCCGTGACTCTCCTGCTGCGGGTCCTCCTGGCAGTCCTGCGCACCGAATCGGAGATGAGGCGCCGCTAGCGGCTCCCGAGATCGGGGATGCCGGCGGGGAAAGGAGTGGTCTCCACCGACGTGAGCGGGGTGAGGGTGGCGAACCCGTAGCCGAGGAGGGCGGTGTCGGAGGCCGGGTCGACGCCGGAATCGGGGGCTCCCACCTCGAACTGGAGGCGCTGGCCGGGGAGGTCGGCGATGGCGACCCGGAAGTAGCCGAACTCGTCGAGCTCCGCCCAGCGCAGGCCCTTCAGGTCCGAGAGGTCGCGGGCGGGCACGTTGAGGTTCAGGGTCATGAGGCCCGGGGACTCCGCCAGCATCCACTCGACCACGGCGTCGGCGACTGCCGCGGCGGTGTCCCAGCGCCACGGGTCGGACTCGGCCAGGCTCACGGCCAGCCCGCTGGTGCCGAACGTTCGCGCGGTGAGGACGGCGCCGACGGTCCCGGAGTGGACCACCGAGTGGCCCGTGTTGATCCCGGCGTTGATGCCCGACACCACCAGGTCGGGAGGATCGCCGAACGCTCCGAGCATCGACGACATCACCGCCAGGCCGGGAGGGCCGGCGATCGAGTAGGCGGGAAAATCCCCGATGTCCACCGGCTCGACCGTAACCCCGCCGACGGGGTCGAAGAATCCGATCCCCGTCCCGGCTCCGCTGCGCTGGTCGTCGGGTGCCACCACCAGCACCGAGTAGCGCTTGGCCAGGACACGTGCGAGCTCGTGCAGGCCCACCGACCGGATCCCGTCGTCGTTGGTGAGGAGGAGAGAGGCTTTCTCCTTCCGCGGCCGGCGGCGGGAAGAGACCTCGAGCCGGTCTTCGCTCTCGGAGACGGCCGGGCGGTGGTCGGTCACGGGTCCTCCCGGGCGACGTCGATGAGCGGCGTGAGGCGAGCTATCAGCTCGGCCGGCGACGAAGCGAGCCCGTGGCGGATCACGTTCGCCGACCCGGCGGCGCATGCCAGCCGCAGCGCCTCCTCGGGGTCGAGGCCGCGCACGGACGACACGGCCAGGGCGGCGGTCATCGAGTCACCGGCGCCGCTGGCGTCCACCACCTCGAACTCCGGAGAGCGGGCCCGGTAGCGGACTCCTTTGAACCGGGCCTTGGCTCCCTCGGCCTTGGAGACGACCACCGCTTCGGCTCCGGCGGCGGAGAGCCCTTCGATCACCCCCCACTCCGCGGTGTCGTCGCCCGGGTCCTCCATACGCCCGTCGGCGACCAGCTCTTCGTCGCTGACCTTGAGCACCCCGAGTGGGCCGCCGCTCAGGTAGGCGTCGAGCTCCTCGCCGTGCATGTCTCCCACCGTGTTCACCCCGGCCGCAGCCAGGTCGACGGCGAGCCGGCGGTAGAAGTCGACGGGGAGGGTGTCCGTGGGGCGGCGGCCGGTGAGCACGCACAGCCCCGCACCTACGGCGTGTTGCAGCGTCTTGGCGAACAGGTCGTCGACCTCGTGGCGGCCGAAGTCGGGGGCGCGGGCTTCCGCGACCTGGACTCTCTGCCCGTGCCGTCGGTCGTGGATGTAGGCGGCGGTCGGCCCCTCGGTGGTGACGGGGGCGAAGTCCATGCCGTCGGCTCGCACCAGCCCACGCACGACCACGCCGGCTTCACCGCCCACCGGGGCGACGAGGATCGGCCGCTCGCCCAGCTCCCTCACCAGGCGGGCGATCCAGTACCCCTGGCCGCCCAGATGGAAGTGGATGTCGTCGAAGCCCTCGCTGCCGGACTCCACCGTCACGGTGACGAGGATGCTGGGGGCGAAGACGCAGACCGTGGGGGTTTCCGAGCCCATCACCCGGGCCACTACCCGGCGCCCGGGCCGGCCAACCGTCCTAGTGGCGGACGAGGTTCGTCGAGGACAGCTGCGAGGCGGCGGCTTCGTCGACCATCCAGATCACCTCGGCGTCCCCTCCGAGCACACCGCGGGCGGGGAGGACCTCCTCGCCGTCGACGGGCTCGAGCACCTGCCGTAGAGCGGGCGCCTTGGCCTCGCCGGTGACGAGGAACAGGATCCGGTGGGCGGCGCGCAGGAACCGGTAGGTGGCGGTGAGCCGGTGGGCGTCCAGCTTCGGCACGTAGTTGTCCACGTACCAGCGGCTCTCCGGCGCGTCGAGGGCGGCGGTCCCCGGGAAGAGCGAGGCGGTGTGACCGTCGTCGCCCATTCCCAGCAGGATCAGGTCGGCACGGCCGTCGGGATGGAGCGAGCGGAGCGTCGCCTCGAAATGTGCCGCCGAGTCCGCCGGCGTGAGCCACGGCGCCCAGCGCGGGCGGAAGAAGCGCGCTCCCACGTGGTCCATCAGGGCCGTGGCCGCCTGGTGGCCGTTGCATTCGGGGTGGTCGAGTGGCACCCAGCGCTCGTCGGACATCCAGGCGTCGACCTTGTGCCAATCCAGGTCGCGTCCCCGCAGCACCCGGTAGGTGGCCAGCGGGGTGGATCCTCCGGCGAGGCCCAGGCTGAAACGGTCGGGGGCGGAGTCGACGGCGCCGGCGATGAAGTCGGCGGCGGCTTCCGCCAACGATTCGGGGTCGGAGTGGACGATCACCTGCACGAGCCGACGGTATCAGGCGCCCGGATAGTGTGGGTCACCATGACCCGTTTCGTCCTCGACACCGACGCCGGAGGAGTGCCCGCCGTGCTGGAAGGCGACGGCCAGACAGGGATCCTCCTGGCCACCGGGGCGGGAGCCGGCCAGGACCACCCGGGAGTAGCCGGGCTCCGCACCCGCCTGGCTGCGAGCGGCTACCGGGTCATGACCTTCGAGTACGCCTACCGGGCGGCGGGCCGGCCCTTCCCCGACCGCCAGCCCAAGCTGCTGGCGGTCCACCGGGCGGCGGCCCGTCGCCTGCGCGACGAGGTGGGGGAGAGGCTCGTGCTCGCCGGCCGGTCCATGGGCGGGCGCATGTCCACGATCCTCGCCGCAGAGGGCGAACCGTGCGCGGCGGTGGTCGTCTACGGGTATCCGCTCCATCCGCCCGGAAAGCCCGACCGGCTCCGTGTCGACCATCTCCCCCGGATCCCGGTCCCGGCCCTGTTCATCAGCGGCGACCACGACGCCCTCGCCCCGCCGGAGGCGATCCGCCGCCACCTCGAGCCGCTGCCGGCGGCCACCGTGGCCTGGATCGAAGGCGCCGACCACTCCTTCCGTCGCCGGGGCACCGCCCCCGAGGCGATGCTCGACGAGTTGGCCCGGATCACCACCGAGTGGCTGTCCGCCACGATCGGCCCGGGCTTGGCGGATGCCGGGCCGGGCCGCGATAATCCATAGGCACCGCCCTTCCACGAGGAGTCTTTGCCATGGAACAAGTGAGTCTGCGCGCCCGGACAGGCCGGGTTCCCGGCACGCGGGCCTCGCGTCGCCTGCGCCGCGAAGGCCAGGTGCCGGCTGTCGTCTACGGGCACGGGATGGACCCGATCAACGTCTCGGTGGACGCCCGTGAGCTGTATGCCGCCCTCCACACCGATGCCGGCCTCAACGCGCTCATCAACCTCGACGTCGACGGCCAGGAGATCCTCACGATGGCCCGGGTCGTCGAGCGTCACCCGTACCGGGCGGAGTACCGCCACGTCGACTTCCAGAAGGTGTCGCTGACCGAGACGGTCACCACCGAGGTCCCGGTCCACTTCGAGGGCGACCCGGTGGGTGTGCGCGAAGGCGGTGTCCTCAGCCCGGCCCGCACCTCCGTCATGGTCGAAGCGCGCGTCACCCAGATCCCGAGCCACATCGAGGTCGACATCAGCGGCCTGGAATTGGGCGGCGTGGTGCGAGTCGCCGACCTGCCCGCCCTCGACGGCGTCACCTACCAGGAAGACCCCGAAGAGGTCATCGTCAGCGTGACCGCGCCGGCCACCGAAGCGGCCGAAGAGGCGCCCGAGGGCGAGGAAGAGGCCGCTGCCCCGGCCGCCGAGCCCGCTGAAGCTGCCGAGGAAGGCGGAGAGGCCTCCGCCGAAGAGTGAAGGCGATAGTCGGGCTCCGCAACCCCGGCCCCGAGTACTCCGGCACCCGCCACAACCTCGGCTTCGAAGTGGTCGAGGCGGTGGCGGATCGCCTGGGGGAACGGCTCAAGCGGGGCCCGAGCCGGGTCCGCTGCGAGATCGCCGAAACCCGCGTCGACGGCGAGAAGTTGGTGCTGGCCGCGCCGCTGTCGTACATGAACGAGTCGGGCGGCCCGGTTCGGGCGCTCGCCGACTACTTCGACGTCGACACCCGCCGCGACCTGCTCGTCGTCCACGACGACATCGACCTGCCGTTCGGCAAGCTCCGGATGCAGGTGGGTGGCGGCACCGCCGGCCACAACGGACTGCGCTCGATCGAGCGGGCCCTCGGGCACCGGGACTTCCACCGGCTCAAGGCCGGCGTCGGCCGCCCGCCCGGCCGGATGGACCCAGCCGAGTTCGTGCTCCGGCGGTTCACCAGCGCCGAGCGGGCGGAGATCGACCTGCTCGTCGTCGACGCCGCCGAGGCGGCGCTCGCCTGGGTCGGCGACCTGGAGAAGGCCACCCAGATGGCGGGGCAGCGGCGCCCGGCGTAGAGCCGTCGAATCGGCTCCGAGATCGTCCTAAGATCGCCGGGTCGTCGCCCGCCAGAGGAGGCAGCGATCTCGGTTCCCGATCTTCTCGCTTTGGCACGGGTTCTCGTAGTGCCCGTGATCATGGCGCTGACACGCGCGGGGGACGAGATCGCCCACAACCTGGGCTGGGCGGCCGCCGTCTTCGCCGTCGCCGCCCTCACCGACTTCCTCGACGGCTACCTCGCCCGACGCTGGAAGCAGGAGTCCGTGCTCGGCGCCTTCTTGGACACCACCGCCGACAAGGTGCTCGTCACCGGGGCGCTGTTGGCACTGGTGTCGATCGACCGGGTGTCGATCTGGGCGGCGTTCGTGATCATCTTCCGGGAGTTCGCGGTGATGGCGCTGCGGGGCGTCGTGGCGACCAGCGGCGGCCTCATCCGTCCCTCCACCTGGGGCAAGATCAAGGCCGCCTTCCAGTTCGTCGCCATCCTCCTCGCCTACCTGCGGCTTCCCGACAGGTGGGGTCCCTGGTATCTCGACCAGTGGGCGATGGCCGTGGCGGTCGTGATCACCGTCGCCTCCTTCTGGAACTACCTCACCGCCTTCTGGCACGTCGTGCGCAAGCCGCAGCCGGCATGAGGAGGGCCGCATGAGGGTGGCGGTCACCGGCGGCTCGGGCGTGGTGGGTGCCGCCGTCGTGCGTCACCTGGTCGAAGCCGGCGACGAAGTCACCGCCGTGGCCCGCTCGGAGACGTCGGCGGCGAAGCTCCGGGAGCTGGGGGCCAGGACCGTCCCCGGCGACGTAACCGACCATTCGGCCATGGTCGCCGCCTTCCGGGGCGCAGAGGTGGTCTACCACGTGGCCGGAGTCAACGAGATGTGCTCGCGGGACCCGTCCCACATGTACCGGGTCAACGTCGACGGGACCCGCACCGTGCTGCGCGCCTGTGCCGCCGCCGGGGTGAGGCGCATGGTGCTCACGTCGTCGGCGACCACGATCGGTGAGCGGAAAGGCGAGGTCGCCACCGAAGAGACCGCCCACCGGGGCTACTACCTGTCGGAGTACGAGAAGTCGAAGCACCACGCCGAGCAGGTGGCGTTCGCCGAGAAGACCCGGGTCGAGGTCGTCGCCGTCAACCCCAGCTCCGTCCAAGGGCCGGGGCGGGCCACCGGCACCGGAAAGCTCATCCTCTCGGTGCTCAAAGGGAAGCTGCCGTTCCTCGTCGAGTCCGTCGTCTCCATGGTCGACATCGACGACTGCGCCGCCGGGCACCGGCTCGCCGCCCTCCATGGCCGCCCGGGAGAGCGTTACATCCTCAGCGGGTTCACCACCACCGTGTCGGAGGCCGTCGACATGGCGGCGTCGATCCTCGGGAGGCCGGTGCGGGCCCGGCTCCTCCCGATCGGCGTCGCCTGGGCCGGGTCGGCCGTGGTCGCCGCGGTCTCCCGGTTGGCGGGAAAGCAGCCGCCGCTGTGCCCGGAGATGGTGCGGGTGATCGCCCACGGCCATCGCCACGACGGCTCCAAGGCCACCCGCGAGCTGGGCCTGCGGTACCGAACGGCCGAGGAGACGCTGCGCCGTATGGTGGAGTGGTTCCAGGCCGAAGGCCTGATGTAAACCCCGTTCACCAACTCCGGCGGCCCACTTACCATTCGTCGGGTGACCCCTCTCGCCGCGCTCGTCGAGCGCCTGCGCCCCGACGACCTCCCTGCGGTCCCCGGACGCTGGGCCGTGGGCACGGGTGGGCGCGCCTTCGCCATCGCCGCTCTCGCCGCCCACCAGGACCGCCCGCTCCTGGTCGTCACACCGGGGGAGCGGGAGGCCGAGGAGCTGGTCGAGGACCTCGAGCTGTTCAGCCCCGACGTGCTCCTTCTTCCCGCCTGGGAGACGCTCCCGTTCGAGCACGTGTCACCCAATGCCCAGACCATGGCCATGCGCGCCCGCGCCCGCCACCGGCTGGCGGAGGGCACCGGCGGCCTCATCGTGGTGGCGCCCGTCCGGGGGGTGGTGCAGAAGGTGAGCCCCTCGGGGGTGGAGCCGATCACCTTCGAGCGGGGGATGGAGGTCGACCTCACCGAGCTGACCCAGCGGCTGGCGTCGTTCGGCTACCACCGGACGGACCGGGTCGAGAGCCGGGGCGAGTTCGCGGTCAGGGGCGGGATCGTCGACGTCTTCCCCGCCCAGGCCGACATGCCGGTGCGGATCGACTTCTGGGGCGACGAGGTGGAAGACCTCCGCGAGTTCGCCGTCGCCACCCAGCGATCCGCCGACCGGCTCGATTCCGTCGAGGTCTACCCCGCCCGCGAGCTGCGTCCCGAAGGGGAGATCGCCGAGCGGGCCGCCCGCCTCGTCGAGACCGAGCCGTGGGCGGCCGAGACCTTCGAGCGGATCGCCACCGGCCAGACCTTCCCGGGCATGGAGTCGTGGATCCCCTGGCTGGTGCCCGACCGCACCCTCCTCGACGAAGTGGGCCACGCCGTCGTGGTCCTCGTCGACCCCAGCCGGGCGCGCGACCGCGCCCGCGAGCTGATGAAAGAGGAACAGGAGCTGGCCGCCGCCCTCGCACCCACCTGGGGGGAGCGGGCGCCGAAGGCGGGGGAGCACCCGCTGCTCTTCGGTGAGCTCGAGCCGAGAGGCCCGACCCTCGAGATGCCGACCGTCCCCACCGGGCCCGCCGACCCCGTGCTCCAGCTACGCGGCTTCGACGCCGTCGCCGGCGACCCCGAATCGGTCGCCTCCGGGCTCGGGCGGCTCATCTCCCGAGGCATGGCGGTGGTGGTGGCGATGGACGGCGAGCCCGCCGCCCAGCGGGTGTCCCGGGTCCTCGGCGAGCACGGCCTGGCCATCGCCACGGGGAAGGAGTTCACCGGCGAGGCGGTGGTCCTGTCCACTGGCATCCACCACGGCTTCGTCGCCCCCCAGGCAGGAGTGGCGGTCCTCGGCGAGCAAGAGATCGCCGGGCGGCGCCGCTCCCACCGCCGGGCGGGACGGAGGAGAGCCGCCGAACGGCAGGACTACGGCGACCTCGCCGAAGGCGACTACGTCGTCCACCACCAGCACGGCATCGGCCGCTTCGAGGGCCTGGTCACCCGCACCATGGCCGGGGTGGAGCGGGAGTACCTGGTGATCGCCTACCAGGGCGGCGACCGGCTCTATGTCCCCACCGACCAGCTCGCCGCCGTCACCAAGTACACGGGCGGGGAGACACCCCGCATCTCCCGGATGGGCGGGAAGGACTGGTCCGAGCAGCGCAACCGGGTCCGCAAGGCAGTGGCCGCCGTGGCCGAGCAGGTCGTCGACCTCCACCGTCGCCGTGCCCGGGCCAAGGGGTTCGCCTTCCCGGCCGACACCCCCTGGCAGCGCGAGATGGAAGAGGCGTTCCCCTACGAGGAGACGCCCGACCAGCTCACCGCCATCGCCGAGGTCAAAGCCGACATGGAATCCGACAAGGTGATGGACCGGCTCGTCTTCGGCGACGTCGGATTCGGCAAGACCGAAGTGGCGATCCGGGCCGCCTTCAAGGCGGTCCAGGCGGGAAAGCAGGTGGCGGTGCTGTGCCCCACCACCCTCCTCGCCCAGCAACACCACCAGACCTTCTCCGAGCGGATGGCCGCCTACCCCGTGAGGGTTGAGGTCCTGTCCCGGTTCCTCACCCCGCGCCAGCAGAAGGAAGTCGTCGCCGGGCTGGCCAGCGGAGCCGTCGACATCGTCGTCGGCACCCACCGGCTCCTGTCCGACGACGTGAAGTTCAACGACCTGGGGCTCCTGGTGATCGACGAGGAGCAGCGCTTCGGGGTCAACGCCAAGGACGCCCTCAAGCGCCTCAAGGTCGGGGTCGACGTCCTCACCCTCACCGCCACGCCCATCCCCCGGACGCTCGAGATGGCCCTCACCGGCATCCGCGACGTGTCCCACATCCGCACCCCGCCCGAGGACCGCCATCCCATCCTCACCTACGTGGGCCCATGGGACGAGCAGGCGGTGTCGGCGGCGATCCGACGCGAGCTGCTCCGGGAAGGGCAGGTGTTCTACGTCCACAACCGGGTCCAGTCGATCGAGCGGGCTGTGGCCCGCCTCAGACAGCTCGTCCCCGACGCCCGCTACGCCGTCGCCCACGGCCAGATGTCGGAAGGCCAGCTCGAGCAGGTCATGCTCGACTTCTGGTCGGGGGAGTACGACGTGCTGGTGGCCACGACGATCATCGAGTCGGGGCTCGACCTGCCCCAGGTGAACACCCTGATCGTCGAACGCGCCGACTTGCTGGGGCTGGCCCAGCTCTACCAGCTGCGGGGCCGGGTGGGCCGCTCCAACCAGCGCGCCTACGCCTACCTGTTCCACCCCGCCGACCGGGCCCTCACCGAAGAGGCTCACCGCCGCCTCGAGGCCATCGGCGAGGCCACCGAGCTGGGGTCCGGCTTCCGGCTGGCGCTGCGCGACCTGGAGATCCGCGGCGCCGGGTCGATCCTGGGCGAGGTGCAGTCAGGCCACATCGCCGCCGTGGGTTTCGACCTGTACGCCGAGCTGGTCGCCGAGGCGGTGGCCGAGCTCGAAGGGCGCGAGCACGAGCCGACGGCGCCGCCGGAGGTCCGCATCGACCTCCCGGTCGACGCCCAGCTGCCCAACTCCTACGTGTCCGACCAGTCGGTGCGGCTGGAGGCCTATCGGCGTCTGGCCGCAGCCACCAGCCACGCCGACATCGACGACGTCGTCGCCGAGTGGACCGACCGGTTCGGCCCCCTTCCCCCACCGGCGCTGGCGCTGATCGACATCGCCCGGATCCGGGTCGAGGCGATCCGCATCGGGCTGCGGGAGGTGGTGAAGCTCCGGGACGAGATCCGCCTGTCGCCGGTCGACCTGTCCGCCTCCCAGGAGGTGCGGCTGGAGCGGATCATGCCCCGGGCGGTGCTGCGGGCGGCCGAAGGCACCCTGTTCATCCCCGCCCCGGAACCCCTCATCGAGGGCCTGCTCGACTTCCTCCGCACCATGTGGCCGGCGCCGGCAGAGCAGGCCGAGTCGTCGTAGGACGTGTTGGCGAATAGCATCAGCCGCCTATCCCCCTTCTTTCGTCCAGAGGTTCACTCGTGAAGAAGCTGATCTCCATTGCTCTCGCCTCCGCCCTCGCCCTCGCCGCCTGCGGAGGCAGTTCCGGCGGTGTCGCCGCCACGGTCAACGACACCGAGCTGACCGTCTCCGACGTGGAGGCCCTCCCCTACGAGAGCAGCGGCACCATGGAGCCGGCGATGTTCGCCCAGTACCTGACCGTCCTGATCCAGCTCCAGATCCTCGAGGACGCCGCCGCCGCCGAGTTCTCGGTCGAGCCGGCCGAAGACACCGTCGACGCCGAGATCGAAGAGCTGCTCGCCCAACAGGGCGGGGAGATCACCCTCGACCAGATCGCCCAGATCCAGGGCCTGTCGCCGGACGCCCTCCGCCGGATCTTCCGGGCGACGCTCATCCAGGAGGAGGTCGCCGACCGGCTCGGCGAGACCCTGGAGGGCCCGTCCGCTGAGGAGCTCGACGAGGCGCGGCGCCAGCAGGAAGCGAGCCTGACCGAGGTCTGCGTGCGTCACATCCTCGTCGGCACCGCCGAGGAGGCCGAGGCGGCCATGGAGAGGATCGAAGGCGGCGAGTCGTTCGAGGACGTCGCGGCCGAGGTCTCGACCGATCCCAGCGCCGCCGACAACGGAGGCGATCTCGGGTGCGCCCCCGCCGGCCAGTACGTCGACGAGTTCCGCGACGCCGCCGTCACCGCCGAGATCGACGAGCTCGCCGGGCCGGTGGAGTCGACGTACGGCTTCCACGTCCTCCAGGTCTACGATCGCACCGCCCCCGAGCCGCCGAGCGACGACGAACTGCGCGAGCAGCTCCTCGAGCAGGACAAGATCGTGGCGCTCGAGGAGTGGCTGATGGACAAGTTCCGCGAGGCCGACGTGACCGTCAACGAGGAGTACGGGACATGGGTGGTCGATCCCCAGCCGATGGTGCAGCCGCCGGGCACCGAGAGCCAGACGCCGACGCCGGACACGTCGGCGCCGGCGACGACCGCTCCGTCGACCACCAGCGGCGGCTGATCGTCACCGGGCTGGGGCCGGGGGACCTCTCCCGGCTCCCGGCGACCCACCGCCGGCTCCTCGAAGACCCCGCCTACACGCTGGTGGTGAGGACCATCCACCATCCGGCCGCCGCCCAGCTCGCCGAGCGGCGCCAGGTGATCGCCTGCGACGACCTCTACGAGAGCTCCGACGGCTTCGACGACGTGTACGAGGCGATCGCAGAGCGGGTCGCCGGGCACGCCGCCGACGGTCCCACGATCTACGCCGTCCCCGGCAGCCCCATGGTGGGGGAGTTCGCGGTCCGAAAGCTCCTCGCCCGGCACCCCGACGCCGAGGTGGTGCCCGCCGAGTCGTTCGTCGACGCGGTCCTCGCCGCAGTCGGCTACGACCCTTTCGACCGGGGCCTGCGGATCATCAACGGCCACGAACTGCCGCATCCGCTGGCCCTCGACGCCCCCACCATCATCGGCCACCTCGACTCCCCGGAGGTGCTCGCCGACGTCAGCGCCTCCCTGTCCCGGGTCCTGCCGGAGGGGGCGGAGGTCACGGTGCTGGCCAACCTGGGAGCCGACGACGAGCAGGTCGTGACGGTGCCGGTGGATGCGGTCCCCGCCGACCTGGCCGGATTCCGGACCTCCATGTTCGTCGACACCGACCCGGCGGGCCTGGTCGGCCTGGTCGGGGTCAGCCGGCGCCTCCGCGCCGAATGCCCCTGGGATCGCAGCCAGACCCATCACAGCCTGCTGCGCCACCTGCTCGAGGAGACCTACGAGCTGGCCGAGGCGGTGTCGCGCCTGCCCGACGACGACGCCGAGGTCGACTACGTCGCCTACGACGCGGTCGAAGACGAGCTCGGCGACGTCCTGTTGCAGGTGCTGTTCCATGCGGCCATCGCCGCCGAGAAGGGGGTGTTCGACATCGACGACGTCGCCACCCGGCTCCGGGAGAAGCTCGTCCGCCGCCACCCCCACGTTTTCGGCGACGTGGAGGTGAAAGACGCCGACGAGGTGGCCGCCAACTGGGAGCAGATCAAGAAGCAGGAGCGCGGCGGCGTCGAGCCGCAGTCGGCCCTCGACGGCGTGCCGGCGGGCATGCCCGCCCTCGAGCGCGCCGAGGCCGTCCAGCGCAAGGCCGCCAAGGTCGGCTTCGACTGGGAGGGCCCGGCCGAGATCGTCGGCGTCCTCCGCCAGGAGGTCGACGAGTTGGAGGAGGCGCTGGAGGGCCGGGGCGACGCGGTGTCCGAGCTCGGCGACGTGATGTTCACCGCCGTCAACCTGGTTCGTCATCTCGGTGTCACCGGCGAGGAGGCGCTGCGGCGGGCCACCGCCCGCTTCGAGGAGCGGTTCCGGGCGATGGAGGCGGAAGGCCCTCTCGAAGGCCTCACGCTCGAGGAGCTGGACGCCCGGTGGCAGGCTGTCAAGGAGAGGCTGAGCGACCGGCAATGATCGGCCCAGGGTCCCGGATCCGATACGCTGGGGCCTTCTGAGGCGGTGCTAGCGTGCCGCTTCCGTGACAAGGAGGGTCCCGATGTCCACTCAGATCAGTTCCATCCGGGCCCGTGAGATCCTCGACTCCCGGGGCAACCCGACCGTCGAGGCCGAAGTCGTCCTCGCTGGCGGCGGTTTCGGTCGAGCTGCGGTTCCCTCGGGGGCGTCGACAGGGGCGCTCGAAGCCATCGAGCTTCGGGACGGCGGAGACCGCTTCGGAGGTAAAGGGGTCTCGCGGGCGGTCGAAGCCGTCAACGAGACCATCGCCCCGGCCCTGGTGGGGATGGACGCCACCCACCAGCGGGCCGTGGACCAGGCGATGCTCGACCTCGACGGCACACCCAACAAGGGCTCGCTGGGAGCGAACGCCGTCCTGGCGGTGTCTTTGGCGACGGCCCGGGCCGCCGCCGACCAGCTGGGCGTCCCGCTCTACCGCTACCTCGGCGGTCCCGGCGCCCACACCCTGCCCGTCCCGATGCTGAACGTGCTCAACGGGGGAGCCCACGCCGCCAACTCGGTCGACATCCAGGAGTTCATGATCGTGCCCGGCGGCCTGCCCTCTTTCCGCGAGGCGCTGCGGGCGGGCGTCGAGATCTACCAGGCACTGAAGAAGGTCCTCTCCGGGCGCGGCCTGTCCACCAACGTCGGCGACGAAGGCGGCTTCGCCCCCAACCTGCCCACCAACCGCGCCGCCCTCGAGCTCCTAGTGGAGGCGATCGAGACGGCCGGCTACGAGCTGGGCGGAGAAGTCGCCCTGGCGCTCGACGTCGCCTCCTCGGAGCTGTACCGGGAGGGCGTCTACACCCTCGAAGGGGAGAAGATGACCTCCGCCGACATGGTCGAGTACCTGGCCGGCCTCGTCGAGGAGTTCCCGCTGGTGTCGATCGAGGACGGCATGGCCGAAGACGACTGGGACGGCTGGGTGGCTCTCACCGAGCGGCTGGGCACCAAGGTCCAGCTCGTCGGCGACGACCTGTTCGTCACCAACTCCGAGATCCTCGCCCGGGGAATCGAGCGTGGCGCCGCCAACGCCATCCTCGTCAAGGTCAACCAGATCGGGTCGCTGACCGAGACGCTGGAGACGATGGAGATGGCCGCCACCGCCTCGTACGGGCGAATGGTCTCCCATCGCTCCGGCGAGACCGAGGACACCTTCATCGCCGACCTCGCCGTCGCCACCAACGCCGGCCAGATCAAGACCGGCGCCCCGGCCCGCAGCGAGCGGACCGCCAAGTACAACCAGCTCCTGCGGATCGAAGAGGACCTCGGCGACGAAGCCCGCTACGCCGGCTGGGAGACGTTCCGGAGACGTCGATGAAGCTGCACCGGGTGGCGCTCGTCTCCTTCACCCTGACGTTGCTCCTCGTCGGCCTGGCGGTGGTGACCAACGTGGTCCCATACCGCCAGATCGTCGAGCAGAACCGGCAGGTGGCGGAGGCAGCCGCCGAGCTGGCGGCCCTCCGGGAGGAGAACGCCCTCCTCGCCGCCCGGCGCGACGCCCTCAAGACCCCGGTCGAGATCGAGCGGCTGGCACGGGAGAAGCTCGGGTACGTGCGACCCGGCGAGATCGCCTACGTCGTGCTCGACCCTCCCCAGGCCCCGACCACGACCACGGTCCCCGTCGACGACGAGCCCATCGAAGACGAGTCCCTGCTCGAGGAGGTGTGGGACTTCGTGACCGGCGCCGACCTCGTCAAGTGAGCGACGAGGCGACGGTCGAGGCTCAGATCGGCCGTCCTCTCCGGGCCGCCTCCCAGGTGGTCGCCCGCTGCCATCTGGGGCTGCCGGTGGTGGTGGCGGTTCCCCCGATCCTCGACGACGGCACCCCGTTTCCCACCCGCTACTGGCTCACCTGCCCGCTGGCGGTGACTCGCATCGGCCGCCTCGAGGCGTCGGGAGGCGTGAAGCGTATGGAAGCCAAGGCGGAAGCCGACGCCGAGTTCGGCGCCGCCTTGGCCGAGGCCCATCGACGCTACGAGGCGGAACGGGACGCCCTGGTGCCCGAAGGGGCCGAGCCGCGGCCCCGGGGGGGAGTGGGAGGAAGCAGCCGGGGGGTGAAGTGCCTCCACGCCCACTACGCCGACCACGCCGCCGGCAACGCCAACCCGGTGGGAGAGCTCGTCGCGGCGTGGATCGAGCCGCTCGACTGCGTCGTGCCCTGCGTCATCGAGGGCGCCCGCAACCCCGACTGGTCGCCGCGCCCTTGACGATGCGTCTCGCCGCCGTCGACATCGGAACCAACTCCGTCCGGCTCCTCGTCGCCGACGCCGACGGCTCCGACGTCCTGCGCCTCACCCGGATCACCGGGCTGGGGCGGGGCATGCAGCACACGAGGCGGCTGAGCCCAGAAGGCCGCGCCGAGACCCTCGACGTGTTGGGCGAGTACCGCCGGGAGATGGAAGCTCTGGGTGTCGGGCGGATGCGTTGTGTCATGACCGCGGTGGGCCGCTCGGCCGCGGACGCGGCGTCGTTCCTCGACGAGGCCGAAGCGGCGCTCGGGGCGCGGCCCGAGGTGATCTCCGGCGAAGAGGAGGCGCGGCTCTCGTACCGGGGTGCGGTCTGCGGGCTGGGCCAGGCCGACTGGACGGTGATCGACATCGGCGGCGGCAGCACCGAGATCGTCACCGAGACCGCCGCCCGGTCGGCGGACATCGGCTCGGTGCGCATGACCGACCTGTTCTTCGGCACACGGCCGGTGCCGGACGATGTCGTGGAGGCCGCCCGGGCCCACGCCCGTGGCATCCTGGCGGGCGCACCCGCCCCCGACGGGGTGATCGGCGTGGCGGGCACGTGGACGACGCTCGCCGCACTGACGTTCGGGCGGTACGACCCCGACCTGGTCCACCACTCGACCCTCGACCGCGAGCAGGTCTCGGGATGGGTGGAGAGGCTGGCGGGGCTGTCGGTGGCCGAGACCGCCGCCCTCCCCGGCATCGAGCCCCGCCGCGCACCAGTCATCCTGGGCGGGTCGATCGTCGCCGAGCAGGTGATGGAGGCGCTGGGCGTCGACCGATGCCTGGTCTCGGAGCGAGACCTGCTCGACGGGATCGTCGCCGGCCTCCGCGACGGCGAATAAGCGGCCCGGCGAGTCCGGTACCGTGAGATGGATCGTTCGCCCGGGTGGCGGAACTGGTCAGACGCGGAGGTCTTAAAAACCTCTGTCCCTCATGGGACGTGTGGGTTCGACTCCCACCCCGGGTACTTCCGATCTGGGTCCCGGGCGCCGTGCCCGGCGGGTGACGATCGCACGGTCTTGGCCACCGAGGTTGCACAGATGGGCCCCAGCCCGCATGCTGGCGACGTCGTGTCCACCGAAAGCCCCGCCCTCACCGACTCCCGGCTCGCCAACCTCGGCGCCCGGCTGATCGCCGAAGCGTACGACGACTTCGAGAACCGCTTCCGCATCGTCACCCGCCGGGCCCGGGTCAGGTTCGCGGAGAGGGACTGGAAGGGGATGGCGGCGGACGCCCGCGAGCGGCTCGACCTCTACGAGCGGGCGGCCCGGCGCACCGCCGACTCGATCCGGGGGCTGCTGGAGAACCGCACCCAGGACCGGATGGTGTGGGCGGGGATGAAGGCGGTCTACTCGGGCCTGATCATGGGGCGCCACGACTGGGAGCTCGCCGAGACGTTCTTCAACTCGGTGACACGGCGCATCTTCACCACCGTCGGAGTGGATCCCAGGATCGAGTTCGTCGACTCCGACTACGAGTCGCCGCCGTCGGATCCGGTGACCCCCATCCATCGCACCTACCCGGCCATGCCCATCCCGGAGCTGGTGAGGCGCATTCTCCGCGACTCCGGGCTGGGAGCCGACTTCGTCGACCTCGACCGGGACGCCGCCCGCGCCGCCGAGCGGATCTCCGAGCACCTGCGGTCGGTGGGGGCGCTGCGGGTCGTCGACCGCTGCGAAGTGGTGGACGCCGTCTTCTACCGGGGCAAGGGCGCCTACGTGATCGGCCGCATCTACTCGGGGCCGCACGTGGTGCCTCTGGTGCTCGCCCTGCTGCACCCTCCCGAAGGCGTGGTCCTCGACGCCGTGCTCCTCACCGAGAACCAGCTGTCGATCCTGTTCTCGTTCACCCGGTCCTACTTCCACGTCGACGTCGACCGGCCGTGGGACCTGATCCGGTTCCTCCGCTCGCTGATGCCGCGCAAGCGCCTCGCCGAGCTGTACATCAGCTTGGGGCACAACAAGCACGGCAAGACGTCGCTGTACCGGGAGCTGAAAGCCCACATGCTCACCTCGGGCGACCGCTTCGTCCTCGCCCGGGGCGCCCGCGGGCTGGTCATGGTCGTGTTCACGCTGCCCGGCTTCGACGTCGTGTTCAAGGTGATCAAGGACCGGTTCCCCCCACAGAAGACCACCACCCGATCCCAGGTGAAGGAGAAGTACCGGTTCGTGTTCACCCACGACCGGGCGGGCCGCCTCGTCGATGCCCAGGAGTTCAACTACCTGGCCTTGCCCCGGGACCGTTTCGAGCCCGAGGTCCTCGACGCCCTCATCACCGAGTGCGCCCGCTCGGTCGACGTGGACGAGGAGACCGTCACCATCCGGCACTGCTACGTCGAACGCCGGGTGATCCCCCTCGACCTGTACCTCCGCCACGCCGACCTGGCCCTGGCACGGGAGGCGATCGTCGACTACGGCAACGCCCTGCGCGATCTCGCCGCCTCCGGGATCTTCCCCGGCGACCTCCTGCTCAAGAACTTCGGGGTCACCCGCCACGGCCGGGTCGTCTTCTACGACTACGACGAGCTGTCGCCGCTCACGGAAGTCAACTTCCGCCACCTCCCCGACAGCCCCGACCCGGAAGTCGACATGGCACCCCAGAGCTGGTTCTCGGTCGGCCCCACCGACGTCTTCCCCGCCGAGTTCTCCACCTTCCTCGGGGTGAAAGGCGCCATCCGCCAGGCGTTCGAGGCCCACCACGCCGAACTGTTCGACGCCGACTGGTGGCGATCCACCCAGGAGAGGGTGGAGAACGGGGAGATGATCGAGATATATCCCTACGACTCCCGGGCTCGTCTCGAACCGCGATTGCGTTAGCCTCGGAGCCGTGGCTGATTACCCGAGCGAATACGAGTTGTCGGTCGTCCTCCGCGACGGGAGCGGAGTGCAGATCCGGCCGATCCGTCCCGACGACGGCGACCTGATCAAAGACCTCTTCGAGCGGCTCGGTCCCGAGAGCCGCTACTTCCGGTTCTTCCGGGTCAAGAACACCCTCGACCCCGAAGAGATCGAGTACTTCACCAACGTCGACTACCACGAGCGGATGGCGCTCGTCGCCATCGCCCAGGACCGCTTCATCGGCGTCGGCCGATACGACGCTCTCGCCGACGACCCGTCGACGGCCGAGGTCGCCTTCGCCGTCGCCGACGACCACCAGGGCCGGGGGGTCGGCACCGAGTTGCTGCTCCTGTTGACCTCGTACGCCCGCAACCACGGCATCAAGCGCTTCAAGGCGTACGTCCTGCCCGAGAACCGCCAGATGATGCGGGTGTTCCGCAACTCGGGGTTCGAGCTGACCCGGACCCTGGAGGAAGGCATGTACACCGTCGACTTCCCGGTGGAAGAATCCGAGAGCTCGATCGCGGCGTGGGGCGAGAAGGAGCGCCGGGCGGTCACCGCGTCGCTCGGGCCCATCTTCGTGCCCCGGTCCATCGCCGTGATCGGCGCCTCCACCGACCCCGGCTCGATCGGCAACCGGCTGTTCCGGAACCTGCTCCGCGACGGGTTCACCGGCCCTCTGTACCCGGTGAACCCAAATGCCCGGGTCGTCAACTCGGTGCGGGCCTACCCGTCGGTGCTCGACATCCCCGACGAGGTCGACCTCGCCTACATCGTCGTCCCGGCCGCCATCGTGCTCGATGTGGTCCAGCAGTGCGTCGAGAAGGGCGTCCGCGGCATCGTCGTCATCAGCGCCGGCTTCTCCGAGACCGGCCCGGAGGGCAAGGCCCGGGAGAAGGAGCTCCTGTCGATCGTCCGCCGGGCGGGCATCCGCATGATCGGCCCCAACTGCCTGGGTGTCATCAACACCAACGCCGCCGTCAGCATGAACGGCTCGTTCTCGCCGGTGTACCCGCTGCCCGGCAACATCGCCATGTCCTCGCAGTCGGGGGCGCTGGGCATCGCCATCCTCGACTACGCCACCGAGGCGGGGATCGGCCTGTCGTACTTCGTGTCGGTCGGCAACAAGGCCGACGTCTCCGGCAACGACTTGCTCCTGGCGTGGGAGGAGGACCCCAACGTCGACGTCATCCTCCTCTACCTGGAGTCGTTCGGGAACCCGAAGAAGTTCTCCCGCATCGCCCGCCGCATCTCGCGCCGCAAGCCGATCATCGCCGTCAAGTCGGGTCGCACCACCGCCGGCAAGCGGGCGGCCTCCAGCCACACCGGAGCCCTCGCCTCGTCCGACGTCGCCGTCGACGCCCTGTTCCGCCAGGCGGGGGTCATCCGGGTCGACACCATCGAGCAGATGTTCGCCGTCGGGCGGCTGCTCGCCGACCAGCCGATCCCCGGAGGGAGGCGGGTCGGGATCGTTACGAACGCCGGGGGCCCCGGGATCCTCGCCGCCGACGCCCTCGAAGCCAACGGCCTCCAGCTCCCCGCCCTCAGCGACGGCGTGCAGCAGAAGCTGCGGGAGAAGCTGCCGGCGGAAGCCGCCACCTCCAACCCGGTGGACCTCATCGCCTCGGCCGGGCCGGAGGAGTTCTATCACGCCACCTCCACCCTCATCGAGTCCGGGGAAGTGGACTCGGTGGTGGTCATCCACGTGGAGGTGACCCCCGGGCTCGCCCTCCCGGTGGCAGACGCCCTCCGTCGCTGCCAGGACGACCACCCCGGCGACGTCACGCTGCTCACGGTCTTCATGGGCGGAGAAGACGCCGCATCGCTCCTCGCCGGAAAGGAAGGCTCGCGGACCATTCCCCACTACCAGTTCCCCGAGCAGGCCGCCCTGGCGCTCACCCGGGCCGTCAACTACGGCGAGTGGAAGCGCCGCGACCCTGGCTCCGTGCCGCACCTCGCCGACGTCGACCAGCCCGCCGCCCGGGCGATCGTGGACCCCGCGCTGGACCGGCTCGGCCCCGAGGGCGGCTGGCTCGAGCCGGAGGAAGTCATGGGCCTCCTCCAGACGGTCGGCCTGCGCGTGCCGATCACCAAGACGGCCACGACCGAAGACGAAGCGGTGGCCATCGCCGCCGAGATCGGCCGGTCCGTCCTCAAGGTCATCTCGCCGTCGGCCCTCCACAAGTCCGACGTCGGCGGCGTCGTCCTCGACGTGTCCGGCGAGGAGGAGGTGAGGGCGGCGTACCGGCAGGTGACATCGGCGGTGCCCGACCCCCAAGGCGTGGTCGTGCAGTCGTTCGTCCCCGCCGGGCACGAGGTCATCATCGGGTCGACGGAGGACCCCAGCTTCGGCCCGCTCATCGTCTTCGGGATGGGCGGTGTCACCGTGGAGCTGCTCGGCGACGTCGCCTTCCGCATCCATCCCCTGACCGACGTCGATGCTTCGGAGATGGTCCGCTCGATCAAGGGCTTCCGGATGCTCGAGGGCTACCGGAACATGCCCGAGGGTGACGTGGAGGCGGTGGAGGAGGCCCTGCTTCGGGTCTCCACCCTCATCTCGGAAGTTCCCGAGATCGTCGAGATGGACCTCAACCCGGTCAAGGTGCTCGCCCCCGGCGAGGGCGTCGTGGTGGTCGACGCCCGGATCCGGGTGGAGCCGATCGCCCCGGCGGAACGGCCCGAGCTGGCCGACCTGCCGTCGGTGAAGTGAAGTCGAGACAATCGGAACCGGAGGAGAAGTGCCGCTCGTAGAGTTGTCGCGCGACGGGGCCGTCGCCCTCGTCACCTTGAACCGCCCGCCCGTCAACGCCCTCGACCAGCAGCTGTCACAGGAGCTGACGCAGGCGTTCCGGGAGTGCGCCGACCCGGCGATCCGGGCCGTGGTCGTCACCGGAGACCCCCATTTCGCCGCCGGCGCCGACATCACCGGGTTCAAGACGGCGTTCGAATCGGGAACCGACGACGAGCTCGCCGGGGCCCTCACCGAAGCGATCTGGGCGCTGGAGTCGCTGGAGAAGCCGACGATCGCCGCCATCCAGGGCTTCGCCCTCGGCGGCGGCCTCGAGCTGGCGATGGGGGCCGACTTCCGCTACCTGGCAGAAGACGCCAAGGTCGGCCAGCCCGAGATCCTGCTCGGGTTGATCCCGGGTGCGGGCGGAACCCAGCGCCTGCCCCGCCTCGTCGGGTACCAGGTCGCCAAAGAGCTCGTGTACTCGGGACGCCACGTCGGCGCCGAGGAGGCCCAGGCGATCGGCCTCGCCGACAAGGTGGTCGCCGCCGACGAGCTGCTGGAGGTGGCCATGGCCGATGCCGCCAAGTGGGCGGAGGGCCCCACCCGGGCACTCGCCGCCGCCAAACGGGCGCTCAACCAGGGGTGGGGCCAGCCGATGGTCCAGGCGCTCGAGATCGAAGCCGCCGAGTTCGCCAACGCCTTCGCCACCGAGGACGCCCGCGAGGGAGTGACGGCGTTCCTCGAGAAGCGAAAGCCCACGTTCACCGGCCGCTGAGGCGCTTCCCCACCCGGTCGGCGAACAGGGCCAGGTTGCGCCGCCACACCACGGCCAGGATCCACTGGGCGACGAAGGCGGTGACGGGCCCTGCCAGCCACAGAGGAAACCGCAGCTCCTCGGTCCAGGTGAAGCGGACGCCCCCGGCGAGCGGGTCGAGGCGGAACCTGCCCCAGCCGCCGACGGTGCCCACGTGGGCGACCTCGATCAGGCGCTTCTCTTCCCAGGCGGTCACGACCAGCCAGTCGGAGGCGCGCAGCGGGCCCAGCCGGGTCGCCACCTGCATCGTGGTGCCGACCCCGCGCCTCTGCTCGTCGGCGAACCGGATCGAGTCGGCGTCGGCCATCCACTCGGGGTGGGAGCCCAGGTCCGCCACCTCTTGCCAGACGAGGTCCAGCGGGGCGTCGATCACCACGGACACGGACACCGAAGGCATCGCCTCAGAGCCTAGGTGAGCGCCGTTTCGGCGGTCGTCGTGCCAACATGGGACCCGATGCTGTACGTAGACCACGCTGCAACCACCCCGATGCGCCCCGAGGTCGCAGAAGCGATGCGGCCCTTCTACAGCGACACCTTCGGTAACCCCTCCGGTGTCCACGAGATCTCACGGCGGGCCAAGGACGCCCTCGAGGAGGCGCGCGAGCGCGTGGCCCAGATCCTCCGCTGCGAGCCGCTGGAGGTGGTGTTCACCAGCGGCGGCACCGAATCCGACAACCTCGCCCTGAAGGGAGCGGCGCTGGCGGCCGGGCGGCGGGGCGGCGTGGTGACGGTGGCGACCGAGCACGAAGCGGTGCTCCAATCGGCCGCGTTCCTGAGCCGCATCGGCTGTCCCGTCAAGATCCTCGGAGTGGACCGCGACGGCCTCGTGGACCCGGAAGCCGTCGCCGCCGCCGTCGACGAGGAGACGGCGGTGGTGTCCGTCATGTGGGCCAACAACGAGACCGGCGTCATCCAGCCGGTGGCGGAGATCGCCGCCGCCGTGCGGGCGGTGTCCGACCGCGTCCTCGTCCACAGCGACGCCGTCCAAGCGGCGGTGTCCGAGGAGGTCACCTTCGACGACGTCGACCTGCTCACGATCGCCGGCCACAAGTTCGGCGGCCCCAAAGGGGTCGGGGTGCTCGTCGTGCGATCCGGGACCCTCCTCGAGCCCGTCCTCCACGGAGGCGGCCAGGAGCTGGGCCGCCGCTCCGGCACCCACAACGTCGCCGGAGCCGTGGGCTTCGCCACCGCCCTCGAGCTGGCCGTCGCCGACAGGGAACGGTTCCGGCGCGACGTCGGCGAGGCGCGACGGCGGTTCGAGGAGCGGCTGATCAGCAAACGCCCCGATGTGGTCATCAACGCTCCCGAGGACCGCCGGCTCGTCCAGCACTCCCACGTCCGCATCCCCGGGACCCGCAACGAGACCGTCCTGATCCGCCTCGACCGGGCGGGGGTGGCGGCTTCCGCCGGCTCCGCCTGCCAGTCCGGGGCGAGCACCCCCAGCCACGTGCTGACCGCCATGGGCCGGACCTTCGAGGAGGCCCGAGAGAGCCTCCGCTTCTCCTTCGGGTGGACCACCCGGCCCGAAGACGGCGACGAGCTCGCCGACGCGGTCGTGGCCGCCGTCGAGGGCCCCGCCTGACCCGCACGTTGTAACCTCCGCCCAGCAATCGCGCAGGGCTGGGCATGTCACCATCCGATACGTGGCGGGAGGCGCTGGGTTCGCTCGAGCTGGGGCGGGGCCCCATCTTGGTCGTCGTCGAGAGCCCCGACGGCTCGATCGGTGACGTCCTCGACGCCCTGGCGCCCACGGGCCCCGTGGCGCGTACCGTCGCCGCCGAGGCCTCCCGGGCGATGGCGGGCAACATCGCCGACCGCCTCGGCCTGGGCGCGAACCCCACCGAAGGGGTGTTCGTGGTCGAGGAGGCCCAATGGGTCGATGCGTCGTCGCTGGGGCGCCTGGGGCGGCTGATCGGCGACCCGGCGGCTCGCCTCGTCCTGGTCCTGGGCCGCCGGCCGGGCCAGGGATGGGCGATCGACCGTCTCGTCGACACCGCCCGACGCCACCGCAGGCTCCTCGAGATCTCGATCGAAGCCGAGCCGCTGCCGGCACCCTCCGATGCCGCCGCCCGCGACCTCCTGGCCGCGGCAGGGCTGGTCGGCCAGCCCCTGTCGGTGGCGGTGGCGGCCCAGGTCCTCGCCATGTCGGAGGACGACACCCTCGCCCTCGCCGAATCCCTCGTCTCCGACGGCTACCTCACAGAAGCGCGAGGTGGGTTCCTGTGCGCCCGACCCGTGGCGGTGGGGGAGGCCCGACGGGGCCACGTCGCCAGGCGCCTCGCCGACGTCCTGGAGGGCTCCGGAAGCGGGCCCGAGGTGATCGGTTTGCTGCGCATGGCGGCCGGCGACCCGGCGGGCGCCTACCCGCACCTGCGGGCGGCGGCGTTCTTCGCCGCGGAGCGGGCGGCGATGGGTGAGGCCCACGAGCTGGCCGGCGCAGCACTGGAGGCGTCGGCTGCGATCTCTGCCGGCGCCCACGAGGTGGGGCACCTGCATCTGATCCGGGGCCGGCATCTGCGCGCCGCCGGCCGTTCCGACGAAGCCGCCGCGGAGCTGGAGGCGGCGGTGTCGCTTCTCGAGGGAGAGGCCCGGGTCGACGCGCTCGGGTTCGCCGCCGCGGTGGCCGACGACCGCCAGCGGCCCCAGGAGGCGGAGCGCCTGCTCGCCGTGGCCGAATGGGAAGCGGCCCGCCTAGGAGCCATCGCCAAACTCGGTTCTCTCAGCACGTTCCGCGCTCGGGCGCTGAACCGCCTCGGGTTCGCCGACGAGTGCGACGCCCTCGTCGAGAAGGGAATGCAGCTCCTCGCCGCCGGGGAAGCGACGGCGAACCAGCGGGCCAACGGCGAGAACAACCGCGCCTGGATCGCGTTCGACCGGGGCCAGGCGGTCCAGGCGGAGATGCAGTTCACCCATCTCCGCGACACCACTCCGCCCGACGACGTCGCCGGGCGAGCCGACAAGGAGGCGTGGCGAGCACGGGCGCTCTTCGCCTCCGGCCACCCCGACGCGGCGCGCAGCGCGGTGGAAGAGGCGAGGCGCCTCGCCGACCTGGCGCAGGTGGAAGCACCCCTGTTCCTGGCCGAGCTCGCCCTGGCGGAAGGCGGCCTCGCCTACGGGCGCCTGGGCGAGGCCGAAGCCGCCGCCGAGCGTGCCCTCGACCTCGTCGAGCTGCAGCTGCCCGCCTGGCGCAACGTGGTGCTGAGCCTCCTCGCCTCGATCCGCTCGAAGAGAGGAGAGACCTCCGCGGCCAAAGAAGCGCTGGAGGCGGCGGTCGCCGCCACGCCCCCGGGTGCCGATGGGTGGCGGCTGCGGTCACGATGCGCGGCGATCGGGATGGAGCTCGAAGCGGCCGAGGGGCGGTTCCGTCACCGCGACGCCATCGACCTCGCCGATGCTCTCCTCCAGGCCCGCCTGTACGGATGGGCGGCCGAGCTCATGTGCGTCATCGCCGAGCAAAGGCGGGACTCCCGCATCGCCCGGGAGGCGATGGCCCTGGCGGTGAACATCGGCAACCCCATGCTGGCCGCCCGGGCAGCCGAGGCAGGACGCCTGTGGCACGCAGCCGAGGCAGCCCCGGCGATCCGGGCGATCCGCGCCCTCGTTTCCCGCGTCCCCGAGGACTGGCAGGAAGACTGGAGGCGCCAGCCCGGCATCACAGCCGCTCTCGAAGCGCTCGAGCCGGCCCCCGACGCGGGCATCGAAGAGAGCCGCCGAGTCCTGGAGGAAGCGCTGGAACGTGCCGGCCTCGCCGCCGACACCGTGCTCAGCCCCGCCCAACGGCGCCGCCGCGGCCTGGTCGGGCCACCCCGGAGGTTGTCCATCGCCCAGATGATCGCGGCCGGCCTCGGCGTCGTCGTCCTCGCCGTGGGCGCCTCGGTGGCGGTGTCCCGGCTCACCCCCACGCCCCCGCCGGTGACGATCGTCCGGGAGGTGGCGGTCACCCAGCCCGCCGAGGCCTCCCTGGAGGACCTCCGGCTCGAACCGCCACCGGAGATCATCGGGTCCGCTCCCTACCGAGGCGGCGCCACCCGCACCGGGGTCCTCGACACGGCCGGCCCCAGGTCCGTGGACGGGTTCTTCTGGACCTACACCACCGCCGGGCCCATCGAGTCGACGCCGGTCGCCTACGGCCGGAACGTCTACGTGGCCAGCACCGACGGCACCCTCTACGCCCTGGACCAGACGACAGGCAACCAGGTATGGACGATGCGCACCGACGGGCGCATCACCACGACGCCGGAGATCGCCTCCGCTGACGTGGGGGAGGGGGTGACGTCGGCTCTGGTGGTGCTGGCCGGCGACGACGGGATCGTCCGGGCCCGTGATGCGCTGAGCGACCTCCAGTCCGAGGCGTGGGCGGTGCGGCTCGGCTCCAGGATCACGTCGTCGCCGGTGGTGGCGGATGGGAAGGCGTTCGTGGCGACGAGCGACGGGTCGGTGCACGCCCTCGAGCTCGTCGACGGCCAGGAGGTGTGGCGATATCCCGCCGAAGGCGATGGCCTCGGGGTGGTGAGCGCCCCCCTCGTGTACCACGACGGGGTGGTGTACGTGGGGACGGAAGGCGGGGAGCTGCACCTCATCGAGGCGGCGACCGGCGAGGCTCGCTGCCAATTCGACGCCGGGGCGGCGATCGTCGCCAACCCGGTCATCGCCGACGCCCTCTACCTGCCGACCAGGGGCAACACGATCTTCGTACGGCCGATCGGCGAATGCGGCCAGAGACCCGTCCCCGGCCGCCTGCCCCTGTACGGCACCGAGACCGCGGTCGAAGTGGCGCCGGCGATCCGCGGCGACCGGATGTACCTGCCGTCCGGCCGGTTCCTCTACTCCATCGACCTGCGCGACAACAGCCATGCCTGGCCCGCCTCCACCGTCGACGCCGGCAGCCTCATCTCCGGCGCTCCGGTGGTCGCCGGCGACGCCGTGTACTTCGGGACCGAGGACGGGCTCGCCATCGCCGTCGACGCCGAGACGGGCGACGAGTTGTGGAGATGGCAGACGGGCAACTTCGTGCGGTCGTCGCCGGCAGTCGTCGAGGGAGCCGTGTTCGTCGCCTCCGGCGACGGCACCCTCTACGCGCTGGGCGAGGAGTAGTCGCTACCGCAAGGCGCTCCGCCCGCTTTACCCTCTGGGTCGATGGCCCGTTCCGTTCTCGTCGCCATGTCCGGAGGAGTGGACTCGTCGGTCGCCGCCGCCCTGATGGTGGAGGCGGGCCACGACGTGGTCGGTGTGACGATGAAGATGTGGGAGGGGCCCAACGGGGAAGCGCCCACTTCGGGCTGCTGCACCGTCTCCGACGCCGAGGACGCCCGCCGGGTCGCCGCCCGCCTCGGCATCCCCTACTACGTCGTCGACTACACCGACCACTTCTCGACCGGGGTCATCGACCGATTCGTCGGCGACTATCTCGCCGGCCGCACCCCCAACCCCTGCGTGGAGTGCAACCGGACGGTGAAGTTCTCCGCCCTGCTCGACCACGCCACCGACCTCGGCTGCGACTGGGTGGTGACCGGCCACTACGCCCGCATCCGCCACGACGGCGGCAGGTGGCGGCTCCTGCGCGGGGCAGACCGCAGAAAGGACCAGTCCTACGTGCTGTCGATGCTCGGCCAGGCGGAACTGGAGCGGGTGCGGTTCCCCGTCGGTGAGCTGACCAAGGCCGAGACCCGCCGCAAGGCGGCCGAGCTGGGGCTGAGGACGGCCAACAAGCCGGAGTCGATGGACATCTGCTTCGTCCGCGGCGGCGACTACCGCCAGTTCCTCGCCTCGGCCGCCCCCGAGGGATTCGTGCCCGGCCCCATAGTCGACGAGCGAGGGCGAGTGGTGGGCCGCCACCAGGGCATCGTCGGGTTCACCATCGGCCAGCGCCGGGGCCTCGGCGTGGCGGTGGGCGAGCCGCGTTTCGTCACGTCGATCGATGCTCGCACCGCCACGGTGACGATCGGCCCGCGCCGTGACCTTCTGGTCGGAGCGGTGACGCTGGAACAGGTCTCGTGGGTGTCGGGGGAGCCGGCGAGCGGCGAGGTCCTCGTCCAGTACCGGGCCCACGGGGAGGCCGTTCCCGCCGTGGTCGACGGGGACAGGGTGGTCTTCGAGGAGCCCCAGCAGGCGGTCGCCGCCGGGCAGACGGCGACCTTCTACCGGGAAGACGAAGTGCTGGGCGGGGGGATCATCGCCTCCGCCCACAAGGCGGCCTAGAGCTCTTCTTCGGCCGGCTGCTCGGCGATCTGGCGGCGGACCTCGTCCATGTCCAAGGCCCTCACCTGGCTGATCAGGTCCTCGAGCACGGGAGGTGGCAGGGCTCCCGGCTCCCGGTAGAGGAGGATCTGATCCCGGAACACCATGAGCGTCGGGATCGCCCGGATGTCGAGGGCCCCTGCCAGTTCTTGCTGGTCGTCGGTGTCGACTTTGGCGAAGACGATGTCGGTGTGCTTCTCGGACGCCGCTTCGAACGTCGGGGCGAAGGCGCGGCACGGTTCGCACCAGTCGGCCCAGAAGTCGATGATCACCGTGTCGTTGCGGTTGATCGTGTCGGTGAAGTTGTCCTTGGTGAGGGCGATGGTCGCCACTGGCTCTCCTGGATTCGATTGCTTTCGGTTCAACCGCTACCCCCTGCGCCGAATTCCATGCGCGATTTCCCCCCTCCGGGACGAGCGACCAGACTTGCTCCATGGTGACGAGTGAGGCGGTAGGGGCGCCTCGGGTCGAGATGTTCGCCCCCTTGCGGGGCACGCGGGCGGGCCGATTCCACGACCTCCTCACGGCCGACTGGTCGCGAGCGGAGGAGCGGCTGGGCCGCGTCGTTTCCCGATGGCGGCCCCTGGCCGGGTTCATCGAGTTGAACTTCTTCCATCCGGTCCACGGGCCCTCCGGCGCGCTGGTGCTGACGATCACGACCGTCGACGTGTCCCGCCGCGCCCAGCGGGTGGCGCGCCTGGAAGTCATCCCCCACCGGGAGGTCGAGCCGTACCTGGCCCGCTGGGCCCGGGGGGAGACGGTGGTGGTCTCCGTAGAGGAGATGCCGCCCGATCTCGCCCGCCGCTATGCCACCACCAGGGTGCGATGGTCGCTGAACGTCCCGGTGATGGCCGACGGGGAATGGGTGGGGCTCGTCGGAGCCGTCGCCGACGCCGGGGGCTTCCAACCCGAGGCGATCTCCGCCTTCGAGGCGCTCGCCCGGCTGTTCACCGCCGAGTTGACGGCGGCGGAGGCTTGGGAGACTTTCAGAGAGGATGTCGGTAATCGTTTACCGCGTCTAGTACGCTGACTACCGCGTCGCCGGCCACGGGGTAGGCTGGTGCGCCGAATCTCGTTGCCCCCCTTACGCCCCGGAGGGATTTGGAGAATGGATGCCGTCGTGGACCCAAGCGGCGAAGGTGCCGTCTACAACATCGGCACCGCAGCCCGAAAATCCGGATTGTCCGTCACGACGATCCGCACCTGGGAGGAGCGCTACGGCGCGGTGGTGCCCACGCGCGACGCGTCCGGGCGCAGGCTGTACAGCGCCGAGCAGATCGCCCAGCTGGCGTGGCTGCGCCAGCAGACCGAAGCGGGCCTGCGGGCGTCGGAGGCGCATCGCCTGCTGATGGCGGGCGAAGCCCAACTGGGATCGCCGGCGGCCGTCGTCGACCACGGCGCGGCATGGGCGACGCTCCTGGCCTGGGCGCAGCAGGAATCGGAATGGCTCACGTCCGTCCTCGCCGACCTCCGCCGCGGGCTGCGCAGCGACGCGGCGGCGATGGCGACCGTCATCGACAACCCCGTGGCGGGCCGGGTCCTGAGCCTCACCCACCTCGACCCCGACGCCGCCGAGTCCGGAGCACTCGACCGGCTGGCAGTGGTCGTGGCCAACGAGGTGCCGGGCCTCGAAGAGGCCCTCGCCGGCAGCGCGGCGAAGCTCCTCGAGGGGAAGAGCCTCGGGATCGGCCAGGACGTCGTCGTCGCTCCCATCGAGCAAGGCGGTGCGCTGGGCGGCGCTCTGGTGGCCGTCGGCCCCTCGGCCGAGGACCCCACGGCCCTGGCCGCCAAGGCGGTCCGTGTCATCGAGGCCCGATTGGAGGCCGACCGGGCCCGTTCGGCGTTCACCAGCCTGCTCGACTGAGTCCGTTTTCTCGTCGCCGCCCGGCGGTAGTGTCGCGCCCATGAACGAGATCGAGGCGAGGATCGTCGAGCTGCGGGAGAAGATCGAAGAGGCGAACTACCGCTACTACGTCCTCGACGATCCGACGATCTCCGACGCCGAATACGACGAGCTCATGCGGGAGCTCCGCTCCCTGGAGGAGCAGCATCCCGAGCTCATCACGCCCGACTCGCCGACGCAGCGGGTCGGAGCCGCCGTCGACCAGTCGACCTTCGCCGCCGTCGAGCACCTCCGCCCGCTGTTCTCGCTCGACAACGCCGAGTCGATGGCCGACCTCGAGGCATGGGCCGACCGGGTCCGGCGGGGCCTGGGCCACGACCCGAGCGGCTACGCCGTCGAGCTCAAGATCGACGGGCTGGCCGTGGTCCTCGTCTACGAGGACGGGCGGTTCGTGCGCGGGGCCACCCGCGGCGACGGGACGGTCGGCGAGGACATCACCGCCAACCTGCGCACCCTCGACCAGGTCCCCAAGCGCCTCCGGGGCGACGACGTCCCGTCCCTGCTCGAGGTCCGCGGCGAGGTGTACATGTCGTACGAGGCGTTCGAGGAGCTCAACCGCCGCCAGGCCGAAGCCGGTCAGCGCCTGTTCACCAACCCGCGCAACGCCGCCGCCGGCTCGGTCCGCATGAAGGACGCCTCGATCACCGCCTCCCGCCAGCTCGGCATCTGGATCTACCAGGCGGGCATCATCGAAGGCGGGCCGTCGCTGGCCACCCACACCGAGACGATGGCCTACCTCGCCGGCCTCGGGTTCCCGGTCAACCCCAGGTCGAGCCGGGTCGACGACCTGGCGGGCGTGGAGGCCTACGTGAAGGACGCCGAAGAGCACCGCCACGACCTCGAGTACCAGACCGACGGTGTGGTGGTCAAGGTCGACTCGCTCGCCGAGCAAGACGCCCTCGGCTTCACGGCCCGGGCGCCGCGTTGGGCGATCGCCTACAAGTTCCCCCCGGAGGAGCGGACCACCAAGCTCCTCGACATCCAGATCAACGTCGGGCGCACGGGGGCGGCCACCCCCTACGCCATCCTCGAGCCGGTGTTCGTCGGCGGGGCGAACGTCAGCCGGGCCACCCTCCACAACCAGGACCAGATCGCCTTGAAGGACATCCGCATCGGCGACCAGGTGGTGGTCCGGCGCGCCGGAGACGTGATCCCCGAGGTGGTGGGGCCGGTGGTGGCGGCGCGGACCGGCGAGGAGAGGGTGTGGCAGATGCCGGCCAACTGCCCGTTCTGCGGCCACCCCATCGTGCGCCCCGAAGGCGAGGCGGTGGCGCGCTGCACGGGAGGCTTCGAATGCCCCTCCCGTCTCCGGGAGTGGCTGTTCCACTTCGCCGGCCGAGGCGGCATGGACATCGAGCACCTCGGCTATCGGACCATCGACCTGCTGCTGGAGAAGGGCCTGATCCGCGGCCCCGCCGACCTGTTCACGTTCGACACCCGGGCGCTCCTCGAGGAGGAGGGTTGGGGCGAGACTTCGGTGGCCAACCTCGAGAAGGCGATCGATGCCGCCCGCAACCGGCCCCCGGCGCGCCTGTTGACCGCTCTCGGCATCCGCCACGTGGGGTCGACGATGGCCCGGCGGCTCATCCGCCACTTCGGGTCCATCCCCGCCCTGTTGGACGCCCCGCTCGAGGAGATCGCCGCCGTCGAAGGGGTGGGCGAGGTGATCGCCCGCGAGGTGAAGCGGTGGGCCTCCGACCCGGCGAACCGCGAGTTGATCGACCGCCTCGCCGCCGCCGGGGTGCAGATGGGCGAGGAGAAGGCTCCCTCCGCCGGCGGCGGGCCGCTCGAGGGCGTCACCCTGGTCGTGTCCGGCACCCTCGAAGGCTTCACCCGGGAGGAGGCCGAAGCGGCCATCGAAGCCGCCGGTGGCCGGGCCACGGGCTCTGTGTCGGCCAAGACCACCGCGCTGGTGGTGGGCGAATCGCCGGGAGCCTCGAAGGTGAACCGAGCCACCGAACTGGGCATCCCGATCATCGACGAGGCGACCTTCGTGCGGCTCCTGGAGGAAGGCCCGGCCGTACTCGAGGGCTAGGGGTTCAGTGGACCCGGAAGGACCACTCGAACTCGCCGCCCTCGGGGGTGCCCGAGACCTTCAGCCACTCCACCCGCACCGTGTGCTCGCCGGTGGACCACTCCGTCATCACCGCCGAATTGGCGTGGGGCGCCCACGTGTACACGCCGGTCGCGGGCACGAACTGGGCGTCGGGGATGGGCATCCCGTCCACGAAGATCGTCGCCTCGTAGCCGATGTCCAGGTCGACCGACAGCACGGCCTGGCGGATCACCGTCTCCCCGGGAGCGGGGGAGACCGCTTCGATCGGGCCCGGCAACTCGACGGGGTCCCCCTCGGGGGCGAGCGCCACCCCCAGGGCCACGACGGCCACCGCCAACAGTGCCAGCCCGGCATAGATCAGGCGATAGGGCACGTCATGGACGGTACCGCAGCCGGGCGGACAAGCCAGAAAAGAGCCGCCGCTGGCTAGCCTCGCCACATGCGCACCAACCCCGCGCTCGACAGGGTCGGGGCCCACCCGATAGCCGGCCTCCAGCAGAAGGTGCGGCGACTGCGCGACGAAGGCGCCGACGTCATCGACTTCACGCTCGGCGACCCCCGCGAGCCGACCTGGGAGGAGATCCCCGAGCAGCTGCGCCGACACGTCCCCGCCGTCTCCCAGTACCCCACGACCAACGGCATCCCCGAACTGCGGCGGGCCATCGCCGGCTACGTGCGGCGCCGGTTCGGCGTGAGCGTGGACCCCGACACCCAGGTCATCCCGACATCGGGAGCCAAAGAGGCGATCTTCTCGACGGCGCTGGCCTTCGTCGACCGGGAGCGCGGCGACGCCGTCGGCTACCCCGATCCCGGATACCCGGTGTACGCCCGCGGCGCGGTGCTGGCGGGCGCCGAGGCGGTGCCGATCCCCGCCGGGGAGGGCTTCGTCACCACCGTCGAGTCGGTGCCGCCGTCGCTGTGGGGCCGCATGGCCATGCTGTGGATCTGCACGCCCTCCAACCCGACCGGAGCGGTGATGTCGGAGACCGAGCTCGCCGGCCTGGTGGACGAGGCGCGCCGCCACGACGTCTTGGTGTGCAGCGACGAGTGCTACATCGACCTCCATGCCGAAGGAGCCGAGCCGCCGCCGTCGGTCCTCCAGGTCGCCGAAGGCGCCCGAGGCGTCCTCGCCTACTTCTCGCTGTCCAAGCGGTCCGGCATGACCGGCTACCGCTCGGGGGCGATCGTCGGCGACCCGGCCGCCATCGAGCGGCTCTACCGGCTGCGGACGTCCACCGGGACGGCGTCGCCGGAGTTCGTGCAATGGGCGGCGGTGACGGCGTGGGAGGACGACGCCCACGTGGCGGAGAGGCGACGGATCTTCGGGGAGAAGCGCCGAGTCATGCGCGAAGGGCTCGAAGCGGCCGGGCTGGAGGTCGTCGCGTCGGAGGCGGGGCTGTACCTGTGGGTGAAGGTGGACGACGACCTCGCGGCCGCCGACGCTCTCGCCGACACCGGAGTGTTCGTGTCGCCCGGCCGCATCTTCGGCGACCGCGGCTTCGGATACCTCCGGCTCGCCCTGGTGCCCGACGTGGAGACGTGCCGGCGGGCGGTGGAAGTGATCCGCCGCGCCCTAGTTGGCGTGTAGCTCCTCGTTGAGGCCCGACCAGGTGCCTTTGGTGGGGAGGGCCTCCACCACGCCGGTGGTCGAGTTGCGGCGGAAAAGGAGCCCGCTGGCACCCGACAGCTCCCGGGCCTTGCGGCGGGTTCCGTCGGGGAGGGTGACGACGGTCCCGGCGGTGAGGTAGAGGCCGGCTTCGACGATGCAATCGTCTCCGAGCGAGATGCCCAGACCCGAGTTGGCGCCGAGCAGGCACCGCTTCCCGACGGAGATGATCTCGGTGCCGCCGCCGGAGAGGGTCCCCATGATCGAGGCGCCGCCGCCGATGTCGGTGCCGTCCCCGACGACCACTCCGGCAGAGATCCGTCCCTCGACCATCGACGCCCCCAGGGTGCCGGCGTTGAAGTTCACGAAGCCCTCGTGCATCACCGTCGTGCCCTCCGACAGGTAGGCGCCGAGTCGCACCCGGTCGGCGTCGGCGATGCGCACCCCGGTGGGCACCACGTAGTCGGTCATCCGGGGGAACTTGTCGACCGAGGTGACGTGCACGGGCCGGCCGGCGGCGAGGAGCCGGATGCGGGTCTCTTCGAAGTCCTCGATGGCGCACGGCCCCTGCGTCGTCCAGACGACGTTGTTCAACACCCCGAAGATGCCCTCCAGGCTGATCTGGTGGGGACGGACCAGGCGGTGCGAGAGGAGGTGGAGCCGCAGATAGGCGTCGTGGGGGTCGGCCGGAGGCTGTTCGAGATCCTCGATCGAGGTGGCCACCAGCACCCGATCGACCTTTCGGTCCGGGTCGGGCACGGCCAACGCGGCGAGCCGCTCCTCTCCGAACGAAGCGGCGGTGGCCGGGTCGATCCTCACCGTGCCCGGCGCCATCCCCTCGGATGCCCCCAGGCGAGGGCGGGGATAGAAGGTGTCGAGGACCTGTCCTCGGGCGTCGATCGTGGCGACACCGATGCCGCTGGCGCTCTCACTCATAGACCGCGGAGGCTACACGGCTGCGTCGTTAGGCTGGCAACCATGGACGCCCCCCTCGCCGACACCCTGGCCTGGCTCGTCGACATCCCCTCGCCGACCGGACAGGAAGACGAGATCTGCCGGAGGATCTCCGAGCGTCTCGGCTCCTTGCCCCAGCAACGGGTGCGGGACTCGCTCGTGGTGGGGCGGCCCTCCGGGCGCCCTCTCGTGGTGCTGGCCGGCCACACCGACACCGTCCCACCGCAGGGCCAGGGGCCGGCCCGGATCGAGAATGGGCGTCTCTACGGCTTGGGGGCGTCGGACATGAAGGCGGGTCTCGCCGTCATGATCCACCTGCTGGAGGACCCCGAGGTCGCATCCGGCCCCTACGACGTGGTGGGGGTCTTCTACGCCGCCGAGGAAGGCCCACACGAGCACAACCAGCTGCGGGACGTCCTCGCCGCCGCCGACTGGCTCTCCGGCGCCGACTGCGCCATCGTGCTCGAGCCCACCGACGGGGAGATCCAGTACGGCTGCAACGGGGTGATCAACGCCACCGTGCGTTTCCTCGGTCGGGCGGCGCACTCGGCGCGGCCCTGGTGGGGCGAGAACGCCATCACCAAGGCGGGGGAGTGGCTGGCCCGGCTGCACCGGGTCGAGCCCCGGTCCCACGTGATCGACGGCTTGGAGTACAGGCGCACAGTGGCGGTGACCCGGGCCGAGGGAGGGATCGCCAACAACATCGTCCCGGCGGAGTTCACGGTCAACGTGAACATGAGGTTCACGCCCGACACGACCGTCGAAGAGGCGGTCGCCGAGCTGCGGGAGATGTGCGCGGGCGCCGACGAATTCGAGGTCACCGACACCGCTCCGGCGGGAGCGGTGTCGGTGGACCACCCGCTGCTGTCCCGGTTGGAGGAATCCAGCGGCGCACCCCGCGCCGCCAAGCAGGGTTGGACCGACGTCGCCCGATTCACCGAGATCGGGGTGCCGGCGGTCAACTACGGGCCGGGAGAGGCCGCCCAGGCCCACCAGGCGAACGAGTCGGTCGACCTCCGCCTGGTGAGCCAGGTCCACGCCAACCTGCGCCGGCTCCTCACCTCCTAGTCCCCGGCGACGAAGAACCACCAGGTGCCGTCGTCGGCGATGCCGACCCGCCAGCCCAGGTACCCCTCGTACTGGCGCAGGTCCCCGACCGTTTCCGGCCCGAAGATCCGCTCCAGCTCCGCCCACGAGCCCTCGTCGCCCGGATCCAGGTGGGCGGCGGGCCATGCCCAGTAGCCCGCTTCGGTGTCCTGCGCCGGGGTGGTCGCCAGCACGCGGGCGAGGATCTCCAGCGGGTCCTCGCCCTGGCGTCCCTCGGCGACCCAGAAGTCGACGGGGTCCGAGGCGTCGCCGAAGCTGAGCGTGGTCCCGTGCTCCCGGGCGAGCTCCGCCAGCCCTTCGTAGTCGCACGACGCCGCCAGCCGGGCGAGCTGGCGGCGAGTGGCGGCCACCGGCTCGGGCAGGTCCTGGGACGCCAGGTCGGCGTCGGTTGTCCGGCAGGGCAGGGCGGCGCTGTCACCGCCGAGCCCGGCGTCCATGCCGACGTCCATGGTGACGTACGGGACGGCCATTCCCTCCTCGGCCGGAGGGAGCGACCAGGTCTCTCCCGAAGCGGACACGAGCACCGTCTGGTCCGGTGTCTGCACCGCCCAACCGCCTTCTCCCGACCACAGGTTGAAGGCGCCGGCGGGCACCTGCCGCTGCCACAGGACCTCACCGGTGCGGACCGACCGTACGACCAGCTCGGTGCCCTGGAAAGGCAGGAAGGCCATCGTCGCCCCGTCCGCCGACAGGGCGGTCATCGTGGTCCGGGGGAAGCACTCGTCCGACAGCGGGGAATCGATCGGCCCTTCGGTGATGTGCTGGAAGGAGTGCTCACGACAGTCTCCCTCGCGCACCAGGTCGATGACCAGGCCTCCCGCGTCGACCCCGACGGACGCGCCCGGCCCGTGCTCGATCGTGCCGAGGTCCCGGGTCTCGCCCGACTCGAGGTCGATGGCGGTCAACCGGCTCACACTCCCGTCGCCCGTCGGCGTGTCCGCCAGGTAATAGAACAGCGGCCGGCCGGCCTCGCCCACGCCGGTCCCGACGGGTACGAGGGTGGATCCGGGCGGGGGAGCCACGACCTGGCTCGGCTCCGTCGCCCCGGCCGCCAGACGCAGGACGGTCCCCTGCTCCCAGGGCATGGGCGTGGTGGAGTGCTGGAAGAGGATCCCGCCCTGACGGTCGGGAGCGACCCAGCTGATGCCCGCGTAGGGGCCCGAATCTCCCAGCTCGACCAGAGTGTTCCCTTCCCGGTCCAGGACTGTGATGCCGTCCGGCCCTCCGACGATCACGCCGGCGGGCTCGGGGAGGGCCTCCGGTGTGGTGGTCGTCGCCTCGGTGGTGGTGTCCGGCGCCGGCGTCTCCGGTGTCGAGGACGTGTCGGGCGGGACGGAGGCAGTGGGGTCGGTGGCGACGGGCGGGCCGGACGGCTGGGTGTCGAGCACGCTCAGCACCCCGACGAAGAGCGCCACCACGGCTGCGGCGCCGAGGACCCGGGCGGTGCGGGCACGGATCTGACGGCGGCGACCCTCCGCCATCACCTCTTCCAGGCGGTCCTCGGCCACCAGATGGGAAGTGGTCGCCTCCAGGTGGCTCCTGATGCGCTCCTCGGTGTTCATCGTTTCGTCTCCAGCTTGTGGCGCAGCTCGTTCATCACCCGGTGCAGGCGGCTCTTCGCCGTTCCCACCGGGATGCCCAGAGCGGCGCCGATCTCTTCGTAGGACCAATCCATCAGGTGACGCAGGACGACCAACGTGCGCTCCTCCAGCGGAAGCTCGCGGAGGGCACGTTCCACGTCCGGGTCGGGAAGCGGCTGGTGGACGGGATTGTCAGGGGGGCGTTCGTCGAGGTACTCGCGGGTCTGCTTGCGCAGCCGGGACCGGGCCCAGTTCAGGCCCACCCGGTACACCCATCCTGGGGCGTTGTCGTAGGTCGAGACGGTCGACCACCGCTGGTACGCCCGCGTCATCGCCTCGTCCGCCGCCTCCCGGGCCAGTTCCACGTCCCCCAACGTGGCGGCCAGGGCGCGGAAGACGGGCTGGTGGTGCACCCGATAGAAGTCGGGAAACTGCCGCTGCCGCAGGCGCGTCGTGGCATGTCTCAAGGCGGTCAAGTTCCTCCTTTGTCGCCCACAAACGCAGATCCCCCCTCGAGCGTTCTGCGTTCAGGAGGGCGACATCGAGATGTGGTAGGTGCCGGTGCCGTCGGTCAGCCAGTGCGGCCAGACGACCAGGCCACCGCCCTCCAGTGGGTGGACGAACATCTCGCACGGCCGGAGGGCGGAGATGAGGATGCTGTGGTGGTCGTCGGCGAGTCGGAACCGATGTCCCGAAACCGCCAGCGGCTCGTCGGCGTCACGCCACGGGCCGCCGTCTACGCGCAGCCGGGGGGCGGCGAGCCGCAGCGGGAGCTCGGGGCCCATCCTCACCGTCTCCGTCGCCGGCGCCGTCAACTCGAGGGAGAGCTTCCGCCCGTCGAGGTCGAGACGCACGGAGCTCCCCGACTCCGACCCCAACAGGAGCTCGGCTCGACCCCGCCCCTGGCTCCGACCCTGCACGAACAGGGGCTCGGGGGCGGGCTCGGTGCCTTCCTCTCCCACGAGCCGCCGCAGCAGCACCGCCGGGACCGGCGGCTGCACGGCGGTGACCGGCCACGACCCGTCCTTGTCGTCCCAGAAGGCCAGCACGCCCTCCGCCGGGTCGACGACGAGGGCGGCGGAGGTCGTCTCCACGTAGACCTCGTCGACCCCGTCGGCGTCGAAGTCCACGTCTTTCACCTCCACCCAGCTCTCGCCGCGCTTGAGCGCCCGATCCAGCGCCACCGCGGTTTCGAGCAGGTCCGGTTCCGGATCGTCCGCCGCGGGGTCGAGGAGGTGCTCGCGGGATTGCAGACGCAGCAGCGCATCCGAGACGGGGCTCCTTCCCGGCTGGACGGAGGCGCGCAGCATCAACTTGCGGTAGAAACCCAGCCGGGAGGGATGGGGCACGGGCATGGAGAGACGGGGCGCCAGCCGTCCGCCCGGGCCGTGCTCGGAGAGGAACCGGGTCACGGAGGTCACGTGCTTTCCGTGCTCCGACAGGAACTCCTCGAGGGCGTCGGGAGCCACCATCACCGCCGCCAGGCCCTCCCCATCCACGTCGGGGAGGTCCGCCGACACGGGGACTCCCACCACCGCGGCGCCGGCTCGTTCGATCGGCCCCGGGGACGGCGCAGGCTCGGCCAGGAGCTCGGCGAAGAAGAACACGAGATGGTGGCCGGCGTCCCTGGCCACCGAGACGAGGCCCGGCTCCCACTCCCCGTCGACCCACAACCCGCCCGGGGTGATCCCCGCCATCTCCATCGCCGTCCTCTCCCGGTCGAGCTGGAGACGCAATTCCTCGGGGCCGATCCCGGTCACCAGCGGATCCGAGAACCCGCCCGCCAGCCACAGGACCCGGTCGGCTTCGAGGCGGTCGAGGAGGGGACGGTCCTCCTGCGCGAGGTGGTCGATGGCGGCGCCCGGGAGGCGCAGCACCACCGAGGCGTGGGAGTGGCGGTCGAGGCACGCGGCGACCGCCGCCACGGTCCTCTCCCAAGCCTCAGGGCCGGAGGCGTGGGTCGCCACGACCACGGGAACCACGTGCATCGCTTGCACGGTAGTGCTGGCCGTCGGCAACCATCCCCCGGCGGGCATGTGTGTGGGCGTCACTACAATCCCGCCGATGCCCGTCGACATCGACATCGCCCACGTGGCGCGCCTCGCCCGTCTGGCGCTGGACGACTCGGAGCTCGAGACCTACCGCCGTCAGCTGTCCCAGATCCTCGAGCACGCCGCCAAGGTGCAGTCCGTCGCCACCGACGACACGGCGCCGACCACCCATCCGCTCGGGCTGACGAACGCGTTCCGGGCCGACGAGGTGCGACCCTCGCTCGACCGCGCCGAGGTGCTCTCGCAGGCCCCGGAGGCACGGGACGGGTACTTCGTGGTCCCGCCGGCGCTAGAGGTCGACGGGTGAGCCTCGCCGACCTCACCATCGTCGAGGCAAGCCGGCAGCTCGAGACGGGGGACATCACCTCGGTCGAGCTGACCGAAGCCGTTCTGGAGCGGGCGACCATGACCGAGGCCCAGCTCCACTGCTATCTCACGATCGACAGGGAAGGCGCCCTGGAGAGCGCCGCCGCCTCCGACGCCCGCCGCAGCGAGGGCCGACCGCTGGGGCCCCTCGACGGGATCCCCGTGGCGCTGAAGGACAACATGTGCACCCGCGGTGTCGAGACGACTGCCGCCTCCCAGATCCTCGCCGGATGGGTGCCGCCCTACGACGCCCACGTCGTCGAGCAGCTCCGGCGGGCCGGGGCGGTGATCGTGGGGAAGACGAACCTCGACGAGTTCGCCATGGGCTCGTCCACCGAGAACTCCGCCTACGGCCCCACCCGGAACCCGTGGGACACCGACCGGGTGCCCGGCGGGTCGTCGGGCGGCTCGGCGGCGGCGGTGGCGGCGGGGTCGGCGCTGGGGTCCCTCGGCTCCGACACGGGCGGGTCGATCCGCCAACCGGCCGCCCTGTGCGGCGTCGTCGGCGTCAAGCCCACGTACGGCAGGGTCAGCCGATACGGGCTGATCGCATTCGCCTCCTCCCTCGACCAGATCGGCCCTCTGGCCCGCACGGTCGGCGACGCCCGCCTGCTGCTCGAGGCGATCTGGGGCCACGACCCCCGCGACGCCACCTCCTATCCGGGCGAGTACCCCTCGCTCGCCTCCGCCCTCGAGCGGGGAGTGGAAGGGATGAGGATCGGCGTGGTCGAGGAGCTTTCCGGCGAAGGCTTCGAGAAGGCGGTCGAAGCGACCGTCGCTTCTGCGCTCGAGTGGCTGGCCCGTGCCGGTGCCGAGATCGTGGAGGTGTCGATCCCCACCGTCGAGGTGGCGCTGTCGGCCTACTACCTCATCGCCCCCGCCGAAGCGTCCGCCAACCTCGCCCGCTTCGACGGTGTCCGCTACGGGAACCGGGTGCCGGGCGACACCACCGAGGAGATGATGGCCCGCACCCGGGCGGCCGGATTCGGCCCCGAGGTGAAGCGCCGGATCCTTTTGGGCACCTACGCCCTCTCCGCCGGCTACTACGACGCCTTCTACGGCAAGGCCCAGCAGGTGCGCACCAAGCTGATCCAGGAGTTCCGCTCCGCCTACGAGCGGGCCGACGTCCTCGTCTCCCCGACGAGCCCGACCGTCGCCTTCGAGCTTGGGGCGAGGGTCGAAGACCCCCTGGCGATGTACCTGTCCGACATCTGCACCCTGCCGTGCAACCTCACCGGCGACCCGGCCATGTCGATCCCCGTGGGAGTCGACGAGGCCGGGCTCCCGATCGGCCTCCAGGTGATGGCCCCCTCGCTGGGCGAGGAGCAGATGTTCGCCGTCGCCGCCGAAGTCGAGCGGCTCGCCGGCTTCGACGCCCGACCGTCCCTGGGAGAGGCCCGATGAGCTGGGAACCGGTCATCGGAATCGAGACCCACGTGGAGCTCAAGACCGACTCCAAGATGTTCTGCGGCTGCGCGGTGGCCTTCGGCGACGAGCCGAACACCAACGTGTGCCCGGTGTGCCTCGGCCTCCCCGGGGCGCTCCCGGTCACCAACCAGCGAGCCATCGAGTGGATCACCGCCATCGGGCTGGCCCTCAACTGCGAGATCAGCCCCACATCGGTGTTCCACCGCAAGAACTACTTCTACGCCGACCTCCCGAAGAACTACCAGATCTCCCAATACGACGTCCCCGTCTGCCACGACGGGCATCTGGACGTGGAAGTGGACGGGGAGACCATCCGGGTCGGCATCGAACGGGCCCACATGGAAGAGGACACCGGCAAGTCCCGCCACATCGGCGAGGGGGGCCGCATCCACCAGGCGGAGGCGACCCTCCTCGACTTCAACCGCTCCGGGGTGCCACTCGTCGAGATCGTGTCCCGGCCCGACATCCACTCCGCCGCCCAGGCCCGGGCCTACGCCCAGGAGCTGCGCGCCGTGGTCGCCGAGCTGGGGGTCTCCGACGCCCGGATGGAGGAAGGCTCCATCCGCTTCGATGCCAACGTGTCGGTGCGGCCGGCGGGGAGCACCGAGCTCGGCACGAAGGTCGAGATCAAGAACATGAACTCCTTCCGCTCCCTCGAGCGGGCCATCGCCTACGAGATCGATCGCCAGATCGCCGCCCTCGAACGCGGCGAGGCGCTGGTGCAGGAGACCCGCCACTGGGACGAGGAAGCGGGCGTCACCCACACCATGCGCGTCAAGGAGGGCTCTTCCGACTACCGCTACTTCGCCGAGCCCGACCTGCCGCCCCTGGTCCTCGACCGCGACTGGGTGGAGCGCATCCGGTCGACCATCCCCGAGCTCCCGGCCGCCCGCCGCGCCCGCTACGCCGCGGCCGGCCTCGATCCCCAGATCGTCTCGGTGCTGTCGTCGGCGGAGCCGGAGCTGAGGCAGCTCTACGAGGACGCCGTCGCCGCCGGCGCCGATGCCAAGGCGGCAGCCAACTGGGTCACCGGCGACGTCACCGCCGGCTTGCGGCGACTGGGCTGCACGGTCGAGGAGGCCCACCTCGACGGGGGAGTCATCGCCGAGCTCGTGAGCATGGTGGCGGAAGGGAAGATCTCGTCGTCGGCCGCCAAGGAAGTGCTGGCCGGCGTGATGGAAGGCGAAGGCAGCCCGGCCGAGGTGGCGGAGAAGAGGGACCTGCTCCAGATCTCCGACACCGCCGAGCTGGAGGGCATGGTCGCCTCCGTGATCGAGCAGAACCCCGACGCCGTCGAGAGGTACCGCTCGGGTGAGGTGAAGGTGATCGGCTTCCTCGTGGGCCAGGTGATGAGGGCCTCGGGAGGAAAGGCCGACCCGAAGCTGGTCAACGAGCTGCTCCGCAGGAACCTGGAAGGCTGACCGGCGTGGGACGTTTCCTGGGTTTCGAGGGGGTGGACGCGGCGCTCTTCGATTGCGACGGCGTCCTGGTCGATTCCGAGCCGATCTCCGAGCGCGCCTGGCGGGCGGCGCTGGAGGAGTTCGGGATCCACATGGAGGACTTCTCGGATTGGATCGGAAAGACCGACCAGGAGCTGGCCGTCCACTTCGCGTCCGAAGCCGGCATCTCCCCGTCCCGGCTCACCTCGCTGATGGCGGACCGGCTGCTCGAGATCCTCGACCAGGAAGGGGTCCAGCCCTTCCCCGACACGCTCGCCGCCCTGGAAGCGGCCGAGCGGTCGAACCTGGATCTGGCGGTGGTCTCCAACAGCGAGGGCTGGCGCCTCGACGCCATCCTGTCGGCCGTCGGCATCAAGGACCGCTTCTCGGTGGTGGTCTCCAGCGACGACGTCACCCACCCCAAGCCGGCGCCCGACGTGTACCTGCTCGCCGCCGAGCGGCTGGGCGTGCCGCCGCTGCGGTGCGTGGTGGTCGAGGACACCCCCATCGGGGTCAGCGCCGGGCGCGCCGCCGGCATGCGCGTCGTCGCCGTCGTCAGGGGATTGGTCCCCGCCGAGGAGCTCAGGCACGCCACGAAAGTCGTCCCATCCCTCGACCGAGCGCTCGACTGAGCCACGTGACGCCGATTCCGCTACCTTGCCCGAAGTGAGACGCACCAAGATCGTGGCCACGCTGGGACCGGCCACGGACTCCTACGAGCGGGTCCGGGCGATGGTCGAGGCCGGCATGGACGTCGCCCGGCTCAACTTCTCCCACGGAGATCACGACACGCACCGCCGCTGGTTCGAATGGGTCAGGCGCGCCTCCGAGGAAACCGGCCGCAACGTGGCGGTGCTGCAAGACATCCAGGGCCCCAAGCTGCGGGTGGGCCGTTTCCCCGACGGCGGCATCGAACTGGCGCCCGGAACCACCGTCACACTCGTCCCCGACGACGTCGACGGAGGCGACCGCCTCATCCCCATCTCGTATCCGCACCTGACCGAGGACGTGAAAGAGGGGCACCGGATAGTCCTCGCCGACGGCTTGATCGTCCTCGAGGTCACCGGCGTGGCGTCCGACTCGCTGAGCGCCCTCGTGCGGGTGGGGGGCGTCCTCACCGACCGAAAGGGCGCCGCGTTCCCCGACAGCGACCTGCGCACCCCGGCGGTGACACCCAAGGACGAAGAAGACCTGGAGTTCGGACGGGAGCTGGGCGTGGACTGGGTGGCGGCGTCGTTCGTGCGCACCGGCGACGACGTCCGCCAGGTGCAGGCCCTGTGCGGGCTGGCACCGGTCATCGCCAAGATCGAGCTCGCCGTCGCCTACCGGAACCTCGACGAGATCCTCGCCGAGTCGGACGGGGTGATGATCGCCCGGGGCGACCTCGGCGTCCAGCTGCCGCTGGAGAGGATCCCCATCGTCCAGGCCGAGATCCTCTCCCGGGCGAACGCCGTCGGGCGCATCACGATCACCGCCACCGAGATGCTCGAGTCGATGACCCACAACCAGCGGCCCACCCGGGCCGAGGTGACGGACGTCGTCAACGCCGTGGTGGAGGGGACCGACGCCGTGATGCTGTCGGGGGAGACGGCGGTGGGGGAGTACCCGATCCGCGCCGTCGAGATGATGGCCCGGATCTGCGCAGAGGCCGAGAGCTCTCCCCATGCCCGCCGCCACTCCGTGCCCTTCCTCGGGGCGGTCAACCGGGTGGCCTCGGCGGTGGCGCGGGCCGCCACCGAGGCGGCCGCCGACCTGGGGATCGGCACCATCGTCGCCTTCACCGAGTCGGGCAGCACCGCCCGCCTCATCTCCAAGTACCGTCCGGAGGCGGCGGTGGTCGCATTCAGCCCCAACCCTTCCACGCGCCGGCGGATGGCCCTCTACTGGGGGGTGACCGCCTACCCGTTCGAGCGGCGCGAGTACACCGACCACGAGATCGCCGCCGCCGAGAAGTTCCTGGAGCGGGAGAAGCTGTGCCATCGGGGCGACCTGGTGGTGATGGTGGCGGGCATCCCCCCGGGGCAGCGCTCGGCCACCAACCTGATGAAGATCCACATGGTCGGAGAGCGCGAGAGCGGGGTGCTGTCGCAGCGGACCGGCCGCCGCGCCCCCGAGGTGGGCGGTCTGGGTGTCTGAGGGGGTCCCTGCCCCCACTATGATCGCCGCATGGGCCAGACCATCGAGGTAGATCGCGCGCTCCGGGTCGGCGACTCGCTCGTCGTCATCTGTGACCGGAGCCTGGCCGGACAGGAAGGCGAGGCCTACACGCCTGGCACGACCGCCGGGATCGACACCTGGCCGGCGAAGCTGGCCGAGAGGCTGTTCGCCGCCGACGGCGACATCCAGCGGGTGCACGTGATGTCCAACGCGGTGACGATCACCCGCTCCGGTGGCTGGGCCCCCGAGGCCGAAGAGAAGGCCACAGTCATCGTTCGCGACTTCTTCCGCTACTACTGAGCCGACTGCGGGACGGGCGCACCTGTTCCGGTCAGCCGCCTCCGGTCGGCCTCATGGCTCCGTGGCAGGCGGCGCCGTCTCCGGGGGAGCGGTCGTCGTGGTCGTCTCCGGCGGAGCGGTGGTCGTGGTCGTCGTCTCGGGTGGAGCCGTGGTCGTGGTGGTCGATGTGGTGGTGGTCGTCGTCGGGCAGGCCTGGCTCGCCCCCGGGACCTTGCAGGGGTGGACCTCGATGATCGCCTGCTGGGGCAGATAGCGAACCAGCCACTCCTGGGTGATGGTCTCGTCGCCCACGGTGATCGTGCGGGTCACCCGCACGCTCCATCCTTCCCGGGCGCCCTGCACCTGGCGGGTGTCGTTGATGCCCAGCTCCGGGTTCCCCCGGTACAGCGGGTCGGGCGGCTCCTGGAAGTCGAAGCGCTCGGAGCGGTCGCCCCGCACCTTGCGGGCGTTGGGCCCTCCCTCGCGAACCACACCCACCCGGAGCTGGCCGCCGGACTGCTCGCCCACGAGCACCCGGCCGTCGTTGTTGCCGTAGAACGACACCGTCACCGAGGTGTCGGTGTACGACGTCTTGATGAGGATCCCGGCGTCCGAGTCGTTGCGGAACTTCAGGTCGGGCGACGGCCACGAGATCGTCGCCTCGATGCCCTCCGGGTAGCGGCTGAAGTAGAACGAGTGGGGCTTGTGCTCGACGTCCTCGTAGCCGCCCCAGAAGACGGCGTTGTAGAGGGTGGTGGCGAACTGGGACACGCCGCCTCCCACCGTGTCCACGATCTCGCCGCCGACGATCGTCCCGTCCGGCAGGTAGCCCTCTTGCTCCGTGCGCTGCCCGACGTGCTGGTTCAGCGAGAAGACCTCTCCGGGGCGCACGATCGCCCCGTCGACCTCGTCGGCGATGAGGTGGATGTTGGTCACCCGCGGCGAGCAGCAGTCGTAGTAGGTCGTGAACCGGGAGACGAGGTGCTTGATGTCCAGTGCCTCGAGGTCCTCCGTGGTGACCTCGGGCGGGGCGCCTTCCTGGAGCGGCAGCTCGGCGCGCCGGCTGGCGGTGCGGGCCGCCTGCTCGAGAGCCGCCGCCGTCTCCTCGGCGTCGAGCCGGGTGCCGCTGCGGCCCGGCACGATCTCGACGTCGTAGCCGTTGATCTCGAACCGGGCGTTCACCGGCTCGGACTCGAACTCCGAGCGGATCGGCTCGAGCTTGGTCTCGATCACCTCGGGGTCGAAGCCGAGATCGATGGAAGGCGGGTCTTCGCGGACGTCGGCGACGAACGCCTCTTTCAAATCGTCGACCCCGAAGGTCAGCTCGGTCCCGTTGTCGGCGGTGAGGACGATCGGAGCCGAGAGCATGGCCTCGGCGTCGTCCAGGGCCTCCTCCAGGTCGGCTTCGGTGAAGGCGGGCTGCTCGTCGAGCACGGGCAGCTCGACTTCCCTCTTCTCCAGCACCAGGCTGGCCGTGGTCAGCAGCTGGCGTGCCTGGTCCCGGTCGATCCGCCGGCCAGGGCGGGGCGGCTCGGCGACCAGCTCGCCGTCCACGACCCGGATGGAACCGGGGAAGGGAGGCTCGCCGATGATGCCGACGTCGAGGGCCTCGAGCACGGTCTCGAGGGCATCGGGGTCCAGCGAGCCTTCGGGGCCCAGCTCGGTGGTGCGGCCGATGTGGCCGATCCACCAGAAGAAGTTGGTGAGCGGGTTGTCCGTCCTGCCCACGGCCATGGCGCGGCGGACGATCGACTCCTCGTCCAGGTCGAAGCCGGCTTCGGCGGGCACGATGGCGGCCGACTGGCCCAGCACCCTCACGGGAATCGCCTCGGCGGCGAGACGCGCCTCGAGGTCGAGCAGGAGCGCGGTCGCCTCTTCCGGCGTCGTGCCCCCCAGCTCGACGTCGAGGACCGTGACGGAGCCGAGCACCCGCCCCTGGCTGGTCCAGCGGACGATGCCATAGACCAGGCCGACCAGCGCCAAGAGGCCGAGAACGCTCAGCAGTGGGATGTTCTTTTGGGCGTTACGGCGTTGTCTGGGCGGCAAAGCGGGATCACGGTCGACTGGCGTTGAGGTAAAGGCCGGACGCGGAGTCGCGCCCGGCTGATTCCCCCTGCGCACGGAATGATAACCGGGCTCTGTAGGGCACCTGTTGGCCCTACAGACGCCCGGACCGCCGCTCCGGTTCCCTCTCCCGGTTTGTCACGTCCGGGCCTGGCGAGTGGAATCGAGCGGACAGACCCCAGGAGAAGCGGCATCCCACATGAGTAGCGACATCGTCATCGTCGGCGCCGGCTGCATGGGCGCCTCCACCGCCTACCACCTGGTCCAGCGCGATCCCTCGCTCCAGGTGACCGTCTACGACCGCGACCTGTCGCTGGCCAGGGCCTCGACCCTCCTCTCCGACGGCAACGTCCGCATCCAGTTCAACCTGGAGGAGAACGTCCTCATCTCCCGCTACGCCATGGAGGTGCTGGAGCGGTTCGGCGACGAGATGGCGGTCGGCGACTTTCGTCCCGACGTGGGGATGAAGAAGCAGGGGAACCTCTTCTTCGTCGACGAGGACAGCCAGGAGGCCGCCCGCCAGGGCCTGGAGCTCCAGCGATCCCTCGGCTGCAACGTCGAGTGGCTGGACATGCATGCCGTCACCGAGCGGTGGCCGGTGCTGGCCTCGGATCGGTTCGTGGGGGGCACCTTCGGCTCCGACGATGGCGCCGTCGACCCGAACGCGGTGACCAGCGGTTACCGCCGGGCGGCGGAAGCCCGCGGCGCCCGGTTCGTGCAGGCAGAGGTGGCCTCGCTCACGACGAGCGGGGAACGGGTCGGAGGAGTGGTCCTCGCCGACGGCACGGTGCACTCCGCCTCGACGGTGGTGGTGTGCGGCGGCGCCTGGTCCACCTCGCTCCTCGCCACCGCCGGGGTGGAGATCCCGGTGGAGCCGGTGATGCGGACGGTGTACGTCGTCCGCTCCGACGTCGCCGGAGGGCAGATGCTGCCCAGCTTCTTCCTGCCGTCGGGGCTGTACGTCATCTCCGAGAACCCCGATACCTTCTTCATCGCTTGGTCACTTCCCGACGACCCGGTCGGCTTCGACTTCACACCCGCCGACCGGACCCGCTTCTACGAGATCATCTGGCCGGCGCTGGTGGAGGCGATTCCCGCGTTCGACCGCCTCGAGGTGGTGCGGTCGTGGGCGGGGCTGTACGAGCAGAACACGCTCGACGCCAACGGCATCATCGGCGAGTGGCCCGGCATCACCGGCCTCTACCAGGCGACGGGCTTTTCCGGTCACGGATTCCAGCAGTGCCACGCGGTCGGCCGCTACCTAGCCGAGAGCATCATCGGCCAGGAGCCGTTCTTGGACCTGTCGCGGCTCGGCCCGGAGCGGATCGTCGAAAATCGGCCCGTTTTCGAGCACGCCGGGCGCATCATCTGACCCATGGAGAGCCTTCCCGAGCACGCACGGTTCAATCGCGCCTACTGGGACGAGAGGCCAGCGACTGGGTCGCCGCCGGTGAGCGCAACTGGGCCGTCGACGAGCCCCGATGGGGCATCTGGGGCATGCCCGAGACCGACCTGCGGCTCCTTCCCGGCGACATGAACGGCATGGACGCCATCGAACTGGGCTGTGGCACCGGATACGTGTCCGGGTGGATGGCGCGCCGGGGAGCCCGGGTGGTGGGAGTCGACATCTCGGCCGAACAGCTCCGGACCGCCCGCCGTCTCGCCGAGCAGCACCGTGTAGAGGTGACCTTCGTCGAGGCTTCCGCCGAGGAAGTGCCGTGCCCCGACGAGTCCTTCGACTTCGCCATCAGCGAATACGGGGCTGCCACGTGGTGCGACCCTCACGTGTGGATACCGGAGGCGCACCGGCTGCTCCGCCCCAGCGGAGAGCTCGTCTTCATGTCCAACTCGACCCTGTCGGTCGTATGCAGCCCCGACGTCGGCCCGGCCGGGGAGCGGCTCGAACGCGACTACTTCCCGCTCCACCGCCTCGACTGGCGCCAGGACGGCGGCGGCATCGAGTTCAACCTCCCCGTGTCGGGGTGGTTCCGCCTCCTGCGCGACACGGGCTTCGAGGTCGTGGACTTCTTCGAGGTGCAGGCGCCTTCGGGCGGCGACGAGGTGAACTTCTTCGTGACCGGCGACTGGGCGCGCCGGTTCCCGTCCGAGCAGGGGTGGAGGGCGCGCAAGCGCTGATCGGGCGTCGCCCGCGGTGGATGCAGCGGCCGATATCGTTGGCGAAGCTCCGCGCATGCCGACTCGACTGAGCAGCAACGAAGAAGACGTACGCAGAGCGGAAGCCGACATCCGCCGCCGCATGGGGCGGCGGAAGCTCGACTTCCCGGCGCTGTTGGTCGTGGCCAACATCTACCGGGCGGCCACCACGGTGCGAAACCGCATCGAGCGTGAGGTGCTGGCCGAGGTGGGCCTGACCTGGGGCGGGTTCACGATCCTGTTCGTCCTGTGGGTATGGGGGCCGATGGAGGCGGCGTCACTGGCCGACGAATGCGGGCTGGCGCAAGGGACGCTCACCGGGATGGTCAGGACCCTCGCCCGACGGGGCCTCGTCGAGAGCAGGCGGCTCGACACCGACCGGCGCCGGGTGCGGATCGGGCTCACCTCTTCGGGCGAGCAGATGATCGAAGACGTCCTCCCACGCTGCAACGCCGTGGAGTCCTCGATGGTCGACGGCCTCAGCTCCCAGGAAGTCACGCAGCTGTCCCGGCTCCTCCGCACGGTGATCCGGGATGCCGGCTGAACGGCCGGCCACCCCTCCGGGATGGGCAGGCGGCGGCTCCTGCCACAATTGAGGGAATGCCACCCCCGATCGCCCGCGCCGCTCGTCTTCGGGCCGACCTGGATCGGCTGGCGGACGCAGTGGCCGCGGCCGGGTTCAACCTGGCATCCGCCGGCCAGCAGGAGCGACGTCGCCGCCGCGACCAGCTCGTCACCGTCCTCCGGTCGTATCTCATCCCCCGTCTGGGAGAGCCCGACGCCCCGCTGCTGGTCGTCGTGGCCGGCCCCACCGGGTCGGGCAAGTCCACGATCGTCAACTCGATCGCCGAGGGCGAGGTGAGCCGGCCGGGGCCTCTGCGCCCGACCACCCGCCAACCCGTCGTGTGGTGTCACCGCCGCCACGCCGAGCGGTACTCCCGCATCGGGAGCGTGGAATGCAAGGTGGTGGGCGACGACCACCCGCTGCTCGAGGACCTGACGATCGTCGACACGCCCGACATCGACTCCTACGTGGCCGAGCATCGGGCGATGACCGTCGAGATCCTCCACCACGCCGACGTGGTGGTCTTCTTGACGTCTGCCCAGCGCTACGCGGATGCCGTCCCGTGGGAGGTCCTCGGTGGCATCGACCGCCGCGGGTCGGAGATCCTCTACGTCCTCAACCGTCTCTCCCGGAGGGCGTCGGGCGCCGTCTCCGACTACGCCGCCCTCCTGCGCCGCCACGGGCTGGCGGCAGGGCCGGGGGATCCCGCCGTCATCCCGGTCCAGGAACAGCGGGTGAGGGGAGAGGCGGCGGCCCTTCCCGCCAAGGCGGTGAGCCGGCTCACCGACGCCTTGCGCGACATCGCCCGCCGACGGGTCGACGTGATGTCCGACATCACCTCCCGGGCGGTCGCATACTGCGTCGACGAGGCCGAGGCGGTGGCGGCCGGCGTGCTCGCCCAGCACGAGGAGCGCCTCCGGCTCGAGGCGGTCGTCGACCGGGTCTACGAAGACGCATTCGACGAGCTCACCTCCGAGCTGGACGGCGGGTCCCTGATCCGGACCGAGGTCATCGAGCGATGGGCGGAGCGGGTCGGCACCGGAGACGTCGCCCGCTGGATCAAAGGCTCCGCATCGTGGCTCAAGAACGTGGCCGACCGGCTGAGCGGGCAGCCGGCGGCCGAGGTGGGCCGCATCGAGAGGGAGGCCAGGCGCGAGCTCGCCGATGCCGTCACGGTGAGGCTGGAGCGGGCGGCCCGGGCGGTGGGGACCGCGTGGGAGGTGGACGACGCCGGGCGAGCCCTCCTCACCCCCGACCTCCGCGCCGCCGGCGGCGACGTGTCCGACGACACCGAAGCAGTGATCGACCGGTGGCTGGCGAGCCTCGCCGCTCTCGTGGAGGCCGAAGGGCCCCGGCGCCTCCGGGCCGCCCGGGTCGCCTCTACCGGGGTCAACGCCGCCGCGGTGGCGACGATCCTCGCCGTGTTCTCCGCCACGGGGGGCCTGACCGGCGCCGAGTTCGGGGTGGCCGCCGGCGCCGCCGCCGCCCAACAGGGCATCCTCGAGCACGTCCTCGGCCAGGCCGCCGCCCGCTCCCTGGCAGGCTCGGCCCGCGACTCGTTCCTCGACGCCGTCCGGCAGGTGTTCTCGGCGGAGAAGGGGCGCTACCGCCGGGTCCTCGAGGCCGCCTCCGACCCGCCCCGGCTCGCCGACGACGTCCGGGCGGCCGCAGAGGCCGTCGCCGTCTCCTCGGAGGAGTTCCATGCGCTCTGACCTGCTGGCGGCGGTCGACGCTTTCGACCGGGTGATCGCCGCCGCCCGCGAGCTGATCGACCCGGCGGTCCTCGACCCGGTCGCCACCACGGTGCGCCAGGTCCGCGAACGGGCCGGCTACCTGGGCGACACGCTGGTGGCGGCCGTGGCGGGCGGGACCGGTTCGGGCAAGTCGAGCCTCATCAACGCCCTGGCCGGAGAGGAGGTGGCACGTTCGGGTGGGATGCGGCCCACCACCGGCAAGCCGCTCGGGTGGATACCGGCGAACCCCGAGCCGGGGCTGGTCCGGCTGCTCGACGACCTGGGCGTGGAGGAGCGGGTAGGCCAGGACCTCCACCCGTGGCTCGCCCTGCTGGACCTTCCCGACACCGACTCGGTGGTCGCCGACCACCGCCACACGGTCGAGGCGCTGCTGCCGAGAGTGGACCTGGTGCTGTGGGTGATCGACCCGGAGAAGTACCAGGACAGGGTCCTCCACAGCCGCTACCTCCAGCCGCTCGCCGCCTACCACCGACAGTTCGTCTTCGTGCTGAACCAGATCGACCGGCTCGCCCCGGGCACCGTCGACGACCTCGTGTCCGACCTCCGTCAGACCCTCGTCGCCGACGGCATCCCCGAGCCGACCATCGTCACGGTCGCCGCCGATCCCGACGTCGGGCCGCCGATCGGCATCGACGACCTGGTGGCGGTCCTCGAGGACAAGGCCGACGTCAAAGAGGTCGTCTACGGCAAGCTCGCCACCGACCTCCGGGAGGCGGCCAAGACGCTCACCTCTCTCCCCGAGTTCTCCGGGGGCACGGGCTTCGAGGCGTCGTGGAACGAAGCCCGAGACGAAGCAGCCCGCCTCCTCGCCTCGGGCGACCGCCGACGCGCAGTGGCCCGGCTCGACGGGTTCGTGGACTCCGTGGCCGGCCAGGCCGGCGGGGGAGTGGCGGCGGTGATCCGCCAGGAGGTCACGCCCGACAGCGTCGCCGAGGCCGTCGAGGTGGCCTACGAGGCCTCGGGCGCATACCGCACCCCCGCGCCGGTCCCGGCGCCGGGCTGGGCCCGCCCCGTCCGCTGGGTCGCGCTCGTGGCGGCGGTGGCAGCAGTGGTGTGGGGAATCGACAGCCTGCGGGCGGGAAGGGACCTCCTGTGGCCGGTGGTCGTGACGCTGCTGTCGGTGGCGGTGTGGGCCGGGGTGGGGGTGTGGGTGTCGTCGTATCGCAGCCGCGCCACCCGTCGCCTGCTCGCCCAGCACCGAGAGGAGTTGATCGAGCCCATCGCCCGTCTCCTCGACACGCACCTGGGAAAGCGCCTCCGCGGCGTCCTCAGGCGGCGGGCCGGCGCCACCGCCGCCGCCACCGAGCTCGACCTGGCGCTCGCCGAGCTGGAGCGGCGCCTAGGCGTCGGCTGAGCCGGCGGTAGCCGGCGCCGCCACCCACAGAGCGTCGGGACGGTACTCGAAGCGGGCGGATCGGAGCCGGCCGATCATCTCGCCGTCGAGCTCCACCCGTGCCGGGGGGTCGGCGTCGACGGTGAACACCTCGCAGCCCTCCCACACCTCGACCCCGCGCACCTTCCCCGGCGCGGAGCGGGCGACGTGCCACAACAGGGGGAGGAGCCGTCTCGACGGCAGCCGCTCGACGGTGAGAACGGTCATCGGGGCCGGAGGGTCGGCCGAGAAGCGGAGGGGCAGGCGGCCGAAGTACGTGAAAGTGGAGTGGAACTGGGTCATCACCCCGATCCCGCGGGCGGACCGGGCGCCGTCCACGACCTCCAGCGTCGGCCGGCGCTTGCGGAGATCCGACCAGTAGAGGCGGAGAGCGGTGCGGGCGTAGTGGAGCCCGCCGAACCAGTACTTCCGGTACGGCTCGGTCTCGGCTGCGGCGACGACGTCGGCGTCGAGTCCCACGCCGGCGGCGAACACCGCGTGCCGGACGACCCGGGCGCCGTCCTCCATCGTCGCCTCCACCGAGACCACCGGCCACGCTCTCACCGGGACCTCGTCGGTGAGGAGGCGCGCCGCCCTCACCGGCCGGGCCGGCAGGCCCGCCTGGCGGGCGAAGACGTTGGTCGTGCCCGCCGGCAGCACCGCCAGGAAGACCTCGGTGCCGACGAGCGACTGGGCGACCTGGTGGACGATCCCGTCTCCGCCCATCGCCACCACTCCGTCGAAGCCGGCGGTCACGGCATCGGCGGCGATGGTGCGGGCATCGGCCGCCGAAGAGGGCCACACCGACTCGACGAGGTGGCTCCGGCTCAGCATCTGCAGGATGCGGCGGTGATCCCCGCCCGTGAACTGGGAGGCGGCGGGGTTGGCGACGAGCATGAGGCGTGCCACGACGGCGCAAGCCTAGGGTCGGTGGGCCCTTGAGGCGTCCGCCTACTCGGTTACTCTGCGGAACCTATGGACGAAGAGGGCAGAGCTCGTTTCTCTCTGCCCGTAGGCGAAGGCGCCGGGTCGATGCTGGGCCTGGCCGCCGGCGACACTGCGGGAGGGGCGTCCGAGCTCGGGTACTCGTCGAGTGCCCAACAAGCGGTCGTCGTGGCTTACCACCTGTTCCGCCACGGCTCGGTGGATCGCGACCTGCTCGTGGCAGAACTGGCCGAGCTGGCCGGCGACGACCACCAGCCGTCGGTTCTGCGCGGCCTGTCCCCGCAGCTACGCCGATGGGTGGAGGCGCTCGGAAGCGACGACCCCGTGCTGGCCTCCGAGACGGGCCTCGACCCGGCCGTGCGGGCCGTGCCGCTCGGGGTGTGGTATCGCCGCGACCCCGAAGCGCTGGTAGAGGCGGTGCTCGCCTCGACCAGGGTCACCCACCTCGACGCGCCGTCGGCGGTGGTGGCGACGGCGGTGGCAGGCGCCGTGGCGGGATCGTGCTTCGTCCAGAACGGCCGCGACCTCCTCCTGGGCGTGTGGGAGATCGCCGTCCGGGCGCGCAAGGAGATCGAAGCCGATGGGCTGCTCTACGCCCAACTGGACCGCCTCGACGACGTGGTCTCCCGTATCCGGCAGACGAGCGGGCTGCTCGGGGCGTCACTGCCCGAGCTCTCCGAGGCGCTGGGCGACGACCCGGTCGGGCAGGTGGCGACGGTCCTCGTGTCGGTGGCGCCCACTTCCACGGACCCGGACCGAGCCGTCGAGGAGGCGGCGAAGCTGGGCGGCAGCCCTCTGGGGGCGATCGCCGGGGCGATCCTCGGCGCCCGGCTCGGGATGCGCCGCTGGCCGTGGCGCTTCCCCAACGACAGCTGGTTCGCCGCGATCGGCGAGCGGCTGGTGGAGGGACGGGCGGACCTCGTCGACCTGCCGATCCCCTACGCCGTGGAGCAGCGGATCACCCACTCGCCCGGTCCGCGGCTGTGACGGCGCGGCGCAAGCCGCCGAGCACCACGAACCCGGCCAGGACGAAGACCCCGAGAGTGCCCAGGGCGGCGGTGCGGGGCAGGTCGAGGACGTCGACCACCAGAGCCCACACCAGCGGCCCCAGGATCGTGGCGAATCGGCCCACCGTGGCGTACAGGCCGTACATCTCCCCGAGATGCTCGGGTGGGCTGATGTCGGTCATCACCACCCGGTCGGAGGTCCACGTCGCCCCCAGGGCGGCCCCTCCGAGCGGCCCGATCACCCATGCCAGAGCCGACACCCCGTCGGTCCCCGCCACGACCCCGATCGCCAGGGCGAAGACCCACACGACCAGGGTCGCCCGCAGGACCCGCAAGGCCCCGAACCGGCTCACCGCCCAGCCGGCGACGAAACTGCCAGGGATGGCGGCGGCGATGGCAGCCGCCAACAGGGCGGTGGTCTGGGCAGGCTCGAGGCCCAGCTCCTGGATGGCGTAGATGGCGAGGAACCCGCCGATGAGGGTGTTGATGGCGTCGGTGTAGAGGAACCGCCCGACGAGGAACCTGACCATGCCCGGGAAGGTGGCGGCCCGCCGCCAGGACCGCAGCAGGCGGACGAACACCTCGCCGAGGCGGGGGGCAGGACGCGGCGGCCGCGACGGCTCGGCGATGAACACGAACGCCGGCCAGGCGAAGACGAGCACCCCTGCCGCCAGCAGAGTGAAGGTGGGGGGATAGCCGAGGTCGAGGACTTCGATGGCCACCGTGCCGATCCCCAGCCCGATGAACGACCCGACGTATCCCACCCCCACGCCGAGGCCCGACACGCGGCCGCGGGTCGCCGGCGTGGAGACGACCGGCAGGAGGGCGTCGTAGACGACGGAGCCGGTGTTGAAGGCCACGAGCGCCACCCCCAACAAGACCAGCGACAGCCACTCCGGGACCCATCCCAGGGCGGCGGTGGCGGCGACGGCGATGCCGGTCGTGGCGGTGAGGGCGGGGACGCGCCGCCCGGAGGCGTCGGTGCGGGCGCCGACCCACGGGGCCAAGAACACCACGACCACTCCGGCGGTGGCTTCCACCAGCGAGAGCGAGGAGTCGGGCAGGCCGCGGCTGGTCAGCCAGGACGGGAAGTAGAGCCCGATGACTCCCAGGGCGAAGATCGTGTTGGCGAGGTCGTAACCGATCCACGACCAGGTCGCCAGCCGAGAGGGGGACGACGCCCCGGGCGCGCCCACCCGGACCTCAGAAGGTGACCGCCACCGCGATCAGCTCGTCGTGGCCCAACAGGCCGGCTGCGGCCTGCATGGCCCGCTGAGCCTCGTCGAGCGGGAACTGATGCGAAACCAGGTCGTCGACGCGCTCGTCGGTGGCCAGGCGCTGCGTCGCCCAGCGGTAGCTGTCGGTGGAGGCGCCGACCGCGCCCTTGACGGTCAGCTGCTTGCTGACGATCACATCGGAGAAGAAGTGGAGAGCCCGGTTCCCCTTCGTGGAGGCCAGGATCACCCGGCCGCCGGAACGGACGAGGTCGAAAGCCTGGAAGACCGCCTCCGGGTCGTCGGAAGTGACGTCGATGACGACGTCGGGGCGCTGGCCGGTGGAATCGGCGACCACCCCGGCGATATCGGGATGACGCTCGACGTCGATGGTGACATCCGCGCCGAGCTTCTCGGCCAGAGCGAGACGGTCCCGGTCGTGGGAGAGGCCGGTGACCCCGACCCAGGACGCGCCGGCGGCCTTGGCGGCGAGCAGGCAGGCGAGGCCCCGCGGGCCCGGCCCCAGCACCAGCACCTGCTCGCCCGGCTTGAGGTTCGGCAGCTCGACCGCCCACGTGTAACCGGTGGCGAGCGAATGGACCGAGGTGGCGACCTCGGCCGGCACATCGTCGGTCACCGGGTGGATGGTGGCGGCGGGATCGATGTAGAGGTACTCGGCCATGCCGCCCCACAGAGCCGGAGGCTCGGTAGAGGGGATGAGGCCGTAGGTGTTGGAGGGCTTGCGGAACTGGCAGGTCGCCAGGCCGAGGCGGCACCGGCTGCAGCGGCCGCACTTGATCGTCGGCTCCAGCACCACCCTGGTGCCCACTTCGTAGGGGATGGTGTCGTCCTTGACGGCGATACGGCCCACCACCTGGTGGCCGGGGATCAGCGGGTACTGCACCTCCCGGCGCTCCCCGTGCCAGGCCTGCACGTCGGCGCCGGATATCGCCGTCGCCTCGACCGCAAGCCAACCGCCGGCTTCGACCGGTTGGGAGGGGATCTTCGTGGCGGCCAGCTGCCGGGGCTCCACGAGCACCATGGCCTTGGCGGCATGCCCGAGTTCGACCATGGGCACGAGTGTAGGCCAAGCGAGGCAAGGCCCAGACGGAGGCGGCTCAGATCGCGCTCAAGGTCTTCGCCAGCCGCTCCATCCCCCGCTCCAGGTCGGAGTCGGAGAGGGCATACGAGAAGCGGGCGTAGCCGGGGGCGCCGAACGCCTCACCGGGGACGAAGGCCACTCCCGCCTCCTCCAGCACCCACTGCGCCAGGTCGAGCGTCGAGGCGAACCGGTCGCCGAGGAACGCCGACAGGTCGGGGAAGACGTAGAAGGCGCCTTTTGGCTCCAGGCAGCGCACCCCGTCGATGGAGGAGAAGATCTCGAACATCTTGCGGCGGCGCCGGTCGAACGCCTGGCGCATCTCCTCCACCACTTCCTGGGGCCCGGTGAGGGCGGCGAGGGCGGCCCGCTGGCTGACGTTGGCGACGTTGGAGGTGAGATGGGACTGGAGGCGGATGGCGGCCTGGGCGATGTCGGGCGGCCCGATCAGCCAGCCGACCCTCCAGCCGGTCATGGCGTACGACTTGGCCACCCCGTTGACGATCACCCAGCGGTCCTCCAGCTCGGGGACCGACCCGGGCATGCTCACGAACCGGGCGTCACCGTAGACGAGCCGCTGGTAGATCTCGTCGGTGAGCACCCAGATGCCGTGCTCGGCCGCCCACCGCCCGATGGCGATGACCTCGTCGGCGTCGTAGACCGCCCCGGTGGGGTTGGAGGGCGACACGAACAGGAGGAGCTTGGTGGCGTCGGTGCGGTACTCCTCGAGCTGGTCGGGCGTCACCTTGAAGCCCTGGTCGATCGTGGTGGGGACGTCGACGCCTCTCGCCCCCATCATCCGCACCACCTCGGGGTAGGTGACCCAATACGGGGTGGGGAGCAGCGCCTCGTCGCCGGGATCCAATAGCGCCGCCATGGCGGCGTAGACGGCCTGCTTGCCGCCGTTGGTGATCACCACCTGGTTGGGTGCCACGTCGACGCCCGAGTAGCGGCCGGCGTCGGCGGCGACCGCTTCCCGGAGCTCGGCCAGGCCGGCGGCGGCGGTGTAGTGGTGGTTCTTCGGGTCGTTCACCGCCTCGGCTGCGGCCGCCACCACGTGCTCGGGAGTGGGGAAGTCGGGCTCGCCGGCACCGAAGCTGATGACGTCCTCTCCGGCGGCGCGCATCTCGGCGGCGCGGGTGGAGATGGCCATAGTGGCCGATTCGGCGATCGAAGCCAGTCGCTCGGATATCCGCCCCATGGGTCAGTCTCTTTCTGTCGGACGTTCCCGACCAAGGCTAGTGAGGGGCGCCTGCGCCGAAATCAGATCCCGGCGCCGCCCTGGGGGCGTCCGCGGCGACGCCGCCGTCGGATCAGGCCGCCGAGGATCGCTTCGGCGGTCACCGAGATGGCGGCGGTGAAGACGATGATCAGCACCAGCGGGAGCTCCCACGACCAGGCGAACAGGCGCAGCTCGACCGGCTGAGTGTTCTGGACGGCGAAGATGGCGACGATCACGATCAGCGCCAGGACGGCGATGAGCCGCCAGGGGATGTCGACTCCGGGCGCGTCGTATCCCGGCTCGGCCCGGCCCTCCAACTCAACGGTGTCGGTGTCGGGCGCCGGGAGATCCTCTGTCTCCGGGAACTCTTCGGAGTCGGTCATCGCTGTCCGAATCCTAGGTCGGAGGCTGCACGGTTGCCTGGTCACCCTCGAACGACCACCGGGACCGGGAGGCCCGGGCGGCGTCGATGTCGAGCCACCACAGGAGCAGGGCCCCCAGGGTGAAGAACACGACCAGAGAGAGGATGGCATAGCGCGACGACCCGGTGGCGGCCCCGATGAACGCGAACAGGAACGGGCCCCAGATCGCCGAGAACTTCGAGAACACCGAGTAGAAGCCGTAGAACTCGGCCGAGGCCTCTTCGGGGATCATCGACCCGTAGAGGCTGCGCGACAGGGCCTGGACCCCTCCGAGGACGAACCCGATCACCACCGCCAGGCCGAGGAACGGCACCGGGGCCTCCGCCGGCAGGAAGAACGCCGCCACCGCAACGCCCGTCCAGATCACTAGGGACAGGAGCAGCGCCCGCTTGATGCCTAGCCGATAGGAGAGGTGCCCGAAGGCCAGCGCCCCGAAGTAGGCGATGAACTGGACCACGAGGAAGGCGACGACGATCACGGTGAGGTCGAGGCCCAGCGTGCCTCCCGCGTAGGCGCTCGACACGTTGATGGTCGTCTGGACGCCGTCGTTGTAGAGGATGAAGGCGACGACGAACAGCAGCAGCTGGGGGAAGTGCGTGAGCCGGCGGGCGGTGTGCCACGTGCGGCCGAACCCGATGCGGAGGTAGGCGACGACAGGGGAGAGGTGCGCCAGCCGCTGCGGGATGGGCTGAGAGGCCCCGGTCTCGGGGATCCGGGGGATCGCCCACAGGGAGAATCCCATCCACCACACCCCGGCTCCGGCCAGGACGATCCGGGTCGTCAGCTCGGCGCCGAACGGCTCGAGGAAAATCAACACCACTCCGATCAGCAGGTACAGGCCGCCGCCGATGTAGCCGAGGGCGTAGCCGCGGGACGACTCGCGGTCGATGGTGTCGTCGGTGGTGAGGTCGGGCAGGAACCCGTCGTAGAAGACGTTGGCGGCCACGAAGCCCATCTGGGCGAGCAGGAAGATCCCGATCGTCGCCCCCACCCGCCCGGGGGCGGCGAAGAACAGCAGGATCGTGAAGGCCGAACCGAGCAGGGCGAAGAACGTCAGGAACCGCTTCTTCTGGGCCGAGAAGTCGGCGACCGCCCCCAGCACCGGGATGAGGAGGAACATCACCAGCGGGCCGGAGCCCGCCACCAGGCCCCACAGGCCGTCTGCGGCCCACTCCCGGCCCAGGAACCGGTAGGTGTCGCCGGGCACGACGGTGGACACGAAGTAGGCGGGAAGCACCGCCCCGGCGATCACCGTCGCATAGGCGGAATTCGCCCAGTCGTACATCGCCCAGGCACGGAGCGCTCGGCGATCGTTCTTGTGAGACGCCACTGGCGGGCAGCGTAGCGAGCCGTGTTGCGGCCGGGCGGTCCTAGCGTGGCGGTGTGATGAAGCGCTGGTGGCCGGCGATCGCCCTCGCCGTGACGGTGGCGGCCTGCTCCGACGGGACGGTCGTCGAGACCACCGCGCCGGCGGACGCGGCTACCTCCGTGGCGGCCCCCGCCACTTCCTCCCCGACCTCTGTCCCCGACACGACGCCGGCCACCGGAGCGCCGTCCACCACCGCCACCGAGACCACCACCGCCGAGACCACCACGACGCAGGCGCCCCTCCGGGCGCTCGGCTACGAAGCCGTGGCCGAGGCCGACTTCCCGATCGTCCTCACCGCCCGCCCGGGCGACGATGTCGCCCTGCTCGCCGAGCGGGCGGGGAGGGTGTACCGCTTCGACGGCAGAGTCGGCGATCTCGTCCTGGACATCGGCGACCGCACCACCGTCGACGGCGAGAGAGGGCTGTTGGGCATGGCCCGCCATCCCGAAGACGACGGCCGCCTCTTCGTCCACTACACCGACCGCGACGGCGACACCGTGGTCGCCGAATACGCCATGGGAGACGACCTCGTCGCCGACGCCTCCTCGGAGCGGATCCTGGTGCAGGTGGGCCAGCCGGCCTCGAACCACAACGGCGGGATGATCCAGTTCGGGCCGGACGGGGCGTTGTACCTCGGCCTGGGCGACGGCGGCGGGGGCGGCGACCCCTTCGGCAACGGCCAGAACCCCGACACGCTGCTCGGCGGCATCGTCCGCATCGACGTCGAGACGGGCGAGGCGGTCCTGTGGCACATGGGCCTGCGCAACCCCTGGCGGTTCTGGATCGACGGCGAGGACGTGTGGATCGGCGACGTCGGCCAGAACAGCTACGAGGAGGTCGACCTCGCCCCGATCACGGAGCAGGGCGTCAACTACGGGTGGCCCGTCACCGAGGGGCTCCACTGCTACGAGTCGCCGGACTGCGACACGTCGGGTTTCGCCATGCCGATCGTCGAGGTGGCCCGCGGCGACGGCGGGGCGTGCTCGATCACGGGCGGGGTGGTCTACCGGGGAGCGGCGATACCCGAGCTCGACGGGAGGTTCCTGTTCTCGGACTTCTGCGGCGGCTTCCTCCGCTCCACCGACCGCAGCGGGGAAGTGACGGACCACACCGGAGACGTCGGGGTCCCGGGCCAGGTCGTCTCCTTCGGGGTGGACGGCTCGGGGGAGGTCTACGTCCTGACCACCGAGCAGGTGCTGGCGCTGGTCCCCCTGCGTTGAGGGCTTTCAGAGGTCCTTTCCCAGGCAGACGCTGGCGGGAGTGGCCAGGTACTCGCCCCAGCACGGAATCGGCCTGAACCCGAACGACTCGTACAACCGGCGAGCCTCGGGCTGGTCGGCGCCCATCTCCAGGACGAGCGCCCGGGCCCCCCGCAGCTCCGCCTCGGCCTCCAGGCGGGAGAGGATCGCCTTGCCGATCCCGCGGCCGCGGGCGGAGGGCCTCACGTACATGCGCTTGATCTCGGCCCGGCCGTCGCCGAGCAGGCGAACCGCCCCGCAGCCGAGCGCCCGCCCGCCGGAGTCACGGGCGACGAGGAACAACCCGTTCGTCCCGTCCACCTCGTCGGGCAGCAGCGTGAAGTGGTTGTCCTCGGGGGGATACAGCGAGTCGAGCAGCTCGTTGAGCTCCCCGATCAACTCGGCGGCGTCCGGGTCGGAGAGGGGACAGGGCTCGATGGTCACGTCGTCGGGCGTCACGGCGCAAAGGTACCCTGCCTCCATGGCGACGATCTTCACTCGCATCATCCAGGGGGAGATCCCCGGCACCTTCGTGTGGAGGGACGACCAGTGTGTCGCCTTCATGTCGATCAACCCGCTGCGACGCGGCCACACGCTCGTGGTGCCCGTCGAGGAGATCGACCACTGGCTCGACTGCCCCGACGACCTGCGCGACCACCTGTTCTCCGTCGCCCAGCGCATCGGCCGGGCGCAGCAGAGGGCGTTCAACCCGACGAAGGTCGGCTTGATGATCGCCGGCCTCGAGGTGCCCCACCTCCACCTGCACGTGGTCCCCATCGACGGCGTCCACGACATGGACTTCTCCAACGCCGCCGCCCACGTCGACCGCGAGGAGCTGGAGGCAGCCGCCGAGGAGATCCGCCGCGAGCTGCGGGCGTCCGGCGAGCCGGGTGTCGTGTGAGGTGACGCCATAGGGATCCTCCTCGCTGCCGTCTCGGCGCTCGGCTACGGCACCGGCGACTTCCTGGGAGGAGTGGCCACCCGGCGCATGGACGCCGGCCGTACCCTCCTGTGGGGCCATCTGGTCGGTTTCCTCCTCCTGGCCGCCTGGGCGCCGTTCGACCCCGCCGCACCCGCCCTCTCCGCCATGGGGGCGGGCGTCGGGGCGGGGCTGTTCGGCCTGGGCGGCCTGTTCTTTCTCTACACCGGCCTCGCCCGGGGCCGGGCGGCGGTGGTCGCCCCGACCGCGGCGGTGGTCGGCGCCGTCGTCCCCGTCGTCTTCGGGGTCCTCGCCGGGGACTCGCCCGGGCTCACGGGCTGGATCGGCGTGGTCGTCGCCATGCCCGCCATCTACCTGGTGTCCCGCGTCGACGGGCTGGCGCGGCGGGCGGCCGGCCTCGGCTACGGGGTGGCGGCCGGAGCGCTGTTCGGCGGCTACTTCGTGCTGCTCGCCCTGGCCAGCGGGGAGACCGGCCTGTGGCCGCTTCTCGCCTCCCGGGCCGTCACCACCGCCCTGCTGGCGTCGGTGGCGGTGGCCGGGAAACGGGACTGGATCAGGCCGCCTTCCGGCACCACCGCCGGAGCGGTGATCGGGGTGGGCGCCCTCGACGTCGTCGGCAACATCGGCTACCTCCTCGCCGCCGGGGTCGGCAACCTGGTGATGGTGGCGGTGGTCGCCTCCCTCTACCCGGCGGTGACGGTCGCCCTGGCGAGGATCGTGTACGACGAGTCGCTGTCGGGGCCCCAGCTCGCCGGAGTGATGCTGGCGCTGGCCTCAGTCGCCTGCTTCTCGATCCCCTGACCGGGCCGCATAGGACTGCACCGTCGTCTCCAAACGGCGCATCGCCTCGCCGTGGCCGCACAGGGCGTCTGTCGTGGTGTAAGCGAGGACCCGCGCCACCCACAGGCGGAACAGCACTCGCCGCCACGCCGGCTCGGGGCGGTAGAGCGAGAGGAGGGAGGTGAGGGCCCTGTACCAGGCGTCGGCGTCGCAGAACGCGAAGGTGGGCCGGCGGCGGTTGGCGAGGAGAGGCTCGCCGATGCTCGGCGGGAGGGAAGCCGCCGCCTCCTCTTCGTCTGCTGTCCACTCGGCGGCGAGGAGGTGCAGCGTCGACTCCACGTCGTAACCCACCTTGTGGGCGATCGCTGGCGGGGCGGGGGCCTCGGGCTCGGTGACGTGCTCGAAAGGAGGCGGCGACGGCAGTCGGGTCGTCTCGACCGCCGCCTCGAAGCACTCCCAGAGCATCTCCTCCAACTCGGCGAGCGACCCGTAGAGGGCGTGCTGTTTGCCACCGGCGACGTAGTGCTCGTAGACGGCGTGTCCTCCGGCGGCCATCGCATAGGTCAGGGCGGTGTCTATTCCCCAGTCGGATCGGCGGGTCACGAACTCCGAGGCCATCAGCTCCTCGGCCACCGGCCGGGTGAGGGCGAGCTCTCCGCCCAGCGGCTGGCGGATTCGCCACAGGGCGCTTCGGGGATGGCCGATGGCGAAGAGGGGGCGGGTCACCATCCAGGTGATCATGGCGTCGGTGGAGGCTCGGGGGAAGAAGTGGCGGACGACCGGGTACCCGGCGTCCAGGGCGCCCTCGGCGCCGTCGATCCAGGAGGCATCGAAGTTGGTGATGTCGGCGTCGTAGAAGTGGACGCGCTCCTCGTCGGAGGCGAGGAAGAGGCGCATGCCGGTGAGCATCCCGTCGCCTTTGCCCGGGCGGCGGTCCCCGATGCGGTCCTGCACGACGACCTCGACCGCAGCGTCGGCTCGCCGCGCCACCTCGGCGGCCCCGTCGGCGACGCGATCCAGGAGGGGTGTGGAGGCGGCGCCCACCGCCACGACCCGGCTCACCCGTGGGTGGGAGGCGGCCGTGGCCAGGTTGGCCACGGCGACATCGGGGTCGTCGGCCTTGTACGGGAACACCACCATGCTCATGGACCCACCATGCTCACTGCCGCCCAGCATGGCAAAGCCGGCGGGCGGTCGGGGAGGCGACCCCGGTGTCACACGCCTCGGTTACGCTCGGCCCATGGGCGAAATGGTCGGACGGGTGATAGGAACCGAAGACGCCACCCCGCTCGAGTTCTGGGTGGCGGTGGCGCCGGGCGAGTACCTCCAGCTCGACGACGTCGTGGCCCTGGAGAGGATCCTGCCCACCGGTGAGCCCGTCCGCGTCTACGGCATGGTCTCGCAGGTGCGCGCCCGCCACGAAGGCGCCCGCTTCGACTCCGACGTCTTCTTGATCTCCGACGGAGTCCTCCCCGCCGAGGTGTCGGAGGCGGCCAAAGTCACCGCCACCCGGTTCGAGCCGGAGGTCTTCGTGCCGCCCCGGCCGGGCCAGCCGGTGGCCCGAGCCGAAGGCGACGCCCGCGACCGGGCCCTCTTCTTCGACCGCATGGAGCGGCGGCTCGCGGTAGGCCTCACCCGGGAGAACGAGCCCCTCTACATCAACTTCGAATTCCTCAACGGGGAGCGGGGTGCCCACGTCAACATCTCCGGCGTGTCGGGCGTGGCGACCAAGACCACCTACGCCACGTTTCTCCTCCATTCGCTGTTCACCGGCGGCGTGCTCGGCCCCGGCGCCGTCAACACCAAGGCGCTGATCTTCAACGTCAAAGGCGAGGACCTGCTCCATCTCGACCGGCCCAACAACGCCATCGACGAAGAGCAGGTCGCCCGCTACCGCGCCCTCGGCCTGCCCGCCGACCCTTTCAAGTCCGTCGGCTTCTACGCCCCGCCCCGGGTCGACTCCGAGACCCTGCGCCCCGACGTCCACTCCCGCCAGGACGTGACCAGCTTCTGTTGGTCGCTGGCGGAGTTCTGCCAGGACGAGTTGCTGCCGTTCCTCTTCGCCGACGCCGAGGACGACCGCGCCCAGTACACCATGGTGGTGTACTCGGTGATGGCCCAGCTGAAGCGGGCGACACCCCGCGACGACGGCTCGGTGACGATCGAAGGCACCACCGTCCGCACCTTCCGCCAGCTCGCCGACCTGATCACCCAGAAGGTGCTCTCCGAGGACGACGGGCCGGTGTGGGCGGGGACGGCGATCGGGCGGGGCACCATCAACGCCTTCGTCCGCCGGCTCAACTCGGCCGTCCGTCACGTCGACCGGCTCATCCGGGGCAACCTCACCGAGCCCGAGAAGCACCGGATCTCCACCGACGACCACCAGGTCACGGTGGTCGACCTCCACAACCTCAACGACCGGGCCAAGCGGTTCGTGGTCGGCGTCACGGTGCGGCGGGCATTCGAGCTCAAGGAGCGCCAGGGCCGACGCGGCGACGACGACCTCCTTTTCGTGGTGCTCGACGAGCTCAACAAGTACGCCCCCCGCGACGGCTCCAGCCCGATCAAGGAGATCCTGTTGGACGTGGCCGAACGCGGCCGCAGCCTCGGCATCGTCCTCATCGGCGCCCAGCAGACGGCTTCGGAGGTGGAGCGGCGCATCATCGCCAACTCGTCGATCCGGGTGGTGGGCCGCCTCGATTCGGCGGAGGCATCCCGGGAGGAGTACGGGTTCCTCCCCGGCGTCCATCGGCAACGGGCGACGATCATCAAGCCCGGCACCATGCTCGTCAGCCAGCCCGAGCTGCCCGTGCCGCTCGTCGCCGAGTTCCCGTTCCCCGCCTGGGCCACCCGCCCGTCCGAGGCGGTGCGCGCCGCCGGAGACGTCCCCGACGACCCCTTCGAGGGGCTGGTGCCCGGCTGATCCGTTCCGCGGAGGCGAAGGAAGCCCATGCCCTATCTCCCCAACCGGGTAGACCGCCTCGTAGAGGACATGCGCCGGCTCGGCGTCCAGGCAGGTGACGCGCTCATGGTGCATGCCTCGCAGCGGCGGATCGGGCCCACCGAGGACGGGGCAGGAGGAGTGGTGCGCGCCCTCGACCGGGCGGTGGGGCCGGAAGGGACGGTGATGATGGTGCTCGGCGCCCGCGACGACCACGACTGGGTCAACCGCCTGCCGGAGAGCGAGCGGGCGGCCCATCTGGAAGACGCCGAGCCGTTCGACTACCTCACCACGCCCGCCGATCCCGACGTCGGAGTGCTGGCGGAGGTGTTCCGCACCACGCCCGGCACCGTCGTCTGCGACCACCCGGAGGGCCGCTTCGGCGCCCGGGGTCGTCTCGCCGCAGAGCTCATGGCCGACCCGCCGTTGGACGACTACTTCGGCCCCGGCTCGGCCCTCGAGCGGTTTGTCGCAGCCGGGGGCAAGGTGCTGCGGCTCGGAGCCGACCCCGACACCGTGACCCTCCTCCACTACGTCGAGTACCTGGCCGACGTCCCCGACAAACGGCGGGTCACCCGGCACCGACGCGTCCAGAAAGGCGACGGCTCCGAGATCGTCACGATCTCGTCCCTCGACGACTCCGAAGGGATCGTCGACTACCCCGGCGACTACTTCGGCGCCATCGTCGAGGAGTACGTCGCGGCGGGGCGGGCCCGGGTCGGGAGAGTCGGGGGAGCCGCCTCCGAGCTGATCGACGCCGCCGACCTCGTCGGGTTCGCCCGGGCGTGGATGGAGACCCCACCTGGCCGGTTGAGGGCCAAAGACCCTTGCTCTCCCCATTCGGGGTTGGGAGACTCAGCGGTGAGGTCCTGGCGCCGTGCCGGGCCCGAGAGCAACTCAGGGAGGTGGCATGGACTTCCTACGCGATGTCCTGGCGTTCCTCGCCAACAACCTCTTCAACGAGGTGGCGATCCTCATCGGCCTCATCGCGCTCGTCGGCCTGATGCTCCAGAAGAAGCCGGTCGAGGACGTGGTGGCCGGGACGCTGCGGGCCGTGATCGGGATCTACATCCTGCTGATCGGCACCGACGTGTTCATCGGCGGCCTGGTGGCGTTCCAGACGATCGTCTCCAGTGCCTTCGGCTTGGAGCCTCCGGCGGCGACCAGCACGATGGCCGACTTCCTCGGAGCCCACGGCGGCACCATCGCATTGGTCATCACGGTGGCGTTCCTGGTCCACGTGCTGGCGGTCCGGCTGTTCAACACGCGCTACGTGTACCTGACCGGTCACCAGATCTTCTGGATCAGCGTCATCGTCACCGCCGCCTACGTGCAGATGTTCGGCGTGCTCGACCAGTGGGCGCTGGTCCTGGTGTGCGGCCTCGTCGTCGCCGCCTACCTGACGCTCCAGCCGCTGTACATCGCCCCGATGATGCGGAAGGTCATCGGCTCCGACGATTGGGGCTACGGCCACACCAGCTCGGCGGCGTGCTACATCGCCGGCAAGGTCGGGCCCGCCGTCGGTGACAGGGAACAGGACGACACCGAGAAGCTGCAGCTGCCCCGCCAGCTGTCGTTCTTCAAGGACGTCAACGTTTCGACGGCGCTCGTCATCGGGATCATCACCCTGGTGGCGATGGCGTTCGCCGATTCCGCGGTCCTGGCGGAGCAGGCCGCCACCTACGACCCCGACATCAACCCGTGGGTGTGGGGCATCGTGTCGGCGCTCCGCTTCGCCGCCGGCATCGCCGTCCTGCTCTTCGGTGTGCGCATGTTCCTGGCCGAGATCGTCCCCGCCTTCAAGGGCATCAGCGAGAAGCTGATTCCCGGCGCCCGGCCCGCCCTCGACGTCCCCACCGTCTTCCCGTTCGCGCCGACGGCCGTGATGCTGGGCTTCTTGGCGTCGACGGTGGTGTTCCTGGTGCTGATGGGCGTGTTCGCCGCGGCCGGGTGGTTCGTCCTCGTGCCGCCGATGATCATGCTCTTCTTCCCCGGCGGCGGCGCCGGCGTGTTCGGCAACGCCTTCGGCGGATGGAAGGGCGCCATCGTGGGCGGCGCCGTCAACGGCCTCTTCCTGGCGATCGGACAGGCGCTCACCTGGAACATGCTGTCGGACACGGCGCCGGAGCTGGCGACCCTGGCCGACCCCGACTGGTACATCCTCGCCTGGCTGATCATGGGCGTGTCGGCGATCTTCACCGGCGGTGACCCGGCAGCCATGGTGTGGGCGGCGACGGGCGTCCTCATGGTCGTCGCCGCGGTCTGGCTGTGGGTGCTCAAGCGGAAGGGCTTCGAGAAGCCGCTCGAAGTCCAGGCCGAGCCGGCGCCCGCCGAGGCGGAGGCCGGTCGATGACGAAGGGCCGGGCCGGCGAACCGCTCCACGTCGTCACCGTCTGCGGCGTGGGCATGGGCTCCAGCCTCATCCTGCGGATGACGGCGGAGAAGGCATTCGCCGAGCTGGGCGTCCCCGCCCGGGTGGAGGCGACCGACGTCTCCTCCGCCAAGAGCCTCCGCCCGGACGTGATCCTCGGGCAGGGGATGCACACGAGCGAGTTCGCCGGCGCCGCGCCCGTCGTCCTCGCCGTCTCGAACTTCGTGGACGCGGAGGCACTGAAACGAGAGCTCGAAGGACCGCTGCGAGAGCAGGGCTGGCTCGAGTGAGCCCTCACCTGCACGTCCGTGTGGGAGTCGACGTCCCCGGCTGGCAGGAGGCCATCCGGGCGGCGTGCACCCCGCTGGTCGCCGCCGGCGTGGTCGAGCCGCGCTACGTCGACGCCTGCATCGACATGGTCCGACGGCATGGGCCGTACGTGGTGCTGGCACCCGGCATCGCCCTGCCTCATGCCCGTCCCGAAGACGGCGTCGTAGGCGTCGGTGTGTCCGTAGCCGTCCTCTCTTTCCCGGTCGAGTTCGGCCATCCCGAGAACGACCCCGTCGACGTGGTGATCGCCTTCGGGTCGCCGGACTCCGAGCAACACATCGACCTGCTGGCGGCCCTGGCCGGCGGCCTCGCCGAAGGGCTCGCCGACCGGCTGCGGGCCGCCAGCGACGCCACGGAAGCGACCAAGCTCGTGCAGGAGGTGATAGAAGGTGTCTGAGGCGGGTGAGGCGATCCGGGAGCACCTGAGGGCGGTCGAGGAGCGCAACCGCGACACCATCGACGCCGTCGCCGAGCGCGTCTACCGGACGATCGTCGACGGCGGACTGATCCTCACCGCCGGGACCGGCCACTCCCGGGCGATGGTCCTCGAGACCTTCTACCGCGCCGGCGGGCTGGCCTGCGTCAAGCCCATCACCCATCCGGCCCTCGACCCACTGGCGGGCGGAGCGGCCAGCACCCGGCTCGAACGGGTGCCGGGCCTGGGCCGCCTGCTCGCCGACGAGGCGGCCGCCACCGAAGTCGACACCGCGTTCGTGTTCTCCAACTCGGGGACGAACCCGGTGCCGGTGGAGCTGGCCGAGGCACTGGCCGAGGACGGGGCGACGGTCGTCGCCGTGTCCTCCCGTCAGCACATGGCGCGGGCGCCCCTTCGGGCCGACAAGAAGCTCGACCAGGTGGCCCACTACGTCTTGGACACGGCCACCCCCTACGGAGACGCGTTCTGGCCCACCCCGTCCGGCCACATCGCGCCCCTGTCCAGTATCAGCGGCGCCTACCTGTGGAACCTGATCCTCATCTCGGTGGCACGGCTCGCCGAGGAGAAGGGCACGTCCTTGCCGGTGTGGGCCAGCGCCAACGTCGCCGGCGGGGAGGAGCGAAACGTCGAACTCAGGGAGAGATACCGTGGGCGGATCCCCGGACTCTGAGGCCTTGGGCCGCAACATGGAGGCCGAGATGGGCGAACAGCCCGCCGTCCTCAGAGGTCTCCTCGCTTCGCACACCGACATCGTCGACCGGGTGCGCCGCTCCATCCCGGACCCGGTGCAAGGGATCGTTCTCGTCGCCCGGGGCTCGTCGGACAACGCCGCGGTGTTCGGCCGCTACGTGCTCGAGAGCGCCACGCTCCGTCCCGTCTCGATGCTGTTTCCCAGCCTCGTGACGCTCTACGGCGTCGCCGCCGACTACCGCGGCTGGGTGGCGATCGGCGCTTCCCAATCGGGCGAGACTCCCGAGATCGTCGAGTCGATGGAGCGTCTGCGGCGGGCGGGGGCATCTGCCGTGGCGATCACCAACGATCCGTCCAGCCCGCTCGCCGCGCTCAGCGACGTCACCGTGGCGCTGGGGGCGGGCGAGGAGGTCGCCGTGCCCGCCACGAAGACGTTCACTTCCCAGCTGGCGGCGTTCGCGCTGTTGGGGGAGGCCATGGGAAAGGCTCCCTGGCCCCGGGACGCGCTCGAACGCGTCCCCGCGGCGGTGGAAGCCGCGCTCGCCGACTTCGAACCGGTGGCGGGCGCCGCCGAGGCGCTCGTCGACGCCCCATCGGCGTTCGTCGTCGGCCGCGGCTACATGCTGGCCGTGGCGTTGGAAGCGGCCCTGAAGCTGAAGGAATCGGCGGCGGTGTTCGCCGAGGGGATCTCGGCCGCCGACCTGATGCACGGGCCGATCGCCGCCGTGCAGCCCCACACCCGGGTGGTGCTCTTGCGGGCCCGCGGCCCGACCGACGAGGAGTTGGAGGAGGTGCGGCGGCGGGTGGAGGCACGTGCCGCCAGGATCGTCCAGGTGGGAGCCGGCGGCGACGTGCCGCTGCCGGGCGACCTCCCCGAGCCCCTGGCGGTGTTCCCGGCGACGGTCCGGGCCCAGCAGCTAGCCCTCGCCACCGCCCGGAAGCGAGGGCTCGACCCCGACCAACCCCCGGGCCTCGCCAAGGTGACCCGGTTCTGATCTCGGAGGTGGATCGATGAGACGCCTGGGAGTCCGAGCGGCCCTCGTCGGCGGGGAGCTCGTCCGAGGCGACGTGGGAGTCGAAGGAGACACCATCGTCGCGGTGGGCTCGGCCGGCCAGGGGTCGGGAGTGGCCGTGCCCGGGTTCGTCGACCTGCAGGTGAACGGATTCGCCGGGTTCGACTTTGGCGAAGCCGATCCCGACGGCATCCGGGCGGCGGCGGAGGCCCTGGTCGCCCACGGAACCACAACCTTCCAGCCCACCCTGATCTCCCTCCCCGAGGAGGTGTATCTCAGGGCGATGGAGCGCCTCGGGGAGGCGGCGAAGGCGGGCCTGCCCGCCCGCCTGCTGGGCGTCCACGTCGAAGGGCCGTTCCTGTCGCCGCGCCGGAGAGGCGCTCACGACCCCGACCATCTCCGCCCCGTCGATCCCGGTCTGTACGACCGGCTCGCCGCAGCCGGGCCGCTCACCTACGCCACCCTGGCCCCCGAGCTACCCGGGGCCCTAGAGCTGATACCCCGCCTGGTCGCCCGCGGGATCGTCGTCGCCATCGGCCATTCCGACGCCGACGCCGCCACCGCCCACGCCGCCTTCAACGCCGGAGCCCGCGCCGTGACCCATCTGTTCAACGCCCAGCGCCCGGTGCATCACCGGGACCCGGGGATCACGTTCGCCGCCCTGGCCCGCCGCGACGTGGTCTTGGGCGTCATCGCCGACGGTGTCCATCTCGACTTCGACACGGTGAAGGTCGTCGTGAACGCCGCTCTCGAGCGGGTGGCTCTCGTCACCGATGCCGTCGCCCCCGCCGGCCTCCACGACGGCGAGCACACCATCGGGGGCCAGCGCCTGTTCGTCTCCGGCCCGGAGGTGAGACTCGAAGACGGGACCATCGCCGGGAGTGTGCTGACCATGGACGCCGCGGTCCGCAACCTCATCGACCGAGGCGGCGCCCCGTTCGAGAGGGCCGTGGCCTGCGCCACCCGCATCCCCGCCGAGCTGGTCGGCCGTCCCGAGCTGGGCACCCTCGCCCCCGGAACCGTCGCCGACGTCGTCGTCCTCGACGATTCCCTGTCGGTGGTGAGAGCCCTGGTGGGCGGCGAGGAGGCGTTCCGGGCCTGAAACCACCGAACCTGTCACACCCTTCACCTACCCTCGGGGTCGTGAAGATCCTCCACACCGCCGACTGGCACGTCGGGCGCTCCATCCGGGGCCGCAGCCGCCACGGCGAACAGGAAGAAGTCCTGGCCGAGATCGCCCGGACCGCGGCCGCCGAGGGCGTCGACCTGGTGCTGGTCGCCGGCGACCTCTTCGACACCTCCAGCCCGCCTCCCGCCGCCGAGAGGCTCGTCTACCGCACCCTCCTGCAGCTGGCGGAGGTCGCCCCGGTCGTCATCGTGGCGGGCAACCACGACCATCCCCGGCGGCTCGAGGCGGTGGCGCCGCTGCTCGAGCTGGGGCGGGTGATCGTCGGCGCGGTCCTCTCCCGTCCCGACGAAGGCGGCGTGGTGCGCCCGATCGAAGGGGTGCGGGTGGCCATGATCCCGTTCCTCTCCCAGCGGGGCATCGTCACGGCCTCCGACCTGATGTCACAGAGCGCCGCCGAGCAGGGCGGCAAGTACGCCGACCGCATGGCCGCCATCATCGAAGCGTTCTGCGCCGGGCTGTCGGGCGACGAGGTGAACATCGTCGTCTCCCACCTGATGGTCCACGGCGGCGAGCTGGGGGGAGGGGAGAGGGCCGCTCACACCGTCTTCGATTACTCGGTGCCCGCCCAGAGCTTCCCCACCGCCCTCACCTACGTCGCCCTCGGCCATCTCCATCGCCACCAGCGGATGCCCGCCGCCGCCCCGGTGTGGTATTCGGGGTCCCCGATGCAGCTGGACTTCGGGGAGGTCGACGACCACAAGGGTGTGCTGCTGGTCGATGCCGAGCCCGGGGCCCCCGCCAAGGTGGAGTTCCGGCGCCTCGGCTCGGGGCGCAGGCTCCACGTCCTCCGGGGGACCCTGGAGCAGGTGGAGGCCGCCGCCGCCGAGATCGATCCCCGGGACTACGTGCGGGTGATCCTCGACGAGCCCGCCCGTGCCGGCCTCGCCGACGCCGTGCGCCAGGTGGTGCCCCAGGCCGTCGACGTGGTGCTCGACCCGTCCCGCCGCCAGAGCCCGGCCCGGCACCGGTCGAGGAGCGGGCGGAGCCACACCGAGCTGTTCGAGGAGTACCTGCGCGAGCGCGACGCCCACGACGAGCGGGTGGTCGCCCTGTTCACCGAGCTGCTGGGAGAAGCCCATGAGGCCTGAGCGCCTGGTGATGGAGGGATTCGCCCCGTTCCGGGAGCGCACGACGGTCGACTTCTCGGACCTGGAGCTGTTCGCCCTCACGGGACCGACCGGTGCCGGCAAGAGCTCGGTCATAGACGCCATGACCTTCGCTCTCTACGGGTGCGTTCCCCGCTACGGCAAGGCGGCGGTCAGGCCGGTGGTGTCGCTCGGGAGGGCGGAGGCCAAAGTCCAGCTCGACTTCGAAGTGGAGGGCCGCCGCTACACCGTCGTCCGCGTCGTGCGGCTCAACAAGCAGGGCGGTGCCGTCCAGGCCGAGGTGAGGCTCGAGACCGGAGACGGCCAGGTGCTCGCCTCGGGGCCCGACGAGACGACGGCCGCCGTCGAGCGGCTGGTCGGGCTCGAGATCGACCACTTCACCCGGTCGGTCGTCCTGCCCCAGGGCCAGTTCGCCGCCTTCCTGCACGACCCGCCGGCCCGCCAACAGGACCTCATCAAGGCCCTGCTCGACATGGGGGTGCTCGACGTGGTCCGGGGTCTGGCCGGCGAGCGGGCCAAGGCAGCCAAGGCCGCCATGGAGTCGGCCCGAGCCTTGCTCGAAGGGCTCGGCGACGTCACCGAGACCGCGGTGGAGGCAGCCCGTCACCGGGTCGAAGACCTCGAGCGCATGGTCGAGACGGTCGCCTCCTCCGAAGCGGCCATCGACGAGTCGCAGGCGGTCGTCGTCGCCCGCCGACAGGAAGCAGCCGCCCTGGAGGAACGAGCCCGGCTCCTGGAAGGCGTGTCCATCCCTGCGGGCATCGCCGAGCTGGCCGAGTCGGTCGCCGACCTCGACGAGAGGATCCGCCTCGCCGACGAGCGACTGGCCCAAGCCAGGGAGGAGCTCGACGCCGCCCAGACCGAGGCTGCTGGCCTTCCGTCGGCCGACACGCTCAGCGCCGCCGCCCAAGGACACGAGAGGCTGCAGGCGGCTGCCGCCAAGGTCCATTCGATCGACCTCGAAGCGCTGGAAAGACAGGTGGCGGACGCCAGGGCGGCCGTCGATGGAGCGGTCGCCGCCCGGGACCGGGCCGTCGCCGAACACGAACAGGCCCGCAGCCGCCACGCCGCCCACGCCCTAGTCGCCGGGCTGTGCGCCGGCGATCCATGCCCGGTGTGCGAGCAGCCCCTCCCCGAGGACCCCGGCGAGCCCCCGGCCGGACTGGACGAGACGCGCCGGGCCGTCGAAGCCGCCGAGGAGCAGGTGAGCGCGGCGCGCGACCGGCTCCAGGAAGCCGAAGCCGCCCTGGCCGAGGCCAGAGCCACCCGCGCCGCCACCGTCGAGGCCATCGAGGATCTCCGCGCCGACCTGGCCGGCCTTCCCTCGCCGGAGGAGCTGCCCCATCTCCTGGCGGCCCGCCGGGCGGCCGATGAGCGGCTCGAGGCGGCGAAGGCCGCGGCGGCGGACCGGCAGGCTGCGGTCGACGAGCTCCGGAGGTCCCGCCAGGAGCTGGAGGAACAGGAGAAGGAGGCATGGGAGCGATTCGCCTCCCTCCGCGACCGGCTGGCCGTGCTCGAGCCGCCTCCGGCGCCCCGCCACGACCTGGCCGCGGCGTGGGAGGGCCTCGTGACGTGGGCGGAGGCGAAACGCAGAGAGGTCGCCGAGCAGCTCCTCGAGGCGAAGGCAGCCGCGGAAGACGCCGCCGAGGCGGTGGATAAACAGCGGGACGAGCTCGAGCGGATGCTCGCCGACGCCGGAGTCGGCGGGGCAGGATCCGCTTCCGCTCGCCTGGCCGCGGCGCTGGCCACCGCCAAGGCCGAGCTCGCCTCGGTCGAAGAGAAGCTCGAACAGCGCCGGAACCTGGAGCAGACCATCGCCCGGCGCCGGGAAGAAGAGGCCGTCGCCTCCGAGCTCGCCAAGCACCTGAACGCCAACCGCTTCGAGGCGTGGGTGCTGTCCGAGGCGCTGGCGGCGTTGATCGACGGCGCCAACGAGCTGATCGACGACCTCACCGGCGGGGCCTACTCGCTGGCGCTCGACGACCGCCGTATCGAAGTCGTCGACCACCGCAACGCAGACGAACGGCGCCCCGTCAGGAGCCTCTCCGGCGGGGAGACCTTCCTCGTCTCGCTGGCGCTGGCGCTGTCACTGGGCGAGCACCTCTCCAACCTGTCCGAGAAGGGGGGAGCACGCCTCGACGCCATCTTCCTCGACGAGGGGTTCGGCAGCCTCGATGCCGAGACGCTGGAGACGGTCGCGGCCGTGGTCTCCGAGCTCGCTTCGCGGGGCCGCATGGTGGGAGTCGTCACCCACGTGAAGGACCTGGCCGAGCAGATGCCGGTCCGCTTCGAGGTCAGATCCGGGCCTGGCGGCAGCACGGTCGAGAAGGTGGCGGTATGAGATTTGCAGTGGCCCAGTGGGCCCCCGAATACGGCACCCCCGCCGAGCTCGACGAGACCACCGGCCGGGTGGAAGTGGGAGTCGAGGTGCCGCCGGGGGAGTGGCGCGGGCTGGTGCCCGACGTCGAGCCGGTCGACGACGTCCTGTTCATCGACGGCGTGCGGCGGGTCGACGCCAACCTGTGGATCGAACAACCCCAGGGCCGGCCCGTTCTCGGCCTCGCCGCCACCTACGCTGCCGGCGCGGTCCGCTCCAACGGCACCGCCGAGATCGTGGCGACGAGAGTCGAGCGAGGCTTGTTCACCTCCGCCGCTGCCACCGACATCGTCACCACATGCGGTGTCTACTCCGTCAAGGCCACCAGCGGCCAGACCCCCGAAGAGCTGTGGCTGGGGATCCAACAACGAATGGGGGAGCTGGAGGGCGCCGTCGCCGCCGACCAGGAGGGAGCGACGCTGGTGATCGCCGACGGCCCCCTGTCGCACCATCGCCACGCCGAAGGGGAGGTCGGACAGCTGGTGGGCTATGTGAAACGGGAGCACGTCGAGTATCTGCCCAGCGAGCTGTGGGACGTCAAATACGGGCTGGGGGTGGGGAGGCGCACCCCGTTGTTCGTCACCACCACGTCGTGGTCCCGGTACTCCTGGTACGTGCGCCTGGCGACCGGATCCGGCCCGGCGGAAGGCCTGGTCCGCTGCGAGATCAGCGGCGACATGGACATCGCCACGGCGGTGCGCATCGCCGACCAGGTGACGGCCACCTTGCCCCGTTTCGCCTCCGCTCCCCACAAGGACCCGCGGGCACCGGAGAACCTGTATCCGATCGCCGGGCTGGAGCGGGAACTGAGGCGGCGCCTCGGCGACCGGGAGCTGGTGTACCGGGCGCTGCGCCGGGCCGCGGCCGAGGCCGCCTGACCTAGCCCTCCCGGCGCGACGCCAACAGCGCCCCCGCCGTCACCAGCGCGATGCCGACGACGGCGACCGGATGCACCTCGTCGCCGCGGAAGACGGCTCCGAGGATCAGGGCCACGACCGGGATGCAATAGGTGATGAACGACGCCCGGGTGGCGCCCACGCTCCCCGTGAGGCTGCTCATCAGGACGAAAGCGATACCCGTGCCCGCCACACCGACCGCCAGGGTCGCCAGCAGGGAAGACACGGCGAACTCCGACCCTCCCACCCCCGCCAGGCCATAGGGCAGGACCACCAGGGTGGCCACCCACTGGACCCGGGCGATGACGGGAACCGACCCGTACTTCTGCTGCAACGGGGCGACGATGTTGGTGGAGAAGGCGTAGCAGATCGTCGCCGCCAGCACGAGGATCACGCCCACCAGCGCCGTGCCGCCTCCCTCCGCCGACGGCAGCGAGATGGCGGCGATCCCGGCGAACCCGACCAACAGCCCCAGCGCCTGTCGCCTCCCGGGCAGTTCGCGCAGCAGGGCGGTCGAGACCGCGGCGGTGAAGATCGGCATGGCGCCGTTGAGCATCCCCGCCGCCGCCGAGCTGATCCACTGCTGGGCGATGGGAAAGAAGATCTGGGGAAGGGCGATCCACAACACCGCCAGCGCCACGACCCGGGGCCAGTCCGACCGCTCGATCGAGGAGCGGCGGGCGCGGGGCACGACAGCCAGGGTGGCCGCCCCGAACGCCACCCGCAGCAGTGTGACCAGGCCCGGGGTGAAGTGGTCGAGGCCGATCGCCATGAACAGGAACGACGCTCCCCAGATGAGGACCAGCGACAGGAACATCGCCCAGTCCCGGGGTGTGAACGCCTCGCGATTGGTGCCGTGGCTGGTGGACAGCAGGCGGTGAGCACGGGATCCGCTCACCATGTGATTACCTCGCAGAGCACGGCAGGCAGGCTAACCACCGGCCGGTCCGCCTCATTCCCGATTTTCCGGGGGCGAGCGCGGATATGATGGGCCCCAGGCCGTTGATCTCGGACGGGAGAGTTCCCGGCAGGGGACGCCGAAGGGGCAACGCCGCAGAAGGCGGAAACTCTCAGGCACCAGGACCGTCCGAAGGAGGCGCCGCTGGAGGGTACCGACAGCGCGGACAGCGTCACCGGGAGCGATCATGTCGACGTACCAGTTCAGCCGCCGCCACATCGGTCTCTCCGAAGAGGCGATCTCCGGGATGCTCGAGCGCCTCGGCGTCGCCTCGATCGACGAGCTCATCGAACAGGCGATCCCCGCCAACATCCTCGACCGCCGGGAGCTGGACCTGCCCGAGCCCCTGACCGAGCAGGAGGCCCTGGCCGAGATGCGGCGCATCGCCGCCAAGAACAGGCGGGTGCGATCCCTCATCGGGCTCGGCTACTACGGGACCATCACCCCGCCTGTGATCCTCCGCAACGTGCTGGAGTCGCCCGCCTGGTACACCGCCTACACGCCATACCAGGCCGAGATCTCCCAGGGACGCCTGGAGGCCCTCATCAACTTCCAGACCATGGTCGCCGACCTCACCGGCCTCGAGATCGCCAACGCCTCCCTGCTCGACGAGGCGACCGCGGCCGCCGAGGGGATGGCGATGGTGCGCCGCGTCGTCCGCCGCGACGGGCGCTTCCTCATCGACGCCGACTGCCACCCGCAGACCATCGCCGTGGTGGAGGCCCGGGCCGAGGCGGTGGGAGTCGAAACCGACGTGGTCGACGTCTCCTCCGTGGAGGCATTCGACGGCGTCGTCGGGGTCCTCGTCCAGTACCCGGGCTCGAGGGGCGGGCTCGCCGACCTCGCCTCGGTCGCCGAGCGCGTCCACGCCGCCGGGGGGATGGTGGTGGCCGCCACCGACCTGTTGGCCTCGGTGCTGCTCGAGCCGGTCGGGACGCTCGGCGCCGACATCGCCGTGGGCTCCGCCCAGCGCTTCGGCGTCCCCATGGGATTCGGCGGCCCCCACGCCGGCTTCATCGCCGTGCGCGAAGAGCACGTACGGGCCCTCCCCGGCCGCCTCGTCGGTGTGTCCAAGGACAGCGCCGGGCGGATCGGCTACCGCCTCGCCCTCCAGACCCGGGAACAGCACATTCGGCGGGAGCGAGCCACGTCGAACGTGTGCACCGCCCAGGTGCTCCTCGCCGTGGTCGCCGGCCTCTACGCCGTGTGGCACGGCCCGGAAGGGCTCACCGAGATCGCACAGCGCGTTCACCGCCTGACCGGGAGGCTGGCGGCATCCCTCGACGCGATCGACGGCGTCGAGGTGGTGAACGACCGGTTCTTCGACACCCTCACCGTCCGCGCCGACGCCGACGCGGTGATCGCCGCCGCCCTCGAGCGGGGAATCAACCTGCGCCGCGTCGACGACGGCCACGTCGGTGTCTCGGTGGACGAGACCGTCGACGAAGGCGTGGTGGCGGCGGTGGTCGAGGCGTTCGGGGGCGCCGGGCTCGCCGACACGCCGAAGGAGGGGATCCCCGAGGAGCTGCGCAGGTCGACGCCGTTCTTGCAGCACCCGGTCTTCAACTCGTACCGCTCCGAGCACGAGATGCTCCGCTACCTGCGGCGGCTGTCGGACCGCGACCTGGCTCTCGACCGGACGATGATCCCGCTCGGGTCGTGCACGATGAAACTCAACGCCACCGCGGAGATGATCCCGATGACGTGGCCCGAGTTCGCCGACCTCCACCCGTTCGCCCCGCTCGACCAGGCGGCCGGCTACATCGAGCTGATCGACGACCTATGCCGTTGGCTGGCGGAAATCACCGGCTACGACGCCGTCTCCCTGCAGCCGAACGCCGGATCCCAGGGCGAGCTCGCTGGCCTGCTCGCCATCCGCGCCTACCACCGCAGCCGGGGAGAGCCCCAGCGGGTCGTCTGCCTGATCCCCCAATCCGCCCACGGCACCAACGCCGCCTCGGCGGCGATGGCCGGCATGGAGGTGGTCGTCGTCGCCACCGACGAGCACGGCAACGTCGACCTCGTCGACCTGGAGCAGAAGGCGGAGGCCCACCGCGACCGGCTGGCGGCGGCGATGGTCACCTACCCGTCCACGCACGGCGTTTTCGAGCCCGGCATCGAGAAGCTGTGCGAGATCGTCCACTCCCGCGGCGGCCAGGTCTACGTCGACGGCGCCAACCTCAACGCCCTCGTCGGGCTCGCCCGCCCCGGCGACTTCGGTGCCGACATCGGCCACCTCAACCTGCACAAGACGTTCACCATCCCCCACGGCGGAGGGGGCCCCGGGGTCGGCCCGGTGGGGGCCAAGGCCCATCTCGCCCCGTTCCTGCCCAACCACCCGCTGGTGCCAGCCGCCGGCCCGGAGACGGGGATCGGGCCGATCGCCGCCTCACCGTGGGGATCGGCCGGGATCCTCCCCATCCCGTGGATGTACATCCGCATGATGGGAGCTGCCGGGCTGCGGGAGGCGACCGAAGCGGCCATCCTCGCCGCCAACTACATCGCCGCCCGCCTCGACGAGCACTTCCCGGTGCTGTACACGGGAGTCTCCGGGCGCGTCGCCCACGAGTGCATCGTCGACCTGCGGGAGCTGACCCGTCGCAGCGGGGTCACCGTCGAGGACGTCGCCAAGCGGCTCGCCGACTACGGGTTCCACGCTCCGACCGTAGCTTTCCCCGTCGCCGGCACGCTGATGATCGAACCCACCGAGTCGGAGTCCTTCGAGGAGATAGAGCGGTTCTGCCGGGCGATGATCCAGATCCGCCAGGAGATCGAGAAGGTGGCGACAGGGGAGTGGCCCCGCGACGACAATCCCCTGAAGAACGCCCCGCACCCCGCCGCCGACGTGATCGGCGACTGGGACCATCCCTATCCGGCCGAGGTGGCGGCGTTCCCCCTCCCAGAGCTGAAGGCCGACAAGTACTGGCCGCCGGTCAGCCGCATCGACGCCGCCGGTGGGGACCGCAACCTCTTCTGCTCGTGCCCGCCGATCGACGCCTACACGTGATCCGAACGGCCCAGCCGAGCCAAGAGTGGGTTAGGTGGGGCCTTGACCCGTCCGATGATTGGTGGGATCGTTCCGCCAGGACGTGTGCCCACACGCCGATGAAAGGGGTCCGGTGCGGTTCTACGGCCGAATACGCTTCGGGGACGTAGAGGACGAGCTCGACGCGTCGGTCGAGGTCGACGAGACCCACGTCCACTTCTTCTCCGGCGACGAGCCCCTCGGCAGCTGGTGCCTGGCCGACGTCGTCGCCGAGCGGCTGGTCGCCAACGAGTTCGAGATCGACCTGGCGGGGGAGAAGGTCGTGTTCCTGGCCGACGACCAGGTCAACTTCGCCTACGGGGCGGTCCAGAAGATGGCCGAAGGCTGGGCCCGGTTCCACGCCATGAACCCCGTTCGCCGCCGGAGGGCCCTCGCCGCCGCCCGCAGGGAGGCCAGGCCCTCGCGGCTCGACGAAGTGCGACGGGCGCTGCAGGAGGCCCGTGACGAGCTCGCGTCCCGCACCCTCGAGCTCCCGGCCGGCCAGCAAGAGGAATCGGCTGGTGGGCCCACCACGGCAGAGATGCCGAGATCGGGGTTCTGGGCGAAGGTGGAACGTGCCACCGCCCTCGACCGCCAGGCCGACGTCGCGGTGGAGCACGCGGTCGAAGTCCCCGACGACCCACCCCGGCACCGGGCCTCCCATGGAGCCGCCCATGCCGCCGATGAGTCGGCCCCCGAAGAGGAGGCCCCTGTCCCGTGGATCCAGCCGAAGGTGGAGGAGGTGCCGGTGCCGCATCTTCCGCCTCCCCTTCCCCCGCCTCCCCGTCCCCAGCCTCTGCCGACGCAGGAGCCGGAGCCCCAACGAGCGGACCGCTCCGAGGCGGGGCTGCGAGCAGCCATCAGGGCCCTGTTCGGCAAGGGGACCAAGACGGCCCACGAGCACAGCTTCGTCGAGAGCACGACCACCGTCGGGATCGTGCGCCGGGTGTGTCTCGACTGCGGCTACGTTTCCATAGGTGTCGCAGAACAACGTGAGGCCTGACCTTCCCCAGCCACAGATCCACCCGTCTGCCTTCGTCGCTTCCAACGCCACCGTCCTGGGCGACGTCACGATCGGCGAGGGGGCGGTGGTCCTGTTCGGTGCCGTGCTGCGAGCCGAAGACGATCGGGTGGTGGTCGGCTCGGAGACCAACATCCAGGACAACGTCGTCGTCCACTGCGACGCCGGCTTCCCGGCGATCATCGGCGACCGCACTACCGTCGGCCACTCCGCCGTCGTCCACGGCGCCGTCATCGGCGACGGCTGCCTCGTCGGGATCGGCGCCCTCGTCCTCAACGGGGCCGTGATGGGAGAGGGCTCCTGGCTGGCCGCCGGGTCCGTCCTCCCGGAAGGAAAGGAGATCCCGCCGTGGACGCTGGCGGTGGGGGTGCCGGCGCGGCCGCTCCGGGAGCTCACCGAAGAAGAGATCGAGCGCCAGCGCTCCGGGGTCAGGACGTACCTAGAGTTGCGGGACCTGTACCGTCGCTCGATGTGAAGTCGATGGCAACGGCAACCCCCGTCATCCTGTCCGGCGGCAGCGGCACGCGGCTGTGGCCACTGTCGTCGGCCACCCGACCCAAGCAGTTCCACTCCCTCGTGGGAGACGAGACTCTCATCCAGGCGACCGTCCGCCGGGTGGCTGGAGGGGAATCGGCGCCTCCCCTCGTGGTGTGCAACCGGGCGCACGTCGCTGAGGTCGTGGCCCAGCTGGAGGAGGCGGGCTCGCCCCCATCGAAGGTCGTCGTGGAGCCCATGGGCCGCAACACCGCCCCGGCGGTGGCGGCCGCCGCTCTCGCCCTCGATCCCGACACGGTGATGATGGTGCTCCCCGCCGACCACCTGATCCCCGACGAAGAGGCGTTCCGGGAGGCGATGTCGGTGGCGGTCGAAGTCGCCGCCGGGGGCTCGCTGGTGACGTTCGGCGTCGTGCCCACCCGTCCCGACACCGGCTACGGCTACATCGAACCTGCCGGCACCGAGGGCCCGGCTCACCGCGTCGAGCGCTTCGTCGAGAAACCCGACGCCGATACTGCGGCCCGCTACGTGGCGGCCGGGTATCTGTGGAACTCCGGGATGTTCGTGTTCCGCGCCGACGTCATTCTCGAGGAGCTGCGCCGCCACGAGCCGGCAGTGGTCGAAGCGGTGGCCGCCGCCCTGCCGACCGACGCCGCCGGCACCGTGGTGGAGCTGGGAGAGGAGTTCGGAGACTCCCCGGCGATCTCCATCGACCACGCCGTGATGGAGCGCACCGACCGCGCCGTCGTCGTGCCACTCGACGCCGGATGGACCGACGTCGGCTCCTGGAATTCGGTGTGGGAGGCGCTGGCTCCCGAAGGGGGCACCGTCACGTCGGGGGAGGTCCTCGCCGTCGACGTCCAGCGGTCCTACATCCGGGCCGAGAGCCGCCCCGTCGCCGTCATCGGCCTCGACGACGTCGTCGTCGTCGAGACACCCGAAGGGGTGCTGGTCATGGACCGACGACGCTCCCAGGACGTGCGGCTGGCCGCCGAATGGAGGGCGAGCAGGGACCAGGGCTGAGCCCGCACGGAGCCCCGCCGGGGCGCCGTAGCATGACCGGGATGCGCCCGACCTTCTCGCTGCTCGTCGTCGCCGTGGTGGCCCTCGTCGCCTGCAGCGGGCCCGACGAGTCGGCCTCCGGCGAGGAGATCTACATGCAGTTGTGCTCCCGCTGCCACGGCGCGGAGCTGGGCGGCGGCATCGGCCCGGCGCTCGGGCCGGGGAGCAACGCCGCCGAGCAGTCCGACGACTACCTGATCGTCACGATCCGCGACGGCCGGGGTCGCATGCCCTCGTTCCGCCAGACCCTCTCCGAGGCCCAGATCGGGCGGGTGGTGGAGTACCTGCGCCAGGAGCAACGCTCGTCGTGACCTTCGACCTCGACGCCCTCGGGCTGCACCCGGTCCGCATCCCCATGCGGCACCGGTTCCGACAGGTGGACCACCGCGACGCCGTCCTCATCGAAGGCCCGGCCGGCTGGGGCGAGTTCTCGCCGTTCCCCGAGTACCCGGCGGAGGTCGCCGCCCGATGGCTCGCCGCCGCCCTGGAAGCGGCTTGCGTCGGCCTCCCCGAGCCGAAGCGGGACCGCATCGCCGTCAACGTGACCGTTCCCGCCGTCGATCCCGACACCGCTCGCCGGCTGGTGCGGGCTTCGAAGGCGCGGACCGCCAAGGTCAAGGTGGCCGAGCCCGGCCAGACCGAAGGCGACGACCTCGCTCGCCTCGAGGCGGTGCGGGAGGCCCTCGGCCCCGACGGGAAGCTCAGGGTCGACGCCAACGCCGCCTGGGACGTGCCCACGGCGGAAGAGCGCATCCGGCACATGGCCGTTTACGGGCTCGAGTACGTCGAGCAGCCGGTGGCGACGATCGAGGAGATGCGCCGGCTGCGGCGGGAAGTGGACGTGCCGCTCGCCGCCGACGAGCTGATCCGCCGGCTGCCCGACCCTCTCGTCGTCGCCGAGCAGGAGGCCGCCGACGTGGTGGTGTTGAAAGTCCAGCCGCTCGGCGGCCCGAGGCGGGCACTGGAAGTTGCGCAGCGATGCGGGCTCCCCGTCGTGGTGTCGTCGGCGCTGGAGACGTCGGTGGGGATGGCGGCCGGAGTGGCGGTGGCGGCCGCCTTGCCCGACCTGCCCTATGCCTGCGGGCTCGGCACCGTGAGCCTCCTCGCCTCCGACGTGGTCGCCGACCCGCTCGAGCCCTGCGACGGCTACGTGGAAGTCCGCCGACCGGTTCCTGACCCCGCGGCGCTGGAGCGGCTGCGTCCCGACGACGCGACGGCCGCCGGCCTCATCGAGCGCCTGCGATCTGCGGGAGAGGTCCTGACATGACCTACCCCAATCCGTCCACCGCGCTCGCCTCGGTGGTGGTCGACGAGCTGGCCAGGGGAGAGGTGGGCCTGGTGCTGGCGTCGCCGGGGTCGCGCTCCACCGCACTGGTCCTCGCCGCCGCCCAGCACCCCGGGATCGGCCTTCACGTGGTGATCGACGAGAGGTCCGCCGCCTTCCAGGCGCTGGGGTGGGCCAAGGCGACCGGTCGTCCGGCGGCGGTCATCACCACCTCCGGCACCGCCGTGGCCAACCTCGTCCCCGCCGTCGTGGAGGCCGACAGCTCCGGCGTCCCCCTGGTGGTGGTCTCCGCCGACCGGCCGCCCGAGGAGAGGGGAGTGGGAGCCAACCAGGCGATCGACCAGCGCGACATCTTCGGCAGGTTCGTCCGCACTGCTGTCGAGCTGGGCCCGGGCGAGGAGCATCCCGACGCTCCCCGCTGGTGGCGGTCGACGGTCGCCCAGGTGCTGGGCATCGCCCGTGGCTTCAACGGCCGGCCGGGGCCGGTCCACCTCAACGTCGCCTTCCGGGAACCGACGGTGACCGCCTCCCACGACGGCCGGACCAGCGCCGACCCCTACCCCTACGACCACCCGGGCCGCCCCGGCGGCGCCCCCTGGAGCGACATCGGCGGCAGCGCCGTCGCCGACCCGACCGCGGTGGAGCGGGTGGCCGCCGAGCTGGCCCGGGCGGAGAGGGGCGTCATCGTCGCCGGAGCGGTGGGCGGGGCGGCCGAGATCGTGGCCCTCGGCGAGCGTCTCGGATGGCCGGTCGTCGCCACCGCCGCCTCGGGTCTGCGCAGCACGGACGGGGTGGTGGTCGCCGGCCACCACCTGGTGGCGCACGCCGAGCCCGACATGATCCTCCGCTTCGCCGATCCCGGGCCGTCCCGGCGGATCCTGGAGCTCGTCAGCCGTCCGATCCCCCAGGTGGTGGTGGCAGAATCCTGGTCGGACCCGGCGAGGACGGCGTCGTTGTTCGTCGGCGCCTCCCCGCGGGCCGTGGCCGGGGCCCTCCTGTCGACCGTGGAGGCACGGGAGGCGACCGAATGGCGGGACTGGTGGCATCGGGCCGATGCCGCGGTGGTGGAGCTTTTGACCGAGGCATTGGCCGAGGGCCCGCTCACCGAGCCGAGCGTGGCGTGGGCGGCGGGCGCCCTCGGCGCCGACCTGATGGTCGTCGCCTCCTCGATGCCGATCCGCGACGTGGAGGCGTTCGGGTTCTCGGTTCCTCCCCTCGTGGCCAACCGCGGGGCGTCGGGGATCGACGGGTTCGTCTCCACCGCACTCGGGGCCGCCCGGGCGTTTCCCCGCACCCTGGCCCTCGCCGGCGACCTGTCGATGCTCCACGACTCGAACGGCTTCCTCACCGAGTACCCGCCGCCGTGCGCGTTCGTGGTCGTCGACAACGGCGGCGGGGGGATCTTTTCCTTCCTCCCCCAACACGAGCACGTGGAGGAGCCGCACTTCGAGCGGCTGTTCGGCACTCCCCACCACCGCGACCTCTCCTCCCTCGCCGAGTTCCACGGCGTGGCGTGGCAGAAGGTGACGGATCGGGCGGCCCTCGAGGAGGCGGTGCGACAGGCGTGGGAGGCGAAGGAGAGTGTCATGGCGATCGTGGAGACGGACCGGGAGGAGAACCTCGCCGAGCACGTCCGCCTCAACCGGCTCGCCGCCGAGAAGGTGGCGTCTATTCCGCCCCCAGCGCCCCCATCATCGCCCCCAGCTTGAGCCGGGTCTCGTCGAGCTCCGCCTCAGGCAGCGAGCCCGCCACGATCCCCGCCCCGGCGAACAACCGCGCCCGGGCGCCGGACAGTTCGGCACAGCGCAGGGCGATGGCGAACTCGCCGTCGCCCCTCCCGTCCATCCATCCCACCGGGCCGGCGTAGCGTCCCCGGTCCATCCCCTCCAGCTCCTCGATCACCCGAACCGCCGCATCGGTGGGCGTCCCGCCCACTGCCGCGGTGGGGTGGAGGAGCTCGGCGAGGTGGAGAGCGTCCCAGCCGGCCGGCACGGTGGCGGTCACCGCCGTGGCCAGATGCTGCACGTTGGCGAGGCGGAGGATCTCGGGAGTGTCGCGGACGTCGACTTCGGCGCCGATGCCCACCAGCGGGTCCCGCACCGACCGGACGGCCAGCTCGTGCTCCCAGCGGTCCTTGTCGGAGTCCATCAGCGTACGGGCGGCGCTCGTGGCCTGGTCCTCGTCGACGAACGACGGCGCCGACCCGGCGAGGACCAGGGAGTCCATCCGCTCCGCCGTCCGGCGGACCAGCAACTCTGGGCTGGCCCCGACCAGGTCGGCGACGCGGAACACATGGCAGCCCGGGAACCGTGAGATGAGCCGGCCCAGCACCCGGGGCGGATGGAACCGGGCCCGCGACCACACCGCGTAGTCGCGGGCCAACACGACCTTGTCCAGCTCGCCGCCGCGGATCATCTCGATCGCCTGCGCCACCCTCTCCAGCCACAGCACGTCGGGAAGCGACGACCCGGCGTAGCGGGCCTTGTCCTCGGCCTCGGGCTCGGGCGCAGGGCCTGGCAAACCGGCGCCGTCGGAGATGGTGACCCACCACGTGTCGCCCCGTCGGCCGACGAGCACCTCCGGCACCACACCGACGCTCCCCGTCGAACGGGCCGAGAAGGTCACCGAGGCGAACACGACGGGTCCCGTTCCGGGCAGGCCGAGCGGGTCGTCGACCTCGGATTCGGCCACGAGGCGGTCGAAGGCGTCGTCGAGTGCCTGCATCCGATGGGGCCCGGTTCCCGGGAGGAGGCGTGCCGCCTCCCCCCACCCCCACAGGCTGACCTGGGCGGACATCCACACGTGGTCGGGATCACGGCCCAGCAGGTCGGCGAGCGGCTCGATCGGCCGGGTCGTGAACCTCACTTGCGATCTTCGGAAAGGCGGCGGCGGGCGTCTTCGAGCAGCAGCCGGGAGAAGTGCTGGCCGACGAGTCGGCGAACCGCCGGCAACATGACCTCCAGGGCGGCCACCAGCTTCGCCGCCGCCTCCTCGCCGCTGGGCGAGGAGCCCTCCACGGGGTCGCGGACGAAACGGACGAAGGCGTCGACGGCGGCCTCGGCAACCGGCCGCATCGCCTGGTCCGCCTTCCGGGCCAGGTCGAGCAGCTCGCCCAGGGGCAGGCCGGCTTCGACGAGATCCAGGCCGGCTCGCACCGCCTCGGCGTCGTCGGGGTGGTACCTGGGCTCGGGGTCGTCGGTGCGGGGGATGAGGAGGCCCTCCCGGGTCAACGCCTCGAGCAACGGGAGGGACAGCCCGGAATGCTCCGCCAGCTCGGGGAGCGTCAGGAGGCTTCCGGGGTCGTCGGCGAGGATCGCCTTGCGTAGGGCGGCGTCGGGGGCGTCCATGTCAGCCCAAGGCTAGGACCCTCGCCGGGGCCACGATTCCCATCCGCTCGGCCGCGGCCAGCAGGCGGTCCCGGTCGCTCGTGGAGACCAGCTCGGTCCGTCCCCGCCCGGTGTCCACGCCGCGGCGGCGGGCGAGCCGGGCGGTCTGGGAAGCGACGGCCGGGGCCGGGTCGATGATGCGGACGTTCGGGCCCACGACCGCTTCGATGGCCTCGAGGAGCGCCGGGTAGTGCGTGCAGGCCAACACCAGCGTGTCGATGCCGGCGTCGAGGAGCGGTTTGAGGCAGCGTCTCACCTCGGAGGCGACTTCGGGCCCGCGGGTGCGGCCTTCCTCGACGAGCTCCACCCAGGTGGGGCAGGCGGCGGTGAGCACCTCCACGCCGGAGGCGAAGCGGGCCACCACCGAGGCGAACAGCTCCCCCTGGAAGGTGGCCGCAGTCGCCACCACCCCCACCCGGCCGGTGCCGGTCACCTCGGCGGCCGGCTTCACCGCCGGTTCCATTCCCACGAAGTCCACGTCGGGCATGCGACGGCGAAGAGCGTGCAGGGCGGCTGCCGAAGCGGTGTTGCAGGCGATCGTGACCACCCGGCAGCCCTGGGCCGCCAGCCACGAGGCGCACAACTCGGCCCTCTCCTCGACCTCGGCCAAAGACCGCGTCCCATAGGGGGCGGCGGCGTGGTCCGCCACGTACACGAGGTCGGCGGTGGGCAGTTGGGACCGCACGTGCCGGAGCACGCCCAGCCCGCCGACTCCGGAATCGAACACGCCGATCATGCCGCACCCATATCAGCACGATGCCTGGCGGCGTCGGTCGTTTGTCGTTTGATAGGGTGCCGCCACCGGAGCGAGGAGGAACCGTGGACCTGAACGGAGTGTCTGCCATCGTCACCGGCGGGGCGTCGGGCCTGGGTGCCGCCACCGCCCGCCGCCTGGCGGCGGCTGGGGCGCAGGTGGTGATCGCCGACCTGCAGGACGGGCCGGGAGCGGAGCTGGCCGCCGAGATCGGCGGCGAGTTCGCCCACGCCGACGTCACCGACACCGGCCAGCTGCAGGAGGCGGTGGCGCGGGCGGTCGAGAGAGGGCCGCTTCGGGCCCTCGTCAACTGCGCCGGCATCGGCCCGCCCGCCCGCACCATCGACCGGGAAGGGAACCCCCACGATCTCGATGCGTACCGCCGGGTGATCGAGGTCAACCTGGTCGGCACCTTCAACGCCATCCGGCTCGCCGCCGCCGCCATGGCCGCAACCGACCCGGTCGACGAGCACGGCAGCCGCGGCGCCATCGTGAACACTGCCTCGGTGGCCGCCTTCGACGGCCAGATCGGCCAGGCCGCCTACTCGTCGTCGAAAGGCGGGGTCGTGGGCATGACCCTGCCCGTCGCCCGGGACCTGGCGGCGGTGGGCATCAGGGTCAACACGATCGCGCCGGGGATCATCGACACGCCGCTCTTGGCCGGGCTGCCCGAGGCGGCGAGGGCGTCGCTCGGCCAGCAGGTGCTGTTCCCCAAGCGCCTGGGGCGGCCCGAGGAGTACGCCGAGCTGGCGTGCTTCCTCCTCACCCACGACTACATGAACGGTGAGACCATCCGCATGGACGGCGGGATCCGCATGGCCCCCAAGTGAGGGGTCAGGGGCGGGCCGACAGCTGGCGCTTGAGGCGCCCGAGGATGGCGGCCATGCCCCGCAGCCGCAGCGGGGTGACGACCTCCTCCAGGCCCATGCCGTAGTAGAAGTCGTCGGGCACCGACAGGACCTCCTCGACGGTCAGCCCTTCCAGGCCGTCGAGCAGGATCCCGGCGAAGCCCCGGACCGTGGGCGATTCGGGCGGAGCCGAGAAGAACATGTGGACGCGGCCCTCATCGTCCACCTCGGTGGCGAGGAAGAACGGTGTCTGGCACTCCGGCACCTCCTCGAGGAGGGATGGGTCGTCGACGTAGCGGGCGGGAAGCGGCGGAAGCCGACGCGAGTAGTCGAGCAGCGCCTCGAGGCGGAACTCCTTCGGGGAGCTGCGGAACACGTCGACGATGGTTTGGAGTCGGGGAGGCAGGGCCATGTCGGTTCCATTGTCGTCGGCGGCGGCGAGATTCCGAAAGCGCCGCTAACGTTCGTAATACCACTATCGCAATAGTGAAAAGGTTGGAGGACCCATGCCCGCACCACGCGACGAGAACCCGCGGTTCAGCCAGTACGCCCACCCCGAGCGCCTCGTCTCCACCGAGTGGCTCGCCGAGCACCTCGACGACCCGTCGGTGGCGATCGTCGAGTCGAACGAGGACGTGCTCCTCTACGACACCGGCCACATCCCCGGCGCCATCAAGATCGACTGGCACCAGGACCTGAACGACCCGTTGGTGCGGGACTACCTCGACGCCGAGGACTTCGCCCGTCTCATGTCCGAGAAGGGCATCGCCCCCGACCACACCGTCGTGTTCTACGGGGACAACTTCAACTGGTGGGCGGCGTACGCCCTGTGGGTGTTCACCCTCTTCGGCCACGAGGACGTGCGCCTGCTCGACGGGGGACGCCAAAAGTGGATCGAAGAGGGGCGGCCGCTCACGACCGACAAGCCGGACCGCCCGCCGACCGATTACCCGGTGCCGACCCGCGACGACGCCAAGATCCGTGCCTTCCTGCAGGACGCCCTCGAGCACTCGAAGCAGCGCCGGCCGCTCATCGACGTCCGTTCGCCCGAGGAGTACCGGGGGGAGCGGACCCACATGCCCGACTACCCCAACGAAGGGGCCCTGCGCGGCGGCCACATCCCCGGAGCGGCCAACGTCCCCTGGAAGAAGGCCGCCAACGACGACGGGACCTTCAAGCCCCGCGAGGAACTGGAAAAGATCTACCTGGAGGAGGCGGGCCTGCGGCCCGACGACGACGTCATCGCCTACTGCCGGATCGGGGAGCGGTCGTCGCACACCTGGTTCGTGCTCACCCACCTCCTGGGCTTCGAGCGGGTGCGCAACTACGACGGCTCCTGGACCGAGTACGGCAACGCCGTGCGGGTCCCGATCGAGCGCTAGCCGAGGTCGGTCGCCAGCAGGTCCTCGATCGTCTCCCGGCGCACCACGAGGCGCGCCTCGCCCCCCGACACGAACACGACGGGGGGACGGAGCACCTTGTTGTAGTTGGAGCCCATCGAGTGGCCGTACGCCCCGGTGACCGGAGTGGCCAACAGGTCGCCGACGCGGAGGTCCTCGGGAACGAAGGCGTCGCGGACCAGGACGTCGCCCGACTCGCAGTGCTTGCCGACCACCCGCACCACCCGGGGGCGGGGGGCGGTCACGGCCCGGGGCAGGAAAGCTTCGTAGCCGGACCCGTACAGGACCGGCCGGGGGTTGTCGCTCATCCCGCCGTCGACGGCGACGTACGTCCGCACCCCGGGGATCTCCTTGATGGTGCCCACCCGGTAGACGGTGATCGCCGACTGGGCGACGATCGCCCTGCCCGGCTCCGCCCAGATGCGGCCGTCGAACCCGGCTGCGTCGGCCCCGGCCCGGATGGTCGCCGCCCACTCGGCGATGGCCGGCGCCTCCTCGCCGGTGACGTAAGGGACCCCGAGACCGCCTCCCACGGACAGCTCGGGCAGTCCGTGGCGGACGGCGAAGGAGGCGATGACCTCGGCCGCCTCGGCGAACGACTCCGCCCGGAACACCTGGGAGCCGATGTGGGCGTGGATCCCGGCGAGATCGAAGGCGGGTGAGGCGGCCAGGCGCTCCACTGCCTCGTCGGCGGCGCCGGTGGACACGGTGAACCCGAACTTCGTGTCGTCGTGGCCGGTGCGGATGAACTCGTGGGTGTGGGCCTCCACGCCCGGCGTGATCCGCACCATCACCCGGGGCGGCGGATAGCCGGCGTCGACCAGCGCCTCCAGCCGGTCGATCTCGTCGAAGGAGTCGACGACCAGCATCCCCACCCCGGCGTCGAGCGCCGCCCGCAGCTCGGCCTCGGACTTGTTGTTGCCGTGGACGACGAGACGCTCGGGCGGGACGCCCGCCGCCAGGGCGATCGCCATCTCTCCCAGCGTCGACACATCCACCCTCATGCCCTCTTCGTGGACCAGGGCGGCGATCGCCCGGCACAGGAAGGCCTTGGCGGCGTACACGGCGGTGTCACCGAACGCGGCGACCGCCTCCCGGCAGCGGGCCCGGATGTGGTCGGTGTCGTAGATGAACAGCGGCGTCCCGAACTCCTCGGCCAGCTCCATCACGTCGCAGCCGCCCACCCAGAGGCGGCCGGCGTCGTCGACGGTGGCCGAATCCGGCAACAGGTGGAGAGGAAGCGGGTTCACAGCCGGCCGATCCCGGAGAGAGATTCCGGGTTCTCCAGGCTGGACAGGTCGCCCGGGTCCTCGCCGAGGGCGAGGGCGCGCACCACGCGGCGCATGATCTTCGCCGACCGCGTGCGAGGGAGGTCTCGCACCAGATGCACCGCCGCCGGGCGGAACGCCTTGCCGAGCACCCGCACGATCTCCTCGGAGACCCGGTCAGCCAGAGTGGGGTCGTCGACGGCGTCGGGGGAGGGCACGGCGTAGACGACGACCGCCTCGCCCTTGACCGGGTCGGGCACGCCGATCGCCGCCGCCATGACCACCTCGTCGAGGGCGACGACGGCGGACTCGATCTCGGCCGGGCCCACCCGCTTGCCGGCGATGTTGAGCGTGTCGTCGGAGCGGCCGTGGAGGAACCAGAACCCGTCCTCGTCGATCGATGCCCAGTCGCCGTGGACCCAGACGCCCTCGAATCTCTCCCAATAGGTGGCGAGGTACCGCTCCGGCTCCTTCCAGAACCCCCGTGTCATGCCCGGCCACGGCGCCCGCAGCACCAGCTCGCCGACCTCGCCCCGCACCGAGCGGCCCTGGGAGTCGACGACGTCGGCGGCCATGCCGAGCGAAGGGCCGCCGAGCGACGACGGCTTGAGGCCCTGGAGGAGGTTCACCCCCAGGATGACAGCGGCGATCTCGGTCCCGCCGGAGATGTTGACGATCGGGACCTGCTCCCCGCCGACCTCTCGGAACAGCCACCACCAGGGGTCGGGATTCAATGGCTCGCCGGTGGAGCCGAACGCCCGCAGGGAGGAGAGGTCGTGGCGGCGAGCCTGGTCGGCGCCGTGGGGCTGGAGGGCGCGGATCAGGGTGGGGGAGAGGCCGAGATGGGTGAGGCGGTGCTTCTCTGCCACCTCCCACAGCCGGTCCGGGCCGGGATGGTCGGGAGCGCCGTCGTAGGTGACGGCCGTCGCCCCGTTGGCCAGGGCGGCCACCGTCATCCAGGGGCCCATGATCCAACCCATGTCGGTTGCCCACATGAGCCGGTCGCCGGGATGGACGTCGGTGAGGAACGCCCCCTCCTGGGCGATCTTCACGGTGAATCCGCCGTGGACGTGCACCGAGCCTTTGGGCCGGCCGGTGGTGCCCGAGGTGTAGGCGATCATCACCGGGTGCTCGGAGTCGACCGGGAGGGCGTCTGCAGGCTCGGAACGCAGCACGTCGGCCCAGGCGACGTCCCTTCCTTCGGTCCAGGGCGTGTCGTCGCGCCCGGCGTAGCGCACCACGACAACGTGGTCGATGCCGCCGCCGGCGATGTCCACGGCGGCGTCGGCCACCTCCTTCATCTCCACGAGCCTTCCCCGGCGGAAGAAGCCGTCGGCGCAGATCAGCACCCGCGGCCGCGGGTCGAGTAGGCGGTTGGCGACGGCCTCCGCGGCGTAGCCGGAGAAGATGGGGATGAACTCCGCTCCGACCCGCGCCGTCGCCAGGAAGGCGGCGATCGCCTCGGGCGACATGGGAAGGAACACGCCGACGGCATCACCGGGCTGAACCCCGAGCCGGGCCAAGCCGCCCGCCAGCCGGCTCACCACCTCCCTCAGCTCCGAGAACGTCCAGGCCACCGACTCGCCGTCCTCGCGTTCGCCGATCACCGCCGGGAGGTCTCCCTGGCTCTCCACCCAGCGGTCGACGCACGCCGCCGACAGGTTCACCTGGCCGCCGACGAACCACCTTGCCCACGGCGCTCCCCGGGACAGGTCCATCACCTGGCGGTAGGGCTGGGTGAACGGGATGCCGAGATAGTCGACCACCGCGTCCCAGAACCACTCGGGGTCGTCGATCGAGCGGGCGTAGAGCTCGTCGTAGGTGGCGATGCCGTGGCGCGCCATGAAACGGGCCGTGTGGGTACGCGACGCCCTCTCCTCGTCGGGTCGCCATACGATCGGCTGGTCCATCACCCTCCTGTCCGTTCGCGTCACAGAGCGTATCCCGCCCGGCCGTCGAGATGACAACGGCACCGCCGGCCCCCGCTCTACGCTGAGCGGATGGCCGACCGACCCCGTGGCGAGATGGACTCCGGTTCGCTTCGGCGGGCGTCTTTGACGGTGGCGATCACCCTCGTGGGTGTCGCCGCCACCTTGTGGCTGCTGTTCCAGCTGCGCGGCCTCCTCTACATGATCTTCGTGTCGCTGTTCATCGCCGTGGCCTTGGAGCCGGCCGTCCAGTTCCTCGACCGAAGAGGCTGGCGGAGAGGGCTTGCCACCGGGGCGGTGCTCCTGGTGACGACCCTGCTCATCCTGGGTCTGTTGGCATCGGTGGTCCCGGCTGTCGTGGCCCAGGCGGCGGATCTGATCTCCTCGGTCCCCGAGTACATCGCCGCCATCGAGGACCAACTGGACCGGTGGCTGGACATCAGCCTCCTCGACCCCGAAGCCGAGCGCGAATTCTCGGGGCTGGGGGACCTCCTCCAGCAAGTGGGCTCGGGAGTCGCCGGTGGGATCCTCGGCATCGGGTCGACGGTGGTGGGCGTGATCTTCCAGGCCTTCACCATCGCCCTGTTCACCTTCTACATGGTGGCGGAAGGCCCCAAGCTGCGGCGCACCGTCCTGTCGTTCCTCCCCGCCGACCGCCAGCGGGAAGCGCTGCGGATCTGGGAGATCGCCGTCGACAAGACCGGCGGGTACGTCTATTCGCGGGTGATCCTGGCGTTCGTGGCCGGCGCGTTCACGATCGGCCTCCTGCTGGTGATCGGCGTCGACTACGCCCTGGCGATGGGGATCTGGGTCGGGGTCCTCAGCCAGTTCCTCCCCGTAGTCGGCACCTACGTGGGTGCGGCCCTCCCCGTGCTCGTCGCCCTGGCCGACGACTTCTGGAAGGCGGTGTGGGTCCTGGTGGGGCTGGTCGCGTACCAGCAACTCGAGAACCTCGTCATCGCCCCCAAAGTCACGTCGAAGACCATGGCGATCCACCCGGCCGTCTCGGTCGGCGCGATCATCGTCGGGGGGACGCTGATGGGAGCCACCGGGGTGGTCCTCGCCCTGCCGGTCGCCGCCATCATCCAGGCGGTGATCTCGACCACTATCGACCGCCATCAGGTCATCGCCGAGGCCGAGGACGTGACCGACGATCCGGGCTCGGGGTCGACACCTCTTGCGGATCGCGACCACTCCGGCGAGTAGTTGCGACCCCCATTCCCCGAGGTATATGCTCGCCCGCATGACGCAGCACCCCTGCGTCTCGTGTGCACCCAAGCAAGAGGGAAGATCCGATGAGAGCAACTAGAACGAGGGCGTCTTTTGTGCGCCTCTTCGCTCTTCTCGCCGTACTCGCGATGGTGGCCGCCGCCTGCACAGGCGGCGGAACCGCGGACACGACCGCGGACACCACCGGAGACACGACGGGGGAGACCACAGAGGAGACGACACCGCCCGACACCGGTGAGGACACGACTCCCGAGGACACGACCGGCGACACCGGCGGTGCCGGGGGCGAGTTCGACACCTACACGCTGGGCATCTTCCAGGACGTGACCACCGACAACGCCTGGAACATGCTGGACACCGCCGGCAACACGGTGTGGAACTCGTACTTCCTCGACCCCACCACCGCTTCGGCGTACCAGATCGCCCTGCCGGGCCTGGAGGTCGTACCCGAGCTGGCAGCGGGCGAGCTGCCCCCCGTCACCCAGGAGGGCGACGTGTGGGTCGGCGAGTTCACCCTGCGTGACGACGCCACCTGGTCCGACGGCGAGCCGATCACCGCTCACGACGTGGCGTTCACCTGGAACACCGCGGTGGAGTTCGAGCTGATCGGCAACTGGGAGGACTTCACGGACACCGACATCGTCACGAGCGTCGAGGCCGTCGACGACTACACCGTCCGTGTCACCTTCAACGCCGAGCCGGGCCTCGCCGTGTGGGGCTTGGGCAACAGCGTCCCGATGATGCCGATCATGCCCGAGCACTACTGGGGCCCGATCGTGGAAGAGGCCCGGGGCACGGAGAACCCGCGTGATACGCTGCTCGCCGCTTCGGGCGCCGAGGCGCCGGCGGCCGGTCCCACCGTCTTCGCCGACCGCCAGGAAGGCAGCTTCGCGGCCAGCAGCGCCAACCCGAACTACTTCGCCAAGGGCGAGGAGATGACCTCGGGTGACGTGACCTACACCGTCGGCCCGTTCGCCCAGAACTTCCAGTTCCCGCTCTACGGCGGTCAGGACCAGGCCGTTCTGGCTCTCGCCAACGGTGAGGTCGACCTCCTGCTGAACCCGTTGGGCATGCAGCAGGGCTTCCGTGAGCAGGTCGAGTCGAACCCGGACCTGACGGCCGTGGTCAACCCGACCAACGGCTACCGGTTCCTCGCCTTCAACCACGCCCGGGCTCCGATGAGCGATCCCGCGTTCCGTGACGCGTTCTCGATCCTCATCAACAAGGAGTTCGTCACCGAGCAGCTCCTCCAGGGCGTGGCCTTCCCGCTGTACGTGATCCTGCCGGAGGGCAACACCGCTTGGTACAACGAAGAGGTGGCCGCCCAGATCGCCGAGGAGCAGGGCGCCGGTCTCGACGACGACGCCCGCCGCGCCGAGGCGAAGCGGATCCTGGTGGAAGCCGGCTACAGCTGGGAGACCGAGCCCGGATGGGTCGACAGCGACGGCAACCTGTCGGACGAGCCGGGTGAGGGCCTCAGCTTCCAGCCCGGTGAGGGTCTGATCGACCCCGACGGCAACCCGATCGAGAGCCTGGAGTTGATCCACCCGACCGCCGGTTACGACCCGCTCCGCGCCACCTTCGGCAGCTACATCGCCGGCGTGGCCCAGGAGATGGGCATCCCGGTCGTGTCGGTGCCGACCGACTTCAACAAGATCGTTGCCGACGTGTTCACCGTGGATGAGAACAACGAGTACACCTCGCCGTTCGACATGTTCATCCTCGGTTACTCGCTGGGTAACCCGACCTTCCCGACGTTCCACCAGTCGTTCTTCGGGACGGACGCCAGCGACAACAACACGCAGTACAGCAACGAGGAATTCGATGCCGCGGCGGCGGCCTTCGCCTCCGCCAGCACGGTGGAAGAGGCGTACGATGCTCTGTGGGAGATGGAGCGCATCATCGCCCGCGACAAGCCGCACGTGCCTCTCTTCGACACCGGCATCCTGGAGTTCTACAACAACAGGGTCCAGTTCCCCTTCACCGAGACCCTGTCCGGGCTCCAGTTCGGCAGCGGCATGCAGGAGTTCGTGACCGCTCGCTGATCACGACGACCGAGTGTGAGGGCGGCTGCCCAGCGGCCGCCCTCACACCGCTTTCCGAGAGGGGACCAGCGCCTTGATCAGATTCCTCGCCCGCCGCCTGGTGCAGATGGCGCTTCTGTTCGTGGTGTTTCTGTCCATCGTCTGGCTGCTGCTCCAGGCGATGCCGGGGGACATCTCCGACACGCTGGTGGGCAATCCCGACATCCCGAGGGAGGTGCGCTTCGAGCTGCGGCAGCGTCTCGGGCTCGACCAGCCTCTCCACATCCAGTACATCACCTACATCACCAATTTTTTCCGCGGCGAGATGGGCGTCAGCTTCAGCCGTTACCCCGCCGACGTCTCCACCGTCATCTGGCAGCACCTGCCGCGGACCATCGTCTTGTTCCTCACCGCCACCGTCTTCGCCTTCTGGCTCGGCTTCAAGAGCGGCAAGCTGATCGCGTGGGGCCGGGGTGGCCGCTCCGAGCAGGCCTTCATCCTGGGCGGCGTGTTCCTGCAGACCGTCTTCTACCCCTGGTTCGCCATCGTGATGATGTGGGTGTTCGGCTTCTACCTGGGGTGGTTCCCCATCAGCCGGTTCATCGACGCCCGGCTCTGGCAGGGGTCGCCCTACGACGCCAACGACCTGTTCGAGCAGATGATCCTCTCCACCCTGCTCGTCACCGTGGTCTACGTGGTGGGGCGGGTGCTGATCAAACGCTTCGCCACCACCGTGACGATGGAGGCACGCCTCCGCCAGGCCCTCGTCCTGGTCACGGTCGGAGGCCTGATCCTGTTCTGGTACCTCCATCCCGCCCGGACATACGTGGCGGACATCGCCCATCACACGGTGCTGCCGGTGGTCACCTTGGGGCTGGTGACCTTCGGGGCGACGATGCTCCTCACCCGCAGCGCCATGCTCGAGACGTTGGGGGAGGACTACATCCTGACTGCCCGCGCCAAGGGCCTGCCCGACCGGGTGATCCGCGACCGGCATGCCGCCCGCAACGCCATGCTTCCCGTCACCACGTCGCTGGTGCTGTCGCTGGCGTTCGTGATCGGCGGCGGCATCGTCACCGAGTCCGTGTTCAGCTGGCCGGGCACGGGCCAGCTGCTCCTGCAGGCGGTGATGGTCTCCGACATCCCCCTCGCCGCCGGCATCCTCGCCGTCACCGGCGTGCTGGCGCTCGTCGGCCACCTGGTCGCCGACGTGCTCTACACCGTGCTCGACCCCCGGATCCGGATAACGTGAGGCACAACAGATGACCCTTGGCGAACCCACCCAGGTACAGCAAGAAGAGCCACAGCCGGTAGGGATCGAGCCTTCCGACTCCGCCGCCGCCGCCGAGCTCGTCAGGACCCCGATGTGGCGGGTGCGGCTCCGCCTCTTCCGGCGGTCGTTCGCCCGCAACTGGGCGCTGTTCCGGGAGAACAAGATGGGGATGTTCGGGCTCGTCCTCATCGGGATCTTCGCCTTGATGGCGATCATCCACCCGATCCTCATGTCCACCGTGTGGGACCCGAAGGTCTACGACCCGGTCACCGGCTACGACGCGGTGCTCACCGAGTACGAAGTCGTCGAAGAGGTCACCGACCCCACGACCCAGATCGAGGTGTCGGAGGCTCGGATCAAGCTGAACCCGACGATCAAAGTCGGCGACACCGTGCGCATCCCCGCCCAGCCGGCACCGCCCACTTGGACGGGGGAGAACCCCCACTACCTCGGCACCGACCCGCAAGGACGCGACATCCTCTCCCAGCTGCTCTACAGCACCCGGGCGGCGTTCTTCCTGGGGGCGGTGGCGGCTCTCACGACCGTGATCATCGCCACCACCGTCGGCTCGGTGGCGGCCTACTTCGGCGGCTGGATCGACGGCGGGCTGATGCGCTTCGCCGACCTCATCCTCCTCATGCCGCTGTTGCCGCTGCTGATCGTGATGAGCGCCGCCTTCGACATCAACATGGTGATGTTGGGCGTGTTGATCGGCATCCTGAACGGCTTCGGCGGCGTGGCCATCGTGCTCAAATCGCAGGCGCTGTCGATCAAGGTGAAGGCCTACATCGACGCCGCCAAGGTCGCCGGAGGGGGAGACTGGCACGTGATCTTCCGCCACATCGTGCCCAACGTGCTGCCCCTGTCCTTCCTCTACATGATGTTCGGTGTCACCGAGGCGATCGCCATCGAGGCGACGCTCTCGTTCTTCGGTCTCCTCAATGTTCCGATGACCTGGGGCGTGATGATCAACACGGCCCAGGCCAACGGATACCTGCTGAGCGGCACTCAATACTGGTGGTTGCTGTTCCCCGCCGGCCTCGCGGTCACCTTCCTCGCCTTCGCCTTCTTCATCGTCGGCCGAGGCATGGACGAGGTGATCAACCCGAGGCTACGTGCCCGCTAGCCCGAGGAGCCTCATGACGATCTCCGTAGCGAATCTCGAAACACGCCAGGTCGACCCCACCAAGCCGCTGCTCGAAGTCGACCGGCTGGTCATGCACTACAAGATCAAGGCAGGTGAAGTCTCCGCCGTCGAGGACGTCACCTTCACGGTCCACCAGGGAGAAGCGGTCGGCCTGGTGGGGGAGTCGGGATGCGGCAAGACCTCCGTGGCGCTGTCGTTGATGCGGCTGTTGCCCAACAACGCCGAGTACGTGTCGGGCCAGATCCGGCTCGACGGCGAGGACCTTTTGCAACTCACCGACGAGGAGATGCGGACCCGCCGCTGGAAGGACATCGCCATGGTGTTCCAGGGGGCGATGAACTCCTGGAACCCCGTGTACCGGGTGGGCGATCAGATCCGCGAGGTGCTCGACACCCACTTCCGGGGCCAGATGACCTACGAGCAGCAGCGGGAGCACATGGAGCGGCTCTTCGCCGCCGTGGGCCTGCCGGGGGAGATGCTCGACCGCTACCCCCACGAGTTCTCGGGGGGCATGCGCCAGCGGGCCGTCATCGCCATGGCGCTCGCCTGCAGCCCCCAGCTGATCATCGCCGACGAGCCGACCACGGCACTGGACGTGATCGTCCAGGACCAGATCCTCAAGGAGTTGAAGAGGATCCAGACCGAGCTGGGGATGTCGATCATCTACATCTCCCACGACATCGCCGTCATCGCCGAGGTCACCGACTCCCTGGGTGTGATGTACGCCGGGAAGCTCGTCGAGTACGGGCCGACCACCGAGGTGTTCGCCCGGCCCAAGCACCCCTACGCCTACCTGCTCTTGAAGTCGACGCCGTCGATCACGGGGCCGCGCCGGCAGTTGGCGCCGCTCGAGGGTGAGCCACCGGACTTGCTCGCCCCGCCGACAGGTTGCCGCTTCCACCCGCGGTGCCCGTTCGCCACCGAGCGCTGCGCCATCGAGGAGCCGCCGCTCGCCGACATCGGCGGGGGACACCGGGTGGCTTGCTGGCACTGGGAACAGGTACCCGATCTCGAGGAGGCCCTGCTGCGATGACCGTCTCGCCCGTCCGCACCAAGCCGCTGCTCGAGATCCGCGACCTCAAGAAGCACTTCCCGATCTCGCGGGGGCTGTTCCGCCGGCCGACCGAGTTCGTCCACGCCGTCGACGGGATCAGCTTCGAGATCGCCCCGGGGGAGAGCCTGGGCCTCGTCGGCGAGTCCGGTTGCGGGAAGTCCACCACCGGCCGGATGCTGGTGAAGCTGATGGAGCCCACCGACGGCACGATCGTCTTCCGCGACGGCGAGTACGAAAAGGACGTCGCCCACATCGGCCGCTCCGAGGTGAAGGAGTTCCGCTCGCGGGTCCAGATGATCTTCCAGGACCCGTACGAGTCGATGAACCCCCGCAGGACGATCTTCGACACGGTCTCCGAGCCTCTCGCCGTCCAGCACGTGGGAACCGTCCAAGAGCGCGAGGAGCGGGTGCTCGAGCTGCTGCGGATGGTCGGCCTGACCCCGCCGGAGAACTTCCTCTTCCGCTATCCCCACGAGCTGTCCGGCGGACAGCGTCAGCGGGTGGCGATCGCCCGGGCCCTGGTCATGAACCCCAGGTTCGTGGTGGCCGACGAGCCGACCTCGATGCTCGACGTGAGCATCCGCATCTCGATCATGGAGCTCATGACCAAGCTCGCCCGCGAGCTGGGGGTCTCCTACCTGTACATCACCCACGACCTGGCGGTCGCCCGCTACATGTGCGACCGGATCGCCGTCATGTACCTCGGCAAGATCGTCGAGATCGGCCCCACCGAAGAGGTGCTCGCCCGTCCCCGCCACCCGTACACCCGGGCGCTGCTGTCGGCGGTGCCGGTGCCGGACCCGACGTACCGGCGCACCCCGGTCGAGATCAAAGGCGGCATCTCCAAGGCGATCAACCCGGCGCCGGAGTGCCGGTTCATCGAGCGGTGCCCGTTCGCCGCCGAGGTGTGCCGCACCAACCCGCACCCCCCGCTCGAGGACAAGGGCGACAACCACGCCGTCGCTTGTTACCGGGCGGATGAGATCGCCTCCTGACCTGAGCCGGAGGCCGACATCCGACATCCAGGGACGGCGCGTCCCGTGGGTGGTGGCATTCCTCGCCCGCCGTCTGGCGTGGGCGGTCATCACGCTCGCCATCTATCTGACGGCGGTGTTCTTCTTCGTGCAGTGGTGGGTGCCGATCGACTTCTCGAGCCAGTTCGCACTCGGCGGCGGACAGGCTGACGCGGCCGCCCGCTTCGGGCTGGACCGGCCGCTACCCGAGAGATACGCCGAGTACATGGGCGGCCTGCTCACCGGTGACCTCGGGCAGTCCTTCTCCGGCCCGCCGGTGTCGGAGATGATCGCCGACGCCGCCCCGGTCACGATCCTCGTGTTCGCCGTCGGAGCGGTGATCGCCTACGTGGTGGGCGAGCTGTTGGGCCGGGTGGCGGCCTGGAGGAGGGGTACCGCCTTGGGGTCGGTCGTGTCGGTCCTGGGCGTCGTTTCGGCGACGGTGTTCCCGCCGTTCCTCGTCTTCCTGCTCGTTCGTTACCTCCGCCAGCCGATGGTGTCGCTCCGGAGGTTCCTGGGCCTCCCCACCGACTCCCTCGTCATCTGGCGCGATTCCCCGTTCGAGCCGAGCGAGGTGCTCGGCCTCGTGGCCCTGTCCCTCTTGGCAGCCGTCGTCGCCGGACTCCTGGTGCGGGCGTACGCCCACCGCCACCGGCTGCGCTGGCTGGCATTCGCCGCCTTCCCGGCCAACCTGGCAGCCGCGGTGGGGGCGCTGTTCGCAGCCGGCGTCGGTGCCGAGGCGATCGACCTCCTGTATCGGGTCGACTACACGACGTCGATCGGGTCCGGCAGCCCGGTGCTCGTGCTGCTCGGCGTCGTCCTGCTGTCTTTCGGTCAGGTGCTGTTCATGATGCGGGTCGGGATCGAGGACGAGAGTGACGAGTACTACGTCCTGTCCGCTCGGGCGAAGGGCCTCACCGAGCGGGAGGTGAGGGACGTCCACGTCGCCCGAAACGCCCTCATCCCCACTCTGGCGGCGTCGTTTCTCGCCTTGCCCACCCTCTTGGCGGGGATGGTCATCGTCGAGTTCGAACTCGAAGTGGATGGCCTCTCCAGCGTGTTCTTCGACGCCGTGGAGGTCCAGGACATACCCGTGATGATGGGGGTCCTGGTCGTGCTCGGGCTCCTCGGCATCGGTCTTCGGCTCGCCACCGACCTCACCATCGCCCATCTCGACCCTCGGCAACGGAGGGCGGCCGTATGAGCAGTCGTCCGCCCTCCACTCGACGGTGGAGGCAGGTCCGCAGCAACCCGAAGATCGCGATGGGTGCGGCGATACTGCTGTTCTTCGGCCTGGTGATCGCCGCCAACCCCTTGCTGTGGGCGACCGTCTGGAAGGGCCAGGAACGTCTCTACGACCCGGTGATCGGATACGACCACATGATCGTCCACCCTTCGGCGCCTTCGGCGACGCACTGGCTGGGAACGGACTCGCTCGGGCGGGACGTGACCTCGATGTTCACGCTGGCAGCCCGATCCAGTGTCGCGGTCGCCGTGGCGGCCGCGCTCGCCAGCGGTGCCGTATCCCTCGTCCTGGGCTCGCTCGCCGCGTATCACCGCAGGTGGGTCGACGCCGTCGTCACCCACATGAGCGATGCCATGGTCCTCCTGCCCGCCCTCCTCGCCGTGTGGATCGTCGGCGTCGGCCGTCCCGACGAGACGTTCGGGGCCGTGCAGGTCGGCGCCGTCTTCGGGTTGGTGTACGGGCTGGGACCGGCCACCGCCGCCGTGAGGGCCGCCGGATTGGTCGTGATGGCCAAACCGTTCGTCGAGGCGGCTCGTCTCGTCGGGGCCGGCGGTTACTGGACCATGTCCAGGCATCTGCTGCCGCATTTGATGCCCCACGCCGCCGTGCAAGCGATGATCGGCGTCACCGGCGCAATCGTCGCCGAGGCATTCCTCAACTTCCGCAGTGCGGTCGGGGGAGGCATCGGATTCGGTTACCTCGTCTACGAGGGTCTGACCTGGCAGGAGATGCTCGCCGGGCTGCGAGACATCCCCTGGTGGGTGTTGGGCACCGGCACACTGGGGATCACGCTCCTGGCCGCCGCCTTCTATCTGGTCGGCATCGGCTTGCGCGAAGTATTCGATCCCCGTGCCGTGCAGCAACGCCGGGTCGTCAGTCGCGCGGTGGGCTGATCCTCTCGACCACCACCGACCCCGAGATCTCGTTGTCGCCCCGCCCCGCCACGTAGACGGCCGGGCACGACATCGCCACCTCGAAGAGCGTCACTTCGGGGCTGAGCGCCATCGACTCCTTCGGCACGATCTCACAGTCATCGGCATTGACCGGAGTGGCGGTTCCGTCCCAGACCACTTCCGAGAGCCGGAGAACGCCGTCGGCGTATGAGAAGTGCAGGGCGTTCTCGCCGGCTTCCATCTCCAGGGAGTAGCCGGACTCCAGAAAGCCGGAGTCGGGATCGAGCCAGAGGGCGCTTTCGATCTCCCAAACGGAGCGGCCGACCCTCACTTCCCCTCCGACCGGGGGAACGTCGGTCATCACCATGGCCGCGGGGAGAGCGGCCACGCCGGCGACGGTGATGGTTGCCTTGTCCCGGATGTCGCGCACGTCGGGACAGTCGATTGCCACGGCGGCGACGCCGGCATCGGCATTCGCCGGGCCCGGCGTGATCGTGCATTCACCATCGTCGGGGAAGAACTCGAGGCCGTCGAACGCGAACTGCCGGATCACCAAGCTGGCGCCCTGGCCCTCGAAGAACATCCGCCCGTCGTCTCCTCCCAGCCCGAACGACGTCGGGCCGCTGACCGGCCCCTTCAGAGAGAAGGTCCCCTCCCGCTCTCCGGTGACGACGAGCTCTCCGCCGGGGGACACCGGGACGAAGTCCTCCAGCGCGACTGCCCCGGCCTCGGAGAACGTCGGCTCGCCCGTGACCAGCAGTGCCCGCAGCCCGAGGACGGAACCGGCCACGAGGGCGACCGACACGACGAGCACGGTCGATCCTCTCACATGGTGCATCTGGGGCATTGGAGCCTAGACGGCGCCCGCTATCGTCGCCTCATGCCCGGTCCGCTGAACGGTGTGCGCGTGATCGAGCTGGGCGGCATCGGCCCCGTCCCCCACGCCGGCATGGTCCTCGCCGACCTGGGGGCGGAAGTGATCGAGGTCGTCCGCCCGGGTGCCGCCCTCGACATCCGCGACGTGCTGCGTCGGGGAAAGAAGTCGGTGGCGGTCGACTTGAAGAGCCCGGAAGGGGTCGCCGCCGTCCTCCGGCTGGTCGCCGGCAGTCACGTGCTCATCGAAGGCTTCCGGCCGGGTGTCGCCGAGCGGCTCGGCGTCGGCCCCGACGAGTGCTTCGCCGCCAACCCCCGCCTCGTCTACGGGCGGATGACGGGTTGGGGCCAACAAGGGCCGCTGGCCGACCGGGCCGGCCACGACATCGACTACATCGCCGTCTCCGGGGTGCTCTCGTCGGTAGGGCCGCAGGGCCATCCCTACCCCCCTCTCAACCTCGTCGGCGACTTCGGAGGAGGGTCGATGCTCCTCCTCGTGGGGGTGCTCGCCGCCCTCCGCCACGCCGATGAGACCGGAGAGGGCCAGGTGATCGACGCCGCCATGGTCGACGGCTCGGCCCTGCTGATGGCGATGCACCACGGAGCGGTCGCCGCCGGATGGTGGACCGGAAGGAGGGGAGAGGAGCTGTTCGACGGTTCGGCGCCGTTCTACACCACGTACCGGACGGCAGACGACGAGTGGGTGGCGGTGGGGGCGCTCGAACCGCAGTTCTTCCAGGAGCTCGTCGAGGGCCTCGGGCTCGACCTCGCCGACCTCCCTGCCCAGATGGACCGGGAAGGCTGGCCCGAGATGCGGCGGGTGTTCGCAGAGAGATTCGCCCAACGGACCCGCGCCGAGTGGGAGGAGCACTTCGCCGGCTCCGACGCCTGCGTGGTCGGCGTCTACTCGATGACCGAAGCGCCCCGCCACCCGCATCTCGTCGACCGAGGGACCTTCGTGGAGGTCGACGGCGTGATCCAGCCCGCTCCCTCCCCCCGGTTCTCCGCCACCCCCGCCGGACCGCCCGGGCCGATACCGGCGCCGGGTGAGCACACCTCAGAGGTCTTCACGTCCGGTCCGACGGGGGAGGGACGCGGGGGGTACTCTGCGCAGCCCGGAGAAAGGAGCTGACGACGATCAACTTCGACGGTCGAGTCGCCATCGTCACCGGCGCCGGAGGAGGACTGGGCCGCGCCTACGCCCTGGAGCTGGCCAGGCGGGGGGCGGCGGTGGTCGTCAACGACATCGGAGGGGCCGTGGACGGCACCGGCTCTTCCACCCGCGCCGCCGATGGTGTGGTCGAGGAGATCCGAGCCGCCGGAGGGGAAGCCGTGGCCGACTACGGGTCGGTGGCCGATCCGGAGCAAGCCGCCCAGACCGTCCGGACGGCGATCGAGAGCTTCGGGTCGGTCGACATCGTGATCTCCAACGCCGGGATCCTGCGCGACCGCAGCTTCGCCAACATGACGCTCGACGAGATGAACGCCGTCGTCGACGTCCACCTGCGCGGGGCGTTCCACATCTCCCTCCCCGCCTATCGCCACATGAAGGAGAAGGGGTACGGCAGGTTCGTGTTCGTGTCCTCCAACGCCGGAATCCTCGGCAACTTCGGACAGGCCAACTACGGAGCCGCCAAGATGGGGCTGGTCGGGCTGTCCAACGTCCTGGCGATCGAAGGCGCCAAATACGGCATCAAGTCGAACGTCGTCGCCCCCGTCGCCGCCACCCGCATGACCCAGGACCTGTTGGGTCCGTTCGCCGAGAAGCTCGACCCCGAGCTGGTGGCGCCACTGGTGGCCTATCTCGCCTCCGAGGACTGTGAGGTAACCCACGAGGTCTTCTCGGCGGGCGGCGGGCGCTTCGCCCGCTTCTTCGTGGGACTGACCCCCGGCTGGGTGGCGCCGGAAGAAGTCGAAGCCGAAGACATCGCCGAGCACCTCGCCGAGATCCGCGACACCGAGGGCTTCCACATCCTGTCGAGCGCCACCGAAGAGCTCCAACTCCTCGGTTCGATCCTAGAGGGGACCGCCTCATGACCTACGAAGAAGAGGCCGCCGCCGTCGGAGAAGCCCTCGACCGGCTCCTCGCCGACCACGACCCAGCGGACGAGACCGCGTTCTGGGGTGCCCAATTCGACGCCGGCCTCGCCTGGGTGCACTTCCCTCCCGGCTACGGCGGGCTCGGCGTGTCGCCGGCCCTCCAGGCCCTCGTCCATGAGCGCCTCGACGAAGCCGGTGTGTCCCGCGCCAACCAGTCGCGCAACGTCATCGGATACGGCATGGGGGCGCCCACCGTCGTCGCCCACGGCACCGAGGAGCAGAAGCGGAGGTGGCTGCGGCCGCTCTTCACGGCGGAGGAGATCTGGTGCCAGCTGTTCTCCGAGCCCTCGGCGGGCTCCGACGTGGCCGGCCTCGCCACGCGGGCGGTCCGCGACGGCGACGAATGGGTCGTCAACGGCCAGAAGGTGTGGACCACGCTCGCCCACACCGCCAAGTGGGGAATGCTGCTCGCCCGCACCGACCCCGACGTGCCCAAGCACAAGGGCCTCACCTACTTCATCATCGACATGGACCAGCCCGGTGTCGAAGTGCGGCCCCTGCGCCAGATCACCGGGGAGGCGGAGTTCAACGAGGTCTACTTCACCGACGCCCGCGTCCCCGACGCCTATCGGCTCGGCGAGGTCGGCGAAGGGTGGAGGGTGGCACTCACCACCCTGATGAACGAGCGAGTGGCGATCGGGTCGGCGGTCCCGGGCAGGGGAGAAGGGGCCATCGGCATGGCCGTGGACCTGTGGAAGTCCCACGGCGGCGACCCGGTCGCCCGGGACGAGCTGATGCGGCTGTGGGTCGAGGCCGAGGTCCTCCGCCTGACCAACGAGCGGGCCGCCCGGGCCCGCCGTGCCGGAACCCCCGGGCCGGAGGGCTCCACCGCCAAGCTCCACTGGGCCGACCTCAACAAGCGCATCTACTCGTTCTGCGTGGACCTGATGGGCCCCGAAGGGATGCTGTATCCCGAGACCTACGCCTTCCGGCTCCCGGACGAGACGGCTATGGGACGCCGCAGCCCGCAGATGAACTACCTGCGCGCCCGGGCCAACTCGATCGAAGGCGGCACCTCGGAGATCATGAAGAACATCCTCGGAGAACGGGTGCTCGGCCTGCCCGGCGAGCCCCGGGTGGACAAGGACCTCCCCTGGCGGGAGGTGAGGCGGGGTTGAGCCCGCGGGTCCTCGTCACCCACCGGCTGCCGGCCGGCGCCGACGAGGCCCTCGATCCCGCCTGGGAGGTGTGGCCGGGAGACGGCCCCATGCCCCGCCACGAGCTGCTCCGGGCGGTCGGCGACGTGGAAGGCCTCCTGTGCATGCTGGTCGACTCGATCGACGCCGAGCTCATCGCCGCCGCCCCGAAGCTGAGAGCCATCTCCCAGATGGCGGTGGGCGTGGACAACATCGACCTGGAGGCGGCGACCGCCGCCGGGATCCCGGTGGGCCACACACCCGGCGTGCTGACCGAGACGACCGCCGACACCGCCTTCGCCCTCCTCGCCGCCGCCACCCGACGGCTCCCCGAAGGCCGCGACGATCTGATGGCGGGACGGGTGGGGGAGTGGGACCCCGATTACCTGCTCGGTGGCGACCTGTGGGGGACGACGCTCGGCATCGTCGGAATGGGCCGGATCGGCCGGGCCATAGCCAGGCGAGCCACGCTCGGCTTCGACATGCGGGTCCTCTACACATCCCGGGGCCCGAAGGAGCTTCCGTTCCCCGCCGAGAAGGTGTCCCTCCCGGAGCTGTTGGCCCGGGCCGACCACGTCGTGTTGGCCGCGGCGCTCACTCCCGACACCCGCCACATGATCGACGCCGGCGCCCTGGCGCGGATGCGGGACGGCGCCACCCTCGTCAACATCGCCCGGGGCGGGCTCATCGACCACGACGCCCTCACCGAAGAGGCGCGCCGGGGGAGGCTGCGGATCGCCCTGGACGTGACCGAGCCGGAGCCTCTGCCTGCCGATCACCCGTTGCTGCACCTGCCCAACGTCCTCGTCGTGCCGCACCTCGGGTCTGCCAGCGTGTCGACGCGCCGGGCGATGGCCCAGATGGCGATCGAAAACCTCGAGGCGGCGCTCGCCGGGCGGCCTATGCCGGCTTGCGCCAATCCCGAAGTGTTCACCTGAGCGGCGAGCCGTCGGCGGGAGCGAAGATCGCCCACTCGTACCGGCCCCTGCCAGCCCACCGGCGGCAGCCGTATACCATCGGCGCACTTGGAGAGGAGAAGTGGCTTGACCGATGTGTTTGCCGCCAGGTCCGTAGCCGAGAACCCGTCGGCCGAAGAGCTCCGGCAGTGGGCGCTCGAGCTGATGCCCCGGGTCAGCGTCACCGAGTTCGACAACATCAACTACCAGTCGGAGGTGACGAGCCGGCTCAACCCCTCGACGTTCTTCGTGTCGGACGTCGACATCGAGAAGAACCGGATCAGCCGGGAAGAGGCCGCCGAGTGGGCCCGCCGCCAGAACGAGTACCTGGCCGACAAGGACGTGATCGTGATCGAGGGCTATATCGGCCCCGACCCCCAGTTCCGCACCGGGTGCCGCCTCGTCATAGAGAAGACCCAGGCGAACATCGCCGCCATGCAGAGCCACCTCTATTTCCCGCCCGACGACGAGTGGCGGCCCGAGTTCACGGTCGTCTACACCCCCGGGCTGCCCGCACCCGGCAAGCCCAACGACCGCCTGATCATCGTCGACCTCGACAACTGGGTGACCCGGGTGTTCGGATCAGACTACTTCGGGGAGTCGAAGATGGGCGGCCTGAGGATGTGGAACCGCCTCGTCTACGACCGAGGGGGCCTGGCGCTCCATGCCGGGCTCAAGACCTTCCCCGCCGAGAACACCCCCGACGGCAAAGAGCACTCGATGCTCATCATCGGGCTGTCGGGCACCGGCAAGACGACGACCACGTTCCGTCGCCAGCTCGGTTCGCTGCCGGTCCAGGACGACTTCGTCGCCCTCATGCCGGGAGGGAAGATCTACACGACCGAGAACGGGTGCTTCGCCAAGACGTTCGGGCTCGACCCCGACGACGAGCCGACCATCTACGCCGGAGCCACCCACCGCGACGCCTGGCTGGAGAACGTGGCGGTGGGCCCCGACGGCAAGGTCGACTTCTTCGACGACAGCTACACCGCCAACGGGCGCTGCACGTTCCCCCTGTCACACATCGAGCATCGCAGCCCGCTCGACGTGCCCCCCGCCCGGTACCTGCTGATCCTCAACCGCTCCGACCACATCATCCCCGCCGTGGCGCGGCTCAGCCGGGACCAGGCGGCCGCCTACTTCATGCTGGGCGAGACCAAGGGCACCTCTGCCGGCGGCGCCGCCGAGGCGGGCAAGAGCCTGCGCGTGCCGGGCACCAACCCGTTCTTCTTCAACGACGACGCCTGGCAGGGCAACCGCCTCCTGGAGCTGCTCGACACCATGCCCGACCTCGAGGTGTACTTGATGAACACCGGCCAGGTCGGGGCGGCCGGCGACGGCGACGACCGGGCCAAGAAGGTGCGGATCTCCGACTCGTCGGCGATCGTCAGCGCCATCGTGTCCGGTGCCATCGAGTGGGAGACCGACCCCGACTTCGGGTACGAGGTGGCCGCCTCCGTGCCGGGCGTCGACGACATCGAGCTGCTGCAGCCCCGGCGGCTCTACGAGCGGCAGGGGAGAGGGCTGGAGTACGAGAGCCTCGTCGAGCGCCTGACCACCGAGCGGCGCCAGTACCTCGCCTCCTACACCGACCTCGACCCCGCCATCCCCGCCGGCCTGTAGATCACGCCACGTCGGGCTGCACCGCCAGAAGCAGCCCGCTGCGCAACTGCACGGTCGCCACGGGGGCGGTGAACACGTTGGAGACGCCCCACGTCGACCCGGGGTGGATGGTGGCGTCGTCCAGATTCCAACGCAGCCCGGTGGTCGTCACCCCGACCGCCGGGCCGTGGACCGCCAGCAAGGTGAGGAGCGAGCCGACCGTCCCGTGCAGCGTCACGCCGGCGCGGATGACCCGGACCCGGCCGCGGGCGGCGACCCACTCCAGATCCACGCCCGCCCACCGATCGGAGGTGAGCAAGAGAATCGTCCCCAGCAGGTGGTCGAAGCGGCCTCCCTGGCCCCCGATGACCACGATCCGGTCGGGGTCGCGCCGCAACGCCGCGGTCAACGCCAGGTCGAGATCCGTCGAGTCCTTGTCGGGGGAATGGCTCTCGATCTCGGCCTTGGTGGCCGCCAGTCCCTCCGGGCTCACCGAGTCCAGGTCCCCCACCACCAGGTCCACGTCGAGGCCCCACGACAACGCCGTGTCCAAGCCGGAGTCGGCGGCGATCAGGTAGGCGTCGTCGGGTATCTCCCCCGCCAGGGAGGAGGGGAGAGGCTCGCCACCGGAGAAGATCACCACCGTCATGAATGACAAAATCGTCTTACGCGCACATCTGCGCGTAAGACCTCGACCTCAACTCGAACTCGAGGGTTCAGAGCCATCGCTCCAGCCATCCCAGCACCTCGGCGTACCAGCGGATCGAGTTGGATCGGCGCAGAACCCAGTGGTTCTCGTCGGGGTAGGACACCAACCGGGCGGGAACCCCCTTGGCGGCCAGGATCCCGTACAACTCCAGACCCTGGTCCACCGGCACCCGGGCGTCGCGGTCGCCGTGGATCACCAACGTCGGCGTGGAGAACCCCTTGGCGTGGGCGATGGGGCTGAACCGGTTGACGGTGTCGATGTCGTCCCAGGGCACCGATCCGAATGCCCGTTCGAGGCTCCGCACGATGTCGCTGGCGTACATGGCCGGAAGGTCGGTCACGGCTGCATGGGCGACGACACAGGCGTAGCGGTCCGTCTGTGACGTGATCCAGGCGACCAGGTAGCCGCCGTAGGAGCCGCCGGTCACGGCCATCCGCTCCGGGTCGGCCAGCCCGGCGGCGACGAGATGGTCGGTGGCGGCTTCGATGTCCCGGTAGGGGAGATCGCCCCAGGCACCGTGGATGGAGCGGGCGAAGGAGTCGCCCCAGCCGGTCGACCCGTGGAAGTTCACCAACGCCACGCGATAGCCCGACGCGGCCACCACCTGGGAGTTCCATCGCCAATGCCAGGCGTCACCGAAGGAGCCGTGGGGCCCGCCGTGGATCATGTGCACGAGGGGAAGCGCCTCAGACGGGTCCGCACCCGGCGGGTCCACGAGGAACATCTGGACCGGGTCTCCGTCGGCGCCTTCGAAATGGATCTCGCGCACCTCGCCCATCTGCAGGTCCCGACATGCCTCGGCGGTGAACGACGTCACCGGTGAGGCCGAATCCCCGATGCGGTGGACTTCCGGAGGGGAGGTGAGGGAGTGGGAGAGGGCGTAGACCGTCCCATCCGAGGTCTGGACCGGATCGGTCACCCACCCGTCCGAGGTCAACGCATCGGGCCCGTCTGCGCCCTCGGGAAGCCGCCACAGCCGGCAGCGGGCCCGATCCTCGGCGACGAAGAGGAGGGACCCGTCGGCGGCGAAAGTCCATCCTTCCGGCGAGCGGTCCCAGCCGGCCAGGAGCTGGCGCTCCTCCCCGGTCTCCAGGTCGTGGCGGAACAGGAGCATCGGGCTGGCGTAGTAATCGGGCTCTTCCTGGTACCCGTAGACCAGGGCCTTCCCGTCGGGGGTGAAACGGGGCCGATGGCTGTTGCCCACCCGCCCCGCGTCGATTCGCCTCGGCTCCGTCCCGTCGGGCCGCACCAGGAAGATCGACCAGCTGACGTCCCGGTGGGGCGGCTCCGAGTCGTCCATACACAGAGCGATCAACGAGCCGTCGGGGGAGACGTCGATGTCGTCGATCGGCTGGAAGCTGTTGGGCCACCGCCAGAACCGAGTGGATCCCGGGGTGAGATCGACCACATCACCGGAGTCGGGGTCGATCACCACCGGGTGGTAGACGTGATCGAGCCACGAGTCCCAGTAGCGGTAGACGACGTTCTCGGTGGCCCGGGCGGTCACCCTCTCGTCCTTCTCGTGGGCCCGGGTGGCATCGAGGTCGGGATGGTCCGCCCACAGGGTGGCGAGAGCTATGAGGCGGCCATCGGGCATCCATCGCACACCGACCGCCCCGAGCGGGAGCTCGGTGACCATCTCGGGCTCGCCTCCGTCGAGCCGCTGGACGTGCACCTGGTCGTGGCTGCCCACCTTCTTGAGGAAGGCGATGCGGGATCCGTCGTGGGAGGCCGCCACCGACGACAGCCGGCCCGAGGCGTAGCGGCGGAGCTCGCCCGCGCCGGGGTCCACCCGATAGAGGGTCGTGGTCGGGTCGTCGGTGTCGGGGTCGTATTCGGTGACGGGCACGATCAGCGTGTGGTCGCCGACCGCCACTGGGGCGCCCACACGGGGAATCGACCACATCTTCTCCGCCGTGAGGTACTGCATGGGACCGATGTTGGCACACGCCCGTGCCCGCCCGGACGACCGGTTTTGTGTGAGTTGCCAGGTGGGGTACTTTCGCTCAAGTCCGCCCGCCGGGATGGCGATCTAGGAAGTCGACTCTCCTTCGTCCGAGACGTCCGTTCCGGGCCCCTCGGTCACCGCGGCCGGTGAGAGGGCCGACATGGGCCGAGTCCGACCGCCCGTCCTCAGAGCAATCCGAGTTCCCAGCATGTCCACCACCATCTCCTCCTGCAAACGGTTCCCGACGGCGAGGGACCGCCATGGGTGAGTCCCGGCTCCGTCGCCTCGTGGCGTTCCTGCGCCGCCGCCCCTGGCTCCTGGTCGTCGCCGCCGGGATCGTGGTCGTCTCGGTAGTCGCCGTCTTCGCCTCGAGGGAGCGAACCGTGACGTTCACCGAGACCGAGTTCATGGCCGCCCTGTCCAGCGGCGCCGTGGAAGAGGTGAACATCAGCCCCAACACCCGGACGGTGTGGGGGACCGGCCACGACGAAGAGGGCGCCTTCACCTACCGCTACCGGTACCTCGAGGCCGCCGAGGAGTCTCTCCTGGCTCAGCTGCGGGTCCACGCCCCGGACTTCCGGGTGCAGCCGCCGCAGTCTTCGGCGGCCGACATCGCCGCCACCCTGGTGCCGCTGGCGCTGCTCGCCTTCGTCGCCTGGTTCGTCGTCACCCGGGCCCGTTCGGGCGGGGTGGCGGTCTCGGCTCGCGCCACCCGGCCGGCGGACGTCCCCGACTTCGGGTTCGAGCGCCTGGGCGGTCTCGACGAGGCGATCGTCGAGGTGTCGGAAGTCGTCGACTTCCTGTCGGATCCGGAGCGGTTCGAGCGCCTGGGCGCCAAACCCCCGCGCGGGGTGCTGCTCGAAGGGCCCCCCGGGACCGGGAAGACCGCGCTGGCCCGCGCCGCCGCCGCCGAGGCGAAGGTTCCGTTCTTCGCCGTCTCGGCCTCGGAGTTCGTGGAGATGTTCGTCGGGGTCGGGGCCAAGCGCGTGCGCGACCTGTTCGAGCGGGCCGCCAAGGCGGCACCGGCGGTGATCTTCATCGACGAGATCGACGCGGTGGGGCGGCGTCGCGGCGCCGCCGTCGGGAACGGCAACGAAGAGCGGGAGAGCACGCTCAACCAGCTCCTCACCGAGATCGACGGCTTCCGCAGCAACCGGCAGCCGATCGTGGTCATGGCGGCGACCAATCGCTCCGACGTGCTCGACCCGGCCCTGCTGCGCCGGTTCACGCGTCACATCCACGTGGGGCTGCCCGACCGGGCCGGACGCCAGCGGATCCTCGAGATCCATCTCCAGAACGTGAAAGCCGCCCCCGGCATCGACGTCGCGTCGCTCGCCGCCCGCACGGTGGGGTTCTCCGGGTCCGATCTCGAGCGCCTCGTCAACGAGGCAGCGGTGTTCGCCGCCCGCACGGCCGACAGCCAGGTCACCGACGACCACCTGGAGGCGGCCTTCGACCGCATCGTGTTGGGCCTGGAGCGTCGCTCCGCCGTGCCCACCGAGCGCGATCGCCGCATCGTCGCCTATCACGAGGCGGGTCACACCATCTGCGCTTACGTCCAGCCCGACGCCGACCGGCCCCACAAAGTGTCGGTCGTCCCCCGCGGTCAGGCGGGAGGCGTGACCCACTTCACCCCTCCCGAGGGCTCTTTCATGACGCGCCGACGGGCCCTGGCGTCGCTGCGGGCGATGATGGGTGGGCGGGCGGCCGAAGAGATCCTCCTCGGCGACGACATCACCTCCGGCGCCGCCCACGACTTCGCCTCCGCCAGCCAGCTGGCCCGTGAGATGGTCACCAACTACGGCATGGGGAGCCTGGGGCCGATCTTCATCCACGACCAGGCCCAGCCCCTGGCGCCGGAGACTGCCCGCAGGATCGAAGAGGACGTCGCCCGCCTGCTGTCCGAGGCGCTGGAAGACGCCCGTCGGATCGTCACCGAGCACCGCGACGCCCTGGAACGGCTCGTCGCCGCCCTCCTCGAGGAAGAGACACTCGACGAAGAGCGGATCGCCGAGGTCATCGGCGACGCCGCCGCCTGATCACCGATCGGGTCTCGGGGCGGTACCCTGGTTACGTGGCCATCGGAGTACTGACGAGCGGAGGAGATGCCCCCGGCATGAACGCCGCGATCCGGGCGGTGGCCAAGGTCGCCGCGGCCCGGGATACGCCGGTGTGGGGCATCATCAACGGATTCGACGGGCTGATCGACGGTCGCTTCCGGCCGCTGACCCGCCGGGCCGGCAAGGGGGCGGCGCTCAGCCCGATGCCCGACGTCGAGTACGCCGGTGGGCTGGGTGGAACCGTCCTCGGCACGGCCCGCTCGCCCCGGTTCATGACCCGGGAGGGCCGGTCCCAAGCCGCCGCCACCTACGAGGAGTACTCGCTCGAGGGCCTGATCGTGATCGGCGGCAACGGCACCATGGAGGGCGCCCACCACCTGTACCTCGAGCACGGCGTCAGGGTGGTCGGCATCCCCGCGTCGATCGACAACGACATCGGCCTCACCCGCGAGTCGATCGGGGTGGACACCGCCCTCAACACCATCGTCGAGGCCTGCGACCGGATCTCCGACACCGCGGCTTCCCATCACCGAGCGTTCATCGTGGAGGTGATGGGGCGCAACTCGGGCTACCTGGCGATGGCCGCCGCCGTGGCCACCGCCGCCGACGCCGTCCTGCTCCCCGAGCAAGGGCGGGGCCCCGACGAGATCGTCAAAGCCGTGGTCGACGTCCTCCACCAGAGCTTCGATGCCTCCCGGGAGAAGCGGCGGGTGCTGATCCTCAAGGCGGAAGGCGTGCAGATCCCCACCGAGGAGCTGGTGGACCGGGTCCGCCAGGAGATAGGATCCGACGAGATCGAGATCCGGGGGACCATCCTCGGCCACATCGTCCGGGGCGGCAACCCCTCTTTCCGGGACCGGCTCATCGCCGGCCGGTTCGGCCTCGTTGCCGTCAACGCCGTTCTCGACGGCCACACCGACGTGATGGCCGGATGGAACATCGAGGAGCAGAACGGGATCCCGACCAGCGACACCTGGATCAAGCTGTTCCCCATCCCCGACGTGATCGCCGAGACCGAAGCCCTCCTCGACGGCTCGAGCCACGTGACGATCGACCGGGTGCGGAGGATGGAGGAGATCCACGGGGTCCTCTCGATCTGACCCAGATTTCCAACACGGCGCTGTGTGAAATACCCGGGGGCCGGTACACTGGGCTGACCGATGAGCGAATCCACCACCACCCACGCCAGCACCGATACGGCCACCCGCGTCATGAGCATCGCCCCGGACGCGCTCGAGATGATCATCACACTGCGCGATCAGGAGCCGGGGGACGAGGAGTACGCCCTGCGGATCGCCATCCGGGGGGTGATGGGGCTCCAGTTCAACTACGACCTCGCCTTCGTGCCCGTCGCCGACCGGGCCGAGGACGAGCGTCTCGAGTACCACGGTGACCTGGCGGTCATCATCCCGGAAGCCGACGTTCCCAACCTGCAGGGGGCGGCTCTGGAGTTGTCGCCCCAGGGGCTGACGATGAACAACCCCAACACCCCGGCGCCGCCTCCGATGGCGGCCCCCAAGGGCGACCTCACCGGCCCCCTCGCCGAGAAGGTCCAGCAGGTCCTCACCAACCAGGTCAACCCGGCGATCGCCGCTCACGGCGGCGCCGCCGAGCTCGTGTCGGTCGACGGCGACACCGCCTACCTGCGGATGCTGGGCGGGTGCCAGGGCTGCGGACTGGCGGCGGCCACCCTGCGCCAGGGCATCGAGCGGATCCTCAAGGAAGCCATCCCCGAGCTCGGCCAGGTGGTCGACGTCACCGACCACACCGCCGGCACCAACCCCTACTACTCCTGAGCCGCACCGCGCCCGGGCATCGGGCGGGGTATCGCTAGACCACGGCGAGGGAACCTGCGAGTCTTTCCGGACGTCTCATGCCCGTGGTCAGAATCTTTCTCGTGGCAGCGCTCGTCGTGGTGCCTGCCTTGGCTTCACATACCCAATCGACCGATGCCCTGTCGACGAGGCCGGGCCACCCGGCGGTGGCTGCCCAGACCAGCCAGGCGCCGTCCGGCCCGGACCTCTCGGTCGAAGTCGGCCTCGGTGGGTACAGCCCTCCCGACCAGCCGACCCAGATATCGGTCACGATCTCCAGCCCGCTGCTGATCAGCGGCCGGATGCGCGTCAGCGGGGCGGGCATCTCCGTCTCGCGGCCCATCGAGGTCCCGGCCGGCTCGGAGCATCGCTACGACCTCACGATCCCGGCGCTCGCCGACGGGTCGCGGCTGCAGCTCGAGGTCCTGGCCGGAGACGGCGAGCGCATCGCCCGGGAGCAGGTCGCCATCCGCCACCCCGGCCAATCCGAGCTCGTGGTGGGCGTGGTCGGCGCTCCGGAGCTGGTCGACACCCTCAGCAGGGTCCGCGGCGTGGTCACGGGGCGTCCGGTGGTGGCGTTCGCCGTCTCCGACGACATCACGCCTTCCCAACTCGCAGTCGTCGACTACCTCGTGATAGGCAGAGGAGGCGAAGCGGCGCTGGAGGCGGCGCTGGAGTGGGCGGACGGCGGGGGAGCGGTCGTCGTCGATGCCTCGCTGGCGCCCTCGATCGGCCCCACCGTGCCGATGGGGCCGGACGGCGTGAGCCGGCGGGCCGAGGGGAACGGAGCTGTGATCGTCGTGGAGTCGCTGGCCTCACGCAGCGACTCCGACTGGTCTGCCATCCTCCGGCCGGTCCCCCTCGACCTCGCCACGATGCCCGGCTGGCAGTTCAACGACCCGACGGCCCTGTTGCGGTCGGCATCGGAGGCGGGGTCGCGTCAGGTGCCGGAGATCCCGTGGCTGCTGGGCGCCATCCTGGCTTTCGCCGTCGTGGTCGGGCCCGTGAACTTCTTCGTCCTGTCCCGTATCGGGAAGCGGGATTGGGCGTGGGTCACGATCCCCGCCCTGTCGGTGATCGCCGTCGCCGGCTTCTGGGTGGCGGGCCGCCAGCGGATCGCCGGCACCAACCTCACCCATGCCTCGGTCGTCGTCGACGACGGCGGGGTGGTCGCCGAGTCGGCGGTCATGGTGGCCGCCGGTGTCGCCGGCGAGAGGCGCCTGACCTTCGATGGCGGGACCGTGTTCCCCGAGCCGTCCCTGTTCGGGTCGGCGGCGACGGAACTGCGTCTGGAAGGAGAGGGAACAGCCACCCTCGAACTGGACCAGCTCGGGTTCACGGGGGTGGGGATCCTCCGCTCCGACCCGGGGATCCCCCTCCCCGTCGTCACGGTGGTCGACGGCCAGCTGACGGTCGAGAACCGGTCGCCGTTCGATTTCTGGGCGTGGGGCGCCATCCACGGGAGCTCTTCGACGCTCGGAAGCGGGGAGCTGGCTGCCGGCTCCTCGGCATCCGTGGCGGTCCCACGGGCAGGAGGTGATTTCGGCATGACCTTCGTGGACGCCCTGATGAACCGCGACCGGATCTGGGAGGATCCCGCCCTGGCCAACAGCCTCTGGCCCTTGAGCGAGGTGCTGTGGACGAAGACCAATGACGACTCCATCTATTTCGTGGGCATCACCGGCGATTTCCAGCCGGGGGTGTCGGTCGCGGACGGGCCCACCGAGATCCCCGGCCAGACACTGGTGCTGTTGGAGGCGGGGGACGCCGAATCGGGCTCGTCCTCGTCGGCGCCGGCCAGCGTGGTCGGGGTCGGGTTCATCAACTGGCTCGACTGGGGGTTCCAGAAGGTGGTGTCGACCGACGAGATGACCGTGCGGTTCCGGTTACCCGACCCGGCGCTGGAGGTGCGTCTGGCGGCCGAGCACCGCTTCGGGGTGGCCCCAGCGGGGTACGAAGTCTGGAACTGGGAGACGGAGGCGTTCGAGCCGTTCGAGGTCGCCGACCCCTTGCCGCCCCAGGCCGTCTCCCCCGACGGGGAGGTGTACGTGCGATTGATCGGCGAGAACCAGTTCGGGGACAACCCGATGAGCCCCGCCGACCTGTCCCTCGTGTGGGAGGCGTCGTGATCGAGCTGCGGTCCGTGGAGAAGCGTTACGGGAGCGTGATGGCCCTGCGGGGCCTCGACCTGACCGTTCCGGAGGGCAGCGTCTTCGGCTTGATCGGGCCCAACGGCGCCGGGAAGACCACCGCCATGCTGATCCTCAGCTCGCTGTTGGCCCGCGACGGCGGGTCGGTGCAGGTGGCGGGCGCCGACCCCCAGAGAGACCCAAAGACGGTGCGCCGTCACCTCGGCTACATGCCCGACTTCTTCGGGTTCTACGAGAGCCTCAATGCCTACGAGTACCTGGAGTTCTTCGCCGCCGTCCAGGGGGTGCCGCCCGCCCGACGCCGGGGCGTGGTGCTCGATCTCCTCGCCCTGGTCGACCTGTCGCACAAGGCCGACGCCGACGTCAACACCCTGTCCCGGGGGATGAAACAGCGCCTGTCCCTCGCCCGTGCCCTCATCCACGACCCCCAGCTCCTCGTGCTCGACGAGCCGGCGTCCGGGCTGGATCCCCGGGCGAGGGTGCAGCTCCGGGAGCTGATCGCCGAGCTCCATCGGATGGGCAAGACCATCCTCATCAGCTCCCACATCCTGTCCGAGCTGGAGGGAATCTGCACCCACATGGGGGTCATCGACGAGGGCGTCGTCAAGGCCCAAGGCGACATGGAAGCGATCCGCGGGGCGTTCACCGGGTCGCGCCGGGTCCGGGTGCGGCTGGCCGACGGCGACGTGGACCGAGCCCTCGACCTGCTCGGCGCCCATCCCGAGGTGGCGGAGGCCTCGGTCGAGCGCCAGCGCCTCGACTTCGTCCTCGCCGGCGACGACGACACGTCGGCGGGCCTCTTGTCCGAGTTGGTCGGCGCCGGGCTGACCGTCTACGAGTGGAGGGTGGAAGCCGCAGGGCTGGAGGAGCTGTTCCTGCAGCTCACCCAGGAGGAGGAGGCGGAGTGAGCTTCTCGTTGAATCCCGTCCTCGCCCGCGAGGTGCGTGAGCGGTTCCGGGGCCGCCGCGCCCCCCTCTTCGTCACCCTCTGGGTGCTGGGGGTGGGCCTCATCGGATACCTCGTGTACGTGATCGCCCAGTACGCCGCACAGGACGCCTTCGGCCTCGGCCAGGCAGTCGCCGGCGGCTACATGGGCAGGTTCATCTACGAGGGAATGCTGTTCCTGCTCATGACCGGGGTGGTGATGATCGTCCCGGGCCTCACCTCGTTGTCGATCATCGGGGAGCGAGAGCGCCAGACGTTCCATCTGCTCCAGGTCACCCAGCTGTCGGCGCTCCAGATAGTGCTCGGCAAGCTGTGGTCGTCGATGTCGTATTTCCTGCTGCTGCTGGTGGCGGTGGCGCCGGTGGTGGCCGTCCCGCTCCTCTTCGGCGGGGTGAGGATCACCGACCTCCTCGCCGGGCTGGGGATGGTGCTGCTCACCGCCGTCATGCTCGGAAGCGTCGGCATCTGGGCGTCGTCTCGGGCCCGCTCCTCGCGGGGCGCCGTAGCCGCCGCCTACACCTGGTCGTTCGTGCTGGCCTTCATCACATTGGCCGCCATGGCCGGCGAGCTGCTCCTCGTCCACGACGGCACGGGATTCCCCGCCCAGGGGCGGGAGATCGTGTCAGTCCTGCCCAACCCCTACGTGGGGATGGTCTCGGCGGCGGTCCACCCCCTCGGCACCGACGGCGTCAGCGGCACCCCCTTCGACATCGTGGAAGTGCTGCTGCTGCAGCGACAGGGCTACGACGCCTTCGGCTTCGGCGTCGACCTCGGTCCCGACGCCGCCCGCGCCCTGCCCCTGCGGCGCCCGCCCGTGTGGATGTTCACCGTGGGGATATACCTGGTGATAGTGGTGGGCGCGCTGTGGGGGGCGACCCGTCGGGTGACGGCGCCGGCGTCGCGTATCCGTCCCCTGCGGAGGGCGAATGGCACCTGAGCCGATCCGCCGGATCGTGGCGGCCGCCAGACGGCGGCTCGTCGCCGCCGGCCTCACCCGGCGCATGGCCGGCTGGGTCGGCGCCGCCGCCGCCCTCGGCGCGGCCCTCGCCGCGGTCGCCCGCCACTGGGTCGTGGAATGGGCCGACCCGGTGGCGCTGGGGCTCACCGGCGTGGCGCTGGTGGCGGCGGTGGTGTGGTCGCTCCTGCGTCGCCCCAGCGCCCAGCGCGCCGCCATCGCCGTGGACCGCCGCCTGGGTGGCTACGACCGGGTCACCACCGCCCTGGAGCTGGCAGAGCGCTCCGATGCGGGCCCCCTGGTCGAGCGGCAGATCTCCCAGGCGGCGGCATGGGCGGAGGCCCGGGATGTGCGCGGGATCGCCACCCTGGTCCCCGACCGGCGGGTCCTGTCCCTGTCGGGGCTCGCGGTCGTCGCCTTGGTCGCCCTGGTGTTCACTCCGGCGCCTGCCGACGTGGCGCTCGCCGAACGCCGCGCCGCCCGGGAGGCGATCGCCCAGGAGGCCGACCGGGCGGAGGAGCTGGCGGAGGAGGTCCCCGAAACTGTCTCCGACACGCTCGAAGAGCTCGTCGCCGACCTCCGCCAGGCCGAAGACATCGAAGCGGCCCTCGAGGCGCTGGGGGAGGCCCGACAGGAGCTGACCGAGGCGCTGGACCCCGCGGCGCTGGCCAAGCGGACCGGGCTGGCGGGGTTGGAGGCGTCGTTCCGCCAGCAGCCCATCGGGGAAGGCGAGACGGCAGCCTCCCAGATGCGGGATCTGGCGTCCCGGCTCGAGGCGGGAGACCAGCCCGACCTGGCGGACGCCATCGCCCAGCTCGAGGCGCGGGCCGAGGACTTCGCCGGTGTCGATCCCGAGCTCTCCCAGGCTCTGGGAGATGCAGCCGACTCGCTCCGACGGCTGGCCACCGGCCAGGGAGACCGCGCCGCGGCCGCCGAAGCCCTGGAGAGGGCGGCGGAGGTCACCGAACGGGCCCATCAGGCCGCTGCCGACCAGGAGGCGCTCGCCCGAGCCGCGGGCGAGCTCGGCGACGCCCAGCGCCGTCTCGCCGGAGAGGGCGAAGGCGAGGGCCGAGGAGAGGGCCAGGGCCAGGGCCGAGGTGAGGGACAGGGACAGGGTCAGGGCCAGGGCCAAGGTGAGGGTCAGGGCCAGGG
>Ga0207873_1000007_pt1 | contig 191567 bp, 167 predicted proteins | sample BGWIniCompost_FD_187373 | JGI IMG/M metagenome (GOLD analysis project Ga0207873, IMG submission 187373) | Cellulose adapted compost microbial communities from Newby Island Compost Facility, Milpitas, CA, USA - BGW Initial Compost (SPAdes)... ... | reverse complement strand
CCCGCTGGCGCGGGCCAGTCCCTACCGGGACCCCGATTCACCCGTCGCCTGAAGGCGACGGTCCCCTCGGGAGGTTCTGATGGGTTCCCGGCAGCAGGTAAGAAGAAAGCCCGTCGCACAGATGCGTGGCGGGCTTCTTCTATGACGCGGCACGGACGCGGCTACGCGGTTTTCTCACGCCGCTCGCGTTCGCGTTTGACCGGTACCTCACGTCGGACGATCGTCGGATTGACGTTCTCCAGGACCACTTCCCGTGTGATCACTACACGGGCGACATCCGGCCGGCTGGGCACCTCGTACATTATCGGCTGCAGAACCTCTTCCATGATCGCCCGCAGGCCGCGCGCGCCGGTTCCCCGCAAAAGCGCTTGGTCGGCGATCGCTTCCAGGGCGTCCGGCTGGAACTCCAGCTCCACATTGTCAAGCTCCAGCAGCCGCTTGTATTGCTTGACCAACGCGTTCTTCGGCTCGGTAAGGATACGCACCAACGCGTTTTTATCCAGATTACGCACGCTGGTGATCACCGGCAGGCGCCCGATGAACTCCGGGATCATCCCGAACTTCAACAGGTCCTCGGGCATTACCTCGCTGAAGATGTCGTCGGTCGACATCTCCTCCTTGCTGCGCAGGTGCGCACCGAAGCCCAGGCCTTTCTTCCCTATCCGCTGCTCGATGATCTTCTCTAGCCCGGCGAAGGCGCCCCCCACGATGAACAACACGTTGGTGGTGTCGATTTGGATGAACTCCTGATGGGGGTGCTTACGTCCGCCCTGCGGTGGCACGCTCGCCGTCGTGCCCTCCAAGATCTTCAGCAACGCCTGTTGGACGCCCTCACCGGACACATCCCGGGTAATCGACGGGTTCTCACTCTTGCGGGCGATCTTGTCGACCTCATCGATGTAGATGATCCCGGTCTCGGCCCGCTTGACGTCGTAGTCCGCAGCCTGGATCAACTTCAGCAGGATGTTTTCCACATCCTCGCCCACATATCCGGCCTCCGTCAGGGCCGTGGCGTCGGCGATGGCGAACGGGACATTGAGCATGCGCGCAAGCGTTTGCGCCAAATGCGTCTTACCGCATCCGGTGGGCCCGATCAGCAGGATGTTGGACTTGGTCAGTTCGACCGCGTCCGACCCGCCCGAACGATGCCCTGCTCCCTCAGCCTGGATCCGCTTGTAGTGGTTGTAGACCGCCACCGACAGCGCTTTCTTGGCCTGCTCCTGCCCCACCACGTAGGAGTCGAGAAACTCGCAGATCTCCTTGGGCTTGGGGAGCTCATCCCACTTGACGTCGTTCGAGTCGTTGAGCTCCTCTTCAATGATCTCGTTGCAGAGATCAATGCATTCATCGCAGATATAGACCCCAGGGCCCGCGATGAGCTTCTTGACCTGCTTCTGCGACTTCCCACAGAAGGAGCATTTGAGTAGGTCGCCACCGTCACCGATACGTGCCACCTACGTTTCTCCCTGCGCTAGCCGGCCTGAGCAGCGTTGCCCAGGCTTCCGGTCCGTTTCCTCGACGTTACATGGTCGGGGGCCCCTCGCGGACCCCCGACCATGTCTCAACTTGCCGCAGCAGCGACCTTGCTGGCACTCTTCTTGCGCGGAACCTGGATCTGGTCGACCAGGCCGTAGTCGCGGGCTTCCTCCGCCGTGAAGATTTTGTCCCGGTCGATGTCACGTCGTACTTTCTCAACCGGCTGACCGGTGTGCCGGGAGAGAAGCTCCTCCAGCAGGTTACGCATCCGCATGATCTCGCGGGCTTGGATCTCGATGTCCGAGCCCTGGCCGTAGCCACCTTCGGTGGCCGGCTGGTGGATGATGATGCGGGAGTTCGGCAAGGCGGACCGCTTCCCCGGCGTACCGGCAGCGAGCAGCACCGCGGCCGCCGACGCCGCCTGACCGATGCAGAAGGTGGCGACGTCCGGGCGGATGTACTGCATGGTGTCGTAGATCGCGGTCATCGCGGTGAACGACCCACCCGGTGAGTTGATGTAGAGGCTGATGTCCCGGTCAGGCTCGGCCGACTCCAGGTAGATCAGCTGCGCGATCACATCGTTGGCCGAGGTGTCATCGATCTGGACACCCAGATAGATGATCCGCTCCTCGAACAGCTTGCTGTAGGGGTTGGATTCCTTAACCCCGTAGGACGTGCGTTCGACGAACGACGGAACGATGTAGCGGTTCTGCACCGGCGGCATGTGTCCCGCACCCAGGTGCGGCACCGGCGGCAGATACAGGTCACTCACGACGCTTCCTCCGTGCTTGTGAAGGCTGCTCACAACCCCGCTCCCACGCCGGCGCGGTGGGGTAGAGGCCGGGGCAAGGGCCCATGATCTTGGTTAAAGTGTGCCGGCACCCGCCGGGACCTGCTTGGCCCCGGTGATGACCTTGTCAATGAAGCCGTACTCCAGCGCCTCCTGGGCGGTGAACCACCGATCCCGGTCGGAGTCGATCTCGATCTGCTCGGGGGTCTGGCCGGTGTGGAAAGCCACCCGCTCCTGGAACATGCGCTTGGTGTAAAGCATCTGCTCGGCCTGAATCGCCACGTCGGCGGCGGTACCACCAATACCACCCGAGGGCTGGTGCATCATGATCCGCGCGTGCGGCAACGCGTACCGCTTTCCCTTGGTGCCGGCGCACAACAACAGCTGCCCCATGGAGGCGGCCATCCCCAAGGCGATGGTCACGACATCGTTGGAGACGAACTGCATTGTGTCGTAAATCGCCATACCAGCGGTGACCGACCCGCCCGGCGAGTTGATGTAGAGATTGATGTCCCGCTCGGGGTCTTCAGCTGCCAGCAGCAGAAGCTGAGCGCAGATCCGGTTGGCCACCTGGTCAGTGACCTCACTGCCGAGGAAGATAATCCGCTCCCGCAGCAGCTGGTTGTACACCGCGTCGTCCAAGGTATTCAGCTGGTCGTTACCGCGGCGTGCGACCGGCGTCGCTGGGATATGCAGGTCCGTCATGGCAACCCTTCGCGGTGTTCGTTTTCTGGCAAGACGACGCCTGTGCTCCGTGGCGCTGGACGGCGCCGTCTTTCTCGTACTGCCGACCCTAGCCCGTGGGGGCGAGACTCGGCCCGTACAACGGCCGGCTGTTCGCTCTCAGCGCAGCCCGCGTTTCGCGGACTCGACCCCGACGTGACCGGCGTGATCAGCCATTGACTCAACAATGACTCACATTTCGCCTGGCAGGACCACACCACACCCTTATGTGCCGCTGGTCACCCATACGCCCCACCGGGCTGCTTGTGGCACGCGCCACCGGTTCTGAATATCGCTGTCCGACCCACGACATCACCGATACCACCGGTCGTCACGCTGTGGGAGATTTGGGCCGCCAGGGCCTGGATAAAGTCCATCAGCGACGGCGTAAGAGAAGACCCGCCCAAGGCGAAACCACGCCCCGGGAGATATCTCCCGGGGCGTGGGACCACTGGTGTGTCCCCGTACGCGGCGGGCGGTTCGGGTCAGTCAGCGTTTTCGGAGTCGCTCTCGGACTGCTCTTCCGAGGCCTCCTTTGTGGAATCCGCGTTGTTGGACTGGGTAGACAGGTCCACCGGGTTTCCAGCGGTGTCGGTGACCGTAGCCTGCTCCACCGCCAGGGCCAACGCCTTACCCCGTCGGATGTCGGCCACCACCATCGGCAGCTGTCCCTGCCGCTGGAGCCGCTCGGCGTACTCCCTGGGCTGTGCGCCCTGCGCCTGAGCCCGCCGGATGACCTCCTGGGTCAGCTCGGTGTCGTTGACCCCCACCTCTTCGGCATCGGCGATGGCGTCCAGCAGCAGCTGCGTCTTCAGGGCCTTGGTGGCCGACTCACGCAGCTCCTGGTCCAGTTGCTCCTCGGTGGTGTTCTCAGACTCCAGATACTCTTCCCAGCTGCGGTCGATCCGCTCCAGCTGTTCCCGCATGGACTGCTTGCGGAAGTCGACCTCCTCCTGGACGACCCCCTCCGGCACCGGTATCTCGGTGCGCTCCAGAAGCGCCTCCAGGACCTTGTCCCGGGCCTGGAAAGCCTGCTCCAGACGCTTCGCACGCTCCCGCCGGGTCCGCAGGTCCGCGCGCAGCTCCTCGAGGGTGTCGAACTCACTGGCCAGCTGGGCGAAGCTGTCGTCCAGGTCGGGCAGCTCCTTCTCCCGAACAGCGCGAACCGTCACCGCGACCTGGGCTTCCTGCCCTGCGTACTCCCCACCCACCAAGGTGGAGGTGAAGGTGGCGGACTCATTCGCCGTCATCCCGACCAACGTGTCGTCGAGACCTTCCAGCAGCTGTCCGCTACCCACCTCATAGGAGACTCCGGTAGCCGACCCGCCCGGCACCTCTTCACCGTCGATGGTCGCGACCAGGTCGATGGAGACGTAGTCGCCGATCTGCGCCGGACGCTGTACCCCCTTGAGGGTGGCGAACCGCTCCCGCAGGATCCTCAGCTGCTCGTCGACCTCTTCCTCGGCGACCTCGACCGGATCGACGGTGATCGACACGCTGGATAGGTCGGGCAGTTCGATCTGCGGCGTGACATCCACCTCAACGGTGAATTCCAGTACCTCGCCGTCCTGGAGCTTTGTGATCTCGACCGCCGGGCGTCCCAGAGGCTTGACCTCATGCTCCCGGACCGCCTCGATGTAATGCTGCGGGATCGCGTTCCGGGCGGCTTCCTCCAGTACGACGGCCCTACCGATCCGCTGGTCGATCAACCGGGGCGGGACCTTCCCAGGTCGGAAACCGGGAATCCGCACTTGGTCGCTTATGCTCCGGTACGCCCGGCGGACGCTCGGTTCGAGCTCCTCGAATGACACTTCGACCGACAGCCGCACCCGGGTCGGACTCAACGTCTCGACGGTGCTCTTCACGGGCGTACTCCTCGCTGAAAGATCTGTGGTTGCTACGCGCCGCGGGCCGGACAAGTCCGAAGGTCGCGACGCCGGATCGCGTGGCCGGGCACGCGATACCCACGCTGAGCTTAACGCCGCCCCGCCCGGCCCTTTTGGCCGGAGCGGCTCGGAGACCACCGGCTGCCTCCGTTGGCGAGCCCGAAGGGAGATTACGCGCAAGTCGCCGCGGGGACATGACCGGGTACGCCCGTGCGCCGCCCGGGCGCCCGCGTCACTCCTGGCGGTGATGAGGGATCGCGTGAATCGCCGCCTGTCCATGCGGGTGTCCGCCGTTGAGATGGCGCGCCTTATGCCCGCGCTGTCTGCGTGCCCGTGCTGTCTGCAACACGATCGTTACATCAGCTCACCAGACCACTGAGGCGGCTCTATACCCGAACGGTGTAAATGCGCAATTCACAGCCTCAGAGAGGCGATTAAATCCCCCAAAAGACGCACGTATGGCGCGCGGTAAAGAAGCGGGTTGCTGAAGCCTTGCTGCCAGGGGTTCACGGCTGCCGCGGCCCCTTTTGGGTTGAGGATGTTTTGCCGCCTTCCGGCCGCAGTCGATGAGACGTGGGTACGCGTCTTCCGCTCATTGCGCGCCGACAACGCACCATGTGGTGCTCCACAGCGCGGCTGGCTCTCACCCGTGCCGGGCGCCGTGAGGACAGCGGCGGTGATGAGCGTCACGTCAACCGCCACTGTCCTCATCAGACAGTTGGAGTGGTCGGGATGGCCGGATTTGAACCGACGACCTTCCGCTCCCAAAGCGGACGCGCTACCAAACTGCGCCACATCCCGTGCTGCACACAGTCTAGGATGCGTGTCCCAGCCGTGTGTGCCCGTGCCTACCGGTGCGACAACGCCTCGGGGTAACCGCTAATCTAGAGGCTGCCATCGCCACGGCGACCAGCGGGCGTAGCTCAATGGTAGAGCCCCAGCCTTCCAAGCTGGTGGTGCGGGTTCGATTCCCGTCGCCCGCTCCAGACAAGAGGCCCGGGTGGATTCCCGATCCACCCGGGCCCTAACCGTCTTCGAGAATCGTCTTCGCGCCGCCCCTGTGGTCTCCCTCCCCCGGTGGGTGAGGCGTGGGCCCGCAAACGCCCTATTCAGGCAACGTCGCGGCCTCACTCCATCGCTCCTCATCCCTCATCACCGCCGAACCGGTCAACGGCACTAGGTCCCTCACCCTGTGTCGATGTCCTCCCTGCCGCTTCCACCGCTGAGTGACCTGCTTTTGCCGCTAACCGCCCTGAACGGCACCGGGGCGCGCTCACGTTACGTGACCCATCACCGGAATGTGTTATCTGTTTCCCACCGAGAGCACGCCGATTGCTATCACCCGATAGCGGCGTTTTTCTTGATATCGCGACGGTATCCCGTCACCATGGCGTGCTTCACCGCGTCAGTGTCCTCTTCCCGGCCTGGGCACCGTGAGTGGACGCCATGTCAACGGAGAAAGAGGGCTGAAAACGGCTCTTGTTGACCGCGGCACCCGCCAGATCAGAGCCAGATTAGGAAATGTTAACTGCTGTTTCACGAATATGCAGACGGCCGCATACCCTCACATACTCATTGGGGCGGGGCCCGTTATAGCGGGCCCCGCCCCAATGCTGTGTTCTGAGACGTCTCAGTCGACTGGACGAGGGACGAAACGCCGGTCCACCCCGCCGCCCTTGTTGACCACGGTGTTGGCCGGGACCAGCAGGAACACCCGGTTGGCGATCCGCTCGATGGAGCCTCGCAGACCGAAGACCAGACCGGAGGCGAAGTCCACCACTCGTCGCGCGTCCGCCTCCTCCATCCCCGATAGGTTCATGATGACCGGCACGTCTTCGCGGAAGTATTCGGCGACGGTGCGCGCGTCATGGAAGGTCGTGGGATGCACGGTCGCGATCTGGTACGCCGGCGCCTCGACGTCTTCCTCCTCAGGCTCGCCAAAATAAGAATCGTCGGCGTATTCATCCTCATAGTCGGGCTCTTCGGCGAGCCCGAGCCACACGCTGGCCTTGCGTACCGCGCCCATCGCCTCATCCCCTCCTTCCGCGTGCCCGGCTCTGTGTTTCCCTTTCCAGGGAAACACAGCAGTCAATACATTTAGACGCGCACAGGTGAAGAGCGGGGCACCCCGGCTGGCCGCGATCCCGCTCCCCGTGAGAGCAGGCTAACCTCCCTGGTCTCTTTCGGCATCCGATGCAGAGCCAGTTCGTGGCGAATCTCCGAATCTTCTGTCGGAAGCCCGTCAGAAGAGGTTGCCGATCCAGTTGAGGAAGCGGACCACCCAGGCCGTTTGGCCGAGGAAACCTAACCCAGCGGCGACCAGGTAGGCCGCGGTAAGAACATGTGCTCCACGGGCGTTTCGTCGGGGCCGTCCCAGCATCCCGGAAAGCACCAGGCGCCCCAACAGGCGGCTGAGCGCGAAAACGCCGATCGCGATGACGAGCACGAAGATGAAGATGAGCGTGCGCTCACCGGTCCCCTCTCGTCCGTTCGAAATCGACCATATGCCCCAGCACACAAACGCGAACAACGCCGCTACCGCGCTTATCTCCCAGCCACGACGCCAGGCGGCGATCCGTTCCCCGGGCGGCGGCGGTGGCGCCGCCCGGCGCGCCCTCAGCCACTCCGGGAGCGGGCCGGAGACCTCCGGTTCAGGCTCTGGTGTGGGTTGAGGAACCGAAGCGACCCCTCTGATGCTCTGGGCGGGTTCAGCGCGCCCCATAGGGTCAACCATGGTCTGTTCCATGGGCGCAACCGGCGCCACCTCGGCCCGCCCCGGTTCATACCTCGCCGTCGGGTCAGCGGTCGCCACCCGGGCGGCGGCCACGGCGGGCACATTGGCAGAGCCGGCAGGGCCGGCGTTGACGGCGGGCATCCCCGCCACCCTGGTCGCCTCCAGTGCTGCGGGCTCTGGCTTGGAGACAGCCGGCTTATCCATAGCCGCCCGCAACTCCACTAGCTCCCGCTCCAGACGCTCGATTCGAGCGAACGCGCCGGTCTCAGTCCCCGCCACCGGCTGGTGGTGGGGCACCTCGGCCCGCCCGATCGCGCGGCCACCAGCGACCAACGCGGTCGCCGCCGGCGGCTCGCTCCAGTCGACCCCGACATCGGGGCAGGGGGTACGCCGCACCAGCTCGGCGAGCTGGTGCACCCAGTTGAGCAACTCCCGGGTCGGTGGGCGATCCTCAGGGCGGTCGGCCACCGGAGCGAGCAGGTGCTCCCGGAGCCTGGGGTGAGCATCCAACAGCGGATGCCGACGCAGCACCGCCCACGGTGGTGCCGGAGTGCCGTCCCCCGGGCTAGGCACGGCGTCGGTACGCGGGAACGCGCCCGTCACCAAGTAGTAGGCGACGGCACCGAACCCGTGAACGTCATAGGCGGGGCCCACGTCGCCAGTGAACGCCTCAGGTCCGCCGGCCTCCAGGGTGTAGGCAACCGAGGTGATGTGTTCCCGCAGGAAGTACCGGGCGCCTGTGAAGTCGATCAGACGGATATCGCCCCCCGGCAGCACCATGATGTTGGACGGTTTGACGTCCATATGCAAAACAGGGCAGGCGTGAGGGTCATTGGGATAGTGAAGCGCCTGCAGGGTGGTCGCCAGGGAGTTGAGGGTTGAGATCGCGTTGAGACGGGTGACCCCAGAGTGGTTACCTACCCCGTATCGATGAGCGATGTAGTCGCGCAGGGTCACACCGTGGAGGTAATCGAGCACCTGATACGGCACCGATTCTCCGCTGGGAGGCGTATCGGGCGGATGTGGGCGGGGTCCGTAGAATCCGTCAGCCCGTCGCACGATGCCGGGCACCCCACGATTGTTGAGATCCATGAGCACCGCGTCGCCTTTATCCCAGGAACGCAGCTGCTCCTCCAGAGGGCGGTCTCCCGCCTGCCGAAAGACCTTCACGGTCACCGGGGCTGAACTCACCCCTGCGCTTACCCGGACCGCGCGGTAGACCTCGGCCTGCCCACCGGTACCGAGATGACTGACAAGCCGGTAACGCTGATGCGTCTCCGGTAGCGGGCTTGCCGGACCACAGACTAGGTCCAGCAGTGCCTCGCTGTCCGCCATCGCCCCTCCTGATTTTGGTCGTCTCATGACCGAGGGTACCGAGAGCGTGCTTGCACAATTCAGTCGCCGGTACCCGCTCCTCCTGCTACACAGGCGACGTGACCGTCGATGAAATAACGCTGCGTCCTATCACTGAGGATGAGTTCCCGGCGTACCAAACCCTGATCGCCACCACATTCGGGCATGACCTTCACCCCGAAGATCTGGAGTTGGAGCGGTTGGTTTTCGAGATTGACCGCAGCCTGGCCGTCTTCGACGGTGACCTGCTGGTGGCCACCGCCGGCAGTTTCACCCGGGACTTGTCCGTCCCCGGCGCGGTGTTGCCGGCGGCGCACGTCACCGCGGTCTCGGTCGCGCAAACCCACCGCCGTCGGGGCCTGTTGACCCGAATGATGCGGCGGCAGTTGCAGGACATTCACCAGGCGGGCCGGGAGTCGATCGCGGTGCTGTGGGCCAGCGAGGACGCCATTTACGGCCGCTTTGGGTACGGCCTGGCGTCGGTCCGCGTGTTGATTGAGGCGTCCAATCGAGAAGTCACCGTACCGCCCGTGTCCGCCCCGGGCCGGATTCGTCAGGTCAAGGCCACTGAGGAGGTCGCCACCCTCGCGGCGCTCTTCGATGAGGTACGCCCGCACCGCCCCGGCTTCTCCAGCCGCCCCGATGCCTGGTGGCGGTACCGACTGGCTGACCCCGAGCACGGACGTCACGGAGCCACCGCCCTCCGAACGGCGATCCACGACAACGGCGCCGGTCAACCGGATGGGTACGCCCTGTGGCGTACCCGCTACCAGGAGGGAAGCCTGGGGCCCCGGTACCAGGTTGAGGTGAAGGAGGTCGTCGCGACTAACCTCACCGCGTACCAACGGTTATGGCATTTCCTGATGAACCTGGATTTAACACGCAAGTTTTCCTGTTGGGCACTCGCGACGGATGAGCCGCTGTTTTATCTGGTCAATGCGCCCAGTCAGCTGGGGCGCAGAATCGGCGACAACCTGTTCCTGCGGATCATCGACCTGCCGACGGCGCTGACGGGCCGCCGGTACGCGACGCCGGTGGATGTCGTTCTTGAGGTCACCGATGAGCTGCTGCCCAGGAACACGGGCCGCTGGCACCTCACTGGGGACGCCACAGGTGCCTCCTGCCAGCCCACTGACCGGCCGGCGGATCTCACCCTGGGCATCCAGGAGCTGGGGGCGGCGTACCTAGGAGGCACCTCGCTGTGGGCCCTCGGGCAGGCGGGCCGGGTCGTGGAACGGACCCCCGGTGCTCTCAGCGGCGCGGCCGCCGCATTCGGCTGGCACCGCGCGCCGCTGTCCATTGAGGTGTTCTAAGGGTTGAGGTGCTCTCAGGCCGGCTCGGTTCCCTCCGTCTGGGCCGGTCAGTCATGACTGACAGCGCGGACACCAGTACAGGTTCCGCGCCCCCATGGTCCCTGCGGCGATCGGAGTGCCGCAAATCAGGCAGGGTGCACCGGCACGGCGGTAGACGTACACCTCGCCGCCATGTCGGTCCACCCGAGGTGGGCGCCCCATCGCCTCCGGAGTGTGCTCGGGGCGTACCGTGTCGATCCGGCCGTGTTGAACGCCGTACCGCATCAGCTGCTGCAGATCAGCCCAGATCGCCTGCCACTGCTGTGGTGTCAGGTCACGTCCTGGGTGGTGCGGATCGATTCCCAGCCGGAAGAGCACTTCGGCGCGGTACGCGACCCCCACGCCGGCAACCACAGACTGGTCCAGGAGGAGCTGCCCGATCGGGGTATTACTGCGCAAGATGCGCCTCCCCGCCGCGTCGGGGTCAGCGTCGTCCCGAAGTGGATCGGCGCCTAACCGGGCGTGGAAGGCGTCCTTGTCGGCCTCGGTGATCAGTTCGCATGCGGCTGGCCCGCGCAGGTCGAGCCAGTGCTGGTCGGTCGTCAGCCGGAGCCGGACCTGCCCCACCGGCGCCGGTACGGGCGTCCGACCGGCGGTGAACTTGCCATACAGCCCCAAGTGGACGTGTAACCATCGCGGCTCCCCAGATGGGGAGCGGTACTCGTGGAACAGGTGCTTGCCGTGCGCGTCCGTCCTGATCAACGTGGCGCCGTCGAGCAGCGCCGCCCCGGCGGTGAAGCGCCCCTGCGGACTGCACGCGCGTACCGGCCCACCGGCCAACCAGACCGCGTGTTCAGCGGCGAGCCGATGGATCGTGTGCCCCTCCGGCACGTCCTCTCCTCCCGATCCCCGCGCCGACCCCACGTGGCCACGTCGCGGTCACGCCGGCGTCTGCGCTGTGCGGGCTTGGTGTGATGAGAGCCGGAATGACACTCTCCGGCCGAGAGCATTATTCAAACCCGCCCTCGTGCGCTTCACGCCACCGCGGCGCCTGGCTTCCCCACCCCTGCGTGGCGTGCCGGGCTCATCGCCGCTGGGGCGTCCGGTCTTCCGACCGGGTCGTGACCGCCGGCATACGCGGCAGATACCGTCAGGGAATGGTGAGTTTTCATCGCCGTCGCAGTCGGGTCCGCCGTCACCGGTTGAACGCCGAGCAGCCGGATGCCGGCGCCCTCGATCCGGGGTCCGATAGCGGCATTGCCCAGGAACCGGATAACCCGGCGTCCTCTCCCCAATTCTCCATCGCGTCGTCGGCCGTCACCTCACCGGTGAGTGATCCCGTCCCGCCCCGGAAAGCAGCCCACTCCGACGCGGCCCCGCCTTCAGAAGAGGGGTCGCCGAAACCACTCAACGACGCGTCGGACCGGGAATCCGATGAGCGGGAACTCGAACGCGGCCTGCGTGGGCTGGTGGGTTCAGGCTCGTCGCAGGTGAGCATAAGCGCCGCACTGCGCGCCCGTGACGCTTCCCGCCCCACCGATGAGGACATCGCGGCCGCCGAGCGGGAACTGGTCATCGTCCGACGGCACTGGGTTCCCCGGGACGCGCTCCCGCCCCCTACGCGTCCTCGCCGGTGAGCAGCCCCGCACCTAACTGCCCACCGTCAACGGGAGGGCCCGACGCCCCGGTAGGACCGTATAGAGGACCACGCCGACCAGGAGATCCGTCAGGAAACGGAACGACCTGGACGGCTTTAAAAGAGCGCCGGCCGAAGGAACACCCAGTCTCAGGGACTGAAAGCGACCAGCCGCGGTTAGGACGGCAACGGCGGCAGCTCGTGTGTCTTCTCGTAGTCGGCTACCTGCTGGATCCGGCGCTGGTGGCGCTCACTGCCCGAGAACGGCGTGGCCAGGAAAGCCTCCACGATCGCCGTGGCCTCCGCCAGGGTGTGCATCCGAGCCCCGATCCCCACCACGTTCGCGTTGTTGTGCTCCCGTGCCAATCGGGCGGTCTCCACGCTCCACGCCAAGGCGGCCCGCACTCCGGGCACCTTGTTCGCCGCGATCTGCTCACCGTTACCCGAGCCTCCGATCACCACCCCGAGGCTGCCGGGGTCGGAGACCACCCGGTCAGCAACCGTCAGGCAGAAGACCGGGTAGTCATCGTCCGGATCGAAGTGCGACGGTCCGACGTCGACAACCGTGTACCCCAAGGCCGGCAACCGGGAAGCGAGGTGGGCCTTCAGCTCGTAACCGGCGTGATCGCTGCCGAGATAGACACGCATGATTGGCAGTCTGTCAGGTTCGCTACTCCGCCCGTTCACAGGGCTGCCAACACCAGGCCGGCCCGCGCCTTGGGCGTAAACCATGTGCTCTTGCGGGGCATCTTCAAACGCGCCAGGTTCACCTGTACGAAGTCATCGACGCTGACCGGAGCGATCAGCACCGCCAGTTGGGCGCGTCCCGCGTCAACCTCATCGCACAGCCAGGAAGCGGGGTAGTCACCTCCCACGTAGGTGATCCGCTTGTCCCCGGGATCCAGTCCTAACGCGTCCCGGAACAGCTCCCGCTCCACGATGGTGTGTGCCATCCGGTCCACGATGCTTCCTTCGCCGGCGGGGAGGCGTACCGCGTACCCACCCCGCTGGGAGAGGTAAAGGTGCACGACGTCCCTGTCGGTCGGAACCTCCGGTCGACCTGACAGCGGCTCAACCTGTCCGCCTGCGGCGGTGAGGCGCTCCAGCACCTCCTCAGCGGGCAGCGTCAGCTCGCTCACCAACCGGTTGTACGGGCGGATCACCACCGACGCGGGGGTGGTGACCACCGCCAGGAAGCGCGGCAGGCCGCCGATCTGAGCCGCCAGGCTGCGGTGATTGCCGTCGGCCACGATCAGCTCACCGCCACCGGCCAATTCCAGGATCCTGTCGGCCTCGGCCCCCTCGGTGAGCATCCAGACCTCGTGACGGCGGCCCGCCTGATCGATGTCGGTCACGTCGGCCGGCCCGAGCCGTCCGGTCAGCTCGACCAGGGCGGTGTGCAGCTCCTCCCCACGCCCCGACTGCAGCAACAGCACCGGGGAGAGGAGGTGGCCGGTGGCCTCCGCCAAGGCTACGCGCTCCCGGACCTTTTCGACGAACACGTCCTCGTTACGGATCACCAGGCCAGGTTCGTCCGCACTGGTGGAGATTTGATCGGTGTCGATCATGCAGAACACGCCGTAGGCGACGGAATCAGCTCCGCTGATCCGGTACACCCCGATCGCTCGCTCCACCGGACGGTACGCGCCCGCCTCCTGCGCCTGCCGCAGCCGACGTGCGGCATCCGGCAGCGCCTGAGTGAATGTCTGGCCCGCAGCGACCGCGTCTGGATGCCGGTGCGGCATCTCAATGGCCAGGGCTGACGCCGGATTCTGAGTGATGATCGCGGTGATCTCGGCGTCGTCGGCGAACTCGTCGTAGTTCTGCGCGCCGGTACCGCCGGTGGATACCCAGGCGTGGTCGATCGGGTGCGCGACGCTCATCTTTTCTCCTGCTCGGGCGGTGGGGATCCCGTCGAGGGCCTCCCAGACGCGGAGTACGACATCACGCTAACGGCCTGCGTCGGCTCCCTCGACGCTGGGGGCACCGCAGCGACCGGCACCACATTTCACCGTTCGTGCCCTACGACTCAGCGCGGCTCTCATCTGGCCTTGGTGACCGCCAAGCCACTACGATCACACCACAACTTTTAGCAATAATTGCGACTTTTATGTATATAGAAAACCGGGGTGCGCGTGCGCACCCCGGCCTCTGGTAGCAATTCCTGCGAGACTACTCAAAAACGAGCAGAACCCGTGGCGTTCCCAGATATCAGCGTAGCGCCATTAGTCCACGATGGGGCTTTGGTCCCGAGTGCGCTTCAATTCGTAGAAGCCGGGAGTACCAGCCACCAGCAGAACCCCATCCCACAGCCGGCCGGCAGCCTCTCCCTTAGGCGCCGGTGTGACCACCGGACCGAAGAAGGCAATGAGTCGACCATCGGGTCCTGGCACATGAATCACCGGCGTCCCCACCTCGTACCCGACCGGGTCCATTCCAGCGTGGTGGCTGGCCCGCAACGCCTCGTCGTACTCGGACGATTCAGCCACGTTAGCCAAATCCGCCGATAGCCCAACATCGGCGAGTGCGGCGCGGATAGTGTCAATCCCTAAACCGCTTTTCTGGAGGTGGATCCTGGTTCCCAACGCAGTGTAAAGGTCACGCAACACCGCGTTGCCATACTTTTGCTCAGCGGCGATGCAAACCCGCACCGGTCCCCAGGCCTGATGCATCAGGTTCTGATATTCCTCAGGCAGCTCCCGGCCCTCGTTCAGCACCGAAAGACTCATCACGTGGAACCGGACGGTCACGGGCCGTACCCGCTCAACCTCAAGCAGCCAACGGGACGTTATCCACGCCCACGGGCAGGCGGGGTCGAACCACATGTCCGCCACAGTTTTATCGTCAGCCACGCTTCCTCCTTGATTACTTCCTCATTCCATAGTGTCTGAGCGGATGAGCTTCACCAGATCCCCCTCCCCGCGCAAGAGCCGACGACGTGGAAGACTCGGCTTGACAGACAAGCTCACTCGGCCCGGCAGATGGATTCACTGATGGAGGGACATCGTGGCGGGTATCCGTAACCTCGTCCAGACCGAGGCGATAGAACGCGCCCGGCTTCTCGATGTCGACTCATACGACATAACGCTCGACTTGACCGACGGCGCAGGCAGACCTGGCGAGGGAACATTTCGTTCACGGTCGGAGATCCGCTTCCGGTGTGCCGAACCAGGTGCGGACACCTTTATTGAGCTGGTTGCCGCCCGGATACTGAGCGCCACCCTCAACGGCCGTCCTATCGACACCACAGGCTATGCCCCGGAAAAAGGTCTTGTATTGACCAACCTGGCCGCCGAGAACCACCTGGTGATCGAGGCTGACTGCTTCTACTCCTCCAGCGGCCAGGGACTCCACCGGGCAGTCGACCCTGTCGACTCCGAGGTGTACCTCTACACGAACTTCGAACCCACCGACGCCCAACGGGTCTACGCCTGCTTCGACCAGCCGGACCTAAAGGCGCGTTTCACCTTCCACGTCACGGTCCCCCACCACTGGGAGGTCGTCTCTAACACGCCGGTCGCCGCCGTGGAGCCCGCCGGTCCCGCCAAGACCGTCCACTTCACCGAGTCGGTGAAGATGAGCACCTACATCACCGCCGTGTGCGCAGGGCCATACCATGTGGTGCGGGACCACCACGACGGCATCGACCTGGGGGTATTCTGCCGCCGCTCCCTCGCCGAGCACCTCGACGCCGACGATGTGCTGTTGATCACCAAACAGGGCTTCGACTTCTACCACAAGTACTTCGGCTACCGGTACCCGCTGCCTAAGTACGACCAGCTGTTCGTGCCCGAGTACAACGCCGGCGCCATGGAGAACTTCGGCTGCGTCACCATCTCCGAGCAGCACTACCTGTTCCGTTCCCAGGTCACTGCGATGGAGTACGAGCAGCGGGCCAACACGATCCTGCACGAGCAGGCCCACATGTGGTTCGGCAACCTGGTCACGATGCGTTGGTGGGACGACCTGTGGCTGAATGAATCCTTCGCCGAGTGGGCCAGCCACTTCGCCGCCGCTGAGGCCACCCGCTTCACGGACGCGTGGACCACCTTCCTGTCGATACGCAAGAACTGGGGCTACCGGCAGGACCAGCTCTCCAGCACGCACCCGGTCTACTGCGACATCCCCGACGTCGAGGCGGTCGAGGTCAACTTCGACGGCATCACCTACGCCAAGGGCGCGAGCATCCTCAAGCAGCTGGTGGCCTATGTGGGGCGTGAGGCGTTCCTGGCCGGCCTGCAGGACTACTTCCGGCAGCGGGAGTGGAGCAACGCCACCTTCACTGACCTGCTCAGCGCGTTGGAGCGCGCTTCGGGGCGGCCACTGCGTACCTTCGCCGATGAGTGGCTGAAGACCGCCCAGGTGAACACCCTGCGTCCCGAGGTGACGGTGGGCGCGGACGGCACCTACACCTCGGTGGCGATCCTGCAGGAGGCGCCGCAGGACTACCCCACGCTGCGAACCCACCGGCTGGCGGTCGGTCTGTATGACCTGTCCGGGGATCGACTGGTACGCCGGGACCGTATCGAGCTGGACGTCTCAGGTCCCCGGACCGAGGTTCCCCAACTGACGGGGGTACCGGCGGCCGATGTGCTACTGGTCAACGACGACGACCTGACCTACGCCAAGCTCCGTCTGGACGAGCGGTCGATGGCCACGGTGGTCGAGCACATCGCCGGCTTTGAATCCTCACTGCCGCGCGCACTGTGCTGGAACGCAGCCTGGGACATGGTGCGTGACGCCGAACTGCCCACCCGCGACTACCTACGGCTGGCTCTCAAAGGGCTGCCCCGGGAGCAGGATGTGAACCTGGTGACGGTCGTGCTGCGGCAGGCCGCCTCGGCGTTGGCGCTATACGCGGATCCCGCCTGGGCGCCTGAGGGATGGCGCATCTTGGCCGCCGGCACCGCCGCTGCCCTTCGGGAGGCCGAACCCGGCAGCGGGCTGCAGCTGGCCTGGGCCCGGGCGTACGCCTCGGCCGCCCGTGAGGAGGCAGACCTGGCGGTGCTGCGGGGTTGGCTGGAGGGAGTCGGCGTACCCGACGGTTTGGAGATCGACACTGATCTGCGTTGGCACCTGGTGCGCTGCCTTGTCGCCAACGGCGCGGCCGGCGAGGTTGACATCCAGGCGCAGCTGGAGCGTGACCGAACCGCGAGCGGGGAGCGAGAGGCCACCCAGGCGCGGGCTCTCATTCCAACTCCTGAGGCCAAGGCCGAGGCGTGGCGACGCCTCACGCAAGATCACTCGCTTCCCAACTGGCTGCGGCGCTCCCTAGCCCAGGGCTTCCAGCACCCTGCCCAGGTCGAACTGACCCGGCCGTACGTGGAGCGGTACTTCGCCGAGGTGGCTGACATCTGGAACACCTGGGACAGCGAGCCCGCCCAGCTGTTCGTGCTCCTGATGTACCCCGCGTACCAGGTGAGCGAAGAGACGGTCGCGGCGACGGACGCCTGGTTGGCCTCCGGTGAGCACCCGGCGCCGCTGCGGCGTCTGGTGAGCGAAGGTAAGGACGGCGTGCTGCGCGCGCTGGCCGCCCGTGCCCGGGACGCTGCCGCCGGCTCCTGACCGCCACACCTTCTGACCGATATAGCGCGATGTCCTACCAGGACCGGGTCTGTGGAGACCCGGTCCTGGTAGGACCGGTGATCGGTACGCAGGTCGGCAAAAGAACTAGCCGTTCCCGCGCAAGCGGAGTGTGGCCGTTCGGTGAAGCCCTGGCAGACCGGTCGGGTTCCAGGGGCTCAGGATTTCTTAAGGCCTCGGGTTCTTTAAGGCCTCAGGTGCTCAACGACGGCGACCGGCCACCTGCTCGGCGAGCATGCGCAGACCCGTCACGATCCCGCCGGCCAAATCACCACCAGCGAAAGCCGCGGTCATGGACATCGCCGCCAGGCCGCAGTACTTGTCAGGAAGCCGCTCCCGCGCCTGCTCCCCTGTCACGATCTCAAGCACACGCTGGTTAGGCGAGACCGCGATCAGTACAGCGTTTTCGGAGTTGTCGAGCTGGTCGTGGAGTCGCAGCGCGTGCTCCTCAGTGGGCTCCTCCAAGTCTCCGACGTACACGCTGAACGTCAGACCGGTGGTGGAGTCGGCCAGCAGAAGCGCCTCGTCGATGCGCAGCAGCTGTCGGGTGGTAAACGGTCCGTCCAGTACGTCGACGTGCGCCGCCGTGGCCGGCCCGCTTCTGTCCTCACCAGCTGCCATGAACGACTCCCTTCACACCACGCGGCCGGACCGGCCCCACACCCGCCTCGGCGGTCGCCTCGGACCGCTCCTGCGTCGCGGGGTCACCGCCGGTCGGCAGCTCCGGACGGTCGCCCTTCCTCGCCCCGGCGGGTAACGCACCGGCTGCGGTGCTGCCACCGGTCGTCCGGCGAGGATTGGCCACGAACCATACTGGGACGAACTCAAACGGCCGGCCTGGCCGGTAGCGCTTCGCCCGCCGGGCGCTCACGCCATACACCGCGCCAGTCACCACCGCGACCACCGCGGCGGGGATCCCCGCGAAGATCAGCGCTGTCTCGTAGACCGTCATGGAAGCTCAACGCCCCGTCTACTCAAAGAAACTGGTAACCAGAGCACGGTAGCTGAGTGAGGCTCCGCGTTCGGGCTCGGGGTTGGAGCGTTTCAGGAAACGGTCCTCGATGACGCGTCCAGCGTCTCCGACGGGGCGGTCGTCATGAACCGGATTCGCCGGAAAGCGCGCTTTGGAACGTTTAGGCGCTCACCTCGGCGCCTGCCCATCCCAGCCAGTCGGCCCAACGTGGGTCGGGGACGCGGTGCCCGAGAATGCGCCAGGCGGCCCCTTGCGGCGCACGTGGCGCCACATGCAGACGCCAGCCGATTTCGGCTGGCGTCCGGTTCCCTTTGAGATGGTTGCAGCGCGCGCACGCCGCTACCACGTTGGTCCATATGTGTTCGCCGCCGCGGCTGCGAGGGATCACGTGGTCGATCGTCTCCGCTGGGCCTTGGCAGTAGGCGCACCGGTTTCCATCGCGCGCGAACACCGCTCGGCGGGTCAGCCCGACATGAGCGTGATAGGGGACCCGGACATAACGGGTCAAACGCAACACCGATGGGACCCGGAGAGTCTGCCGCTCGCTGCGGAAGATATCGTCTCCCTCGGTCACCGCGATCGCTTTGGAGGTCAACAGGAGGACTACGGCGCGCCGGGCGGATACCACGCAGAGAGGCTCGTACGTGGCGTTGAGCACGAGAGCGCCATAGTTTGTCGTGGGTCGTATGCCGGCCATCACCGCACCTCCGTCCCGGGGACTAATAGTCCCCGATGACGGCGCCGATTGCACCTGTCTTACCGACTCCAAGTTGGCCACAGCTAAATCGAGCGCCATTCATTTCTGGGATTTAGCCGGCATAACACCTCATAATTCCCTAGGCGAACCCCACTCCAGTCGGACAAACACGGTCCTGTAGAAGTGACGTCGTGCGATCTTTTTCGGTGTCCCCTGAGCTGCCGGTTCAGCTAGCCGCGGCGGCGGACTGCGACGGTGACCAGTTCTGCAGCTGGGTCTTTGATGTCACCAACGTGGCATGGCTGGCCGAGAGCAGTACCTGGATCATCATCAAGCCGCTGCGCATTCTGCTGATCTTGATAGTCGCGCTGCTGGTGCGCTGGATCGCGCACCGCATGATTCGCCGCCTCACGCGGTTCAACGAGAACGGTGAGGTGCCGGTCCTCCTCCGGCCGCTCCGGGAACGCGTTCCGACCGCACTGCAAGAGGCCACTGGCCTCCTCAGTGAACGCCGCCGACAGCGCGCCGAGACCATCGGATCGGTCCTGCGCAATGTCGTATCCATCACGGTGTTCACGCTCGCCATCATGCTGATCCTCGGCGAGCTGGGCATCAACCTCGGCCCGTTGCTGGCCAGCGCCGGCATCGTAGGGGTGGCCTTGGGTTTCGGCGCCCAGTCTTTAGTCAGGGACGTGATCTCCGGCATGTTCATGCTGGTGGAGGATCAGTACGGCGTCGGTGACGTGGTGGATCTGGGTGAGGCCAGCGGCACCGTCGAGGCGGTCGGGTTACGGGTGACGACCCTACGGGACGTGCACGGAGTGGTGTGGTACGTCCGCAACGGCGAAATCTTGCGGGTCGGCAACCGCAGTCAGGGCTGGGCGCAGGTGGTGGTCGATGTCCCCATCGGCTTCAGCACCCCCATCGATAACGCCGTCACAGTGATCAAAGAGGCGGCCGAGACCCTGGCCCAGGACCCAGAGTGGGAGCGGGAGCTGATCGGTCCACCGGAGGTCTGGGGTGTCGAGCAGATCACCTTGGACGGCGCAACGGTCAGGGTGGCGGTCAAGACCGTTTCCGACTCCCAGTGGAAGGTGGGGCGGGAGCTCAGGCGGCGCCTGACCGAAAGGCTCACCGCCGAAGGGATCGCCGCCCAGATCGCTCCGGGCCGGGTCTACGTACGCGCCTCATCCCCTACCGGACAGGCACCCGGACAACCCGCATCCTGAGCGTTGCCGATTGTGGCGGTCCTCACTGTCCGGTTATTGACTACGGCGCAATCCGCGGGAAGAACGCGCGGATTCGGCAACGGACACCGGCCTGGTGGAAAAGCCGTGTTTTTGGGGCGGAACTCCCGCGCGGATGCGGCTCCCTTCGCGACGTTCCGTCAGACGGCGTACTACTGGCAGTTGACCCTCTATCGGCTTTTCGGCCTACCAAAAATTCCTCCAATCGGGCAGACTCAGGCACACGTGCGCTGCAGGCTAGGCCACGCACTCACCGAGCGTTACGGCAGGAGGAACGAAACCCGGTGTCTGACGAGGTGCGTCCGACCGACGCGGGAGCCAAGCCGTCCACCGCATCTCCTACGGAACAGAGGGTGGACGACGACCGTCCGGCCACCTTCCGAGAGATCCTCGGAGTGGCTGAATACCGGGCCCTGTTTGGCGCGACCGCGCTGTCCTGGGTCGGTGATTACTTCGCCAAGGTCGCGATCACGGTTCTCATCTTCCAGGACACCGACTCCGTCCTGCTGTCAGCCGCGGCATTCGCGATCAGCTACTTACCGTGGATAGTAGGCGGCCCAGTCCTCGCCGCGATCGCCGAGCGGTACCCGTACCGCCGAGTGATGATCATCTGCGACCTGGTTCGCATGGTGCTGGTCGGCAGCCTGGCGATTCCTGGGATCCGGCTGCCGGCCCTGCTCGTCATCCTCTTCGCGGCCTCGCTCCTGACGCCCCCGTTTCAGGCCGCCCGCTCGGCGCTGTTGCCCCGTCTCCTGACCGGCGACCGATACGTGGTTGGTCTCGCGCTGCAGAACATCGTCTCGCAGGCCTCTCAGGTGATCGGGTACGCCGTTGGCGGCACGGTCTCCGCCCTCAACCCGCGGATCGGTCTGCTGATCAACTCCACGACGTTCGCCCTGTCGGCCCTGCTGCTGTGGCGAGGGGTTCGTCACCGGCCCGCGGTCATGCCCGACACCCAACGCAACGGCCTGTTGCGGGAGACGCGGGACGGCTTCAACGTCGTGTTCAGCCACCCGGTCATGCGGCCGATCGCGCTGGTGGTGTTCCTCAATGTCGCGATCCTCATCCTTCCCGAAGGGCTCGCGGCCGGTTGGGCGGACGAGTTAGGTGGCGGTGCCCGGGCCACCGGGCTCCTCATGGCCGCCAACCCCATCGGCTACACCATCGGCGGCCTGGTGATCGGACGCATGATGGCCCCGAGCACCCGGCTGAAGTTGGTCAAACCGCTGTTGATCGCCTCACCGCTGCTGCTGGTCCCGGCGCTGCTCCAACCCGGCTTTGGGGTGGTGTTCGCGCTGATCCTGCTCAGTGGATTCACCGGTATGGTGACCATGCCGCTGAACGGACTGTTCGTCCAGGTACTACCCAGCGCTTATCGGGCACGGGCGTTCGGGATCATGCAGGGCGGGATGCAGATCTCCCACGCGGTCGCCGTGCTCAGCGCCGGTGCGCTCGCCCAGGCGGTGGGTTCTGTTCCCACAGTGGTCGGAGTATGGGCGCTGGTGGGACTGGGGCTGATGCTCCTGGCCACCATGACCTGGCCGAGCCGCGAGGTGATCGATACCGAGATCGCGCGTACCCGTGCCCTCAATGAGGCCTTTGAGGCCGAGCGCTCCGAGGCCGGGCCCTCCGACACCGATGAGACGACGACGGACGAGACTCAGGACCGGTCCCCGGCCGCGGAGGCCGGAAGCCAGGCGCCTCGCGAGCACCGCTCCTACCAGCTCGATACGTCACGGCAGGACACCGCTGAGAACCCGACGCGTTCTGACAACGAGCCCCCGGCGCATTCCTTGAGCGGCGCCACCCACGCCGAGCAGGTGAATGACGCCTAGGGGTACGCCCGTCCCCCACCACCACACGCAGGCACACGCCTCCGTACCGGAACTATGTCGGCGGCTCTCCAGCCACCGGGGAGCCGCCACCGCTTCTGATTTGAGAACGCTCACTGCGACCTCAGATCTCCGGGCAGGCGATGGCAGGATGGAGAGCGTGCCTCAACAGCGCAGAGAGCTTCCCCTGCAGCCGGTTTCCACTCCCTCCGCATCCACCTCTCCTCAGCCCACTCAAAGCAGCCAGGTCCCCGCTGAGGAGGTCTCCTTCTACGAGGCGATCGGAGGCTCCCCTACGTTCCAGCGCCTCGTAGAGGTGTTCTACGCCGGGGTTGAGACCGACCCGATCCTGCGTCCGTTGTACCCCGAAGCTGATCTGAAGCCCGCCGCCCGTCGCCTCCGTCTGTTCCTTGAGCAGTACTGGGGCGGGCCTACCACGTATTCGGCTGAGCGGGGCCACCCGCGTCTGCGGATGCGGCACGCCCCCTACCGGATCGGCCCTCGGGAACGGGACGCCTGGCTGCATCACATGCGTCGGGCGGTGGATGAGTTGCAGCTCCCGGAAGAGTACGAGAAGACCCTGTGGGACTATCTGGAACGGGCCGCCCACTTTATGGTCAATAGCCCGGAATAACGGAAACTCCTCGTCGATCGTTGAATAGTCGGCTCTATACCGAGCGTGACGCCATTACGACGATCTGCGAGGAGCACCGGCATGCGTCGTTGCCTGACCATCCTCATCACGATCATCTTGGCCGCCACCGTGGGCTCACCACCTGGCTGGCCGCTGCCGGTTGAGCACTCCCGTGTCGTCAGCGCCGACCCGGTGGACTGGACCCCTCACGTCCTCAACGGCATAGTCCGCTCGATCGCCGTGCTCGACGACAGCGTGGTGGTGGCGGGGCAGTTCACACAGGTCAGCGACGCCGCCTCCGCAAGCCAGATGACCCGCTACAACATCTTCGCCTTTCAACGCAATACCGGCAGGATTCACACCCGCTTCATCCCGGAGGTGAACGGCGCCATCCTGGCGGTGGCGCCCGGCCCTGACGGGACCGTCTACATCGGAGGAACATTCACCAGGGTGAACGGGCGGCCCCAGGGTGGATTGGCCCGGCTCCGGCTCGCTGACGGTTCTCTCGTCGAAGGAGTCGGCGGGGTTGAGGGCGGTGAGGTACGCACCCTCGCTACCGACGGTCAGTATCTGTACGTAGGGGGTGCCTTCACGCGGATCGCGGGGGTGGCACGGACGGCCCTCGCCCGCCTCAACGCCCACACCGGGCAGGTCGATCCGAATCTTGACCTGCAGATCGCCTCCCCGTCATCCGGGCGGCTCCGGGTAGAGACGATGGATCTGAGCCTGAACCGGGGTCTGCTCGTCATCGGCGGGACCTTCACCCAGGTAGCAGGCCAACCTCGCCACCACATCGCGCTGATCAACACCTCGACCGAGCGCCCCAGCCTGACCCAGTGGTCCACCCGGGCGTACGCGCCGATATGTCACCGTGACTTCGACACCTACCTGCGAGGCGTCGCTTTCTCCCCTGACGGTTCTTTCTTCGTGGTGACGACCACGGGACGTACCTCCGACCCGAATCTGCTGTGCAACACCGCCGCCCGCTGGGAGGCCTCTCCTACTCGCGCTGATGCGCGTCCCACCTGGGTCAACCACACCGGCGGCGACTCCCTGTACGGGGTGGAGGTGACCGCGGCGGCGGTGTATGTGGGAGGCCACCAGCGTTGGCTGGACAACCCGTACGGGAACGGCGAAGCGGGGCCAGGGGCGGTGTCCAGGCCCGGTATCGGCGCCATCCATCCGATCACCGGCCGGGCCCTGTCCTGGAATCCCACCCGTACCCGTGGGGTCGGGGTGCAGAGCATCGTGGCCGTGCCCGAAGGGCTCCTCGTGGGCAGTGACACCGATCAGCTCGGTGGTGAATACCACGGCCGGCTCGGCATGTTCCCCATCAACGCTTGACCGTGACGTTTGGCCTTGATGATTGACCTTGCCGTGCTGACCTCACGGTGCACCGGTGTCCCTTCCCCGACGGTCAGGGGAGGGACACCGATACCGCGTCGAGGCGTATGAGCGTCCTGACGCTCGAGGTTTCCTTGACGTCTAGACCTGAGGTTTATCGCGTAGCGGTTACAGCAGGACAACCTCGTCGTGGAGCCAGTCACACCACGCACTCGCCACGGCCGCCCCGCAGTCGATCAGCTCATCGAGCAGCGCGTCATGAACGCCGGGGACCAAGGGGAGCTGCATTTCCGCGTACAGGGACAGGTTGCCCCGCTCCGTCGGTTCGCCGACATAGGCCTTCAGGAAACGCCGGGTCTGGTTCCATTCGTTGAAGGCCGCGTACGCGCGGTCAGCGAACTCCGGCGGCAGGGTGTTATACACGCGGGCGCGGATAACGAGGATCTCGTCATCAGGCCCTTCCAGGGCGAACAGCACCGCGTGCCGTTCCCACATGGCAAGCAGATTCCCGTTCTGATCCGTCAGGTACCGGATCTTCAGACGCCGCAGCGACGCCGCGATCCGGTGTCGGGTAACTGGCTGGACCTGAGACGATGACCGGCGGGCTTCCTGTGTGGGGATCAAGAGTCGCGGGTCATCGACTACCCGCTCCGACGTGGTCTCTTGAGTTGAGTTCTCCTTAGTCGGCTCCTCGGACCGGGAAGCTCGCGCCTCCCGTCTCCGCCACCACGGCATGCCTGTCGCTCCTCACTCCTTCCCCCAGCCGTCGATACTCCCTACCCGGGCATCGGCGAGGGTGGGGGGACCCCTAGTCGATGCCACGGTGCGGGACCTCATTGGCCTCCGTGGGCGGGAGCAGTTGCGACGCTACCGGTTTGTCGGCGGCGGTGGGCTACTTTTTGTCGCCGATATCACGACGGGGTAGATCCGATATCGGCCCAATGATCTGAAATATCAATGGAAGAAATACTTCGAGGGGAAGTATCCACTCTCACCCTTGCCCCTTCGGTCACGGCTCCGCATGGAGCCGTGACCGAAGCCGGGTCCTCGAACCGTCACCTGACGGTGAGCGGGGAGGCTGGGCGGTACCACACCGCCCCGTAGGTGGCCTCCATACCGAGCCAGGGCCCCGCCTGACGGACCCGTACCGGATCGGCCCCGAGAAACCCCATCCGGACGAGCGCCTGCACCATCCGCAGTGGTACCGACGCGACCAGGGTGGGGTCCTTCTCGGAGATCACGGTCATCACGATCTGGTCCAGCAGCGTGTCCCGCAATGCGCGTTCCCCGATCCCCCGCATGGCGGCTTCCTGAACCGTCCGCGCGGCGGCGGCCGAGACCCGGCGTACCTCCTCGGCAGGGACCTCATCGATCAGAGTGCCGACCCCTAGAGCCGCAGGGGGCAACGCCGAACGCCACGCGATGTCACACCGGGGTGGGAGCGCGGCGTCACCGCGCTCCAACGCCGCAAGCAGTTCGGCCGCCCGGACCGTGGCGTCGATATCCAGCTCCGAACGCACCAGCCGGGTGACCAAAACCCCGAGAGGAAGCCGCGCCCATAGCGCGATCACACCAGGTCGGTGAGGCCGTAACCGCACCAAAGCGGTGGGATCCAGACGCTCCACCCTGGCCAGGAAAGCGCCCGCGTCGCGGACCCCCGCCGGATCGATCGCACGGGTACGCACGGCTCAGCCCACCATCACCGGCAACGTCGTCACCACATGCCCTCCCAGAACTCACCATCGGCGTTCCTTTTTCAGGAACTGGTGTTCGGGATTCATTTCACCGCTCTTACCGGGAGGAGCCTGAGCCCGCGGCAGACTGGGACGCCGCAGCAGACGCCTCTGTATAAGGCTCCAGGAACGCGCGTTCGGCAGGAGTGAGTCGACGCGGTCGCCGCGCCGTCAGGTCGTAGGGCACCAGGACCGAACGCGCGCGACTGGCGATCGCACCGTCGTAGAACAGTTCGTAGGCCACGGTGAAAGAGGAGTTACGGACCTCCTCGACCCACATCTCAATCCGAACCGGGTCACCGTTGTAATCGACCGGCCGCAGATAGTCGATTTCATGACGCGCGATCACCACCCCCTGCGCCAGGGAGGTCAGGCCGGACCTGGATGCCTCATTGAACATCAACGCCACCCGCGCCTCCTCATAGAGAGTGAGGAAGCGGGCGTTGTTGACATGCCCGAAAGCGTCCAGGTCCGACCACCGTAGTGGGCAGAGGTACACATAGCGACTCATCGTTACGTACGCACTCTCACTGTGTCGTCACGTACCTCATTCCCCATATCCTCAGTCGCGGGTGAGCTTGCGGTACGTAACCCGGTGAGGCCGCGCCGCTTCCGGGCCAAGCCGCTCAATCTTGTTCTTCTCGTAAGCCTCGAAGTTTCCTTCGAACCAGAACCACTTCGCCGGATTCTCTTCATCGCCCTCCCAAGCCAGGATGTGGGTGGCGATCCGGTCCAGGAACATCCGGTCGTGGCTGGTGATCACGGCGCAACCGGGGAAGTTCAGCAACGCGTTCTCCAGACTGGAGAGTGTCTCCACATCGAGGTCGTTCGTGGGCTCGTCCAACAGGAGAACGTTGCCGCCTTGCTTAAGGGTCAACGCCAAGTTAAGCCGGTTACGCTCCCCACCCGACAACACCCGAGTGGGCTTTTGCTGGTCGGGGCCTTTGAATCCGAAAGCCGCGACGTAGGCACGCGAAGGCATCTCGACCTTGCCTACGTTGATGTAGTCCAAGCCGTCGGAGACGACTTCCCAGACCGTCTTGTTGCCATCGAGTCCGGCCCGTATCTGGTCGACGTAGGAAATATCGACAGTCTCTCCGATACGGATGCTTCCCGAGTCCGGCTTCTCCTGCCCCACCAGCATCTTGAACAGTGTCGTCTTACCGACACCATTGGGCCCGATGACGCCCACGATGCCACCCCGTGGGAGGGAAAACGAAAGATTGTCGATAAGGAGCCGGTCTCCAAAGCCCTTGGTCAGGCCCTCAGCTTCGATGACCAGGTTGCCCAGACGAGGCCCCGGCGGAATCTGAATCTCCTCGAAGTCCAGCTTGCGGGTGGCCTCCGCCTCGGCGACCATCTCCTCGTAACGGCCCAGCCTCGCCTTGCTCTTGGCCTGACGCGCCTTGGGGTTGGAGCGCACCCACTCCAACTCCTCAGCCAGACGCTTGCGCAGCTTGGCGTCCTTGCGGCCCTGGACCTCCAAACGCGCGGCCTTCTTCTCCAGGTAGGTGGAGTAGTTGCCCTGGTAGGGGTAGGCCCGGCCTCGGTCCAGCTCCAGGATCCATTCGGCGACGTTGTCCAGGAAGTACCGGTCGTGGGTGATCGCGATGACCGTTCCGGCGTACCTGGCCAGGTGCTGCTCCAACCACTGAACGCTCTCAGCGTCGAGGTGGTTGGTGGGCTCGTCCAGCAGCAACAAGTCCGGCGCTTCCAGCAGCAGCTTGCACAGCGCTACACGACGGCGCTCTCCACCCGACAGGTGCGCGACGCTGGCATCCGGCGGCGGGCAACGCAGGGCGTCCATCGCCAACTCCAGCTTGGAATCGATGTCCCAAGCATCGGCGTGATCGAGCTCCTCCTGAAGCTGCCCCATCTCGGCCATCAACTCGTCGCTGTAGTCAGTGGCCAACCGCTCGGCGATCTCGTTGAAACGGGCGAGTTTGGCCTTGATGTCGGCGACCGCGTCCTGGATGTTGCCCAGCACGGTCTTGGACTCATCCAGAGGAGGTTCTTGCTGAAGTAGCCCAACGGTGTAACCAGGCATAAGCCTGGCTTCACCGTTACTGGGTTGGTCCAGTCCCGCCATAATCCGTAGCAGAGTGGACTTACCGGCGCCGTTCGGTCCGACGACACCGATCTTGGCGCCCGGCAGGAACTGGAGTGTCACGTTATCCAGAACGACCTTGTCACCGTGCGCCTTGCGGGCTCTATCAAGGACATAGATGAACTGCGCCACGGTCGGTGCTCCTCCGAAACAGCGGATGAGGATGGTTGGCTCGGCTTGACGTCCAACAGTGAGAACACGGCTTGTGAAAGTCTGAGGGAGTACGCCAGAACCGTACGGTAGCAGTGGCGTCTCGGGTGTCCTCAGCCTCGAGGTTCAATCCTCCCAGGTGGCTGGGTATTCCCTTACAGCGCCCCTGCCTCTGGACATTCCGGGAGCATCATCGACACGCCCGATCCATATGACACGCCGAACACACCAAGCACACTACCGACCGTATCGATAGCCGTGATCGACCTATTGAGAACAAGAATGTACTGATTGTGACTTCGATCTCATCAAGAGCGAACTTCCCCTATCAGTACCCTCATCCAAGAGGAGTCTCCTTCCTAGGCTTGGAGCCCCAGGAATGGACGCTGGCAGTCCTCGCAGAGGTTCACGGACCCCGAGACCCACTCGGCGCCCGATAGAAGGAGGCGGAACAGGCGTGGCGGGACGTAGTTCGTTCGTCGTGGTCGCTAACCGGTTGCCCGTGGACTCGGTCACAACGCCAGACGGGCGACAGGAATGGCGACGCAGCCCTGGCGGGCTTGTCACCGCGCTACATCCGATTATGCGCGCGGAGGGGGGAACGTGGATCGGTTGGGCGGGTGGTACAGGGCCAGCGCCCCGCCCCTTTGAGTTGGACGGGATTTGGCTACACCCGGTTCCACTCTCCGAGGACGATGTGGCCCACTACTACGAAGGATTCTCCAACGCGTCGCTGTGGCCCCTGTATCACGACGCGGTTGAGCACCCCGTGTTCCGACGGCGCTGGTGGGATGCGTACGTCCGGGTCAATGAACGTTTCGCCGCCGCGGCGGCATCAACAGCCGCCGAAGGAGCGGTGGTGTGGGTTCAGGACTATCAACTTCAACTGGTCCCCGGAATGCTCCGGGCCGCCCGCCCAGATCTGAAAATTGGATTCTTCCTTCATATTCCGTTCCCGCCTGTTGAACTGTTTATGCAACTGCCGCGGCGGGCAGAGATCATGCGAGGACTGTTGGGGGCCGATCTGGTGGGATTCCAGCGCCCCTTGGCCGCACAGAACTTCCTGCGGTTGTCCCGTCACCTTTTGGGACTGCGTCCTAAAGGCGCCGAGGTAGAGGTCGACGGCCGTAAGGTTCGGGCGGCCGCATTCCCCATTTCTATCGACACCGCCGAGATGGAGGCCCTCGCCTCCAGTGAAGCGGTCCGCTCTCGGGCGAAAGAAATCCGCGCTGAGCTGGGTGACCCTGAGTGCCTGATCCTGGGCGTGGACCGCTTGGACTACACCAAGGGCATCGAACATCGTCTACAGGCGTACCGGGAGCTGCTGGCCGAGGGTCGGCTGACGGTGCCGGAGACGGTCATGGTGCAGGTAGCCACTCCGAGTCGGGAACGAGTGGAGCACTACCGAGCCTTGAGGGAGAACGTTGAGCGTCAGGTGGGGCGCATCAACGGTGAGTTCGGGAAGGTCGGGATTCCCGCCGTGCACTACCTGCACCAGTCCTACAGCCGAGCCGAGTTGGCCGCCCTGTACAGTGCTGCGGACGTCATGATGGTCACACCGTTGCGGGATGGCATGAACCTGGTCGCGAAGGAGTACGTGGCAGCGCGCACCGACCTGGGTGGCGCTCTCGTGCTGAGTGAATTCGCTGGTGCCGCCGGCGAGTTGCGGCAGGCATTTCTGGTCAACCCGCACGATCTGGATGGCCTGAAGGACGCTTTGCTACGAGCGGTCACCGTTGAGCCCGCGGAGGCTTCCCGCAGGATGCGGACGATGCGCCGCTTCCTGCGAAGCCACGACGTCAAGAACTGGGCTAGGAGCTTTCTCACGGCCTTGGGGGTGCCGGAGGCCGCGTCCACCCTGGACGCAAGCGGCGTCACTGGCCCAAGCTATAGGCACGACGGTGCCGCACAAAGTAGTGCGACGAGTGGTGCCATTGGCGGCTCCACCGTCGATTCACCAAAACCCAGTGCTGGCGGGGAGCCCTCGGCATGACAATCGTTGATCTGGCCGCGCCCTTCAGCGCGGAACTTCGTGGTGCGCTCACGCAGCTTGCGCGTACTCCACAGTTGCTGGTCGCCTGTGACTACGACGGGACGCTGGCCCCGATCGTGGAAGACCCCACCCAAGCGGTACCGCTTCCTGAGACCGTGGCGGCGCTGCGTGCATTGGCGACCCTTCCCCAGACCAACGTCGCGGTCATCTCTGGCCGTGCGCTACGCGATCTGGCCGCGCTGTCACGCCTACCCAGTGAGATCCACCTGGTGGGTAGCCACGGTTCAGAGTTCGACGTGGGCTTCGTCCACAAGCTCTCCCCGGAAGTCACCGCCCTACGTGACCGGCTGATCAGCACCCTCACCAGCCTGGTGCGAGGCCGTGAGGGGGTACGCCTAGAGATCAAGCCCGCAAGCGTCGCGGTCCACACTCGGGGTGCCCCCCGTGATGTGGCCGCCATCGTGCAGCGGGCAGTCCGCACCGGCCCAGCCACCTGGGACGGTATGCAGGTGACCGAGGGCAAAGAGGTCATCGAGCTTTCGGTCATACCCACCAATAAGGGTAAGGCGCTGGAGGCCCTGCGGCTTCAGTTCAACCCGAGCGCGGTTATCTACCTCGGTGATGACGTCACCGACGAGAACGCGTTCGCGATCCTGCACGGCCCAGACATCGCTGTGAAGGTCGGCAGCGGCCCCACCCGAGCTCCTCACCGGGTAGCCAGCCCGGTCGAGGTGGCTCAACTGCTCGGCATGCTGCTGGAGACCCGTCGCAAGTGGCTCTATGGCGAGCGGTCGGTGCCGATCGAGCGGCACTCGATGCTGGCCAACGGGCGTAATGTGGCGTTGGTCACTCCAGACGCCAAGATCACCTGGATGTGTCATCCCAAACCGGATTCGTCGGCGATATTCGCCGACCTGCTGGGAGGGACACCGGCCGGTTACTTCGCGGTGTTTCCCGAGCGCAACAGCCGCCCTCTGGGGCAGCGTTACCGGCCAGGCACCATGACCCTGGAGACCCGTTGGTCCAGCCTGACGGTGACCGACTGGCTGGCCCATGAGGACGAACCGGGTCAGACCACACTGATCCGGCGTTTGACCGGCCGGGGACGGGCACAGATCGAGTTCTGTCCGCGCCCGGAGTTCGGTCAGATGCCCACCTCGCTCAAGCCTCAGCCGGGTGGCTTGGCGGTGCTCGGCTCCAACGAGCCGATCGCCCTGTACTCCCCCGATGTGACGTGGCAGCTGGAGACTTCCGGCACGAGTCAAATGGCGACCGCGGTCGTCGACTTGGACGCTCTCGGCGGTTCCTTGGTGCTGGAGCTGCGCTGCGGCACCGACAGCCTGGCCCCTCCGAAACTCACTGTCGAGCAGCGTCTGGACAACGCCGAGCGGTACTGGCGTGATTGGCTGAGCACGCTGCGTCTACCTTCCGTCGCTCACGGCGAGGTGGCCCGCAGCGCCCTCGTCCTGAAGGGCCTGGTGTACCAGCCCACCGGCGCCATCCTCGCCGCCGCGACCACCTCCCTACCGGAGGAGCTGGGCGGAGTCCGTAACTGGGACTACCGCTACTGCTGGTTGCGGGACGCCGCGATGACCGCGCGGGTCCTGGTCGACCTGGGGTCGCTGCGCGAGGCGGACGAGCTTCTGAAATGGATCGCCGGGGTGATCGAACGTACCGGCGGTCACCCGGAGTGGCTGCACCCCTTGTACACAATCGACGGATTGCCTCTGGGGCCGGAGGCCGTCATCGAGACATTGCCCGGTTACGCGGGGAGCCGGCCGGTACGCGTGGGTAACGCCGCTAACCGGCAGGTTCAGCTCGACGTTTTCGGTCCGATCGCCGACCTGGTCGCCGCGGTCGCTGACGCGCGGGGTGCGCTGACCGACTTCGAGCGTGGTGTGGTCGAGGCGATGGTGGAGGCGGTCAGCCGTCGGTGGCATGAGCCCGACCACGGTCTGTGGGAGCCCAGACTGCCGCCGCGCCACCACGTGTACTCCAAGGTGATGTGCTGGCTGACCGTGGACCGCGCCATTTACCTGGGTGAGAGGCACGGGATGGCAATCCAGCCCGGCTGGCGGGAGCTGCGCGACAAGATCGCCGAGGATGTACTCACCAACGGCTGGAACGACACCGTGAAGGCGTACACCGCGGCCTACGACGGCGACGACCTGGATGCGGCGTCGCTGTGGGTGGGGCTGTCGGGTCTGCTCCCGGACAACGATGAGCGGTTCGAGTCCACGGTGCTGGCGATCGAGTCGGAGCTGCGCAGCGGGCCCACCGTGTACCGCTACAACTCCGACGACGGCCTGCCTGGCGTGGAGGGTGGCTTCCACATCTGTGCCGCCTGGCTGGTGGAGGCGTACCTGCGGACCGGACGACGCGCCGACGCCGAGGAGTTGTTCCAGCAGATCCTGGACTGCGCTGGCCCGACCGGCCTGCTCCCCGAGCAATACGACCCGGCCACGGAGCACGGCCTGGGCAACCACCCGCAGGCGTACAGCCACCTCGGCTTGATCCGGTGTGCGCTCCTGCTTGACCAGACTGCTGCGGCGGACCGCCAGCAGTCCTGATCCTGCCTGAGAAACCCGCCCTTCTGACGCGGGCGCGGAACGTGCGGCGCGGATCCTGTCTTACGTCACAGGATCCGCGCCGTGGCGTTTTCGGGTCAGTGTTCGCCGTCTGCGGCTCGGTGCTCCTCACCGCCCTGCGGCCAGTTCACGCCTGGCCGCAGCCCGCGCGGCGCAGATTTTGCACCTTATGGCCGCATTGACGTCGCGGTCATCGACGTCGCGAAACGTCACGTCGATTGACGTCACGTCGCGGCTTGGGGTGCGTCCCCACCAGCCTGACTATCGGGTAGCAACGCCGCTACCTCACCGATCACGATGATGGCGGGTGGCCGAATCCCCTGCCTGGTAACCACCTCCGCGATATCGCCGAGAGTCGCGCGTACCACTCGTTGATGTGAGGTGGTGCCCTCCTGAATAGCGACCGCTGGCGTGGCGGAGGAACGTCCCGCCGCCTGCAGCGCCTGAGTGATCGCCGGCAGGTTTTCCACCGCCATCATCAGCACGACGGTGCCACGGAGCCGTCCCAGCGCGTGCCAGTCGACCAGGGAGCGGGGATCGCCGGGCGGCACGTGCCCTGAGACGATCACCACCTCATGGCTCACGCCCCGCTGGGTCACCGGGATACCCGCCACCCCTGGGACGGCGATCGGACTGGTGACCCCAGGGACGACCTCGACCGGGACACCCGCTTCCAGACAAGCCAGCAGTTCCTCCCCTCCCCGACCGAACAGGAAGGGATCCCCGCCTTTGAGGCGGACCACGAACTTCCCGGCCAGTGCCTGTTCCACCAGCAGACGGTTGATCTCCTCCTGGGCCATTGCCCGCCCATAAGGCAGTTTCGAGGCATCGATGACCGTCACATCGGAGGAGAGCTCGTCCAGCAGGACCCGCGGGCCGAGCCGGTCGGCGATCACCACTTCGGCGCGGGACAACAGCCGGCGTCCGCGGACCGTCATCAGATCCGGATCCCCTGGGCCCGCCCCGACTAAGGCCACACCAGGCACCGGGAGCGCCTGTGCGGGACGGAACACTCCCTGCCGTGCCGTCTCCGGCTCCCGGAACCGTGGCGCGTCCAAGGTGCCGTCGGAGAGCCGTTCGGCGATCGCGTCCCGGAGCGCGGCGGAGCGTCGCGGGTCACGGCCGCCGAACACCGCCACGGTCACCTGGTCGTGGCGAGCGACGGCGGGGGTCCAGGCGGTGGCGGCCAGGGCGTCATCCGCGCGGACACAGAAGATCCGATGCTTGTCGGCCGCGGCTGATACCGCCTGGTTCACGGCGGGCTCGTCGGTCGCGGCCAGCACCAGCCAGGCGTCCTCGACATCGGATTCTGTAAATGGGCGGGCCCGCCACTCCAGGCGCCCGGCGCGGGCCAAGTCTTCCAATCCGGGCGTCACCGACGGTGAAACCAACACCACCTGTGCCCCGGCGGCCAGCAACGCTGGGACCCTCCGCCCGGCTACCGTCCCGCCTCCGACGACCAGGACCGTGCGTCCTTCCAGGCGCAGCCCCAGTGGATACAGCGGAACGCTCCCCGTCTTCCCGGCTTCCTGGCTACTCATGCTTCTCCTCCACTTTCCGCCGTGCCAGGACCAGACGCAGCGCGACGGCGAACGCACCGGTGACGGAAGTATCGCGCACCGCGATGCGTAACCAGTCGGGGCCGAGCCCTGGGAAGGTGTCGCCTCGCCGTACCGCGTACCCCAATGCGCGCAGCTCTTGCCGAACCCACGCACCGTTAGGGACATGGACCAGGACGAATGAGCTGGCCGGTTCCCCGACCACCCGCACCCCCGCCTGGCGAAGGTGGTCGATCAGGTACGCGCGGTCGGCCGCCAGGCGACGGGCTATCCGCTGCTCCTCGGCCACGGCCTGGGGTGACGCGCACGCCTCCGCAGCGGCTAGGGCGGGCGTCGAGACTGGCCACAGCGGCTGAACCGCGGAAAGCCGGGTCACCAGCTCCGCCGAGGCCAGCAGGTATCCGATCCGCAGGCCGGCCAGCCCCCAGGTTTTGGTCAAACTACGCACCACCACTAAACCCGGCAGATCACCCCGGGAAGCCAGGGATTGAGGTTCACCGGGAATCGTGTCCGCGAAGGCCTCATCGACCACGAGGATCCGTCCCGGACGTGCCAGGCGGATGAGATCACTGGCGGGGTGGAGTACCGATGTGGGGTTGGTGGGGTTACCGACCATGACGAGGTCGGCGTCGTCGGGGACCAGATCGGGATCGAGTCGGAAGGGTTCGGGAAGGATGACTCGCTCCACCTGATGCCCTGCCGCTCGCAGCGCGGCCTCGGGCTCGGTGAACTGCGGGTGGATCACCACTGCTCGGTGAGGGGTGAATGCACGCGCGATCAGAACGAACGCTTGAGAGGCACCCGCGGTGACCAGGACCTCCTCGGGGCGGCGACCGTGCCGGGCAGCGAGGGCGACCCGTGCTCGCGTGGGGTCGGGGTAGCGAGCCAGATCCGCTAATGAGGCTGCGATGGGTTTGGCCAACCAGTCCGGGAGCGGCGCCGAGCGGACATTAACCGCCAGATCGACCAGACCAGGGGTTGCTTCGGCGTCACCGTGGTGACCGAGGTCGAAGTCCATGGTCATAGATCGTGATCACCCGACCGACGCGGTGCGCCCCGCTATGGCGAAGATCTCTGCCGAAGGGCTGTGATGACGCCTGTAACGCGCTTCCCGGCGTGTTCAGGTCACACCTTCGCCGCACGGCGCCATATAGATCGAGTTCACGCGTTGCCGTGCTTGAGGTCGGGAGCGGTCAACGACCACAGCTCCATGTCGGTCCGATCGCCGTGGACGTAGCCAGCGTTCCGGAGGAGCCCTTCGTAGGTGAATCCCGCTTTCTCAGCCACCCTGCGGGAGGCGATGTTGCCGGGGGCGATGCGCTGTTCGATCCGCTGGAAACCGTGCTCGGCCAACAGGTCCACCGCCAGTGCGGCGGTCGCCTCCGTGGCCACCCCCTGCCCTCGGAACCGGGGTAGGACTGCATATGAGATCTCAGTACTCAATCCGGACCAGTCCGTATGCGTGGCCCACATGCATCCGACCAGCACATCGTCCTCTCGACGGACGATGGCGTAGTGGTCGCCGTCCCCACTGGAGCGCCGCTCTTCGGCTACTGAGGTGCACCAGTTATACGCCTCTTGCCAGGTATATGGTGGCGCGAAGGGTAACCAGCGCTGCGTCTGTCTGTCACCGAAGACTTCCGCTACCTGGTGAGCGTCTGCCGGTCCAACCCGCCGGATGAGCAGTCGTGGAGTCGATACGGTCAGGACCGGAAATCGCTGAGACAACCGCGACATGTGCAGGATCTTCTCAGATGGCGGTGGCGTATCGCGGCCTGGACAAAACGTGGCGTGTTTTCAGACCGCAGCTGCAAGATGCAACTTCGACAAAGTACACATATATCGGCCCCGCCCTCACTACCCTTCACTAATTTTTTCACTATGCGGACACCATGGACGACTGACGGCTTTCCTCCCATATTGGCGGCCGTCACGGCATCATGCCTCTGCCGGCGTCGTGTCCCTGCTTGAGAGGGCCGGGACCGGTCGTACGACGGGCTGTCAGGGGTGGCCCCGCCGGCACCGCCTGGCCGGCGGAGTAGCGTGCATACGTGTCTAATGCCGCTTCCCCGCACGACGTCCACAGCTCATCGACACGGGACGCATCTGGCACCACCGGGTCCGGTCGGTACGCGTTCCTGCGTCACCCGCGTTGGGTGGCGTTGGCCGTGCTGGCGGTGGTGATGGCCGCGGTTATGGTCGGTCTCGGGTTTTGGCAGCTGTCCCGATACCAGGAACGCACGGCGATCAATGAGCGCATTGAGGCCGCCGGCCAGGCCGATCCACTCCCGGTGGAGAACGTGCTCTCCGTGGACGGCGCTCTCTCAGAGGAGGAGGCCTGGGTACGGGTGACGGCGACCGGCGTGTACGACACCTCACACGAGATCCTGGCGCGTAACCGCACCCTCAATGACCGTGTCGGTTTTGAGGTTCTCACCCCGCTGGTGCTCTCCGACGGCACCGCCCTTCTGGTGGATCGGGGCTGGATCCCCGCGACCGGTCAAAGCGCCTCTGATCTTCCTGAGATCCCGGCGGCTCCGACTGGTGAGGTGACCGTTGTCGGGCGGGTGCATCTTCCCGAAAGCCGGGCCGATCAGGCGACCGAACAGGATGGGTACCTACAGGTACGCCGCATCGATCCCCGTCTCCTTGCCGAGGAGCTGCCGTATTCGGTGTATCCGGGGTACCTGCTCCTGGACAGCCAGCGCCCACCGGTTTCTGACGAACTCCAGCCGATCCCGGTAGAGCTGGCTGATGCGGGACAGAACCTCTCGTACATGGTTCAGTGGTGGCTGTTCGCCACATTGACCCTAGTGGGGTTCGTCTGGTTGGTACGGCGGGAAGCGGGTAGGAGAGCCGAGACGGAAAGCACACACGTCTCGGAGGTGCGTCATGACGACGAGTACCCCCATGGGGGGCCCACCCATGGTGCCGCTGACAGCCCACTGGACCGTTGACCTGACCTTCCAGGAGGAGATTGACCACACCGCCGCCGTGGCGGTTCTACGTACCCCGTCAGGGCATGAACTGCGAGGCCACGGCGAGTCACGGCGTAACCCCGCAGACCGGCCGGTTCCCCGGATCGGTGAGGAGGTCGCGGGAGCGCGGGCGCTATCCCAACTCGCCCATCAGCTCCTGGAGTACGCCGCCGTGGAGATCGAGAAGAACGTCCGGGGCGGTGATCCTCGCGTCTGATTTGCCGACTTCTTCGTGCTCCCTGAGGCTGTCAGTTTCCTGGGGCGGCCGAGTCAGCTCGGTGTGGGTCGGCCGCGCACAATCCGCCGTGAAACGCGGCCTTCGTGAATCGCCCGGACCTCGTCGATCGTATCGGCTTGGTCCGGGCTTTTGTCTGGTCGATACCGCAGCACACGGGCAAACCGCAGCGCCATCCCGGCCGGGTAGCGCGGGCTGGTCTGCACCCCATCGAAGGCGATCTCCACCACAAGAGCGGGACGGACGTACACGGTCCAGGAGTCCCGATGCGTCTCGAGCTGCAGCAGCTGCTGGGTCTGCCAGGCCAGAAGCTCGTCGGTGAGACCTTTGAAGGTCTTACCGAGCATCACGTATCCCCCGGCGGGGTCACGGGCGCCCAGATGCAGGTTGGACAACCATCCCCGCCGCCGACCGTGCCCCCACTCTGCGGCCAGGACCACCAGATCCAGGGTGTGGCGGGGTTTGACCTTCAGCCATGCTCCCCCGCGGCGGCCCGCCTCGTAGGGCGCGTCCAGGGCTTTGACGACGATCCCCTCGTGACCGGCGGCCAACGCAACGGCGAACCATTCACTGACCTGCTCAACGGTGGAGGCGACGATGCGGGGCACCATGTGTGCCTCCGGGACCGCGCCGACCAGTGCGGTCCACCGGGTGTACGCGGGGGCGTCGAGCAGGTCCTCACCGTCGAGATGCAGCAGGTCGAAGTAGTAGGAGTTCAACGGCGGCGCCGACGCGCCCGGCGCTGATCGACGCCCGACCCGGCTCGCGGTCACCTGAAACGGCGCCGGGCGACCGTCGGGTTGCAGGGCGATGACCTCCCCGTCCAGCACTATGCTGCGCACCTTCAGGTCCCGGACGGCTTGGACTACCTCCGGGACCCGGCTGGTGATGTCGTCCAGGCTGCGGGTGAACACTGCGATTTCAGGGCCGTCACGGTGTACTTGGACACGGATTCCGTCCAGTTTCCAGTCCACGGCGGCGGGGGAGATCCGCTCCACGGCTTCATTCACGCTCGCCACCGCTTGAGCAAGCATCGGCGCCAGGGGATGCCCCAGCTCCAGCCGGAAGGCCGCGAGAGCTGCGGCTCCCCCGGTGAGGGCCGCAGCCGCCACCCGACGCAGATCACCGGCGAGCAGGACCGCCCGCCGGACATCGGACACGGGCACCTTGGCCGCCGCGGCGATCGCCTCGGTCATTACTCCTTCGAGGGCGCCCTGTCGCAACTCCCCCAGCAGGAGTGCCTGCAGGAACCGCTGTTCATCCGCGGTGGCGGCGGCGAACAACTCCTTGACGAGGAAACGTCGGCGCGCGGTAGAGCCGGGCCCACGGCAGGCGCCGATCCGTTCAGCGGCGGTGTCGACATCGGCCACGGACAGGGTGCCTCGGTCAGCCGGTGACGGCAGGTCCCGCAGGGTGGCCCATCCCACGCCGATCTGCCGTTGGCGCAGTTCTCCGGACAGATAGGCGGTAGCGGCCATGATCTCCTCAGGCGGGACCCGCCGTAGGCACGCGGCGAGCAGATTGATCTTGGCGCGCCTAGAGGATGTGTTCGCCACCGCCGTCCAGGTCGCCGCGATCTCTGCAAGGAGCATGACGCCCCCTTCCGCCGCTTCGCCCTCCCAGCCACGGTCCGGCACGGAGCATGGCTGTCGGTGCGCGCTTTATTTCGATGCCGCGGTCACCTCGGCGAGTTTGCTGAGCAGCAGCGCCTCGGCTAGGCAAACCCGCGCGAATTCTCCCAGATGCAGGCTCTCATTGGCCCCATGTGCCCGACTGTCGGGATCTTCCACCCCGGTGACCAGAATCGCGGCGTTGGGGAACGCTTCGGCGAACGCGGCGATGAAAGGGATGGATCCACCCACCCCGATATCCACCGGTGCGGTGCCGCCCCATGCCTCACGGAACGCCGCCCGGGCTGCCTCATACACCGGGCCGACAGCGTTGATCGCGAAGGGCGCTCCCAGCTCGCCTCGTGTGACGGTGACCTGGGCTCCCCACGGCGCATGGGTGCGCAAGTGGTTCATGAGCGCCTGCATCCCGGCTTCGGGGTCCTGCCCTGGGGCGAGACGGAGACTGACCTTGGCCCGCGCCACCGGGATCAGGGTGTTGGAGGCGTTCTGCACGTCAGGGCAGTCGATCCCCAAAACGCTCACCGCCGGCTTGTGCCAGAGCCGTTCGGTGATCGAGCCGGTTCCGATCAACTGCACCCCGTCCAGCAGGCTGGATTCCTGACGTAGTACCTGCTCGGACTGTTCCACCTGGGTAGGGCCGGCGGTCGTCAATCCCTCGATCGCCACGTCGCCTTTGTCATCGTGCAGGGTCGCCAACAACCGGCACAGAGCCGTGAGGGCGTCGGGTACGGCGCCTCCGAACATGCCGCTGTGGACCGCGTGCTGCAGGGTGCGGACTTCGACGTAGCAATCGGCGAGGCCACGGAGCGAGGTCGTCAGCGCCGGCTGCCCGATCGCCCAGTTGCCCGAGTCCGCGATCACGATCACATCGGCGGCCAGCAGGTCCCGGTGCTGTTCCAGGAACGCCCCCAGCGTCGGTGACCCGCACTCCTCCTCGCCTTCGATGAACACCGTGACGCCCACCGGAAGCGCGTCACCGTGCGCCCGCAGCGCGGCCAGATGGGCGGCGATACCCGCTTTGTCGTCGGCGGTTCCCCGCCCGTACAGTCGTCCGTCGCGTTCTGTGGGTTCAAACGGCGGAGACTGCCACTCTGCTTCATCCCCGACCGGCTGTACGTCGTGGTGGGCGTAAAGCAGAACCGTCGGCGCTCCCGGGGGTGCCGGGCGCCGCGCGATCACCGCCGGTTGCCCCCCGTCCACCGACACGATCCGGACATCAGGTACCCCGGCCGCGCGAAACAGTTCGGCGGTGGCCTCCGCTGAACGCTGGACCGTACTGTGGTCGAAGCCAGGGAAGGCGATCCCCGGAATTCGCACGAGCTTTTCCAGATCGGATCGGATCTGTGGCAAAAGCCGTTCCACCGCGTCACGCAGCTGCGCGGTGGTCAAAGGGGTGGCCGGCGAGAGTTGATTAGTCATGAAGCCTGATGCTATGCCCGCTGGACCGTCGGCGCGGCGGCGATGACTCGTCGTTCGCTGGTTTGTGGCCGGTTCGTCGCAGGTCAGACGGGGAGTCGGACATACTCCCGTTCCGGGTCATGCGGCAGACGCGAGGCCCCGTCTACCACCACATCGACCCGTTCCCAGGTTCGTTCAGCAGGGAAATATTCGTCCTCCCGCGCCATCCATCTAGTCAATTGCGGGCGTAACCGCTCACCGTCCCGAGCGATACTCCGGGCCAACCGCAGTGGTCGCGGCGCGGTGACATAAACGCTGAATGTCCACAGCGGCTCAGCGTCGGCACGCGCACTGGTCACTCCTTCTAGCACCAGGACATCTGGCACGCCGATGTCACGCCACCGCGTACTGAACCGCCCCTGGTGCCAGTCGTAGGGCTGATACCGCGCCGGTTGCCCTTTGCTGAGGGGGAGCAGGATCCACTTCTGGAGCCGGGGCCAGAAGGTGAACATGTCATCCCACCCTGCGAGGAGGTCGTCGGTGTTCACCACGGCCATCCGCACATCACGGGCCCGCAGCGTGACAGCGAGCCGCTGAGCAAACGTGCTTTTCCCGCTGCCCGATGGCCCATCGATCACTACGAGCCGGACTGGACCGAGTCGAGCCGGCCCGGCAAGAACGCACTCCGCCAGGGCCTCGAGCCGCTCCACCGTCCCGTCGCTCCGCCCGGCACGGTCAGCGGGGTCGCCCACCCTCACCGGCCCTGCCCGATCCATCGCCGTCGCAGTGGTCTGGCGAGAACGTGAAGCACAGCCAAGACAAGCGCCAGGAGTCCTACCGTTTCCGAGAGCCGGATCGCCCGCGCCACATCAGCGGGCTCAGCGGGTCTGCCCTGTCCCAGCGTGGGACGGATCTCGTCGTGCCCGTGATAGACGTTGCGTCCCCCCAGCCGTATCCCCAACGCCCCGGCCATCGCCGCCTCACACTGTCCAGCGTTCGGGCTGGGATGGCGGTCGCCATCCCGCAACCAGGTCATCAGCGTGTCCGCGACCCGTCCCCCCACCGTCGGTGCCGCTATCACCATCAGCGCCGCGGTGAGCCGCGAAGGCACGAGGTTCGCCGCGTCATCCAGACGCGCGGCGGCCCATCCGAACCGCTCATACCGCGCTGAACGGTGCCCAACCATTGCATCGAGTGTGTTAACCGCCCGGTAGCCGACCAAGCCTGGCAGGCCCGCCAGGGCTCCCCATACCAGCGGCGCCACCTCCGCGTCCGAGCTGTTCTCGGCCACCGACTCCACGGTGGCGCGGGCCAACTCAGTGGTGTCCAGTCGTGACGGGTCCCGACCACACAGACTGGGTAACCGTTCCCTGGCTGTGGCGATATCCCCCGCGGTGAGGGCGTCCGCGAGGCCAGCCGCCTCATTCCTGAGGGAACGTCCGCCCAGCACCGTCCACGTCGTCACCGCCGTCAACGCCGCCCGCGCCACTGGGCGTCGACGTGTGAGCACCGAAGCCGCCACCGCCGCGGCGACCGGTAAGCCCACCGCCAGTGCGGTGTGAACCATGCCGGCGCGGCGACTGGACCGGTACACACGCCGCTCCCAGGCCGCCGCGAGGCGCCCAAACCCCGCCACCGGGTGATGCCGTCGTGGATCTCCCCAAAGAAGGTCGAGCACTTTGCCCGCCGCCATACCCACGGCGTCCGCCATCGCCATCACCACGACGCCCCTCATGCCCGGGAGCCTAGCCTCCCGTTCGGGCGCCCCGGCGAAGCGTCGTCTGAGAGCAACTGCCGGTATCTCGCCAGGCTGGACGTCCACCGCTTCCCGCTGGTCGCTCAGGCCCGGTGGGGCATAACCGTGGGGCACCGCCGGCCAGTCACCTTCCAGGCGCCTCTTTGAAGATCCACTGTGGAGTTGTCAAAGAACTGGATCCGCTTATCACGCACATGGATGTCATCAAGACGCCCGGATGGGCCCGGGAGGGTCGGCCCATCCGGGCCGGGTAGCCGGACTGGATGGAGGGGGATGAGCATCCCGTCACGGCCACGGCTGCGTCACGCGGTCAGACAGCGACCGCCTCCCGGGCTGTCAGGCCCGACAACCCCGTCACCACTGGCGAGTCGCTCTCCTCATCCAGGTCGCTGTCAAGATCCGGTTCGTCGAGGTCGTTCTCGGTGACATACGACTCAGGATCGGCGGGCTCCTCAGCCTGGTCTGGCGCTTCAGGAGCCAGCCGGGCGTTCCGGTTCTGCTCCTTCTCCTCTGTCGCCACCTGCTCCACCGCTGTCTTGTCCACTGAGGACTGATCCTCAGAGGAGGCCTGCGGCGCCTCCGTGGCGCCCGTCTGGCGATGGCGCCGGAACATCGCGGTGCCGCGCGAAAGGTCATGTCCAACGGCGAAAGCGTCCATCTCGTAGGACCACCGCATCGTCCCTTGATGCTCATAGGTCCGGCTGTACACCCGCCCAGTCACGATCACGGGGTCGCCCTTGAACACGCTCTGGAAAACGTTCTGACCAAGGGAACGCCAACACGAGACCTTCAGGTACAGCGACTCGCCGTCCACCCAACGCCCTTTTTCCTTGTCCCAGCGTCGTGAGGTTGACGCCACCCGGAAATGCACCACGGTCGCCCCGCTGGGCTCGATGCGTCGTCGCTCCACATCCGACACCACGGTGCCCACGATGGTCAAAGGCGTCTCGAACATGTCGCCTCCTCCACTGCTTCGCGCTCTCCGGCACGCCATCCGCGGAGCTACACATTTCCCCGGATTCAGCGACAAAGCCAGCCAAGACCGCGAATCTGTGGACGACAAAGGCACCTGTGGATAACGCCCGTTCCACGCCCTGGCCTGCTATGCGCAGGGCGGGAATGGCGCTCGTCGGAGGCGCTTCGCGGGTTGCGTTACCGCGGGTCGACGCGCTGGGGGAGGCGATGGTGGACGAAGACGCCGATAGGGTGAACGGTCACGAGATCCGCACGATGACATCCGCTCGGTTCCGGGTGGCCTGCACGACCTCGGCGTTGCGCTGGTCAGAGCCGTATGCCCAGGCCCGAGCCTGCTCCCAGGTTTTCCCATAAGCGGCGTGGCGCGCCACCAGACGCTGGAGCCGGGTCGTATCGTCCAGCTCGATGTACCAGACCTCATCCAGCAAGGGACGCACCGCATCCCAGGGCGGGGTGTCGACCAGCAGGTAGTTCCCCTCCGTGACCACCAGCGGCACGTCCCGGGCCACCTGGATCGCTCCGGCGATTGGCTCCTCAAGATCGCGCCGGAACACCGGCGCGTACACCTCGCTCTCAGCGGGATCACGCAACCGGCGCAGCAACGCGGCGTACCCAGCGGCGTCGAAGGTGTCGGGGGCGCCTTTACGCTCCGCGCGCCCCAACCGCTCCAGTTCGGCCTGCGCCAGATGGAATCCGTCCATCGGCACCAGAACCGCCCGGCCCGCCAACGCGGTGGTGATGTGTTCGGCGAGGGTGGATTTCCCCGCGCCCGGCGGGCCGGTGATGCCCAGCAGACGCCTGGCTCCGGAATCGGCCAACGTGGCCGCGCGGGCCACCGCCTCCTTCAGGGTGGATAAGGTCACGACGCTCAATACAGCTCCCAGCCGCCCTCTCGACGAACCAGAAGATCCGGCAACAGGAGATGATCGCCGCCGGCGAAGAACATCCGCTCACATCCCCGTTGGACCTTCTCCACCCCCTGCGGCGAATCCAGGCCAGTCACGAACACGACATCCCGGGCCGGCACCCCCACGATCAGCTCACCTGGTACCGACTCGGCCAGTTTTTCCCACAGTTCGTCTACCAAAAGCAGGCTCGACTCGATCCCCTCGAACGACAGCATGAGCACCGGCGGCTGCCCGTGAATAGCCACCCCGGTCGCCATCTCCTCCAGGGTGTTGAGGGCGAGGCGCCGCAGTTTGCGGTGCGACAGCCCGAGTTCGTTCAGGTCAGCGTAGGTCACCAGCCGTTCCCCAAAGGGAGGGCCGAACGAGTACGCGACGGCCAACGGATCGAGGAACTCATCCCTTACGGGATCGTCTGGCCCAGTGGCGTACAGTGCGTGAGGGTCGTCAGCCAGGGATTCGATCACTGGCACGATCACCGGTTCCGGCGTATCCACGGTTGGCAACTTAACTATCCGCAGCCAAACATGGGAACCTGACAACCCCAGGTTCGTCGTCTACCGCCAGAGACGGAGTCACAGCGTTTTCTCGAACCACAAACTGGCGAATGGATTGTCGTTATAGGGGGGTATTTGTCGGTAACCCGCTGAGACGTAAAGACGGCACGCCTCGCTCAGCGCGTACGACGTATCCAACCTGAGGGTGTGCCAACCGCGCTCGACCGCTGCTTTCTCCAAGTGGGTGAGGAGACGACGGGCATATCCCTGCCCACGCGCCTCGGGCACCACATACATGCGCTTGATCTCCCCCACCCCCTCCTCCAGAGGGCGCAGAGCCGCGACGGCGACCGCCTTGCCGTCGGCGTACACCACGAAAAACTCCTGGCCGTCAGCCTCGGAGCGGTGGCCAGACTCATCGATCGGTTCGACCGTGAAGCCCGCACGGGGCAGCCGTCGGGCCATCTCCGCTTCGAAGGCGGTGATCAGGGCGCGAGCATCCCGACGCACCTCGGGTCCAGACCGAATCATGTCGTACACGATACCGTATGATGTACGACATGGCCCCTCCTCGTGTGCTCACCCGTGAGCAAATCGCCGAAGCGGCGCTTCGCCTCGCCGACCAGACCGGCGTGGAGCGACTCACCATGCGCGCGCTGGCCGACGAACTCGGCGTGGGCACGATGACCCTCTACAGCTACGTACGCTCCCGGGACGACCTACTCGACCTGATGGTCGACACCGCCACCGAACCGGTCGCCGCCACGCCGATCGAAGGGCACTGGACGGAGCAGATCGTCACCCTGTTCAGCGCGCTCCACGAGGTCCTGACCAAACACCCCGGCCTGGTACGCGCCCGGATGACCCGCCCGTTTAACAGTCCCGGGGTGATGCGGCTGGCCGAACGCGCGCTGTCCGTGCTCCAAGCCGCGGGGATGGACCGGCAGGAGGCGGCACGCGCGTACCGAACCTTGTATCTGTTCACATTGGGGTGCGCGACGTACGGGGGCCACAGCGACACCGCCCAACTCCGACGTGACCTCGAGGCCCTCCCGTCCACCGACTTTCCACATGTGGCCGCCCATCGCGACAAATTGATATACACAGTGGCTGAAGCGGCCGAGTTCCGGTACGGTCTGCGTCTGCTGGTAACAGCGATGAGCGCATATGTGCCGCCGCCCACAAACCGCAACCCTCAAGGCGGGACACACAACCCCGTCGGATAGCGGTAACCTACTGCGGCGGGTTTGTTGTCGCGCCCGTAGCTCAGTGGATAGAGCAGCTGCCTTCTAAGCAGACGGTCGTAGGTTCGAACCCTACCGGGCGCACTGTCTCACTATTCACTCGGCGCTTGCCCCATCCCATGCGCCATGATCACGCCGCGCCGCCATGAGGCGGCCACTCCCGCCCCATCTGGGGAATATTCCTCCAGAAAATCCCAAAGAGAGCGATCTCTCGTCATCTTCGCGGTCAATGGTCGAGTCGACGCCGCCCAGGCACCTGGGAAAGACCAGACAGAACGACCGGACAGAATGAGTCGTCGTGCGCGCCACCCGGTTGATCTCCCTGCTCCTGCTACTGCAGGCGCGGGAAGGCATGACCGCGGCCGAACTTGCGCGGGAGCTGCGGGTATCGGAGCGAACCGTCTACCGGGATGTGCAGGCACTGTCGGCGGCGGGCGTACCGGTGTACGCCGAGCACGGCCCGGGAGGCGGCTACCGGCTGGTCGACGGCTACCGCACCCGGCTGACCGGGCTGACCCGGGAGGAGGCCGAGGCCCTGTTCCTTTCCGGTCTGCCCGGCCCCGCGGACCAGATGGGGCTGGCTGATCTGGTGACCGCCGCCCGGCTGAAGGTGACGGCGGCGCTGCCAGCGGCGTTCCAGGACGCGCCTACGCGGGTGAGTCAACGTTTCCATTTGGATATCCCCGGCTGGTTCACCGATGTTGATCCGCCTCCCGCGTTGAGTGCGTTGGCCCGGGCGGTCTGGCAGGACTTGATCGTGCGGATGCGGTACCGCGCACGCCAGCGGGAAGTGACCCGGACGGTTCAGCCGTACGGGCTCGTGCTCAAAGCCGGTACCTGGTATCTGGTGGGGCGGGTCGATGACGACTACCGGACCTACCGCGTGGATCGGGTGCTCTCGGTCGAGCCGACCGGGGAGGTGTTCAACCGCGACGTCTCCTTCCCGCTGGCGACGTTCTGGGCCGAGCATGGGGCGAGGTTTGTCGCGTCGCTGCTCACCGACCGCGTCACCATCCGCTTGAGTCCGACCGGGCTGCGGGCGTTGCGGTACGCGATGGAGCCTCCGGCGGCGCGCCAGGCGTACGCGGCGGCGGGTGAACCCGACGCCCACGGGTGGGTGACCACCGAGCTACCCGTCGAGTCCATCGACGTCGCCTACACCCAATTGCTGGCGTTGGGACCGGAGGTGGAGGTGCTGGAACCGCCGCGGCTACGGGCCCGACTCGCCGAGGCGGCCCAGCGTCTCATCGATCTTTACCGCACTCCAATCACCGGCGACCCAAAGCGGGAGTAATTCAGGGGTACGTAGGCTCAGCGGTAACCGGTGGTATCGGCGGGTTTGCCCGCGTCTTGAACCTCGACGATGTACCGCCACGCATCCGGCTGACTGCCGTCGATGTCGGTGAACCCGTAGATCCGGGCCAGCTCCCCGCTAGAGGTGGATTTCCCTGACCAGCGGGCACGGTCAGGATCAGCGGCCAACGCCACCACACCCCGCGCCACATAGGTCGGTGACTCGGAGATGGCGAAGTGCGGCTCCTTGATCGTCGCGTCCCGCCAGTTCTCCTCGGTCACTCTGAAGAGGTCGAGCATCATCTCCGAGCGCATCCACCCCGGAGTCACCGCCACCGCCGTGCCCCCATAAGGCGCCAGTTCGTAGGCCTGAGCGAGGGTCAACCGCTCTACGGCTCCCTTGACCAGGTCGTAGTAGACGCCGACTTGGTGGCGGTAGGCGCGGTTGTACTCGAAGGTGCCGTCGGTCATCTCGATCACCAACCCGCCGGGCTCACGGATAAGCACCGGCAGCGCGAAATGGCTGGTGATTAGGTGAGTGTCGATCCCCAGCCGCAGCATCCGCAGCCCATTGGTCAGGTTGTGCTCCCAGATCCTCCGGCCGAATTCGGCGTAGACATCGCCCCCGAAGATGTCGTTCACCAGGATGTCGAGTCGGCCATGGTCGGCGTCGATCCGCTCCACCAGGGCGCGTACCTGATCTGGTTCCAGGTGATCGACCCGCAGCGCTACCCCCTCGCCGCCGGCCGCGGCCATTAGCTCCCCGGTCTCCTCGATCGTCTCGGACCGGTTGATCTCCGAACGACCGGCGCGGCTGCTACGTCCGGTCGCGTAGACCGTGGCTCCGGCCCGTGCCAGCTCCACCGCGATCGTACGACCGGCTCCCCGGGTCGCGCCGGCGACCAGCGCGACCTTACCCGTCAATGTGTCGGTCATGTCAGTGTCGGTCATGTCAGGGATGCTGACAGCGATCCCTGACAGGGAATGGCAGTTTCTCGATCGGATTTTCCGACGTTCTCCCCTACCCCCACACCCTCCAAAAACTCACATTTATCACATAACCCATCTTTTGCCTTATACCCCCATACCGACGCCGGCCGCATGAGGTGTGAAGGTGCGAGATCCTGGCCGCGAGCGCATGCAATAGCCCACCGAGGGCGGCGGAGGTGGGTAGCGTGGGCAGGTAAGCGGCAACCGGTTACGTGGCGCCCGACAGCGCACCACACCTTCCTCACGCGGCTGACTCAGCTTCCCACCCGTCTCGCGCCACAGTCTCGGCGACGAGAACAAGACGAGAACAAGAGGACGACAAGAAGAACAGAAGGGTGCGAAGAGTCCGCCAGAGGTGGAGATTTGGAAAACGTCTGATTCACATCAGAATCATCAAGAATCTTGAGTCCATCAGCATATGATATGTATGTCCCTTAGAAAAGTTTCTAGGGTGTTCCCATGACGACGTCCTCCGTGGTCAGGACTCCACCGCTAGTCTCCGGTTCACTGCCCGTGCTCGGGCACCTGGTGGAGTTCCTCCGCCATCCTGTCGAACTCATCGAGCGGGGTGCTCGAGAGACCGATGGCGTGTTCCGCATCCACATCCCTGGGAAGCCGACCGTCGTCCTACTCGGGGCCGAACGCAGTAGGTTCTTCTTCAGCGAGACCGATAAAAGCCTGTCGATTCGGACGGCGTACCCGTTCTTCGTCCGGATGTTCGACCCGGCCTTCTACTTCTTCGCCGAGATGGATGACTACCGGCGGCAACGCGAGATCGTGTTGCCGCGTTTTCAGGGCAAGCAGCTGGAAGGCTACATCCAGGTGATGGAGGCCGAGACCGCCGAATTCGCGCGGCGGCTCGGGGACTCCGGCGAGTTCGACCTCACCACCGAGCTGGGGCCGCTGGTGATGCGGATCGCGGCCCACGCTTTTCTGGGCCCTGACTTCGGCGCCCGGCTCGGGCGCGATTTCTTCGAGGAATTCCGGCGTTTCTCCGCGGGGATGGACCCGGTCTTCCCGGGCTGGCTCCCCCTCCCCCACCTGATCCGAAGCCGCCGAGCCCGGAACCGGCTTCGCCGGACGTTGGGTGAGATGCTCGCCGAACGCCGTGCCCGACCAGTCGATCCTCCCGATTTTCTCCAGACCCTCGCCACGGCCAGGTACTCCGATGGAGAGCTGGTACCGGACCTGATCTTGATCAACTTGGTGCTCATGCTCACCTGGGCCGGGCACGAGACCACCACCGGCCACCTCGCCTGGGCGATCGTGGATCTGCTTCGTGCCCCCGCCGAGCTGGACCGGGTGCACGCTGAACGCGAACGGGAGATCGGCGATGGGCCGTTGACTCTGGCCCGTATCAACCAACTGACCCACCTTGACCGCTGCCTGCACGAGACCGAGCGTCTGCACCCTGTGGCGCACCTCCTGCTTCGCCAGGCGGAGCGGTCCATCGAGCTGGACGGGTATCACATCCCGGCCGGTACCGTGGTGTTGGTCGCGCCGTCGGTCACCCACCGGCTGGCCGACGAACACCCCGATCCTGACCGTTTCCACCCGGACCGGTTCGCGGTCGAGCGAGGACGGCAGGCCCGACAAGAGCGGCAGCGGTTGATCGGCTTCGGAGGTGGGGCGCACCGCTGCCTGGGTGTTCATTTCGCGTATCTGGAAATGAAAGTGATCCTGACGCGCCTGTTCCAGCGGTACCGTTTCGAGCTGGTCGCCCCTGCCCCTCGCCCGGTACCGGGTCAGCACACGAAATGGCCGCAAAGTCCGTGCCGGCTCCGTTATCAGAGAGCAGAACCGCACGCGGTGGCTTCCTAGCGACGCTGTCCCATCGACGGCTGTCGCGATCACTGACCAGGTGGCTGACGCTAAAGCTGCCTCTGCCGGCCCTACGCGGGGGTATCTCAAAGAATTTTGACGAGCAAGCCCATCAGAAAGGAAGAGGTGAGCCCAAGCCTGTCAAGCAAATACTCGAGGCTTTAAGCCGCCTCCTTCCTGGCCCCCATAGTGGCCCAACTGAGCTTCCTCGGGTTGCTTGCCATTTCGTGGATGATCCCTGAGGAATTGGGTGATGACGATTGAGCTACAGGTGGCGTTCGCGTGTCCCGTTCATTCCCAGCATCGCATCGAGCAAGAACGGGGTCGCTTGTACCGTCTTTTGCCGAACCTGCCTTCCCAAGCCCTAGGCTCGGGGGCGCTGTGTCAGCACCTCAGGAACGCGGCTAGCGGCGCAGAGCCACGCGTGGACGTCAAGATCGATATACCGTACAAGTTCGAGGATCGCGTTGTGGACCTCGTCGCATTTCAGCCGTCGTGGCTGCCCAGACGCGTCGTACTCACCGGGCAGCGACACGCCGTTGATCAGTGGCTCATGGTGGGCAACCCGGTTACGCACTGCCCGGACTATGCGTGCGGTCCTGTAGACCGTCTTGCGATTGCGATCGCTGTTCGGGAATGCCCGATGCAGCGCCTTCCGCCATAGCGTGTTTTCGTAGTTCACCTTCTCGCGGAAGGGCTCAGCACCTCGCCAACTGCCGGCATCGAGCAGGCTCAGCCAGGTTCCGAAGGTTACTTCGGCGACGAACTTACCCGGCGGAATATCCTTGAGGGGTTTCGGCTTCTTGTTGCCGGACTGGTTGTTGAGTTGCCGCCATGCGGCGGCGAACCCATCGAGAGTGCGGTCGTCGAACAGCTCGGACCGGCAGTACCAGGTCTGCCCATACGTGGCGGTCAGCTCACGGTGCATGGCGTTGCGCAGTACCACTTCCGCAATGGCGATCGTCTCACTGAACGCTGCGGACAGCCGCAGATTCCATATGTACAGTTCCAGCGCTGCCGCCTGGCTGCCGGTGGCCTTACGAAACGGAGCCATCCGCTCGGGAGACAGAGCGGTCGTAAGTGCCGCCACTTGCTTGGGGGTCGGTGGGCACAGCACGGCAGATTCATACCACGGGAAACGTGCGCTAGGATAAGCTAGCAGAGCGTAGTCCCCGGACCCGCCTCTGGCGCTTGCTAAGCGGCCGGGGTTTCATCTTTTAACACATATTGCCGCGCTCTCGACATGCGTCCCTGGTCTTGCAGAGGCCGGGTTTCTTCCCATCCGATTCCTCTGACTCAGAGCGCTCCGAGAGTAAAGACGTATCCTGATCTACTCCACCGTAAGCGGCTACAACGGATCATAATTTGACAAACCGCACACTACGCAGTACCTAGGTGCCGATGTCAGAACCGCCGGAGTCAGGTGAGGACGCGGTGTGGATGTGGTGTCACCACCAACCGATCCCCACCATCCAGTCGGCGTAGCCGCGATCGCCCAGCCTCACTTTGAGGTGCTCGACGGCGAACCCCAACAGCGCTGGTCGTCTCCAAGCTTGGAGCGGTTGCTGGCTGGACGGTCTGATACCCCCGACGATCTTGGTACAGCGGCTGAGTGGGGCACCTATCTGGTGCGCAGGGGCCACAGCACATAGCCGCAGCACATATGTGACTTAGACAGCACCGTCGCAGTCACCATGCCACTGGTGCTGCCCTGCCAGGTGATGCTCTCGCCCCGTTTGGTGGCTGCTCTGTTGGGTGTAGATGTCTCAGCGGCGATGTTGACGGCGGAGCGGTATGGCCCTGTTTGAGGGGTGTGCCTAGAAAGCAACATCAGTGATCACGAACATTAGTAATCACGACCGGCAAGCAGCGGGACACTGATCTCGTACGTCGTCTCCTCAGTGTCCATTGACGGTTCCCGAGTAAGGCTAGTCGCACAAATGCCCAGGTAGAGGGGTAGAGGGGAAGTCGTTCGTCATTTACCTCTGGTCTGTAAAAGAAGCTGGTCTCTGTCATAAGAGGCACCGCAAGGGGTACCCGAGATCGTGGAGGCGATAGCCGCAGTGCCTTGGTATGAGAGACGGCTATCCGCGGCTTAACCAGCATGTCGCCGGCGTGGACGGGGGGTGCGCCATGTCCACGCGTTCTACCTCGTTCACTCGTAACGCCGTCATCGCCGTCATCCTCTTGGCGCTGTTTTGTCTGGGGGCCGGCGCCGTCGTGCGGACCGTATTCACCAGCAGTACACCGAATCCCGATGCGTCCTCGGATACGGAAGCGACTCCCGGACAGGATGCGGGCACTCCTCAAGGCGAGGCCGCCTCCCCCGACGCGGGATCCGGTGATGACCGGGGTTCCGGGAATGGGCCACCGGCTCCTCCCGGAGTGATCAGTGTGGGAGGCCCCACCCTCGAGGGACCCATCATCGGGTCCGCCTGGGGTCCGCTCTCCGCGGGGGAGCACTGCTCGACCTTCTTCAACTCTCTCCATATGCCGGTCACCATCACCGAGGCCACGGTCACCACCTCCGAAGGGCCGGCTGATCTACAGACCGCCACCTGTGAGGCCGAGACCGGGTTGCCTTTCTGTGAGGGCACCTCGCTGGCGCCAACGCAGAGCGGGGATCGGTGTGGTCTGGGGGTGCGGGTACCGGATGTGCCTGGGGCGTACGCCGGGAGCCTGGTCTTCAGGTTCAGCACACAATGCACCTCAGCGGACTTGTCCCCGTGTGACCTCATGCATCCCCGACCCGCACCGCACTCTCCCCGAGAAGCGGTCTGGCAGCAGACCCATCCGGTGATCGCGTGCGTCCCTCCCTCCGGCATGACCGACTGTGCCGCGGTCGAATCACCCGCCACCACACCCGACAGCCCAGAATCCGAAAGCCCAGAACCGGAGCTCAGCCAGGAGGAGACCGAATCACCGGAAGGGCCTGGACCAGAGGTGTCCGAACCGCCCATACCGGGGCCGCCTGGGGAGCCTGCTCCACGAGGGCGATAACGCTCACCGATGCAAACCACGGATTGACGCGGATTGACGCGAATTGACAGTGAAAGCGAGGCGTACGCGGTGACGGCAGCGACTGGACGATCCGACACCCCGACGCCCTCCGATCGAACGGACGACCCTGTCCCGATCACCAGGGCCGCTCCTCCTGGTGGCGAATCGATCACCACTGGGCGACGTGAGTCCACGGCCGCCGGCCCGGCCGCCACCGAACGGACCGGATCGCCCGAGTCCACCGGGCCAGAAACTGACCAGCGCCCCGTCGTCCCCAAATCCGAGGAGCACAAGACCGGCTATCGAGACCCCAGCATGTGGAACCGGGTAGAGAAGCTGGTGGGCTTCATAGGCCCGACCACGGTCCTCACCGCTCTGCTGTTCTACTTCGGCTACGTCGCCACCCGCGCCCGGTTCCTGTACTTCGGTGTCGCGCTTGACCTGTTGGACCTATCTACCCAGGACATCCTGCTGTACGGTGTCGAAGCGTTGTACGTCCCGGTCACGGCTCTTTTCCTCGCGTTACTGGTGGCGGTTACCGGGCACGCCATGATCGGTGGCCTGCTCGCCTTGGAGCACCGGGGCATCGTGGGCTGGCTGGGCGTGGCGACGCTGCTGGCCTCGGTGCTGCTGCTGGCCCGTGCCGTGATCGGGATCGTGCTCCCGCGTATCTCCGAGGCCGAGTTCCCCGGGGTCACACCGTTGTGTTTGACCATCGGGGCGGCGCTGTTCGGTTACGGTCTTTGGCTGCTGCGTCGGGTCGGGCTGCTGTGGGCCGAGCAGGCGGAGGACCGGAGGCGTCGCGCGATCCGGAACTGGCTGGGCAGCCGGAGCGTGGTTTTTCTGTGGCGGCTGATCGGGGTCGCCGTCAGCGCGTTGATGATCGCCGGGCTGTTCTGGGCCACGAACAGCTTCGCCAACGCCTATGGCAAAGGGCGGGGGCACGAGGACGCCCAAGGACTTCCGGAACGCCCCGCGGTGCTGCTGTACACCTCGGAGCGGATCGTGGACCTGCCTCCCGGCGTCACAGAAACGCAGCTACCGGCCGAGGACGAAGCCCTCGTGCGGTACCGCTACGACGGGTTACGCCTCCTGCTGGAGTCGGAAGGGCGGCTCTTTTTGGTCCCCTCCCACTGGACGGATGACAGCGCCTGCCTGGTCATCCCCTACGAAGGCGTCAGCCTGCGTACGGATCCCTGACCGTTACCCGGAGATCCAGAAAACGGTGGGTCCCCGCCGGGGTCAGAGGGACCAGTCCCGGCGGGGACCACCAATTAACTCAGGAGGAGTGGAGATTCACGTCACAGCGCCGGGTAGGCGTTGCGGACGAGCATCTCGAACTGGGCCTGGAACCACCGGCCAGCGTGCGGCGCGTCAGGCATAGCGTTGGTCGGGTACGCGGAGTTGTAGTGGCTCTGCCCGTTGGGGTCGCACATCGCGTCGAACCTCTTGTTCGGGTCGTCCGGGTCGATGATGCCGTCCTGGCTCACACCGTCGGACTCACCCGGCGGCTTGACCCAAACGTAGGCGTCGATACCGGAGACGGGAGCGGCGGTCGGACGCTCACCGATACCGGCTCCAATCTGGTTGCACCAGCCACCGCGGTGCGGACGACGGTCGATGCGGGACTGGTTCACGTAGGTGTTCAGGTCGTTGGAGCTGCTCACCGAGGTAGGCCGGTCAGGGCCACCCCACCCGTTACGAGAGGTGTCGATGATCATGCCGATGTGCGAGCCGCCGCTGGCGAACGCGTTACGCCACGCGAGCGCGAAGTCCAGCTCGTCGAACATCGGGTTCCACTCGTAGAAGTTGGCGGAGCGGACCTGCTGACCACCCACGGTCAGGTTCGGGTTGGTGAGGAAGGGCTCCTCCAGAGGCGTGTAGTTGGCGGTGTTGGTGACGAAGCCGTCGATGGCCTGGAGACCGCCGTCAAAGCCCTGGATGGTCCGCCGGTACAGGCTCACCGCGTCGTTGAAGTTGTTGTCCCAGCCCAGCCAGCCGGAGTGCGCGATGTCCAGGTAGATGTACACGTTGTCCTGCTGGGTGAGCTGGTTCACCGCGTACTGGATACCCTCAACGTAGGCCCCGGTGGAGTTCGCCTCCGCGCACGCCGGGGTGTCGAGGTTGGTCACCAGGTTGGGCAGCGAGTCCGGCTCGACGAACGTGACGATCCGCAGGTTGCGGTACGCCGGGTCGCGCAGGATCGACACGATCGGGTCGATGTACTCCTCGCGGTAACGCCGCTCACCGTCCTGGGAAATCAGCAGCTCACCGTTGGAGGCCGCCGCGGCGCAGTCCCGGTTGGGCAGGTCGTAGATCACGATCTGGACGACCACGGGGTTGTCTTCACTGGCCTGGGAAGCCGCCAGGTCCAGGTGATCACGCAGACCCCGATTGCCACCGGAGCCTTCAATAGCGGCGATCCGGTCCAGCCAGATAGCGGTCGGGTACTGCGCGACCCGCGCGGCCGCGGCGCCGAGGGTGCCGCCGATCTCCTGGGCTGCCTGCTCAACCCGGGCCACGTAGTCAGGGTTGCGGTAGACAGTGGCACCGATGTACGGGTTGTCCACGTGGGTACCCGGCGGCGGTGGCGGCGGCAGGCTGGTCGTCGGGGTACCAGTGGGCGTGGAGGTGGGAGGCGTCGAAGGCGGAGTCGACGGCGGCGTGGTGGGCGGAGTGGAGGGGCCTTCTCCACCGCAGGTGACGCCGTTGACGGTGAACGAGGTCGGTACCGGGTTGGAGCCCGACCAGCTACCGAGGAAGCCCAGGCCGGTCACCGTCCCGCCAGAGGGGACGCTGCCGTTCCAGGACTCATTCTGAACCTGAACCTCGGTGCCGCTCTGGGACCACCGACCGCCCCAGCCCTGCTGCAGCTGCTGACCACCGGTGAAGTTGAACCGCAGGTCCCAGGACGTCCACGCGTCGCCAAGGTTGCGAATGGTGATGTTGGCTTGGAAGCCGGAGTCCCACTGGTTCGCAATCTGATAGGACACGTCACAGGCGACCGCAGCGTTAGCCGGCGTGGCCCCCACGAGGGACAGGCCCGCCGTCATGATCGCACCCGCTGCGAGGGCGGTCGCCTTGTGCAACCTGGTGCGACCCGAAACGAGTCTCATTGCTGACTTCTCTCCTAGGTTCCACGGGTCGCCAGGGTCCACGCCCTGGCGCGGCGTTCCGCCAGAGGAGCGGCGGGTACGCCGGACGATGAGCCCGCTTGACCCGGAAAGCGAGCTGAGGCTTCGTTACGTACACGCGGCTCACGCCCGTGGGGTGCCCTATGTCAGGTTGTGGACGACCCGTGCGTGAGGATCTCCCAAGCTCCTTGGAGGGGAGTTTTTCATGGGAGCGCTCCCAACACAAGCGATCGTTGCTTATCGATAAGACTTCGCACCACTTATTCACGTAACGAACGTCTTACGCAACTTCTTACGAATGGCCGATAACCTATCGTTTGGTTTTGATTGATGGCGTGACGTGCGCTCGCGCCGCGCCTCAGGTCTCCACCACGCCGCCCTCCCAGCGGCGACCGAGCGCGGCGAGCCCGGTCGCGGACGGCTCGCCCCACAACCGCATCCGGGCCATCCCCCCGTCGGGATACACGTCCAACCGGATCCGGCTGGTCAGCTTCTGAGCCTCGGCGGGGATCGGGAACCGGTGCCGGCTGTCCGGCACCAACGCGGTACGGGGTAGCAGCTCCCACCATTGCGCCTCCTGCCCACCCGTGGGGAGATCCGTGGCGGTCAGCCGCGCCGCTTCGGGTGCGTTCCCCTTGAAGTGGCTGGTGTCCAGCTCCACCAGCTTGGGGATGCCTGGCACCCCCAGCCGTACCTCCACCCAATCGTTGCCGCCGGTTCGACGCCGCGCGGTCTCCCACCCCTCCCCCATCGAGCGGGCCGGCCCGGGCATCAGCAGATTGTGCGGACTGCCATAGAACTGATCGCTGCACGCCACCACCAGGCCACCGTGTTCCACAGCGATCAGGTCGATCCAGCCACCGGCCATCCACCGGGGATCCCCCACGGGTTCCGCGTGGACCCGCAGCCGCGCCACCCCACCATCGGGATAAATCGACAACCGAACATGGGTGAAGCGGCGGTCATCGTGCACCGCGAAGAGATGCCGCTGATCCCCTGTTATCCGGGAACGCGGTACCACCGGCGTCCAGGCAGCCCGCAACACCTCTTCCGGAGTGGGGTGACCATCCACTGTGCACGCTTCCACAGAGATCTCAGGCGGGTAGTTCCCCCGGAAGAAAGCGGTGTCCACAACGACGCCCCGGATCACGCCGGGCACCCCGAGCCGGACGATCGCGATGTCGTGGCCGGGCTGGCGGCGACGCCGCGTCTCCCACCCGTCGTACACCTGACCCTTGGCCCCGAAGGTCGCCGGTTGGAAACCAGGCGGCTCGGGCCGGATCAGCGCCTCACGGGGTCCGAAAAACTCGTCGTTGGCATAGACCACCGCGCCCCCGACCAGCCGGGAAGCCAGATCCGGTAACCATGTGAAGTCGTTCACCCGGTCCCCCTTTCCAGCAGCTGCCCGCGGGGACGAGCGGTCACCTCCTCAGCCGCCGCCCCACCGGATACCGCACCGGCAACCACCTCACCTCGGAGCCAGGTGGCCCGTACCACCCCGGACAACAACCGCCCGGCGTACGGGGTCACTGGATGACGGTGGTGCAGTCGAGCCGGATCGACGACGAAGGTCTCCTCTGGACAGAACGCGACCAGATCGGCGTCGCATCCGACGGCGATACGCCCCTTGCGGGTCAGTCCCACCAACGCCGCCGGTTGAGTGGCCATCCATCTGGCCACATCGGACAGTCGATAACCGCGCCGCCGGGCCTCGCTCCACACCACCGGCAACCCCAGTTGCAAAGACGCGATACCGCCCCAAGCTGCGGCGAAGTCACCGGTGTCGAGCCGCTTTAAATCCCCCACACAGGGGGAGTGGTCAGAGACCACACAATCGATGACTCCCTCGGACAGGCCCGTCCACAGTGGATCCTGATTGGAGCGTTCCCGAATCGGGGGGCAGCATTTGTAGGTCGTAGCGCCGTCGGGCACCTCCTCGGCGGCCAGAGCCAAGTAGTGCGGACAGGTCTCGGCGCTGATCCGTACCCCCTCCTCACGCGCCGCCGCGATCAGCGGCACCGCGTCCGATGAGGACAAATGCAGCACGTGAACCCGGGCACCGGTCTGGCGCGCCGCCGCGATCACGTGCGCGATCGCCGCATTTTCAGCGGTACGCGGACGCGAAGCCAGAAAATCCGCGTAGCGGTGACTGGTGGCGGCCGGCCGGATCAGCGCCGGCTCTTCGGCGTGCACCACCATCAGTCCGTCCAGCGCCGCCACCACGCGCAGCGCGGCATGGAACTGCTCATCGGACAAAGGCGGAAACTCCGGAACCCCGGAGTCCACCAGGAAACACTTAAACCCGAAGACTCCTGCGGTGTGCAGCGGCTCGAGCTGGGGCTGATTCCCGGGTACCGCGCCGCCCCAAAACCCGACGTCCACATAGCACTGACCGGCGGCCGCCTGTCGCTTCACCTCAAGAGCCGCGGGATCCACAGTGGACGGAATCGAGTTCAGCGGCATGTCGATGATGGTGGTGACGCCTCCCGCCGCCGCGGCGCGGGTAGCGGTGGCGAAGCCCTCCCACTCGGTGCGGCCCGGCTCATTGACGTGGACATGCGTGTCCACCAGCCCGGGCAGCAGCGCCACCTCCCCCAAATCCAGGTCGGTGAACCGCGGTCGGGCGGCGTCGCCTGCGCCAGCGCCGTTGGAGAAGCCATCACCGGTGTCATGGGTGACCGCGACAGCCTCGCGGTAACCGATGATGTCGACGATCCGCCCGGCTCGGACACACACCGCGGCGGGGCGCTCCCCGTCCGGCAGCACCACGCGGCGGGAACGCAGCACCAGATCGACGCTCATGGCACCACCTCGAGCAGATCCGCGCGGGACATCCCGGTCAGCGCCGCCACCTCCGCGGCGTCCACGGCCCCACAGTCCAGGCCCCGCACCAAGAACCCCACCAATGCGCGGACCGTCGCCGGCTCATCGGCGATCCCGCTACTCGCCCGGCTCAGGTACGCCGACAGGCGCGCCGCGGCGGCGGACAGCCCGGCCCGGAAGAAGACATAGGTGGCCGCGTACCGGGTCGGAAGCTGGGCCGGATGCAGATCCCACCCCTGGTAGTACGCGCGCTCCAGGGAGCGGCGCACCAGGCGCGCGTGGAGCCGCCACGCCGCGTACACCGCCTCCCGGTCGCCGACCGGGAGGATGTTGGTGGAGCCGTCCGACAGGCGAATCCCGGTGCCGGCGACCGCGACCTGCATCACCGCTTTGGCGTAGTCGGCCACCGGATGCTCCATGCTCTGGTAGGCGGCGGCGACCCCGCAGGAGGCGCTGTAGTCATAGGTGCCGTAGTGCAGACCCACACACCGGCCGGCGGCGGCGTCCACGCAGCGTGCAAGCGGCGCGGTGCCGTCCGCCCCAAGTACCACCGCGGGCGTCTCGACCTGGATCTCAAACCGCAGCCGCCCGTATGGCAGCCCGTACGCGGCCTCCAGCTGCTCACACAGCAGCACCATCGCGCTCACCTGCTCGACGACGCTCACCTTGGGCAGCGTCACCACGAACGTCTCCGGCAGGGGTACGCGCGCCAGCAGCGCCCCTAAGAATCTGTCCAACGTGGACACTGCACGCCGCCGGGTAGCGCCCTCCAGACTCTTGATCCGGATCCCCACGCTCGCTGGTGCCGTCCCCGCCTCGATCGCCGCTGCCAGCGCCGACGCCGCCTCTCGGACCGCCGCGTCCTCGACGGCGTCCGGGTGGTTCCCGTAGCCGTCCTCGAAGTCGATCCGCAGGTCCTCGATCGGTTCCCGCTCCAGCTTCGCGCGCACTCGCGCGTACACCTGTGCCGCCTCAGCCACGCCGATAGCGGCCGCGAACTCCTCGGGTCCCGGGGCGTATCGCCGCAGCGTCGCCAGTGCCTCCTCACTCCACTGAGGACCCACGTTGGCGTGGAACCGGTCCGCGGGGACATACACGGTGTGCACCGGCTGTCGGGCGCCGTCCCGCTGCCGGTACCGCTGATGCAGCGCAGCATCGACCGACGCCAATCGCCGGTCCAGTTCTTGAAGCACACCAGGATCCAGACGACCGCTCACCGGGCCCTCACCGGATCAGCTCATAGGCAGGCAGGGTCAGAAAATCCACAAAGTCGTCGGCGAGGGTGACCCGCTCGAACAGCTGACGCGCCTGGGCGTACCGCCCCGCCTCGAACGCGGAGTCCCCGACCTCGGTCCGGATCCTGGTCAGCTCCTCGTCTTCAATCCGGCGCACCAACTCGGGGGTGACCGTCTCCCCGGTGTCCAGGCGGACCTGGTTGTGGATCCACTGCCACAGCTGGGAGCGGGAGACCTCAGCGGTGGCCGCGTCCTCCATCAGGTTGAAGATGGCGACCGCGCCGGTGCCACGCAGCCACGCCTCCAGGTAGCGCAACGCGACCGCGACGTTGTTACGCACCCCGGCTTCGGTGATCGACCCGGGGGTGGAGGCGATATCCAGCAGCTGATCGGCGGTCACCTGCACCTCTGGGCGGGTGCGCTCCAGCTGATGCGGACGCTCCCCCAGGGCCTGGTCGAACACCTCACGGCAGACCGGCACCAGATCCGGATGCGCCACCCAGGAGCCGTCGAACCCGTCGGCGGCCTCACGCTCCTTGTCCTGCCGCACCTTCGCCAACGCCACCGCGTTCACCTCGGGATTGCGGCGGCTGGGGATGAAGGCGGCCATGCCACCGATCGCCATCGCGCCCCGCCGGTGACAGGTACGCACCAGCAGCTCGGTATAGGCGCGCATGAACGGCACGGTCATGGTGATCGACGCCCGATCCGGCAACACGAACTGCGGACCGGCGTCCCGGAAGGTCTTGATGACGCTGAACAGGTAATCCCAGCGCCCCGCGTTGAGTCCGGCGGCGTACGGCCCCAGCTCGTAGAGGATCTCGTCCATCTCGAACGCCGCCGGCAACGTCTCGATCAGCACCGTCGCCCGGATCGTGCCCGCCGGCAGCCCCAAGGCCTGCTCGGCGTGACTGAACACCTCCCGCCATAGTCGGGCCTCCAGGTGGCTTTCCAGCTTGGGCAGGTAGAAGTACGGGCCGCTGCCCCGTGCCAGCAGCTCCCGGGCGTTGTGGAAGAGATACAGCCCGAAGTCGACCAAGGCGCCGGCGATCGGCCCGTCCGCCACCGGCAGGTGAACTTCGTCCAGATGCCAGCCACGGGGCCGCACCACGATGGTCGGCACCGGTCCATCCTTCAGCTGGTACCGGCGTCCTTCGGCGGTGGTCAGCGTGATGGTGCGACGCACCGCCTCATACAGGTTCTCCTGCCCGGAGATCACGTTGTCCCAGTGTGGGGTGTTGGCGTCCTCCAGGTCGGCCAGCCACACCTTCGCCCCGGAATTGAGCGCGTTGATCGTCATCTTCCGCTCGGTGGGGCCGGTGATCTCCACCCGCCGGTCGGTCAGATCCGGTGGGGGCGGCGGCACCCGCCAGTCGGCCTTCCGAATGTGTTCGGTCTCTTCCAGGAAATCCAGGCGACCGGCTCGGGCGGCCTGCTCCCGTCGGATAGCGCGGCGTTCCAGCAGCTCACGCCGGCGTGCCCCGAACGCGCGGTGCAGCCCGGTGACGAACTCGATCGCGTCCGGACTCAAAATCTCCACCATCATCGCTCCCCTGGGGACGGTTCTCCTGCCGCGGTCACTCCTGCGATGTGCTCCGGACGCAGCGGTACCCGCGTCAGCTCGCGGCCGGTAGCGGCGCGGACCGCCGCCACGATCGCCGGCGTCGAGGAGATAGTGGGCGGCTCCCCCACCCCGCGCAGCCCATACGGCGCTTGCGGATCCCCCAATTCCAAGATCTCCAACCGCATCGGCGGCGTGTCCGCGATCGTGGGGATCAGGTAGTCGGTGAACGATGGGTTGAGCACCACCCCGTTGGACACCTGGATCTCTTCCAGCAGCGCCAGCCCAAGGCCCTGGGTGGTGCCGCCCTGGATCTGCCCCTCCACCGCCTGGGGATTGATCGCCCGGCCCACGTCTTGCGCTGTGACGATCTCGACCACCTTGACCAGCCCGAGCTCGGTGTCCACATCCACCGTGGCGCGGTGCGCGGCGAACGCGTACTGCACATGCGCATCGCCCTGCCCGGTTTGGGGGTCCAACGGCTGTGTGGGGCGGTGCCGGAACTCAGCGGTCGCCTCCACGGGTTGGTCCCCGACCAATTCCGCCAGGTCGGCCACCACCTCCGTGCCGGCCAGCACCTTGCCCTCGACGAACCGGTACGCCGCCGGGTTGGCCGCGGCGGCGCTGGACAGCCGGGATAGCACCTGCTGTCGGACCTGCTCGCAGGCCGCCTTGATGGCCCCACCGGTCATGAAGGTCTGCCGGGAGGCAGAGGAGGAGCCGGCGTCACCGACGCTGGTGTCGGCGGTTCGGAGCGTCACCCGATCCACCCCCAGTTCGGTACGCACGATCTGCTCCTGCACCGTCACCAGCCCTTGCCCGACCTCGACAGCGGCCGTGTGCACCGAGGCGGTGAGCTCCCCGCCGATCAGCTCCAGCCGCACTCGGGCGGTGGCGTAGTCGTCGAAGCCTTCCGAGAAGCAGACGTTTTTGATCCCGATTCCGTAGCCGACGCCGCGTACCACTCCCTCGCCGTGGGTGGTGTTCCCCACCCCGCCTGGCAGGTGTCGCAGGTCCCCGGTCGGGGTGGGTGGGGCCGGGGGTGCGGCCTGGACACGACGCAACAGCTCAGCCACCGGCGCTGGCCCCTCCACCACCTGTCCGGTGGGCATGGTGTCCCCGGTCCGCAACGCGTTACGCACCCGGATCTCGACCGGGTCCAGCCCGAGCGCCGCGGCCAGTTTGTCCATCTGGGACTCGTAGGCGAAGCAGGCCTGCACCGCGCCGAAGCCCCGCATGGCGCCGCACGGCGGATTGTTGGTGTAGACGGCCCAGCCGTCCACGGCGACATAGGGCACGCGGTACGGGCCGATCCCCAACGTGGTGGCGTTGGCGATCACGGCCGCTGAGGTGGAGGCGTAGGCCCCGCCATCCAGCACGATCTCGGCCCGCACCCACAGCAGTTGACCGTCCCGCCGCGCCCCGTGCCGGTAGCGCATCACCGCCGGGTGCCGGTGCACGTGACCGAAGAAGGACTCCTCACGGGAGTAGACCATCTTGACCGGACGGCCGGTTCGCAGCGCCAACAGGCAGGCGTGGATCTGCATGGACAGGTCTTCTCGACCCCCGAACGCACCGCCCACCCCGGCCAGGGTCAGGCGTACCTTCTCCGGCGGCAGCCCCAGGCTCGCCGCCACCTGCCGCCGGTCCCCGTGCAACCACTGGGTAGCCACATACAGGTCGACCCCGCCGTCCGCCGCGGGGATCGCCAACCCGGACTCCGGCCCCAAGAACCCCTGGTCCTGCATGCCGACCCGGTACTCGCCGCTGACCACCACATCGGCCTCGGGCAGCTCCGGTACGCCATCGGGGGTGTCGTGAACCCCTTTGCGGATTCGGACGTGCCGCACCAGGTTGCCGCCTGGGTGGACCAGGTCGGAGTCTGGCCGCAGCGCCGCCTCCGCATCCACCACGGGTGGCAGAGGCTCATACTCCACCTCGATAGCGGCCAGCGCGCGCCGCGCGGTCTCAGGGTCGTCGGCCGCCACCAGCGCGACCGGCTCTCCCTGGTAGCGCACCTCATCGAAGGCGAGCACCGGCTGATCAGGGTGCTCCAGCCCGTAGCATTTGGCGCCGGGAACATCGACGTGGGTGAGCGCCGCGTGCACTCCGGGCAGCCGCAGCGCCGGCGTGACGTCGATCCGGACCAGACGGGCACGGGGGTGTGGGCTGCGCAGGGTGGCGCCCCACAGCATGCCCTCGGTCCACAGGTCCGAGGAGTAGGCGAACTCCCCACGCACCTTCAGCAGGCCATCGGGACGGATCGGGCTGTCACCGATGCGCCCCGTACCGGTGGCGGCGTGAGTACGGGTCGTGGTCATCGTGTCCTCCGGGCAGCGAGCAGACGATGGTTCGCCCGGCGGGCCTCGGCTGCTAACGCGTCGGGTGAGGCGGTACGCAGCTCAGCGGACTCCACCACCGGCCGGCCGCCCACCAGGAGCAGCTCCACCGATGCTGGAGGCCCCAGGACCAGTGCCGCCACCGGGTCGGTGATGTCGGCGTGCCCCAGGTCGGACAAGCGCCACAACACCACGTCGGCGTACTTGCCCACCTCCAGCGAGCCGATCTCGTCCTCCCGTCCCAGACAGCGGGCCCCGCCCCGAGTCCCCATCCACAGGGCCTGCCGTGGGGTGAGGGCGCCAGGGCCGCCGACCGCCCGCGCCATCAACAGCGCCTGCCGCAGCTCGGCCCCCAGGTGAGCCGCCTCCTGCGACGCGGCGCCGTCCACCCCCAAGCCGACCGGCACACCCGCGTTCAACAGGTCCCGCACCCGGGCGATCCCCGCCCCCAGGCGCGCGTTGGAGCTCGGACAGTGCGCCACCGACGTGCCGGTGGCGGCGAGTCTGGCGATCGCGGCGTCGTCCAGATGCACCCCGTGCGCCAGCCACACGTCCTCCCCCAGCCACCCCAGCTCCTCCGCGTACTCCACCGGGGTACGCCCGAAGGTGGCCATGCAGTACTCCTGCTCATCGGCGGTCTCGGCCAGGTGGGTGTGCAGCCGCACCTGACGGCGACGGGCCAACGCCGCGGCCTCGGTCATCAGCTTTGTGCTCACCGAGAACGGGGAGCAGGGCGCCACCGCGACCCGCAGCATCGCCCCCGGGGTCGGGTCGTGGTAGGCATCGATCGCCGCCTCGGTGGCGGCCAACGCCGCGTCGGTGTCCTCCACAAGGGAGTCCGGGGGTAGCCCACCCGCCGAGCGCCCCAGATCCATCGAGCCCCGACAGGGGTGGAACCGCAGCCCGATACGACGCGCCGCCTCGATCTCCGCGGCGAACAGATCACCGGCACCGGCCGGGAACACGTAGTGGTGATCGGTCGTGGTGGTGCAGCCCGACAGGGCCAACCACCCCAGCCCGGCGCCGACCGCGGCATGCAGCAGCTCAGCGTCCAGCCTTTCCCACACCGGGTACAGCTGGGTGAGCCAGCCGAACAGCGTCTCGTCCTGCGCCAGCCCGCGGGTGATCCACTGGTACAGGTGGTGGTGGGTGTTGATCAGTCCGGGCGTGGCCAGGCAGCCTCGCCCGTCCACCCGCCGGGCGTCCGGGTACGCCCCTGGAGCGGCTCCCGCGCCCACCGCGGTCAGGCGCCCGCCCTCGATGACCAGGTGTCCGTCGGCGTACTCGGTCCCCTGGTCGTCCACGGTGGCCACCGCGCAGCCTTCGATGACGATGCGCTCCATCAGCGCACCTCGCTTTCAGCGGCGGCCAGCCGCACCGCGTCGAGGATCTTCTCGTAACCGGTGCACCGGCACAGGTTGCCCGCCAACGCTTCTCGGATGTCCTCATCCGTGGGCCGTGGGTTCCGGCGTAGCAGGTCGTGGACGGTGATGATGAGACCGGGCGTACAGAACCCACACTGCACCGCGCCGGCCTCCAGGAAGGCCCGCTGCACCGGATCCAACTGTGTCGCCTCGGCCAGCCCCTCCACGGTGCGGACCCGGCGCCCCTGGGCTTGCCCGGCCGGCACCAAGCAGGCGCAGACCGGCACCTCATCCAGATAGACCGTGCAGGAGCCGCATTCCCCTTGTTCACAAGCGTTTTTAGAGCCGGGCAGACCCATGCGTTCCCGCAACGTGTACAGCAGGCTCTCCCCCGGCCATACGTTGTCGACCTGGCGCGGTTCGCCATTGACCACACAGTTCAGGTGCACCGGTCTCCCCTTCCTCGATAGCTCTCCCAGGCCCACCGCAGGGTGCGTTGGGCCAGGACGGACAGGGCGTGCCGGCGGTAGGCGGCGGTGCCGCGCACGTCATCGATGGGCGACGCCGCGGCGGCCACCAGCTCGCCGAACCGGCGTACCACCGACTCCGGCAGCGCGACGTCGCCCCGCCCTGACCGAGAGGCGAAGCCGTCCTGCTGCAACGCCTCGGTCAGAAACTGTTCTGCTGTGTACGCCCGTGTCGGGACCGGACCAGCCGACCCGATGGCGGCCCGCACCCACCCCCGCTCCGGGGTGAGCGCCAGCGCGAAGGAGCACACCGCGATCACCATGGCGTTGCGGGTCCCGACCTTGGCGAACTGCTGTGGCCCGTCCGCCGGCGGTACCAGGACCGCCGCAATCAGTTCGTCCGGCGCCACCGCCGTCCGCTTGGGGCCGAGGAAGAATTCCGTCACGGGTATCCGCCGGACCCCACGGACCGAGGCCAGCTCGATCACGGCGTCACACACCAACAGCGGTGGATGGCAATCCCCGGCGGGGGAACCGGTACCGAGGTTCCCACCGATCGTGCCCCGGTTGCGGATCTGGGGCGACCCCACGGTGCGGGCCGCCATCCCCAGCCCCGGCGCTTTGTCTTTCAGTTCCTCAATGATTCGCCGGTAGGGCACCGCCGCGCCCAGCCGCAGATACCCGCCGTCGAGGCCCCAGTCGGTCAGGTCCGTCACGCGCCCCAGGTCCAGCAGCGCCGACGGCCGGAGCCGCCCCGAGTTGATCCCGACCATCACGTCGGTCCCTCCGGCCACCGGTACGGCGTCCGGATACTCGGCTTTGGCGGCCAGCGCGTCCTGCCATGTTGTGGGAGCCAGAAACTCCACCCCACACCTCCTTTACCGGGCCCGCGGCCCTGCCCGTCAGGCGCTCAGCGCCCACGCCCGTCCCGCCGGAGGCGCGTCGTCACGCAATACGGTGCCTTCGATGAGGCCGTATGGCTGCTCCGTGGCGTTGAAGACCACGTTGGGGTTGTCCAGCCCGAACGGAGACAGATCCACCAACAGGTGATGCCGGTTGGGCAGCGCTAGCCGGACCTCAACCACCTCCGCACACTGGGCCAGCACCCGCTCCGCCATCGCGTACAGTGTCTGCTGCAGCGACAGACTGTGAGTCTGTACGAAGGCATCGATCAACGCCTGCCGAGTGGCTTGATAGGAGGCATTCCAATCCCCATCACCGGTCCGGTATCGCCAGTAGGCGTTCACCACGGTGGCCAGGATCCGGTCGGTGGTCTCCGCCAAGGTGGTGTAGGGGTCCTTGATGAAACCGTGGAACTCCGAACCGGTGGAGTTCAGCAGCACTAAATCCGTCAGGCCGGACACCACCCAGGTCTGAGAGCCGTCGTAGGTGACGATCGCCCGCCGCGTCTCATCCCCACAGCGCTGGAAGGAGTGCGGTCCCAGCCGCCGCCAGTGGTATGCCGTGATGCTCACTCGCGCCGCGTGGACCGACTGTTGGGAATCCACGAAGTGCCGCGCGAGCAGCGCCGCGAAATCCTCGATCACCGCCACGCCGTAACGCCGCGCGAACGCGTACACCGCGTTCTTCTGGCTGTCCGTCGGCAGTACCCGGCTGTTGTCACCGGTCAGGTAGGTGTCAGCGAAGTCACCGGTCAACGTGACATCCACCGTCATATCCACCAGTTGGTGCTCCTGCCCGTCCCGGCCCACGTGGACCAGGCGGGTGGCGGACTTGCCGTACTGGTGGGCCCCGAGCGTGATCGCCATGAGGTCAACTCCCCCGGTAGGTGGTGTAGCCGAACGGGCTGAGCAGCAATGGGACGTGGTAGTGCTGGTCGGGAGCGGTGACGGTGAAGATCACCACCACCTCGGGAAAGAAGCCGCCGTCGAAGTAACCCCAGACGTCGAAGACCAGACGCCAGACACCAGCTCCCCACTCGTGGGGTGGCACCCAGTCCCGCAGCCGCCCCGTCTCGTCGGTGTGGCCGGTGGCGACCACGGTCCAGCTGTCCTGATCCCCGGGGTCGCGACGCTCCAACCGGACGGGGATGCCGACCGCGGGCACTCCCCGGGTGGTGTCGAGTACGTGCGTAGACAGGCTCATGCGTCCACCAACTTCGCCAGTCGCAGCCGGGTGATCGCGCGCAACTCGTCACGCACCACCCGCCGCTCCGTGTCCAGGTCGTTGTTCAGGCGCTGCCGCGCCGCCGCCAGCATCTGCTCTGCGGACCGTCCGGTGGCGCAGATGAGGAAAACGTGCCCGAAACGCTGCTCATACGCCTGGTTAGCGGCCGCGATCTCTGCCCGGAGCGCGTCGTCCGCGTCCCCCATCCCGGCTTGTTCGGCGCGGGACCAGTCGGCCTCCCGCCCGGCCTGGGCAAGGCGCTCCCCGATGCGGGGATGGGCTGACAGCGCATCGACGATGTCGGACCAGGTCAAGCCTTCAAACACCGCGTCACTGGCGGCCCGGAACGCCTCCAGGTCGGGATACGGCCGGCCAGCCACCATGGCGCGTGCCCACGTCGGGCTGGCACAGCAGGTCAGCAGCTCCCGTTCCGCCTCAGCGGACGGAAGCGCATTCCAACGGGCCAAAGCGGGCGTGATCGTGGCCATTGGGACCCCCACGGTCGACTTGCTGGAAGTACAGCAGCGCGCGGGGGACGCCTCCTAGCCACGGAAGCACCGAATCTGAAACATTCAAGCCCTACGGTTTTCGTATGTTCCTCCAAAACCGTTTGCCTCCGCAGAGGCGTCCCTTGCCGCGCAGGGTTTTCTCCCGTTATTCCCAGGCCGAGCGGCGCCGTCACCCCCAGGAAAGATTCCTGGCCCCACGACACCCCTGAAAACCGGTCACGAAAGCGGGCGACCATGCGGCTGCGTGATCTTTTAGCCTCTCCTCGACTCGGGCTGACGCTCCTGACCGGAACCGAGCACCTGGACCGGACGATCCGCTGGGTTTACACCACCGACCTACGGGACCCGCGGCGCTATCTGTCGGGTGGCGAGGTGGTGCTCACCGGGCTGATGTGGCGACGCGACGCCGCTGACTCCGAGGCCTTTGTCTCAGCCCTCGCCTCCAGTGGGGTGGCGGCGTTGGGGGCGGGTAACGCCGCCCTGGGATCGGTTCCCCCAGATCTGATCGCCGCCTGTTCCCGGCACGACCTGCCGCTGTTCGAGGTCCCTGAAGACGTATCTTTCCGGGACATCACCGAAACGATCCTGGCCGCGGTAGCGCCGTCGCTGTGGTCGGAGCGGGCCGCTGGTCTGGCCACCCAATTGGACCGGCAACGCGACCTGGTCACCGCGGTGGCCTCCGGCGCTGGTTTGCAGGATCTGCTCCCGCCGGTTGCGGCGCGCCTGGGGTTGTCCTGCTGGGTCATGACGGCCACCGGCCGAGTCATCGCCGGGACCGGCGTACTGCCGGCGGAGGTGCGGGGCCTGATCGCTCAGCGTTACCTCACGCTGGAACGGCTTCCCCAGACGGTGACGGTACGCGGGGCGCAGGAGTTCACGCTGTTCCCGGTCGGCCCGTCCGGCGCCGCTGATCGTCGCCTGACCGGCTGGTTCCTGACCTTCGCCAGCCCAGAGCCCGGTGCGCCGCCGGTGTCACGGGAGGCCGCCGATGAGCTTCTCACCCTGGTGACCCTGGAGTGGACCCGGGTACGGGAACGGCGCGCTGTGGAGCGCCGGCTCGCCACCGAACTGCTGCGTTGCCTGGTCTCCACCGTGGACCTGGGTGAGCTGCGCGCCCACCTGCTGACCTACGGCATCGGTGTGGAGGAGACATTCCTGGTGGCCGTGGCCACCGTGACAGCGGAGGGGACGGATCCGGCCCTGCCCGATCAGCGGGTATCCGACCAGCGGGGCGAGCCACTCGCCGTGGGGATCCTCGATGAACTGGTTGACGGGCCCCGCGCGGTCGTCGCGGGCATGCAGGAAGAAGCGGTCGCCATCCTGCCGGTCCCCGCCGGTGAAGGAGAAAAGAGCATCGCTGCGCTTCGGTCCCGAGCGCAGAGTCTGGAGCCCGGGTTACCGCCCAGGAGGTTGTGGTTGGGCATCAGCGGCCCCGCGACCGGCGCCGCGGCGCTGCGGGGCGCGTGGGAGGAGGCCCGACACGCCCACCGGCTCGCCGTCATCGGGGCGCGTAGCGGTGGCGACGGCGCCGTCGGTCCGGTACGCGACGCCTTCGGCGCAGGCGCATCCGGGGCCGGTGTGCGTACCAGCGGCTCGTCTGGTGCTCGGCCCGGCCGCTGGGTGACTGTGGTGTCAGGTGATGAGTTGACCTCACATACGCTGCTGTTGGCCGCTATCCCGGAGGCCACCCGGCGCTCCTTCCACAGTCGCCTGTTGCAGCCGTTGCTTGAATACGACCGGACTCACGGCGCAGAGCTGGTGCGTACTCTCGATACCTTCCTGCGCTGCTCAGGCTCCTGGTCTCGGTGTGCGCGTCTGCTGCACGTCCATCCGAACACCCTGCGGTACCGCATCAACCGGATTCAGGAACTTACTGGCCGCAGCATCGCCACGTTCGCCGACCGTGTCGACTTCTTCCTCGCTCTTCAAGTCGCTCCCGACGCGCCACCTGTGGGGCACCCGGAGACCCCGGCTCGTTGAGTTCCAGGGCACGGACTCGACCCGCGGCTCCGGCGGTATCAGCCGTCCCACCTGCAGTTCAAGTCTGGATCATCCATATCGATGATTTTGGGGATATCGATCTCTGCGAACCATTCCGCTGGAAAACGTTCTCCCCGGGTGTGGTATTCGGTCACCAGCACATAGCAATTGGTGGTGGCGTCCCACATGGCCTGCCAGGCCACCTCCTCCTCGGGACTATTCACCTCCGTCGCCAGGTAGTTCTGGTAATTCGTTTCGATCGTCTCGTTGATCGATGTGATCTCCTGGTAACGGTTGAAGAAGTCCTCGCTGTTGAATTCGGCGCGCAGCGTCTCCTCGTCCCGCTGGAACCTCTCCAACTGCTGGTTCGCCACCTCCAGCCGGGCGTTCTCTTCGCGGACGCCGACATACAGCACCCCCAGCGCCGCGACCGCCCCGAGCGCGAGCAGCGCCACCACCGAGGTCACGGCCGCCACGATGCGTGCCCCTGTGGGGGACGACGCCGGTGGTGTGGAGACCGGCGGGGCGGAGTACGAAGGTGGGTATCCCGACTCTGATGGGGTGGGGTTGGAGGCCACCGCCGGAAAGTCCGCTGCCCCTGAAGGGGGGACGTGGCCTGGTGACGGCGCGTTCGGATATGTCGCCTGATATGAAGAAACTTCTAGCGGTGGTTCATACTGCGCCCCGGGATACGGTTGCGGCTGTCCCAGATATGGATTCGACTGTTCGGGGTTCTGCGGGAACATGCTCTCCTCGTTAGGCTGTCCGACTCCCGCCCAGGGTTGGTCTGGGACGCGACCCGCGAAGGGGATTCCGCGGGTCAGGCATTCTCGACGCCCCACGATATAACGAGCCGTATAAGGCGCGGTGACTGAATGTTCCAGATTCCAGCTTTTCGCTGGCGCACGACGGTACCCGCGGCTATGTCAGCACCGTCCCGATCGGCACCGAACGCGCCGACGCTGAAGTGACGGACGCTCGCCACACCCCACGCCACGGTCATTGCCCCACCGGAGAACCTGTCACCGGGCTCGAGCGGGCTCACGCCCCTGGAAACACCGAATCCAACAAGGAACGCACCGTCAGAGCGTCCTCGGCCACCACACTGGCCAGCACCGCCGGCCCCGCCAGTGGCATCAACGCCGCGTCCGGCCCCAGCAGACGCGGCTCCGGTGGAGAACTAGTCTCCCAGGCGGGGTCCACCATCAGCAACGAACCGGCGGCACGTGCTCCACCCAGCACATCCGGTCCGGCCGGACCACCTCCCGGGCTCGATCCAGTACCGGGTCCCACCGTCAATTCGTGCGCATACAGCGGACGCCCGGCTCGATGAACGTCGATGGACAGCCGAAGGTGACCGCTCTCCTCCCCAAAGCGGCCACACACCAACTCATCCCGCCATACCAAAAAGGCATCGGCCGCCAGCCTGATGTGGACGCTGCTGTCATGGCGGCAGCCCTGAGCCGCCACCAGCGGCTCAGGTAGCCACTCCAAGGATCCACCCTCGGCCACAGTGACCCATATCTCGGTGCGGGAGGGCGCGCCACCTCGCCCCGGCAACGCCACCGACGCGGCCACCCCGCGTACCCGCAACGCGGCGCCGGGCCCTACCTGGATTCCCACGCGCACATGGTCACCCCCGAGCGGACCGGCCGCCGTGCCGACCGTGTGCACCTCAACCGTCCCGTCGTGGGGGTCGACCCCGGTGACCCGCCATGCGATCGGAGGCTCCGACCGCAGCACCCGTACCCTGCTGGGGCCTGCGCCGCCACCCCGACCGGCGCGCTTCCCGGCTGTGTGGGAGGCCGCGTCCCGCTCCACGACGAGCTGTCCGGTGGCGTACACCGCTCCCCGTCACCCGCCCTGACTGGACACCCGGTTGGCCGCGACGCGGGCGCGTACCCACTCCGTCACCGGGGTGGCGGCGGGGTCGCGGGTCAGGGACAGGAACACCGTCGGGGCGTCCCCGCGTTTGGCCTTCGCGTCGCGTTCCATCACCGCCAGATCGGCGCCGACCAGCGGCGCCAGGTCGGTCTTATTGATCACCAGCAGATCCGCCATGGTGACCCCGGGGCCGCCTTTCCGCGGCACCTTGTCACCACCGGCGACGTCGATGACGAAGATCTGCAGATCGACCAGGCCGGCGCTGAAGCTGGCGGTCAGGTTGTCCCCTCCGCTCTCCACCAGGATCAGGTCGAGAGGACCTATGGATTCCTCCAGATCCTCCACCGCGTCGAGGTTGGCCGAGATGTCGTCCCGGATCGCGGTGTGTGGGCAACAGCCGGTCTCCACCGCCCGCACGCGTTCCGGTTCGATCACCCCGTTGCGGAGCAGGAAATCGGCGTCCTCGGTGGTGTAGATGTCGTTGGTGACCACTCCTAGCCGCAGCGATCCCGCCAATTGACGGCACAGGGCCGCCACCAAGGCGGTCTTTCCGGAACCCACCGGCCCGCCAACCCCTATCCGCAACGCGCGCTCCCCTACGGGGACGGACACCGTTCCGGAAACGCCTCCGGGCGCGGGATGGTCATGATCAAGATGCAAAGAGACGCACCTCCCAACCAGCGTGAGCCTGTGCCCCGATGTCCAGCAACGGAGCCGATGCGGCGGGCAACTCACGTACCGGGGCCCCCAAGTAGGAGACCGCGTCCACGGCGGTCTGTTCGCAGGCTGGTCCAAGGCGGGCCAACACCGCGTGCACCGCGTACGGGTCTAGATTGAGCAGCCGCACCGCCGCGCTGGCCGGCCCGGCCACAGCGTGGTGAGCGGCGAGCAACGCCGCCCGGTCAGGGGTGAGGCCGGCGACCGCTGAGACCACCCCCAGCGCCACCGGATAGTGTGGCCCGCCGGCCTGGCTGGTCAGCGCGTCCAAGCTCGGCGTCGGCCAGACCACCCGGGCTGCCCGGACCAACGCCCGCCCCTGCCTGCGGGAGGCCAACCGCAGCGCCGGAGACGGGGTCCGCGCATCCAGCCCGGCCTCCAAGTCCTCCAGACAGGCCGGGGTCCCTCGATCCCGTGCCCCCATCGAGTGAGCGCACGCCGCGGCCGCGAAGGCCGCGCTCACCAGTCCGGTGGTCGCCAGTCGGATCCGGAGAAAGCCTGCCAGCTCCGACAGGCCGCTCACCCGGCCGGAGCGGACCGCCGCCTCCAACCCTCCGGAGTGGGCGTGTCCGCCTGAGGGGAACCGCCCGTCGGCCAGCAGCGCGAAGGCAGCCAGCCCTGTCACCCCACCGGTGAACACGATCCCCTCCCTTCGAACGGCGTTCTGCACGGGTACGCGCGTGGCGGCCCCAGCCGCCGAGCGGATGTCGATGACGTGCCCGGCACGAGGTGAACCCTGGTGCCAGAGAAGTTGGTCGGGGTCAGAAGAGGAAGTACCGCTGGGCCATGGGCAGCTCCTCCACCGGCGCTGGTTCGACCACCTCTCCGTCGATGCGGACGGTGAACGTGTCGGGTTCCACCTCGATCCGGGGAAGCGCGTCATTGCGCGGCAGATCGGCCTTCGTGCGTGATCGCACATTGGACACCGCCACTAAGGGACGCGTCACCGCCAGCCGGTCGGCCAGCCCAGCTTCTAAAGCGGCGGGCGCGACGAACGCCACACTGGTCGCCGCCGGCGCCGCCCCGTACGCTCCGAACATCGGCCGGGGTAACACCGGCTGGGGGGTCGGAATCGACGCGTTGGCGTCCCCCATCGCCGCCCACGCGATCATCCCGCCCTTGATGACCAGATGCGGTCGTACGCCGAAGAACGCCGGCTCCCACAACACCAGGTCGGCGAGCTTGCCCACCTCGACCGAGCCCACCTCGTTCTCCAGCCCGTTGGCCATCGCCGCACAGATCGTGTACTTGGCGACGTACCGTTTGGCCCGTTCGTTGTCGGCGGCCCCGTCCCCCGGCAGCGCGCCGCGGCGGCGCTTCATCACGTGGGCGGTCTGCCAAGTGCGGGTCACCACCTCCCCGATACGCCCCATCGCCTGGGAATCCGAACCGATCACCGAGATCGCGCCCAGGTCGTGCAGGATGTCTTCGGCCGCCATCGTGGACGGTCGGATCCGGCTCTCGGCGAAGGCGAGGTCTTCTGGCACCTCCGGGTTGAGGTGGTGGCAGACCATCAACATGTCCAGATGCTCGGCCAGGGTGTTGCGGGTGTGGGGCCGAGTCGGGTTGGTGGAGGACGGGATCACGTTGGGGTGGCTCGCCACCGTGATGATGTCCGGCGCGTGTCCGCCGCCGGCGCCCTCGGTGTGGTAGGCGTGGATCGCACGGCCGGCGATAGCCGCCAGGGTGTCTTCGACGAACCCCGCTTCGTTGAGGGTGTCGGTGTGGATCGACACCTGCACCCCGGAGGCGTCCGCAACCCGTAGGCATGTATCGATGGCCGCTGGGGTGGTTCCCCAGTCCTCGTGGAGCTTGAACCCGCCTGCGCCGGCCCGCAGCTGCTCCCATAGCGCCTGCTCGGAGACGGTGTTCCCCTTCCCCAGCAGCAGGATGTTGACTGGCCAGGGGTCCAGCGCCTCCAGCATCCGACTCAGGTGCCACGCGCCTGGTGTGACGGTGGTGGCTTTACTCCCCTCGGCCGGACCGGTCCCGCCGCCCACCAGGGTGGTGATCCCGGCGGCAAGCGCCTCCTCTATCAACTGTGGACAGATGAAGTGGACGTGGGTGTCGATCGCCCCGGCGGTGAGGATACGGCCATTGCCCGCGATGATCTCCGTACTCGGTCCGATCACCAGATCGGGGTGGACCTCAGGCATGGTGTCGGGGTTTCCGGCTTTGCCGATCGCGGTGATCCGACCGTCGCGGATCCCCACGTCGGCTTTGACCACTCCCCAGTAATCAAGCACGACAGCACCGGTGATCACGGTGTCCGGAGCTCCTTCGGCGCGCGTGACCCGTGACTGCCCCATCGACTCACGGATCACCTTGCCGCCGCCGAAGACCGCCTCATCACCTCCAGCGCAGTGATCCTGCTCGATCTGGATGAGCAGATCGGTATCGGCGAGGCGGATCCGGTCGCCGACGGTCGGGCCGTACAACGCCGCGTACCGGCGTCTGTCGATCGTCGTCACCCTGTCCTCGTCCCCTGTCCTGTTCTGGCCCCGCCGACCGGGGCAGGTCCGCCTGGTTGCTCGTGGTTACTCGCTCGAGTCCTTGTCCGCCTCCGGGGCATCCGTCGCTTCCGGGACCGTGTGGTTCGACTCCGGAGCGTTCTTCGCCTTCGGTGCGTCCAGTGGCCCTCCGCACTCTCCCCGCAACCCGACCACGATCCGGTTCCCTCCCAACGGCACCAACGTGACCCGTCGGGGGACGCCAGGTTCGAAACGCACCGATGTCCCCGCCGGTATCCCCAGCCGGTGCCCCCAGGCCGCGGCTCGGTCGAACGCGAGCGCCGGATTGGTCTCTGCGAAGTGGTAGTGGGAGCCGACCTGGATCGGTCGGTCACCGGTGTTGGTGACGGTGAGAGTCACGACCGGACGCCCGGCGTTGAGGGAGATGTCCCCCTCGCCGAACAGCACTTCGCCGGGGATCACGGGATCGGCCGGTGCACGGTCACGAGCTTGGTGCCGTCAGGAAACGTCGCCTCCACCTGCACCTCCGTCAGCATCTCCGGTACTCCGTCCATGACCTCGTCCCGGCTCAGCAGATGCCGCCCGGCCTCCATCAGATCGGCGACGGTCCGACCGTCACGGGCGCCCTCCAGGAGGAACGATGAGATCACCGCCACCGCCTCGGGATAGTTCAGCCGCAATCCGCGCTCGCGGCGTCGTCGAGCGAGATCAGCGGCCACATGGATCATCAACCGCTCCTGCTCGTGGCGTGTCAGAAACATGGCTCCTCCGCCACCTGTCACCAGTGACCAGCACGGATCCCCAACCTTTTCCGGTCGGGGCCGTGGGAACGAGGTGTCGGAAGAGTGACATGATTACGTTTCGACGGCGTTACCAACCGTTACAGCGAATGACATCTCGCTTCCACGCTGTGCCGTCGCGGCGCCACGCTCCAGGCATAACTGCGGGTTTCGCCGTCTCGGCCACGGCCCTTGCCGCCTCGGCGTTCCCGCACCACCGCCGCTTTTCCCGAGTACGCGGGATCACCGGCGACATGACGCCGCAGGTATCCGCGGACCCGATCCGCCCGTCGCGATAACGGCGATAAGGCGGATGGACGTGTGCAGAGGCGCGGTCCTGCTGCATCTATGGCACCAGATCTATGGCACCAGGCTGAGCGGTGGCCGGTCCCGGCGCCGCGACCGGGTGGTGGCGCCGCCGGGAAGCCCGACCGGCACCAGCCCGAAGACATGCTGGTTGAGTTCCTCGACGGTGATGTTGAGGTCAGCGGCGATGGTGGCGGGGGTGATCCCGTCCGCGCGCAGGGCCCGGAACACCTTGTCCAACAACTGTGACGTCTCCCGGGGAATCCCCCCTGGTTCTCCCCGCCGGTAGCCCAGTCGGGACAGGTTCACGCACAGGGTCCGATACCCCCAGTCAGTGATCAGTCCGAGGTCGTGCAGGCGGTGGGTGAGGGCCATCGCCGCTACTCGCCACACCTGCTTGCCGGCCAGGACCCGATCCACGGTGGCGTTGACCAGCTGCTGCGCGAGCACACCCGAACGGGGCATTAAGAAGGCGGCGGCGAAGCGGTTGGCCTCCTGCTCGGCCTCCGGCCCGTGCGGCACTCGATGTTCGCTGTGAAGCACCAGATGCCCCAGCTCGTGGGCGGCGTCGAACCGGCCGCGCTCACCGGATTTAGCGGTGTTCAGAAAGATATAGGGGGCGCCGTTCCAGAACAGGGAGAAGGCGTCCACCGTGGCGCACTCCTCCGCCAGGGAGTAGACCCGCACGCCGTGTGCCTCCAGCAGCCGGAGCATATGTGGGATCGGCGCTTCCCCCAGCCCCCATCGGGCCCGTACCACCTCGGCGGCGGTCTCCGGATCCAGTCTCGGTAACGACGGCACATCGGGCTCCGGCAGCTCGAAGCGCTGTTCGATCCATTCACTCAGCAACAGCGCGATCCGCCCAGCGCTGCGGGCCATGTCCCGAGTGGAAGCCGGCAGTTTGGTGATGGCCCGGAAGCTGATGGCGTCTACCGGGATCTCCTCGACGTCACTGGCGAGCAGGAAACCGACCGGCATGTCCAAAGCCCGGGCGAGCTCCTGCAGAGTCTCCGGGCCCGGACGTTGCCGGCCATGTTCGTACGCCGAGAGGCTGCGCACGCTGATCCCAGTCGCCTGGCTGAGCTGCACCAAGGTCATGCCGCGACGTTTGCGGGCCAGGCTGAGCCGTGTGGGGGTGAGGATGGGGTTCATGAAGAACGACGAGTGACGATTACCTCAATGTCGTCCTGGTCGATCGTCTCGCTCTGGAGCGGCACGGGCACCAGGTGGGGATCGGGAGTGGAGGCCAACGGTATGGGAGGCAGGATGATCCGCTCCAGCCAGGTGTCGATGTGCCCGTCCACCATGGAGTCCGGCAGGGACAGCTCGGCACGGATCTCCGTGTCGGTCACGTAATAGAGCAGTACCCAGGTCGCCAGGGTTGTGGGATCCGGCTCAGCGCCCAATTCCGGGTCGTCGAGATCGAAAAGGGTCTGCTCCAGGAAGTTACGGTTGACCACATCAACCGTCGCGATCCCCTTCTCGTACCGGGTGGTGGGTCGACCCGTGGGGTCCCCGGTCGCCTCCGTCCCTAGAGCGGTGATGATCGCGATGCGTCCGTCCGGACTGATGGTCCGGCACAGGTTACGCGGGTTGTCGTACGTCCACCCCGCTGGAGCCAGCTGCTCCCGGAGCCGGCGTACCGTTCGGAAGTAGCGGGCCAGGCCCGCTGCGCCGGGAGGATCCATGGCGGTGTATTGCCTGGCTTCGGCGTCAGCGTCCTGAAGGGCTGTCCGGAGGATCTCCGGTGACAGGCCGAGCTCGGCCAGCCGCGCGGCGACCGGGCTTCCCTCGACCACCTGGCATTCCATGCGGCGCCTCCATGACAGCTGTCGACTTCCCGAAATCATCCCTCATCTGAGGGACAGAAACGGGAAGCCCACCCCGCGTGTCGCTCCCCGCCCGCCGGCTCATGTCCTCAAGACCACCCCTCCCGGTGCCTCATCCGGCCTGGTCGCCCGCCGGCCTGGGAGGGTTCTGAGTCCGCCCAGCTTCCTCCTCCCGGTCAACGCATCCGCTCCGGGCCGTGTCAGCAACCGGACGTCCCAGGATGACTCCCTCACCTCTTCTTCACCTTCGCAGACTTGACCTTGCACGACCTTCACGACAAGCTCGGTTCGCCGGACGAATGAGCCCACACGACCGGTCCAGCCGCGACGAAGGGACGCGCCGTGTCTACATCCACAGTGGAGTCAGCGAAGTCAGGACTCTCCAGACGGCGGGTGATCACCGCGGGAGCCGCCGCCAGCGGGGCCCTGATCGGGAGCGCTTTAGCCGGCGCCCCCGCGTCCCCCGCCTCCGTCACCGACTCTGTCCCGACCGCCCCCACGGGCGCCCGCATACTCCGGCCGCGTCGTCTGCGCCCCGGCGATCGGGTTCGCGTGGTGTCGCCCGGCAGTACACCTCAACGGGCCAATGTGGCCAGAGGTGTGGAGATCCTGGAGAGCTGGGGCCTGGTGGTGGAGATCGCGCCCCACGTCTTTGACCAGTACGGCTATCTCGCCGGACGCGACGAGGATCGGCTGGCTGACCTCAACGACGCCCTCGCCGACCCCACGATCCGGGGCGTATTCGCCTCCCGAGGCGGCTACGGCACCCAACGGATCGTCGACGCCGTCAATATCAACGCGGTACGCCGGGACCCCAAAGTCGTAGTGGGTTTCAGCGATATCACCAGCCTGCAGAACAAGCTCTGGCGTGATACCCGATTAGCCACCATTCACGGTCCGATGGTCAACTGGAGCGACTCCAGGACCGGACCGGAGTCGGCTGAAGCGCTCCGCGCCGCGGTGATGACCACCTCCCAGATCGTCATTCAGCGGGAGGAGACGGAAAGTACCGCATCCATCGTGGTCCCAGGGCGGGCCGAGGGCATCCTGCTCGGGGGCAACCTGACGATGTTGGACTCCTCAGTCGCCGCCGGTGACTTCCCGGACCTCACCGGCGCCATCCTCTTTATTGAAGAGGTCGGGGAGGCCCCGTACCGGATCGATCGGATGCTCTCCCACCTGCGGCGGATCGGCGCGCTGGACGGGATCGTGGGCGTGGCCCTGGGGCAGGTCACCGACAGCGAGGGCGACAATTGGACATTCGTGGACACGCTGCGCGACCGGTTGTGTGACTTGGGAGTGCCGGTGCTCGGCGGTCTTCGGCTCGGGCACGGAAACGGGCAGCTCACCATTCCGTTGGGCGTACCCGCCGTCCTGGATGCCGACGCCGGGGTGCTTATCGCGGAGCCGGCGGTGCGGGACTAGCGCGGCTCTCGCGAGGATCACACGGCCGCGGCGATAGCGGCCCCGATGAAAAGCACCTGTAGCAGGGTACGCGGAAGCAGCGGCGTAACCGGTCGCCCCGCCAGTGTCAGTCCGGCGCGGGCTGCGTACACATTGGCGGGGAACATCGCCACCATCAGCAGGGCCAGGCAGATCGCGGCCGCGGGGGCAGTCGCCGGGATCACCAGCCCGACCGCGCCGATGAGCTCCAGCAAACCAGTGATGGTGACCAACAGATCTGGCCTGGGGAGCCGAGGCGGCACCATCGCGATGAGGTCCTGACGGCGTGTGCTGCCGAAGTGCGCCAGACCGGTCAGGACGAACATCATCGCCAACGCGCCGCGGAGAGCAGGCTGCCAGCTGTCTAATGCGTCGATCCCCAGCAGGCCGGCGGCGCGCAGCAGGAGCCAGCCGCCCACCAGGGTGATGAAGGGCGCCATAGAAACCTCCAACCTCGAATCTTTACACCGACAAGATCTCTCATGGAGCCCCATCTTGTCAATGCAAAGTTCGGAGTAGGCTGGAGAACACGAACCCAATCCCGCGATTCGCGACGATGCACACCGGTCCGAGGGAGCGGCGGTTCCCCACAAACCTGAGCGGATCCGGCATCGTCGGTGTTCGACGCCGGATCACGGCTTAACGAACGGTCCGGTGAGTCACGGCCGCGACAGGCGGGGCGATGACGAGGGGGCACCACGATGGCACCGGAGACACCAGAACAATCACGCACGACAACGCCAGACAAAGCGGCACGGCGGGATCGGCCGTACCACCATGGGGATCTTCGCCGTGCTCTCATCAACGCCGCCCTGGAGGCGATCGCTCAGGAAGGCCCGGCGGGAATCAGCCTGCGGGCCCTGGCGCGTCGGGCTGGCGTCTCACACGCCGCACCCACCCACCACTTCCGTGACAAGGCCGGCCTGCTCACCGCGGTCGCGGTCGAGGGGTTCGATCTCCTGGCCGACACCCTGCAGGAGACCGCGGAGCGTACCGGGAGCTTCCTAGAGCTCGGCGTCGCCTACGTCAGGTTTGCTTTGGAACACCCTTCTCATTTCGCGGTCATGTTCCGCCCGGACCTTTACCACGCCTCAGATCCGGAGGTACGGCGCGCTCGCGGGCGGAGTACGGCAGTTCTGGCGTCGGCCCTGGAAAACCTGCCGAATCCGCTATCAACCCAGGACCGCGACGCGGCCCGCCTGGCGGCCTGGTCGCTCATGCACGGCCTGGCCACGCTGTGGTCCAGTGGAAGCCTGATCGGCTATGAGGACGATCCGCTCGCTTTGGCTCGGCGCGTCGCCTCAACCCTGTCTCCAACCCCGCTGTCCCCCACCTCACAGTGACCGGAATATCTCATACACCGGATATAGATCATTAAAACCGTTGAGAACGGTGTGACAGGTGTGACAGACGTGACAGGAGGAAAGCGTGATGCTGATGTGACATGAATTCGTGGAATCATGTTTGAACCTTTTACGCTGGGTGCCGTTCTTTCAAGTGGGAATTACGCGCGGTAATCACTGAAGAACGAATCAGCGAGGGGCGTGCGGGATTGACGTGACGGCGTCTTAACAATACTTGCGACTCAGGAGATAATTGCAGAATCCTCGGCGTCAAGTTCCACGTCCCACTACTCCCCGGCGGTTAGAACATGACCACGCAGCTGAACGAGGAAGAAATCCCCGCACCACCACGAACCCCTCCCGCCGCTGTTCTGTTCGATCTGGACGGCACTCTCGTAGAGAGTGAACATCTGTGGAATGACGCGGTTATCGAACTGGCTGCCCGACATGGAAGATCCATTCCCAAACATGTGCTGGAGCACACCGTAGGGATTCCGACGGCCGAGTTCATCAACATCGTGCACGCCTACCTGAAGTGGGATCACATCGATACCGCCACCAGCTTGGCGTGGGTCGAGGAGCGGGTACGGCAGCGCTTCGCGGCTGGCCTGGCCTGGCGCCCCGGTGCGCATCGGCTGCTCACCGAGGTCCGGGCAGCCGGCATCCCAACTGCCCTGGTGACTGCGACCCGGCGCCACCTCGTGGAAGCCGCCTTGAACACGCTGGGGCGCCACAATTTCGACACGTTGGTCTGTGGCGACGAGGTGCGCCACGGTAAACCGCACCCTAAACCGTACCTGGTGGCGGCGGATCGCCTAGGAGTACCTATACGACACTGCGTCGCGATCGAGGATTCTCCGGTGGGGGTCACCAGTGCTGTCTCTGCCGGCTGCGCCGTTTTGGCGGTCCCCAGTGAGCTGGATATCAATCCAGCGGAATTAGATGGTCATGCCCGTTGTATGGTGGTTAAGGACTTGACCGATATAGATCTGGACTATCTTGCTTGGTTGGTCTCCGCACCTACGCCCGACTGAGACTCCTCATCGAGGAATTCCCAGTCAATCCGGCGCGTCTGGTACTCGGCCACACTTATCGGATCGATGTCGTCCGGCATACGGTCCGTATAGAACAGCCCAGCCAAATGATCCACCTCGTGTGCCACCAACCGTGCTAGACCGGCCCGGAATTTCTCGATTCTAGGTTCGCCACCTGGCGTGAAGTAGCGTACGGTCAGCTCCCAGGGTCGAGTCACCGGACCACGGAAATCGAAGAAACTGAGGCATCCCTCATACGCATACGTGGTTTCCTCTGACCAGCTGAGGATTCTCGGGTTAATCAGAACATGCTCCGAGCCGTTCGGCGGCCGTACCAGCGCCACGGCGAGATCCAGCCCGATTTGAGGAGCCGAGATACCTATTCCATTTTGGAATGGGTAACTGCGCCTGGCGCGTTCGATGGTTTCCCGTAGCCGCCGAATCACCGGCACCATCAGGTCAGAGTCAAAGGGAGGCTCCAGCTCCCGGGCGACCTGACGCAGGACAGGCGCCCCGCGCTGTACTACTCCAGCTTCCTCCATTGACCTGCGGTAAGGCCCTATGAACCTGGTCAGGTGCTGGTCCAGCGCGTCGGTATCAGGGTGCAACGGACCATAGTCACCTGATGGCGACCAATTATCCACAACACGTGGATCAGCCTGAAAGTAGGTCGCAATGTCGGCCTTCATCGATGTATCTAGCTCCCCGTTCGTTGCCGAGTGCACGGTCCCCTTAATGGGCCGTCAAACAAACGGGGACTTTAAGTATCAATCACGGTGCCCGGCCTGTTGGCCGGACACCGTTTCGAAACGTGGGAAGAACCGGACCACGGCCCTACCCACCCCCACAGGTCAACGAACTTTCACGTTAATCGTTACGGCTGGGATAGTTCGGGTTACGGAACAGCCACTCTAAGCGATAACGCGCGTTCAACGGCGGGTCCGTGGTGAACCAGGAGAAGATGACTTGCTCTCCCTGCTGGTGTCGCTCGATGGGGGTCCGTAACGGCCGCCGTTCGATTGTCATCGAAGTCTCGGTGCCCCACACCTGCGGATCGGAGTCGGTCGGGAACGTCATCCGGACCGACAGGTGCCGGGTGGGCAGCCGCACCGCACGCTGGTACCAGAAGCCCCACTTGAAGTGGTTGACGGTGTACGAGTACTCGATCCAGGTCCGCTCCCCCGGATACAGCGGGAATTGACAGACCTCGTTCTCGAACAGCAGCCAGACCTCCTTGACCGCGGCCAGGTCCAGCATCGGCTTCCACAGCATCTTCTCGCCGCCGCAGGTCGCTTGGAGGTTTAACTCCTCCCAGGTCAGCGGGTTTTCCCGGTACAGCTGATGGGAGCGCTCCGGGTCATCGGGGTACTGATCGACGGCGATCTTGACGAAGTAACGAATCACCGGCTCCCGGCCGACGTTGTGTAATCGCCGCCGGTGGGTCATCCGGTACTCCCGCCCGTCGTAGACCATCTCGGCCTCGTCGCGCTCCACGATCAGTACCGACTCGGTCAGTAGCAGCCCGGCGGCCCGTAACTCCCGATCCGTCGGCCGGCTCCCTCGACGACGAGCGCTCTCGTACTCCTTCCAGCGCTGCCAGATTGCTCCCCCCGCCTCCAGGACCTCCTCCGCCCGTCGAGCGAAATCCTCGGTCGGCCGGTGTCGCCCGCTCTCCACATGGCTGACATAGGAGGGGTCGAACGCCATCCGTAACGCGAGCTGCTTCTTAGACAAGCCACGCTCATTGCGTCGCCGGGTCAGCTCCGCGGTGAACGCATTGATCGCGCTCTCCGCCGACGGGGAGGTGTCCTGCCCATCCATACCGCTCACCTTGCGTCACATGAGAACCGGATATCAGTGACCGTAGTCGTTAAGAGCACCCGCCGGAACCTTCCACGTTCTATATAGGGAACTCGTCAAAGTTATCTGATCCTAGAACTAAGGGCGCCCATGAGGCGACATGCGTCCACAAAACTCCTATATATTCCCAATTAGGACTAATTAACATCGCGTCGTCGCAGGATCACGATCGCTACGATGCCGGACAACAGCAAATATCCCGCCACCGTGCCGGTGGCCTGAGCACCGGTCACGGCCGCCACCACCCCCGGCGTACCTCCGGGTTCGGTGATCGGGATGACGCCCAGCGCAGCCGCGACCGACCCCGCGTTGGTGCCGGGCAACCAGTCGCTGATCGTCTCTAAGACCCCCAGGCCGCCACTGAGGATCCGCAACAAGTTCTCCACCACCAGGGTCCACACCAGACCTAGCCCCACCGCCAGCGCGGTGTTGCGGAGCCACACTCCCAGGAACATGCCGATGCCGCACCACATGCCGGCCAGCAACCAGCCAGCGGCGATGGCGGTCACCAGCTCACCGGCCGAAGGCCAGGCACCAGAGGCCGCTTCCAGCTCCGCGATCACGGCGCTGGCCACCGCGCCGACCGCGAAAAACCCGAGCACCTGCATCAAGGTCACCAGCGCCATAGCCAGACACTTACCCGCGTACACCGCGATCCGGCCGGGCCGTTGAACCAGAACCGTCTTCCAGGTGCCAAAGCCGTACTCCCCGCCGGTGGCCAAGGCTCCGAGCACCAACGCGATCGCGCCTCCGAACATCGGCAGCCCGCTCACCCCGACGGTCGTCAGGCTCGCCGGGAGTAGCTCGGCCAACTGCTGTTCACGCGGCACCTCCGCCGCCATCCCACTCCCGTTCCGGTAGCTCATGTACGGCAGGAGGTATCCGAATGTCAGGCCGAGGATGACCCATACCGCCAGCAGCAGCCACGTCACCGGCCGTCTGCCCGTTTTGATCAACTCCGCTTGGAAACTGGCCCCCATCACCGCTCCTCCCCTACCCTCGGCTGCCCGGCTCCCCCGGTCAGCTCGAAAAAGACGTCCTCCAAGGTCCGCTCCACCACCCGCAGCTCGCTGACCGCGACGTCAGCGGCCACCAGCGCACGGTTCACCACGGCCGCCCGGTGGGGTGCGGTCCGCAGCCGCAACACGCCGTCCACCACGCTCACCCGCTGCGGGCCCAGCACCCGCTCGGCGACCTCCCGGGCCCGCGGCAGGGGGTCGGCGCGGACCATCAGCTGCCCTTCCCCCCGCAACTCGGCCACGGTGCCCTCCGCCAGCATTCGCCCCTGGGAGATCACCCCCACCCGGTCGCAGATCTCCTCCACCTCCGCCAGTTGGTGGCTGGAGAGCAGGACGGTGCGCTCCCCCGTCCCCAACCTGCGGATCAAGCGCCGCATCTCCGCCATGCCGGCGGGATCCAAACCGTTACTGGGCTCATCCAAGATCAACAGCTTCGGGTCCTTGAGCAGCGCCGCCGCCACCCCTAACCGCTGCTTCATGCCGAGGGAGTAGGTGGCGAAGCGATCAGCGGCCCGATCGGTAAGGTTCACCAGCTCCAGGACCTCATCCACCCGCCTCATCGGCACCCCGGCGTACCGCGCCATCACCCGCAGGTTGTCGCGTCCCGACAGGTAGGGGTACAGACCCGGCCCCTCCACCAGCGCCCCCACCCCGATCAGGCCACGCGGGTCACCGGGGCGGTGTCCCAGAACCCGCACCGTCCCCTCGGACAGGCGTACCAGGCCCAACAGGATCCGAAGGGTCGTCGTCTTCCCGGCCCCGTTGGGGCCCAAGAAGCCGTATACCTCGCCGGCCCGCACCATCAGGTCCACGCCGTCGACCACGCGTCTGGCGCCGTAGACCTTGGTCAATCCCCGCGCCTGAACGACATGAACGTCGTCATGAATGTTTCTCATTACCTGTTCACCCACCGTTCACAAGCGCTCCGCTACATGAGCTGTCACTCCAGGTCACGGCGCTGTCGCGCCACCTGTGCCGCCCAGCCGGCCTGACCCTTCCCACCCTGCGCGGATTGGTCTGGCGCGTCGTCGCCCCCGGCACGACACTTGCTCGACGTACCGGAGGGGAGAGAGGTACGCCGATTCGCGTACGCGCCGATACGTCACTGATCGGATGTCGCCGGCGCCAGCCGCGCCCTAAGGTCGACGAGTGAGGATTCCCGCCGTCAGGATGTGGCTTACCGACGCCGTGATCGCCGCCGCGGCGGTGCTGATCATGGTGGTGGGCACCCGCGGCGCCGCTGAGGAACAGCACGCGTTCGGGCGGCGCCCGTTGGACACCCTGGCCTATGTCCTGATCGGCCTCGCTGCGGTGTGTCTGCTGTTTCGTCGCGGGCGCTCCGACGTCGCGCTCGCCGGCGCCGTCACTGTGACCACGGCGTGGCTCGCCGCTGAGTACCCGTGGGGCCCGTTGCTGTTCGTCATACCGGTCACCATGTACGGGTACGCGGTGCGGGTCCCGATCCGTCGTTCCCTCACTGTGGCCGCGCTCAGCCTTGGAGTACTGGTCACCGGAGAACTGATCGGCGCCGCGCTGAGCGACCGTGGGGGACACGCCCTGCGCGAGTTCCCGATCACGGTGGCGGTACGCGCCGTCATGGTGTTATTGCCGTGGATGTTGGGCGCCGTGATCCGGCTTTACCAGGTCGATGAAGCCCGCGCCCGGGAAGATGAGCTGCGCCATCGGGCCTTTCAGGAGCGTCTCCGAGTCGCCCGTGAGGTGCACGACATCGTGGGGCACGGCCTAGCCGCGCTCCATATGCAGGCCTCGGTGGCCCTGCACGTGCTGGAGCGCCGTCCTGAACAGGCCCGAGCGGCCCTGGAGGCCATCAAACACGGCAGCAAGCAAGCGTTGGAGGAGCTGCGGGCCACCCTCGCGGTGTTCCAAAGCCCGGATGAGCTTCCTGAGAACACCTCGGACAGCTTTACCCGGCGCCCCGCTGAAGGGCTCGGCCAGCTCGACACGTTGGTGGACCGGATGGCCGCCAGCGGCCGGACAGTCAAGGTCGAGGTGACCGGGGAACCGGTCGGGCTTCCCGCGGCCGTGGACGCCGCCGCGTTCCGGATCGTGCGGGAGGCGCTGACCAACGTGTTACGCCACGCTGGCGCCGACGCCGTCACCACGGTAGGCCTCAGGTACGCGCCGCGTTCTCTCACCGTGGAGATCGTCGACAACGGACGGGCCCGCCCTGAGGATCCCCGCACCGACGGGCTCGGGATCACCGGTATGCGGGAAAGAGCTGCGGCGCTAGGAGGCACCCTGGAGGCCGGCCCACGCCCACACGGAGGCTTCCTGGTCCGCGCGTACCTGCCTCTGCCTCCCTCCGCTTCTGGTCCTGACGGTACACGTGACCACAATGGAGCGCTCTGATGATCACGGTCGTGGTGGCCGACGATCAAGCCCTGGTCCGGATGGGGCTGCGTGTCCTGATCGACAACGAGACAGACATTTCCCTGGTCGGTGAGGCCGGGGACGGCCGTCAGGCCGTGGCGGAGGTACGCCGAAGCCGCCCGGACGTGGTCCTGATGGACATCCGAATGCCGGTGATGGACGGCATCGAGGCGCTGCGCGCCATCACCGCTGATCCGCAGCTGGCGGAAACCCGGGTCCTGATGTTGACCACGTTCGAACTGGACCAGTACGTATTCGACGCGCTGCGAGCCGGAGCCAGCGGTTTCCTGATCAAAGACACCGAGCCGGCGGAGTTGTTACGCGCGATCCGACTGGTGGCCGCCGGTGAATCGCTGCTGTCTCCCTCAGTGACCCGGCGAGTGATCAGCCACTTCGTGGAGCGCCCGCCTGTGCGAGGCACTGTCCACCCGGAACTAGAGCGCCTCACCGAACGGGAACGTGAGATCGTCTCGCTGGTCGCGGCAGGACTGTCCAATGACGAGATCGCCGCTCGCCTCGTGGTCAGTCCCGCTACGGTACGCACCCATGTCAGCCGGGCGATGGTCAAACTGCGCGCCCGGGACCGAGCGCAACTGGTGGTTTTCGCCTACCAGTCCGGCCTTGCCTGACCGGGGAAGGCCTGAGCCTGATTGACTCTGTAGTGAGTAATCCGTCGGCTAACGCACGGTTGCATGGAGCGGGAGGAAGGCAGATGGCGAAAGGCAATAGCGCGCTGATCGAACGGGCGATCGGAGGGATAGCGGTCGCCGCCGCGACCTTCGTCGCGAAGAAGGCGCTTAACAAGGGGTGGCAGGCGCTGACCGGTCACGAACCGCCTTCCCACCCGGAGGACCCTGACGTCACCTGGAAGGAAGCGGTGGGCTGGGCGGTGCTGTCCGGTGTGGTCATCGGCATGGCCCAACTACTCGCGGCGCGGACCGCCGCACGGTACTGGCGGCGGTCTCAGGTGACGGCCTCCGCCGAGCTGGAGCACGCGGAGTAGCTGACACGCTGACCTTGAGCGTTCGTGAGCGTTAAGGAACCGATGCCGGCGCGGCGGAACCCAGGGGTGGCCCCAGAAACCCCGAAAGTATTACCAAACGTCACCTGATGCCTACGTGATGCGTTGATGGCTGTGTGGACGGCATCGCCTCGTCGTCTGCGCAGCCATACAGAGCACACGGTGAAGGGTGATCATCTGTTCTCGTCTCAGGCCGGCAGGGACGGTTCTTACACGCCCGGGCAGGGAGCGCTTCCGCCTCCCGGCTTCATCAAACCGTTAGGGCGTGACGACCCCGCCACCGTCGGCCCCTACCGTCTTCTGGGACGGCTGGGGTCCGGTGGTATGGGCACGGTGTATCTGGCCCGGGATGACGACAACCTCTGTTCCGACAGGTTGGATCGCCGCAACGGGCTGGTCGCTGTCAAGGTCATCCATCCGCAACTCGCCGTCGACGAGCACTTCCGTCGTCGGTTCCGCCAGGAGGCGCGCCTGGCCTCCCGAGTCGCGCCCTTCTGCACGGCGCCGGTACTCGACTATGGCGAAGATGGGCGGCGTCCCTACCTGGTCACCGAGTATGTCGCCGGGATACCGCTGTCGCGGTTGGCGATCGAGCGGGGTGGCGTACCGGTCTCTCACACCGAGGGCATCGCCGTCGGTGTGGTCACCGCGCTCACCGCGATCCACGCCGCTGGCCTGGTGCACCGGGATCTCAAACCCAGCAATGTTCTGCTGTCTCTGTCCGGGCCCCGGGTCATCGACTTCGGGATCGCCCGCGCGTTGGACTCCCCCTCTGGTATTACCCGCACCGGCGTAGCCGTGGGCAGTCCAGGCTGGATGGCTCCAGAACAGGCGCTCGGCGAACCCATCACCCCCGCTGCTGATTTGTTCGCCTGGGGCTGTCTGGTGGTGTACGTGGCGACCGGCCGGCACCCTTTTGGCCCAGGGGATCCCAATACCCGGGCGTTCCGGATTCTGCACGCCGAGCCCAATCTCACCGGGCTCCCCGCGGGGCTGCACGAGCCGGTCAGGGCGGCGTTGTCTCGAGAGCCGGAGGCGCGTCCAACCGCCCGGGAGTTGCTCGCCCGTTTGAGCGCGGGCGCGGCCTTGGGGTTGGAGGATCTCGACGAGTTCACCAGTTCCCGGTTCGGGCCACCGCGCCCGACCCGTCGTCGTCCCCGTCCGCGTTCGTCCTCGTCTCGTCCGTTCTCGTCCGACACGTTTCCCCGGCACGGTGGTCACTCAAGGCCTGGCGCCGCCCCTCACGTCCCCCGCCACGCGGCGGTCCTCCCCCCACCTGACCCGGCCACACTCACCGGATCGGCAGCCCTGGACGCGAGCGTGTCGCCTTCCCCCGCGCCCGTTTCTCCAGCCGCGTCGGCTCATACGACGGGTACTCCGATCCCGTCCTCGTCGTCTCGATCGACGCGCCCCACTCCCTCTTCGACCCGGTTCGATGAGCACACGTCGTCGAGGGCGGCACCCGAGCCGCCCGCGACCGCCTCACCCTCTCGGGCTGTCGAACCGCTCCGGTCCGCCACCCCCGGTGAGCGGACCGAATCCCCCCTAGTTAGGGAGCACACCGCGCCTGGTACGCCGGTAGCACCGGCGTCACCCAACAAGTCCCATCGCTGGGGGCGTCATCTGGGCGTGACGCTGCTGCTCACCCTATTGTTCACCGCGGTCCTGGTGACCGTGGGAGTCGCGTACCCCAGGCTGATCACTAACGGCTCCCGGATGCCCACCACACCGTCGGAGGTTTCCGAGACACCCGGTGCCGTCTCCGAGGAGCACCCCCATTCGGGTGACGTCCGGATGCCGTCTCCCGGTGTCGCCAGCGCGCACGGTCCGACACCGACCACCCCCTCTCCGCTGCCCACCACCGTTGGCACCAGCGGTGGAGCGGCGGACGATGCTCCGGTCGGGGGCGCCCAACCCCCTGCTTCTTTGCCACCTCAGACGGAGCCGACCAACGGCATATCGGATCCGTCCACCAGTCATCCGGAGGAGCCGCCCTCCAGCGAACCGGTACCGCAGCCGGCCGACCCGCCGTCGTCACCGAATCCGGATCCTGAGTCGCCAGATTCGGAGCTGCCCCCTCACGGGAAGGAGGCCGGGTAAGTCCGCTTCCGGTTCATCCGCCCGCCGGACGCCCATGCCCGAACGCCCGGGCCCGCACCTCGCGGGTCGGCCGGCCCTCAGCGTCATCGTGAGGATCAGAGCGGTTACCGCGTCGCTATATGCCAGAGCGCCGCTATGTCAGAGTGCCGATGTATTGGCTGGCGCGTCGGGAACGCGCCCCAGAAAGGGCCGCTGCGTTCTCGGCCGGGGTGCCCGACCAGGCACCGGGAACCGGTCCTGGCCCGTCGCCCTCGTCCAAAAGCCGGGCGGTGTCATAGTCGCCTTTCACATGGTTCCGACCCAACGGCGCGATAGGCACCCATATCGCGCTGACACGGGGAATCCACAGCACCAGGAGCCTCGAGAGGAGTTTTATAACCGACTCATGATTTATGTCCGATTAACGACTATATCTTTCCTCCCAAATAAACAGGGAGGGCCTGTCCGATACGGCAGGTATTCCGATACGGCAGGTATAAGGTGTCCGGCGAGCCGAAACCGCCTCGGACATACGGGGCATTCAATACACCACACCGTATAGGGCCCCACGCCCGCGTCCGGATAAGACGCGGGCGTGGGCTCAGTCACCAGATTGCCCGAATCGGTACGCCGGATCAGCCCGTAACGGCGATCGGGGCTGGCACATCCAGGGAACCGGGCTCCTCCTGTGGCTGCTCGCCCGGGGAATCGGCGAAGAAACTCGCAGCGAACACCCGTGTAGGACAGGGGAACGGCAATCCACAACTGCCACACCGGTCCGGCGCGAGAACATCAGGCTCGTGATGACGTAGCAGCCCTTCCGCCAGTTCCCCACCGATCACGGGCCCCACCTCACGATGCCGCCGTCCGCCGGGCTGACCGGTGACACTGCTGTGTGAGTCACGCATCTGGGATCCTCGCTCCCTGAACACCCCGCGTGCGGGGACGACTTGTTCGTGACCTGCCCCACCGCCTGCCCCGCCATGGCGGCCCGACGGCGGTGCGGTGTGCCTTCAGGCGTACACCGTGGTCAACGATCGAGTTCGACATGCGTTTCAGCAAGTTTCAAGGCGTTCTGTCGGTGGACACCTCATCATCCCCTGTTCACCGCCTCGTCGATGTTGCCCTTTACAGGGCATACTCGACGATACATCCGATTTAATCACCCAAACCCCATTCTTCCGATCATGAAGCTCATCGTCCGGCGTGTCGACCAGACACGCCGATTGCTTCGTGATCAAAAAGGTTAGGCGAACGATAGGAGGGAGACGTTGTACAGGCTCTGATGGACCACGCGTCGCATCGGGGGCGCCACGATCTCGACTATCAGCATCTCGGTCACAAACTGCACCTGAGCCCGAAGCAGATGGCTGGTGTGACCGGTCGCGCCATGGTGCCGCATCCCCACCGCCGCGTGGATGTGGGGCACCACCTCACCGCTGGCCTCGTCGTATGCGATGCTGCCGCATCCCAAGGCCTCCAGGTTCTCCAGATACACCGGAGACCACACCGGCGCCTTCGGATCCCCAACCCGTTCACACGTACCCGCTAGCTCCGCCTCAGCAAATCCAGCCAGGAACATGGGGATATACGCCTGTCGGACACCGGTCTCCGCGCAGAATCGCTTGATCGTGTCAAAGAAGTCGTCACCGTGTTCGAAGACGACACCGAAAGTGCGGCCGGGGGTGAGTTCGCGACGCTGCATCAACAAACCCTCTCCGCGACCCGTGTTACCCCGAAGGGAGCGGGTCACATATCCAATATTGTGTTGGTTGGGTGACTGATTGTTGCGCAAGGGTGTCGCGACACGCCCGAAACTTCATGACGTATTGGATGGGTCACAGACACAGAGACCAAAATTCCGACATTCTGCACGATGCGACAACCGGAGACCGTAGCCGTTCACCGCGAAGCGGAACAAACCAACACGCGTCGCTTCAATATTGACTACAAAATGTAGTCTTCACAATGCGTTTAGTATTCGCACATTGAACACATCAGCACGAATTGCCTAAGGCGTATTCAGCCGGCCCTTCTCAATGGCCGCAACGCTGTACCGCTGCCTCAATGAGACGACTCAATGAGAGCTCAATGAGGTTCAGCGTTAGTCCCATCACTGGAGATATCCCTCGACCTGACTGATCGGGGCAGGCCCGACCTGGTCCGGATCACCGCCCGCCTCTCGCGCTGCGCGGCGTCGCCGGAGCAGGTCCCAGCACTGATCGAGGGCCTCCTCCAGCTGCTTGAGTCGCGTGGTCTCCTCGGCCGAGGAGATCTCTCCACGTTGGACCCGATCACGGAGCCGGTGTTCTTCCTCGACTAGCTCAGAGATCCGGCCGAGAAGCTGCTTCTCATCCATCTCTCGAGCATAATTCAGCGACCCACCCCCTCCCCAGAACGTGACGTGGATATCACGTTCGGTTATGGGTGCCGCATACCCACCCCTGACAGACCAGGCGGTCAGTTAAGACGCCAGTTGTTACGCCGCAGCCGCTGCTCTATCCGCTGCACGGTCTGCATGTGCTGAGGGCGCATCGACGCCGCCATCCGCGCGTGGGGGAGCGCCTCAGCGTGCCTGCTCTGCCGCTCCAGGGTGCGGGCCAGTCCAATCAACGCCTCCGGCTCGGCCGGGTGCAACTCCACCACACGCCGGTAGGTCTGCTCGGCACGCGCCAGCTGAGCCGACTTGAAGTAGGCCCGCGCCAGCAGGAGTAGCACGCTGACGGTGTTCGGTTCGGCCTCGACGACCGGTTGTAGATCCTCTAAAGCGCCCTTGACATCACCGGCGCTGAGACGCTGTTCAGCGCGGCGGTACAGTCCTGCCAGATCAAGTTCCTCTGCCACTTCGCCCCTCCACAACCGCGTTATGTCGGTCCGGCCACATTCGTGATCTTGGCGTGTGTTCATCGTTCCCAGCGGTGTACCGCCAGAGGAACGACTCATCGAATGCACAGGACCGTCGACTACACAGGACCGCTAGGTACCGCCGCATCCCACCGGGCCGGGTCACTGCGCCTCACCGGGCCTCGGGACGGGCTTACGGTGCGGCCCCGGTGGGGCGAGACCACCGGGGCCGCTGCACGGTGTTAAGCGGCGCGTCTTCCCGGCTTGCGCTGCTTTCCTCAGCGTCGATTTCCTCAACGTCGACTCGACGGCCCGCCAGCATGGTGGCCGTCTTATCGCGGATCACGCCGCGTCCAGGCCACCCGCGCGGGCCAGTTCCCGCAGCCGGGACAGGGCCTGGATCTCCAACTGCCTGATTCGCTCTCGGGAGAGGCTGAACCGTTGCGCCACCTCGGTGAGCGAGTGCTCACGGCCATCCTCTAATCCGTAGCGTGCCCGCACGATGCCGGCGGAGCGCTCATCGAGATGCGCCAGGAGCGCATTCAGGCGCTCCCGCTCCAGCCCGGCGAGCACGACATCCTCCGGGCTCGGCTCATCGGAGTCCGCGACCAGGTCACCCAGGTTGGTGTCTCCGTCGTCTCCCACGGGGGTGTCCAGCGAGACTGTGTCCTGCGACCACCGGATCAGCTCCAGCACCCGCTCAGTAGGCACCCCCAGCGCCGCAGCCAGCTGCTCAGGCTCGGGATCCTGGCCCAGTTCACGGGTGAGCTGACGCGCGGTGTTACGCATCCGGTTGACGTCCTCGACCAGGTGCACCGGCAGTCGAACCGTGCGCTCCTGCTGAGCGATCGCCCGGCTGATCGCCTGACGGATCCACCAGGTGGCGTAGGTCGAGAACTTGAATCCCCGCACGTAGTCGAACTTCTCGACCGCGCGTACCAGGCCGGTGTTGCCTTCCTGCACCAGGTCCAGCATCGGCATGCCGCTACGGACATAGCGGCGGGCGATGGACACCACCAGACGCAGGTTCGCTTTGACGAACCGTTCCTTGGCCTGCCGGCCCTCTTCGACGAGTCGTTCGAGCTCGGCACGTGTCGCACCGTGGGGCAGAGGGCCGCTGGACGTCTCGTCGTCCTGGCTCTCAAGCAGCTGTTCGGCGTACAGCCCTGCCTCCACCGCCTTGGCTAGCTGGACCTCCTCTTCGGCGTCCAGCAGCGGTGTCTTTGAAATCTCATGCAGGTATACGCCTACGAGGTCGCGTTCTTCGGCGACCTCATCCAGTCGGATATCCTTAGTGCTCTCCACGCTCGGCGTTCCTCCCGTACTTCCACCACCACCGGATCGCGGTGGCGGCGGCTCCACTGCCCCCGTTGTGTGGTGTCGTCACCTGCACAACAGTCGGGAAGGCCGGTTGATTCCGCCTCCGGCATACTGTTGGGCTGGTCACGTACCGCGCCGTCAAAAACCGGTTACGTCGCGATCGCCTCTTCGATGGTTTTGGGTGCCCTTACCCGGTCAACGGCGGTTAGAACAGCTGCACCGGCTTCTTCGCCGGCCCGTCGCCCTATCTATGGGACGCTTCAGCGGGGGTGGTGGGACGCATGTTGGGCACAGATTCCCGGTGATGTGACCGAGAACTCTCCTCCCGCCTACAGGAAGAACACTCAGGGTAGATGATTGCGGCGAGTATTTCGCCACTTCAGCGGCGTCCGGGAGAAGAAGCTCACACCAGCAGGACATCGTGATCTCCCATCGGGCCGGAAGACGCCGGAACCGGGCCTACCGGGATGTGAAAGACAGACCACGTCGATTCCCGCGAACCGCCGCGACCTTGGTTACACAAAGCAATATATCTATTACGAATAGTGGTGACTAGAGGGTGGGGTCGGAAAGATCAGAAACCAAGGGCGCGATATTCACTTCCCGGGCGGCATTCTGCCGCCCGGGCCGGTTCCCTGAGAGATCCTCGTTTACTGAGGGGTCGCGGTAAGGAGCGCTACGGCGGTGCGCACCTGATCGTCACTGTCGGTCAACGCCTGACGCGCCTGCGCCACACTCGCCCCCGTCAGCAGCGTGACCAGGGCGGTTCGCACTTCGCCTCCGGCATCCTGGAGCGCCTTGCGACACTCCGTCTCATCCCGCCCGGTGGCCTCCATCAAAATCGCCAGCATCCGTCCCCGGAGCTTGGCGTTGCTGGCCACCACACTGACCATCAGATTGGAGTAAACCCGCCCTAAACGGATCATCACGGCGGTGGAAAACGCGTTGAGGATCAGTTTTTGCGCCGTGGCGGCCTTCATCCGGGTAGAGCCGGCGATCACCTCAGGGCCGGTGTCGACCCCGATGAAAACGTCAACCTCCCCAGCGGCGGTGGCTTCTGGGTTGGCGGTGACCAGCACGGTACGCGCGCCGATCTCGCGGGCCGCCCGCAGCGCGCCCAACACGTAGGGTGTGCGTCCACTGGCGCTCAACCCCAGCACCACATCGCCCGGGTGTACCGATTCACGCGCCTCGACCGCGCCGGCGACTTCGTCGTCTTCGGCCGCCTCGACGGTACGCCACAACGCCTCGGTCCCTCCGGACTGATGTGGTTGGAACCAGTCCGGAGGAGCGTTGTAGGTGGGCGGCAGTTCAGCGGCGTCCAAGAACCCCAGCCGCCCCGAGGTCCCGGAGCCGAAGTAGTGCACCCGCCCGCCGGCGCGGAGCGCGGCGACGGCGGCGTCCACGACCACGGCCACCTGGTCCAGCACCGCCTCCACCGCGACCGCCACCCGCTGATCCTCCTCGTTGATCACCCGGAGGATGTCACGGGTCGCCATGGTGTCGATATTGACGGTACGCGGGTTGCGCTGCTCCGTTACCGCGGTGACCCGCTCCACCGGCAACGCTGAAGTGGGCACGGCAGGGCCCACGTGACCGCTCATCCGCGCCTCCGTCCCGGGTTGATCCGCCGGTCGGCCACCGACTCAGCCGTGGCCGCCAAAGCACGTTGTGTAGCGGCACGATCGCGCGCCGCTACACCAACGAAGAGACAGTCGATCACCGTGAGTTGGGCTAGCCGACTCGCCGTGGCCCCAGACCGGTAGGTGGTCTCGCGGGCCGCCGTGGTCAGGACATAGTCGGCGACCTCGGTGATCGGGGAGCGCGGAAAGTTCGTCAGGGCAACCGTGGTGGCGCCTTGCTGGCGAGCCTGCCGCAGCACATCGATGCAGTCAGAGGTGGTCCCGGTGTGGGAGATCCCCAACGCCACATCGCCCTTGCTCAACAGCGCCGCGCTGGCCAGCGCGGTGTGCACGTCTGGCCAGTAGAAGGCGGTACGGCCGATGCGGTGCAGTTTCTGCTGAAAATCGGAGGCGACGGTGCCGCTCGCTCCCACCCCGAACACGTCGATGCGCTTGGCGTTCGCCAAGGCCTGCACCACCTGCTCACAGGTGTCCGCGTCGAGCTGTTCGGCGGTCTCCTCCACCGCTCGCGCATCGTTGAAGGCGATGGTGGCGATGATCTGGGCCATGTCGGCGTCCGGCGGGATGTCCCCGCCGATCACACGTGTGTCGGCCGGCTCGATCCGCCGCGCCGCTTCAGCCGCGAGTCGAATTCGCAGTTGGGGATACCCCTCCATGCCGACCGACCGACAGAACCGGATAACGGTGGCCTCGGAGGTCCCGGCAGCGGTAGCCAGTTCGGTGATCGTCCGTCGGGCCGCGTCCGCCGGATCGGCGATCACCAGCCGTGCGACCCGCTGCTCCGCCGGCGACAGAGACGGAAGCAGGCCGCTGATCTGCACGATGAGCCCGCCGGGTTCGCCACCACCACTCTTGACCACGAAATCCTTCGCTCTAGTCGGCACGAGTGAAACTTACTTTCATATGAAGGTAGCCGTCAAATTTCCTCCACCATCCACAGGGTAATCGGTGACGGTCGGTCAACCACTCGGATGGACAGCTATCAATAATCGCCGTGCGGTGATACCCGATTCCCCGCTTCGGACACCCGCCCCAGGTGCGGCGGCCTCCAACGGATCAGGCACCGCGGCGTCCGTTCAGCGTCTGTGCCACGCGGCAAGCAGCTCGGCTTCCTGCTGGGAAGTCAAACCCGCCAGCCATCGATGATCGTCAGGACGCTGACGGTGCCAAGCCAGGGTGTCGCGCGCGGTCTCAGCCACATCACGCGCCGTCAGACCAGCATGCCGCGCCGGTACCCAGTCACGGGTCATCATTCCCGCGTACTCCGGCAGGGGAAGCCACAGCGGGAGCGAACGCTCCCCCGACCACGGCTGCACCTCGTGCTTGACCAAGAAGTCCTGCTCCACCCAGGTCAGGCGCGGGCGTACCCCGATCCCGTCAGCGATCCGTTCCAGCACCTCACCTCGGCTGATCACCGGCCCCACGCCGTCGAACGTGCCGCGTAGCCCACGCTCCGCCGCCGCCACGATCCACGCGGCCAGATCCCGTACATCGATAATCTGAACCGGATCCGCCGGGTCACCCGGCGCCAGAATCTCTCCGCCCCGCGCCAACCGCACCGGCCAATAGGTGAACCGGTCGGTGGGGTCCCCGGGACCGACGATCAGGCCGGCCCGGATGATGAGCTCCCGCCCAGGTACCGCCTGACGGACCGCGTCCTCACAGCTGACCTTGGCCGAACCGTAGTTGGCTACGTCCGTCTCATCCGCGTCGGCCGCCAACGGCGGCAGCAGCGGCGTCACCCCCACCCCGCCGTCGGGAACAGTGGTATCGGCGTACACCGAAATGGACGATACGAAGATCCAGTGCCCGGTGCCCTCCCCCAACAGCTCCACGAACCGGCGGACCTGACTGGGTCGACGGGCGACATCCACCACAACGTCGAAGGTCTCTCCCCGCAGGGTCGCCATCGCGGCCGGGTCATCCCAGTCCAACCGGAGATGGTGTACGCCCGCCGGAACCGTGCCGGATATCCCCCGCGCCACGCACGTCACGTCATGCCCGGCGCGGTGGGCGTACTCGGCGATGGCCCGCGACAGGAAGACAGTGCCCCCCAGGATGAGCATCCTCATGGCTGATCTCCTCGTACGGATCGCTGACGCCCGTCATCTTCTTGGGCTCATGCCCCTCCACCGTTCGTTGTTCACTCTCAGCGGATCAGCTCACAGCGAAGCGGGAAGCCCACCGCGCCCTTGTCGGCACAGCGGAGGCAAAAGACGTGCGGAAACGGGCTTGGATGAGGTGCTTACATCGGGAGCGCCCGGGCGTGAAGCGACGGCGCTCGCGCGTACCCCCTTTGAAGAAAAAGGCGATCTGTAGCCACCGATCACGCCGGTCGTGAAGATCACCATGACCGATAACGTGATCTGGAATGTAAGCACAGACGCATAGGCTGTGGGATGTGACTGATCTCCTCGTCTGGATCGATTGTGAGATGACCGGGTTGGACCTGCGCTCCGACGCACTCATTGAGATCGCGGCGCTGGTAACCGATCCGGATCTGCGGGTACTCGGCGAGGGTGTGGATATCGTGATCCACGCGGAGCCGGACGTTCTGGACTCAATGACGGACGTCGTCCGCCAGATGCATGATCACTCCGGGCTTACTGAGGCAGCCCGCGCCTCCACAGTGACCCTGCGCCAGGCCGAGGAAAAGGTGCTGGAGTACATCACCCGCTACGTGCCCGAACCACGAACGGCTCCCTTGTGCGGTAACTCCATCGCCACCGATCGCAGCTTCATCGCGCGGGATATGCCCGAACTCGACGCCTATCTGCACTACCGCATGATCGACGTCTCGTCGATCAAGGAGCTCTGCCGCCGCTGGTACCCCCGGGTCTACTACGGGCAGCCCCCCAAAGGACTGGCGCACCGCGCCCTGGCCGACATCCGGGAGAGCATCCGGGAGCTGGAGTACTACCGCAGGACCGTCTTCGTCCCGCCCCCGGGGCCCGACGTCGAGACGGCACGGGCGATCGGAGCGGCCCTGGTTGAGGGTTCTGACACCGCAAACTGACGGTCCGGGCCTGCGGGCCGGGCGTCGGAACGCCGCGGTGCCCCGAACCCGAATACCCGATGGTCAGCCTCTCCCGGGTTCTGGTTATGATGAGGCGCCACGTTAGGACGGGGACGGAACGTCCTAACATTCAATGTTGGTGACCGTAGCTCAGTTGGTAGAGCACCGGGTTGTGGTCCCGGGAGTCGTGGGTTCGAGTCCCATCGGTCACCCTGTCATTGATGGCCGGCCTTCTCTCACAGGCCGGCCATCAGCGTTGTCGACGCCGTACTGCCCGTCTTGTCGCCCGTCGCCCCATCCCTGCCTCCGCGTTCAGGGCAATTTCAGGGGGAAGTAAGGGACGTTCACTGAGGCGATCACGCCGCTGGGGACGCATGGTGGAGTCATGACTGGCAACCAGCTCCGCCGTTCCCGTGATGACCGCAAGATCGCAGGCGTATGCGCTGGCCTGGCACAGTACATCGGAATCGATCCCACGACGGTGCGGGTCGGTTTCGTGGTCGCCACCGTCTTCACCATGGGGTGGGCGGCCCTGCTCTATCCGCTGTTGTGGTTCGCCATGCCCGCCGCGCCTCGGGTGAGCTCCGTCGGGCCGCAGCTCCCTCTCACGCCATCGGGGTACACCCCCACCCTGGGACCCACAATGGTCACACCGACCTGGAACTCCTCCCCCACCGTCACCACCACCGTTCCGACGGATTTTGAGGCGAGCGTGGTGCTGCCGCCCCTCACTCCCGCCGCTGCCGAAGCGATGGCGGCGGCTGAGGCTGAGCTAGCCGCCAAGCGCCGTGCACGTGAGCAGGAACACGCATAAGTGTTTGCTCGGACCCCTCACCGCCTTCTACGGTTGCGGTACACGGGAAAGGAGGTGGTCCAAAGTTGTGTAACTGCAGGACTCGTGAGGTGGCTGTCCGCTAGCCGCCGTCCTCCACAGATTCGCATCGCCGAAGCCGAGTGACGTCGGCCGGCGAATACCAGGCAGTCACCGGACCCCCTGATCCCGACCCTTGTCCAGTCGGGCCATGCACGCGATGGAAGCATCAGGGGGTTTCTCCATACCCGACCCCCAGAAAGCTTCAAACCTCCTATTCCGCTTCTTTAGGGAATTAACCGACGTAGCAGACATCTATCGAATGTTCCAGACGCGGGATGTACGGACGCGAAGTCCAAGGCGCCTGTATCCCGATCGATCACTAACCGACTTCGCGGGCCAGAACTCTCTGTTCTCCGCGATTTCACTTTCCGTTCTTTTACCGACTCTTTCCTTCAAAAAGGGAGTTGGGACGGACACAGGTAGACCCACTGTGGTCGATCAATCACTAAATCGATAGGCTTAGTCAGCTTCTTTAGATTTCAGTCCAGACCGAAATATGGACCGAAACTCAGGACCGAAACTCGCGAAGCTCAGAACGCACCTTGGAAGACGGCAAGAATGGCGCCTGAGGTAGGCATCGCCGTTCTAGGCTCTTCTCCCTCTCTCCCCCTCAGAATGCCCGCCTAACCACTCCATCGCGGGTCGCCAGCCTTCTATGAGGCGGGTCGCCGCATTGTCTTGTTCCCGACTCATCCCCCGCGCCGCATTCCCCAACCCTAGGCAAAACGCGTATTTTGTCAGGAAATACCCGAGGGTTGGCGCGGCCTGGTGACACACCCTGGTCACAAATACGGTGAGTGACCACAACGAGGTTTGACGAACGTGCAATGCTGAAGGCTGTGCCTGCTTCGGCGCCCGAAAACGATCTCTGCGGGATCGACGTTTGGGCTCGATACGCCCGACGAGTCCGGCATGGATCAACATTGCGACCTCCGTCGCCACTGGGGTCGCCTCAGCGGTACCCGCCCCTCCAGCTTGTCACTCAGAGTGAAATCGTGCCGACGGCGAGTCTTCGGAGCACCCCTCGCCTCTCTGACGGACCGCCGTCCCCGCCCACCCAGGGGCACGGCCAGATCCACGGCATCGGCCAGCTGTTCGGCATTGATCCGGAACAGCGCCTGATATCAGCTCTCAGGAGAGTGCCATGACAACACAGATCGCGCCCGACCAGCAGATCAGTGAGTGGGGCTGCGAGCGGCTGGACGTTGACGCCTACCTTTCGCGTATTGGCGATCACGGCCCGCTGACCCCTACCGGCGACACGCTCCGCAGACTACATCGGGCTCATGTATCGGCGATCCCATTTGAAAATCTCGACATCATGCTGGGCCGTGAAATTCCTCTAGATATAGACAGTATCCAGTCCAAGTTGGTCTATCGACTTCGTGGCGGATACTGCTCAGAACACAATCTGCTCTTCGGCGCGCTGTTGGAAAGGATCGGTTTCAAGGTCAACCGTTTGGTGGGGCGTACCCGGATGGGGAGCACCAAGGTGCGTCACCGCTCCCACACCATGCTGCGGGTACAAGACTCCGAGGGCGGGGACTGGATCGCGGACGTGGGCTTCGGCGGGGAAGGTCTCCTGGACCCAGTGCCGTTGCGAACCTGCACCGTCATGCAGGGCAGCTGGTTGTACCGGCTGGACCCCGTCGAAGACGACATGTGGGTGTTGCGTTCCCGCCACCCGGAAGGCTGGTTCGACCTGTACACCTTCTCCGTGCAGCCGGAGCGGCTGGTCGACATCGTGGTCCACAACTACTTCACCTCGACCAACCCAAGCTCTCCCTATGTGCGCCGCATCGTGGTTCAGCGCACCACCCCACGGTCCCGTTTCACCCTGATCGGGCCGGAGCTGACCGAGACTCGCCCCGATGGCACCGTGAACCGGCGCGTGGTCCCTCGGGAGGAGATAGGCGAGGTTCTGTGGACGATCTTCGGCATCGAGCTCACCCCCGACGAGTTGGCGAACCTGCAGATCGAACGCGCCGCGTGACCGGTCCGGCCCGCCACCGTCGCCCGGACGGCCGGAGCAGGCGGTCGGTACGCCGCCAACGGCGTACCCCGCTTCTCCCTCCGGCCGTCTCTGGCATCCGAAGCCGACCAAACCAGCCAGAGGAGCCAACTAATCAGACGCGTTGACGTCCACATAGGGCGGATCTAGCATCGAGCCGACCGGGCGGGCTTTCGCCTGCCCTCGGTCCTGTTCACGTTCAGGAGCCGGCACGCGTGACGTTTCTCACCGGCATACCGGGTCCATGCCGGTGTTTTTGCACGACCTGATGTTGCAGGTCGTCCATGCGAACCGGAAAAGGATCGTCATGCGTACAGCGGCACACATGCGTACCTCATATCTACGCGGCTTCGGCTGGATCGGACTCATCGCCCTGACCCTGGTCGCTCCGCTGCTGGCGGTCGTCGCCACCAACCCTCAACCAGCCCGAGCCGACGAGACGATCATCAGCCACGACTTCGAAGACGGCACCACACAGGGTTGGACACCCCGTGGCGGCGAAACCGTCGCGCACAGCACCGAGGTGGCCCACAGCGGCACCGGAAGCCTCGCCGTCACCGGGCGGACCCAAACCTGGGAAGGGCCGGTCATCAACCTGCTCGACCACATGGTGTTGGGGTCGCGCTACACCTTCACGGTGTGGGTGCGGCTGGCGGCCGGTGAACCGTCGACCTCGGTCCGTCTCAGCTTGGAGCGCCGCATCGACGGCACCCCCACCTATGAGGGAATCGTGGGGAACACCACCGTGACCGCCGACGGCTGGGTCCGGCTCACCGGCACATACCTGCTGGCGCACGAGGTGGAGTTCCTCACCGCGTACGTGGAGTCCGACAGCGCCACGGCCTCCTTCTACATCGACGACTTCAGCCTGGTCAGGCAGGCGGAGACGCCGATCCAGACCGATATCCCGCCGCTGCAGGACGTGCTGGCCGACCACTTCCCGATCGGTGCGGCGATCGAACGTCAGCAGATCATCGGCCGACACGGGCAGCTGCTCACCAGGCACTTCAACTCGGTGACCCCCGGCAATGCCCTGAAGTGGGACGCCACCCAACCCAGCGAAGGCACCTTCACCTTCACCGAGGCCGACGCGCTCGTGGGGTACGCCCGGGATAACGGCATGCAGGTGCGTGGCCACACCCTGGTGTGGCACAACCAGACTCCCGCCTGGGTCTTCCAAGACGCCGCGGGCAACCCGCTGACCCCGACACCCGAAAACCGAGAGTTGCTGCTGTCCCGGCTGGAGAACCACATCCGCACCGTGGTCGGGCGCTACGCCGATGACATCTACGCCTGGGACGTGGTCAACGAGGTCATCGACGAATCCCAGCCCGACGGGATGCGCCGCAGCGTGTGGTACGAGATCACCGGCCTGGACTACATCCGGACCGCGTTCCGGGTGGCGCACGAGGTGGACCCGGACGCTCTGCTATTCATCAACGACTACAACACCAACGTCCCAGCCAAGCGGCAGGCGCTTTACAACCTGGTGGCTCAGCTGCGCGCGGAGGGCATCCCGATCCACGGAGTCGGCCACCAGATGCACATCAACATTGATTGGCCGTCGGTGACGGAGATCGAGCAGACCATCGAGCTGTTCGAAGGGCTCGGGGTGGATCAGCAGATCACCGAGATGGACATGAGCATCTACACCGACAGCACCAGCTCCTATGACAGCATCCCACCAGAGCTGCTGATCCGGCAGGGCGAGCGGTACCGGGACATTTTCGAGGTCTACCGCGCCCACAGTGACGCGATCAGCTCGGTGACCCTGTGGGGTCTGGCCGATGACGACACCTGGCTGAGCACGTTCCCGATCACCCGGCTGGACGCGCCGCTGCTGTTCGACACCCAGCTGCAGGCGAAGCCCGCGTACTGGGGAATCGTGGACCCGGACCGCATCACGGCCTCACCGTCGACCAGCGTGTCGGTGTCGGCGTCCGCCAGCGCCTCGGTGTCGCCTTCCGCGTCGGAGTCCCAGCAGCCCTCCGGCTGCACCATCAGCTACCAGATCGTCTCTCAGTGGCACGGCGGGTTCCAAGGTGAAGTCCGCATCACCTGCGCCACGCCGCTCACCGGGGGATGGCGCGTGGGCTGGACCTACCTCAACGGTCAGCAGATCACCCAGCTCTGGAACGGCTCGGTCACCCAGACCGGATCACGGGTGGAAGTGACCAACGTCTCCTACAACGGGGACATCGGTGCTGGCCAGAGCGTCGTCTTCGGGTTCCTGGGGACCTGGAACGGGGTCAATGAGGTACCGACCACGTTCACTCTCAACGGCCAACCAGTGTCGGTATCCTGACCGCTCGTTCTGACCGTCCCGCCTTCAGTGGCCATTCGGCGTGGCGGAGTCCGTTGCGTCCGCGCGTACCTCGGCTCCTGGCAGGGGTACGCGCGGACGCGCATATCACCGCGCGCACGCGCGTGACGGTGAAGCCGTGGTGGAACGCGGTGTTGCGCGGCGAGGCGCGTGACCGCTCTGGCCGGGCCGGTCGGATCAGAGCGCCCAGGGCGCACCAATCCCCCGTGACCTACGCACGCCGCTAACCAGCCCCTTCACCTGGCAGCTATCCCTGATCAGACGATCCCGCGTGTTACCTCCATCTATTACCCCTACCCCCCTGATCCGTGACGCAACCGCCACATGTTTAGATTAGGGATTTCTTGTCTTCTTCACGTGAGTACAACCGATGCGGGGCGGTTCGCACTGTTATGGTCTGGTGACCATGGGGGGACAGAGGATTCTCGCGGTCATCGCCACACTCTGCTGCGCCACCTTGGTGGCCGGCTGCTCAAGCGGTCTGGAGTCGGTGCTATCCGGATCACCACAGCGCATCTCGGTCACGACACCGGCTGAGGAGACGATGGTACTCGCTGGTTCTCGACCGTTTGAGCTGGCGATCGCGACGAGCCGGACCTTGTATGAGCGTTCTCCCGTGGTTCTCCTCGCCCCGGAGAACGACCTGGCCGCTCAAGCAACCGGGGCGTCGGTCGCCGTTGGACTGGGCGTACCCCTGCTGGTCGCCCCGGCCCCCACGGCGCCTTCGGCGACGCCCTCGGGCGGGAGATCGGATACCGACCCGCTCCGTGAGATCCGCGACGAGCTGGAACGTCTTGAACCGGCCACGGTGCTCACCGTCGGTGCGGTTCCTGACCCGGGTGTGGACGGCGTGTCCACGGTGCCGGTGCCGACCCAGGCCGCCGCGATCGGTGAACTGACCGGCACCGAGTTCACAAATCAACGGGCGGTACCCGAGGCCGAACTGTTGGAAGCCGTGGCCAGCTTGGAGCGGAGCGAACCCGCCCTCCTGGCCCTGGATGCGGCGCCTCCCGTCGCCGAGGAAAGCACCGACAACGATCAGATACCGCCGGTGGAACCGGCCGAGCCCTTGGACACCGTGTTGTTCCTAGTATCAGAGGCTGATCAGGGAGGTCACGCCAGTCTCGCCGCGACCGCGACTGCCCGGGCGGCGGGCGCCCAGGTAGTGCTTCTGGATAACCCGGATCCTCGAGCCGACTCCAATCTGATCGCGCTGCTGGGGCGGCAGGAGCACTCCCACATCGTCGCGCTCGGCGACCGGTTCGGCGCTCCTGACCGGCTCCGGCAGCGGCTGGCGGTCGCCGCCACCGGAGTGGAGCTGCCCGGTGGGGGACAGGTGCTGTTCCCCGGACGGCGGTTGGTGGCGCTGTACGGGCACCCGGGCACCTCCGCGTTGGGGGTCCTAGGGGAGCAGCCGGTCAACGAGGCCGTCGAGCGGGCCCGACGGGTGGCCGCTGAATACGAGGCGTTGGTGAATGAGCCGGTGGTGCCCGCCTTCGAGATCATCGCCACGGTCGCGTCAGCCTCGCCCGGCGAAGACGGTGACTACTCCGCCGAGTCATCCATCGAGCACCTACGGCCCTGGGTTGACGCGGCACGGGAAGCGGGCATCTACGTGGTCTTGGACCTGCAACCGGGCCACACCGATTTCCTGACCCAGGCCCGTCGCTATGAGGAGCTGCTGCGAGAGCCGCATGTTGGGCTGGCGCTCGACCCGGAGTGGCGCCTAGCCCCGGGACAGCGGCACATGGTGCACATCGGGTCGGTGAACGCCGCCGAGGTCAACTCCGTGGTGTCGTGGCTGGCGGACCTGACCCGTGAGGCGAACCTGCCGCAGAAGCTGCTCATCCTGCACCAGTTCCGGCTCTCGATGATCACCGATCGGGAGCAGGTCGACACCGGACGGGATGAGGTGGCGGTGCTGATCCACGCCGACGGCCACGGCAACCCGGCTCAGAAGCTCGACACCTGGAACATCCTGCACCGCAATCCCCCACCGAATGTCTGGTGGGGGTGGAAGAACTTCTACGACGAGGACTCGCCGACCTTCTCCCCGCAGCAGACGGTCGCGGTTGAGCCCTCTCCGGTCTTCATCTCCTACCAGTGAGGCGCACGACAGCATGACGGTCGGGGTCGAGCCCACAGCCTGGTGCTCGACCCCGACCGCTCTCTCACACGCGTTCTCGCTTTCCGCCGCGGCACTGAGCAGACGATTCTCAGGTTTGAGGCCACCGGACGAACAGCGGCAGCACCGCGACGCGCCTCAAGGGCCGATGATCCAGTTCTCGGTGGCGGCCATGGTGAACACGTACGCTGGATTCACTAGCCGCTCCAAGGTCGGCGCTACCCGCTCGGTGTAGTACGCCGTCCGCAACGCCACATCCAGCGCGTACAGGTCGTCGAACCAGAGCTGCTCGACGCTGTCGAAGCTGGTCTCGCCGAAGGTGTACGCGGTATCCCTGGTGTGGCAGTGCAGGTAACGCCGCAGCCCGGGGAGCTTGGTGACCAGCGGCGCGTACGTCTCCAACGTCTGGCGCCGGTAGTCGTCCAGCGACATGCCAGGAGCGCGTTTCAGCAGCGTGGTCAGCTTCACCCAGGTGGGCCGGGGCGTGGTCAAAGGCGCCCCCGCCAGGATCTCGTGTTCGGTGGTGTCCAAGGCGATGGTGAGCCAGAACGCGGCCCAGTTGGGCTCGTCCTGCCGTGCTCCCTGCAGGTACTCCGGGGACTGCAGGGAGGCCAACTGCTCCTCCTCGTTCTCCAACCAGATCTCGGCGATCCCCTGATGTGGCAGCTTCGGCTTCCCCCGGTCACCGTCAAACGGGATCCGAGTGTCGACCATGTATCGCTTGATCTGCGGGATCTTGCTGGCGTACTTCGTGGCGTGAACGTTCACCCAGTAGTCCTGGAACTGCTTTCTGCTCATGCCGGGTTTCGGCGCCGCGAAGATAAATTGATGAATCATCGCATTCTCTCCGTGAGAGTCCGGAGTGGCGCTCCAACATCGGCCAGGGCATCGGCGTCCGGTGTCACGTACGCCACGCCGGTCCGGTGCTGATCACACCCGGTACCGTTTCCGCACGTCCTCCCCGAAACTACGGTAATCCCGCAGCGGCCAGACCACTTCGAAATCGAGATACTCGCGCATTGGCAGCCGCCCCAGGGCGGTGCGGTCGAGCTCGTCAATGGATTCCACATCGACCACCGCGATAACCCGCTTCTGGGCGGCGACCTTCCATATCCCGACCACCATCCCGGAGTCGATGGTTTCCTGGGCGTGCTCTACCTCGCGCTCCTCAATCTCCCACAGTTCATCCAGAGAGATCCGGCCTTCGTGATTCCAACGCATTTGGACGTAGAACAACATGATGGGCGCCTTTCATAGCCTTCTATGGTGTGGAGCCGCGGTTTGGGTTTGTGCCGTGGCCGGTCGGAGCGCTGATGAAAGCGGCTTTGTCACAAAGGCGCCTAGTCACCAGTCCCACGGACCGCACGGACAATGTCGTGGTCGCTGCCGAAGGTCTCCACCGCGATGTCGTACGGGGTCTTACCGTCGTGCCCCCGCAGGTCCAACCGGGCGCCGGCCTGCACCAGAACGCGCGCGCAGTCGTCATAGCCGTGCCACAGCGCGTCATGCAGCGGGGTGTATCCGTTCGTGGCGCCCTGGTAGTCGAGGTTGATCCCGGGACAGGACACCAGCAGCTCGGTGATGTCGACCCGCCCGTTATACACGGCTTTATGAAGTGGTACCGCGCCGAATACCGGCTCAACGGCGTTGACGTCGGCCCCCGCCTCCAGCAACGCCCGGGCGATCTCCACGTGCCCCTCTCGGCAGGCGACCAGCAAGGGAGTGTGGCCGTCGTTGAAGCTGTTGACCATCGGGTACCGGGCGTCGACCTCGGCGCCGTTGGCCAACTCACGACGCACCCCGGCCAAATCACCGGCGACCACGGCCGCCATCAGACGTTGCTGACGGATCAGCTCGGCGTCCCGGTCTTCACGGTGTTGTACCGACTCCGCAGCGCGCTGCAGCTTCTCCTTGCCGTATCTGTTGACGTTCAGCTCGTATTTGATGTGCTCCTCGAAGGAGAAGCCGTAGTGGGTCATCAGATGCAGCGTGGCGCCATGGTTGAGCAGGTAATCGACGATGTCGGGGTACTTGAACCACAACGCGTCCATCACTGGGGTGTGCCCGGTGGTCGGCGCGACCGCGTCGACGAAGGCGCCGGCCTCCACGAGCCGCTGGACCACCCGCAGGTTGCCGCCCTGCACCGCCTTGTGCAAAACACTCGCTCCTGCCTGGCTGTCCACCGCTAACGGATCAGCGCCGGCTTTCAGGAGCGTCTCGACCATCGCGATATCGCCCCTGCCGGCGGCGATCATCAGCACCGTCAGGCCGTTGGCGGGATCCCGGGTGTTGGGGTCAACGCCGGCCTGCAGCGCCGCCGTCACCTGGTCGATGTCCCCATTCCACGCCGCAGTCACTAGCTGCACGCTCATAGCGACCCTCGATCCCCCCGGAGCGCCCGAATGATGGGCGACGGGTCAGTGTAAGACTTCCATCGCACGATCTTTCCGTCACGGACAGTCAGCCATTGAACAAATTCAATGACAAATTCCATTCCGGTTTCTTTGACAACCGACTCCTCATGGATAACTCCAGCAGCCTCCTCCCCGTTCACGATCAGCCGCACCAGGCGTTCGGTTCTGACATCCACCAGGCTGAGGAACTTCTGTAGGCTCTTCAACACCTCATCCCGGCCGTGGTAGGTCCCTATCCACGTCATATCGGTGTTGTAGCCGGGAACTGGCGTGTAGTTGATCCATTCGACGTCTGGGGCAAGGCAATCCATCGCGGTATTGGTGTCGCCTGACGTCAAGGCATCGAACCAGCGACGCGCCACCATCTCCGTGGTACGCGTCATCTCAGTTCCCATTGTCATTTTTGGCCTCCGCTGCTCTCGCTGGGAGAGTATTCGATGAATTCGATGAGGTTTCCCTCTAGATCACGGATAAAGAAAGCCGCGATATTCAACTCCGGCAGTGTGCTCACATCCATCGCGATCGTCAGCCCACGCTGCCGGACGTACGCCAATGCGGCGTTGATGTCGGCGACGTAACAGACAAGCTGGGTGACTCCGTGCGGGGCACCGTGCCCGGGCGGATCTGACCGCGGGGCCGGCTCAGCATCCCGTTGCTCCAGCAGCTCTAGCCGGGCCCCATGCCCTTCCAGGTAGGCGACCCGTGCCGCTAGCTCGGGAAACTCCCACGACTGAACGACGGTGAAGCCCAGATGCTCGGCGTACCAGGCCGCACACGCGTCCAGGTCACCGACCGAGATGCAGGCCGACAATGACCGGATACCCAGTTCGGCACCGGCCTCGGTCCCAACTGAGGCGTTCATCGGCGCCTCCTTTCTTCTGTGGCTCCCCGCGGTTCGGGGAGCCCGCTTGGGGCGCCACTGCCGCGCTCGCTTCCGGACAGCGCGCAGCTTTCAGTGGTTGGTACGGCCCGGCTCCCGCACGGGCTCAGACACGCTGAAGCACCACGAACCCGGCCCGAGGCAGGACCGCCTCCAAACGCCCATCAACCGTGGTCAGTTCCATGCCGCCGTTGCCTTCGTTCCACCCCCCATAGAACGCGGCATCGCTGTTGAAGATCTCCCGCCAGGTACCGTCGGGAGCGTTCCGGAACCGGTACCCGGGTACAAAGGGGTGATCATTCAGGCTCGCCAGGACCAGGATCTCCTCATCCGTGCCGGGTCGGTGTATCCCCAGCACCCGGTTGGTGTTGTCCGCATGGAACACATCGATCTGGTGGGAGCGCACCGCCGGATGCGTCAGACGGAGCCGAATCAGGTCCTGGTAGAAGGTGAACATGTGGCGGGCATCGCCCTGAGCCGCCTTGACGAGGTTGGTGCGATGCCAGATGAAGTCGTCGTACCGGTAGTCCTCGGTGGCGGCGACCTCCTCCCCCATGAAGAACATGGGGATCCCCGGGGACAGCAACGTCATACCGGCGGCGAATCGGGCGCGCGCCTCCGCGTACCGCCGGGTCTCCCCGACCAGCGGCGCGTCCCGGACCGCGATCGCCACGGTCCGCCCCGAGTCACCACCTGCGAATCGGGAGTTGCCAGCCTCGTCGTGGGACTCGTGGTAGACCACCTTGTGGTGGGCGCTTTCCCGCAGCACCTCGGCGAAACGATCCATCGCCAGCGGACGATTGTCCCCGAATCCCGCCGTGGTGAGCAGGTTCGCCGTGTCAAGACGGCCGGTGTCCCCGGCCAGGTTGTGGTAGAACTCGGCGTACCACGAGGCGTCGAAGCCCAAACCGCCGGCGTCCACGGGCTTGGTCACCGCGTCCCAGCCCGAGTGATCCTCGGCGATGAGGAAGACATTGGGTTTGACCAGCCGCAGGGTCCGGGTCAGCTCCCGTAGGAACTTGGCGCCGAACGCGTTGGCGTTGTCCAGCCGCCGACCGTCGGCGTTGAGCGTGGCGTAGTCATGAATCGACGTGGTCTGGTCCACCCGGAAGCCGTCGATGTGGAATTCGGTGAGGGCCACCAGCGCGCTGGAGATCAGCATCTGGCGGACCTGCTCCTCCCAGAACCGGGGCGCCCAACCGGTGGAGATGTTGTTCACGTATCCGCCGGTGGGATCCGGGTAGTCGGACTCCCGCCCCTCGTACCAGTAGTAGATGTTCCGGGACGGGGTGTTGGAGTCGTACATCCACTCGGCGCGTTCCGCGAAATGGTGGTAGTGGTTGTAGACCACGTCCAAGATGACCGCGATGCCTTTGCGATGGCACGCCCGGATGAAGTGTTTGAGCTGGTCACGCCCACCACCGCTGTATTCCACGGCGAAGAAGTGCGAGATCCCGTACCCCCAGGAAGCCACACCCTCGAATTCGGCGATGGGAAGCAGCTGGATCGCGTTCACCCCCAGCTCACTGAGGTAATCGATCAGCTCCATGGCGTCGGCCAGGTCACCAGCGGGCGCGACACCGAACCGGTCCACGTCCTCCACCCCTAGGCCACCGACGTGCATCTCGTAGATGACCAGGTCATCGATCCGGGACGGCAGCGGCCTGGCCGGGTCAAACTCGTCAGCCCAGAACTCCTCCTCGGACGACCACTGCTTGTCCGGGCCGTCCTGCTGATCGAACAGCGTCGACACCCGTTCGGGATCGACCACCACAGAGCAACTGACGGTGCCGTCGAGATCCTGGTACCGACCGGAGAACGACTCCCCAGGCCCCAGCTGCGCCGGATTGATCTTTCCCTTACCGATCTGACACCGTGAGTACAGGTCGCTGCGGTACGCCGTGGTCCCGTCGTCCTTGACCACCTCGAACATGTACGGGTGGCCGACCAGGGCATGAAAGTCGGCGAGCCGGGGCTCGGCGGGGTCGGTGGTCCAGACCCCATCCGCTCCCCGGGTCATGGGGATCCGACCGATCTGGAGGTTGATACCGGTGCCGTCATCGGCGATGTAGCCGCTGTCCAAATCGCCGAATACCACCGACACCTGCTGAGCGTTGGGTGCCCACACCGCGAACTCCAGCCGCGGAGACTCAGCGCCGGCATCCCACCGCTTATTGGCCCCCAGGCGACGACTGGTGTTCAACCAGTACCGCTGCGGGCCGGTGGACTCGGTAAGGGTGAAGTAGCGGTGTCGAACGGTGGAGAACTGGTCGTTGACCTCGGTCACGATGCCCCAGAGGTCTTTGCCTGCGGGCCCGTCGTAGAGAACCCCCCAGGGGTACACCGTGCCGATGTGGGTGTCAGGAAACTCCACTCTGGCCCGGTACGCGGGGCAGCCGTCCTCCCCGCGTACCTCGATCATGTCGATGATGCTCCACTGCTCGCTGGGAGAGCCGGTAGCATCCCACCCTCCGCACAACCGCACGTTGCTGAACAACGGCTGGTGCAGGCCGGTGTAGTAGATAAAGTCAACGCTGATCGTCCCCATGGCGCTCATCCCCCGGTGATCGCCTCGCGCTCCAACGCTTTGTCGGGTTCGATGGCGACGTCTCGCTCCAAGGCGACCTCCACCAGGTATGGGCCGGGGTGGTCGAGCATGGAGCGCAGCGTCGGTTCAATCTCGGCCGGTGTCGTGACCCGGGCCCCCGGTACTCCTAGCGCGTGAGCCAGTTCCACGAAGTCGACGCGTGGCGTGGTGAGGTCGAAGAACGGTGGGAACTCTCGTGCCGCCGGATCCCATCCCCTATCCCGCCAGTAGTCGACGATGTTCTCTTTCAGCAGCCGGTAGCTGGCGTTGTGGCAGACAATCATCTTGGCGGCGATGTGGTGGTGCGCCGCAGTCCACAGCGCCTGGAACGTGTACATCGCACCGCCGTCACCGGTCAGACCGATGACCATCCGGTCCGGCCGGGCCAGCTTCACCCCTACCGCCCCTGGCAGCCCGACCCCCAGGGTGCCGCCCGGGGTCTGGAAGAACGTCCCAGGGGTACGCGGCGGCAGCCAGCGAGTGAGCTCTGGTGAGTAGGTGAGCGACTCGTCGAACAGGATGGTGTCCTCGGGCGCCAGCTCCGCCAGGACCGCCGCCACCGCCGACATACGCAACGGGACATCGTTCCGATGCCGCTGGTCCTCTCGGCGCCGCTCCTCCAGAGCCAGCTCGCTCTCCTTGCGATATCGAGCTACCCGCTGGGCCGCCGCGTCCCGCTGCTCGTCGGTCATCACCCGCTTGAGAGCGTCGGTCAACGCCCGCAGTGTCAACTGGGGGTCGCTGACCAGGCCCAGGGTCACCGGGTGGTTCTTGGCGATGGCGAACGCGTCCAGATCGACATGCACCACGGTGGCGTCAGGTCGAAACGGGCTGCTGGTGAGCGCGAACACGTCCGGGAACAGGTAGGTGCCGCAGACCAGCACCGCGTCAGCGTCGGCCACCGCCGCGGCGCTGACCTCTCCGAACATGTGGCCGGTGAGGCCGTTCCACAACGGATGCGTCCACGGCATGAGCAGTTCCGAGGCCATCACGCCCCGCACCGGGGCGCCCCAGGCCTCGGCGAACTGCACCAGGGCGTCCACGGCATCACTGGCGGCGATCCCGTCCCCGACCAGAATCACCGGTGAGGTCGCACCCGCCAGCAGCCGCGCCGCCTGCTCGACGGTCTCGGGTTCGGGCAGCACCCGGGTGTCGGGTACCTGGGTCGGCAGCACCGGTTCGTCGTTGGGCTGGTCCAGGATGTCCTGAGGCACCGCCAGCAGCGTCGGCCCCCACGGTGGGGTGGCGGCGATCTTCGCGCAGCGGCGGTACAGCCGCAACAGGCTCTCCTGGTCGATGGCTCGGGCCGCGTACTTCGTCACCGGCCGGGCCATCGCCACCAGATCCGCGGCCATGTGAGCGTCCAGGGCGTCGTAGGTGACGCCAGCCTCCCCGACCAACACCACCATGGGGGTGTGACGCCGCATCGCGTGGTAGATGCTGCCGATCGCGTTCCCCAGCCCGACTCCGCTGTGGAGCAACACGACGCTGGGGCGGTGGGTCGCCTGGGCGTACCCGTCGGCCATGCAGACCAGCGCCGCCTCCTGCAGGCCGAGCACATATTCGATATCGGGGAACCGCGCGACCTCGTCCAGCAGCCCTTCCTCGCTGGAGCCGGGGTTGCCGAACAGGTGCCGGACACCGTCGGCTCGCAGCTGTTCCAGCAGCCGACGGTGTCCGGTGGTCGTGACTCTGGACCGTTCCCGAGACGGGGACCGCAGTGTGGTCACCACCCCCACCTCCGCAGTCCGTGGTCGAGCACCTCGATCAGCTTCTGCCCGGTCAGCACACTGTCGGGTGTGGAGCGTCCGGTGATGAACGGGTAGTCCACGATGACGCTGGTCGGGTGGCCGAAGTTGCCGTGGAAGGCCCCGTCGGGAGCGGTAGCGTCCCGCAGGATGAACTCCAGCGGGTACGGCGGAGGCCCCATGTTGAAGTTGAGGTACTTGCCTCGCGCCTCCACAAAGCTGGTGCCGTCCAGGTAGTCGTACTCCAGGCAGTGGCCGGTGACGTGCTTGCCGGAGATGATGCTCTTGCGTTCGTTCAGGTCCCGGGCGAACGCTAGGCAGGTGACCCCGTAGCACTCGGCGGCGATCGGCTTGCCCGCCCGGTAGAAGGCCAGGATCAAGTCGTGCACCCGCCGGTTATTGGCCAGGTCGACGATCGGACCGGAGCCGCCCACGATGAGCAGGGCATCGTACCGGGCGACTTGTCGGCTGGCCTGCTCCACCGCCCGCTGGTACGCCTCCAGCAGTCGGACCGCCTGCGGCGCGGAGTAGTACGGCCGCTGCGGGAACCACTCGGCCAGGCTGAGTGGATGCTCCAGGCGTTTGCCGCTCTCGGTGGACGGGTCGTCGAACTCCTGTGCCTTGGCCGCCATCTCCGGGGTGGTGATGGGTCGGTTGAGCGGTGGGTCGAAGAAGTTGGGATCCAGGCTCGCGGGGATGGCGTTGGGACGCCGACCGTTGGGCGTGATGAAGTCCACCTCGTAGCCGGCCTTATCGAGCTCCTCCACGGGCCCGACCAACTCCTCACCCCAGTAGCCCCACTCCGACAGCAGGACCAAGACCCGCCGGGTGCGTTCCCACTGTGGTCCCCCGTCCCCGGTGGCTCCCGGCGCGAGCGATCCGGTCAGTGAGGTGGCGTCTTCGGTACGCGGGAAGGGCGAGGCGCTCCACTCCGCGTACCCCGCCCGCACCGGTTCGGTCGCCCGCCATTCCGGATCCCGCCGGGCCAGGATGAGGTCCCGCACCGTGGCGACGAGTTTTTCGGTGGCGTGCCAGGACGTGCTGGTCACCAGGTCATCGTCGACCGCGACCTGCTCGGACTCCGGGGTCCCTTCCGCGAAGGGGACGTAGACGCCGCCGGCGTTGATCACATCGGCGATCAGGACCGGGTTACAGGTCACTCGTCGCCCGGCCAGCAGATCCGGCGCTGGAGTCAGTAGCCACAGGGCGTGACACGGGGCGGCCTTGATGACCCGCCGGTCCGCCATGGCCCGCCGGAAGAACCGCACCACCGGCGCTTCGCGTGCGGTGACAGGCGCCTCCTCGCTCGTGCGAGGAGGCGTGTTGTACCGCATCCGCACCGTCGGGTAGTTCGCCACCGCGATCACCGCGTCGTAGCTGGAGGGATCCACCGCATCGACATCGATGCTGACCTCCACCCATTCGACCGGTGGCACGTTCTGCTCGTCGGTGGGCTCCACAGTGGAGTAGAAACGCAGACTGGGTTGTCCCCACAGGCGGGACACCAGATCGACCGTCGCCCCGTACTCGGTGAACCGTTCTTGGTAGATCCTCAGCTCGCTAGGGATGTATTGACTTTCGATGAGGATCGCGATCCGGGCTCCCGCCAACGGTTGATCAGTCATTGTCGTCGCGCTCCGATCTTGAGGAGGGCAGCGGAAGGTCAGTGGACCGTGAACTCAACCCGGAGGTTGACCGAGCCGTCCCGTGGGCTGGGCTCCACTTCCTCCACCTCGATCCGGAAGTCATCCATGCTCTCGGGGATGAGGTCGGGACGGTCCACACCGTTGGCGCATACCCGCGTGATCTCCACCCGTCCCGGAGGCATGAAGTCCGGCAGAACGTTGACCGTTTCTTGCTCCCGACCGCCGAGGATCTTGAAATGCAGGCAGAAGGTGCGGTCGGCTTCGTTCTGCTCGATGTAGGACCGGGTGTACAGGTGCGCCAGGTACCCCAACTCGAAGGCGTGATAGCCGGAGATGGAGTGACCGCCTTTCTGGCCGTAGATTCCTTGAACGATGGGCAGCCCACCTTCGGTGGTGCGGAAGAAGACGCCCTGATGGTCTCGGTCGAGGAAGAACAAGTTCCAAAAGGCCGCGCATTCGCGGGCGAGTTCCTTGTACCGCTCCTCCCCGGTGGCGCCATAGAGGATGAGGTACGCCAGAATGCCCTGCTCCTGCTGCCAGAAGTCCTTGGTGGGGCCCCAGGAGAACTCGATGGGCATTCCGTTCATGGGCTCCCGCTCGACCGCGTCGAACACACCGCCCCGGAAGGGGTCGACCGCCCGTTCGGCCATCCGGTCGCCCAGCTGGGTCGCCATCTGGATGCACCGGTCCGCGAGGTCCCGACACCGGTCCGCCTGCTCGTGCGCGCCTTTGTGACGGAGCCGCTGTTCCCGCCGCCGCAGGTAGAAGGAGACACGGGTCAGGTTCCACGCGATCTTCAGGTTGTGTCCGATGATCGCCCGGTTCCGCTGCCACTGGTACTCGTGGTCAGGGGTCCAGTCGGCGTGGAAGCGCTCGTTGACGTACGGGTTATGCGGGTCGGGGAACTTCTCGACGATGAGCGAGGCGGTCTCCTCGAGGATGGTCAACACCCGCTCCTGCAGCTGCTCGAATTGACGCCGTCCAGTGCCCTGCGGTACCGGATCCATCGCCAACACCAGGTTGACCAGGTACGCCGGAATGTGGTCACCGACGGAGTTCCAGTTCTTCCGGGACTGGTTGTGTCCCAGGGACGGGGTGTCCGGCCGCAACGTCACATAGTCCAGGTGGGAGAAGTACCCGCCTAGCCCCGGGAATCCTTTGTGTTTGGCTTCCTCGTCGTCTCGGTAGAAATCGAAGAAGGTGTTGAGAGTGAGCCGGATGTCCTCCAGTACCTCCCAGTCGGCGGTGATGCGGTAGTACTGCGCCAACCCTGCCAGCGCGTAGATCTGCTCGTACAACGGGATGGTGCCCACGTCGTCGGGGAACTCCGAGGCGAACATGACTCGTTCCCCTTCAACCCCTGAGCGCCGTCCAAATGCCCAGAAGCAATGGCGGCCGTCGTGGGATAGCGACCGGAAGGCCTGCCGTTGATACTCGACAGCGCTTTTGGCAGCCAGGTAATACCGTTCGATCCCGGTCAGCAGATACGCCGAGGACAACCCGTAGATGAGCCGAGACAGCGTGGCGCATTCTTGGACGTTGTCATCCATGACCCCGCCCAGCGAACCGAGGTTGGTGCGGTACGCGCGCGCGAAATCCTCACTGGTGTAATCCCGATCCCCTCTAAACAGCTGGTCCAGCCAACGGTCCGCTAGGCGAGCGATCTGGTCGATCCACCAGTGGGTCTCCTCGAACACGTACCGGGCACCGGGTTGGGATTGCAGGAGGTAGACGATCCGCCCATCGAAACGCTCCCGCCCGTCGTACTCCAGGTGATTACCCCGGACGAAGACCATGGCGCCCACGGACAGATAGCGCCGCATGCCCCGCAGGATGGGGTCGTCGCTGCCGTTTATTTCGAAGGTGCGGTCACGCGATACCCCGTCGATGTTGGTGAGGACCTCGTAGTAGCTGGTGGGCCCCAGGAAGATTTGCACGGTGTCGCCGCTGCGACACTGCAGAGTGAATGATCGTGTGTCCTCGTCGATCGCGGTGATGCGACCGGCGACGGTCGTGGTCTCCACGAGACTGGTGAACGCCATCGTTGTATCCCCCCGTGTTGCTGGCCGCTGCCGCGCCTGTCGCGCACACTCCGTTCGCCGTCGTTACGCACAGTGACGAATGCGTCGACACTTATCCGTATCGCCCCACCGGATCACGACCGGTATGTTTTGCTTTGGCCGATTCGACTAAGCACGCGCTCACCGTGCCGACCAGCGGCGACACATGGAGCAAGTGCGCCCAGGGCACGGCTGAACACGCGACGGCGCAGCTTGACCCGCGGATCGTCACTGCGGCTGATGAACCGGTCCGTCGGGTAGCCCCGCCAACTGAGGAATCCCGCCTCCCCTCACGGGATCATCCAGGCCGGCTACCAGGTGCAACTAGCAACATATCCAACCTTGATCCGCCGCGTGGCGGAACGAGGAAACAGTCTCAGGGCCGACAGCGCACACGCCCGCGATGACACTCATCAGTTGAACTGTCCGAATAACAACTTTTATTCGATACGTAGCAGATAGACGCCTAAACTGCGGACATGCTCACCGTGATCACCGTCCTCGGCATCGCGTTGCTCGCGGGGATCACGTTGAAGCGGATCCTGCATCCCTTCACTGGTTACGGTGATCGGGAAGGTATCGCCATTAGCGAGTTCACCGATCCTCTCCAGAACCTGGCGGCCCTGCTCATCGCCTTCGTGATCGTTCTCGCCGCCGACTCCTACGCCGAGGCCAATCAGGCCGTCACTGATGAGGCGCGTACCATTTCCCGCCTGTACGCGCTGGCCGACTACGCTCCTGAGCCTGAACGCCGCGACCTGAAGGCGGAGCTCATTTGTTACGCACGGGCGGTTCATGTCCTGGAGTGGAATTGGATGGCCAAGGGTGGGTACGCCTCTCCGGTCCCCACCGTGTGGAGCGAGCGGATTCGGGAAGTCTTTCACCGATTGGCCGATAATCAGCTTCAAGTATTTCCTCTGATGTTGGAGGCCGAGGACGCGCGTGCGTCGGCCAGACATACTCGAGTGTCCGAGAGTCAGCCTGATATTCCCGGAGTGCTGTTTTGGTTTATGACACTCACAGTGGGAGCCACCCTGATAGGGTTTGCGCTCTCAATCCCTAAAACCGGTAACCAGGTCCACCTCGGTGGCCTCGTGACCCTCATGTTGTTGTTCCTGCTATCCCTGTATCTCATTGAGGACTTCGACCTTCCCTACCAAGGGCTGGTATCGGTGGAGCCGACTGCCCTGGAGGAGACCGAGAACGACGTGACGCGGGAGTTCGAGGCGACCTACGGCGAGAGTTCCCTCCCCTGTGACGACAGCGGCAACCCCCGCTGATCCTCTTCACCCGCCTGCCCTGGTCCCCAGACACACCCTCAACCATCGCTTTTTCGCGGTACCGCTGCCGGCCCCTGGAAAGCACCGCGGATCCCTGGGTGGGATCACAGCACCCGTCAGGCGGATACGCTGCGGCCGTGCAGAGCAGATCACGAGGCGGCCTACGCGGGGGACTGCTGGTGGCGGGAACCACCTCCGACGCGGGTAAAAGCGTGGTGACCGCGGGCATCTGCCGCTGGCTGTACCGGCGTGGTGTGAAGGTGGCGCCGTTCAAAGCCCAGAACATGTCCAACAACTCGGCGGTGGTGGTCACCCCCGACGGCGCCGGCGGTGAGATCGGGCGGGCGCAGGCCATGCAGGCCGCGGCCTGCGGCCTGGAGCCGGACCTGCGGTTCAACCCTGTCCTGCTCAAGCCCGAGGCGGATCACCGCAGCCAGATTGTGGTGCTGGGCCGCCCCGTCGGCCACACCGACGCGGTTACCTTCCCCGACCTGCGCCTCAGGCTCCGCGACCTCGTCTTCGACACCCTCGCCGATCTGCGGCGCGAGTACGACGTGGTGGTGTGTGAAGGCGCCGGCAGCCCAACAGAGATCAACCTCCGTGCGGGGGACATGGTCAACATGGGGTTGGCGCGCGCCGCTCAACTCCCCACCATCGTGGTCGGCGATATTGACCGCGGCGGGGTGTTCGCGTCGCTGTACGGCACTCTCGCGCTGCTTGACGCCGCCGATCAGGCCCTACTGGCGGGCTTCATTATCAACAAGTTCCGGGGCGACTTGGAGCTGCTGCGGCCGGGGATCGACAGTCTCACCGCGTTGACCGGGCGCCCCACCCTGGGCGTGCTGCCGTGGCATCTGGACGTCTGGCTCGACGCCGAGGATTCCCTGGCGTACGGCCGAACTCTTGGTCGCCCCGGACCGCCGGCGGGGCGGCAGTGGCTGCGGGTGGCGGTGGTGCGGCTACCTCACATCTCCAACGCCACCGACGCCGAGGCGTTGGCCGCCGAACCCGGGGTGAGGGTACGCCTGACCATCGAACCAGCCGAGCTCGACGACGCTGACCTGGTGGTTCTCCCCGGCACGAAGTCCACCGTGGAAGACCTGCAGTGGCTGCGGCGTACCGGGCTGGCCGAGGTGATCGGCGCCCACGCGGCCGCGGGACGCCCACTGTTAGGGATCTGCGGTGGGTTTCAGATGCTGGCCGACTTCATCCACGACGAGGTGGAGAGCCGTCGCGGCCGGGTCCCCGGCCTGGGCCTGCTGCCGGTTGAGATCTCCTTCGCGCCCACCAAGACGGTGACCCGTTCCCAGGGGACGGCTTTCGGAGAACCGGTACGCGGATACGAGATCCATCACGGGCAGGTTGTGCGGCGGCCGCCGGAGCTGGCTCCGCTCATCACACGCCCCGACGGCTCCGCCGAAGGCGCGGTGAGCCCGGCCGGCAATGTTTTCGGCACCCACTGGCACGGGGCATTCGAGTCGGACGGGTTCCGCCGTCGCTTCCTGACCCGGGTCGCTCACCTGGCCGGCCGCCACGGCTTCACCGTCGCTCCCGACACCCGCTTCACGGCGCTGCGAGAACGCACCCTGGATCTGCTGGGAGACCTGATCGAGGAGCATGTAGACACCGACGCCCTGTGGCGGCTCATCGAGCACGGACCGCCGGCTGATCTGGCGGTCATCCCGCCCGGCGCGCCCTAGTGACCGGTGAGCCCTCGGGTGCGCCGCCGTCAGGTGAGCCGAATACCGGACAGTGCGGCAAAATGTCGTACTCCCGGGTGAGCATGGCCTCATGAGTACACCAGCACCGATGCCCGCCGGGGCAGGCGCTCCGCATTCTCTACCGCTGCGGGAGGTCCGCACTCGCCTGACTCAGCTCGTGGCGCTGGCCGAACTCAGCGGGACCGTCACCCTCATCACCCGCGACAACGACCCCCGCCCCGTCGCCGCGATCGCTCCGGCGACCGCCGTCACCTCGTCCGGAGAGTCACCGCAGGCCCGGGCCAGCGCCGCCGGTTGGCAGCGGCGTTTAGAGCAGGTACGCGCCAACCTGCATCGACAACATCAGGGGGAGCTGAACGCGGTGATCCGCGCGCTTGACCAGGTCTGGGCTGAACTGGACCGCCATGTGCGCCCCGGCAGTGACCGGGACATCGAGCGTCTTCGCGCCGCCCACGCTCACCTGCTCGGTCGGTGACCCCGACGTGACGTCAACCGCGGGGTCACCGCTCCGGATCGGCTGTCTTTGTCAGCACGTCACTGACGATGGCCAGGGAAGGCCGGTAAGGAAACCCGTCTCAAGGCCGCCCACACCTAGCGGGTCGTGCTTTGCGCTGCCCGTCAGTAGTCCCGCATCTGTCCAGTGCTGCCGGCGCTGACCAGGGCCTGAATATCCGTGGGTAGAGACTCGCAGACCCGTTGCATCACGTCGCCCTCTGTAGCCTCATCGACCACTTCGCAGACGACCCGGGTGGCAAAGGCGGCGTTGGACCGATCAAAGCCGGAACGTTTGACCACCCTGCCGATAAATTCCTCACGATCAAAACGCTCATCCGTACCAAGCCCGGCGTACACCTCGGTTCGGCGTAAATGCTCCCCGATTTCGTGGGGTAGCTGACCTGCGAGGTTCTCCGCCAACCCTTCGGTGATGCGCTCCCCCAGGGTCTCCAGCACCGATCGGGTCGCGCGCTCAGCCTCACCGCGGCTGGCTAAATGGGCACGCGCCTGTACCTGACCGATGAACTCGTCGTGCTGCATTCCTCTCGCCTCCCTGCGATCCGTGATTCATGCCATGGGCATGTCTCGATGCGCTTCTGTGGTTTTGTGCTGCGGTCAGCCGTTGCTCTACCCGTTTCCCGGCGTGTCTACGCCGCCTTCCCAAAACCGCTATCGCCGCGCTCCCACCGATCTGAGTGGGGCGCGTGTTCTGGGAACGCTGACGGGGTACGCGGGGGATGGCGAAAGGAGAGCAGCGATGAGTAAAGCGATGCGTCACGAACAACAGCCCGAGCCACGCCGCCATGGCCACGACCCCTTGGAGGTCGACAGCAGCCAGGAGGAGCGCCCTGAGCCGACCGCTTCCCGCACGTCCGCACCGGGTTCCTACAGGCAGCGCCCGTCACACGACCCTCAGAAAAGCCCGGTGGGAAGCCCGGCCCCTCAAGAGGAAGCGGAGGCGCCGCGGGCCGAATCGGGGAAGTGGCGTCAGGGTGAGGAGCCGGATTTCGCCAGTGAGCACTATCTGCCTTCCTACGCCGACCAGTTGGAGGGCGGCCCCGAGGGGGTTCTGGAGCCGGAATCGCCCCGGGGGTACGCGGGCATGGACAGTTGACCGTGCTCGTGCTCGGTACGGTCGCCCGGCGCGTCGGCGACGGCTGGGCGCGCGTACCGCAGAGGTGTGGCGTACCGCAGTGAAGACCCACCGGAGGGGTGAGGAGCCACCGCTACCCACGCCTGCGCACTGATGGCGTATTGATGCTGATGCTTGATGCTGATGCTGGGCGCCGGTACCGGCGCCCAGCGGCTACCGGGAGGGTCATGCACGAAGGCGCCATCCTCGATTCAGCACATTCGGCGGGATCCGACCATGACGGATATCCCTTACCGTTACGGGAGGGAGGCCGCGATGGGGTATCGAATCCTGGCCGAAGTCGTGATGGTGACGCACCTGGTGTTCCTGGGCTACTTAACATTCGGCGGTTTCCTCGCCTGGCGCTGGCCGTGGTCTTTCTGGCCGCACCTGTTGGTGGCGAGCTGGGGGATCATCGCGGTCACGATAGGGGTGGAGTGCCCGCTCACGTACGCCGAGGACCGGCTGCGAGAGCTCGCCGGTCAGCCCGGACTACCAACTGGCTTCATCGACCACTACATCGAAGGCGTCATCTATCCCGAGCACTACACCATTGGGATACGGTGGCTGATGGCCGCCATGGTGGCTATTTCCTGGACCGGGCTTGTGATCCGGCGACGCCGACCGAACCGCCACCGGGATCGACGCATCGACGCGTCCCTGTGACCTATCTGGGTGTTTCACCTGCTGCCCGTTTGGGGTACGCCCGCCACGGCGCGGTCTGACGCCGCAGCGGACGTACCGTGGGTCACCCGTGGGTGCTAGGAGGCCGTGCAGGTCAGGGTCGGCACGCCGTTCGTGCCGCTCCATGACCCGAGGAAGCCGAAGGTGGTGCTGCCACCGGCCGCCAGGCTGCCGTTGTAACTGGCGTTGCGCGCGGTGATGGTCGCTCCATTAGAGGTGATCGAAGCACCCCAGACCTGGTCGACGCGTTGATCGTTGGGGAATGTCCAGGTAACCGTCCACCCACTGATTGGGGCGTTGCCAGCGGTGACCCGCACCTCGGCCTGGAAACCACCGTTCCACTGTCCGGTGATCGTGTAGGTGGCCGAGCAGGCGCGGTCACCGGCCGGGTTCGACGGCGTCGAGGTAGGCGTCGAGGTGGGGGTTGAGGTGGGCGGCTGGCTGGTGGGCGGCGTCTGCGTCGGCTCACTAGAGCCACCGGGGAAGATCACATCGCTGCACCAGTAGTAGTTCTGGTCGGCGTGGCTGGCCTTCCAGATCGTGAAGACCACGTGACGCCCGGTCCGTCCGGGAGCGCTGACGTTGATGTCGATGGAGACCCCGTTGAGGATGGGGTCGCTGTCGGGACGCCCTTCACCGGGGAGGTACCGACCGGTCTGCCGCACCAGTTCCAGATCTGACCAGCGCAGTCGCTGGGTGAGGGGATTGAAGCCCTGCTTGGTGACGTAGATCAGGAAGTAGTCGGCACCGTGTAGGGCCTGATCGTGCACCGTGAGCGTGAAGTTGTTGCTCACCTCAACGGCGCGCCAGGGCCCTGGCTCATCGAGCGCTGCGTACCGGCCGTCGGCGGTGTTGCCGCCGCTGCATAAGGTGCCGTCGGGAACCGCGGCCTGGTGGTTTCCGTTGACGTTCTCCTGGTAGAGGCCGTTCCAGTTCCACATGGCGTTGGGATCCGCCTGCCAGGCCTGCCAGCACATCGGATCCTGCTGCGCCATCGCGGGGTTTTGGAAATCGCTTCCCCACCGCACCCAGCAGCCGTAGTTACGCGTTGGCGGGCTGATCACCGTGCCGTGAGCGGAGGCTTTCTCGGCAAGCGGTCCGGCCAGGAAGAACACCGACAGCGGGCACAGCACCGCGAGAATCAGCAGGTTTGTACTCAGTCGTTTGTGGACGGACAGCGGAGAAGATAACGAAGACATCGTGCCCCCAAGGCTCAGGTGGACGAGTGTCGAACGCGAGCCGGAGGTCCTGAAGGCTTTCCCCAGAGCCTTCAGAAATTCGGACGGGACCGAATCCAGGCGCGCGTAAACCATGCGACGCGGAATGTCCCCATGCTCCTAGCGCGATCCCGCTCCACAGATTCACACGCCCACTTCCAGGCTGTCAATAGTTTGATTGGAAAACAAACCATCTACAAAAACAATGAATCTCAGACTGATCTCACGATGCTGCCCTCAGCCGATTCGACTTCTTGATCAACCAGACGGTGGATGAGCGCCCCCCATCGGAGCGGCTCTTAGGTCATGATGTGTCGTCCCGCTGTCGGATAGCCGACAGTTTGGCGGCTTGATCGCAGAAGTGATCACGCGATCGCTCACGCGATGCAAGCCCCACCACACCGACGCGGGAACCTGTCCCCTGAGGAAAGGAATTCCTATGTCGTCACGTTCCTGGAGTCCATTACTGCTTCTCGTGGCTTGTTCCCCTCTCCTGGCGTGCTCCTCGGATCCGGATTCCGGATCCGATTCCTCGAACACGACTGAGACCCCTACCGCCCAGGCCATTCTGGAATCGGCGGGCGCCGCGGATCCCCAGACCGTGGACGGAGCACGGGAGGGCGCACAACGGTGGATGGACCTGTACGCGGCCGGGGACTACGCGGCCGCCTGGGAGCTACTCACCCAGACCGGACGGAACGCCGTCTCCCAGGATGATTACGTGCAGGGCGAGCAGGCATGCGACCCTGACCCTGGTACCCCGTTCACCATCACCAACGTGCAGCTCCACGACACCTCCATGGCCATGGTGACCTGGACCCGCGGTTCGGCCAGCGGTAACAACGTCATCCGCTATGAGGGTGGCCAGTGGCGTTGGGAGCTGTCCGTCGAACAGATCAACCGCTACGGACAGGGTGTCGACGTGATGATCGCCTCCTGCTGACGAGCAGCAGGCTCCCTGATCCGGCCTCACCGGCCCGACAGCCCTGTTGAGCGTGTGGGCCTCGCCGACATCGTGCGATGCGTCCACGCCACGATCAGCGGGGTTGACGGGCGTGGCAAAACAGCCTCACCGCACACCGCATTCACTGGGGGCGACCGAGTCAGGGCCCTTGAGGACCACAAGTCCGGCAAGGAGTCACCCTGCGCCGTCGCAGCCCCATCCGTACCCATCGACGCCCGGTCCGCCTGCGCCACGATGAGCCGGTTCCTCATGGCCTGATTCGCCATAGACCGAAATCAGGCCCCGGCCACCGTGCCCGGATCGACTCGACGGGTACCGCTGAGACAACCGCGTCACACTGACGACCACGACGGCACAGGGGTACGCCCACGCGAAGCGCCATCGATCGCCACGGCGGGCGTACCCCTCCTTTTAAAGCGCTGAGCCGGCTTTACGCGTCGGGCGCGCCCAACTCGTCCAAGGCCACCACCGCGCCCCGGTGCAGTGGCACCGGGTCGGTGGCCCGCGCGGTCTGCAGACTGATGTCCTCGGCGGCGGAGTTCACTTCGGCCAGCTCCGGCTGGCTTTCAAAGAGGGTGCGGGTCACGATGCAGGCGACGTTGGCGTCCAGGTCATCGCGGACCACGAGCAGGTTGGGGACCACAATCGTCGGCACGTCGGCGTCGGTGCCGTAGACCTCAGCGGCGATCTCCCCCTCCTCATACACCGGATTGATCTCCTGTAGCTCGGGCAGCAGCGGGGTGATGTCGATAAACCGCACCTGGTCGCCGGCGGTGGTGAACAGATCGGTGATCCCCGGTGTGGGCAGCCCACCGGACCAGAACAGGGCGTCGATGGTGCCGTCGCGCAAGGCGTCGACGGAGCTGGTGAGGTCCAGACGCTGGGCGCTCAGGTCACTGGCGGGGTCCAGACCCGCAGCCTGCAGCAGGCGGTTGGCGATCACCTCGGTGCCAGAGTTCGGCGAGCCGGTCGAGACCCGGGCCCCCGCCATGTCGGCGACGGATTCGATGCCGGAGTCGGCGCGCACAATGACGTGGGTGTAGTTGGTGTAGATACGGGCGAGCGCCTCGATGGGCTGCGGCTCGTCGAACGCTCCCTCGCCATTGACCGCATCAGCGGCGGTGTCGGCGAGTGAGAAAGCGACCTGATACTCCCCGGCCACCACCTGCTGAATGTTTTGGACACTGGCTCCGGTCTCGGCGGCGGTAGCACGCAGCCGACTACCTTCGGCGTTGGTGATCTGATCGGCGAGGGCACCGCCGATCGCGTAATAGACGCCGGTGGCGTTACCGGTGGCGATCGTGATTCTGGTGGTCCGCTCCAGCTGGCAGGTGACCTCGCCGCCGGTGTCGCTGCCGGCTCCCTCGCGCTGTCCACCACAGCCGACGACCGTCGCGGTCAGTAGCATCCCGGTCGCCACGACCGCGGTCAGCGATCTGCGGGGCCGACTCCCTCCCCACCACCGCTGTGTCGCGCCTCGATGGCGCCGTCGTCCACACCACTGGAGAAGGCGGGGGAGGGCATGGGGGTTGAGTGGGGCCCACCGGTTCATGGGTTCTCCTTCCGGGGGTTCGGGGGATCCGGACGTCGGTCACCATCCACCGGGACCGTGACGCGCTCACCACCCGCCGGGACGGTGTCGTGCCCCGCCTCAGACCGCCGCGCGGCCTGTCGGGATACACGCATCAGGTGCAGCACAACGGCGACGACCAGCGCACACAGGCCGATGGCGATGGTGACCGGCGCCAGGTAGAGCAACAGCACCGCAGCCGCGCCGGTGAGGACCCGCTCGCCCGGGCTGGCCTGACGCCGGATCCAACCCGCTGTGGTCATGGCGAGCGCGACCACGGCGATCGCCGCCACCCCCACGGCCCAGGCGATGTCTGACGGCCCACCCCGGCCCAGCAGGTAGGCGCCAGCGTCGGTGAGGACAAACGCGATCGGTACGCAGAACGCGGGCAGCGCGTACCGGGCTGCCTGCATCATGGTCGCCATCACGCGTCCGCCGGTGATGGCGGCGGCCGACACCGCGGCCAGCGCTGTCGGTGGGGTGACCTCGGAGAGTACCGCGTAATAGAAGACGAACATCGCCACTTGCGGGGCGCTCACGTCCAGATCCAGCAGGGCGGGGGCGATGATGACCCAGGCGATGATGAACGAGGCGGTCACCGGCACCGCCAGGCCCAACAGGCTCACCGCGATCGCCGCGAAGAGCACGGTGAGTGCCAGGACGGCCGTGGGATGCTCCGTGATGCTTTCGGCGCCGCGTACCAGCAGTGACGCCAGCTGCAGCCCCAGTCCGGTGCGGGTGATGGTGGAGGTGATGACTCCGGCCGCCGCACAGACCGCCACCACCGGGATCACCGCGCGCACACTGTCGGCGAGTGCGGTGTACAGCCGTCGGGGTGTCGGCCAATGTGAACGGTCCAAAAAGGACAGCAGCAGCGCCACACCGGTGGCGTATACGACCGCGCGGGTGGCGGAGATGTTCATCGCCAGCAGGGCGACGATCACGAACAGCGACAGAAAGTGGTATCCGAAACGTCCCAGCAGCCGCCACGGCGAGGCCGCCGCGACCTCCACCGGGCGCACCCCGAAGCGACGGGCGTCGAACTCTACGGCCAGCAGGATTCCCAGGTAGTACAGCAAGGTCGGGATCAACGCCCAACCCAGCACCGTCAGGTAGGACACCCCGAGGTACTCGGCGATGATGAAGGCCGCGGCGCCCAATGTCGGAGGTGAGAGGATGGCGCCGATCCCAGCCGCCGCGAGCATCCCACCGGCTGGCTCCGGCGGGTACCCGGCGCGCCGCAGGATCGGCCAGGTCACGGTTCCGATGCTCACCGCGGTCGCCGACCCTGACCCGGACACGCTGCCCAACAGGAAGCCGGCCGCGACCGTGGTACGCCCGGCGGCGGTGGTTGACCGCCGAAACGCGGCCACCGACAGGTCCACAAAGAAACGGCCCGCGCCGGACAGTTCGAGCACCCCACCGTAGATGGTGAACAGCACGATGTAGGTGGCGGCGACATCCAGTGGTACGCCGTAGAACCCGCTCTGGTTGTTGTACAGGCCGTTGATGATCTGATCGAAGTCGACGCCCAAGTGGGCGATCGCCCAGGACGCCGGCAAATAGCCGCCGTAGTAGGAGTAGGCCAAAAACAGCAGACACACCACAGGCAGCGCCCAGCCGGTGGCGCGTCGACACGCCTCCAAGATCAACACCAGCAGGATTCCGCCCATCACCACATCAAGAAGGACGAGACTCCCCTGCCGGTCCAGGAATGCGTTGAACCCACCGCCGGCGTCCCCAAGGGACACCGGCAGCACCGGGTACAGGCACACCAGCAACGCGACGCCCGCCAGGACCCAGTCCAGCGGGCTCGGATTCTCCCGCCATCGGGCCCCCACCGCGTCGCTCCGCGGGTTTTCCACGGCCTCATCCGTCGCCGCGGTCCCCGTGTCCCCTGCGCCGGCCGCCCGTCCGCGACGGGGCCGAAGCCATGTCGGAAGCGTCAGGCCCGACCGGTAACACAGGAACGTCAAAGGCAAAACGGCGGCCAGAAAGAGGATCAGGTAGTACTGGGTGCCCTGACTCAACGGCCGGAACACCTGATGGATCGCGAACAGACCGACGCCGACCGCGATCAGGTCCACGAGTCGCCGTGGTGTACCGGTCAGGTGTCGAGCCAACCGTTCCTCGTCACTCGCCCCGACCATCGACTCGGTCGCAGGCTCCTCCCCCAGGGCCGAGGGCTGGTCAGGAGGCGGGACGCCACCGTCGGTGGACGCGCCTTCACCGGCTGGTGCTGATGATCGCGGCATGGCGGGCAACCTACTACGCATTCGGCGTACCAGGGATCTCCTGGCGACGAGGATCAATCCTGTCGCTCCCGGCAGTCAGGTTCAAGATCCCGCAACGGAGGACATTGAGGAATGGTGAAGAATGGCTTGTGCCGCGGGCTCCGGGGCCGCGCGGTCCGCACCGCCTCCAGGAGTGTGCTGGCGTAGGGGTGTTCCCGCTGCACTCCCGAATCGAAGTACACGATCTCCTGGGTGGCCGCGTAGCCGCCGCATTCGAACAGCAGGCGTTGGCTGTAGGGGCTGGTGAGAAACTCGATCAGTTCTTGAGCGGCGATGGGCTGATCGGTGTGGCTGGAGATAGCGAGGTTCTGTCCACCAAGGACACTGCCGCCGGGCAGTTTGGCCATGGCGAAGGGGACCGGTGAGGTGCCCTGGTCGGTGTTGGTGAGTGTCCGGTAGGCGACCGGCTAGTTCCGCATCATCAAGACTCTGTCGTCGCGGAAGGCCTGGGTGGTTCCCGCCTCGTCAAAGCCGCGGGAGTCCGAAAGGGTGATCCGTTCGTTGTTGAGTCCGTCGCGGAGCCAATCCAACGCGTGGCACGCTTCCGGGCTGTCGACGACATTGCCGTCGTCATCGACCACCTCTCCCCCATCGCCCGGATGATCTCGATCGCGTTAACCACCAAGCCTTCGTAATCAGCCAGTTGGGTGGCGTAACCGGCCATCGACGCCATCTGCTGCGGTGTCGCGGCCTGCGCGTTATCGATGACGCTCAGCATGGTCGACCATCCGGTCGGTGGTTCGAAATCGATCGGCAGATCAGCGCGGTAGAACAGCAGGCCTGCGTCGGTGTTGAACGGCAGGCACCACAGTTTTCCCTCGTATTCGCAGGTCTGCAGGGGGCCTTCAGGAATCTGAAGGTGTCCAGCCTGTCCCGGTCCAACGGCCGGATGTATCCCGCCTCGGCGAACCCCGCCGTCATCGTCACGTCGAGGTTGAAGACGTCGACCTCGCTGTGCTCGGTTTGGACGTGCTGCAGCATCGTGGCGCGTTGCTGCTCGGCGAGTGAACCGGCGTCGATGAGGATCGCCTCGGGAACTCCATCAAGCGAGTTCCACTGATTGATCAGCTCTTGACGCTGCTCCCCGTGCCCGTCGTCGCTGCCGGTGAGGATCACCAACTGCCCGGCTCCAGCTTCTCGCTGTCGTCCAGCCACGGCAACGGTGGCGGGCCGAGCAGGTCGATGACCACCGCGATCGCCAGACCGATGGCCGTCTCGATGAGGAGGGAGCCCCAAGGCCGGCTCCTACCTCTTTGCTTCGGACTTCGAGGAACCGTCGTGGCCCCGCTTCGGGGCGTCCGCTTCATGGTTAAGGTACGCATCACGCTCTCCCCACAGCAGGGTGAACAGATCACGGAAGCTGGCGTTGAGGGCGTCGAGAGTGACGTCGTAGCACCGCCCAAGATTGGCCTCGGTCACTCTGATCAGGACATCGGTGACGCACCGCGCGCCTCCCAGGACCAGAGCGAACACACGTACGCCGCTGTTGTGCACCACCTGCACCACCGTGTCGGGGTCGAAGGCGCCCTCCGTGTCCTCCCCGTCGGTGAACAGGACAAGGGTGCGCAGCGGGCTGGCCTCCTCAAAGCCCATGTCGCCGCTGGCGACAAGGCGCGTGTTCACCTGGGCGGAGGGGACGCTTAGCGGGTCCTGGGTCAGGGAGATAGTGCGGTCGGTGTCAGACAGCAGCGTGGTCCCCGGCAGCCACAGGTCCGGCCGCGGTCCTACCCGCGTTAAATACTCGTGCGCCACCCGTCCTCCAGACCCACGTAGACGTCCCGGGCCGGGGCCGTGTACACCAGCACGTTGACTTGCAGGCATCGATCGAAAGCGGAAACGCTGTCGCGTTCGAACGCCTCCGCGAGGGAACGAGCGGTCTTTACTCCTTCCGGCGAGGTCGCCATTCGGATCTCGGTGGGAGGTTCACAGCCGAATATACTTTTCCCCACCGCGGGCTAAAGGTGGGACCCGAGAAGGCCGGTGAGCAAGGCCGCCAGACTTAACGCCACACCGGCCCGCGCCCAGGAGTTTTTAATGATCCGGCTAATCACATGAAGGAACGCGGCGAGCCACCTGGTTGGGAGAGATATTTCCAGCAGCCCCGAGAGGTCCCGGTAAGCAGAGAGCTGGCGATCAGAAAAACCATCCCGCTAGGGTTCGGGGGATACCATCGGCGAGTTGTCCTAGGGCGCACCCCAATGCGGTGACAAACATCGCGAGCGCGATCCTGATGCTCGTTTTAGCCCTCTCCTGACCTGCGGAATCACTACTACTCAGGATCATCGTGTCAGCACCCCAGCCCTACCGACCATGGACAGTAACCATTTCACCGAACTCCATGACCGGAGATGAGATCTACATCACAAACCCTAGCAAGAGAAAACAACTCTAATACGAGAAAATCCCATGATCAGGGAGACTTGATAAAAATTTGAGCATCGCCGTTGATCGCTCAGGTAATAGCGCGATCTCCACCTGAGGAATGGCGTGAGATATTGTCCGGAATCCGACAGCGGACAGTGTGATCGTGACTTCATCGGCGCGACAGCGCTAACGGCATCCGCGCCGCTCTCCCAATCAATGAGAAGCGGAAATCACCACCGATGGCGCCTCGGTGTTCACTTGCGCTGTGACCGCAGCTTGCGCCTCATCGCGGCCCACACGAATCACCGAACGCCCACAGGACGGTTTTCCGTAAGCGGTCGTCCGCCCGAGCCGCGACCGGGACGGATCAGGTGACTCTGCCCTGAACCGACTGCCCTGAGCCGACTGCCTTGAACTGGCCGAGTCACCGAGCGGGCCGCGTCAGGCCCGACGTCCCTTGACCTGCAGGTTGTTCAAGAGGGTGCGGGTAGCGGCCGCGACCGCCTCGACGGCGGCGTTGAACGCCTCGGCATTGTGCGCCGCCGGCGCCCTGAAGCCACTTACCTTGCGGACGTATTGCAACGCTGCGGCGTGGATGTCCGCATCCGTCACATTGACGCTGTAGGGTTCACGAAGAGTTTTGATGCTGCGGCACATACCCGGAGTCTAGGAAGCGTCTCTGACATTCCTGGATCTCTAACTCCTCCCTCACCCCTAGACCCCAACGGTCCAGCGGAGACCAGCCGAGCCGTCGGGTGCCGCTGGTACGCCGATATCGGCGCCTACATCCGGCGAACCCCGACCAACGCCGGTGTCCGCCTGGTAGACAAACCTTCGGTGACTTCAGTGAACAGACCTGCGCCTGAGAACACACCATCCGAGTCACGGCCCCCAGCGTCCCGGATGACTGCCCCGTCCACCCCTGGGGGCGCTGGCCCGGCCGGTACCGCCGACCCACGTCGCTGGAAAGCGCTGGCGGTATGCCTGATCACCGGCTTCATGACACTGCTGGACGTCAGCATCGTCAACGTGGCCTTGCCCTCGATCCGGGACGGGTTGCAGGCCGATCAGAGCGACCTGCAGTGGGTGCTGTCCGGCTACGCCCTCACGTTCGGGTTGATTCTGGTACCGGCCGGGCGGTTCGGGGACACCCACGGCCAGCGCAACGTGTTCATCGCCGGAGTAGCGCTGTTCACCGCCGCCAGCGCGGCGGCGGGGATGGCTCCCAACCCGGCCTTCCTAATCGCCGCCCGCCTGGTTCAAGGCCTCGCCGGCGGGATCATCAACCCCCAGGTCAGCGGCCTGATCCAGCGGCTGTTCCAAGGGGCGGAGCGGGGACGCGCCTTCGGGGCGCTAGGCGCCACGATCGGTGTCTCCACCGCGGTCGGTCCGCTGCTCGGTGGTCTGCTGATCCATCTAGGCGGGACTGAGCACGGCTGGCGCTGGATCTTCTACGTCAATCTGCCGGTCGGGATCGCCGCGATAGCGCTGGCCTGGCATCTGATCCCGGAGCATTGCGCCCGCGGAAGCGGACGGCGGCAAACCCTCGACCCGCTCGGTGTCGTGCTGTTGGGGAGCGCGCTCGTGCTGATCCTGCTGCCCCTGGTGCAGGAGCGGCAGTGGCAGGGCCAGCGGATATGGCCTTTGGCGCTGCTCGGGGTGGCAGTGCTGGTTGCGTTCCTCGCCTGGGAACGCCGGTACGCGCGGACCGGCGCCCCGTTGGTGGACCTGACCCTGTTCTATCGCCGCTCCTACGGCCTGGGCTGCCTGATCGCGCTGCTGTACTTCGCCGGCTTCACATCGATCTTCTTCATTTTCACGCTGTATCTGCAAAACGGCCTGGGCTACAGTCCGCTGGCGGCCGGAGCGGCGATCACACCGTTTGCGTTGGGGTCGGCGGTCTCGTCGGCGCTCGGAGGCCGACGGGTGACTCGGTACGGACGCCCACTGGTGGTGGTTGGCCTGGTTATGGTCGGGCTGGGGCTAGGGGCGACGGCGTTGGTGGTGGATCTGGTCTCCCCCGACCATGTGACATGGGCTACCGTGCTTCCCCTCCTGCTCGCTGGCACCGGCAGCGGGCTAGTGATCTCCCCGAATCAGACGCTGACACTGTCGGAGGTGCCGCTCCAGCGGGCCGGAAGCGCGGGCGGCGTGCTTCAGACCGGCCAACGCATCGGTGCGGCGCTCGGGATCGCCGTGGTCGGGACGGCGTTTTTCACGGCGTTGGGCGTCTCGAATCAGTGGGCGCGGGCCTTCGACACCGCCCTACTGGTGGCGATCGGTTTCGTGCTGGTGGCGTTGTGCGCCGCCCTGACCGATGTGATCGCCGGCCGGCGTACCCGCTCCTCCATAGATGACTGACATATACGTCTGTATGCCTGAGGCTGGATCCACCACAGGACGCCAGGACACGCGGGGATGTGCACTCAGGTATGGGCGGGCTCCTCGTGCCGGGTCCGGGTGACATCGAAGACCAACTGATCGTCTCGGGCGTCCACAGTGACCTGTTGGCCCGGAACCAGCCGCCCGTCCAGCAGCATCTCCGACAGCGGATTGTCCACGGCGCGTTGAATGGTGCGCCGCATCGGGCGGGCCCCGAAAGCCGGCTCGTAGCCGTGCTCGACCAACCATTGAATGGCTGGGCGCGTGAACTCGATCGTGATGTCCTGGGCATGCAGGCGGCGCCGGGTCTGCTCCAGCAGCAGATCGGTAATCTGCTCTACCTGAACCGGCTCCAGACGGCGGAAGATCACGATCTCGTCGATCCGGTTGAGGAACTCCGGACGCAGCTCCTCCCGGAGCCGCCGCATAATCCGCTGCCGCAGCTCGGTGTCGCGCCCGTCCTCCCGTCCGTCGCCGTTGGCGGCGAACCCGAGAGTGCCGCGGGTATCGGCGATCAGTTCCGACCCCAGGTTGCTGGTCATGATCAGAACGGTGTTGCGGAAGTTGACCGTACGCCCCTGGCTATCGGTGAGCCGACCGTCGTCGAGGACCTGCAGCAACACATTGAACACATCCGGATGCGCCTTCTCGATCTCGTCCAACAGGACCACCGAGTACGGGCGCCGGCGTACCGCCTCGGTGAACTGGCCGGCCTCCTCATAGCCGACGTACCCCGGAGGCGCGCCCATGAGCCGGCTGACGGTGTGCCGCTCCTGGAACTCGCTCATGTCTAGCCGGATCATCCGGTCCTGGTCCCCGAAGAGGACCTCGGCCAACGCCCGGGCCAGTTCGGTCTTGCCCACCCCGGTCGGTCCGAGGAACAGGAAACTGCCGATGGGCCGGTTCGGGTCGCTCAACCCGGTCCGGGAGCGTCGGATCGCCTGCGCCACCACGCTGACCGCGTCATTCTGATCAATCAGCCTCTGGTGCAGCCGCTGCTCCAGGTTGCTCAGCCGCTCCCGCTCTTCCTCGGTGAGCTGGTGAGCCGGGATGCCGGTGGCTCGGGAGACCACTTCGGCGATGTCCTCAGCGGTCACCCGCGGCACCTCGGCCTCATCCTGCTGGGTCTGCTCGATCTGTTGCCGCAACTGGTGGATCTGGTCCCGCAGCTGGCTGGCGCGCTCGTACTGCTCGTCAGCGACCGCCTGGTCCTTGTCCCGGAGCAGCTGCTCCAGACGCTCCTCGAGGTGGCGAGTGTCGGTGTCGGGGGCGCGGCTGCGCAGTTGCACCCGCGCGCCCGCCTGATCGATCAGGTCGATCGCTTTATCCGGCAGGAACCGGTCGGTCAGGTACCGCGCGGACAGTTGCGCCGCGGCGACCAGCGCCTCGTCGGTGAACCGGACCCCGTGGTGCGCCTCGTAGCGGTCCCGCAGGCCGCGCAGGATCTCGATGGTGTCCGACACGCTCGGTTCCGACACCAGGATCGGCTGAAGTCGCCGTTCCAGCGCTGGGTCCTTCTCCACGTAACGCCGGTACTCGTCCAAGGTGGTGGCGCCCACGACATGCAGCTCACCTCGCGCCAACGCGGGTTTGAGCATGTTCGCCGCGTCCGCGCTGCTGCCTTCCCCGGCTCCGATCCCCACCATGGTGTGGATCTCATCGATGAACACGATCAGCTCATCAGAATGCGCTCGGATCTCATCGATGACGTTCTTCATGCGCTCCTCGAAGTCCCCGCGGTAGCGGGTCCCCGCCACCAGGCTGGTCAGATCGAGCTGGATGAGCCGTTTGTCGGCCAGCACTCGAGGCACGTCACCGTCGACGATGCGTTGGGCGAGTCCTTCGACGATGGCCGTCTTCCCGACCCCGGCCTCCCCGATCAGCACCGGGTTGTTTTTGGTACGCCGGGCGAGCACCTCCACGCACTGTTCTATTTCGTTGGCCCGACCGACCACCGGGTCGATTCCGCCGTCACGCGCCAGCTCGGTCAGGTCCCGCCCATACCGGTCCAAGGTGGGGGTGCTGCCACCGGCGGACCGGTTGGCGGGCGCGGCGGTGGACCGCTCCACCGCCGTCGTCGCCTGCTGCAGGGTGTCCGGGGTGACGCCGCGGGCCGCCAGCAGGCGTCCCGCCGCCGACTCCCGGTTCAGGGTCAGAGCCAGCAGGATGTGCTCGGGCCCCAGGTAGGAGGAGCCGAGCGAGCGGGAGATCTGGTGGGCTTGGATCAGTGCCCGTTTGGCCGCCGGGGTCAACGCGGGCGCCTGGTCCCGGGGCGCGCCCCGCCGGCCACGCCGCTCGATCTCAGCGGCGAGGGCGGACGGGTCAGCGCCAGCGCGGGCCAGCCACTGGTGCAGCGATTCCCGCTGGGTGACCGCCCACAACAGGTGTTCGGTGTCCAGATCCGCGCTGCCCAGGTCGGCGGCCTTCCGCGCCGCAGAGGTGATCACCTCCCGCGCGTCTTGGCTCATCAGACGGGTGAGGTCGATCCGTCGAGGCCCCTGCCCCGGCACACCGCCGAAGAACCTGGCCAGGAATTCCTCGAACGGGTCTGGCCCGTAGTCCCCAGGACCCCAGAAACCGGTCGCCATAGTGCTCCTCCCCCGGTTGCTTGCCCGACCGTTATCCGGCTACCCGCTGCCGGTGGTGACAAACCGGATCGCTCCGGCCGCGTCGTCGGCTCTTGGCCCGGATTGGGCGGATCGTCGTCGGTTGGGCTCTCATCCAGCTCTCATTGGGGCTGGCACTCGGAGCAGGCACTCGAGGCGGACACCGGGGCCGGGCGCCGCCGACCGGCTGGCTCAGCGCGCGTACCCGACCCCGGATGCGCAAGCTGACCGGATTCAAGGGGTGAGATGACGGACAGGTCTTACGAACCCGTCTTTCGGTGTCGTCCTACAGGGCGGCGCGACGCATGGCCCGGATCCCCACGAACAGCCCGGCCGCGGCGATGAAGGCGGCGGCGATGCCGCCGTACAGAACCACAAACCGGATGATCTCGCCCGCAAACAGCAGCCGCTCGGCCTCCACGATGAACGTGATCGGGTTGATCTGGGAGGCGACGATGAGCCATCCCGGTGCCGACTCCACGGGCAGCAGAACGCCTGACAGCAGCACCAAGGGGAACAGGAGAACCTGCTGCACACCCCAGAACAGCCCTGGCGAGTGGCGGCTGACGATCACCAACCCGATGGTGAACGCCCCCAACCCGATCCCCAGGACGACCAGCAGGACCAGGCCAAGCAGCGCGGCGCTCTCCTTGAAGGTCTTGCCCAGCAGAATCGCGGCGCGATTCAACGGAGTGACAAACAGCCGTTCCAGCGAGCCGCCACCAAGTTCAGTGGTCAGCTCGTAGCCGGCGCCGCCGGTGGCGAACCCACCGGTCATGACCAGGATGGCTGGGACAAACCACTGCCAGGCTGAGTCGCCGTCGGCGACCGGTACCTCAATACCACTCAGCAGCGGGCCGAACATCGGCAGAAACACCAATGGTTGAGCCATCAGGAGCACTAAGCCGGCGGGGTTACGCAGGACCGGCCCCATCTCCCGGGTGAACACAGTGGTGGTATCGGTGAGCAGCTTCATGACGACTCCTTGACGATCGCGGAGGGCACCTGGGTTTGTGGGACGGCTGACCGTGTGGCACCTGGCCGGCGGTCAGAGGGCGTCAGGGGTGTCAGGAGCGTCGGTAGCGCCGACGGTGTCCTCGCACAGGCGGCGGCCAGTGAGGGCGAAGAAGACGTCGTCGAGCGTGGGGCGCCGGATATCAGCGGTACGCACGGTCACGCCCGTGTCCTGAAGGACGCGCAGTAGCTCGGGCAGAAGCGCGTCGCCTTCGCTCGCGCGTACCCGCACCGCTGTTCCCTCGGTGTCGCCCTCGTGGCCCCGGGGGAGGCGGCGTGCGATCTGCGCGGCGTGTACGGCCGTGGCCTCATCGGTGGTGGTGAGCGTGAGTCGGTCTCCAGCCAGCTCCGCTTTCAGACGGACGGGGGAATCGTCGGCGATTACCCGTCCGTGATCGATGATGATCACCCGCTCGGCCAACGCGTCGGCCTCATCCAGATAGTGCGTGGTGAACACGATGGTGGTCCCCAACTCCCGATGCAGCCTCCGGATATGTCCGGCGAGATTGGCCCGGGTCTGGGGTCCAGCCCTGTGGAGGGCTCGTCCAGGAACAGCAGCAGCGGCCGGTGGATCAGTCCGATGGCGACGTCGAGCCGACGCCGTTGCTCACCGGAGAGGGTCTCGGATGTCCGGGTGGCGAGGGCCTCCAGTTCCAACGCGGCGAGCAATTCGTCGGCTCGGCGGCGCGCCTCGGCGCGACTCATGCCGTAACAACGTCCCTGGGTGATGAGTTCGTCGCGGACCCGAAAGTAATCGCCGGTGCTGCGCCCTTGCCCCACATATCCGATTCGCCGACGGGTGCCCGCCGGGTCGGCGACCACGTCGTGTCCAGCGATGATCGCAGTGCCCGAGCTTGGCGGCAGCAATGTGGTCAGCATTCGCAGCGTGGTGGATTTCCCCGCGCCGTTAGGCCCCAAAACGGCCACCAGTTCTCCCGCCTCGATCGTCAGATCAAGGCCGCGGACAGCTTCCACAACCTGTTTTCCCACGGTGAAACGGCGAGTCAGAGCCCGAGCCCCAATCACGAAAACCTCTTTCTATATAAAGCGGACACAAAATGACACAGCTCATGTCGGCGAGCTAATGGATTGATTGGTTGCAGATCAGGTATCTGACGCGCGGCGCCCGCCAAAGCGTAGGCGTGAAATACGTAAAACCGTCAGGGAGCCTGACAATCGAGGTGTGAATCAGAGAATGAGCCGACCTGGACGCCTGGCCGCGCACCCGCGATTCGAGACCGGCCGCCCGGTGACCACGTCAATCCCGTACCTGCTCGCTTACGCCTTCACCGTGACGACACAGCGTGCTGACCGGGAGCTGCGACGGCACGGGCTGACCATCCGGCAGCTGGGGCTGCTCGCCCAGCTGCGTGAGGAACCCGAACTCACGACATCCGAGCTGGCCCGCCAACTAGGGGTGTCACGCCAGTCGTTGCACGAAATGATCAACGGCTTGGAACAGACCGCATACCTACGGCGGGAGCCTGGCGCCTCCGGGCGTACCCGCCGTCTGGTGTTGACTCCCCGCGCCGAACGGTTGCTGACGCGGTTAAGTGGTCCGCTGCTACAGCTGGAGGACGAACTCGTGGCGGGAATGAGCCAGGCGGAGATCCAGACGCTGCGCCGGTCACTCCAGCGGTTCCTGGCCCACGTCACCGACGACGAGGCTTGGCTCTCCGACGGCTAACGCGTACACCGCGCCTTGCGGGCTTGGTTCATCCAAACGCCTGAAGTCGAGTACCTGAAGCAGTTGTCCGAAGCGGCGCTGGCCCCTCGTCCCACCCGGTGTCACACCCGCTAGTCGCGGTCCGGGATTCTCGCACTGGAGGCGGCACCAGGGCCCTCATCAGGCGCTGTCACTGCGGTCAGTACCGCTCGATGGCGCCACACGCCGCGGGTCACGGTCGTTCGGTGCCTTGCCCACTCCCACGCCACCCTGCTCGCTCGGGCCAGGCCGCGACGCGCTCCGGCGCCGCCGAAGGCGCCCTATCACAAACCACGCGATCGCCCCCACGAGGAGCACCAGGATCGCCGTGTTGATCCAATCGCTGTAGTGGCCCACGCTGCGCCACCGTTCTCCAAGAGTTATCCCCAGCCCAATGAACACCGAGTTCCAGATCAGGCTGCCCAGCGTGGTCAGCAGTATGAACTGGGGTAGCGGCATGCGTTCCACTCCCGCCGGTACCGAGATGAGGCTGCGGACCACCGGCACCATCCGGCCCACCAGCACCGCGATTCGGCCGTATCGCTGGAACCAGGCGACCGCGCGGTCCAGGTCGGATTCCTGTAGCAGTGGTACGCGGCGCACCAGGCGTCGAATCCGCTCCTCCCCCAACCAGGCGCCCAGGCCATAGAGCACCAAGGCCCCAAACAAGGCGCCGATCGTAGCGGCGACGAGGACCGCTACCGGATGCATCCGACCTTCGGCGGCCAGGAAGCCCGCCAAGGGGAGCACCACTTCACTGGGGATGGGTGGGAACAGGTTCTCCAAAGCGATCAGGAGCCCAACCCCCACCGCGCCGAGGGCCTCGATCACGTCGGCGACCCAGCCAGCCAGCCCGGTTAGACCTTCGGTTCCTTGGCCCGACCGGGCCTGTAGATGGCTCGGCGACACCGGCGGCCTCCTTCATCCGGGAACCCCTCCCCGCTGTTCCCCGCTGCGAGCCGCCCCACACTCCGCCGCCTGAACATTGCGTCACCTACAGGTGAGCTATCATGATTCATCCAATTTATTTGGATCGGGGTGTCTTCAGTGCTCTGTTCTTCAGCGCCTGCACAGGAGACTGCCCCTGATGGGGATGGACCGCCTATCAGTCGCTCGCCGCGAACACCGCCCCACACCCGCACCACGCGACACAGGCTGCACGGAGCGCAGGCGGCCGGTCCGAGCACTGAAGCCCAGACGTTGAATCCCCGACGTTGCAGCCCCGCCGCCTTCGGTCAGTCGGCGAGGAGCTTCGCCAGCACCGCCGTGTGCGCGTGGTCAAGATCGCGGGTGGCGGTCAGCAGTGTGACCGGCCCCGCCTTGGCGTATTCCTGCAGTCGCGCGAATGCGTCCGCGTGCGCAGCGTCGTGCAGTTCTGCCTGGTATCGCCGGCTGAACTCGTCGAAGCGTTCCGGGTCGTGGCCATACCAGCGACGCAGCTGGGTTGAGGGCGCAATGTCGCGCAGCCAGATGTCGAAGGGAGCGTCCTCCTTACGCAAGCCGCGGGGCCATATCCGGTCGACGAGGACGCGCCGACCATCGGCGGGGTCCGGGGGATCGTAAATCCGCTTCACGCCCACCATCGCCTTAGTATGCGTCGCCCACGTCGGAAACGTCCCGGATTACCGGCCTTGTATGACTGATCGATCAGAGGCGGCGCTGTCTTTTGGGGCCCGCAGCATCCACGCGAGCCCACCGATGTGCTGCCACCGGTAGCCGTTGGCGGCTTTCAGGTGGCGGTGCAGCTCAGCTCGCGCCTCAGCCTCATCCCGGCACAGGGTGATCGCGTACTCCTTGTGTGGCCCACGACGCTCAACCGACCATTGCCCGTCTTCGCAGTACAGCGCGACACGCTGCCTCTGATCGGGGGAGTCCATCCCGTTCCACCACAGTTCTATTTGCACACAGCGACTTTAGAACACACGTTCGAATAGTCGTCAAGAGACTTTCGGACGTGAACCGGTCAAGTACCCTCTAAATCAGACACTGTGGGATCGTAACGATCCCAACGGATAGCCGCGTTGTCAACCGTTCGGCCCATCCCGACCTCTACCGGACCGTCACGTAGCGCCCCGACCCGCCGCCCGCCGATCGGCGGTCGCCGGACCCGGTCCCACAGACCCGACGCCGTAGCGCGGATACGTCACACCGACGCCGCCCACCCCTCACACCCGGCCCAGAATTTCCCTGCTCTCCCGGTGACCCGGCTCCCGGGGTACACGTTCGCCGTTCCCTGACGCCTACGACGCGGCAGCCGTTGCGAGATGTGACACGTCATGATCCGCGTCCCCCTCGCCCACCCGGTACATCGCACAGATCTCGGCGGCGGTCCGCGCCAAGTCTCGACGGGCCTCGGGCGGGTCAAGCACCTCGACATCCGTGCCGAACTGCAGCAGCTGACGGATCGCACCGGAAACCGGGTAGATGACCTCGATCAACACCCACTCTTCCGGGTCTGCCCCGCCGCTGCCGGCCTGGTCGTCTGCCTCGTCGACGCCTCGTTCGTCCCGAACCGTGAGAGGCAGGTAGCTGCCGACAATCCGTCGCACCAGATCCAATCGCTGTCGTCGAACCCGCGCCGTGACCCGGATCCCCCCATCGCGCCGCTCCACCTCGCGCCGGAGCTCCGCCCACACCTGCGCCAGTTCCACGCCTTTCCGGCGCTGTACCGGCTGGTCAGTGAGGGTCACTTTGGACAGTCGGTCCGCTCGAAACAGGCGTGCTTGCCCATCCAGGTCGGCGACCAGGTACCACACGCCCGCCTTGGAAACCAACCCATACGGATCTACGGTGTAGGTCCGCGTCGTGGTCTGGCCGCTGTGCCGGTACCGAATCCGCAGTCGTCGATCGGCGAGAACCACGTGGTGCAGCGCCGTGAGGTCCACCGCCGGGGGTGAGTCCGACAGCCAACGGTCCGGGTCCACCAGGATGCGGCGGCTGGTCAGTTCGGCGACCGACCGGTGTGGGGCGGGCAGCGCGGCCATCACCTTACGCAGCGCCGACCCCAGCGCCTTGTCCAGTCCAAGGGCGGAGTGGGTGGTACGCGTCGCCAGGACGAACAACGCCCGCGCCTCGTCGGCGGTCATGCCCGTGACGTCGGTACGGAAGCCGGGCAGTAGGGCGATCCCTCCGTTCCGGCCCCGCTCCGTGTACACCGGGACTCCAGCCGCCGACAACGCCTCGACGTCCCGATAGACCGTACGGACCGATACCTCCAGCCGCCTCGCCAGCTCCGTGGCGGGGATCCGGTCACGGGTCTGTAGCAGCAGAAGGATCGACAGCAGTCGATCAGCTTTCATGTCCGCGGTTCGCCTCCAGAACGGTGTCGGCGGGGTCGGAGAGACCTGACGGATCCTGGCAGGTGGGGGTGACATAACGAGCGCCGATTCCCCGGACGGGCAGTTCGCGACTGCCACGCGCCGACACCCGACCTCGTGTTCTTCTCATCAACCCTCAGTCAGTTCCCCCTCACCAAAAACAGACATATACACATAACCCAATTCAAACCCCTGCTCGTAGCCCGCTTTCGCAGAAGCGCCGGAAAACCTGACAGGCCGTGTCACGTTAAAGCGCCAGCATCGGTGGGCATCGTGCCAAGGAACGTGTTCTCTCACGGGGAGAAGTTGTGGATCACGCTGTCATTCAGCGCCTCATTGATCGCGTCACAGGACCGGTTCTGCTGGCTGGCCAAGACGGTTACGACGCGGAACGGACCAGTTTCAACCTCGCCTTCCCGTACCGACCAGACGTGATTGTCGGCGCCACCGATGCTCAGGACGTCCAAGCGGCGGTGGAGTTCGCCGCCGCCCACGGGCTTCCGGTAGGGGTTCGCGCCACCGGCCATGGGGCGTCGGCGGCCACCGAGGGCGGCCTTCTGATCACCACCCGCCGCATGACAGAGGTACGCATCGACCCGCAGTCCCGCATCGCCAGCGTCGGCGCCGGCGTCCGTTTCGATCACCTGATCACCGAGGCGGCGGCGCATGGCTTGGCGCCGTTGAACGGCTCCGCGCCGTTCGTCACCGTTGTCCCCTACACCCTTGGGGGCGGGTTGAGCATCCTGGCCCGCAACTGCGGCTACGCCGCTGACCGGGTACGCGGGACGGAGGTGGTCACCGCCGATGGACAGTGCCGCCACGTCACCCCCGACAGTGACCCGGATCTGTACTGGGCGCTACTGGGCGGGCGGGACAACTTCGGCATCGTGACCCGCCTGGAGATGGAACTGGTCCCGGTGACCCACCTGTACGGCGGGGGCCTGTTCTTCGATGCCCAGCAGGTCCCCGACCTGTTGGAGGCCTATTGGCGCTGGACCCTCACTGTGCCGGAGCAGATGGACTCCTCGGTGGCGCTGGCGCCTTTCCCCGATCTGCCGCAGATTCCTGAGCCGCTGCGTGGTCGCGTCATCTATCACGTACGGATCGCGTACCTCGGTTCTGTCGATGACGGCGAGCAGCTCATCGCACCGCTGCGCGCGGCCGGACCCCGGCTGCTGGACAGTGTCCGTCTGATGCCGTACACCGAGTGCGGCTCAATCCATAACGATCCCTCCATGCCCGCGCCGTGGATCGGGGACAGCGTCATGCTCACGGACTTGGATCAGAAGGCGGTGGCGACGATCCTCGCTCACGCCACCCCCGATCCCGCCGTCCCCCTCATCTTCGAGGTCCGTCACCTCGGCGGCGCGCTGGCTCGACGTCCTGCGGCGGCGAACGCGGTCGGGTGGCGGGATGCGCGGTACCTGTTGTCCGCTCTCACCCCTCTGCGGGGGATCACCGCGCGGACCGCGTACCCCGTTCTGACCGGCTTGCTCGACGCCGTGAAGCCGTGGCGCATGGGTCGGTTCCTGAATTTCCTGGCCCACACCGGGCCTGTCACCCCCAACGCTGCGGACTCCTCTGGGGCCTTGGGAGTCGATGTTCAGGAGTTGGTACGCGGGGCGTACCAGCCGGAGATCTACCAGCGGTTGACCGCGCTCAAGGCCGTCTACGACCCGGAGAACCTGTTCCGGCTTCACTACTCCATCCCACCCGCTGCCGCTCCGACTGTCCTCTCCACCACGTGATCGTGCGGCGCCACGCTCGGACGTCCCTGTCGATCATGCGGCGGTGATGTGACTGGACGCTCTCCGATACCCCGTTCCCTGACTCATAGCCCATCCCCAGGTCCCCTGGCTTAGCCAGGTTCAAGGGCCTGATCTGGCCGTCGGTCTTGTCAGACCGGCGGCCTTCAGCATCCACAGTGGCCCTTCTCGGGTCACTGGTTTCGACGGTTTCGAGAAGCGTGTAGCCCGGTTGCCGCACTCTGGCTGTCGCGCTCCACAGTGGAGTCGGGTTACTTTCCCGGTTCTGTCCTCGTCAGAACCGGTACCCAATCCCACGCATCCCTGTCTATTGCGGACATGCAGACACCGAGCCCACGCGTCAGCGACCACAGCGAGAGCATCACAATGCCTCGAAGATCACTATCCGACGGGCCCTCACCCGCTTGAGTGGTTTGATGAACAGGATCGATTGTTTCGTTCTTCGGAACCCTGTGCCCTAAAAGTTCTCATCCGACGAAGCCGGTAAGCCAGTCGTTATCGCCCGTTCTATCGCTGTGCACCCACCCTAAATCACCAGGTCAGGAACTGGTTAAATTGTCGCCATCAGAGGCGAAAATTTCGCACTCTCAACAGGGTTCGATAAACAACTTCCAGCGTTTCCCTTCAATCCCTTGACAGCGCTTTCCCAAAATGCTGCGATAGCTAACATCCTCACCGGTCAACAAACCACCCGATCCCCATGAACTGGAACGATCCCATGCCGACTCACCCGCCACCACCGCCCTGACCTCCCCGGTTTGTCGTCAGCGCGCCGACAGGACATGAGGTCGACCGACAGGTCCCTCCATATATCGAGCAACGGATAGCGCTTTCACGAAAACGCGGTCGATGACGCGCTGAAACAGCGGCGTCGACACACCATGCCCTAGTTTCCGGAACGCACAACATGATGCCTTCGAAGGGGGCGCTAAAGACGGCCAGGGCCGGTTGGGGCAGCAGCCGGCCCTGGTGCATATAACCGCGCAAGCGCGGCCCGTTCCGTCCGGTCAGGTCACTTCCCACCATCGGTGGTACGCCCCACGCACCCCCGCGCCTGTCGTGGGGTGTACCACCGTTCACAGTGGACAACGAGCAGGCCGACTCAAAGACGAACGACGATCCGTCGCTTAGCGGCACCCGCCGCCTGGCGCGTCCACGCCGCGGGCAGCTCGTCCAGCGGGACGGTCTCGTGCTGCACGCGTATCCGACCGGCGGCGGCATGGCCCAGGACCTCCAGTAGGGCGCTGCGCCGCTGCTCGTTGCTCAAGTCGTTGTTGGTGTAGCCGAGGATCGCCGCGCTCCGGCTGCGCAGCCGTTCAGATTCGAAACTGGCGGTGGAGCCAGCGGCGGAGCCGAGGTTGACCAGGCGACCGTGGGACGCCAACACCCAGGCGGCGGCGGTGGCCGGCACCCCGCCCAGCGGGTCGATCACCACGTCGTAGCCTTCACCTTCGCTCATCACAAACATCCGGTACGCCAACGTCGGCCAGTCGTCACCGTCCAGGATCGGCACCATGGCGTCGGCCCCCGCCTCCCGGACCACCTGCTGGGCCTCCTTGGAACGGCACGCGGCTACCACCCGACGGGCACCCAGAATTCGGGCCGCCTGCACCGCCACTTGCCCGACCGTGCCGCCGCCTCCCAACACCAGCACCTGTTCACCGGGCCGCATCCCGGCCCGCCACGTCAACGCCATCCAGGCCGCCACCGCCGACAGGCCGAGCGCGGCGACCTGCACGTCGTCCACCCCATCGGGTAACGCGACTACCTCATGGGCGGGTGCAACGCAGTACTCCGCCATGCTGCCGTTCCCCGGCCGCATCCCGGCCGTGGTGGGGAACCACACCCGGGTGCCGGCCGCACCAGCGGCGCAGTCCTCAGCCAGGACCCCCACCCCTTGGACACCGGGGACGTACGGCACGGCCGGCTTACCAAAGTAAGAGCTCCCGCTGGCGCACAAGATGTCCAGTGGCGTGATCGGCGCCGTGGTGACCGCGATCAAAGCCTCGTCGTCACCGGCCTTCGGATCCGGCAGCTCGTTGATCTCAGGTGCTCGCCCGTGCTCCTGAAGCACCGCCGCACGCACACAATCACCTCCCCTGCCCGTTGCTCATGAGTTCTTCTTCCCAGCGTCACGACACATCGCTACCTCATACTCACCAGGCCTCCGACGACAAGTCGAAGATCACCGTGGCGCCTCAGGTAGCGATGTCGGGGTAGGGCAGGCTGAAGTGCGCCAACCGGCGGGCGTACTCCTTTTGGAACCCCAGCGGCTCGTCGTAGTCGCGCTCGAACATCGCGATGAACAGCGTCAAGGTGAGGAACGGGTGCGCTCCGAGCTCGAATAGCCGCACGTAGTCATGGGTGGCCAGGGCTTCACGTTCCTCGTCCTCGAACGCCAGCCAGGTGCTGGCCTCACCGGAGTGGCAGTTGAGCAGGCTGTTGGCCTTCTCCGCCTCCCACCAGGCGACAAAGCCCCGCGGATCCTCCCGGTACCGCTCCACCCACTCAGGGTCGCGGTCCACGGTGAAGAGGAACTTGTTGACCAGGTACCTGCTCACGCCCCCGCCTCCTTCGGATACCAGGTGAAGTAGGCCTCCATGGTGTGAAACAGGTCCACTGTGTCCATATAGTCGGCTTTGACGCCGTCACCGGCCACCCCCATCATCAGCATGAAATCCATAAATCCGTGGGTGGCGTTGCCTGGTTTCCACAGGCTGTCCAGGGTGACCTCTGACAGGCACCCTTCGATGTCCCCGGTGGCGATCCACTCCACCGCTTTGCGGTCGAACTCCGGATCCGGCCCATGCGGGCCGAACTGGCGCGGGCCGCCCAGCTCCAACGACAGATGCCCGGTGCCGATCACCGCGACTCGCAGGTCCGACGGCCAGGCCTCAATCAGTTGACGGATGGTACGCCCAAGCTGTACGAAACGTGCGGGCTGCGGCAGTGGTGGCGCGAAGATGTTGGTGTAGATCGGCACGATCGGCAGGTCTGCCTGCGGCCGTAGCGTGATGATCGGGCAGGTGATGCTGTGGTCGACCCGCAGCTCGTTACTGAAGGCCAGGTCAAATCCGGCGTCCAGGCCCTCCCGCAACAGGTACGCCGATAGCTCCTCGTGCCCTTTGAGCCGCATGCGCGGCAGGCCGAACTCCCGTTCCTCGTTGTAGAAGTTGGCGTCGTAAAACGGCGCCTTGCCGATCAGAAACTGCGGCATGTTGTCCAGCCACAGCTGGTGGAAGTGGTCGGAGCCGACCATCACCAGCACATCCGGGGCGGCGCGGGTGAGGGTCTCCCGGAACGCGGTGACCTTGGTGATCCACTCCTCGGCGAAGGGTGGGCGTTCCTCCGGCGGCATGGTGCTGGTCTTGTAATAAAACGGGTGGTGAGTGGACGCGATGACCGCGGCCAGTGTGGCCATGGGCACCTCCATGGTGGGCGAGCACTAGCGGAGGCCTCCCGGGGCCCGGTCGGTCCCGAAGGCGTCGAAGGCATCCGCGTCCGGCGTACCCGGGTCCGGCGGTAGATACACCGCGTTGCGGTCGACGGCGAGGTAAATATCCATGCCGATCGGCCGACGCTGTTCCTCGGCCAAGTGACCGAGCAGGCCAGCGGTGCGGGCCAGCAGCGCGAAGCCGCGTAACAGATCCACCGGCAGACCCAAGTCGGCCAGGGCCGCGCCACAGACCCCGGCCCCGTTCAGCGGCAGGGTGCGCCCCAGCACCTGAGGGTGGACGCGGCCGATGGCCTCCAACAGCCGCAGGTGCGGGCCAAGACAACCGGCTTCCCGGGCGATGGCGTAGAGGATCGGGGTACGCGGATCCTGTTTTTTATGCACGGGATGCCCCAAGCCGGGGATGCGTCGACCCTCCTGTCGGGCTTTGGTGACGGCCTCGAGAGCGATCCGCTCCCAGGCACCGGTGTCGGCGGGGTCGGGGGATGAGCCGGAAGCCGCCAGCGCCTCGGCGAGAAAACGTCCGCAGTCTTCGGTGACCCCCAGGAAGCGGGATCCACCGCCCAGCAGGCCGGCCGCGAGGGCTCCTTGCATCGAGTCGGGGGCGCTCAGATAGGTCAGACGGGCGGCGAGCGCGGTGGGGGTGAAGCCGTGGTCGGCGAGCGCGACCAGTACCGCCTCGAAGACTCGGACCTGTTCCGGGGTGGGGCGCCGCCCGCTGGCCAGCCAGAACGCCAGTTCCCCGAAGCCCACCTGCCCCATCAGGTCGGTGGCCAGGTTCTGCCCCAGTAGCCGGATGCTGTCGGCGTCGGAGGTGCCCAAGGAGGTGGGAAAGGCCAGGCCGCGGGGGGCGTCAGGGGTGCTGGAGTGAGGAGTGACGGTTTGGGGTTTGCCGGACTGAGGTTCCGGGGTGGTGGTACGCGCCGGTTCGTGCCCTGCTGACTGTTCCTCTTCCGGTTTCTTCGCCTGGTCCTCCGCAGGCTCCTCCGTCGGGTCCTCCAACTTGCGTAGCCAGGCACGGATCCGGTCACCGTGCTCATCCAACCCTGGCGGCGGCAGCCGGTACGCGGGGCGGGTGGCGGAGAAGCTGATCGGGTGCCGCACCGAGGGGATCGCCCGCTCGCCCTCGCCGATCGTCACCACCGGATCCAGGCCGATGTCCTGGGCGAAGAGCACCCCCTCATCGACAGTGTTGATCGGGCCGCACGGGACGCCCGCGGCGATCAGCAGCTCGAACCATTCCTTCTTGGGACGGCGCCGCAGCCGCTCTACCAGCAGTGGCCGCAGCGCTTCACGGTTGGCGGTGCGGTCGGGGGTGTGCGCGAACCGCGGGTCATCGGCCAGTTCGGGGATATCGAGCACCTGGCACAGCCTGCGGAACTGCCCGTCGTTGCCAGCGGCGATGATCAGATCACCATCGGCGGTCGGCAGCGGCTCATAGGGAAACAGGCTGGGGTGGGCGTTGCCCATACGGAACGGAACCACCCCGCCGGCCACATAGGCGCTGGACTGGTTGACCAGGCCCGACAGCGCCGACGACAGCAGGTTGACCTCCACATGCTGCCCCTGCCCGGTCTGGTCACGGTGGTGCAACGCGGCGAGGATCCCGATGGTGGCGTGCATCCCGGCCATGACGTCGAACACCGAGATCCCGGCGCGGTAGGGCGGGCCTTCGGGGTCACCGGTCAAGCTCATCAGCCCGGACATAGCCTGCACAATCAGGTCATAGCCGGGCAGGGACGCGCCGCCGCCGGAGCCAAAACCACTGATCGAGGCGTAAATAACCGCAGGGTTGTGCCGGCGTACCGACGGATAGTCCAGACCGAATTTGCGCAGACCACCAGGCCGGAAGTTCTCCACCACAATGTCGGCGCGGGCGGCGAGTCGACGCGCCAGCGTCAGGTCACCGGGGTTTTTCAGGTTCAGGGCGATGGATCGTTTGTTGCGGTTGACGCCCAGGTAGTAGGTGGACTCATCACCGCGGACCGGAGGTTTCCAGGCGCGGGTGTCATCGCCGCTCGGGCTCTCCACCTTGATCACATCCGCACCGAGATCGGCCAGCAGCATTGTGGCGTACGGCCCCGCCAGCACCCGTGAAAAGTCAGCGACTAAAAGCCCTGACAGTGGCCCTGACGTGGCGCCAGAACCACTGTCGGAGGCGGTGGGGGTGGGTCCGGGGATGGGGTTGAAACCGGACCCGGGGGTGGATTCGGTACGGCTGGAGCTCGACATGACATCCTCTCGTCCGCCATACGGACAACTGTCCGCTAAATCGAGTCTGTGCCCCTACCACGGGCGTGTCAAGGCAAGTGGCGCGTGAACAAAAACCCGCCACACCTGCGCCCGCCACACGGCGGGCCGCCACGGGGCGGCGGGTCCGGATCCAGAACGTCAATGGCCGTAGCGCACAGGAAGCCGGCCAGCAGGAGTCCAGGAGTCGAGGAGCCGGTCAGGAGGCGGTGGCCCGGGTCACGTGCGGAATCGACTCGTAACGGGCCCAGTCGGCGCTGATCGCGCTGGCGGCCTTCAACAGCAACGGCAGATACTCGTCGGTCAGCTTCTCCAGAGAGGTCTCGGCGGCGTGCGCGTTGACGTTGACCGCCGCGATCACTCGCCCCGTCCCGTCGCGCAGCGGTGCGGCCACCGATCGGATACCCGGCGCGAGCTGCTCGTCGGTAAGCGCCCAGCCTCGAGCCCGCACCTCCCGCAGCTCCGCGTCCCGCTCCTCAGGGGTGGGCTGCCAGCGTGGCGTGATCCCTGACCGGCTCGGCTGGGCCAACACCCGCTCCACCTCCTCAGGAGGTAATCCCGCGAGCAGCACCTTGCCCAGCGAGGTCTGCAGCGCAGGGAACCGAGTGCCGATATTCACCGAAAACGTGACAATCTTGGGTACCGCGACCCGTGCCACGTAGATGATGTCGGAGCCATCCAGTTGCGCGATCGACGAGGACTCACCGGTCTGTTTCACCAGCCATTCCAGATGCGGCCGAGCCACGTCCCACAGCCCGAGCGAGCGGACATAGGCCACCCCCAGCTCCAGCACGCGCGGAGTAAGAGCGAAACCGCCCGCTTCTGCTCGGGCGTACCCCAGTTCCTGGAGGGTGAGCAGGATGCGACGCGCGGTCGGTCGAGCCAGGCCGGCCGCGTTGGCCACCTCGGTGAGAGTCATCACCCGACGCCCCGGCTGGAACACCTTGATCACGTCCAGGCCACGGGCGAGCGCCTCGATGAAATCTGGTCCGGTCTGGGTACGGGCCATGCTGTCCCTTCCTGCTCGGCGGCACCGCCCTCTCTTCACGCGGATCGCAAACGGATGTCCGCACGGCGGCCGCAATGAACGAATCTCGCGCGAATCCTATGGTGATTGGCCCTTGACACCCCAAGGTGAGCTCCTCATTGTTACATTCAATACTCTCTCAGACCGCAGTACGGACGCATGTCCGTAGAAGGGACGGCATGGTGACCGTCTCCCACCCGCACAGCGGGTCGGTCGAACCCGGCCGGGCCGTGGTGTTCCGTCACGCCGTGGTGCTGACCATGGACACCCAGCGCCGCGTCCTGACCGACGCGGACCTGCTCGTGCTCGGCGACCGCATTGAGGCCGTCGGGCCCCACCTCTCCGTCCCCGAGGGCACCGTCGAGATCGACGCCAGCGGCGGCATCCTGATGCCCGGCATGATCGACACCCACCGGCACCTGTGGCAGACGGTAATGCGCGGCTACGGCGCCGACTGGACTCTCACCCAGTACTTCGTCTGGTACTACCTGGAGTGGGGCAAGATCTTCCGCCCCGAAGACATCTACGCCGGCAACCTGCTCGGCGCTATCGAAGCGCTGGACGCGGGCGTCACCACCACCGTCGACTGGTCCCATGGGCTGCGGACCGTCGACCACGCCGACGCCGCCCTCGACGCGTTGGAGTCCGTGCCCGGCCGGTTCGTGTTGGCCTACGGCAACCTCCAGCAGGCCCCCTGGGAGTGGGCGACCAGCCCGGAGTTTCGGAACTTCGTGGCCCGCCGCATCGACGGCCACGGCGACATGCTCGGCTTTCAAATGGCCTTCGACGTCACCGGTGACCCCGACTTCCCGGAACGTGCCGCCTTCGAGGTGGCTCGCGACTTGGGCGTGTCAGTCACCACCCATGCCGGGGTGTGGGGCGCCACCAACGACGACGGCATCCGGCTGATGTACGACCACGGCTTCATGACCCCGGGCACCATCTACGTGCACGCCGCCACCCTCACCCCCGACTCCTACCACCGCATCGCGGCCACCGGTGGTTTCGTCTCGGTCTCCACCGAAAGCGAACAAAGCGCCGGGCAGGGCTACCCACCCACTTGGCAGCTGCGCCAGTACGGCATCCCGGTATCGCTCTCCATGGACACCAGCGTGTGGTGGAGCGGTGACTTGTTCTCGGCCATGCGCGCCACCCTCGGCGCGGATCGCGCCCGCGAACACCTAGAGGCGCACGCCAAACAGGAGACCGTCACCCACTGCCATCTGCGGGCCGAGCAGGTCGTCGAGTGGGCCACCCGCGGCGGCGCTCAGGCGCTGGGACTGGATTCGATGGTCGGCAGCCTCGAGCCGGGCAAGAAAGCCGACGTCGTCCTGATCAAAAACGACCTCTCCCCTGTGATGTTCCCCCTGCTGCATCCCTATGGGCACGTCGCCTTCCAGGCACAGCGCGGCGACGTGCACACCGTCATGGTCAACGGCCGGATCGTCAAGTACGCCCATCGCCTCGTCGACATCGACCTCGCAGCGGCCCGGCGCGCCGCCGAGCAGACCGTGGAGTACCTATGCAGCACCCTTGGCGAGGAGGCCTGGACCGCCGGCATGAACCCCGCCATCCCTGAGACGAAGCTCCTCGACAACCCCTACACCTACACCAATTGGGACGCCGGCGGCGCCCGGTGGAAACGCTAACCCCGCAGGACCCTGTCACCCCCCTGAACAGCGGGCCATACCACGGCTGCGGCAGTGGTATGGCCCGCTTGTCATCGGCGTACCCGGGCGCGACCGGTCACCCGCGTAGCGATGAAGACCGCTCTGAGCGCCACGGCACAGGTCACCGGTCTAGCCCGACCAGCTCCGAGAACAACATTGTCGATCACACTTCATTACGCGTTGGACGATACTGTGTGCCACACAGTATCGTGTGACCGTGAGCTTAGAAGAGCTGGTCCTTGGTCAGGCCCAGGAACTGCGGCGCGGCACAGTGGTTCTGGCCTGTCTAGTGCTCCTTGAGGAGCCCTGGTACGGCTACGCGCTCTTAGAAACCCTCAATAAGGCAGGTATCCCCGTCGACGGCAACACCCTCTATCCGCTGCTGCGGAGGCTCGAGAAACAGGGCCTGCTCACCAGCGAGTGGAACACCGACGAATCCCGACCACGGAAGTTCTACCGGGTCAGCCCCGATGGCTCCCGGGCACGCGATGCCCTGGTACGCGAGTGGCAGGACCTCGTCACCTCAATCTCACAACTACTCAAGGAGAACCGATGAGCACGAGCACGCTGACCGAGCGTTACGTGCACGAGGTCGTCCGGCGAATCCCAGCCGACCAGCGCGATGACGTCGCCAACGAGCTGCGCGCCACAATCGCCGACGCCATCGACGCCCGGAACCCCACCGATCCCGGTGCGGCAGAGCGAGAGGTGCTCATCGAGATGGGCGACCCTATCCGGTTGGCTGCCCGCTATGCCGACCGGCCCCTCGCCTTGATCGGCCCGGACCTTTACCCGACGTACATCCGGCTGCTGACGCTCCTGCTGTCCACCGTGTTACCGCTGGTCACCGCCGCGGCCATGGTCGTCAATGTCTTCGAGAACAACAACGTAGGATCAGCCATCGGCGTGGGTGTCGACACCGTGCTCAACGTCGGCGCCCAGATGATCGCCTGGCTCACCGTGATATTCGCCCTAATCGACCGGACCCGGTACCGCGAAAGCGCAGCCGGCGGCACCCCTGCCTGGACCCCCGACGACCTGCCCGAACTCCCTGAAGCACGCAAGCCCGCCTTCACGATCTGCGCGTCGGCGGTGTGGTACACCCTGCTGATCGGGCTGATCCTCTGGCAGCACTTTGCCCGCCCGTACCGGGCCAACGGGGAGTCGATAACGATCCTCAACCCGGACCTGTGGCTGAACTGGATCTGGCCCATCCTCGCCGGCCTGGTCACCCTCGTGGTACTCGACCTACTTCGGACCGTCACCCGCACCTGGACCTTCACCATGGCCATCTGGTACGCCGCTGCTAACGCCTTCTTCGCCCTCCCCCTGGCCTGGATCCTCCAGGAGCAGATGCTCTTCAATCCCGACTTCCTCAACGCCATCGCCGATGGAAGGCCATCAGACGCCGTCTACACCATCGCGGCTTTAGGGGTGCTTGTGGTGAGCGCTGTCGAGATGGTCCGCCGCTTCCGCGAGGTCCGTCGGTAACGAAACGCCAGGCCTTAACTCACCCACACTTCAAAAGGAACGTCGCATCGTAGACCGCATGGGACGCGCCGGGCCGCAGCGCTTCTCGGTACGCCTTCCGCTTTCTCCCCCGCGCTTCCTCAGACAGAACCTCGTCATACTCGTCACCGTGAACAGGGCCGGGGAGATCTCCCCGGCCCTGTCACCATGAGCGCCCACCTTCCGGGGTACGTCTCCGCAAACCGTCAGCGCATCCGGAACTCACCCTGTTGATCAGGTAGTCAATCAACGGCCACTCAAACACATAGATGCCTTCGCCCACGCCTCCAACGCACTGAGTGTCATTTATGCGACAGATCTTTGTCGCACACGGTGTCCGTCACGGCCTGCTTTTCTTTCTCTACGATGTTGTGGATCATGTTCAAACTCAACCTTGAGAACGAAGAGCTTGCCTTCTGTGCTATCCCCCGCTGCCCATCTCACCCCACCCGGCACCTGACCGGTGGTCTCACCTGGAATAACACGCACCTCCGTCTTGCGGGCGCGTATACATCCGGCTACCACCGGTTGCTCGACCCACCTTCTACCGAAAACAGCTCCCTCCTTAAGGGCGACCTGCCCCGGCTCACCTGGCGTCATAGGAAACCACTATGGCCCGATAGTGGTCTGGTGATCACTGACTCGACGACACGAGACAGACTTTTGACCTGACTTGAGGTAAACAGCTCCTCTCTCTCTTTTCTTCCTAAAGAGGACCGCATGACCAGCGCCATCGATTCAGCTTCTTCCCGCTCGACACCGCCGTCATGGTTGCCCGACGTCCATATCACTGTGGCGCAATTGGCAAGCGGGATCCTGGAGTACTACCAGCGGATCAACTCTAACGAGCCATTCCGCCTGCCCTACCCAGCGAATCTCCAGGCTGCCTTCGACAAGATGACACTGCTGTCCTGGCACCAAGGCGTCACTCCGCCGGCCAGCGTCATGGATCTACTCCAATTGGCTGAACAGCCATTTGAGGAGTGGCCAATCACCCTCACCGGCGCCGGTGTCGATCCAGAAGAGTCACTGCTGTCCTACGGACGTCCCAACACCACGTGTGAAGAGCTGGGCAGCCTCAGCGGCGACGTCGAAGGAGAAATCCGAGAAACCGCGCTGGTACGAGCAGTTATGGATAAGGCTCGCGCTGCGAACGCGCCGGACTCATATGTGGCGTTTCGACGATTGTTGATCGAGCACCCAACACTGACCGCGCTCGCCCTTGATGAACGGCTCGCTACTCCCGAACTCGCGTTACTGGCTGGAGAGGTCCGTCAGGCGTACGCAGAAGTACCACCAGAGGCCATCGCTGACGGTGTGGTCCGCACCTGTGCTGGCTGTCGTGGGTTAGTTCTGCCGTTGGACGACGACCGTACCTGGGTGTGTGTGGATGCTACCTGTCCTAGGCCAGGAAAACCCGGACCAACCTATCCGGCGAACGAAGGAGTGTGGTGGTTACGACGAGAACTGCGCACATTCATCACCGGACCTGGTCGCGCAGAACTCCGCATCGAGCAGAAGGTGAAAAAGCTTGGCGCCCCTATTCACCTATGGCCTGACTTCGACGCCTGCGATCTATCGGTTTTCGATGAACGCCCGTGGGTCGCGGATGTGAAGGCGTGGCGTAACCCTATCCGCCTCGCCAACCACCTCAAGCGCCGCCTGTTCGCCGTTCCTCCCGACGCTGATCGGGCGTTCATCGTCATCGCCCATGAACAGGTCAAGGCGCAACCCCGATATCTGGAGCGGCTGCATCGAGAGTGCCCATTAGTACGCCCCGGTGAGCGAGTAGTTGCGGTGTCGGAGTCCGAGTTCCTCAAAGAGGTTGCCACTAGGTTGGAGACACAGGCGTGAGACAGATCCATGCATGGCGGCAACAGTTCATCAAAGCACTGAAAGCGCACTACACCCCTGAGGATGGTCAGCCCACCATCCCGCGTCTTATGGAGCTCGAACTAAGTCTCTATCTATTGGAGACAGTGGCTCCCGGGCAAGCCGCCACCGGAGTGCCCGCGCTTCTCGATGGTTACCGCGCGCTGTGGGATGCGGTCCATGAGGTTCCCTCTGATGCGCAGATCCGACTCGCCAATGCCCGCACGATCCTGTGGCGCACCCATCGCCTCTACGGGTGGAAAGAAGAGCTGGAGAGCTATCGGTCGGTGCCGCGAGAGGTTCGAGGCTACGACCTGGATGAGGAATATCGACTGATCAGCCGCCGGAACGAATGCAGCGTCGCCATAGCGCGCTGGGACTGGTATGAGGAGCTGCTCACCCGGCCTCTGCCGTTCGTCAAGGAATCAGCTCGGTACGCCAACCCCGGTGCGTACCGGATGCGGTCGACCGCACGCGGCTACGGCGTCACCATTCCCGATGATCTGCCACGCTTTCCAGCGACAGACGCCCACGACCTCACTGTTCGCTCTCGCACTCCGATCTCAGTTAGCTGGGCGGAACTCATAGCCACCGCTCAAGCCATGGATGCCGAGGATCAGAAGCACGGCCGGGCTGACCAACGGTGGGAACAGCGACTGCAAGAGGTCACTCTCCAAGTGCGGGCGACCGACGACGCCTTCCGTGATGCCACCGTCCTAACCGTCGACCGCATGCTGCACATGGTCGGCATGGTCAGTGTCGGCAAGAGCACCCTGGTCATGGTATTGGCGGTGTGGGCGGCACGACACGGCCACACCGTGACGATCGTGGTCGGCGACAACTCGCTCGCACTACGTATCACCCATGTCCTGTCCGGATACGACGGCGTCCGGGCAGCACCGATCATGGGGCGGAATCGGACGCAACACGCTGAGCGTCTCCATCGGCTTCAGCGGGCGGCTCCCGGCCGTATCACACCTGATGATCCCTACGGCTTCGATCTACTCAGCACTGCCTGTGCACTCGATGCCCTGCGCCGCGATCGCCAACATCCCCTTATGGTCCGCGAGGCTCCCTGTCAGGACCTCATTGCTCACAACGCCGATGCTCCACTCGACGACTGGCGGGAAGGCACTCCGCACACCTGCCCGCTCTGGCACGGCTGCCAGCGCCACGAAGCGGCCCGCCGGTTGGTTACCGCCAACGTGTGGATCGCCACCCCCTGGAGCCTGGTGCATACTCCAGTGCCTACACCGTTAAGTCCGCTACGGCTTCGCTACTTGGAGGCAGTGTGGCGGCGCAGTGATCTCATCCTCGTCGACGAGGCGGACCAAGTACAGGCCAACCTCGACGAGATGTTCGCTCACTCTCAGATATTGCTCGGTCCTAGTGCAGAAGCATGGATCGACGAGATCGGTTTGCGCTTCTCTGAACGCCTCCGCGCCAGTGGGCGTGCCGAGACGCGGTCCCGGCAGATTCGCCGTTTTAACCGGGTGCTCCACCAGGCACGAAGCGCCGCTGACATGATCTATCAATTGCTGCAACGGGATCGCACCCGGCCGGACAGACCGATTCTGAAGTGGATCGACACGGACTACTTCACGGCGTGGACGCTATTCAACAGCCTGGCGCAGGAATGGTCAGGCCTGTCCGCTCGTAAAGGCGACAAGCCTGAGCCAGGCTGGGATGACGATAAGCTCTATCAGAAGTTACGCCGGGAATTCGACACCTTCATTGATGACCCAACCGGCGTGTCAACTGGTCTAGCGGCTTCTCTGGCGGAGCTGGCCGAGGCACAGCTATCAGATACCGAGGAAGACATCCGCGAAGAACGGGTACGGAAGTGGTTGACTGATCTTACCGATCGAGAGCTAATTCCAGGTCGTAAAGTCACGATCGATAATCTCAACCATGCCGTGTGGCGTCTAGAAATCGCGATCGCGGTAGCGGTGATGGCACACCGCCTTAATCTCATGCTTGCTATCTGGCCAGAGGTCGCGGCCGAATTGGACATGTACGACACCATGACCACCGAAATTCGGCGGCCGCCGACCGACCTAGCGCTGGCGGTTCCAGAGTCTCCCATGGGTAATGTGCTGGGCTTCCAATACGTCGAGGACCCGAACGGGAACGACAACGGACAGATGGGTGAGTTCCGGTTCTTCCGGTACTCGGGGGTCGGCCGCTTTCTACTCATTAACCTTCCGGATCTGTTCCCCGCCGATGGCCCAGGACCGAACGTCCTGTTGTTGTCTGGCACCAGTTGGGCCGGCAGCTCCCCGCGGTACCACATCGATGTCCCCGTGGGAGCGATCCTGCGACCGTCAGCAGAAAAGCTCGCTGGTATTGCTGAGACTACCTTCGCCCTCGATATCCAATACGCCGGCGCGCGACATACCCCCATCTGGGTCTCTGGACTCTACGGTGCTCAACGCACCGCTGCGCTACGGCGCATGGTTGAGTCTCTCACCCGTCCTGGCCCCGGACCCAAGCGACGCAATCGCTTGGAACGAGAGCGCGACACTCTCCCTCCGGGGCGTCAGAAGATCATGTTGCTGGTTGGTAGCTATGCCGAGGCCCGCCTCGTTACCAACGAACTGTTGCGCCTGAAGTCGTCCTGGAAGGGCCAGGTGCGCTGCCTCGTCGGTGACGACGAGTTGGAGACCGGCTGGGACGACCCGCACCTCCTGCGCCGCGGTGACGTAGCTGATTTCGGAACCGATGAGGCATGGCTGTTGGTCGCGCCGATCCTGGCTATAGAACGCGGACACAATATCCTCAACGAGGAGGGTGTCGCCGCTATCGGCGCTGCTTTCTTCCTGGTACGTCCACACCCCCGTCCAAAGGACCTCAGCTACGTCACGCAACGCATTAACCAATACGCCTTAGAACAGCTCCGCCCGCGCCTAGTTAGCGACTGTGAATCGTGGCAACGTTTGGAGACAGCGGGTAACGACCGACGCCACGCCGCATGGCGCCAATGGCGACGGCTGCTGCACAACATGCTGGCCTACAGCCTGCTCAGTGAGGACGAACGAAATCGAGTCGCCTGGACTCAGCTCGTCACGATCTGGCAAGTCATCGGACGTCTGCTTCGTGGGGGTCAAGCCGCGAAGGTCTACTTCTGCGACGCCGCCTTCGCTCCCAAAACAGCAGTACGCGCGGACGACGTCCTCGATGACGCCAGCACCAGCCTGCTGTACGGCATGCGTGACGTCCTTTCCCCTTTCTTTAATCCTGAATCCACTGATCCAGACCGTCATCTAGTCCGAGCCCTATATTCCCCCCTTTACCAGGCACTTACATCGATAGGAGATCACTGATAATGCCACGCTATAACGAATTGGCGGCCACTGTCCTGCGCTTGGATCCCGCCATCCCACTTGAAAGAGATTACTTCCTGCTGCGTTTCCCTGGCCATTGGAAGGAGCCGCTACGGCGGCTGGCACAGGCCCGACGCGGCGGTGATGACGCCAGCATCCCGATCGCCTCGCTCAATGAGGCGATCACCGCGTTGATTCCCGACTGCGTGGTCACCCTAAAACGGGCTGGTCAGGGGAATGAGGATGAGGACTGGTTGCTGGCGTACCGTGAGATTAATCCTCATGCGCTCTTCGCCTTGGTCGCTGCCTGGGTACGGGCGCAGCAGGTGGCACCTGAGCAGATTGCCAGCACACTGAGTCAGCTAGCCGCCGCCGATTTGGCTTGGTCGAAGCTCACCATCAATCTCACTGCCCCTGAGCAACGCGACTGGGCGAGGCGCCTCCTGCCCATGGAGATCGCCGCAACCCTGTCACGGCCGAACATGATTTGCCCACACGGCAACCTACAGTTTCGACGTTGTGCCACAGACATGGGCGCCGAGCTGATGTCTTGGCCTCCCTCCCACATTGAGGAGGGTACGCCGTTCTCTGCGAAAATCGGCATCAGCGCGCAAACCATACCCACCAGCGATGAGCTATTCATATATCTCTCTTTCGGGGTACGCCGATGGATGCCGATCCGCGGCCGACTCGCCTTCGATCATGGCCACAACGTCTACCTCGCACCGACTGTTCCCTATCTAAGCGGGTTGGATAATTCACGCCACTTCGGTCGAGCCCGGATCAGGCAGACCAAGGTCACTGACGCTGACGGCACAACCTCTTATCAACCCCGGTGGGATGACGCTCTTGCCCGTGTACTTGCTGAGGCCGGCTGCCTACACCGCCTTCCTGACCCCGCGGAACTGGTAAACCATCCTCTGGATTACCTACAACGTGACGGGGACGCCGCTGCCCTGGTCTACAGCACTGGGATGCTGAAACGTGAAACAGTCAGCGCCGGGCTTTCGCTGGCTGATCGTGAGCCTCTCATGACGTGGGCGGCGGAGGCTCTAGCGCCCGCTCTCAAGGTTATCGATCCCCTGGCCCGTGAGCGGACGACCATCTACAAAGGACTCGCTGGCGTGAGCGAGGGAACGATCCCACCGGAACGAATCTGTGACGCCATTGATGGTCCCCGGGTAACATTCGAGCTACTAACCGCCACTCCTGAGGCTACCCAGTACGCGTTAAACCACCTGCGAACTCGACTTGGAGTCCGACTTCCACGGGTTGAGCAGCTTGGTGAGGACGAAAAGGTCATCACACATGGCCCCCTCACCATTGGTATCAGGCACCTCCGTGCCCCTGAGATCAGAGCAGATCTCGATCGCACTGTCCATAAAAAACGGAGCCTGCAGGCTGCGGTAGAGGACCGCATCACCCTGACAATGAAGCGGCTAGGGAAAGTCGCCCATCCAACGGCCACTCTGGTAGAAATCCAGCATCCCGATGAGTACCAAGGCAGCCATCGCGGCAACGATCCGAAATTCGCAATCCGTCACGGACTACTACTTACTGGTCGAATCAGCCAATTCGTCACTCCCGTCACGACCTCAAAGCGTTCCTCTAAAGCTCGGGAAGGCCAAGAACTATCTGACCCAAACCAAGAACGATTCGCCGCCGCAATCGACGACCTATTCCGGCAACTTGGTATCCGCCCAGCTCCCCTGCCCATGCCGGCTCCCGGCACCCTGGAGCGACCGCCTGCACTACTGGGGATCTGGGTGATCCGTCAAAACCGAGGGCAGGTTTGGGGGGTCGCACGGCAGGTCCCGGTTGCTGTACTTATTGATCCCAACGGTGATCGCATTCGGGTTCAAGCTCCTGAAGTGGGCTGGCGGCCGTTGCATGATGGCCTGCGCGCAATTGGAGAGCGATATGTCAATGTTGAGACTAAACGCAGTCCAGGGGACATCGTACGGTTTGTTGAGGACACCGTCCGCGAGGTGATCAGCGACTATCCTGACGTGCTTCTGCTCACTCACTCGCAGAATCTACGGTCGGCCTGGAAAAGCATCGCCAACAACCGGATCCAAGTGAACGCTATCGAATTTGCCGCTGGTGCTTCTATCCCGATCGCTCGTTTTCCCGGACTGCGGCATGTACGAGTACGCACCGTTGAGGGGGGTGAGACCCCCGAGTGTTACGGAATCAACGGGGACGATACCGGCCAGCCGCAGGGTTTGTGGCGGTTCCTACCGCCTTTGGTTTTCGGTAGCACCAGCGGCAAGCCGAGCACTGCTAGTGGCGCGCTGAAAGGCACCTCGAAGCTCGTCTCTTTGGAACGCAACGGCAGGTTGGTAGCCCCACAGCCAAAGGCTCAGGTCTGGAACGCCCAGTTGGTCGAGTTCTTCGTCGCAGCCTGTCAAGAGGGCGACCGTCCTGAGCATTGGGCAGCGCTCGCGCATGATCTCCGAGATGCAGCACCCTACGCACGCTCCACGACAACCCTGCCCTGGCCCCTACACCTAGCCGAGCAGATTGAGGAGTACCTGCTCCCGACGAGGATCACGCATCTAGAGGATGACGAGTCCACCAGTGACGACTGAGTCGCGGTCACCGTAAGGCATGTAAGCCGTGGTCATCGAACACCCGAGCCGGCCATGAGGGCGTCACCGTCCTCATGGCCGGCTCTATGAGGACGGTTCGGTGTCCTGAGCCACACGCCGCCCAACAAGGCCTAAAGCCCACTGACTGGTCTAAGGTTTAGGGCTCCGAAGCACTATTAGACGGCTGCACCGAGCCGATCCATCACTACGTCACGGCCGCTTTAGCGCGGTGTATTTACACCACCTTTCAGTCGATAACGCGCCGTACCGGAAGAGGACGAGAACTAACGCTGGCGGGCTTACTCGTCATTCCCCTCGTCTTCGGCGCTGCTCTCGCCGTTCTCCGCAAAGTCAGTAACGATGCACTCACCTCAGTGACGGTGAACTCGCCAGTGAGCAGGTGTACGTCATGCCGTTCATGCTCCAGGGCAGCCGCTCCCGGAGGGGTATCTGATCCCCTTCGCCACCTCACCCCGAGCAAGGAAGTTACTCAGCCACTGAGGTGCTTCCTGAGGCGTTCACTGCCCCCTCTGCTGTGGATCGCTCTGCATCTGCCTGGGCACATAGGCCGACACCGTCGCGGCGAGGTCTTCAAGCCCATCGGCAAGATCATTTATCCGGCGGATGGGTACGCCAGTGGCGACCACTCCAAACGTCGGGGAGTCGAACCATCCCTAGAACGGCGTCCGGCTGTAGGGCGCGTGGCGCTCATAGGCTCGCCTCGGCCCACTTGATCACACACCAGGATCGGCGGCGTCCACCGCGCGTACCTCAAGCCACCAATTCATGTGGCTCGATGAGCCGGCCGAGGTCTATCGCCGGCCTTCGTTACCACAGTCTGCGCCCGCGGCTGCCTCAGAAGCGTCGGCTCCTGTTGGAGGCGGGCAAGACATTGATGCTGCGCCACGTCCGGTTGACGCGTTACTCACCAGCGACTGCGCCGCAAGGCCGATAAGTCAGAAGTCCGACGCGTAAAGCTCTCATCGCGTTCGCGTCGATATATACAGCACCAGATTGACTATCCTCACAAGACTTCGCAAGAAAGTTCTTCATAGACAAATCGATACATCTCAACCGTCACAAGTGGACGATCGCGAGCGTCTTGTCGTCATGGACCTTGCTGCGAGGCCAACGCCGCCCATCTGGATCCTCAGCTTCGGCGACGTGGATGGCTTCCAGGACCGCGTCGGGACCATCCCGGTCAGCGTGCTCGATAAGGTGCGGCCAGTCCGGATAGAGACGGTAGACATCAATGGCGGCGGTGACGCCGTCAGTGGCGAGTACCACCGCGTCAATGTCCGACCGGGACCAGGTGGCCGTCAGCGCGTGGTACGCGGCTTCCGGGTCAGCTTCAGCGATCCAGTAGCCGTGCGGCTGATTGCGGCGCTTGCGCTGTTCCTCGCGCAGGGCGCGTAACAGGTGCCCGTGAGTATGGTCGTAACCGGTTCCGGCGCGGAGCCGTTCCCGGTACACACGCCGCTGCACCTGAGCCAGTTGAGCAAGCCGGATATCGATGAGTTGGTGCGTGGTGTGGTCGGGACGGCAGACGACGATGGCACCATCTCCCAGGATCAGCGCCTCAACCAGCTCCGTGCTCCACCGCACGATCAGTACGGTGGACGAGGGGGAGGCGCCCGGGGTCAGGTCATAGGTGTTGACCATGTGCTCGATAGCGGCTGCCAGTGTCTCTTGCAGCGACACGACCGGCTGCTCCTGCAGTCGCCGTTCAAGCGTCTGGCCGAGCTGGTCGGCGTACCATCCTCCGTCCTTTAAAGGGTCACCAGCGGCTGGTGATGATTCGGCTTGCGGTGTCGCATCGCCCGAGGAGCCGGTCGTCAATCGGGCCTCTGACGCGTCGGATGCCGATGGAGCTATCGCATCGACGACCAGTGATTCCGTGGCCGATGACGCGCCGTCGAGGACGATCACCGCGTTCTCAAGGACAAAGAGCCGATCCTGACCGCCCACGGTGCTCGCGTCACCCGCGTTGCCGGAACGCTGAGCGGCCAGCACACGATAACTTGAGTGACTTGATGCGGATGCGATCACAGCGCCTCATTTCGGGTCACGATCGCCATTCGCGGCCTACCTGGCAGCGATCACCGCTCGACGATTGACCCCAGTGTGATGGTTCCCACTCCATGATCCAGATACCCCGCGACCGCGGCGGTAGAAACGCTCGATATCCCTCGCCGCCCTTGGCCATCACTGAGGTGAAGCGGACGTCCCTGAGCAAATGCCTCACCCGAAAGATCACAGCTGGTTGAGCAGGTGCCGCCCACCTAACGTGCCGGGGCTGTACTACCCGCTGTATAGACGCTTCAGGGCCGGCTCTCTCCGAGCCGGCCCTGCGTATCAGGTGCGCCGCCAGGGACTCGAACCCCGAACCCGCGGATTAAGAGTCCGCTGCTCTGCCAATTGAGCTAGCGGCGCGAACGGTTGAACGATAGCACGTCTTCAACTGCAACCCATCGTGGGGTTCGAACGTCTAGAGAGCATCCAGACCGCAGGCCCTCCAAGATCGATCACGATCGACGCACCGGGACGTCACACCGGCCGTTACGGGTGATGTTCCGCGTGCACCGGTAGGGCACCATGTGGAGAGCAACGTCCACCCGGGCGAGGGAGAGCATGTTAGTGCTGAAGACGCGGAAGCGGGTTAAGAACCTGGTGGCTTTGATGTTGGTAGGGCTGCTAGGCGTCACTGCGTGTGGCGAAGCCTCCACCGCTGACGCGGCTTGGCGAAATCCAGGCGAATCCGATGGCGCTTCCCAGGAGACCCCGGTTCTCCAGATAACCAGTCCGGCTCCGGACAGCACCGAGGTTCCCACCAGCGCAGAGTTAGTTCTGACGGTGGAGGGTGCAGAGTCCACTACGGTGGAGCTGGTTGACGAGAACGGGCAAACCGTCGACGGCGCGTTCCGTACGGACGGTTCCTCATGGGTGCCAGGTCGGCAACTTGACTACGACACCACCTACACGGCGCGGGTCACCGCGGTGAACGAGGCGGGCGAGACCGTTCAAGAAGTAACGTTCACCACGATGCCTGAGCCCGACCCGGATAGCCTGGTAAGCACCGGTTTCTATCTCTTTGATGACTCCACGTACGGCGTGGCAATGCCGTTCGTGATTGAGTTCTCAGAGCCGATCGCCGACAAGGAGGCGGTCGAGCGTCGGCTGTTCATTGACACCAACCCACCGGTGACTGGTGCCTGGCACTGGTTCGGGGACCGGCAGGTGCACTTCCGGCCCCAGGAGTACTGGCAGCCAGGTACGACGATCACTGTCCGGGCTGGAATCGGCGGGCTGCCGCTGGGCAACGGGCTCTACGGGGAGCGGGACCGGAGCGCGACGAATATCACGATCGGTGATGACGTGCGCTTCGTGACCGACGACAGGACCAAGCAGATGACGGTGACCGTCAACGGTGAGGTGGTCCGCACGATCCCGGTGAGCCTGGGAGCGCCGGACATGCCCTCCTACGAGGGTCACATGGTGATCATGGAGAAGCTGCGAGAGGCGATCTTCACCTCGGAGAGCAACGGTGTGGACCCCGACGACACCGCCAACGGCGGTTACCGCACCGAGGTGGAGTACGCGATGCGGATGACCTGGTCGGGCCAGTTCATCCACGCGGCCCCGTGGTCGGTGGAGCATCAAGGGGTACGCAACGTGTCGCACGGTTGCGTGAACGTCTCCACCGAGAACGCGGCGTTCTTGTTCGAGCTGGGCAAGATCGGCGACCCGGCGATCGTGCAAAACACCGGTGAGCCGCTGCCTCCGGGGGACGGTTGGACCGGCTGGGATATGTCCTGGGACGAGTACCTGGAGGGCAGCATGCTCGGTCCGGTTACCACCGACTCGCTGGCGACGGTGTGACACCGCCCGAAGCGCCCTAAGCGACAAGCACGACCCGCCCATACTCTCCATAGATCGGCCCTCCCCGGTTCACCGGGGAGGGCCGATTCATGAACGCCCAGCGCTACCTCGCTGGACCCGGCGTACCAGGCAGGCCTCACGTCACCGGGTTCCGTGCGCCTGCGTGGCCCCTCGGGCTACATGAGAGGCCACGCGCCAGCCACATACGTGTGGTCTGATGCTGCTCCTTGACCGTGACTGTGGTCCTGGAGGCGATCAAGGACGCACAGTGCCGTGACGGTTGACAGGTTCACAGAAGCCAGATGACGGCAGGAGAAGACAGGTTTTGGCGAGGGTAACGCCCGCTCTTGTTCCCACAGGCGGACACCCTGGTTCTAGTCGCCGCAGTAGGAGACCATCAGATACGCCGGCCGGTCTGGTGGCTCCACAGAATGGAGTGTCATGCCAGCTCCGCCTCCTACGGAATATTCCCGGTAATTTACCCGCATCTCATTGTGAATGTACGTTTCATCAAAATCTTCGGGCACATCGAAGATCTGACGATACTCGGACATGTAATCTTCTACGTCCACCTCGTTGAGCTCGATCACCGCTAGGAAACCACCTTGGCAATCGAACAAGCGAGGCGGAGCAGTCAACCGACTGCCTTCTAACAACGGATATTCCGGACCATATGCCTCACCGTCCTGGAACCTAGGCACGATAGGGTCTCCTGGTCCCGGCATCGAGTCCGGATACGGAGGCGGAGTCACCGGCGACGGCCCCTCTGGAAACACCAGGGGAGTAGTAGCTGCCATCCCTATCCCACCACCATTCACGGGATCCCGTGAGACGCTCACATACAGGTGAGACAGATACGGGTCAGACTCGGTCCCCACAAGCAGTTCGAAATACACACCCCACTGGTACCCCTCCTCAGGAGGGCGAAACGCAGTATTGCTGCAGTACAACCAAGACGGCCTATCAGGGAGCTCAGCGTCCACCGGTAAGACCAAATCGGGGTTATCCCAATCTCCGACCCAAATTTCGCAGACGGCATTGGGGATTTGAAAGGATGGGGATGGATCGGACCAGAGATACCCCGCGTTGTCAACCTGCTCAACCAGATCAGTCAGTGCTTCCACAGGGTCGCCAGTCACCAACATCAGCGCCTGAGCTCCCCCATCCGGGACCGGGAAGTCGCTAGTAGGTTCTTCTGGGTATGGGAAGGCGGTTCCCAGCAGCACCGTCCCCTGCGGGACTGTCAACCAGTCAGTAATTGGGGTCCCCGGCGGTAAAGTGCCGATAGGGGCAGGTGAGGCGGAATTCGACGGCGCCGACTCCTCACCATCATCACTACATCCGACCAGAAGTACACCGCTGATCAAAATACTGGCAGCGGCAGCCGTGTACCGCCTCCCGCTGCCACCTATCAATGACATGGTAGACACACCTTAATTAATTCACCCGACAGAAGTAAATTTGCATAGACAACACCATCGTTGCCTTCACACCTGCAGCGGTTAGACATAACCTCGGATCAGCCACAGATCCGAACACCACGTTCAATGAGAACGGAAGACTACTGACCCGAACCGAGAAATCTAGAAGCTACCAAGAGCAAGAATCCTGAATCTAGTCATCACAGCGGTACACCAACAGATACGCCGGTTGCTCTGACGGGTCCACAGCGTGGAGTGCCAGGTAACCCCCGCCGCCTATGTGGTAACGCTGGTACACCACACGCGTCTCACCGTGGGTGAACTCTTCGTCAATATCTCTTTCCCCGCCGAACTCTTGTTGGTACTCGGTCACATAATCTTCCACTTCCGCCTCGTTGAGTTCAATCACCGCATAGAACCCACCCGTGCAATCGACCCAAAGAGGCGGAGCAGTCAACCGACTGCCTTCCAGCAACGGGTATTCCTCACCGTTGTGGAAAAACTCAGCACCGATGGCATCTCCTGGTCCCGGCATCGAGTCCGGATACGAAGGCGGAGTCACCGGCGACGGCCCCTCCGGAACCACCAGAGGAGTATCTACTGTTCCCAGCCCGCTTCCGTCCATGAACACCCGTTCGACGTTCACGTACAGGTGGGACAGGTACGGGTCAGACTCGGTCCCCACAAGCAGTTCGAAGGTCGCCTGCCACTGGTGGTTCTCCTCAACCGGGAGAGCCGCGTATCCCTCACAGTACAACCAGGACGGCCCATCAGGGAGTTCAGCACTCACCGGGAAGATCTCATCAGGGTTATTCCAATCCCCGCTCCGGATTTCGCAGACGTAGTCGTTATCGCTCGGGCTTTCCAGAGGGGACCAGCGGTATCCCGCGTTGTAGATCTGCTCACCCAGGTCAGCGACCGCCTCCAAAGGATCACCGGTCACCAACAGCAACGCCCGCGCTCCCCCATCCGGGTACGGGAAGGCGCTTCCGAGCAGCACCGTCCCCTGCGGAACCGTCAACCAGTCGGTAATCGGAGTCCCCGGCGGCAAAGTAGCGATAGGAGTGGCTTCAGGCAACGCGGCCTCCGACGAGGCTGCTGGCTCATCACCGCACCCCGACAGGAGCATGCCACCCATTAGAAGGCTGATGGCAGCAGCCGCGCACCGCCTACCATTACCTCTCATAGAGGGCATGGTAGGTGTATCTCATCCCCTACTCGGCGGTATTAAATCCGCATATAGGTAGCGACATCACCACTTTTACACCCGTAACAGTTAGATATAACCTAGATATAACCGAGGACTCGCTATAGAGCTAAGCACCTCGAACTGCGGAAACGAGCAGTCGAGAGCAGAGGCCTGGATCTAGTCGTTGCAGCGGCTGACCATGAGATATGCCGGTCGACCGGGGTACTCCACGGCGTGGATCGTCAAGTCGCCTCCACCTACCAGGTGGTACTGCCGGTACACCGCCCGGGTCTCTCCCCGGGTGAACTCCTCGCCGGGGGTCGCCGCGTTTTCCGGGAGTCCACCGAAGACGTCTCGGTACGCGGCGTCGTACCTGTTCACGCCCACTTCTTCCAGCTCAAGCACCGCGTAGAACCCGCCTGTGACGCATTGGGAAGGGAAGGGTGGAGCCGTCAGTCGACTGCCCTCCAGCAACGGGTAGTCCTCGCCGGTGGGCGTAAACGGTTCCCCAATGTCATCCCCTGGCTCCGGCATCGAGGTCGGATACGGAGGTGGGTCCACCGGAGCCGGTGCATCCGGGACCTCCAGCGGGGTGGTGGGTAGTTCCAGTTCCTCGGCCTCGTCCGCCACGGGTAGCCAGTCGAGGGACAAATACAGGTGAGACAAGTAAGGCTCAGGCTCGGACCCGAGAATCAACCGGAAGGACAAGCTCCACTGGTGGCCTTCCGCGACTGGACGGACTCCGTAGCCTCCGCAGTACAACCAATGCGGCTCATCGGGAGGTCTGGCATCCACTGGGTACGTCTCGGTAGCGGCGGCCCAATCCCCGCTCACGATCTCGCAGGCGCCATGGTCACCGCTAAAGCCGCCCGATGATAGCCAGCGAAATCCCGCGTTATAGGCCTGCTCACTCAGATCAGCGACCGCGTCTAAAGCGTCACCGGTCACCAACATCAGTGCCTGTACCCCGCCGTCCCGGCGTGGAAAGGCGCTTCCGAGCAGCATCGTTCCCTGCGGAACCGTCAACCAGTCGGTAATCGGAGTCCCCGGCGGCAGGGTGGTGGCGGGGGTGACATCGGGCCATGGCCCAATATCCGGCGCTTCATCAGGGCCGCCGCACCCGGTCAGGAGCACGCCGCCGAGCAGGAGGCTCACAGCGGCCGCCACACCCCGCTTCCGGTCACCACCCATAGCCGGTCCCGCTTGGTCCACTCAACAGAGAGAAAGGCACCCAGAGGATGACACATCCACTCTCATGCCCGCATCAGCCAGGTATAACCGCGCACCAGTCGTAGAGCAGTCGCCCCGAACGCCACCACCATGTTTAACGAATGCGGGAGATCACAGGCTCAGGCGAGAGCAGCAGGAAACCAGGGAAAACAAACAGAGAGCCAAACCTACATGTAACAGCGGTCAACCAACATGTATGTCGACCCGTCAGGGTACTCCACGGCGAGAAGCCCTAAGGCACCACTGTTCGTTTCGTCAATACCAAATGAGTAGAACGCGTGATACACAACCTGAGCCTCACCGTAGGTGTATTCTTCGGCGCCGTCCCCGTACAGCGCTAAATACCAGACGATCGGCCGGTACTGGTAGATGTAATCGTCTATATCCGCTTCTTCTAGTTCGAGCACCGCGTAGAACCCACCCCCGGAGCACTCATTCCAGAAGGGCGGAGCCGTCAATTGGCTGCCCTCCAACAGCGGGTATTCCTCGTCGTTGCTTGAGAACGGCGCTCCGATGTCCTCCTCTAGTCCAGACATCGAGGCCGGGTATGGGGGTGGAGTCACCGGTGCCGGTACATCTGGGATCTCCAGGGGGGCATCGATGAGTTCTTGCCCCTCCTCCAGAGTTGACTCAGCGACCTGCACAAGCAGGTGAGCCAGATACGGGTCGGGTTCGGATCCGACAATCAGCCGGAAGTACACGCTCCAAGGGAAGCCTTGCTCAACCGGACGGTATCCAGCGCCTTCGCAGAACAGCCACCGTGGGCCATCGGGGAGCTCAGCGTCCACCGGATACGTGTCATCGTCGCCGGCCTGCCCTATCAGGACCTCGGTCCAATGTTCCCCGGTCTGAACTTCGCAGACGCCGTGGTCACCGTCCGGTGGCACCCAGTGGTATTCCGCTTTATAGGCCTGCTCGGCTAAGTCAGTGACCGCCTCTAAGGCGTCACCGGTCACCAACATCAGCGCCCGCACCCCGCCGCGCTGGTCCGGAAAGACGCTCCCGAGCAGCACCGCTCCCCGCGGGACCGACAGCCAGTCGGTGATCGGCGTCCCAGCCGGTTGGGTGGCCACAGGGGCAGCCTCGGGTACTGAGGCATCATCCGATAGGTCAAGGCTGCCACACCCGGTCAGGAGCATGCCTCCGAGGAGAAAGCTCACCGCTGTAGCCACATGCCGCCTTCTGCCACCACTCATAGGCGGCATGGTAGGTGTGACCTGGTACTTCGCTTGACAAAGACCTGACAGAGGGAAGACACGACTTGACAGAGGGAAGACACCCCAGAGGGTGATACACCCACCCCGGTGCTGCATCAGTCGGATATGACCGCGTAAGCTCATCCTCTCGTAGCGGACCGGTCGTAGGGCGCAGCCGGTCTGAACGCCGCGTTTGCGGATGATATGCCCGAACTTGAGCTAGATGAGTTGAGTCAGACGTCACAAAGCGTACGAAGTTGATTTTTTGTGATCATCTTGTTCAAACGTTGCGTATGTGACGTCTTAAGTGGTTCACTGACTCACCATCGGTCGGGGCACGAGGACCAGGTACCGCACAAAGAGGCTGGAACACATATGCGTTACTGCGAGGTCACGCGTGGGTAGGGCCCGTTGGAGGACGCGGCTGGCCCGTTGGCTAGCCCCGGAATTAACGGAGACGGGTATCACCATCGAGGCGCACGTCAGCCCCGCCCCTTGGGAGGCTTCCGCATCGCGCGGAGATCCATTACAGGCCGTAGCCGGCCAGTACGCGTTACGGATCTTGAGCCTGGCTGAACAGCTGCGCGGTCACTTGGACCGGATGGAGGCCGACGAACAGGATCCGGATCGACTCCGCGACCTGTACGCGCTCGATCACGGCATCACCCGAGTCCGGCGTCACGCAGCGAATTTGCGGGTCATGGCCGGCCACCCCGAAGGTGAGGAGCTGTCGGGTATGGCGGCCTCCCTATTGGACATCATTCGGGTCGCTGAGTCGGCGATCGAGCACTACCAACGGATCACGATCGGGACGGTGGCCCAGCTAGCGGTAGTGGAGTATGCCGCCGATGATCTGAGTCGGCTCTTGGCCGAGTTGCTCGACAACGCCACGCAATACTCCCCGCCGGGAACCACGGCTTTGGTGAGTGCGCACCTGACCAACGAGGGCAGTGTGCTGTTCCGGATCGAGGACTCGGGGATCGGCTTGGCGCCGGAGCGGCTTGAAGCTTTCAACGCGCTTCTGGCAGAGGGGACGCCGCGCGATGCGACCACCGCTCCGACGCAGCTGGGGCTGCTGGTGGTGTCCCGGCTCGCGCGGACGCACGGGATCCGGGTGTGGTTAACCAGGCGGGCTCATCAGGGCACCACCGCCAATGTGCTGGTACCGGATTCGTTGCTGTGTGAGATTCCCCAAGCGCCTGTGGCCCGTGCGGAACTGACGGCCGGACCGAGCAGCAGCGGTCAACCGAAGTTAACCGGGACGGAGGCTGACACCACCGCGGAGATGCCGATCGTGGCCATTGACGGGCCGCCTTCCCACCCTGTTCCGCGGCCCCGGGAGATCGGCGGAGACCGTGGTGTCAGACCACCCGCTCAGCGCCAGCCGCATTTAGCTCCGGTTGAGGGCGGCGGTGGTGGTCGACTTCCCCGGCGAGTGCCCACCAGTCTGCGTGGCAACCCCACGGCGCCGGCTAAGGCTTTAGCCGCCTCAACCAGCTCTCGCCAGGCCTCTGGTGGTCGCCCCGGCTGGCATGAGGAGCTCGCCGCGTTCGTGACCGGTGATCAGGCCGCTCGGCATGGCGCTGCCAGGCCCGACGCCACCGTCGGTGCGGGCGCTGCGGGACAAGGGATCGCTGATATTCAACACATCACATCTCAGACCCCAAACGCCGGACGTGATGCCGTCGTTCTTAGACATGACGCCACGGCCGGCGTGCAAGATGCCACGCCCGGCCCTGAGCAGCGCGCCGGAGGACAGTAATGACGAGTGACTACTCCATCTCACGTTCAGCCCCGTCAGGGACGGTTTTCTCAGCCTCCACTGGCGCTGACTCTCTCGCCGGCCCTCTCCACGATCACACCGACCCCTCCACGAATCCATCGATGAATCCCTCACCTCCTCACAGCGACCCGACGGAGTTCGCCTGGCTCATTGAGCGTTTCGCCAAGTCGGTACCGGGGATCCTTCACACTCTCCTGATCTCCTCCGACGGGCTGCCTCTGATCGCCTCCAACGGTATGTCCCGGACGTTGAGTGAGCAGCTTGCGGCAGTCACCAGCGGTCTGCTGGGGCTTGGTCACAACACCGCTGCACTGTTAGGGGCTGGAGGCTGTGAGCAGATCATGCTTCGGCTCACCCACGGCACCTTGCTGGTGATGCGGATCGGCGAGGTGGGTGGGCTCGCGGTCCAGACCGATGTCGGCTGTGACTTGCGAGTGGTGGCCTACGAGATGAATCAACTTGTTAGCAGCGTCGGGCATGTCCTGACCCCGCAACTGCGCGCCGACCTGCGAAGCATGTCGATCAGCCGCGCGCACCACAGCTGACATCGCCAGGGACCTGGCTCACCGTTCAAGGAGCGCACGGTGGCGACACAACAGCCTAATCGGTGGGTGCGGCCCTATGTGCTGACCGCGGGTCGCACCAGAACTAAGCGTCCTCTGTTAATGGAGACGCTGGTCTCGGTCACGAACTATGATCCCGGCTTCGCCACGACCCTGTTGCCGGAGTCCCGGGCTCTGTACGAGTACGCCCGCCGCACGCTGTCGGTCGCGGAGTTATCCGCCCACACCGGTCTTTCGTTAGGCGTTACCCGGGTCCTGCTTGGGGACCTGGTGGCTCAGGGGCGGGTCATGTTGCACCCGACCAGCGCCCTGACCGGAGGAGGGCCGTCCGACTTCCACATGCATCACAACGTTCAACTTCTGGAAAGGCTTCGTGATGGCCTGGCCAAGCTCGCCTGAGCCTCCGGTGATTACCTCAGCCAAGATCGTCATCGCTGGTGGTTTCGGTGTGGGCAAAACCACCTTCGTCAGTTCGTTATCAGAGATCCCACCGGTCAACACCGAGGCGTGGATGACCGAGGTCAGTGAGGCGGTGGATCCCATTGAGGAGGGCAGCTCCAAAACCAAGACCACGGTCGCCATGGACTTCGGGCGGATCACCATCGACGATTCCCTGATCCTGTACCTGTTCGGTACGCCCGGTCAGCCCCGGTTCTGGTTTTTGTGGGATGACCTGTGCCGAGGCGCGATCGGTGCTCTTGTTCTGGTCGACACCCGCCGGCTAGACGTCTCCTTCCCTGCCGTCAACTACTTCGAGAACGACACTGGTCTGCCGTTCGTGGTGGCGGTCAATCTGTTCGACGGCCGACTGTGGCACGAGCTCAGCGAGGTCCGGGATGCGCTCGCGCTGTCTCCGGAGGTTCCTCTGATCTGCTGTGACGCACGGGATCGGGCCTCCAGCGCACGGGCTCTGCAGACCGTGGTGACCCACGCGATGCAGCAGATGGGCTCCTCTGGCCCACCCCCGGGCGCCTTGATTGGCCGATAGCCACCCCAACCGGTCGGAAGGCCGTGGCGCCTTGGTGTGCTCGGAGTCCTGGCCTTGTAAATCCTGGCCTGTGAGTCCTGGCCTGCCTGAAGGCTCCGGTTGGCCTTGCGATCCGGTGTCCGTCGTCCTCACGCGTCCGCTGTGCGGCCGGTCCCCTCAACCGGCCGCCTCGCGGCCATCGAATTCACGTAGAAGGAGCCTGGATGCGGAAAATCCTGATCGTCGGTGCCGGGCAGTCCGGACTGCAGTTAGGGCTGAGTCTGCTGCGCCACGGCTATGACGTGACCATCGTGTCCGCGCGTACCCCGGAGGAGATCCGGTCTGGGCGGGTGATGTCCACCCAGGCCATGTTCAACTCGTCGCTGCAGCTGGAACGGGACCAGAAGATCAACTTCTGGGAGGAGGAGGCCCCCAAGATTCAAGGGATCCATGTGTCCCTGTCGGCTCCTCCTGGCCAGCGCGCCTTGGAGTTCTACGGCCCATTGGAGAGTTACGCACAGAGCGTGGACCAGCGCCTGAAGATGGCGGGTTGGCTGGAGACCTTCGAGGAGCAGGGCGGCAACGTGGTCATCCACGGCGCGACCACCGCGGACCTGGATGGCTTCACCCGGCTGTACGACCTGGTGATCGTCGCCGCCGGCAAAGGCGAGCTGGTCCAGTTATTCGACCGTGACGACGCGCGTTCCCCGTACTCCACCCCGCAGCGGAAACTGTCCGTGGTGTACGTCCACGGGCTGGAGCGTGAGCCGCACCATCCGGAGCCAGAGGTCGGGATCAACATCGTGCCCGGGCTCGGGGAGTTGTTCGTCATCCCCGGCCTGACGTTGAGCGGCCCCTGCGACATCCTGTTCTGGGAGGGCATCCCGGGTGGGCCTTTGGACTGCTGGGATGACCGCCCCGACCCCCAGGAGCATCTGCAGCGCACGTTGGACCTCGCCCGCCAGTACACGCCTTGGGTGTATGAGCGGTGCCGGAACGTTGAGCTGACCGACCCGCTGGCCACGCTTGTCGGCGCGTACCCGCCGGTGGTACGCCGCCCGGTCGCGAAGCTGCCGTCGGGGGGCGCGGTGCTGGGAATGGCCGACGTGGTGGTCGCCAACGACCCCATCACCGGCCAGGGCTCTAACAACGCTGCCCACTGCGCCGCTATTTATCTGCAGGCGATTGTGGAACGCGGTGATCAACCGTTCGATCCGGCCTGGATGCAGGCCACCTTTGATCGATACTGGGAGTACGCGTCGCTGGTCACCGCCTGGACCAACGCGATGCTGCAGCCGCTGCCGGAGCACGCGCAGGCCATCTTGGCCGCCGCCGCCACCAACCCGACCGTGGCGGCCCGCTTCGCTAACGGTTTTGCCAACCCCACCGACTTCCAGCACTGGTTCATGGATCCGGCTAAGGCGCGGGCGTATCTCGCATCATTGGGTGCGTGACTGTCGACGTCTGGAGCGCTGACGCCGCGTCGTTGGAATCCGCTCTCACGCCCCTGACCGGTCTGCTCTCCTGTGAGGAGCAGCGCCAGTTGGGGGCGTTTCGTTCTGGGGCCGCGCGGCGTCTGTTCCTGGCGTCGCGGGTGCTGCAACGTCTCCTCGGCGCGCGCTACCTGGGGTGTGACCCACGGGAAGTGACGATCACGCGGCATTGTCCCCGGCACGGGGATGGGGATCACGGCCGGCCCCGGCTGACGCATCCGGCAGGACCGGATTTTTCCGTGTCGCACAGCGGCCGTTTGGTGGTCCTCGCGTACACCTTTACAGGCCGGGTAGGGGTGGATGTGGAGGAGGCGGACCGCCCGGTCGACGCTGGCCTGATGGGGCGTCTGGTTCTCAGCCCGCAGGAGGAACAGGCCCTGGCCGAGGCGCCGGAGCCGGAGCGTCCAGGTCGGTTCCGGCGAATCTGGACCCGGAAGGAGGCGGTGCTCAAGCTCACTGGGCACGGCTTGGGTGTGCCGCTGTCACGGTTGTGGGTGGACACCGTCGACGACATCGCGCAGATCGGTGACCCACCCGCCGATTGGCCCACCGCATCCATTCAACTGCGGGATTTTCCGCTCATCGACGCCGTCGGGGGCCGGTATGTTGCGACGGTCGCCACGACCGATGGACAAGGGAGGGTACGCGTCCACGCCTCTGACGTCACCGCCGACGTTTTGTCAGATTTCAGGCTTATAGATGGCAATAACGTGTAAATCTCGCAATTGAGGTAAAACGATCATCGACCTGGCGTATGGTCGCAGACATGCGAAGGCACGGCGGGCCGTGCCTGAAGGAGATCACGGCCCTTCCCGCCGTCTCATCCTCCACCTGTGGTAGCGCTTCACGTCATCAAGCTTCACGTCATCAACCTGGTTTAAGCCCAACCGATGCTCACCGGGATCCGCCATGAGCGTGGAAGGCGACGACGGGCCCTGTCCTGTCAACGGATGGAGCCAGAACGGGCTGCTTCACAGCGCCCTGCTCTACCACGACACCGAAGAGTTCCTCGCCGCCGCGGTGTCGTTTCTGCGGATCGGGCTGACGCGGGGTGAGGCGGTGATGGCCGTGCTCCCCGGTCCGCGTCTGGATCTTCTGCGTACCGCCCTGGGTCCTATGGCCAATGCGGTACGTCTCCTGGATATGACGGAGGTGGGGCGTAACCCGGGCCGGATCCTCCCCTGGGTGTTGCAGCCCTTCGTCACTGAGCATCCCGCACGCCGGATCAGAGTCATCGGAGAACCGATCTGGCCAGACCGTTCCCCGCTCGAATACCCCGCGTGTGTCCAGCATGAGGCGCTGGTCAACCTGGCTCTTGCTGGACGGCGCATCACCGTGCTGTGTCCGTACGACGTCTCCCGCCTGTCCCCTCAGGCGCTCACCGACGCCATGCGCACCCACCCGGTGCTGGCGGTCAACGGCGGGTGGAAACCCAGCGACCAGTACACCTCGCCGGAGCGTCTCCTCCCGATCGGTAACCAGCCCTTCGCCGCTCCCCCAGCCACCGCGACCCCGTTGGTCTTCGACGCCGACCGTCTCCCCCTGGTCCGGCAGCTGGTGGCCGATCGGGCCCACGCGGCGGGCTTCTCCCCACAACGGGTGGCGGAGTTGCAGATGGCGGTCAACGAGGTGGCCACCAACTCCATCGTGCACGGCCCCGGGCACGGCTCCCTGCTGGTGTGGCAGGAAGAGACGCACCTGGTTTGCCAGGTCTCCGACGAGGGGCATATCACCGACCCACTCGCCGGTCGGATCCTGCCGCCGCCTCACAGCGGCGGCGGGCGTGGACTGGCACTGGTGCATTACCTGTGCGACCTGGTACGCATTCACAGCGAACCGAGCGGCACCACGATCCGGATGTACATGCAACTGCCGGTCGGCGTCAGCGCGTGAGGAACGAGTCTGTCGGACCAGGCACTACGAGGGTCGGCTCATGCGGACCATGCAGGCAGGCCTGAGCCAGTCATTACGCGGGCAGCCTCGAGGCGGGCAGACCTGAGCCGGTCAGCTCTGGGCGCGCAGCACCTCACGTACCGCCTGGATCAGCATCATCACCTCCGCTGACGCCCGTTCCGACGCCCACACCAACCCGTAGACCATCCGGGGCTGGCCGGCATCCAGCGGCACGAACCGCACATCGGGGCGACGTACGGTCTCTACCAGCAGCCGCGGCACCGGTAACAGCCCCATCCCGGCGGCGACCAGGTCAAGCGCCGCTGGGATGTCATCGATGTCCACACTCACCGGCCGGGACCGCAGTCGGGTCGCCAGGAGGTGCCACACGCTGCCTGGTGGCCGAGCCCGAGGCATCAACACCTGACGATCGGTCAACTGCGTCACCCCCACCCGCACGGCGGTGGCCATGGGATGCCGCGCCGGCACCGCCAGGTGGGTGATGGGGAGGTGGAACCGAGCGGTCGTGGCGTACCCGGCTGGGAACGGTGTCGCCATCAACGCCGCCGACACCACACCTTGCGTCAAATCGGCGGTGGCGGTGCTCCAACCAGCGCGACGCAGCTCCACCTGCACCGCGGGGGTTCGTCCCGCTAGCACCCGAGCCACCTGAGCGGCGAACACCCCGACCAGGGGGCAATAAGCCAACGTGATAGGTCGACCGACCGTTTCGGCCAGCCGCGCCGCCTCGGCGCTGAAGGCCGCCATGCTGTCCAGCAGGGCCTCGGCATGGGGCAGCAGCGCCTTGCCCGCGTCCGAAAGCCGAACCTCCCGGCTGGTCCGCTCGAACAACCGCAGCCCCAAGGAGCGCTCCAAGCGGGCGATCGCTTGACTGACCGCTGGTTGCGACATCCCCAGGTACCCGGCCGCCTGGGAGAAGCTCAAGTGCCGGGCCACCGACACAAAACACGCGATTTCGCGGTGTGACGGGCCGTCATTCACGTCTCAGTATGGGCATTCCCTTCCCTGCTCATACGCCTCTCCACCCACATCGCCGGCGGCGGGCAGGGACGACGTGACAGACCGGCTTCCAGCCCGAGTCACAAGGCCTGGGGATCCATAAGCGCTGTCGATGAATCAGGCACGAAACCGACGGTTGGGGTCAGGATGCGCGGCGACGCATGCGTTGAGTGCCCTCCTGGACCACCGAAGGCAGCAGCGTGAAGGAGACACTTCATGTCCTTTGTGACCTCTGAGCCGACCGATCCGCCATCCGAAACCTCAGCGTCCCAGCCGCCCACCGGCTCCCCTGAATTCTCCGGCACCGTGTCCGGGCTTGGCCCGTCCACCGTGCTCGGCTACCCCAGGATCGGTCCGGACCGGGAACTCAAACGCGCTCTGGAGGCCTACTGGGACGGTCAGATCGACAGACCGCAGCTGGAGGCGGTCGGCGCGCAGCTACGAGAGTGGACCTGGCGCCGTTTGGAGGCACTCGGGCTGGCGGCCCTGCCGTCCAACACATTCTCCCTCTATGACCAGGTCCTCGACACCGCGGTGCTGCTGGACGCGATACCCGAACGGTACCGCGCCGCCGCCGATCCATACTTCGCGATGGCCCGAGGCGAGGAGGGCCTGCCGCCGCTGCGGATGACCAAGTGGTTCGACACCAATTACCACTACATCGTCCCGGAGATCGGCCCCGACACCCGCTTTCGACTGGTGGCCGACAAGCCCCTGGGTGAGGTATGCCAGGCGCGGACCCTCGGGTACGCCACCCGCCCGGTCGTGGTGGGGCCCGTGACGTTCCTGCTGTTGTCGCAGGCCGCTCCCGACTCCCCGGCTGGGTTCCGGCCTTTGGACCGGCTGGACGATGTGGTCGAGGTGTACGCGCAGCTGCTCACCACGCTGTGCGCCGACGGGGTCGACTGGGTGCAGTTGGACGAGCCGACGCTGGTCGCTGACCGCACCGAGGCGGAGCTGGAGGCCACCCGCCGCGCGTACACCCGGCTGAGCGCGGTCCCGAACCGGCCCCGCCTCCTGGTCGCCTCGTACTTTGGGGAGCTTGGCCCCGCGTTGCCGGTCCTGACCTCCACCGGCGTCGACGCCATCGGGGTCGACCTGGTACGCGGCGCCATGGTCGACGCCACCGCGTTGAACGGGACGCCCCTGGTCGCGGGGGTGGTCTCCGGCCGTGATGTGTGGCGTACGGATCTGGATGCCGCGCTGCTGACCCTGCGGCGGCTGCGACGCCATGTTCCCGTTGTCGTCAGCACCTCCTGCTCACTGCTGCACGTGCCGTACGACTTGGAGCGGGAGACCGCCCTGGATCCGGCGCTGCGGGCGCGCCTGGCGTTCGCCGAGCAGAAGGTCCGTGAGGTTGTCACGCTCGCAGAGCGCCTCGCCGGCACCGTCTCCGACCCGGCTGATACGGCGCCACCCCTGGCGGAGCACACAGCCGCGGAATCCACAGATTCAGCGACAGGGGCCTCGGCGGGCGTACCTCATTCCCAGGGACAGTCCCAGGGACGCTCCCCCTACCCGGTCCGCGCCGCCGCCCAGGCCGCCCACCTGAAGCTGCCGCGGCTACCGGTCACCACGATCGGCTCGTTCCCACAAACCGGGGAGCTGCGGGCGGCGCGTGCGGCGGTCGCCGCCGGGACGCTGACGCCGCAGGAGTATGAGCGCCGCGTCGAGGCTGAGATCGAGCGGGTGATCCGGCTGCAAGAGGAGCTCGGTGTCGATGTGCTGGTGCACGGCGAGCCGGAGCGTAACGACATGGTGCAGTACTTCGCTGAGCATCTGGACGGCTGCGCCACTACCCGGTACGGCTGGGTGCAGTCTTACGGTTCCCGCTGCACTCGACCTCCGATCATCTACGGCGACGTCACTCGCCCGGCGCCGATCACCGTGCGGTGGGCCCGCTACGCCCAGTCGCTCACCGATAAACCGGTCAAGGGCATGCTCACCGGCCCGGTTACGATCGTCGCGTGGTCTTTTCCGCGTCGGGACATTCCACTGTCTACGGTGGTTGCCCAGGTCGCCGCGGCGATCCGGCAGGAGGTTCAGGACCTGGCCGACGCGGGGATCTCGATCATCCAGGTCGATGAGCCGGCGCTGCGGGAGTTGCTGCCGCTGCGGCGCACGCGGCAGGCGGAGTACCTGGAGTGGGCGGTGGCCGCGTACCGGTACGCCACCTCCGGGGCACCCGACCACGTCCAGATCCACACCCACCTGTGCTACTCGGAGGCGGGTGAGGTGTTGGAAGCGATCGAGGCGCTGGACGCCGACGTGACCACCATCGAATCGGCGCGTTCCGGCGGCCGGATCCTCGCTGAACCGGCGGTGACACGGTTCCCCCGCGGCCTCGGCCCTGGTGTGTACGACATCCACTCGCCCCGCGTCCCTTCCGTCGATGAGGTGACGCGGTCGCTGCGCCGGGTGCTGGAGGTGCTGCCGGCCGACCGGGTATGGGTGAACCCGGACTGTGGTCTTAAAACCCGCACGTACCCGCAGGTGGAGGCGGCGTTGGCGAACCTGGTGACGGCTGCGCGGACGCTCCGTACCCAGCTCGGGGGTGATGGCCGCGACACGGCCGCGCTTGTCACCACGGGTTGACCGGTCGACGCGCTGTCCTAATACGTCAGGGGTAGCCGCCAGCGATCGGCCGTCTCACCGAGTTGACGCAATAGAGCATTCCGCTTCAGAAGCCCGTTTCCGTCTGGTTGTCATCTGGTAAGGACCGTCTTCTATAGAAGAAGGAAGACAAACCACGCGGACATGATGCGGCGGTGGTGCCGGGATCGGGGCACCACCGCCGGTCACTTCACGCCCTTGTGCAGAACAGGGTCGTCATGCTCGATAGGCCACCCACGCGTTGTACATCCGGGTCGCCTGCCCAGCCGTGAACTGATACATGCACGGGTCGTCGGTGTAGTCCATGAAGTTGGTGATCGGGTCGAGTCCTGCACTGGAGCAGGTGTCACGACCGGTGGGGCAGCCGTACGCCGGGCTGGCTTCCGGTGGAGTGTCACTGACGTAGTCACCGGGCGAGCTGCATCCACCCTGGAAGGTGTGGTACAGGTTCAGCCAGTGGCCGACCTCGTGAACCGCGGTGTCCCCAAAGTTGTACGGCGACAACGTACCGCCCGGCAGTGACTCATTGTGGATCACCACACCGTCCATCACGTTGAAGGTTGACGTCGGGAAGGTGGCCCAACCCAGCAAGTCCCTGAGGCGGGTGACGTAGATGTTGAGGACCCCCATGTCACCCCGCCGCAGCGTGGTTTTCATTTGCCGCTCGGCGTTGGTTCCATCGACAAGGTTGTACCAACTGGCATTCGTGGTGCGGGTGATCCCTGCCAGGGAGAACGCGAAGGCGGTCTGAGCTCCGCCGACCGTGCCACCGTCGTAGGAGTCGTTCAGCACACGCAGCTGCTCATAGATCATCGAGTCCGGAATGTTGCCCTGGGCGCGACTCGACCCCGCCTGAATGATGTGGAACCAGACCGGGATCGTCACCGTCGCCATGACGGCACTGTCGGCGCGCGCCGGTTGGCGCTGCAGCCGACGTTGGAAGTCAGCTTCCCGGATCGCGATCTCTTGTTCTGTGAGGTGGTTGGGCTCCAGTTCTCGACTGTCGGCTGTAGCCCGGGCGTTGCTGCTCGCGTGCTCCGTCACACAGTCATCAGCGATGCTGGACACCGCGGCGCTGATCGGTGCCGCAGCACCCGGCGCGGCGATCAGAGTGAGCAGCAGCCCGACCCCCGCCGTCTGCGCCCACCAGCGTGAACTGCGGAGCTTCATGCGTTGCACTCCGTTCTGCGTCCGCAGACCGGTACCTCCCCAGGACCAAACGGCACCGGTCCATCGACTTATGCCAATGCGGGAATACTACATGTCCGCTGAGTCCGCGAGAAGGCAGCAAAAATGCAACATGGTTAATTCGTTGTTATCAGCTGCGAATATGCGCCTTATCGATACATATAGGCTGATCTTGAGGACAAGACCGGCGCCCGCCACCGACTGATTTCGCCCTGAGGCGCCCGCACCGCCCTCTCACCTCACTTTGAGAGAAAAGCGGTATTCAGCGGACATCAGATGACGAGCCGGTCATGATGGGTCTATCCCACCCCGGATCCTCAGCCCGCACGGGCCCTGAACCGTCTCGTGGCGGCCACGCGCCGCACCCCACGCCGGACGGGCCTCGTCGCATGCCTCCCCGTGGAGAGGACATGTGATGAGAAAACGACTCCGACAAACCGCCGGCCTCATGGCACCGATCATGGTCACGGCCCTGCTGCTCCCCGGTAGCGCGGGGACCACACCGGCGCCAGAGCACCCCATCCCCATCCGCCTGGTGGCCGGCACTTTCGTCCCCGCCTCCCAGCATTGGCTGTCCCCACCCTCGGGCTGGGAACCCGAACCGATCGGGTCGACCTCAGGCCCGGTCAGCTACCTGGTCCAGTTCGCCGAACCGGTCGGCACTCCCCACGTGGAGGCACTCCGCGCCCGCGGCGCCGACGTGGTGGAGTACATACCGGATCAGGCGTACCGGGTGCGTACCAGGGACGCCTCCCGGCTTGACCAGATCCCCGGCGTGATCTGGGTGGGGCGGTTCCATCCCTCATGGAAGGTCAGCCCTGAGGTGCTCGACGCCTACCGGCAACAGACGGTGAACGGCCTGTACCGGGTACTCCTGGAGGACACAGAGGACGCTGCGAGGGCCCGCACGGCGGTGGAGGCGACCGGGGCCCGAGTGCTACGGACCAGCGCCCGGAATCTGCTGGTGGCGACCGCCGGCATCAACCTGCCGGATATCGCGCGGCTGGAGAGTGTCCGCTGGATCGAGACGTTCGAGTTCCCGCGCACCCACAACGAGTACGCGGCAGGTGAGATCCTGCACGCCACCATCGCCAACGCCCGCGGCTACGACGGCTCCACCCAAATCATCGCGATCGCCGACACCGGCCTAGGCGGCGGTACCCCACGCACCGCCCACCCGGACATCCCCGCCGACCGGATCCTGGCGATCCACGACTGGACCAGCCAGGACCTCCACCTCTGCGCCGACGTCATCCCCGACGGCCCACGGGATGTCAGCAGTGGACACGGCACCCACGTAGCGGTCTCAGCCCTCGGCGACGGCGACCCCAGTGGCGTGGGCCGGGCCGCCGCCCCCGGCGCCCGGCTGGTGTTCCAGGCGGTGGAGGACTACGTCGACTGGCAGTGGCTGTGCGCCTCCTCCCGCGACCAGTACCTCCTGGTCGGCATCCCCGACGACCTTGGAGAGTTGTTCGAGCAGGCCTACGGAGACGGCGCGCGGATCCACGCCAACTCCTGGGGCAGCTCCGCCAACGGCGCGTACACCGCCCTGGCCCAGTCCGCGGACGCTTTCATCCACAGCCACCCGGACATGCTGGTGACCTTCTCCGCGGGCAACGGTGGCGTCGACACCAACAACGACGGGGTGATCGACCCTGACTCCATAGCATCCCCCGCCACCGCGAAGAACGTCCTGGCGATCGGCGCCTCAGAAAACGCGCGCCCCAGCCTGCGCTGCGACCGCTCCCTGACCTACGCCACCTCCAGCGCCACCGAAGCGCGTACCGTCAACGGCCTGTCTTGCCGGGACCTCGAGGGCCGGCTCCCGACCCCGACCTGGGGTGAGTGGTTCAACTACTCCGCGGCGCCGCTGCGCGACGACCCGCAGGCGGGGAACGCTCAGCAGATGGCCGCCTTCTCCAGCCGCGGCCCGACCGACGACGGTCGTATCAAGCCCGACGTGGTCGCTCCTGGCTCCTGGGTACTGTCCGGCTACTCCGACCTGTACCAGCGGCAGTACGACTCCAGCCCGAACCCCCGCGATGGCCAGTGGCAAAACGACGGGTACCTGTTCCCGTACAACCAGCGCTACAAGTACTTCTCGGGAACCTCGATGGCCAACCCGATCGCCGCTGGCGGGGCTGCCGTGGTCCGGGACTACTACGCGCGGGCGCACCGGCACGAGGCTAGCGCGGCCTTGATCCGGGCCAGTCTCGTCAACAGCGCGGTCGACCTGCTCGATGAGAACAACGACGGGGTCGACGACAACGACTTCCCCATCCCCAACATTCATGAGGGTTGGGGGCTGGTGAACCTGGACGCCGCCACCGACGGCACCTTCGGCTTCCTCGACAACGTGGCCTCCCTGTCCACAGGGGACGTTCTGGAGTACCGGTATGAGGTCGCCGGGGACCGGCCAGCGAAATTCACCCTCGCCTACTCCGACGTACCGGGTTCACTGTCGGCCGCGGTGGCCCTAGTCAACGACCTTGATCTTGAGGTTGTGGCACCGGACGGCACCGTGTACCGGGGCAACGTATTCGAGAACGGTTGGTCAACCCCCGGCGGTACGCCGGACCGCCTCAACAACCTGGAGAACGTCTTCATCCAGTCCCCCCAGGCCGGTACCTGGACCCTGCGGATCCGCGCGCACCAAGTGCCCTTCGGCCCCCAGTCCTTCGCACTGGTGGCCCGCGGCGGCGCCTGACGGGCGGGTTCGACGCTGACGCCACACGCCACGGCCTGGTCGTGCCCGGTTGTCCGCCGGGCACGACCAGGCACCCGCCCGGGACGCACCGTCCGATTCACCCTTTATCCGCGCCGCTGGTGAGGCCCTCAATCAACAGGCGTTCAGCGGCGAAGAACAGCAGTACGACAGGGATGGTGAGCACTACTGACCCGGCCATTAGAACGGTCCGGGACACCTCGATGCCCCCTGACAGCTGCGCCAGTCCCAGGGAGACGGTCCACCGCTCCCGGTGCTCCACCAGGAACAGCAAAGCAAACAGGAACTCGTTCCACGCGATCATGAAGATGTAGAGGGCGTTAGCCATCACCGCAGGCGCCGCCAACGGCAAGGTCACCCGGAGCACGATCTGCCAACGAGAACAGCCGTCGATAGCGGCGGCCTCCTCGATCCCCTCAGGGATCGTGGTGAAGTAGTTACGCAGCATGTAGATGGAGACCGGCACAGTCTGCGCGATATAGACGACCACAAGCGCGGCCAGGGAGCCCCGCAACCCCATCCGGGTGAACAGGGTGAACAGCGGGATCGCCAACAGCATCGTCGGGAACAGGTACACCGCCAAAAACAGAAAGTGCACCTGGCGGCGTCCGGTGAAGCGCAGCCGGCTCACCGCGTACGACCCGGGGATGGCGACCAGCAGCGTCAACAGCACCGTGGCCAGGGAGACCAGGGCCGAGTTGAGCATGAAGGTCAAAAACCCCTGGCCCCCGGCGGAAACCGGGGACAGCACCGTGCGGTAGGTGGTCAGGGTGAGTTCGTCCCACCCCACCCACAAGCTGCCCGGGTTCAGCAGCACGTCCTCGATGGGGCGTACCGACAACAACACCATGTAGTAGAAGGGGAACACCGTCGCGACCGCCAGGAACCCGATGACGACCCAACGCAGCACGGTGAACAGCCACGTCTCGACGGCGTCACGGGAGAAACGATCGGTACGCAGAGCCCGCAGGCTGGAAACGCGCCCCATCAGCGTTCCCCCTCCAGCCGCGGCGCGAACAGCCTCAGATAAATAAGCAGGAAGATGACGAGTACGCCCGCCATCACCAGGGCCTGCGCCGCCGCGGCGCCGATGTCAAACCGCGCGGTCAGGAACTCGTACACCCGCACCGCCACCACCTCGGTGCCGGCACCGCCACCGGTGAGCAGATAGACATCGTCGAACTTGTTGAATGTCATGATGAAGCGCAGCACACACAGCAACGCGATGACCGGCCCCAGCTGCGGCAACAGAATGTGCCGCAGCCGCTGAGAAGGAGTGGCCCCGTCCACCAGCGCCGCCTCCTCCAGGTCCCGAGGCACCGCCTGCAGGCGGGCAAGCAGGAACAGAAAGGCGAACGGGAAGTACCGCCAGCCCTCAAACAGGACCACGGTGAGCAGCGCCAACGGAATGTCAAACTCCACTCCCCACAGCGACACCTGGGTTTGCCGTTGGCTTAAAAACGCCACCGGGGCGTCCCACCCCAGCAGCCGAACCCCCCATTCGTTGACGATCCCGTACTGCGGGCTGAGCATCACCTCCCAGGCGAAGGCGACCGCCACCACAGGAGCCACGTACGGCAGCAGCATCGCCGCCCGCAACGGCCCGCGTCCCGGGAACGCGCGGCGCAACGCCAACGCCGCGACCAGCCCGCCGAATACCGACAGCGCGGTGCCGCCGACGCTGTAAACCAGCGTGGTCCACAACGAACTCCAAAACCCCGGTGTGTTGAACACGGCGCTGAAGTTGCGCAGTGTGTAATCGCCGAACAGCCCGGCCTGGCGGATGTTGATCAGCCGGACCCGCTGGAAGGCAAGCATGGTCGTCCACAGGATCGGCAGCACCACGATCACCAGGACGATCACCAAGGTCGGGGACAAAAACACCCACCCGGCCCGGTTCTCTTGCTGCCGCAGGGTCAATGGGCGGAAGAAACGACGAGAAGCGGACTGGCGAGTCGGCGCGCGTTGGGTCGTCGTCATCTCGCCTACTCCAGAGAGGCTTGGATAGAGCGGATATCCTCAGCCGCCCGAGCCGCCGCCTCGGCCGCGTCCACGTCCCCCGCGGTCATGGCGCTGATGGCCTGGGCGACCGGCAGCTCACCCAACGTGGCTCCCACCAGCTCCCCCTCACCCTGGGGGAAGCCCCACCGGCTGAAGGTCTCCGGGCTGCTGCTGAGCGCCTCAATCACGTCCGGGGTGTACAGCTCCGCCAACGGCCGCTGGGTGTCCACCCCTGCCGGCAACTCATGCCAGGCGTCCACAAACTCGGTCGGGTTGTCCGGGGTGCCCTCCCGGACCGGGACCTTGCCCTCGGGGGTGACATCCAGCCAGTCGACGTACCCCTCCTCCATCATGAAGCGGACAAACTCCATGGCCTCCTCGGCAGGAGCGGTACGGGTCACCACCCAGGAGGTGATCTCCCCGAACTGCACCGGCTCGTCGTTACGCGGGCCGGTCAAAGTGGTCACGACACCGGAGTTCCGCGCCAGGAAGGTGGGGTCCTCGGCGCACTCCGGGCAGTTAGGCAACGCGTCGTTTCGCAGCCCGGCCAGCTCATCGAGGATGAACGAGGACCACACCACCATCGCGGCCTGTCCGGAGAAGTAGGTGGCGCGGGTGGAGTCCACGTTCTGAGCGCCGGCAGGACCGTAATCGGTGGCGAGCCTGCGGTAGAAGTCGAAAACCTCAACACACTCCGGGCTGTCGAGGACCACCCCATCGTCGTCATCGACCATCTGGCAGCCATTGGCCAACGCCATGGCCTCGAAGGTCTGCACGGTGAAGACGTCATCGGGCACCGTCGACACGACAATGCCGACCCTGCCGTCGCCGTGGAGGGTACGCGCGGCCCGCTCGATAGCCTCCAGGCTGTCCGGTGCCGGCAGGTTCGCCGCCTCGAACAGGTCCCGCCGGTAAAGCAGCAGCTGCGCCCAACCGTCGGAGGGCACCGCCAGCTGGGTGTCGTCGTCGCGGGTCAGTTCCAAAGCCCGCGGGGTGAAGGTCTCCTCCCCCAGCTCAGCAACGATCTGCTCCGCAGCCTCGGTGTTGATCAGATCATTGGAGGCCATCTGCCACACATTGGCCAGCGACATCGCGCCAAGCACGTCCGGCAGGTCCCCGGCGGCACCAGCGGAAGTGATCAACTGACTGAACTGGTTGTCGTCGATTCCCACGATCTCCACAGGGGTGCCGGTCTGCTCAGTGAACCGGTCGGCGATCGCTTGAATAGCCCGGACCCGCTCCGTCTGGTTCTCTGTTGTCCACACCGTCAGGCCGTCGCCGTCCCCCTCCTCACTGCCACAGGCAGTGAGCACCGCGCTGCCCACCACGCTGGCGACAGCCACGGTGGTCACCACCCGGAATACCGTGCCGCCCATCGCTGCTCCTTCGTGTCTCGCGCCTCACCCTGACAGTCCGTCGGGGCAGACACCGCCGGACAACTGACGGACCACACCGTCGCCCGCATCGTCACCCACATCACTGGGCACCGCCGCCGATTCGCGGGCGAGCGACGGGAACCTGACGGTATCCCCAGGTTTTCCCTAAGTCGAGACATGAAGAAGGATCAAACCCAGAACGTTATATGTTGCCCGTTCTGGCAACCGATAATCATCTTCCATAAATGATTCAGGTGGTTTCCGCCTTATCAAACGGAAACCACCTGAATACCAACTGGGTTTGTGTGAATGGACACGGATACGGTGACGCCATCACCCATCAACGCGACACACGCACCTCGCTATCGGGGGGAGAGGGTCAGGAAGAACGACGTCCCATGGCGAGCAGCCGGTCGGCGCCATACCAACCCAACCATGAGGCTGCGCCTCCCGCGATCGCCGCGAGGGTGAATTCGACAAGGAACATGCGGGCGAGGATGGCCGACGACTCTCCGTAACGTCAAATCAGGCACCAGGCTCAGGAAGCCAAAAACCCCGATTCCCGAAGATCAATTACGCCGAAGGAATTCGGTCGTCGACCCCACCAGGGAACCAGCATCACACCTTAACGTGACACAGCTCACACATCCGCGTACTCGGATCGTGACCCCTCAGGCCGGAGCCCGGAAGACCCTGCATTCTGCGAAGAACCCTACGCACGGGACGATACTGGTGGCGCACTTGGAGCGAGTGTGACGGTAGCCAAACCCGCGAACAACAACGCCGACCCCAGCCACGCGGTGAGGCTCAACCGCTCCCCCAACAACGGAACCGCCAACAGCGTGGCCACCAACGGCTCAGCGAGACTGACGGTGCCCGCCACCCCGGCACTGACCCGCGTCAATCCCCACCCAAATAACAGGAAATAACAGGTACGCCAACGCACTCGTGGCCAAGCCGAGCCAGAGCGTCAGCAGCAATCCACGCGTACTGGCCAGCGTTTCTGCCCGCAGCATCAACCACGGCCCAAGCAGCGCCCCACCCACCAGGAGCGTCGCGATCATCACCGCCGTCATATCGACACCCCGAGCCTGCAGACGCTTAGTCATCGCCGTATACCCGCCGTAGGCGGTGCCAGCGACGCATCCCAGAAGCACCCCAAGCGGGTCAACCCCCGCGGCACGCCCCGGCAAAAGCAGCAACCCACACCCGGCCACCGCCGCCGCAGTTCCCACGCCCCAAAGCAGCGTCAACCATTCCCCGACCAACCAGTACGCCACCAACCCCACCACAACCGGAGTGGTGCCTAAGGCGACCGTGGTGGTCAAAGCCGCCCCAGTCCGATCGACAGCCGCCAGAAAACTCACCTGGAAAAGAGCCGTCACCGCAGACACCCCCAGCACCCACCCCCGGACACCGGGACGAATAAGTGCGGCCAGGCTGGTCATGAAGGAGGCGTTATGGGCATCGGCACCGCGGGCACGAGCAGCGACCGCGGCGCGGTGGTTGCGCATCAGAGACGGCAGCGCGAACAGCGCCAACGCCACGCCTCCCAGCAACAACCGTGCGCTACCGAGAGCGAATGGATCAGCGGAGATATCCGCCAACACCTGGGCCGGTCCGATCGTCCCCCACAGCACCGCCGCACCGAACATAGAGGCGATTCGCCAAATCTGGACAGCTGCCGTTTGTCGTAGGCTCACAGGCCGGCAAACTAGTCACTAAAACAAGACTTAGCTAAAGTATCCGAATATCATTCGGCAGCGAGGAGATTTTGATGGCCCTGGACGAACTAGACCTGGCGATTTTGGCCGAGTTACAGAAGGACGCACGGCGGACTAACCGGGCTCTGGCCGAAGCAGTGGGAGTGGCGCCCTCAACCTCCCTCGAACGAGTGCGCTCCCTACGAGAACGAGGCATCATCCGGGGCTTCACCACCGAGGTGGACCTCCCCGCGCTCAACCGTGGCTTACAGGCACTGATCGCGGTACGCATCAGGCCACCCTCCCGACGCAACATCGAAGGATTCCGGGAGTGGGCGGCCCGACTCCCTGAAACAATCGGCGTCTTCGTCGTCAGCGGCAGCGACGACTTCCTGCTTCACATCGCCGTACCGGACACTGATGCGGTCTACGCCTTCGTCATCGACCGACTCACCGAACGCCCCGAAGTCGCGGATGTGCGAACCAGCATCGTGTACGAACACATCCGCCCCCGCGTCATCACCCCCGCCGATACCCGCAGCCGAGGCACGACCGGCTCCAGATGAACCCCTGTCCGGCCGACAGGCGCCGACAAGCACGTCGCCAGGCGAGCACCCCACGTGCGTGGGGAGGAGTCAGCACTCAGTAGTGCAGTACCCGTCGCTGACTTGATCTCGGGAGGAGTAACAGGGGGCAAGGCCTAAGGCCTGCCCCTGTTGTTTTGGTCCTCCTCTGACCAGCGAGGAGGACCTGTCGATGACCAAATACAACCGTGCATCTTGCCTGACCCACTGGGCGTTCTCCGATTCGGACGAAATCCGTTCCGACCGGCCGCATGCATGAAGGCGCCCCGGGATGGGC